>ERZ761602.54-NODE-54-length-253721-cov-8.418353_pt1 | contig 253721 bp, 205 predicted proteins | sample MGYA00512165_ERZ761602 | MGnify/ENA primary metagenome ERZ761602 (study PRJEB28899, sample SAMN02445085) | bioreactor sludge metagenome | biome: EBPR sludge; isolation source: Thorneside wastewater treatment plant | place: Australia: Brisbane, Thorneside... | reverse complement strand
CCCGCCACGGCGGCGTGCGGCGTGGGGGGCAGCACGCCGGACAGCAGTTCGTATAGCACAACACCGAGGCTGTATTGATCGCTGCGCTCGTCGGCGGGGAGATGTCTGGCCTGCTCGGGGCTCATGTACTGCAGCGTGCCAACAAGGACCGATGGGCTGGTGAGCATCTCAGATGCATCGCGGTCGCCCAGGTAGGCGACGCCGAAGTCAATGAGTTTCACCACACCGGTCTCGTCGACCAGAACATTGGCCGGCTTCAGGTCGCGGTGAATGATCCCGCTGGCGTGCGCGTGCCGGAGGGCGTCCAGCACCGGTAGGATAAGCCCGATGCGCTCTTGCCAGGAGAGGCTCTTGGAGTTGGCGTAGTCTACTATTGTCGTTGCGCCGCGCACCCGCTCCATGGCGAAGAACGGGATTTCAAGCAAACCTTCGCGGTGCGTGCCAGACTCGAAAATCTGTGCAATATTGGGGTGCTGCAGCCGACCGAGCGCTTCACCCTCAAGCCGAAAACGCTCAAGCTGTTGCGCGGTGAGCAGCGTGGTGCGCAGCAACTTCACCGCGACGAGCCTGTCTGGCTTGGCCTGCCGGGCCTCAAACACCGATCCCATGCCGCCGGAGTTTAGAAGGCGAATCACCTGGTAACTGCCGACGCGGGTGGGGAGAAAGCCGTCGGCGGGATGGGCCGGGGCTGCAGGGGACGACGGGATGTATCGCGGGTCATCGTTCATCTTGTGCCAGACTGGCGTGCGCGTGCATCGTGTGCCCCGCATGGAGCATCCATCGAAGCAGCGAGCGGTCCGACCGGCGACTATGCCCGCGGCCGCTGCGATTGCAACCACGCCAGCGCCGACTCGACCAACCCGCCCGCAGCACCGGTAACCCACGGCTGTCCGGCGAGCCAGCAAAGATCTGTCTCTAGTTTGTACTCGGGCGTGGAAGAGATGCACGCGCCGTGCAGCCGGAGCGCGGTCACGATCGAGACGATGTAGAGATAAATGGCAATGGGTTTGGGAAGAAGCGGGTCGGTCGACGTAAGGCACTCCTTTGCAAACCATTTGACGATTCCCAGCACTTCGACGGTGGCGCCCCCCCTCGCCAGCGCCTCGAAGAATGTCATGGATGGCGAGCCAAGCCGGTCGAGCAGTTGCTGCGTTCCCAAGCCGCGGGCCGCGTCTAGTTGCGACACGCTTACTGCGAGCGACGTGCCAAGTTGATGTTCGAGCATCACCTCAAACTCATCTGGCAGCCATTCTTCCGCCGCCGCCGTCTCAACAGAAAGCAACCGACGAATCGCTTCAGTATTGCGAAACGGGGGAAGCACCATCGACGGCGGAACATCTTGGGCCATCTCACTGATTCCTACGCACGGCTGCCCCTCATCCTGCAGGCCGGGAGAAAATTTCTCTCAGATCCACAAGCTGCTGGGAAAATGCCTCGCCCGGCCCCGCCTGATCGGCCAGAATCGACTGTAACTGACGGGAAAAGACCCGTTTGGCGCTGGAAAGCAGGTTTGACGCCTGGATCGGTCCTTCCAGAGACAGTTCTGCAGCCAGGACCGAGTACGGCGTGGGTTCGCAATCGCCGAGAATTGGCTGGGCGATTCGCCTGTCGAACACCTCCCATGTGTCGGATTGGTCGGTGTTCAAGAGATAAGTTTGCGTGTTGGCCAGGGCTTGCTGCAAGACACTGCACGCCCAGGCGTGGTCGAACGCGTCGCTTTCCGCTGTCGGCAACGACGCCTCCTCCAGATGCGCGCTTGTGAGTGGCTCCTCGTGCCTGGCCTTGGTGCGACGATGGCGGTCGGTCAGGTAATTCTGAAGCGAACGCACCAGAAAGCTGCGAAACCGCCCACGAGTCGCCTCGGCACGATCAAACAGCGTGGTTGATTGCAGCAGCTTGTCAACGATGAAAGCCGACTGCAGATCGTCGGCGTCGGCGGCGTTCATTCCCTTGTTCAGGCGCAAAAATCGGTGAATCGCCGGTCCATAGCGGGTGAGCAGCACGCGAAGTGCATCCGACCTGTCGGGCGAGACTTCACTCTTCAACTGGATAAACAAATCCCAGTCGGTGGTGGGAAACAGGTCATTTTCACCTGCATGGGACACAACTTCGTTCTACAAAATGTCACGCTTTGCGCCAAGTTAAATCCGTTTGCAAAGCCTGGCCGGCTGTTTCGGCCCGACGGCAGCCGTGCCCGCGGCGGCACCTGGCGATACGACCGACTGCGTCCGAGATTGGCATCCACCCGCGAGCGCGATAGTGTGGGGGGCTAACTTATGTCGTCACTCGCCGGCCATTTTCTGGTTTCGCTTCCACAACTGACCGATCCAAATTTCTACCAGACGATCGTGCTGATTGTGCAGCACAACGATTCTGGTGCACTGGGGCTGATTCTCAATCGGCCCAGCAGGGCGAGTGTGGGCGAAGTGGCCGAAAAGCTGCTCGAATCAACGACAACCGCGATTGCCGGACAGGTGCATCAAGGCGGCCCCTGCGACGGACCTCTGATGATTCTCCACGATGAAGAAGCGGCGGCGGACTTGACCATCATGCAGGGCGCGTACTTCACCACCGACCGAACCAAGCTTGAGTGGCTCTTACAAAAGCATGACGGGGAAGCGATCGTCTTCGTCGGCTATAGCGGTTGGACTGCCGGGCAACTGGAGGGGGAACTTGAGAGCAACAGTTGGCTCGTCACGCCGGCTTCAATCGGCGAGATTTTCGGCCCGCCGCTCCGCTGGACGACCCTGATTACCCGCGCGTTACTGGGGCAGTATGTTCCCGTCGAACGAATCCCACCTGAAGCCGGCCTGAACTGACCGCGACCAAGCACGCGAACAATCAACCGCCCTCAATCCAACGCGTCCCACCTTCCAACTGCGCCTTACTCGTCATCTGGCAGATTCTGGAAAGCCTCATCCACTTCATCTTTGTCCAGCACTTCAAGCTCCTCCAGCGCCAGAAGAGCGGCCTTCTGTTCGGCCTGCTTCTTGTTTGGCCCCCAGGCACTGGTGAACCTGCGCCCATCGACCACGACGCATACCTCAAAACATTTGCTGTGATCGGGGCCTTTCTCATCAAGCAATTCGTACACTGGGGTCCCGCCGAGCGATTTTTGTGCGTGCTGCTGCAAAACTGCCTTGAAGTTTTGCTGGTGCATGGTTGAAGCGATCTGATCAATCTTCGGGTTCATGGTGCGCAGGACGTACGCCTTCACCACTTCAAACCCGCCGTCGAGATAGATGCTTGCCACAATCGACTCATACACCGCCGCCGCAAGACTGCTCGGCATTTGTTCGCGGCTATGAATTCCCTTGCCGATGATCAGGATATCGACGAGCCCTGTTTCTTTGCTCACCTCCGCACAGGTCCTTCGGCTGACGACAGCACTTTTGACCTTGGTCAGATCGCCTTCAAGATACGACGGGAACTTTTTGTACAGCGCCTCGCAGACAATCAGATCAAGCACGGCATCGCCGAGAAACTCCATTCGCTCGTTGCTTTTGAGTCGGCTGTCGGCAATTGAGGAGTGCGTCAGCGCTTCCTTCAACAGGTCGCCATTCTGGAACGTATAGCCGAGAATAGCCTCGGCGCGCGCACGAAGTTCTGAAGTCACGCGGTCGCTCGCTTACTCTTAAAATGGCGGCGCTGCCTGTGCGGCGATGTGCAATCAAACAAGCTAAGCCTGCTTGGCGGCGAACTGCGGTTTCATGGCGATGGACTGAACAAATGGCCAGAAGGGCCGGTAGCCATCGCAAGGAAACTGAAGCTCGAACGGTCACAGACTCTATCGCGAAAAACCAGCACAGTTTCGCAACGTCGCGGTCGTCGAATACTGATAGAGTCGCGTAGAAATGGCGGCCTGTCAATCAGAATGCCCGGAAACTGCACCCCGGCGATCGCGGGCTTGACGGAAGATGGCTAAGCGATACGATCTGCGACTCGATTCCCCGCGGCCGTGGCGGAATTGGCAGACGCGCTAGATTCAGGTTCTAGTGAGGCAACTCGTGCTGGTTCGACTCCAGTCGGCCGCAATCCTGGGAGAAAATTGCACGCAAGCCCGGTGGCAACACCGGGCTGCGTCGTTTACTGGCCGTGCCGCCTTACCATACTGTCTCATCCAGACGCCGCCATGGTCGGGGTCGCCCTCGCTGACAACGAGAAAATGACCAGGGCCACTACGGTCCTGGTCATTTCGAGTACGTCGCCTGTGCCAAACCGCCTGTGCCAGACGGCTGATGCTTCGGTGCGCTAATCCTGATGTAAATCCAAACACAGGCGACCGGCGGCGGCTACTTTGATTTCCGCGATGCCTTCAGCCGCGCACTGGCGTTATCCAGCCGCGCGATCAGCGTGTTAAACGAACTCACCGACCTGCGGCCACGACGCGGGGCCGACGAGAATCGTTTGCTGCTGACGGTGCGGTAAACAGTTTTGGTCATGAGTCACTGCTCCTTGCTGTAACAACCAAAGCACCTTACCCGCATCCGCGCTCGCCGGAGTCTCGAGCACATTTTCGCGACAGTCCCATAATCAACAACGCCAGACCCGGCGGGCGCGGCCGAGCGGGGCGCATTCACCGGACCGGCGGCACCACCCATTCGTTCCGATTCTTGCAGATCTCAATTCACCGCGCAGCCACCGAAGTTGCCGTTGGCAAGTTGCAACAGCCTTGCCTGACCGCACCGATAAGCCACGCGGCGCGGTGGGCACGCTGGCCAAACGACCAGGTCGAAACGATAAGCGGCTTAGACATTCAAGCGATTGTCCTCCCGCGTTCCTGGGAAGCAACCGGACAGTGACAACGCCGATTGCCACCGCCACAAGTGCCGCCGCACGACCCGACGACCACAACCCGCGCCGCAAGCCTCCTTTCGCCGGAGCAAAAAATTCTCAGACTAAGTAGAATCTGCTATTTTCAAAAATCGGGCATTTCCGGGCATTTCAGGGCACCCAGGCAAAGCGCGCAGCGACCTCCTCCATTCATCATTCATAATTCATCACTCATCCTTTCCTTACTACCCCCCGCGCTGCGCCAGCGGTGAACGGAAAGCGCAGCGCCGAGCACTTTTTTAACGAAAAAGATTATCCGGGTGCCACGATATGGCTCTAAGGCCATGTCGTGCTCTTCGGTTTCACGCCGCGGTTTCAGTCGCCCGCACTACTTGGCCCGAGAGCCAAGTAGTGGCACCCATCAATCAATAACTACTGGAAACTACAGATGAATGCCCCGGGTGGCACGACATGCGCATCCCGCCCATGATGAACTGCAGGCGGTGCCGGGATCAATCGGTTGCAGTTCATCACACCGCAGACACGGGCTGGATGCCCGTGCCACGTTGATCGTGGCCGCTGCACCGCGGCACAATCGCAGGTTCCGCCCCCGCGAGCAAAGGACCCCACCGCCCGTCCCTGGGAACGAGCCGGCAAAGATGGCCACAATCCGGCAACGCAAGCTAAAAGCGGCCATCATCGCCATTTCCGCGTGTTCCCCGCCGCCGCGGCGTGGCTGGTCCAGCGCAACGCGGCCCGCCCGCTGCCAGCGATGCCGATCGCTCCCCTGACGCTGAGAATCCGGCGGGTGTTCAGCACGCGCTCCGCCGGCATGTTGATTTGCGCGGGTTCGACGGCGTTAATCCCAATAGCCCGGCCCGGGCCGCGTTTCTGGGTGTCTAATCGATGCATGAACCCCGCCGGAGCGGCGTTGTCCCGTCCTGCTCCCCGGCCTATCGTGCCTCCGCGGGCAGCTCGCTAACCGAATAGCAATTGACGCCCTGACTTACGTGTGAGAACCTTACCGCGCCCGGCGAACGCTCATTGGCTTCGCGGGTCGGTTTATTCACTAGTTATCCATCGCCGGGACAGTCGGCGGACGATCGCGAGGAACTCAGTGGCGTTTGAAGTTTACGTCGGCACGAGGACCCGCTTTTACCGGCGTGACTGGGAGAACGTCGCACAGCGCATGGCCCGCGAACAAGGAATACAGTACACGATGATTTATTCAGGCGGGAAACCGGAGGCACCTCCGCCTGCTACTGACATTCGGCAAGCCGTTACCGGCTGGTGCCGCGCGCTCAGCGGAGGTTTGGAGGTGCACGGATGCGGACCGGCCCAATGGGACGAAGGGGACCAACAGCCGTACTTCACGGATCGCCCGGCATGGGACGGTTATTCAGCTTTGCTGGTGTGGGCTGCTCACGCGGAGCATCCAGACCTGCCGGTGCCCGGCGAAGTGCCAGAGTCATGGGTTGATGATCCGGCCTACGTGCGATCTACCGTGCGCGAATACAAGTCTCGCTTTCGCACGATCCTTGAACCCCAACTGTGGCTTCCGACCGAGTTCCCGTTCGTGTTCGACGCGCCGACGATCGTATCAGACGACAAGACGTGCATCGGGTCGGCGTTCACGCTCAAACTACAACTGGACGAGCTTCATGCGCAGACGGCGGAGAAACTCGAGCAACTGAAGTCGACGCGGCAAACCGTGCCGTCTTCCCCGAAGAAGGCAGGTCTGTTCGGCAGTCTGCTGCGGGGAAAGAAACGCGAGCCTGACCCCCCGAAAGCTGGCTTGGCTAAGACTGCGGCATTCGGGCTTCAGTTATTTCGGGATCTCGCAACGAAAGCATGCGAGCATCGGCTGCCGATCTTGCTGAGCTTCTGAGGCGGCCGAACAGCGGGCGATGGATAACCCCCCGACTATGAATCCCGCTTGGGGTCAAGTGTGATCTTGGCGCGCACCGCATTTGTCTTACCTCTTTCACCCGCTGTATTTAACTTCCGTGATTGACTTGGGTCGCTTTGTCCTGGCGGCCGGTGCGCTTCAGACGACTATTCGATGGTCATCCCTTGGACATCGCTCAGGGAGCCTCATTCACCGAGGCAAGAGCCCACGCCTCATTCGCTGCATCGAACGTCCCGGTCGCTTGCGCATCCTTCGCGTGCATTTGGTTAGTCGAGGTCATCGGGCTCGCACGCACGGCGTACGCCTTGGGCAAAGCGTTCCTCGTTGGCGTTGACGACGATGATCGACGCGGCCCGGGCGGTGCAGAGGTCATGCACCCAGCCGGCCGTCTCGCAGGTCTCGGACACGACAAGCGTGTCAGCCGGCGGATCGGTCAGCTGCCGCGTAAGCAGGTCGTGGACCGTTGCCGGGGACATCAAAATCGTTTCAAACGTGTGCGTGCGGGTCGCGGTGTCCATCACGCATGCGACGGTCTTGAACTTGCCGAGGTCGAGGGCGATAATCGTGGCGAAACCCGTGCAATCTCCTTTGGTAGAAGACTGCCGCCGATCTTCACCGGTCAGCGGCGGGATTGCATGGGTTCTCTGAACTGGACCGGCGCGGCACAACGGTCCTCGAAATCTGAAAGTTAGTCGGTGCCGGGCTGGCCAATCAATGTCAGTCTGTTATCACGCTCGCAGCTTGCATGAAGAATCGTCGAGATGATCTCAGCGGCACGTGGGCTGGATGATGAGTCTTTACCGGCGGAAGAAGATCGGTGGGCTCGACCCGAACGATCTGCAATACGCCAGGAAGCTCGAGCAGTTCATCAAGCGAATGAGTCCTGCGGAGCTTGATCGCTTGCTTCACGCCGGCGCATCGACCGCGGGATAACTTCAGTCCGTTGCCCGAGGCATTTCCTCGGTGCGGCAGTCCGACTTCAGGAAACTTGGGCATCCTCGCGCGGCATGTGCCTCGAGGTTCACCCGCGTTACACTGTGTCAAATGCTCAAAAGGAAACGCGAGGCATCTATGATTCGACCCATCGATTGCGCAACACGGTTGCGATTCATGACCTTTTGTCTCTCGACAGCCGCGCTCTTTTGCGGTTGCGCTGCGAGGGATCCATCAGTTTCGTCGCAGCTAGTGCAGGTCGGCGGAATGCACGAGACCATCGGCCAGCGCCAGTTCCAGCCGCGCGTGGATGTGGCTGATGTCGTCGGCAAGCCGCACTTTTACGGGGTGGGCGCTGCGGAGGGGCTCAAGGGCGAAATCACGGTCCTCGACTCCGTGGCGGTCGTCACCCGCGTAGCGCCGGACGGAACCCCGCAGCCGGTGGCGACGGCCGGCACAAAGGCGACCCTTCTCGTCGGGCAGTCGGTCGACAGCTGGACCCAGCATCCCCTGGCCGATGCGGTGTCACACGAACGGTTCGATGAAACGATCGGCGCGATGGCAATCGGCGCAGGGATCGGGCCGGCCGAACCGTTCGTCTTTGTCGTCGATGGTGCGTTCACAGACGTCCGGCTTCACGTCATCAACGGTGCCTGCCCGATCCATGCCCGGATGAAAAAGCAGGAAATCGCCGAAGGCGAACAGCCGTTCGAACTGAACGTGAATAATGTGAGCGGCACGCTCGTCGGCATCTACGCCGCCGACTCGGTGGGCCGGCTGACCCACCCAGGGACCGCGACACACACACACTTGATCTACACCGACCCTGCGACGGGCCATCGCGTCACCGGGCACGTCGAGCGGGTGGGATTGGCGCGCGGTGTGTCCGTGAAGCTTCCCGCAAGAGCCAACGCCGCCCGGTAGACCGTGATCCAGTTACGGCAGCCAGTCCCGCCGGCTGACGACTCTGAGTGTGGACCAACCGGCCAGTGCGGTGAACCGATCCGGCGGGTATGACAATTGTGGTCTGAGAGCCCGCGAGGCACCGGCTCGGCTACCGATCGGCATTGTGCTCCCGGTAGCACCGTCATGCACCTCGACATTGACGGCATCGCCGCTGGTCGGAGGCATCCACTGTGCCGCGCGGCGGTAGCCGGTGGTGTAGCAATCGGTTGCAGCGGACGGTCCGCTGCGAAGTTCGCCGCTGAACCGGAGCGATGGGCAGATTGGCGTATCGTCATATGAATGCTCCGGAAACTAAGGCCATTTCGATTCGCTGTCTAAGGGCTATTGGCGATCGGCGGGAGCGACGGCTGTCGGTGCCATTTATCAACGCTGGATGACCTACACACTTCTGGCAGTCGATCGCGACTCGGATTCATGGGCAGTTCCCCGCGGAGCAATTGTTCCGGAGCAAGCCAGGTGCCGAAAGTGCTCTCGTTCTTCGCACTATCGTTGGGGTGTTTGATGCAGACCAGGAGTGATCCGATGCCGGAAGTTCGTTACCTTGAGATCCCGGTCACCGACATGGATCGGGCCGTGGCGTTTTACGAAGCGGTGTTTGACATAAGGCTTGAACGCGTGACAGTGGACGGCTACGCGATGGCACACTTTCCGTCATCGCGCGAACGGGTCGGTGCGAATGTCACGCTTGCGCAAGGGGACGTGTATGTACCCTCAAAGCATGGGGCGATCGTGTACTTTCATCTGATCGATATCGACAGAGTGATGTCGCGCGCGACGGCGCGCGGGGCAGCCGTCTTGTTTGCGAAGAAAGAGGTCACGCCGGGCACTTGGGTCGCGGAGTTCGAAGACTCCGAAGGCAATCGCATCGCGTTGAGCCAGCGCGACGAATGACAGAGCCGGTCAGCGTGGCGGCCTGGTTCAACCCAATTCGGAAAGATCGGCACCGCGGTTGATGGGGAGGTTGATGTGGAACGGTTGGCCATCGATCACCGGGGCGGCACCGACTTCACGCCGGCCCGCCTGGCCTCGGCGATCCGGCCCTCGTGTTCGCCTAAGTGGATGATTTCCACCTTGAACCTGTTGCGATCAAGGCACTCGGCGGCCGTGCGTTCGGCGTTGACGCACACGGGACATTCGGCGAGGTAGATTTGTGCGTTTCGCATGACTAGGACAGGGGTGACGCGTGGTCACCCCTGTCCCGGGTTGTAAACAACGTTACGACGACTCGGCGCACCGGCGGGGCCTCAAACCAGTTAACGACGGCGACGCAGTGCCATCGGCAGGGCGGCGGCGAGCAGGCCTAGCGCTGCGGGTTCGGGGACAACCGGAATCACCGTGCCCGGAGCAAATGTGTCGCGGGCGAACACGACGGCGTCTTCCAGCACATCTTCCTCCAAGCCGTAGTTAAAGAGAATGAAGATGCTATCCGACGGCGTGATGCCCGGGGTGGTGGTGTTGAGTCGAGCGGCGACCATGTAGATGCCCGACGCTGCGGCGAGCGTGATTTCGGTATCGAGATGATCATCAAACTCGCCAAACTCGTCGACCGGCCCGACGAGCACATCGTTCGCGGGGATGGTCGTGCCATCGACCGAGGCGGCGCTGGAGCCAAACGCATAAGACAAGGTTGTTCCGGAAGCAGCGGGGGCGAAACTGATCGGGCCGACGCCGTTCCAGTATTGCAGCACGCTAAGGGTTTGGATGCCGATCTGCGATCCTTCGGCAAACCCGCTGCCAGGGAGCGGATGGAAGCCCGGATCGGGCAATTCGTTTGGCGGGAGAAGCACTTCTTCACCAAAGTTGTAACCAAAGACGGCGACGTTGCCGACTTCCACCTCTTCGGCATCAAAAAAGGCATTGGTCTTGATCACGCCTCCTTCAATCTTGGGTGAAACATCGTACTCAGCGAGTGCCGCGGACGTGACGACGGCGGTTGCTGCAAGGAAGCAAAGAGTGGATCGAACGCGCATATCAAACCTCCTGAAGAGATGAAGAAACCCTGGTGCGCCGACGCAGGAACAACTGCGAAGCAACGACCAGTGCAAATGTGAGCGAAGTGGGTTCGGGGATCGCCGAATCGCGCGGCAAACCCGAAGGGGCGGCAAGCCCGAAGTTGGCCGCGAGGGCGGTGAAGTCGTCGAGATTGACCTGATAATCGTCGTTGAAATCGCCGTCGTACCAGAACTGCTCGCCGGGCGAGCCGAAGTTGGCGGCGAGGGCGGTGAAGTCGTCGAGTGTCACGCTGCCGGAGAAATCGGCGTCGCCAGCGAACGGATTGGCCACATAGTCCAGGGCGCGGCTGAAGTCGGCGGGCGCGGCGCCGTTGTTGAACAGCAGAAAGAGCGCGTCAGAGGGCGCGGCACCGGCAGTATTGGTCAGTCGAATGGACGTGAAGTAGATGCCCTTCGACGGCGTTGCCAGGGTTCCGGGATTAAGGTTGGCATTGAGGTGACGATGCAGGCTGCCGTTGGCGGCCACGCTTGAAAAGTTGAATCCGGGTTGGGCGGCGGTGGTCGAAGAGATGCCGACGGTTCCCGCCCCGAACGAGAACGACAACGATTCGCCCGCAGGTGTCTGTCCGAAGCCGACGGGTATCTGCCCGAGGTCGACCGGCTCCGAGCCGCTGAAGAATGACAAGCCGCGCGAGACATTGAAACCGATGAAGCTGCCTCCCTGCAGGCCCGATCCGGCGACGGCGTTGAAGCCGGGGTCTTGAATGAAGTAGGGATCGCCGGGGATGGACTGGAACTGCCAGCCGAAGGTGCGGACGTTCTGCACGAGCGTGCTAGTGCTATCGTCAAAGGCATCGGTGATGAGCTTCCCGCCGGCGACGCGCGGGCGCGCGTCGGCGGCGATGACGAACGGATTGACTGCATGCAACCAGCTTGCATTTGCTGCCAAGGTTGTTGCGATCAAGAGGGGTCGAAGCATCTTATCTCTCCGGAAGACACGTGATTGCCGCAGGACCTAGTTGGCCAGCGCGGGGTCGAATCGGTTGAACTTGGTCAGATCACGAAACACTTCGCTGAAGCGCAGGCTTTCGGCATGGCCATCGAGAAAGCCGTAGTTGCTGATCGACTCGCGGCTGCGGCGCGGGCCGCCGTGTGAGTGAATCTCGAGCATCGTTGCGGCGACGATGGCGGGGTTGGAGCCGGCCCAGTTTTCGACATGCGGATGATCGGCCGCAGCGAATGGTCCGTTGTACGCCATTTCAACAAACTGGATCGTGCTGGACGGTTTGCGAACGCGCGTGATCTTGGCATACCACCCGCCCGCGGGCGCATCGAGCGATTGCCGAGGGCCCCACGGACACATCTCCCGATCGAGAAAGATGTTGATGCCGTAGCTCGTCCGTCGAAACGACGGCGGGTTGGTCTGCGGAACGGGCACGCCATCTACCCAGTGTGGGCTGACATCGCTGGGGCAGCGAACTGAGATCGACGGGTTGGCAAGCGTATCCGACTCGACATTGCTGCCCCGGTAGTACCGCTGCAGTGTATTGATCCACGCGACACCCGCTTCCAGGGCCACACCTTGATGCGACAAACCCGCCTGCACCAGATAGCCCCGGTTGTCATTGGCATACTGCAGCTGCGCCATCTGCATGGTACGCAGATTATTTAGACAGAAGGCGCGGTTCGCGCCCTGCTTGGCTTTTCCGAGCGCGGGCAACAGCAGCGAGACCAGCAGAGAGATGACGCCGATGACCACCAGCAACTCCACGAGAGTGAAGCCGGAGTCGGCACGCGGGCCGGTCGGGTTGAGATTGAACGCAACTCGCTTTCTCATGCGAACAAATAGTATATGCACTCAAAACGCAAATGCAATACAATTGCATTTCATTTGTGGGCGATGCCCGCCGTCGCATCGCTGGCTATAAACAGTTGCTAAAAAAGGGCTTATGCTTCTTGGGGTGCTTCGGCGGTGAGGCGGAAGACTGTCATTTCCGGGCGGCACCAGTGTTTCACCCGCTGGCCATATGACAATCCTCGGTTGACATAAAGATGTCGGCCCTGAATGGCGTAGTACCCGTGTGTGTACTCGCGCCGCTTGCTGAACGTGCGTGCCACCCGGCTGTCGGCGGTTTGCCGGCCATGCGTGTGTCCGGCGAGCATCCATTGCCACGGATACTCCAGCAATTCATGGCAGTTCGCAGGGTTATGGTTCAGGCAAAGTACTGGCAGGTCACCGCCGACGCCCGCAAACGCCTTCCGCGGATCAATCGCGCCGGACCATTCATCGTCGAGGCCGACAATCATCAGCGGTCGTGCGTTGGTAACATCGCCATCCGTATCGAGCGGCCGATCGGTGCGCTTGCCGGGTCGAATCTCCAGTACTTCATTGCGCAGCACGATCAGGCCTTCGTTCATCAGACACTTCTCAAGATAGTCTGCACGTCGCATTCCCTCGATGAGTTGCTTCTTTCCGTACATTGAATAGTCATGGTTTCCAAAGGTGCAGATGACACCGTGCGGCGGCTTAAGCCCGGCGAGCATTTTTGCGATCCTCGGCGCGTAGCGATAGCCGCCGGTGATCAGGTCGCCGGTGACAACCACCAGATCGGGCTCAAGCTCGTGAACCCACTGTAACATTTGCTCGAGATAGCGCTTCCAGACCACCGGGCTGTAATGCAGGTCCGAAATCTGCACGATGCGAAACCCCATCAGGCCGGGATCGAGATTTGGAAACGGCATGAGTCGGCGATGAATGTCGATCCAACGCTTGTTTAGTGGCAGCGCGTGCATGCCGGTGAGTCCCACCGTGTTCATCGCTGTCCACACGGCCCGCCGCCAACGGTGCTGGCGCTTCCACTTTGGCGTGTGCAGATAGTTCATCAACGCGTCGACCATGGTTGAACAGTAAATTGTGGAGCGATGTTGCGGGAATGCAAATCGGGGAATGCCTGAACCGCCGGGCGCGATCATCGCATGGCCGGGGAGAAACGGCCCCGGCGGCACTGGGCGTGGCAAATTGTCGCGGGGCGTATGGCGCGATCAGTCGAGCATATCAAGGGCTGCCTGCAGTTCGGATTGCGCATGTGCATCGCCAGCCATCTGCGCCGCGGCAATGCCGTCGATGTATGCCTGCCTGGCGTCGGTGGGGCGGTCAGATAGTTCGTAGGTTTGTCCGGCCTGATAGTAAGCGTAACAATACTTCGCGTCGGCGGAGATCGTGCGACGGAAGTACTCCAAGGCGCGCGGATGATCGCCCGTTTTCTTGTATTCCATGCCCGCCGCGTAGAGCAGAAATGGATCGCCGGGGGATTTTTCCAGCATGATCTGCAGCTTTTGCAGTCGCTCGGTCATCGTCAAGTCCCTCCTCACCGCATCCTCCCGCCCGCTGCGGAGGCATTATTGCGGCGTTCACAGCTTCAGTTCGGAATACTTCAGCCCAAAGCAATCGGCCACCGCCTGGTAGGTCACTTGCCCGTTGACAAGGTTGATCCCCTCAACCAGCCCCGGATCTGCCTGCGCCGCGGCCTTATAGCCCTTGGTTGCTATCTTGAGCGCGTAGGGGAGTGTTGCGTTGGTCAGCGCGAGTGTGCTCGTGCGGCCTACCGCGCCGGGCATGTTGGCGACGCAGTAGTGAACTACATGATCGATGATATAGGTCGGTTCCTTGTGCGTGGTCGCGCGGGCTGTTTCAACGCAGCCGCCCTGATCAATGGCGACATCGACAATCACCGCGCCATGTTTCATCAGCTTCAGATCGGCGCGGCTGACGAGGCTCGGTGCCTTCGCGCCGGGAATGAGAACAGCACCCACGACGAGGTCGGCTAGCTGAAGATGTTCACGGATGTTGTAGCTGTTGGAATAGACAGTGCTGACATTGGCAGGCATGACATCATCGAGATAGCGCAAACGGTCGAGGCTGACATCCATCAGCACGACATTGGCCCCCAGCCCGGCGGCGATTTTTGCGGCATTGGTGCCGACCACGCCGCCTCCGATCACGAGTACATGTGCCGGCGGCACGCCCGGCACGCCGCCGAGCAGGATGCCCCGGCCGCTCATCGGCTTTTCCAGATACTTCGCGCCTTCCTGTACGCTCATCTTCCCGGCGATTTCGCTCATCGGCGTGAGCAGTGGCAGGGTGCCGCGCTTGTCGGTGATGGTCTCATAGGCGATTGCTGTGATCTGACTATCCATGCACGCCTGCGTCAGCTCGCGGCTGGCGGCGAAGTGGAAGTAGGTGAAGATGATCTGCCCGGGCTTGAACTGGCTGATCTCGGCGGGCTGCGGTTCCTTCACCTTCACGATCATGTCGGCAGCCGTGAAGACCTCTGCAGCGGTGCCGACGATCGTTGCGCCGACTGCGGTGTAAAGCTCGTCTCCAAACCCTGAGCCTACGCCGGCCTGCGCCTCAACAAACACCTGGTGCCCGGCCCGAGCCATCGCCTCCGCCCCGGCGGGGGTCATGGCGACACGGTATTCATCAGACTTGATTTCCTTTGGCACACCAATCTTCATAGGTCTTTCCTCGAAATGAGTCGTTCCAGTATCGCGGAATCATATCCATCCTCGCCGGAAAGCAAAATGCAGCGGGAATGCATCAGTGTTGCTTCAAGGCAACACGCATTCTGGTCGATGATGAGTTAAGTGAACGCCGATCGCTGATTGCCGGGAGAAAATTGCCGTCGGGGCAACTCGGGCACCGTGATGTCCGCGGCACCGGCAATACTCAGCCGTCTGACGATCTGACCGCGACCAATTATGTCAACGCATACCCCTCGCATTCTCGTCCTTGATGAAGACCGGATCATGCAGGATTCGCTCTCGCAGTTTCTCAGGCGGGAGGGATACGTCGTTTCGACAACCGATAGCCCCGATGCAGCCGTGGCGAAGATGGAATCGGGGCAGATCGACATACTGCTGGCCGACTTGAACATCGCTGGGGTGAAGCCCGGTGCGTTTCTCCGGGACATTCGCCGGTCGCATCCGCAGGTGGTGGTGATCCTGCTCACCGGCTACGGCTCGATCGAGCAAGCGGTCGATGCCATTAAAGCCGGGGCGTTCGACTACCTGACCAAGCCGATCATTGATGATGAGATTCGCGTGACAGTAGAAAAGGCGGCCCGGCAACACGCGCTGCTGTTTGAAAACTATGCGCTTCGGCAACAGTTGGATTCCCGGTTTGGCTTGGAGAACCTGATCGGGCGCGATGCAAAGGTTCAGAAAATCGTCGATGTCGTCAACGCGGTGGCCGAAGGTCGGACGACCGTGCTGATGACTGGCGAAAGCGGCACGGGTAAGAGCCTGCTGGCGCGCGGCATTCACCAGCGATCGCCCCGGCGGGACAGGCCGTTCATCGAAATCTCCTGCGGCGCGCTTCCCGAGACACTGCTTGAGAGCGAACTCTTTGGCCATGTGAAGGGTTCATTCACCGGGGCGGTGAGCGACAAGCCCGGCCGATTTCTCTCCGCGGATGGGGGGACGATCTTTCTCGATGAGATTAATTCGGCCAGCCCCGCGATGCAGGTGAAGTTGCTGCGGGTGTTGCAGGAGCGGAAGTTTGAGCCGGTTGGTTCGACGCAAACAACGACGGTCGATGTGCGCGTGGTGCTGGCATCCAACTGCGACCTTCAGCAACTGGTAGCCGAGCAGACGTTTCGACAGGATCTCTACTACCGCATTAATGTGGTCAACATTCGCATGCCGAGCCTGCGCGATCGGAAGGGCGACATTCCGCTGCTGGCGATGCATTTTCTGCGGCTTTATTGCAAGGAAGTGGGGCGGGAGATCATCGGATTCACCGAAGCAGCTCTGGCTGCATTGACGGCCTATGCGTGGCCGGGGAATGTGCGCGAGCTTGAGAATGCGGTCGAGCACTCGGTGGTGCTTTCCAAGCGGCCTCAGATTGATCTGTCAGATTTGCCCGAGACGCTTCACGGGGTGACGGGTTATGACCCCTTCGCCGAGCCGCGCGCAGCACTGGATGGTTTGTTTAACGGCCTGCTGAACGACCCTATGCCGCTAGAGCGAGCGTTGGAGATGCCCGAACGCACGATCATCAAGGCGGCGTTGAAGCGCAACAACTACAACCGCCAGGCGACTGCGAGCGAACTGGATATCAATCGCACGACGCTCTACAAGAAGATGCGAAAATACAAATTGGATGTCGGCGGGGAAGAAGAGTGACCCGTACCACACGACTGGAGCAGCAAGCCGCACGACTAATAAAACAGGCGTGAGAGACAGCATCTGCCTCTCACGCCCGTTTAGTTTTTCCTGACAGTCTTTACACGCCGCCCCGCGGGCTTCAGTTTCCTGCCTTGTATGCTGCGTCCATCGCGGTGATGACATCATTGGTGATATCGACCGTGGCTGCGTTGGCGAACAGTACGTTGCGCTGGCCGATGATGGCCTTCAACTGGTCCACCTGAATTGCGTCGAGGTTATCCGGGAAATCGACCTTCTGCTCGGCGAGCACGACATCGATGGCCTTTTTGGTCGCTACTTCTGCGATGGTCTGTTCAATCTTCCCGAACAGCGTGCGCATCTGGATCTTCTGCTCTCGCTGCAGGTTGGCCTGCTGCAACTGGGCCCAAATCTCGAACTCGATTCGAGCCTGGAGCCACTCCTTGTTCACGTCATTGTACTGTGGTGCCTCGGGGCGAAGCTGATCTCGCTTGGCTTGAAGGTCGGTGACCTTCTGCTGCCGGGTGACGCGCTCGGTGTCCAGCAGCTTGAGGTCGTTATTGATCTTCTGATTGAGGTCCTTCGTCTCCTGTAGCTCATTGAGAATGCGCGCGGTGTTGGCGATGGCAATTCTCGGTGCCGACTGAGCGAGCGACGGCATGGCGAACAATCCGAGCGCCAGCAGGCTGATTACGAAGCAATGCGACAATTTCATGTGCGATGTTCCTTTCAAGTGGTGCATTGACCTAGCTACTCACAGGCATACCCCGCGGGGCGACGTCTGGCACCTGCCAGCCGACGAATCACGGTCTTGAGTGTCTCTTCTATCATCATCCCCACAGGGGGGGCAAGGTTGCAAGAGGGACAGTCTATCGATCGAATCCGAGCGAGAAACTGATGATCTGTGTATCGTCTTCGCTGTTTTTGCTCAAGGGGATGGCAAAATCGATCGCGATGGGCGTTTGGCCGAGGATAGGCAGGGTAAGTCTGATGCCTGCGCCGACGCTCGTACGCCAGTCCTCCAGTTGAAATGAGGGCTCAACGGTTCCCATATCGGTAAAGACAACCCCCCGAAGCTGCTCGCCGACAAGGGGAAAGCCGACCTCTGCCGACGCGGTGAGGATGAAATCGCCGCCGACGCGGTCATCATCCGGGCCTGACCGGGGGCTGATGCCTCGGAAAGCGAACCCGCGCACCGACCCGATGCCACCGCCGTAAAATCGTTCAAAAAATGGTGCGTCGCCTGCGATGTATCCGGTATCAACGTGCAACGCGAGGATCGTTCGGCGGTCGAGCAGGTCTTCCCGCAGGGAATAGTAGGCATCCCAGTTGGCGGTGAACTTCTGGAACGTGTAATCCCCGCCGAGCGCGCCAAAGGAATCCCAACCGACACTGGTGGTGCTCCCGCGGAAGGGCAAAATGCCTCGGTTGCTGGTGTCTCGGGTGACTCTCAACCCGACGCTGGTCAGGAGGTGCTCGCCTTCCTCATCCAGGATCTCTTGTGCGCGGATGGGGCGATCGTTAATGCTCCCGATATCCACCTCCTCGATACGCAGCGAGAGTGCGGCACTGTATTTCTCATCAAATCGGTGGTCGAGGCTCATCCTGCCGCCCAGCCGGCGATCGCGGTAGTCTTCGCGGATGCGGTCGCGCGCGTAGGCCTCGACTGTCAGGCCGTAGGGCTGATCAAACAGATACGGCTCTCGGAAGCGCACGCTCGCGTTGCTAATCTGGGTGCCCGGTTCGAGCGAAACCCGGAACGACTGGCCGGCACCGATGAATGCGTTTCCGTTAAAGATATCGCGGGGGTTGGTCGGCAGGTTGGCGATATCAAAATTGCGCTGCTCGTAGGTGACGTTCGCGCCGAAGCCGCCGTTGGAGTTGATGCCCGCCCCGATGTTAAAGCTGGCGGTGCGCTGCTCCTGCACCTCGACCAGCAAATCGCGTGAATCTTCGGCATCGCCGATGGGCGTAACCGACACGCCCTGAAAAAATGGCGTGCCGCGGAGACGATCCTGGGCGTCCTGTACGGCACCCGAGTCGTAAAGCTGGCCGGGCGCCATGCGCATCTCACGGAGGACTACCTTGTCCTGCGTCCGGCTGTTGCCCTTTACGAGGATCTTGCCGAGTTTATAGGGCTTTCCTTCGCGAATGTCGTAAACGAGTTCGACCGTGCCTGCTTCCCGGCGGAAAACACGCTTTACCGGTTCATTGCTCGACCCGAGCATGAAGTAGTTCGGGTCAGTTGCCTGAGGCTGGTAGATGAAGCCAAACGGACTATAGGCGCGAATGACTTCTCGCACGTCGCGGCGGAGGACATCATCGTCGTATGTCTCTCCTTCGAGCATTTTCAGGCTTTTTCTCAGCTCGACATCGCTCAGAACGCTGTTGCCCTTGAACGTGACCTGATCGACTCTGTACCGCTGGCCTTCTTCGACGAGAAATGTCACCTGCAGTTCGCTGTTGTCCGGCGAGAAAATCAGCTTTCTGCCGATGCGAACATCAAAAAAGCCCTTGCCCTCATAAAAGCGGCGCAATGACGCGACATCGTCTTCAACCTGCTCATTGTCATAGTTGCCCTGCCGAAGAATCCAGATCCAGTTGCGCGTCCGAATCTGACCCTTCAGCCGGTCGGCGGTGAAGGAGTTGTTGCCTATGAACGCTACTTTCCGAACCTTGACGTTGGGGCCTTCGACGACATTAAAGACTAAGTCGCCGCTTTCACTGAGGCGGTTCTGGTCGATTTCAACATTGGCGAAGGGAAAGTTCTTGCTGCGGTAAAGATTCTCTATGGACGACTTTGCCAGTGCGATTCGGAAAGGATCGATCGCCTCGCCCGATTTGAGATCGACGACATTTGCGAGGGTCGTATCATTCAGCTTGAGATTGCCGCGGAAGGCGATTGTGCCCACCTGCTTCTGCTCGCTGACCTGAAACACGACGATGACGCCAGTGTCCGTCGGTTCGACCTTGGCTTCAACATTAGAGAACTTGCGCAGACCGTAAACGCGCTGGTAGTCTTCCTCGACGGTGGCGGGGTCATAAGGCTCGCCCCTACGGGTGCGAATGACATTGGCAATAACTGCTGTGGATACTTCTCTGTTGCCAACGATGCGTACGTCTTCAACAGTCTTGCCCGCGAGCGGCGTTGCGGCCCCTGTTCGGAACGCTGCAGGGGGGGTGAGCGGGTTGGACTGTGCAATCGCGGTGTGTGCTGCGGCACCGGCGACACCGACCATCACCGCAAGTGCCAACTTCCTTGTTTGCCCGGCAAAGTGAATTGCTTTCACGCGTGCTTCCGTTCCCACGAACCCGTCGATACTGACGCATCCGTCGTCAGCTTGGGAGGGAAGTCTAATCCTCGCCGCGGTGATGTCAAAAATGAGGGCGGCCCCCGGCACGCCAATACAGCCCCCCAGCTCGACGAGGACGCAGCTTCTGCGCCGCCTAGTGCAGTAAGAAACTGACAGTCGCAATCGCGGCGATCGAACCGAACATCATCACGATAGTCCCGGTAATGCGGTGGTAGAGCCGCTTTCGGGGCGACTCGCTTTCATATGTCATATCTACAACGCTATTCTGCATGCTCCACCGTCCTGTCTTGCACCGCAACCGTAAGAGGTCTTCGAGCCAGCGCGGCCGGCGGTTGCACCGGTTCGATAAAAACGCCGCCCGGATTCACTATCTCCGAGAAAAACATAGCCCACATTTGGCCGCGGGCCAGTCGGGGGGCTGCTTATTGCTCGCCCGGAAAACTCCCCAAGTTCGTCAGGGGTTCATTGCCCGAATCCGCTGCTGTCGATACGGTTTAACCTCGAATGCCAGAACAACCGGCTTCAACGACTGAAATGATTGAAACGGCCCTGCAGCAATTGCAGGCAGGGCAGTTTGCAGCGGCTGAGGCAAGCCTGCGGGCCATTCTTGCCTGCGAGCCGACTCATGCTGATGCGCTGCACTTTTTCGGGGTCGCCGCCCTCCAGCAGGGGCGGTTGCAGGAAGCTTACGATTCAATTCAACGCTCGCTTGCGATTTCTCAGAATTTTGCAGCGTTCAATAATCTTGGCCATGTTCTCTGGCTCGCCCGAAAGGCTGAAGAAGCGCTCCAATGTTTTGATCGCGCCGCACGGCTGAATCCGGATCACCCCGACGCTTACTGGAACATGGCCTCCAGCCTCGCAGCGCTTGGCCGTCATGCGGAGGCGGTGCAGGTGCTGCAGAGGCTGATTAAAGTGTCGCCATCGCATCCGCGGGCACAATATCAGATGGGCGTGTCGCTGGCAGAGCTGAACTACCTCGAGCGTGCGGCGGTGGCGTTTCAGGAACATCTGAAGCTGGCGGCCGATGACGTGGAGTGTTACGGCCGCCGGTCGGTCGTCCTTGCCAAGCTCAAGCGTTTTGATGACGCGATCGCCTCCGCCGAGCGCGCGGTCGAGATCGGGGGCCCGCGGGCAGATGCACATAACAATCTGGCTTGGGTTTTGGAGCAGGCAGGGCGGGTGGTGGACGCGGAGAAGTATTATCGCCGCGCTATAGCCATCGATCCCAACTTTTTACTGGCGCTGGGAAACCTCGCCGCTGTGTGCGACCGTGCCGACCGGTGCGACGAAGCGCTGGAGTTCTTCGAGCGCGCCGCGGCGGTCGATCCGAAGCACGTTGAGGCGCAATGTGCGGTGGCGGGCATTTACAACAAGGTCGGCCGATATCAGGACGCGCTCGCCGCCGCCGACAGGGCCTTGGCGATCAAGCCGCACGATCCTGCCGCCCGCGGTCACCGGGCGCTGGCACTGCTCGCGTTTGGGGACTACACGCGTGGTTTCTCTGAGTATGAGTGGCGATGGCAGTGCAAAGATTTCACCACGCCGGCCCGAGAGTTTTCCCAGCCGCGCTACCGCGGGGGCGATGCGTCGGGTCGGACGGTATTCATTCATTCAGAACAGGGGTATGGTGATAACATCCAGTTTGCCCGTTTCCTACCCCTGCTTGCCGCACGCGGGGCAAAAGTTGTGTTTGAATGCCCGATTAACCTCCGCCGGCTGATGGAAACGGTTCCGGGGGTTGCCAAGGTGGTGCCAGGCGGATTGCGCCCGCCACCGTTCGATCTGGAGGCCCCGCTGCTGAGCCTGCCGCACGCATTTGGCATTTCGCTCGAAACGGTCCCGGCGACGGTCCCATACTTCACGCTACCCGACGCTCACGTCGAAGGCTGGCAAGCTCAAATCGCCGAGCATCGCAGTCGCTTGAATGTGGGGCTTCTCTGGCGCGGCAATTCCAAGCCGAATCCGAAGCGGTCAATCTCGCTCGCCGAGCTTGCTCCGTTGGCGTCCGGGGATGTGTCGTTCTTCAGTTTGCAGGTGGGCGAACACGCAAAGCTCCGTGCCGCACCGCCACAGGGAATGCGGTTGATCAGTTTTGCGGACAAAATCGTCGATTTCTACGACCTGGCAGGGCTAATCGCGTGCATGGATCTGGTGATTACGATCGACTCGGGCCCGGCCCACCTCGCCGGCGCGCTGGGCAGGCCGACCTGGACCATGCTCATCAAGTCAGCCGATTGGCGGTGGCTCTCGGATCGGGTGGATTCGCCGTGGTATCCGTCGATGAAGCTCTACCGGCAATCAACATCCGACGACTGGACCGCGGTCGTCGCTGATATTGGCCGCGATCTGCGAACATTCGTCCGGTAATTCGTCGCTGTTTTTCCATTGCATCTCAAACCGGGGGTTCACCTGTGCCGATGCTTACAGATATAGAGTGTTCTGAACTGACGCTGCGGGCGTGTTGGAAATGTCACAGGTGCTGCCTTGATAGAATTGACTCCTCGAGTTGCGAAGGCCGAAAGACCGTATCGGGCCGGTTGGCTTTGGCTCGCCTTGATAGTTTTTTGCGCTCTCGTGGCATCGGCGTGGGTGCTTGAGCAATCGCGGCAAGATCCGTTGGTGGTGCGCGAGTGGCTGGGCCGTGTCGTTGACGTCCCAGAGACCGTAAAAATTGAATCAACACTTTCGCAGGCCGTTCATTGGCTGGCTTTGATCGAAGCGAGCTTGCTGGTGGGTGCGCTGGTGATCACCAGCCGGACGGCCCGGCACCACCGAAATCTGCATCGCGCCCTGGAAGAACAGATGAAGCTCGCGCAGGCGACTTTTGATGCGCTTCCGGCACAAGTGGGAATTATCGACGGCACCGGGCGTCTGCTCGCGTCAAATGCCAACTGGAAAAACTGCGACCAACTCATCTGCGATACCCGCCTCCCGAGGCTGGCAGTTGGGGCAAACTTTCTTGAGACCTGCGATCGCATTCAAAGTGCGGAACAGGCTCAGGCCGCATCGGTGGCAGAGGCAATCCGCGGTGTGTTGGCCGGGAAGATTGGCTCGACGGTGATCGAGTGCGCTGCGCCGGTGAATCAGGGAGACTCATGGTTCGTTCTTCGCATCAGCCCCTTCCCTGTTAAAGGAGGCAATGGCGCGGTGCTGCTATTCGATGATGTCACCCAACAAAAGATGGCAGAACAGCAGGTGCAGCGGTCGAGGGAGGCAGCCGACCATGCCAATGCCGCCAAGAGCGCATTTCTGGCCAATATGAGCCACGAGATACGCACCCCGATGGCGGCGATCATCGGATATGCCGATCTGCTTCAGGACGTGCGCCAGTCGCCCGAGCAGCGGTCGCGCAGCGTGCAGATCATCCGCCGCAATGGCGAGCACCTTCTGGGGATTATCAATGACATTCTCGACCTCTCCAAGATCGAAGCCAACAAGCTGACGGTGGAGAAGATTCGCACGAGTCTGCCAAGTTTCTTCTGCGATGTTGCGGTCGTGGCGCGCCAGCGCGCTGAAGAAAAAGGCCTGAAATTCTCGGTTGTGTTTGACGGCCCAGTGCCTCAATCCATTCATGCCGATCCGCTGCGAATGAAACAGGTTCTGCTAAACCTTTTGAGCAATGCCGTGAAGTTTACTCAGCAGGGCAGCGTGACGCTTCGCGTGGCGTGTGAATCCCTCCTTGACACCTCGCGGCTTCAGTGCGATGTGATTGATACGGGAATCGGGATGAACGACGAGCAACGCGACCGCCTGTTTACGCCCTTCACCCAGGGAGACGAGAAGACCACGCGCCGGTTTGGTGGCACGGGTCTTGGGCTTTCAATCAGCAGGCGCCTGGCCACGCTTCTCGGCGGCGATATCGTGCTGCAATCGGCCCGTGGCGTGGGTACGACCGCATCGTTCTGGATCGACGCTGGACCGCTTCAGGGCGTTCCGATGATTGAAGAACTGCGCGAGCACGACCTCTCATTTGAACAGAACGGCCCCCGGCGGGGCCGGCTTTCGCGACCCGCGCGGGTGCTGCTCGCCGAAGATGGCGAGGACAATCGCGATCTGTTGACCGCATTTCTGCAAGATGCTGGCGTTGAGGTGGTTTGCGCTGAAAACGGCGCCGCCGCCATCGACCTGGCGATGAAGCAGTCGTGCGACCTTGTCCTGATGGACATGCAGATGCCCGAGGTGGACGGCTACACCGCCGCCACGCGCCTTCGAAAACAGGATTTCTGCAAGCCGATCATTGCATTGACGGCCAATGCGATGACTGATGACCGTCGCAAATGCCTCGAAGCAGGTTGCGACGAATACCTCTCCAAGCCGGTGGACCGCGATCGCCTGGTGAGCACCATTGCAAAGCTGCTGGGAATCAGCCTGGTGGAGGATCAGACGTCAACCGAATCGGAAGTTGCCACCCCAGAGGCGATCAGCGACCTTCCAAAGCTTCAGAGTAATCGGGCTAACGACCCGCAATTGGCCACGGTGCTGGCGAGATTCGTTGACCGGCTTCCAGCACGGGTCGCCGAGATCAACAGCCACCGCGATAGCAGCAATTCTGCTGAATTAAGCCGAGCATTGCATCAACTCAAAGGCGCTGCCGGCGGATACGGGTTCCCGGACGTGTCGGTGGCGGCAGCGGGCATTGAAGGCGAACTGAGAGCCGGGAAGTCGGTAGCCGATGTTGATGCGGCATTGACACACCTCCTATCGCTGATCGAGCGGATCCATGGTTATCCCGGAGCAGACGCAGCATCCAAGCCAAGGCTCGCGGATCAACCGGCAGCACCGCGCCCCGGCGGCCGCTTGCCACGCATCATGCTGGTGGACGATTCGCCGGATACCACAAGTCGGTTCCGAGCTATCACCGCAACGCTCAACGTCGAGTTGCGCACCTACTCCCGACCCGAAGCTGCATTGTCAGACGCCCGCGAGTTTGCGCCTTCTGTGGTGCTGGTGGATGTCAATATCGGGGGCATGAACGGCTTCGATTTTCGCGCGGCACTGGCCGAGATTCCGGAGTGCGAACACACCATTGCCCTGCTGCTCACCGACGCGGCGTTTGTGAGCGCGTCGGATTGCGCCCTGTTGCCAGATGACCGGCTCGTCTCACCAGAAGACGCGGCAAAGCTAAAGACCGAGATTGCCGCCGCGCTGGAACGTTGCGGGGCTGCGCGCGAGCTTGGGGCGCGCATTCGCGTCGATGCTGAAACCGGGTTGCCGAATCTCCGGTACGTTCAAAGCCGCCTGCCTACGGAGTTGTCAGCCTCAAGGCGGGATGGTGCATCGCTGTGTTGCATGATCGTGACACTGACCGACCCGGCGACACTCGCCAATATCGCACAGCCGGAAGGCGCGTCGCGGGTTATCGCCGCAGCCAGGGTTGTGGGCGAGGCATTCCCGCAAAGCACGATCGCGAGGATCGCGCCCAATGAATTCCTCATCGCCCAGATCGGCCTGGACCGATTCTCTGCCACCGACTCGGCGAGGATGATCGTGCAGAAGCTGGAAGCAGCAGCGACGGGTGCGGGTCAGATGCCCCTTGCGGCCGAGGCCAGGTTTGCAATGGCCAGCCAGCATGCCGCCAACGCCGACGAACTCATCCGTAACACCCGCAGCTCCGCACCCGTTTCCTCGGCTCAGAAGCGTGCTGCCTGATCCGTCCTGTGATCTGAGGCGGCGTGATCGTGTGCTATGAGCGGAAGAAACCGATGGTTGAGTGCATGACTCGTTCATGCAACGCCTTGGGTGCCTCATCGGTTTGCTTCTGTAGATCGTCCAGATTGGCCCGGCAGAAGCGGCAGCCGAGTTCATTAACGTGAAACTCGACGTAGCTCTTCCATGTTCCGTCAAGCGTGCCGAGCATCAGCCTGCCGATCGTGCTCCGCTTGGGGCAGGTGGGCCGCTGGGCTTCCCAGACCTGGGTCACCATTGACGCGGCAAACTCTGCACTCTCCCAAGCGGGCGACGCGAGCCATTGCGAGTCTGCCTTGTTTAGCCGGGCATGGGCCGTGATATGATCGCGCAACTCGTTGAGGCATCGATGTTTGATCAGCGCGATGGCTTTCTCATCCATCTTCATCACCGAAGCGACATCTTTATTGCGAAGCTGGGCATAAAAGAGCATTTCGACAATCTGGAGATCTCGAAAGTTCTCAGCTTCTCGAAATCGGCCGACCAGCGCATTGAGCGATGCGCCCAGCGCATCGGAGAGAAGGTTGGCATCTTCGGCGCGGTGCGCGTACCAGCTTGCGGTCATGCTCGGACCTTCGAGCCGGCTTGAGGCGTCTTCCATGTCGTCTCGGTCGCCGTGCATGGTTTCCTGCAGATAGGTCAGTTTGAGCCGCTTGCCGCGCAGGGCATCAATGATGCGGCGGCGCAGGATGGTGAAGAGAAAGGTTTCGAGGCTCAGGCGTCGGTCAAATCGCTTGATGGCCTCCAGAAACGCGATGAAAGTGTCCTGCACGAGGTCCTCTGCTTCGGCTTTGCGGGAGAGCCTGCTGCGCGCAAACGCCAGCAACCGGCCCTGATAACGCTGAACGAGCTGTGCCCAGCCGTCTTTGTTGCCACGGTCGATTTGCTCCAGAAGGTAACGGTCTGCTTCGGCTAATTCTGCCATGCGTTGTGGATTGTCCTCGGCTCGACGGTCTGCTTCAACTCGCCACCCACCATGACTCCGCGGGGCGGGGCATACCTGGCGGCGGCCACAAGCGCCGATCCTGCGATCAGGGCACATATCGCAGTGAATCGGAGCCGGTTGCGATAATACCCCTTTGTCAGCGCATTTGCAGCGAGATAGAGGATCGAAACTGTTGCAATCATCCCTGCAGCCCCGCCAAACAACACGAAATCGCGATGCCGGTCGCGCGCCGCCAACCCTGCGGCTCGGCGGGCGGTCTGGTTGAGCCAGTTGGGGGTGACATCGAGCGACAACGTGGCGTAGTAGACGTCGCCGTAAGGCCGGGCGTGTTTCTTGGCGCTGCTGTCAATGATTACCCCGCCGTCGCGCAGCGCCTCGGCCAACAGTCCTCGCATTGCCTCGATCGAAGGCGGCGCGGTGGGAAGCAGATGTTGCTTCTTTAGTAACAACTGGGCTCGATCGCGGACGATCGGCGCGAGCGTCTGCGCGGCCTCGTCGATGGCCTGGTTAATGGCGTCGGCTTCGCTCGCTCCGGGGCTTGTCGATTCAAATGTTGTAACGCTTGCATAGACCGGAGCGAGCGTGAAGACGCTGAGGATTACGAGGATTGACATGGCGCGCGGCAACATAAGCTTAATGTCCGATCTCGCCGGCGGCGGTTAAGGCAGCCTTATCGACGCTCTGTTTGCGCGGCGGCCAGCCCATCATGACGATCGCCCCCAATATCGTGACGCCCGCGAGAATCGTGGGGCCACTTTGCAGCACACTCATGGCTCGCTTGCTCATCGCCTGCATCGACGCACCGGCGGTGACTTCCCAGAACTGCGACTGGCTGACCGATGCGTGCAGCACACCCATCGCTACGATGATGCACGCCACCGCAGCAATTCCGCGAAGAAGGTGCGGTGCTCCATGCGACCGGCGGGCGATCACCAGCAGCGCTACACCCAGTAGGTAGAACAAACCCGAGACCACAACCCCGAAAAACCACAGCGGGGCCGCCACGGAGTCGGTGTCGTCATCCGCCTGCAGGCTTAAGTCTTCGGTGTATTGCTTCAGGCTTTGGGAAAAGTCGGGTATCTCGATGGGCTCTGCCGCACCGGCCGCACTTGCTTCTGCGTTGGCGGCTGTAGCTTGCGCGGGCTGCCGCGCGCGTTCGAGGGCGGCGAGGGAGTTGCGGGCATCTTCCAGCGCCTTCAGCGCGTCGCGCATAGCGATGGTTGCGCTCACGGCGGCCTTGATCTCGACCACCTGCCGCACGGGCATTCCCCCGCGGGTCGCGTTGCGGGTGGCATCGACAATGGCCCTGGCAAGCTCGCGGTCGAACCCTTGAAACTGGTTCTGAAGCGCCGCGGCCGCCGAATCGATTCCGGGGGTGATGCCGGGTTGCCTGCTGCCATCCTGTCGCGCGTGTCTCGACGACTGCGCCTGCGCGCGGCGTTGGTCCGACGCGCCGGACGAAGTGCCAGCGTTGGGCCTGCGATCGGGTGTGCCACTCGATTCAGAGATCAGGTTCATTTGGGTGAACGCTTCGACTAAATCTCGTTTCACCTGAGGGTGTGGCCGGCCCGCATCGATGGCCGCCGGGACATCAATGGCGAGCGCGAAGGCGGTCAACGTGCCTGCGAAGAGAAACAGTGCTGCAAGTGCGCTAGCGATGCCCCCGCCGGCCGTGCGGGCCATCTCGGCGGCCCTGGCCTTGGAGACATTTGCGCTGGCGATAGAACTGGAAACCGACCGCACCAGCCCGCCGAGCACATCGCTGCCGCGGGTGGGGTTGGTTGGTTCGCCGGGCAATGGTTCGTCGGCCCAGCGGACGAGCTTCTTCTTGTCGCTGTCCGTAAACTCTGCCGACAAAATCATGATGACGTCGATTATCGTGCCGATGTAAAACAACCCGCCCGTAATGAGCCAGAGGATGCCCGTCCCGACTTTTCCAACGTAGAATCGATGTAGCCCGCCGAAGCCTGCGAAGCCGATGACCGCCAGCAAGAGTGCCCAGACGCGCTTCCGCGGGGAGATGGCGTCGTCGGCGGCGGAAACCAACTCGGACTTTGCCGGAGTCGGCAGCGGCTGGGGCGATTTCCTGAGTTTCTTCGCCTGCGGATCAAACCAGTGCGGCGGGACGACCGTGACAAAGAGCAAGATCAAACTCGAAAGGACGATAAAGCTCGTGAGCATGGCCTGCTGGCCGCCCTGTAGCGATGCGTTGCCCAGAATGATCCCGCTGACAACGATCGTGAGAATGCACGCCGTCCTGACGACGGGCCGGATGATGTAAAGCCACCAGCCGCGAAATCGCTTAGTGATCGCGCGGCCCATTGCAAAGACTGCCAGAACCAGCGAACCCACCCCCGCCGCGAGCAGTGTGATTGCCTGGGCTGACATTGCAGCTCGCGGATAGATAAAGTCCTTGCCGTTTCGAGTTACGACGTCGTTCCAGGTCCGCATCGGCGCGCTGTCGGCGGCGACGATGAGCGGGATGCCGACTGCCACCAGAGCGATGAAGATACCGAGCCACACAAACGGCACTGCTCTGCGGACGGGCGGATAATCGGGTTTTCCGCTCACGGCAGGGTATTCAATTCCGCGGGCCGGCGGGATCGGCGGTGGGGCGTTCAAAGTCGCAATGGGTGGCACCGCCATGGCGCGAGCCACCGGGGATTGGCCTTGACCCCCCCGATCAGCCCGGATGCCCAGTCCGCCGAGCGCGTAGCGATCTTCCAGAGCGGGTTTGGGGGTAAATCGCAGTTCCGGGTCCCACGGGGATACAATCTGCACCGCAAGGGCAATGCCTGCCAGCACACCGACCGCAATCACGGGGCTGCCCTGAAAAATCATGGCGACGACAAAGGCAATCCCGCAGACCGCGAAGGCGTGCCCGGCATTGATCCGCTGAACGCGCGTCGGGCTTAGCCACGACCGCACATCCACGACAAACAGCGGGGCGGCGATCGCGATAACCGTCCAGAGTGCCTTCCGTTCGAGTCCGTCCTCGCCGAAGTAGATGGGTAGAGACAGTAAATTCGCGGCAATGGCAGTCGGCGCGATGATCGAGATCCGCTGCAGGGCTTCGGATTCGTTTTTCACCACGCGCGCCAGCCATCGGCAGGCGAAGAGCATCGTTGCAGTGGCACTGCTTGCCGAAAGTGCGACGATAATCAAGACCAGCACTGGATCGACCGACGGCCTGCCGCTCCTCCAGCCTCCAAACAGGGCTGCGGCACCTGCGCAGGCAAGGATCACTGATCCGGCGATCACCAGTCGTGCCTGAATCGGAAGCCGATCCTGCCCCAACTCGGCCCAGCCGTCGATTGCGAGCTTTTCGTCTGCATCTTCTGCGTCTGAGTCATCGACGGACTTGGTAGGCCCATGCGCGCCGCGATCTCCGGCTTCAGCAAATGCACCGTCGAGTCGTCCCGCGGTTGCGGTTGCGGTTGCAGTGGCAGTCGCGGTGGCTCTTCCGGGCATGGACGAAGGAGAGAACGCTCCGCTCCCGCCCCCGCTGCGGCCGGCCAGCACCTTCTCTGCCACTTTCCCGGCGACCATCGTTAGGTCTTGCGCGTTGAACTGGCTCATCGACATCTGCACATGTTCAGCACCAAACACCGACTCGACCATCTCCTGCACGCTCTGAAACCGCTCAGCGGGGTCCTTCGCCATGGCTTTGCGGATGGCCGTGCAGAACGGTTCGGGAATATTGCTGCAGTCCGGTTCGGCAGACAGGTGCTTCATCAGCACTTCTGTGGGTGACGCGCCAACGAAAGGCACCATGCCGGTCAGCATCTCAAAGAGAACGGCGCCCATCGCATAAATGTCGATCGACCTGTCATACTTCCCCGCGCCGATTTCGGGTGCCATGTAGTGCACCGTGCCGACAGTTACAGTCTGCCCGCTGTGCTGGCTCGTGCTGATGGCTTTGCTCAGCCCGTAATCACCAATCTTGACGATGCCGTTCTCGTAAAAGATGTTGCCCGGCTTCAAGTCACGATGGACGATGCCGCAGTCGTGGAGATATTGCAGGCCCTTGGCGATCTCGCGGAGAAAAAAGGCCGCCTTTTGCGTGCCCAGCCCTGCGGGGCACTCGTCGATCATCTGCCGCAGGTTTGGCCCGGCGACATACTCCATAATGACAAAGGGCCGGCCAAGCTCGTTATAGCGAACGTCAAAAATGCTCACCAGGTGCTGCGACTTGAGGTTCATGCACTGCGTGATGCCCCGAAGCTCAATCTGCTCGTAGCCCTGCACCACTTTGAGTGCCACTTCGCGGCCAGAGTCTGAGATGGCGTAGTAAACCTCGCCGAACCCGCCGCGGCCGGCCGCACGTTGGATGGTATACCCTTCCAGCGGGCGATCGCCGTGCTTGTATTGAAATGCCCACATCATGTTGACCCTTCAACCCGCAACAGACTTCCAAAAATCACACCTGCTGCACTCTATTCGACCTGCCCCCCAGTATATTTCCCACAACAGGGGCCAAACTACCACGCCAAGTGCGATTCACACCGAGACGCGCGCCATCAACCGGCACCGGGCAGTGGCATTCTACCAAACTCTGCTGCGATAGTAGTTTACGTCGCGCCACGGGGATCGCGATGGGATACAAGGCAGGCTCACGAACACCGGACAACGGCCGCGCCGGTTTGGAGCCGTCAAAGATACCGGAGAGGGCACATTTGGAACCATGAAAAACGGCTGTTCGGCGGCGAAATCGGGCTTCTCTGCATAATTGTTGCGAGTATGATGTAGAAATACAATGCCGGCCACCAAACACCTCTACACCATCGCCGAGTATCTTGCGCTGGAGGAGAAATCGGAGGGCAAGAACGAGTATCACGACGGCGAAATCATCGCAATGGCAGGGGGCTCGTATCGGCATAGCAAGCTGAAAACAAATCTCATTCGCACGCTCGGGAACCGGCTGATGGGCCACCGCTGTGAGCCGCTCGATAGCGACATGCGCGTGCGGGTGGAGAAACGGCTTAGCTATTTTTATCCCGACGCGCAAATCTTATGCACGCCCCCGACGTTTGATGTCGATGACCCGAAGAAGACGACGATCGTCAATCCCACCGTTGTTTTTGAGGTGATTTCCGAGTCTTCAGAAGCCTATGACCGCGGGGAGAAATTTTCGATGTATCGCGACATGGCTTCGCTACAGGAGTACGTTCTGATCTCACAGGAAACTCCGCGGGTTGAGGTTTACTTGCGGCAGGCCGACTCTGACTGGCTGTTTAGCCACTTCGACGGTCTGGAGGCCGTGGCGAAGCTGCGGAGTGTGAAGATCGAACTACCGCTGGCGGAAATCTACGCGGGGTTGGACTTTGGCCCGGAACGCGCCTGACCGTTCGATCTTGCCCGTGCTGGCCGTGTCGGCTGCGCGTTAACGACAAGTTGCACGACAGGCCGGTCGATAAACAACGGGAATTAAACAAATCCGCGACGAACACCCAGACGAAAAGACGTCTGGAGTTCGTCGCGGACTGTTATGCTGCGGTCATCAACTCCGCAGCCGGTTTTAGCTGGGGACGCGCCAGTTGGCGGGTCGTTAAAATTTCAACTGTTTCGAATTCGCTTCACGCGGCATGGGTGGCATACTCGTCCTGATGCTCTCCCTGGTGCGACGCGGTTTGCTGTAACACATCGGTGAGCTTCCGCTGTGCCATGCGGACGCCAAACGGTGCGACACCGGTTGCGCGGTACGCGAGAAGGCGATCCAGCCCGCCGGGCTTGCTTAGCGCATCCAGCAGCTTGGCATCAATGAGCGACTCAATCGCTTTGCGAATCTGATCGGCCTGTGAGGCTTCCATGGTGCATCTCCTGTGCGCCGTCTTAGCAGCAGCGTCGTGCCAGCTTGAACGAATCAGCACGCGCTGCGCCGAAGTCCCGGCGCGGGGTGAAGTTACGTTCCATCAAGTTGTACAATCACAGGATCGAGACGCCCGGTAGGAGCGTTGATCCCTTTCAAATGCCGACGGAGTTAGCTGACGGGCTGGGCCGTTGAAAGTCGCCCTTCGATGGATGCACCAAACTGGTGCACCTCGAATTTGCCCCTGTTCCTTAAAACCTTGCGGCTTTCGGAACGACCTCGTTCATCGAGGTTGGGTTCTCCGCGTGTCTGCTCTCGGGCAGACACTTAGGCGGTCAAGCTGACGAAAACTCTAGCGGTATGACGACGCGAGTCAAGGATCATTTCACAAAAAAGTTGTCGGATTGCAGTTTTGCTAAAGTTTCGCGCGTCCACGTAGCGCTAATCACCCCGGCTGCGTCGTCGGTTTGCGATCATGCCACGCCGCGAGCACGCGCGCTTCTTTCTCCGCTGTAATGCCCGCGCCCCATCTGTGGTCGCCGGGCCGCGTTCGGCTCCAGGCCAGCGTGTCTCGAATGGTCTCTGCGAGCGGTCGAAACTTCAGCCCCACGCTGATCGCCTTCTCGTTCTTCACGCGGCTAAAGCCATCGCTGTTCCCATCGGGTGGAAGCCACAGCGGCATCTCCATCCATGGGCCGACTCCATGTTGCACCGCATACTGCCAATCCACCCATGTGCATCGCGCGTCGCTCGTAGTCGCAGCGCGACAACCGTGAATGAGATCGGCCATCGTGTGCTCGTGCGACGGGCCGAGTGCGTTGTAGATGCCCGTGTGGCTGTCATCAATAGTATCGATGATGAAATCGGCGAGGTCTCGCACGTCGATGTATTGAATCGGGTTGTCGATTGGCCCCGGGCATAGCACCTCGCCCCCGCGCGCGAGGCGGGCGGGCCAGTAGGTGAAACGATCGGTTGGATCGTCCGGGCCGACAATCAGGCCCGGGCGAATGTTGGTAACTTTCCCCGGCATGGCCGCCTCGGCGGCCTGTTCGCAGTATGCCTTCAGCGGGCCGTAGGCTTCGTTGCTCATTTTGTCGATGGTTGGATCGGGTAACGTGCCAACGTCGCTTGTTTCATCCAGGCCGGGTTGCGCAGGATTCGCGTACACGCTGACGGATGAAACAAAGACGTACTGTTTCACCGTCGGGGCGAGCACCTCGGCGGTGAGGGTGACGTCTTTCGGAAAGTAGCCCGATGTATCGATAACGGCATCAAACTGCCGCCCTTTGAGTTGAGCCACCGACTCGGGCACCTTGCGATCGCCGACAATAGACTCAAGGTCGGGGAACATCCCCGGATTGGTCTTTCCCCGATTGAAAAGGGTTATCTTGTGCTTGCGGGCGAGGGCAGACTGAACTGTCTGAGGTCCGAGAAAACCCGTGCCGCCGAGTATGAGGATGTTCATATTGGAGAAACCCCGAATCTCGCGGAAAGTTGCGTGCTCGCGTGTAGATCCGTGCACGAAGTCCGGGGGGTTGATGCGCGCGAGACAATTCGGGTGGTTCACATTTGCATAATTCAGCAGATTGGGTAGCATTTTTGACGGTTGGTTCGTCGAGCAAAGCCTGCAACGCGCGGATGCGAAGTATGTCATGGTCTTCTGATCGCCTTCCACCTTCCCGGCCGGAACGTGCGGCCACTTTCACTTGCGACCCCGAAAGTAAGGGCGGGTCGCTGCCCAATTTCAAGAGATCAGGAGATCATCATGGGCAAGAAGTTGTACGTTGGTAACCTCAGCTACGGCGTTGACAGCTCGGCGCTGCAGGAACTTTTTAGCGCTCACGGAAACGTCGAGAGCGCCGAAATCATCGCCGACCGTGAAACCGGTCGAAGCAAGGGTTTCGGTTTTGTGCAGATGAGCAACGACGAAGAAGCGTCGGCGGCGATTGCGGCCCTCCATGGGCAGCAATATGAGGGCCGTGCTCTTACCGTCAACGAAGCGCGACCGCGCGAAGATCGGCCCAAGAGTGGCGGGTTTGGTGGCGGCCGTGGGGGTGGCGGCGGTGGTGGCCGTGGAGGCTACGGTGGTGGCGGCGGCGGTGGCCGTGGCGGTGGTCGCGGTGGCTACGGTGGCGGCGGCGGCGGTGGCCGACGCGACCGCTACTAATCATCCCCACTAGTTTCTAGGGTCGAACGATATCGAAACACGTTCGATGTCATCAGCCTGAGAACAACAACAAAGGCCCCGCACGTTCAACCGTGCGGGGCTTTGCCGTTACTGCGACACGCGGGCGTCCAACAACCCAATCCTTCAAGCCCCGCACAGTACTAGCCCCGTTTCCCTCACCCGCTTATTCTCCACGACATGTTCGACGCACTCACCGACAAATTTTCAAACGTGTTCCGCTCTCTCTCCGGCAAAGGCCGCATCAGCGAGGAAAATGTACGAGAGGCGATGCGTGAAGTTCGCACGGCACTGCTTGAAGCCGATGTGAATTTCAAGGTCGTCAACGACTTCACGGACCATGTGATGCAGAAGGCCATCGGCACCGACGTCATCAAGTCGCTGCAGCCGGATCAGTTGATGGTCAAAATCGTCTACGACGAATTGGTCAACCTGATGGGGCCGGTTGACACGAATATCTACTTTGTCAATCCAGGGCCGACCGTCATCATGATGTGCGGCCTGCAGGGCAGCGGTAAAACGACCACTTGCGGCAAGCTGGCGATGTTTCTCAAGGGCAAGGGCCGCCACCCGATGCTCGCCGCGGTGGATTTGCAGCGGCCGGCGGCGATTCGGCAGTTGCAAGTGCTCGGCGAGCAGGTGGGCGTGCCGGTATATGCCGACGTGGCCAAGGCCGCGCCGCATGGCCAGGTCGCCCGAGGCGCCGCGGTGAGCGTCGCGCGGGCGGCAGTTGCCGAGGCTCGCAAGAGCGGCAGCGATGTCGTCATCCTCGACACCGCCGGCCGACTGGCCATCGATCAGGAGCTGATGGACGAACTGAAGGAGATTAACACCCAGCTCAACCCGCATCAGATTTATCTCGTGCTTGATGCGATGACCGGGCAGGATGCGGTCAATAGTGCCAAGGCATTTAACGAACAGTTGGAGTTGGACGGGCTGATACTCACGAAGTTCGACTCCGACACCCGCGGCGGGGCGCTTCTGAGCGCCAAGATGGTGACCGGCAAGCCTGTTAAATTCCTTGGTGTCGGCGAAAAGCTCGACCGGTTGGAGGAGTTTCGGCCCGAAGGGATGGCTCAGCGCATCCTCGGCATGGGCGACATCGTGGGCCTCGTCAACACCGCGATGGAAAAGTTCGACGAGGAGGAAACCGCCCGCATTACAGAGAAGATGCAGAAGGGCGTCTTCACGCTCGATGATTTTATGAGCCAGATGGGCCAGATCAAGAAGCTCGGGCCAATGGGCAAGATCATGGGAATGATCCCCGGCATGAGCGAACTGACCAAGCAGGCGGGAATGCAGGGTGACGATGTAGAGCGTCAGATGAAGCGCATGCGCGCCATCTACGACAGCATGAGCCGCAGGGAGCGAAATAACCCCGACCTGCTCGACGGCCAGCGCCGAAGGCGCATTGCAACAGGGGCCGGCGTACAGGTGCAGGAAGTTGGCGCATTCATGAAGCAGTTTGAAATGAGCCGTGACATGATGCGGGCCGTCGGCGGGATGGGCATGCTCGGGAAAATGAAACTGATGAAGCAGATGATGAGCGGCAACCTCGGCGGCCTGGGCAGCCCCGGCGGGCCGATGATTCCCACCAAAAAGGGTGGCTGGCAGGAGAAGAAAGATAGGAACAAGAAGGGCAAGCGGCGGTGATGAAGGGTTGGAGCGAGCAACGTCCCGAGTGGGCACGCCAGTTGGCGGAGAAGATTGTTGCTGAAGAATCGTCGGCGACGCGCACCGCAGACGCACGTTTGACGTTCCCATTCGGCCTGATCATCGAGGGTGACCCACCAACACGGCCAAAGAGCGGCGACGAATACAGAAAGGCACGCCGGAAGACAGAGTGGCGACGAGATCAGCTACTTGAACTTATCAAGGCTCGTACGCCTGCCCAAGAGATTCTTGACTGGCTAACGACCGACCGACTTCAACATTCGGTGGTTGACGGCTTGGTTGTCTCGCAGGTCCAGAACATTGATGATTTCGCCGGCGCGCTCAGGTATCGACCGGTAGGCTATGCATACTCCGCTTCGTAGATATCTGGTTGGCTGCTGCTGAGTTTTTGGCGAGACTAGTCGGGAGTGCCGTAGCATCGTTCACACCAATGCCCCTCATCACCCAAATCCTCGAACAAAAACGCCGCGCCAATCGGCGGAGTGTTTATCTCGACGGGAAGTTTGCCTTCGGCTGCAACCAGAACGTCATCGTTCGATTCAAGCTCAAGGAAGGCCAAACCATCACCGCGGGGCAGGTTTCGGCGATTTTACAGGGTGCAGTACGTCAGGAGTGTTTTGACGCTGCCATGAACCTTCTGCAACAGCGGTTACACGCGCGCGATGAAATGTTTCGAAAGCTGATAAAGAAGGAGTACAGCGCCGAGATGACCAACAACGTGCTCGACCAGCTTGCGGAAATGGGGTATGTGAACGACGAGCAGTTTGCCCAAGCCAGAGCATCACTCGCAGCCCAGCATCGTCAGCACGGCCGACGGCGGGCGATGGTGGAACTGCTGAAACGGGGCGTCAACCGTGAGACGGCGCGCGTCGCAGTCGAAAAGGTCTATGAGACGACCGATTCGCTTGCCATTGCGCGGCAACTGGCTCAGAAAAAGGCGGCATCGTTACGCCGCCTTGAGCCTATGGTCGCGCGTCGCCGGCTGGCAGGGATGCTCGCACGGCGCGGGTTTGAGTACGATGTCGTCAAGCCGGTTATTGATGAGGTCATTGGCTACGGTCAGGGCGAGCCACCCGACTGACCGAAGGAAGTAACTTAGATGATCGATCGCCCACCATCCACGCGGATAATCTGCCCGGTGATGTAGCTGCCCTCGGTGGCCAGATATCTCACTAGCCTTGCGGCGTCGGCGGGGGTGCCTGTACGGGCGAGAGGCGTTCGGGCCACATACGCGTCCTTGTCGTGCTCGGGAAAGCCCGGCGGCCACTCGAGCACGCCAGGCGCTACGCCGTTCACGGTCACCTCCGGCGCAAGCTCGCGCGCCATTGAGATTGTCAGATTGGCCAAGGCTGCTTTGCTGGCGCTGTAAGCGAGGTAAGCGGGCATCGGCCGGTCGATTCCGGCGTCGATCATGTTAATCACATGCCCTTTGCTCGCCCGCAAAAGCTGAGCAAATGCCTTCGTTAGTACAATTGGCACCTCGATGTGCACACGATTGACCCTTCGGATCAGCCGCAGGCTCGTGTGTGATAGCCGGCCGTCGTCGTAGATGCTCGCATTGTGAACGAGCACATCCAGCCGGCCGAATGATTGCTGAACTGTTTCGAGCAGCGCATCGGCACTCTGTGGAAGCGCGGTAACATCGAGGGTAATCGGTACAATGCGCCCCTTGCCGCTCGCAGGGGCGTCGGCGGCGCGCTGGTCGCGGGTGGTGTAGAGGACATCAAATCCTGAATCGGCCAGTTCCTGCACGATCGCTCGGCCAATCCGCTTACTTCCGCCCGTGACCAGTGCAACGCGGTTGTTTAGGTGCATATGTCGGTGCCCTTCTGTTAAGACACTAACTCCGCAACATCAAACTCGCAAAACCGCGCCGCGGGGTGTCTCTTGTTTCGCGCCTGCGGGCGGGAAGAAACATCGACCTTTCGCTTTTCCCAAACCCATCTGTGTCGTACACTTAATTGCGTTCGAGCGGGTACGAGAATTTCTTCGGTGCATGGGAGATTCATGTCACATCCGTTTGTGGCTTATTGCGACGATTTTTACATCAATGTCCGGCTGGGATCGCAGTTGCAGCTTTCCCACAGCCGGGATGTGATGCTGCACTTTTTTGAGCAGATGACCAAGGCGTTTCCGGGACTTTGCCGGTTTCGCAAGCAGGACAGCGGGGAGATGACCCTTGAGGAAGACCGATCCAGCAACAGCTACCGATGGGTGAGCCTCGAGTCCAAGCGGCTGCAAGCCGGCCATGTTAATCCGACCGATATTGCCGAATCCATGCGGCTGCACACAACCGTGATGCAGGCTGCCCCCTATCAGCTCGGAATCAGTCCGATCGAAATCGATTATCTTGATGTCCTGTTCGGCTTTGATATGGAGTTTAAGGGCAATCATGATGAGATCATCGCCGAAAGCCTGCTGCCCGATTCGCCGCTGTCATGTTTGCTCGACGAGCCGAACGCGCGCGCGATCGATTTTCAACCCTCCGTGACAGTATCCCTGAGCGACGACCTGCGCATGCAGGGCAGGGTTGACGTTGTTACGCGAACCAACAGCTATCAGGTGCGCACCGGTGAATATTCGGATGATGTGATCAGTGTTCACTTCGTGCTTCGGCGGTATTGGGGCGACCGGCCCAAGCAGCCGCTGGAGTCACTTGTGGTTGATCTTGCCGAGAAGGCCGAAAACCTGTGCGTATCGCAGGTCGCCCCGCGGGTGCTTCGGCCGATTCATGACGCGATCGCCTCACGGTCCTAGCGAGGTGTTACGATGAAAGAAGCCGATGCCGCAGAGCTTGCACTGCTTTCGGAAGCGATTTTGAAGGCGACAGCGTTATTTGAAGAACTGTCCCGCGCCCGTGCGGAAGCCGCAGCGTCCCCGCCGGACCTTCCAGCGGACCAGCTTGCCGAGGGCCAGCATGCGATGGATATGGCGGTTGAGTCGGCTGGCAGAATGCTCGAAGCCCTGCAATTGGCCGCAGCATCGCACCCGGTGAATGGTGATCAACCGCCGGCATGATATGATCTTGCTGATCGCCTGCTGAGGACGGCAAATCCTGCGGATACGACCAGAACCGAATCATGCGTCCGGACCAATGACGAGCCGAGCGATTGAAAAGTGAAGTAAGAGGACCTGAACCCGATGAGTGAAACGCACCTTCCCACGACCGAACCGGCTGTAACTGGCGACATCGTAGCCCGTGCCGCGCGATACTACCGCATGACGCGCTACCTGATTATAGCCATGCTTCTCGGCTGGGGTGGCTGGTCAATCTGGGATGGTTTCTTTAAGTGGCCAGCCGATAGCGCAAAATATGACCTGATTAACTCCGACATGATCGCCGCGGAGAAAGCCGGCAATCAGGCCCGAAAAAATGAACTTGCCGAGGAGTTAAAGAACTATAAAAAGCACACCGACCTGGACATTTTTCTAAACAAGCTCTTCGGCGTGGCATTTCCCCCGCTGGCGCTGTTCATGCTATGGTGGACTTTGCACAATTCTCGCGGGGAGATTCGTTTGTCGGGCGACACTTTGACAGTACCCGGCCACCCTCCTGTGACGCTGGACCAACTGACCGAGCTTGACCGGAAACTGTGGGACCGAAAGGGGATTGCGTGGGTCAACTACCAGACTGCCGACGGTAAGGAAGGGGAGTTTAAACTGGACGATTTCGTCTACGAGCGCAAACCGATCGATCAGATCTACGACCGCATCCTCGCCCGATTTGAGCCCGCCGGCGCGAGTGGCGGCGACGGCGACGCTGGTGACGGTGAAGCAGGTGATGCGGCCGCCTAACCAATGAGCTATCCGCCGAGCCGGCGCGGGGTGCCATGTCGGCGGCCCCCGGGGCCGGTTTCGATTTGACTCATAAAGTGAGGCAGATGCACGGGTTGCGTCTTCCACCCCGCCTGTACTTTGACACCAGCCCCATGCGGTTCTATCGTTCCGCGTTTTCGTCTGACGGATGCAATTTATGAATGATGCCATCAGCAAAGCCGCATCGCTTGTCGAGGCGCTGCCCTATATTCAGCGTTTTCAGGATAAGGTCGTCGTGGTCAAGGTCGGCGGGTCGATCATGGACGACGAGCAGGCGCTGTCGAACATCCTCACCGACATCGTCTTCATGAACTATGTCGGGATGCAGCCGGTGATCGTTCACGGCGGCGGAAAAGCGATCAACGATGCCATGGAAAAAGCCGGCTTGCAGCCGCAGTGGGTGCAGGGCCGCCGTTACACCGACGAGCGCACACTGGCGATCGCAGAACATGTGCTGTGCAATCAGATCAACCGGTTTATCGTGAATTTTATCAGTGCACAGGGGTGCGAGGCGATGGGGCTCCACTCGCTGTCATCGGTAGTGCTGTTTGCCAAGAAGGCATATCTGGCCGGCGAAGGCGGGCGGCGGATTGACCTCGGGCTTGTTGGCGATATCGCGATGGTCAACAGCAGGTTGTTGCATCTGCTGGTGCAGGCCGACAGCATTCCCGTTATCGCCACGATCGCCCGCGATGACAGCGGGGGGAAGCTCAACGTGAACGCAGACACCGCTGCTGGCGCGGTTGCCGCAGCCATGAAGGCCGAGAAGCTAGTGGTCGTCAGCGATACCCACGGCATCTACGCCGACATGAAAGACCCCAGCAGCCGGATCAGCCACCTGAATCTGCCGCAGATTGAATCAATGGTGCAAAGCGGTCAGATCGGCGCAGGCATGTTGCCCAAGGTCGAGGCGTGTATCACGGCACTCAAAGGCGGTGTCAACAAGGCACATATCATCGATGGACGCATTCCGCATTCCCTGATGCTCGAAGTGTATACTGAGGCGGGAATTGGGACTGAAATCGTCTTGTGAACGATGCGCGTCGCCGGCTGCAGGAGCACCATGAACCACTTTATCACCATCGCCGAGACGTCAACCGTTGAGATTCGCCATACGCTGGATGTCTCCCACGCTCTCAAGAAGCAACGCAAGTCCGACGGCCACAATAGCCCCATTCTGGCGGGGCAGACGCTGGCGATGATCTTTGAGAAGCCGTCGCTCCGCACGCGGGTCAGCTTCGCCGTGGCGATGCAGCAGCTCGGCGGGCTGGGGCTGCTTTTGCGACCCGACGAGGTGGGACTGGGCACCCGCGAACCGGTGCAGGATGTGGCGAGGGTGCTGTCGGGCATGTGCAATGGCATCATGGCGCGCGTTTTTGAGCATCAAAAGCTCGTCGATCTTGCAAAATGGGCCACCGTGCCGGTCATCAACGGGCTGAGTGACTATTCTCACCCTTGCCAGGCGCTGGCGGATGTGCTCACCCTGGAGGAGCATTTTGGCAAACTCAACGGTCGCACGATGGCGTTCATTGGGGACGGTAACAACGTGGCGCGCTCGCTGGCGGTGATGTGTGGCCGGGTGGGGATGCGGTTCGTGCTTTCCTGTCCGCCGGGCTATGCGTTGCCGGAAGACGACCTCGACCGCGTGATGGCACAGGTGCCCGAGATGGACTTTCAACTCTGCCAGGATCCATCCGATGCCGTCCGCGAGGCCGATGTGCTCTACACCGACGTCTGGACGAGCATGGGGCAGGAAGCCGAGGATGCAAAGCGCGTGAAAGACTTCGCCGGCTACTGCATCGACGGCCCGCTGCTGACGAAAGCGCCGCGACACGCCGTGGTGCTCCACTGCCTGCCGGCGCACCGCGGGATGGAGATTGCTGATGAAGTGGTCGAAAGTCCTCGTTCGCTCATCTTCGCGCAGGCCGAGAATCGGCTTCACGCGCAAAAGGGGCTGCTCGCGGTGTTGATGGGCGGTCAGTGAGGGGTGATTTGCTCGCGGGACAGGGCAACCGGGCAGCGGTTGAGGAAAATCAGCGGACGTTCCGCTTACCGCGCGTGCTTCGCCAATTGGTTAAGCGTCGCGCGAAGGTCTTTGGGCAGCGGGGCGATGACCTCCACTCGCTCATTTTGCATATCTGCGAATGCCAGCCGCTCGGCGTGCAGCGTGAGTCTGGCGATTAGCGGTCGTTCCGCTTCATGTTTCCCGGCGTGATATTTTTTCTTGAACGAACTGAGCAGCAGCGGAGACTCATTGCCATACAGCGGGTCAACCGCAAGCGGATGTCCAAGGCTGGCGAGGTGCACCCTGATCTGGTGAGTCTTCCCGGTCTTCGGAAAACATCTGACGAGGGCATACCGCCGAAATGACTGCTCTATGCGCCATTCGGTCACCGCCGGGCGGCCGCGCCTGCTCACATGCATGCGTGTCTTGTCGGCGGGGTGGGTGTCGAGCGGCGCGTCGATTGTGCCCTGCTGATCGCTCGGGTTGCCTGCGACGATCGCAAGATACTGCTTTTCAACGCGATTATTCTGAAACTGGTGCGAGGCATGCCGCTGCGCTGCGACATGCTTGGCAAACAGCAGCACGCCGCTGGTATCTTTGTCCAGGCGATGAACCACCCGAAGTCGCGGATCGGCATCGCCCGAAGCCGCAAGGCCAATCTGATGCGCAAGCTCCTGAAATGCTGAGGTGGTCTCCGCACGTCCCGGCATCGTCGCCAGGCCAGCGGGCTTGTCGATCGCGACGAAATCGAGGCTATCAAAGAGGATACTTAGCTTAGGCATTGCTTTGTTGGCACCGACCAGCAGATTGCGCCCGCGGTCAGTTGCCGAAGAGACTCTTCCCGCCCCATTCCTTCATGGCCGCGATCACCCGCGGCTGATTGGGGTTCATTTCAAGGCTCTTCTTCCACAGAGACATCGCAGCCTGTCGGTGCGAGTCTTCAAGCTGCATGCCGTCTTTGTAGAGCTTGAGCTTGAGAAAGCCCTTGTCAGAATATGCGGGCCAGAATCGCGGGTCTTCGGCGATGACCTGGTCATACTGAACACCCGCTTCACTCGGCTTATTGCAGAGAGTCAGCGCGTCGGCGTAGCGCTTGCGTGTCGGCGGGGATTGAGAAAACCGCATTGCCTCTTCCATCACCGTCAGCGCATCAACCGCCTTGCCTTGGGTGATGAGATTGGCGCCGAGATTCAGCAGCGTGGTGGGCTGATCACCATCAATCTCAAGCGACTTCTTGTATGCCGCCTCGGCGAGCACAACACTTCCGCGCGCATCGAGTGCAACGCCAAGGTTGGCCCAGATTTCAGAGTTGTCGGGTGAATATTTGCTTGCCCGTTCAAGGTAAGTCACAGCATCATCCAATTGGTCGAGCGCGAGATAGACCAGTCCCAGATTCATGTTGGTGCGCCAGTCCTGCGGATCGAGTTGAAGCGACCGGAGATATGCCGCCGCAGCTTCCTTCAGGCGGTTGAGGAGTTGGTAGGTCAGGCCCAGCTTGTAGTGACTGCTGGCGGAGTAGGGGTCGAGCTTGGCAAGCTTCTCGTAGTTGGGCAGCGCGCTCTTATATTCGCCCCGCGCCCGATAAAGGTCGCCGAGCATCGCGCGGGCCATGCGGAGTTCAGGGTTTTGCCGAACCGCTTCCAAGAGCATGACCACAGCCTGATCGTTGTCTCCACGGTTGTATGCCTCGATCGCCTGAACATACATGTTCAGGCCTGCCGGACGATCGGCAGCGGGGCCGGTGGTGCCGGCGCAGCCGAGGACAATCAACGGGACTACGACCAAGAGTAAGGCCGACGAAACGTAGGCGGCGAGTGTTCGGTGCATGGGATGCGAAAAGTAAGGCGGCGGCGGGGTTGGGGCAAGTGCCCGCTGGGGGAATGTTGCAGGCAAATTTCTGCCTGTAGCGCATCGCCGCCTCAGATTTCCATCGCAGTGGGCATTCGCCGTAGTCGGTTCGTCATTTGCTGGCGAACTATGGGGGCCTGTTTGACCCGCCCGCGCAACCGCTCTACGATCCGTGGCCCGAATCGGTTTCCGAATTTTGACGGGCACGGGAGGTTTGGTGTCGGTTCTCATTGCGATTCCCGTCTTCAATGAACTGAAGTATGTCGAGCAGGTTCTGGCGAAAGTAAAGCAGTTCTCGCCCGAGATTCTGTGCGTTGACGACGGAAGCACCGACGGCACCGCCGAACTGCTTGCCCGGCGAGGCGATATTCGACTCCTGCGGCACGACCGCAACCAGGGGTACGGGCGAAGTGTGATCGATGCCATTCATTACGCCGGCGAGCATCGTTTTGATTGGGTCATCACCATGGATTGTGATGAACAGCACGAACCGGAGATGATCCCGCATTTTCTGGATTTGATCGAGTCTGACCGGTGGGATCTGATCAGCGGATCGCGCTATCTTGCCCCCCGCGACGACGATGATCTGCCCCCGGGCGATCGTCGGAGCATTAATCTTGCCGTGACAAAGGTGATGAATGTGCTCTTTGGCTGGAAGCTGACCGATGCATTTTGCGGCTTTAAGGCCCATCGCGTGTCGCCGACGGTGCCGCTGATGCTCGACGAGTCGGGGTATGCGTTTCCGTTGCAGCTTTGGCCGCGCGTGGCCGCGGCGAAACTGCGGATTTCGGAGCTTCCCGTCCGGCTGATATACAACGATGCCAATCGCAGCTTTGGCGGCAACCTTGATGACGCCTATATCCGCATGAAACACTATCTTGAAGTGTTGCATCGCGAGTTGCAGCGCGAGCCGATTGCGAGCCTCGAACCCGAAGAATGTTCCGACTGTTTTTCCTGCACCGCCGAAGCAGTACAGCGATGAGTGGAAACGTCGACGTAACTTCACCCCCGGCGTACGCCGACTGGAAAGCGCCCGCAGACGACGGGGAAATGCTCATCTGGCCAAATCCTTCACTGCTGGTCGAGCAGACGCAGGCTAATCTTGTTCGGCTCGCTAGGATCGATTTCAACCTGCTGGGAACCGCATTGTCGCAACTCCGGGTAGAGGCGCGCGCCTGGGTAGGGCATCGCCAACCGGGCCAGCCGATCATCGCCACCGGCCACCAGACCGAACTTTGGCACCCGGGGGTGTGGGCAAAAAATGCTGTCATCCACGCCGCCGCCGCTGCGGTGGGGGGGCGGGCCTATCATTTTGCAGTCGATACCGATTCTCCGAAGCATCTGACGCTCCGCTGGCCGGGTGCGACTCTGCCGATCACCGACGACGACAGGCTGGCGACGGCGAGTTGGTCGGGGCAGCTTGACGCGCCTTCCCCGGCACATATCCAGTCCATTCGTTCACGCCTGCATTCTGCAGCGGCAGATTGGGGATATGATCCGGAGGCGTTTGGGCTGCTTGAATCACTCCAGCGGCTCGCGATGGAACAGCCGCGACTCTCCCTCGCCCTCTGCAATGCACTGCATGAACTGGATTGGGAGTTGGGCTTGCGGTACGACGCCATGGTCTGTTCCCCCATTTTTGAGTCTCCGGCATTTCTGCAATACGTCAGCTACATTCTCGCGCACGCGCGGCGGTTCGCGGGCGACTACAACCGCTCGTTGCGGGACTATCGCAGCGAGCGAGGATTGGTCACTCAGAGCCGGCCGATGCCCGATTTGTTTGTGAGCCATGAGGCGATCGAGCTACCGCTTTGGCTCGATGACCTGGCCACGGGTCGGCGGAGCAGGCCGAGCGTCTTTGAAATGAACGGTGCCACGATATTGCAACTCGTTAGCGGCGAGGAGATTGCGTTTTCGCCAGCGGATGATGGTGCCGACGCCGCAGTGCGGCTGGGGCAGTTTCTCGCTGCGACCGCGCACCGAATCGCCCCGCGTGCGCTCACACTCACGCTCTTCTTCCGGCTCTTCATCGCCGACATGTTCGTGCATGGCATCGGTGGGGGCAGGTATGATCAGGTGCTCGACAAGCTCATTTACCGTCATTTTGGCATCGTCCCACCGCCGTTTGCGGTGGCAACGGCGACATTGCTCTTTCCGACCGCGGCGGGGCGAGAACGTGCGTGCGTATCGTGTGTGGCCAGCGAGGGGCACCAGCTTCGCCATGCGACGCTCGGGCAAGACAAGACGAAGTTTCTGGCCGCAATCGACGCAGCTCCCCGCGCTTCGAGCGAGCGCGCGTCACTTTTTGCAAAGATGCACACCGCGATTCGCGAACATTGGCCCGCAGATCACCGGCTGAAGGACTGGGAGGCCCGCCTTGCGGAAGTCCGGCGGCAGGAACAGCGCGACGCCGTTGAGTTTGACCGTGAACTATTTTACGGCGTACAGCCGCGTGCCCGGCTCCAGAAAATGATCGCCGCAGCCGCCCGGCGGTTGAGCCCGGGGAGTGAGTGAGCCGGTTTGGGTACCGGTCTAACCAATCAACGATCGCTTAAACAGCGTTGCCAGGCCCAAAAAGCAGAAGAACCCCCCGACATCTGTTACGGTTGTTGCAAAAATCGTTGCCGACTGGGCCGGGTCGAAGCCGAGCCGTTTCATGATGAAAGGGATTCCAGCCCCAGTACTGCTGGCCAGCGTGTGGTTGATTACCAACGCCAGGCCGACAACCACCCCAAGCATCGGATTCCCCTGCCAGAGCACCGCGACCGCCGCCGTGATGATGCCGCAGACCAGACCTGTAAGCACCCCCACAACCAACTCGCGTGACATGACGTGCCGCAACAGCTTCCGGTCCACCTCACCCACCGCAATACCTCGCACCGCCACCGCCATCGCCTGCGCGGAAGCGTTGCCGCCCATGCCGGCCACGATCGGCATGTAGATCGCCAGCACGGCCATTTCTGCGATCGTGCCCTCGAAGATGCCCACGACAGCCCCAGCCATGAACGCCGTACCCAGGTTGATCACCAGCCACCAGACGCGCGAGCGAAAGCTGAAATGCCAGGGGCTGCTCAGTCGTTCTTCGGCACCGGCACCAAAGAGCTTCTGCACGTCTTCGGTGGTTTCTTCTTCGAGCACTTCAATCACGTCGTCGAGCGTAATCAGCCCGAGCAGGCGCTTGTTGTGATCGACCACGGGCATGGCAAGATAACCATATTTCTTCATCATCCGCGCAACCGCTTCCTGATCGGTCGCTGCTTCCACCGAACGCACATTGCGGATCATGATGCTCGAAAGGACAGTCTTCGGGTCGGCCAGAATCAGGTCGCGCATCGACAGCACGCCGACAAGTTCTTTGTGTTTGTTGATGACGTACACATAAAACATCTGCTCCAGTTCTTTTGAGAGCTGGCGAAGGATGGTTACCGCGTTATCGACAGTGATGTGCTCATATAGCGCCGTGACCTGTGTGGTCATGCGCCCACCGGCGGTGTCGGGGGGGTATTGCTCGAGATGATGGACTTCAGCGGCCTCGTGCGCGTCCATCTCATCGACCAGCTGATCATGCAGCGGGGCTTCGACGTGCTCTAGAATGTCGACCCGGTCGTCGGGGTCCATGTACGAAAGCACGGTCGATGCTTCCGGCGGTTCCATGTCGCTGATAACGGATGCCGCACGGACATGGTCCATCTCGGCAAGAATGTCGGCGGCGGTCTGCGGGTCGAGCGCCTCGGCGACACCGGCGGCCTGCGCGCTGGGCATGTCGGTGAGAATGGCCGCCCCGTCGGCGCTGGGAAGGTCTTCGACCCGCACAGCCATCTGCTCCGACCGCTCGACGGCCGCATCGGCGGCTTCCTTTTCGGACTGTTTATCCATGTTCGTCATGCGTAGTGGTGTTATCGGCTGAAATGCCCCTTCAGTGAAGCGTCCCTCGCCTACTCCAGCGGCAGACTCCAGAGCAGAATCGCTCGTTCCTTAACCAAATCATGGTTGCTGAATCGAAATGCATCAACGCCTGCCGGCTCGAAGGCCAGTTTACGCAGCATTTCCGCCGCAGGGTCGTTTTGCGTCGACGTTTCGGCGGTGATGGCTCGCAGGCCGGCGTCGCGGGCGTGGCCGATCGCCGCACACGCCAATGCCAGCCCCAATCCCTGCCGGCGATAATCGTAGTCCACACGCAGATCGACCAAGTGCAACGTCCCCAACTCCCCCCGCGGCTGGGCGATCAGGCTCGCCACCACCGCACCCGCCATGTCGATACACACCGCTAGTCCGTCTTCCACACCCGTCACGATTTGCTTGTACGCAAACTGCATATCATCCGACAACCGATTCCCATCGATCGACCTCTGGCGCAGCAACCGCCGCTCCAGCTTCCATGTGACTGACGTCTCCTCGATCACCCGGTTGACATGTGCGTAATGCGTCGACTCCACCGTGCCGTCAATCTCGGGCAGGGAAAGCAGGTCTGCGACTGTAATCGGCCTCGGCAGCATCGCGCGGTGAGCATACCAGAAAGATGCATGACTGCGATTGGTATAGGAAGGAACCTCATCGCAAGAGGTGCCTTCCCGGCGCACTCAGTCACCCGGCGCCATAGCCGTCTTGCCGCGCGGGATGCGCTGCCCTACAGTCGGTTCACCCGGCTCCGGAGTTGATGGGGATTTGTATGAATCCACCAACCCGATATTCTCCTCGTCACCCCTTTTTGTGAGGAACGACAAAATGCCATCGATCGACTGGCCGCTGGAAAAACTGATCGAGTACAAGCCGGCGCTATACCGCGAGCCCGATTTTGACGATTTCTGGAAGCAGACAATTTCCGCTGCGGGGTCGCAGGCGTTGAATGAGGCTGTCACACCATATGACCTGAAGGCAAAGGGGCTGAAGTGCTTTTCGGTACGGTGGGATGGTTTCGTCGGCGGGGCGGATGACCGGCCGGGGCGCATTGCGGGCTGGTATGTGCGCCCGGAAGGAAGCGGGAAGTATCCGGGGGTGATGTTTTATCACGGCTACGGCGGCCGAGGCGTACGCCCGCTGGATATGGTATCCCTCGCTTCTCAGGGGTTCTGCGTCATGAGCATGGACTGCCGAGGGCAGACCGGCGATTCGGCTGACCAATCCGCCCCCGCCAGCGGCCACTCGACCGGCTACATGACCAAGGGCATTCTCGACCCGGCGACGTATTACTATCGCTATGTCTATGCCGACGCCGTGCGCGCCCTCGAATTGCTGGCGACGCGCAAAGAAGTGGACGAATCACGCCTCGCCGTGACCGGCGGCAGCCAGGGCGGCGCAATTTCTCTTGCCGTCTCGGCTCTCACGCCTCGCAAACTCACGCTGTCCCTGCCCGATGTTCCGTTCCTCTGCGATTTCCGCCGGGCGATCAACATCACGCCACAGAACCCTTACCCCGAGATAGTGCGATATCTCAAGCTAAACATCAGCACCTTCGACCGCGTGATCAAAACGCTTAGTTACTTCGACAATATGAACCTCGCGCCGTGGATTAAGTGTCAAACCGTCATAGCCAACGGCCTGTGGGACGATGTCTGCCCGCCGAGCACAATTTACGCCGCGTACAACCACATCCCCGCGGCGAAGCAGATGTGTAACTATCCCTATCACGGCCACGAAACGCCCTACGAGCATAAGGAACTGCAGTTTCGGCTGCTGACTGAGTTGCTCAGGGCAGGGGAGTGATCAGTGCAGCCATCGACGGGGGCAAGAGCGAAGGCCCGCAGATCGTCAAGTGCCGGCTCAATCCCCATTCGCCACCGTCGGTGGGGGTTGCAGGTAGGCGGTGCCCCAGGTGTTGGGGCGTAGCTGGGTGACCGCCTCTTTCGGGGCCGACCAGAAGTATTCGATCGCGTGCTGGAAGTTGCGCGCGTGAAAGTTCACGGAGATTTCGCGTGTGGTTTCAGGGTCAAAGCCGTTCAGAGCCGCCGCGGGGATGAACATCTCGACCACATACCGATCCGGCAGCACGCGCACAGCATCCTTGATCGCCGGATGGGGAATCAGGTTGTCGCTCAATGCGTCGCCCGGGCGGTGCCATTGGCCGACCACGCCCGCCACGCCGTCGCTGCCGGGGTAATCAATCGGAACGAAGAAGAATTGATGGCAGTTCGGGTCATAGCGCACCTGATCCGATGCCACCGGCTTGGTCGCGATCCAGAACTCGACACAATCACGCGTCCACCACCATCCCTTGGCCGGCGCCGATTGAATGTCATCGTCAAACACTTCCATGCCGAGATACACGCCTTCGTGCGTCCAGCCCATGTAAATGTTCGGGACCGGCTGCCGCGATCGATCGAGACCGATCGTCTGGCTGCGCTTCATCCCCTGCACCTTGGCGGCGGGGGGCCAATCGCTCAGTTCGCCATTCAGCCTGGGTAGCTGCGTAAGGTATGGCACGTTGATCGTCGGCTTCACCGCAAAGCTCTCTCGCCAGATGTCGGAACCGGCGTCGGTTGCGCTGGCGCGGTGTTGTGCGTTCAGCTCGCCAGAGGTCGCCGCGATTGCACTGGCGAGCAGTTCATACGGGCGATCGTCAATGTCCACGATGCCAAAGTTCACATCTTCCCCGTCCACGCGCCGTCCGCTGGGCGGTTCGTCGCTCCATTGAAACCAGTCGGCCCCGATGATGAAGGGCACGCGCGCCAGCCGCGACGTGAAGAGCCGATAGCCATCCGCGCGCGCCTGCTGGTCGAGCACTTGCGCCGCAAACCCCACCGTGTTCCTGTTGCCGCTGCGGCCGTCGAGCGAGTGAAACGCATACTCCGTTATCATCACCGGCTGACCCGACTCCTCATACATGTAGCTGAACATATCCATGTCCAGCCGACCGTCCGACACATAATAGTTGATCGACTGTACATCGGTCAGCCCGCGGCTGCCGCGCACCACCTCGCGCGGAGCATATCCCTTAAACCGCACCCCCAGCACAAGATGGTTCGGGTCATACTTGCGGATCAACGATGTCGTCAGCGTGAAATAGTCGCGCGAGAGGCTCTCCAGCCACGCCGAGTAGAGCCTGCCGTATGATTCGCTGGGCATGTCCGGCAGCGACGGCAACTGCGCCAGTTCCTCAAACGTCGCAAACGTCGTGTTCCAGGCCTTGTTAAACTCCTCCACGCTCGGCCACACTTGCCGCACCACACGCATCACTGCTGCGCGGTTGGGGTCATCGGGCGGGAGATTGTCGAAGTAATACGCCGGCCCGGCGCCACCTTCGCCCCAGTCCAGTTCGTTATCAATGAAATAGCCCACGAGGTTGCGATTATCCCGCAGCGGCGTCACCTGCTCCTTCACCGCCGCCTCAACAGTTTCGGCCCACTGCGGCGAGTAAAAGCGACGGCAGTCGGTCGCGAGATAAGTCCACAGGTTCAGGTCGCGCGTGATCGGCACATCCAGCTCATGAAAGATATGATGGCTCCACGCGCCAATCCCCTTAAATCCCTTCGCTTGTATCCGGCTAAGCGTCGCCTCGGCCCAGGCGCGAATCGCGGCATCGCCGCCTTCGGGCGTGTAGTCCGTGCTGGTGAAATGCGGGCCGTCGGGGTCGCGGCCGGTCTGGTAGGGCACCACGGTTGTGACAGTGTTCAGCCAGTCCGGCTCATTGTCCGGGGAGATAAACCACCACACCCCGTCTGCGGCCCGCGCGATGCGCCAAAACCCCTGCGTCCCTCGTACCGTCTCCAGGGCGCGCGACGGCCCGTCGTCCACCCGAGCCACCGCCTGCCCGCCATCCGCCCCGCGGGCCGGCTCTACCGTGCGGGCACCGGAGTAAAACGGATGCAGCAGCGTGCCAACAATCACTAGGACTATTGCCGTGAGAACAACCGCGCGCATGAATCGGCTAAAGCTCCTTATCGTTCCGTATCGGCGAAATGGACGTTGCGCGCTCATTCATAATACATACGCCCCGTCCGCCGCAATGGTTGCAACCCCATATCTGACAATACATTGTGACGCTTCTCACGAAGTTGTGAATCTGGGAATTTGAGGCGCTTCGTGCAGGTGCAACGACCGCAGAATCAACAGCAGAAGCTGAACCGATGACGCCAATGAAATCGCTCACACACGAGCCCAAATCTTGAGCGGCCCCGCGCAGCAGTCTAGATTCGCCGCCGGAGATCCCGCGCTGGGATCGAAAGAGCGAGCGTTCCCGCGCGGTTCTGCGACATAACGGGTCAGCATTGAACGGCCAGCCGGGCGCCGAGCCGCGTTCGAATCACAAGGACCGCGCCGCCCGGCCGGTCCGTTCCGGTGCGGGGTTATTCGACGGCCGGTCGCCGCCTGGCCCTTGGCGATTGCCGGCATGGCTGCGCGGCGCGGAATGGTCCGCTGAGTACAGCGGGCCCTATGCAAGCCTCTACGCATATCTCACGGGCTGGAAGCCCGTGCCACGGGGACGCGCTGCAGGGGGCGAGTTCATCTCCCACGCCGTTTCAGTGGTCTCCCACGCCGTCTCCTTCATCTCCCACGCCGTTTCAGTGGTCTCCCGCGCCGTTTCCTTCATCTCCGACGCCGTTTCAGTAGTCTCCCACGCCGTCTCCTTCATCTCCCACGCCGTCTCAGTGGTCTCCGATGCCGTTTACTTCATCTCCGACGGCGTTTCAGTGGTCTCCGACGGCGTCTCCTTCATCTCCCACGGCATTTACTTCATCTACAATTGCTCCGGTTTTGGCCTCGAACGCGTTGACTGTCTTCAATCGCTTCTTTTCGCGGACGTGTGAAAATGTGCGGGAAATGACGCGCGGTTTGTTAAGCGGGTTACACCCTCGATCGATCTGATTGGCGTGCCTTGAAGTGCTTGGCTGGTTGGTTGTTGGTTATTGGTTGTTGGTTGTTGCTGGTTACTGGTTGCTGGGTGCTGGTTACTTGCGCTGATGGGGCCGCCGAGCTTCCCTCCCGCTGGCCCCTCCCAGAGTACTAGGCGGGGGAAGTTGTGCGTTGTTCCGCGCGGAACAATGTGCCATCTTCTCTGCCCACTGCCCACTGCCGACTGCCCTCTGCGCACTGCCCACTGCGAATTGTTCCGCGCGGAACAATGGTCGCGGTTGAACCTGCGCATTACCCACTCCAAATGAAAACGACCGAGAGCCGGGTGGACTCTCGGTCGTTGCATTGATTGCTTCGATGCAGCGGGAACTGGTTACCACGCGAAGTGGGCGAAGGCCTTGTTGGCGTCGGCCATGCGGTGGGTGTTTTCCCGTGTGCTGATTGCCTTGCCTTCCTTTTTGTGGGCGGCGAGCAATTCTTCTGCGAGGCGTTGGGACATCGGCCGGCCGGACTGGCCACGGCAGGCTTCGAGGATCCATCGGAACGCCAGCGACTGCTGCCGGCGCTTGTTCACCTGCATGGGCACCTGGTAGTTGGCCCCGCCGACGCGCTTGGATCGGACTTCGACGAACGGCTTGACGTTGTTGATGGCCGATTCAAAAATTTCGAGTGGCTGCTGTTCGGGCAGCTTGGCTTTTACCTTGTCCATCGCATCGTAAAAGATCTTTTGAGCGACGGTCTTCTTGCCATCCCACATGAGGCAGTTGATGAACTTGCTGACGAGCTTGCTATTGAAGCGAGGGTCGGCCTTGAGGATTGATTCGCTTGCTGTCCACTTTTTATATGCCATGATCTAAACCTGTATCCGTTTCCTGAAAGATGTTTCTCCCCGCGACACGTTGGCGGGAATACTCCGGGTGCGAGTTGCTGGTTGCTAATTCGACCACTAGCAGCAAGTAACCAGCGACTAGCAACTGCTATTTGCCCTTCTTCGCACCATATTTGCTACGGCTGCGCTTGCGACCATCGACACCGAGTGCATCGAGCGTTCCGCGGACGATGTGATATCGCACACCGGGGAGGTCGCGTACACGCCCGCCGCGCACGAGCACGATGCTGTGTTCCTGGAGGTTGTGCTCTTCGCCGGGGATATATGCGGTGACTTCCTTGCCGTTGGAGAGTCGCACGCGGGCGATCTTCCGGAGCGCGGAATTGGGCTTCTTGGGGGTCATGGTCTTGACCTGAATGCAGACGCCGCGCTTCTGCGGGCTGGCTTCGAGGTCTTTGACCTTGTTAATGGGCGCCAAGGGTCGGCGTGGCTTCTTGATCAGCTGGTTGATTGTGGGCATATCGCTAGCACTCGCGTAAACGTTTCTGCGAAAATCGAGCCGAGCAATATAGGCGTTTGCGGTTCGGGAGGCAAGTATTCGGTGCATTCAAATTTCCGAATGTTTCGGATAGATTCCGCTGCGGGCGAGGACAACGGCACATGCGCAAAGGCTTGTTTATCATCATGTTATGTGGTTTGACGGCGGGGCTGGCGGGGGAGGTGCCGGTCGGGTGGGCAAGCGATTCGCCGACGACCGGCCCGGCAACCCCCGCGCCGAGCCTCGAACGGCGGTCGCTGGATGCGATCTTTGAGGAGTATCAGCAGATCAACGCCGAGGTGCGGTCGCTGGTGCGGTCGCCGGAGGAACTGCTCGACTCCCGCCGTCGTGATGAGATCGCCGATCGCGCGATCCCGAAGTTGAAACAACTGCTCTTCCTCGCCGACGAACTTGAAACCGCGGGAGATGCGGGCCGGCAGTTTGCCCCCGACCTGCGTAGCGGGGTGGATGCAGTGCTGGTGCTGTTCAACGATGAGGAGGCGATCGCACGGCTTGAAGCAAGGGCCAACGACCCCGATCGTGCGGTCGCCAGTCGTGCCACCTGCGCGCTGCTCTATGGACAGTGGGTGCGCGCTGATGGCGACTTGCTCCTGCAGAATAGCCTGCTGAGCCATGTTGAGTCGCTGGCGATTAAATCGCCGGAGGATGATCATCTCGCGGTGCTGGTGTTGCAGATGGGCGAGTCGGCACCTGCCACGCCACAGGTTCGTGAGCGCGCGCTGGCGATTGCGACGACAAAGTTGAAAGGGGAAATGGCGCAGCAGATCAAGCAGCAGATGGAATCGGATCTGAAGCTTGCATCGCTCGAAGGCAAGCCTCTGACCATCACCGGCACGACGCACACCGGCGAGCCATTCAGCAGCGATGCATGGAAAGGCAAGGTCGTGATCGTTGACTTCGCCGTGGCTGCGTGGCCACCGTCTCGGCAGCACAGCGAACGGTTGGCGGAGTTGTATACGACGTATCATGGCAAGGGGTTGGAGATCGTCACCATCAGCTGTGACGAATCGGTGGAGGATCTGGCAAAGTTCTTGAGCGACACGCCGAAGGTAGTCTGGCCGCACTTGTTCGACGTCGGTGCGCCCGGCTGGCATCCGGTGGCAAAGGAGTTGAGTGTTACCGATCCATCAACCGCGATTCTGATCAATCGCGACGGAATTGTCATCAGCACCGATGCCCGAGACGGTCTGCGCGAGCACCTTGCCGAGCTGTTCCGCGACTGAAACCCGCCCACTGAACCGGTCGACTGAACCTACCGAGCGTACTCCGCCGAGCGGCCGGCGACCATCGTCCGTTAACCCGGTGCTGTTGACGCGCCGCTGGATTTTGCTTGTGCGGCATTGTTGAGAGGTCTATCATAGAAGAGTGTTCTTTCGCTCGAAATCACACTCTACCCAGGGGTTCCGACGATGTCGCGACGGCTGATCTCTCTCCCGGCGGTGGTTGCTCTGGCGCTTTGCCTTTCTGTTGTCCTTGCGAGGGCAGATACGATCGTGCTGATCGACGGCACGGAGTTGGAGGTGACGACCATCATCGCCAAGCCCGACGGTTATTGGGTGAAACTCGCCAGCGGTGAAAGTCGGACGTTGCTGAAGTCGCAGGTGAAGGAAGTGCGCAAGGGTTCACCCTCGGCAGGTGCCAAGCCGACCGTCAACGCGCCGGCGGCCAAGCCCTCGTCGGCGGGTTCGTCGTCGGCGAAACCGGCGAGCGGTGGGGACGCATTCAAATACATCAAATCGCGCGCCGACCGAGTTGACGACCCGATCACCGCGGTTGCGATGTGGGAAAAGTTTGTCGAAAGCAACCCGGCCTCCCCGGATATCGATGCCGCAAAAGCCGAGCTTGAGAAGTGGCAGACTTTGCAGAAAGACGAAGCCGAGAAAATCAACGGCAAGTGGGTCAGTGGCGACGAGAAGAAGCAGCTGTTCGAGAAGGTCGAGAAGCTGACCAAAGACGGCACCAACATGCTGGAGGGCACCCAGCAGATCGAAGGCATCAAAAAGCTGGAAGAAGTGCTTAAGCTGTATCCCAATAGTTTCGAGGCCAACTTTGCGCTGGGTTATCACTATCTGTCCAAGGGTCTGATGGGAAGCGACGGGCGCGGCAACCTCGCGTACATGGATAAATCGATCGTGCTACTTGAGAACGCCGCAAAGATTCAGCCCAAGTCGGCGGCGTGCTGGAGCAATCTCGCGATTGGTTACAACTTCCGAAAGCGATACGAACTCTCCCTGCAGGTGGCGTACAAAGCCGCAAAGATTCGCGATGATAAGGATGTCGTTCAAAATCTTGTCAACGCCATCGCCCAGGCGCCGCGCGGCATGCAGACGAGCAATCAGAAGCTCAAGCCAATCATTGAGGACGCGCTGCAACTGGCTCGCAAGCACGGGATCGATCCGGGTTCGAGAGTCGCATGGCAATACATTCGCCCGATTGCCGCCGACGAAGCGCAGATCGTCAGTGCCGGCGGCGATAGCGATATTGACGAGGGTAAAGCCGGCCCGGCGTGGAGCGGCAGCGGGTTCTTCATCACGCCGGACGGCTATTTTCTCACGAACCATCACGTTGCCACCGGCGATGCCAAGTCGCCGATCAAGAAGAACATCACGTTCCGCGTGCGCATGGACGATGGAAGCGAAAAGAATGCCGAGCTGATCGCGGTTGACGATGATGCAGATGTTGCACTGATGAAGATCAAGACCGACTCGCCCGTGCCGTTTCTCAAGCTCGCCGACGATAACCCCAAACAGGCGTCCCGCCTGCTTGTGCTCGGCTATCCGACAACCGGCACATCCAAGAGCAACCTTCAGGTGTCTGAAGGCAGCGTGAAGAGCATCAACGACGGCGATGAGCATGAAGTGTGGATGGATCTCAACACCACACACGGAAACTCCGGCGGGCCGATCGTCGACCGCAACTCGCGCGTCGTCGCCATCCTCACCGCCGGGCGTCAGGTGCATAACATGACGATTGTGCTTGGAGTGGGTCCGAAGCAGATCAAGCGGTTCTTTGATAAGATCGGTGGCAAGGCCCCAAAAACTGCCTATTGGGAACCGGCTGGCACCGGCGAGTTTGACGGCGAGAGGCTCACCGACACAGCGCGGAAAGCAACGCTTCTCGTGATCGCGATTCGGGTGGATAAGGCCGACATCGCGAATGCGGTGGCATCGGCGGGCGAATCGATGGAGGCCGCGCCGGCGACCCAGCCGGGGGATTGACACCGAACCGCACGGTCACTCCCGCGACCCGACGGCGAATCCAAAGCCGATCGACGCACGACTTGAGCGGCCTGAGACCAGTCCCCGCCTCTTACTGCAGGCCCTCAGGCACGCTGGAGTTAAATGGTCAGACGACGCTGGCAATCAACTGGCTTTGAAGGCTTCCTGCGCCGTGGGGTCGTGAGCATGTCCATCCATGAGGCCAGGCGTGTCCTGCAGAGTCATTGACTGGCGGCAAGCCGTTCCGGAAGCCCTGTGAGCGGCCTAGGCTGGCTCATTCGACCTGCCATGCGATTGGATGTGAATCGCCGCCAGGCTGCTGTCGCCCGCTCGCTTGAGTGAGCGATTGGCCTGACTCGGCCTTGTCCATTCGAGTACTCGAAGCACATCTTGGTACAATCCGGTCGCCATTCACCTGGGCAATGCAAGACGGAGCGAACATGGATACCGACAAAACCGCACTCGACCTCGATACTCCCTTTCGACTAACGCCGGAGCAGCTACAGAATTACCGCGAACACGGGTACGTCAAGCTTAAGAACGTACTTTCCGAAGCTGTGATTGATTACTACGGCAAGGAGATCACGCGAGAGGTCATTCGCTTAAACAACCAGACCAAGCCGATGAGTGAGCGCACCACCTATGAGAAGGCATTTCTCCAGATCATGAATCTCTGGACCAGGAGCGATCTGGTAAAGGAGTTTGCGTTTAGCAAGCGGCTCGCCCGGATTGCGGCGGAGTTGATGGGTGTTCGAGGGGTGCGCATGTATCATGATCAGGCGCTTTACAAAGAAGCTGGCGGCGGGGTTACGCCTTGGCACGCCGACCAGTACTACTGGCCGCTGAGCAATTCCAATACATGTACCGTCTGGATTCCCTTGCAAGCCACGCCGATCGAACTCGGGCCGCTGGCGTTTAGCATTGGCAGTCATCGGTATCAGGCGCATCGCGATCTGGAGATTTCGGATGAAAGCGAGGCGAGAATCAGCAAGGCGCTTTTGGAAACAGGATTGCCGCTGGATGAAACTCCGTTCGCTCTTGGCGAAGTGAGCTATCACGCCGGGTGGACCTTCCACCGTGCGGGGCCGAATCGAAGCGATCGTCCTCGCGCGGTGATGACTGTCATCTACATGGAAGACGGAATTCGCCTTGCCGAGCCGAGATACAAGGCGCACCATGCCGACTGGAATGCATGGATGCCTGGCGCGAAGGTCGGCGAGATCGTTGATACGCCCTTGAATCCTGTGCTTTATCACGCGTGAGCACTGCGATGCCGGCAGAACTGCCTCGCGCAGACTCGTGTTGGGCTGAGAGCGCTCGGGCTTGCTAAACGTGATCAGGCGCGGCCACCGTGAAGCGTGGCAACCTCGGCGGTGATGATTGCGGCAGGTCTGGATTGCCAAACGTACAACGCCCCGGCGGGTGTCGCGCCAGGGCGTTGTGTGTTGACCTCAGAGCCGGGGTGCCTGCATCAGGTCGCGTCACTGCCGGCTTGCGCCAGTTGCGCTGGCGCTTCTCCCGGAGTTGCACCCGCTGCGGTGGCTTCGAAGAAGAGGTGTTTCTCGGCACCTTCTTCCTGCTTCACACTGATGCGAATCATCTCTTTGCCCTTGAACGCCCCACGCAGAATATCCTCGCTTAGCGGGTCTTCCACATGCTGCTCGATCGCGCGACGCAGCGGCCGCGCGCCGAAATCGGTGTTGGTTCCTTTATCGATCAGGAATTCCTTCGCTTCCTGCGTCAGCTCGATCTTCAGGCCGTGCTCCACCAATCGCTTGGTGACCTTCTTCAGCTCAAGCTCCACGATCGATTCAAGGTGCGTCTTGTTCAGCGGGCGGAAGACAATCACATCATCCAGCCGGCCGACAAACTCAGGACGGAAGTAACGCTCGATCTCTTTCATGAGCGTACCCTTCATCTTCTGATACGACTGCTCGCCGGCGTCGCCCTTGCCGCGGCCCTGCAGGCCGAAGGGAGTCACGCCGCCTTTAATCAGTTCTGCGCCGATGTTGCTCGTCATGATCATGACGACATTGCGGAAATCGACATGCCTGCCAAACGAGTCGGTCAGACGGCCTTCTTCCATGATCTGCAGCAGCATGTTGAAGACGTCAGGGTGGGCCTTCTCTACTTCGTCAAGCAACACCACCGAATATGGCCGCCGGCGGATGCGCTCGGTGAGCTGGCCGCCTTCTTCATATCCGACATAGCCGGGGGGCGCGCCGATGAGCCTGGAGACGTTGTGCTTCTCCATGTATTCGCTCATGTCGATCATGATCATCGCGTCTTCATCGCCGAACATGAACTCGGCCAGCGCCTTGCTCAGAAGCGTTTTACCAACGCCGCTGGGGCCTAAGAAAAGGAAGCTACCCATCGGGCGGTTCGGGTCTTTCAACCCGGCGCGGCTCCGGCGGATGGTCTTGCTGATCGCCCGGATCGCTTCATCTTGCGATACAACGCGCTTGTGCAGCTCGTTTTCAAGCTCAAGCAACCGCTGGGCTTCCTCTTTTTCGAGACGGGTCAGCGGCACGCCGGTCATCTTGCTGACCACTTCGGCGATGACCTCTTCATCCACCACGCCGTCGACTTCCTTGGCGCGGTCTCTCCACTGCTTCTGAATGCCTTCCTTTTTCGCACGAAGCTGCTCCGCCTGATCGCGCAGGCGCGCGGCTTCCTCATATTCGGCGTTGCGAACGGCTTCATCTTTGCTGATGCTCAGCCGCTCGATCTGTTCTTCAAGCTCGGCCAGGTTTGGCGGCTTGGTCATGCTGCGCAGGCGGATGCGGGCACCGGCCTCGTCCAGCACGTCAATCGCCTTATCCGGGAGGCAACGGCCCGTGATGTAGCGGTCGGACAGTTCCACCGCTGCCGCGAGTGCCTGATCGAGAATCTGTACCCGGTGGTGGGCCTCGTAACGGTCGCGCAGGCCCTTGAGAATCTCAACCGCGTCGGTCTTGCTCGGCGACTCGACCGTGATCGGCTGAAACCGGCGCGCCAGGGCCGCATCTTTCTCAATATACTTACGATATTCATCAAAAGTGGTGGCACCGATGCACTGAATCTCGCCGCGGCTCAGCGCGGGCTTCAGCACATTGGAAGCATCGATTGCTCCCTCGGCACCGCCTGCACCGACGAGCGTATGAAGCTCGTCGATGAAGAGAATGACATTCTTCGCCCGGCGGACTTCATTCATGACCGCCTTGATGCGTTCTTCAAACTGCCCGCGATACTTCGTGCCGGCGACCATCATCGCCAGGTCGAGGACCACCAGCCGCCGTTCGTGCAGGATTTCCGGCACATTGTTGCTGATGATCATCTGCGCAAGGCCTTCGACAATTGCAGTCTTGCCGACGCCGGCCTCACCTAGCAACACCGGGTTGTTTTTCTGACGGCGGCAAAGGATCTGGATGACCCGTTCGATCTCGTTTTGCCGGCCGATGACCGGGTCAAGCTGATTATCGCGCGCCAGCTCGGTCAAATCGCGGCCGAATGAATCCAGCGCAGGGGTTTTACTCTTGCCCTTCTGCTGGCCTTTTTCTTGTGATTGAGGTTCTTCGCTATCCACGCCTGCACCCAAGAGGTTGAGGACTTCTTCACGCACTTCTTCCAGTTTCAGCCCGAGGTTCATCAGAACCTGCGCCGCCACGCCATCGTGCTCGCGCAGCAGGCCGAGAAGAAGGTGTTCCGTGCCGACATAATTGTGATTGAGATTACGCGCTTCTTCGATGGCATATTCGATCACCTTCTTGGCACGCGGCGTTTGCGGCAGCTTGCCCATGGTGACCATGTCCGGCCCACTCTTAACCAGCTTCTCGACTTCCAGCCGGACCTTGCGCAGATCGACATCCAGATTTTTCAGCACGTTGGCGCCGACGCCTGAGCCTTCTTTGACCAGGCCCAGCAAAATATGCTCGGTGCCAATGTATTCATGGTTAAAACGCTGGGCCTCTTGATTGGCCAGCGCCATCACTTTTCTTGCTCTATCCGTGAACCGTTCAAACATGAGCTTCGTTCTCCTAACCGGCGGCACCGTCAGCATTGAGCGGATCGTTGTCTAGATACACAACAAATCAGATCTCTACGTAACTTACGGCGAGGCAGGTAATTTGTTCTCTGGCGATTGTAGGAGGCATGTGCGTCATATCAAGCCAGGGGGCCTGGGTGGACGATGGAATTCATCTCGGCCACGTTTGGCCGGTAGCGGCGTCATTGCTCATTATCGGCTAGACCGTAAGGTGAGTTGACAAAGCAGTTTCGGCGGGACGCTTGACGTCTTAAGGACCGGAAATGAAGCTTTGGGACTGTTCAACAGAAGGTGAATGAACGCGTGATAACTGAACCCCCAGCGACGCCGCCCGAAACGCCGGAAACCCGTGAAATCCACAATCGCCGACTGGCCGATGACCTCGATGCGCTGCTGAAAGACGCCAACGGGCAGTCGATCACGCTGGCGCGGATGATGGAAGTGCTCGGCGACCGCGGACATGCCGTGCTGATTATCATCTTGACCGCGCCATTCCTGGTGCTGCCGATTCCTGGCATTTCAACAGCCTTCGGTGCGGCGATCTTTCTCCTCGGGGCGTGTGTGATGCTCAGCATTCGGCCTTGGCTACCGAAGTTTATCGCGCGGCGAGAGTTATCGAACGAAAAGTTGCAGCGATTGGTCAACGGCGTGGAACGGGTGCTGAACAAAGTCGAAAAACTGCTCAAGCCAAGACTCTCGCCGCTGACGTCAAAAGCATGGCACTGGTCGATCGGCCTTTCCCTCTGCGCCGCAGCCGTCGCGCTGGCGCTTCCGATTCCCATTCCGTGGAACAACGTCCCCCCTGCGGTGGTGCTAATGTTTCTCGCGTTTGGCCTTCTCGAACGCGACGGCGTGGCGCTGTTGATCGGACACGCCCTGAACATCATCCTCTGGATCATCCTATTCCTGATGGGCGATTTCATCCTCCAGATGCTACAGAAAGTCTGGGATAAGGTCTTCTAACATATCACGGCCAGATCGGCGTGCCAGTAAGCCCGGTTGTTTCATCCAGCCCGAACATCAGATTAGCATTCTGCACCGCCTGCCCGGCGGCGCCTTTGCCGAGGTTGTCGATGGCGGCGACGGCCATCATCAGCTTTCGCGCAGGGTCGCATGCATAGTGGATGAACGCGAGATTGCTGCCGGCGGCCCACTTGGTGTGCGGGGGCTTGTCGCTGATTCGGATGAACGGTCGATCGGCATAAAACTGTCGCGCGGCGGTCGTGCAGGCTTCGGTGGTTGCGCTGCCGGTGGCGTAAATCGTTGCCAGAATCCCGCGGGTCATGGGGATGAGGTGGGGAGTGAAAACCAGGCGTGAGGCGTCGCCGCTCAGTTGGGCAATCGTCGCGGCGATCTCCGGCATGTGCGAGTGTTTGAGCAGGCCGTACGCACTGACATCTTCATTCACCTCGGCATAGCCGAAGGTCGAACCGCCGCCCCGGCCGGCGCCGCTTACGCCGGATTTGGCGTCGATGATGATGGGCGCACCCGGTTCACACAAGCCTGCGTGGAGCAGCGGGGCAAGCGCGAGCAGACTCGCCGCAGGGTAGCAGCCGGGGTTGGCGACGCGCGTAGCGGCGCGGAGGCGATCGGGCCATACGTCGGCAAGGCCGTACGTCCACCCCGGGGCGTATCGATGGTCGCCGCCGATATCGACAATCTTTGTACTTGTCGACACTTGCGCCAGTCCCGTTTTGCTCTCGCCCGTTGGCAGCGAGGCAAACAAAACATCCAATTCGGGCAGCGAGCCAGGTGCCCACTTTTCGATCGACAACTCGCCCAGCGCGCCCAGCCCGGGAAATCGCTCACGAAGCTTCTGCCCGGCGGAGGACTCACCGGCGACATGCACCAGATCAAAGTAAGGATGGTTGGCAAGCAGCCGAAGCGCCTCACCACCGCCGTATCCGGATACACCTACGATTCCCGCGCGCAACTTGTTCATCGGCAGAAATGTATGGCTGGAGAGCTGATTGACCAAATCCGCGGGAGGAGAAATCGACTGCAGTTCAGCTCGGCGGGCATTGCGCAAGAAAAAGTGCCTCAAATCGTGACAATCTGAGGCACCTGAACAGTTCGTATGACTCGCATGCACCCACCGCTCGATCCCGGCGGGCAAACTTGGCATCCTGCCGAACTTAGAACGCCCAGCCGATGCCGAAAATGTAGCGGAAGTCGTTCTCTTTTGCGCCGGCGGCCGGAGTGCTGTCGTGCTTCAGCTCAAACTTAAACTCGGCAAACATCTTCGCGGTCAGGTCGGCGCGAATACCGAGGTCGGTGTTGATCTGGAAGTTATTCAGATCGTCGATCGCAGGGATGTACTCCAAGTTATGAAACAGCAGCACCTTGTCGTTCAGCCGGCGGTCATAGTGATAGGCCAGGCGGAGCGCGACATAGCTGTCGTCGTCATCGAAATCGGGGATATCATCGTTATCTTCATATTTTTCATACACATAGGCGACGCCGCCTTCGGTGTTGAAGTTCCATACCGGGCCTTCCACCCACTGATAGCCCAAGCCGAGCGATGGCGTGATGCGATACTCCAGCGCCGCAATACGATCGTGGTCCACCTGCAGACGGGCATAGCCGTAGAGTTTTTCGTTGAAGAAATAGTCGTATTGGCCGAAGGTAAACCAGTTATCAACCGTCGAAGTCTTCCCGCCGTCGTCATCCGACTCGCGCGTGAGGTTGTACGCACCACCGAAACGGATGCGATCCTGCTCGCTCCTGCGGTTGATGTCGAATGCGGCGCGATACGACTCGTTTTCGGTATTGCCGCGGTTAATGATGAAGCCGCCGACAAGGCTGCCGTTCCATCCAGTGCGAGGGTTAATTCCCTTGATGGAACTGATGTCGTATTGCTGCGCGCCCGCTTCGCTGCTGACGCTGATTTTGCCTTCTTCGCCGGCGCTCACCTGCTGTTTGACGATGGTTCCGTCGGCCAATTGCAGGTCGATCAGCCCGTCTGTGCTGAACGTGGAGACGTCGAGGCTGTCGATCACGATCTCGCCAACCGCCGGCGATTTGAACTTGATCTTGCCGTCGATCATTTCAACAACGGTGCCCGTGAGCTTGTCGCCGTTTTTGAAGGTGATGGTGTCAGCCGCCGCAAATGTTGCGCCGAAGCTGATGGCAGCCAATGCTGCGAGCTTGATTGCACTTTTCACGAATACACTCCTGAATAATTCTGGTACGAAAATTTGACCAATTGCCGATTCTGCGCTCGATTTAGCGGGTCTTGAGCGAATCGCGAATCTCGCGAAGCAAAAGCACGTCTTCCGGTGCTGCCGGCGGGGGGGCGGCTTCCTTCTCTCGCTCAAAACGCTTTCGCGCCGTGTTGATCAGCTTAACGACGAGGAAGATTGCAAAGCCCTGCACCAGTAGCGCGATCACGGTGTTCACAAACTTACCGTAGCTGACGGCCACTTCCTTCATCACGTTGCCCGTTACAGGGTGTGTGCTTCCATCGGCAACGAGAATGAACTTCTTGTCAGCGAAATCGACCCCTCCCATAAGGTAGCCGATCGGTGGCATGATGACGTCTGCAACGAGTGAGTTAACCGTCGCCCCGAACGCGGCACCAATGATGATGCCGACCGCGAGGTCGATGGCGTTTCCCTTGACGATAAAATCACGAAATTCAGCGATGAGGCCCATTCTGGTGTTCCTTTGACCTGACTCCAAAGCGTCGTGCCAGCAAGCGATCGCGCTAGGTTGGCGGTCGGGACGACTTCGGGTGCGGAAGTTAGTCGCTACAGACCGGCTACGTCAAATTTCTGTCACGATCTGCGCATGAAGAAAAGGCCATAAATCCTGCACAGGCATGATAATCAGACATAAGTTGGGGTGCTGCAGGTTTTCTGGGTTTGCGATAACAGGCGGCGCTAGTTGACGACGGGCAAATGGGTCCCGCGTGCCTTGTCGAGCTTCTTCCACCCGCTGCCAAGCTCACCGATCGGGTCCGGCGGAAGGATGTCCACTTTCTTCTCGCCCAGCCGCGCAGCGCCCGCTTTCACCGCGGCCTCAAACTTGCGACATTCCTCGAGCAGGGCATCGAGAATCTGCGCCTCTGGCACGTTGGCAACCTTTTCACCCTGAACATAAATGATGCCCCGTCGATCGCCGGCGAAAATTGCGACGTCGGCCCCTTCGCACTCCCCGGGACCATTCACCACACACCCCATCACCGCAACTTTCATCGGCAGCTTGATCTCGGCGGCGAGTTTCTTTCTCACATCCTGAATGAGCGTAAACAGATCCACCTGAATCCGACCGCAGGTGGGGCACGCGATCAACTCCGCGCCCTTGCGCTCGCGCAAACCGAGCACATAGAGCAGTTCCAGACCGTCTTCCACCTCAAAAATCGGGTCGTTGGCGTAACTGATTCGCAGCGTGTCGCCCACGCCGTTGCACAGCAGGGTGCCAAGCGGGACGACCGACCGAATCGCCCCAGTCTCCCGAGGCCCGGCATGCGTGACGCCCAGGTGCAGCGGGTGATCAAACCGCTTACTGATCTCAGAATAAGCGTCGATCACCAATAGCGGATCGATGCTCTTGGCGCTGATAACGATGTCGAAAAAGTTGCGCTCGTAAAAAATGTCCAGGTACTCTTCAAGCTTGGCGATCATGATTGCCAGCATATGGCCGTGCTTGTTTCCGCCGAATATCCCACCGAGTTCTTTCAGCCTGCGCTGCTTGTCCTTTCGCTCGACGATCGAGCCTTCATTCACACCCACCCGGATGGGAATCGCGCGTTCTTTACAGGCGTCAATCACCTTTTCAACCTGCGCGCGATCGTTGATGTTGCCCGGATTTAGCCGGATTTTGTGTATGCCGGCTTCGACGGCTTCAAGTGCGCGCTGAAAATGAAAGTGAACGTCGGCGACTATCGGAACAGTTACTTGCGGCAGAATCTGTTTCAGCGCCTCGGTGTCCTTTTTCTCGGGGACTGCGACGCGCACCATGTCGGCGCCGGCAGCGGTGAGCTTGTGAATCTCGGCGACACACGCATCGATATCGTGCGTGTAGCCGCTGGTCATGGTCTGAACGGACACCGGCGCGTCCCCGCCGATGGTCACGCGGCCCACGCGGTCGTCGCCGAGGGTTACCTGTCTTGTTTTTCTGCGCTGAATCATGAGCTTCACACCGTCTGTATGGATCGCACGACCGACTTTCTGCGATGGTATGGGTCGGCTGAAGTCAAATCAATTCGCTTAAACCGCGGGATTTCCACCTTCAACTAACGATAGTTGCGTTGGGTGGTCTATTGTGACGATAAATGACGCAGATGACGATGGCTCGATTCATGTTCTTAGCGGCGATGTGTCTCGCAGGCTGGTTGCGCGGCGGGGATGTCGAGCGCGACCGGCAGGTGGACGCAGCGCGAATAGCGGCACAGGCACGCATCGTCGAGATGATCGCCGATGAGCCGCTTGGCCGGGGTATCACCGTCGGCTCGTACCTTGACCGCATGGACGCCCGTCGGCGGCTCTGGCAAACCGTCTCCGCGGCGCAACAGGTCGGCGGCGTGCGATGGATCGATGACGGCACCTGCCAGGTGCGCGTGGAAGTCCCTGCGATGGAAGTCGCGCAGCTCGTCCTCGATACCGCCCTCACGGCCCCCAACAAGTCGCCGCTGTCGTACGACCAGCTTGAGCAGAAGCTGGCACAATGGGCCAGGCGCTCCTTCAGCGCCACTGCCGGAAGTCTGTCGCCGGAGCGCGCGATGATGGTCGCGCCGCCCGCCGGACAGGCCGCGTGGGCCGGAGTTGACGCCGCACAGCGCCGTGCCTTGATCGATTCCGCGCGGATGAATGCCAGCCGCCGTCTTGTCGATTCTTTTGCCGTCGAGCCAGCGATTGACGATGCGGCGCGCGCGCAGCTAGTGGAGTGGGCCAGCTCGCAACCCGTGACCAGTGTGCAGTTTCGCGATAGCCGCGCTGTGGACGTGACCATCGCCTACAACAGCAGTGAGTTGGTGAACGCAATCAAAGAGTTCGTTCCCGGTTTTTCGCAAGACGCAGCCGAGGTTCTATCAACCACCGCTGCGCCGACGATCACCGGCAGCAGCGTTGAAGAGGCGCGCACCACCGCCCGGAAAGTGGTGGTCATTCCCGCAGCGCCGCCGGCATGGGTGGACACGCTGATCGATGTGAGCGCCGACGCGACGTTCAAAAGCTCTGCCCTGAAGACCGCGCGGCTGGCCGACGACGCTGCCCAGAAGGCGCTGCTTGAATCGGTCTACGCGCTGGCGCTGAACGACGGCACGATCCTGGGCGATCGCGCAGCGGAAGATGCGGCGGTTGCGCAGGCCATCGAGCGCGCGGTCTCGGCATCGCGGGTTTCGAAGGTCAGTTACCGCGCTGACGGCTCGGTGACGGTCCGGCTGGCACTGCCCGGCAAGACGGTCTGGCACGAGTTATCCACCGCCGCCGGGTCGCAATGACTCTCTCTGCGGGGGTGACTATCATCTGTCATGAACGACGGCTGGAAGCTCAAGGTTTTCTATGACAGTCTTTGCCCGGTTTGCGCCTGGGAAATGAAGAAACTGCGACAACGCGACGCCGCGCAATTGCTCTCATTTGAAGACATCGCCTCTCCCGATTTTGAGCCGTCAAAGTACGGATTGTCGCTGCAACAGACCGTGGGCGCAATGCACGCGGTTCGCCGCGACGGCTCGGTGATCTCGGGGCCTGACACATTCATCGAGGCATATCGATTGGTCGGACTGGGTTGGCTTGCCGCGGTTCTCTCATTCCCGCTCTTCCGGCCATTTGTGAGGATTGGTTACCGCATTTTTGCCCGTATTCGTCCGAGGTTCAGCAAGTTTGACCCGGCCGCGTGCGACGGCGGGCGGTGCAAGATCTGATTAGGGGCTTCCGTAGCGTCCGATACCCCACCGCGCCACTTTACAGACGGTGGCTCACATCACGCGATTGCTCAAGGGGTTGGCTTGAATGAATCGCTCGAAGTTCGTTACGAAGTGGTCGAGCAGTTTTTGCATTTCTTTCTGCGTTCCGCCAGCGACATGCGGCGTGATAAGACAGCGCGGCGCTTGCCATAGAGGGTGGTCGGCCGGCAGCGGTTCGGGGTGCGTCACATCCAGATATGCCCCGCTAATCTGTCCGTCGCGTAACGCATGTTCGAGTGCGGCTTGATCGACCGTATCCCCGCGACCCACATTGTAGAACGCAGCGCCACGCTTCATTCTGGCAAATCTCGGCGCATCAAATAGCCGGGTGTTTGCGGAACTGCTCGGCAGGAGGTTGACGACGTGATCAGCCCACGGCAATTGTTCGTCAAGCTCTGCCATCGAGACAACCTCGATGGGTTCGTCGCCGCTGGGGCTTCGACGCACGCCGCGCACCTGGGCGTGAAATGGATGCAGCAATTCGACCAGCCTGCGCCCGATCGCACCAAAGCCGATGATGAGCACTTTCTCATCACCCAGCGTCCGGACAGCGGGGCGGAGCAGCTTGTATCGCCACGAGCGGGTCGTTGTCTGGTCGGCGTATGCATCGAGTAACCGCCGATTGTGCCCGAGGATGAATGACATCACATGCTGCGCGCACGGGTCATCGTAGACGCCGCTTGAGGTGCACAGCGCGGCGTCGCGACTCCTGAGGGCGGCGCGAAGATCATCGCGGTCGTAGCGGGTGTAGCCGGCGGAGGTGAGTTGGATGAACTTGAGCGATTCCGACGCGAGAAGGTCATCGACCGCCGGCTGGCCAAATGCAACGTCGGCGGCGCGGCAGGCGTTGTCGGCGGTGCCGGAGACGAGATTGGTAGTGGTGGCCGCATCAGCGTGCGATAAGTCGTGCGGTGACAGGCGTTTGGCAAGCTCCTGCCGTTCCACCGGGGTTAGATGCATGTTGGTCCAGATTTTCATGTCAGGTGCAGTGTAGGGTAAAACTCGCCGTGTCTCACCGACAGACGGCTGAACGCACGGCTTGATGTGAACCTCGGATTTGCGTTTGATTGACAAAAGTTCGGGTCGTCATATACTTTCCCGCCCTAAGGTGCCGGTACGCGCGTGCAGTGGCATTCGTCCGGCGTTGCAGGTGAAGGCCGAGCGAGAAGTTGCTCGGTCGGTTTTGTTCAATTATGAAGCGTCGGTCGAGCGTCGGTCGTAGGAAACGTCAGTCATCTGAAACGTCAGTCGCACCCTTGAAAAAACGGTGCGCTGCCATAGCTCAGTGGTAGAGCGCCACCTTGGTAAGGTGGAGGTCCAGGGTTCAAGCCCCTGTGGCAGCTTTGAGTGAGGTAGATTGCGGATTGCGGATTGCGGATTTCGGGTTGAAGAGGTTCAATCCACGCAGCCTGTTCGGTGATTTCAATCCGCAATCCGATATCCAAAATCCGCAATCTTTAGCAGGAGACTGTCATGGCAAAGGGCGTATTTGAACGTAAGAAGCCGCACGTGAACGTGGGAACGATCGGTCACATCGACCACGGTAAGACAACATTGACCGCGGCGCTGGCGGCGCGCTCGCAGGCGAAGTATGGCACAACAGCCAAGAGCTATAAGGATATCGCCAAGGGTGGTATCGACCGCGACGCAACCAAGACCGTCACGATCGCTGCGGCACACGTGGAATATGAGTCAGAAGCTCGCCACTACGCCCACGTCGACTGTCCCGGTCACGCGGACTACATCAAGAACATGATCACCGGTGCGGCACAGATGGACGGCGCGCTTCTTGTCGTCAGCGCTGCCGACGGTCCGATGCCTCAGACGCGTGAGCACATCCTGCTTGCTCGTCAGGTCGGCGTTCCCCGGATTGTTGTCTTCCTCAACAAGATCGACCTTGTCGACGACAAGGAACTGCTCGAACTCGTCGAGATGGAAGTGCGTGAGTTGCTCACGAAGTATGGCTTCCCCGGCGATGAAACCCCCGTCATTAAGGGTTCGAGCAAGCCGGCGTTGGATAACCCGAATGATGCGGGCGCCAACGAGTGCATCGACGCGCTGGTCAAGGCACTGGATGAATACGTTCCGATGCCGCAGCGTGAAGTGGATAAGCCCTTCTTGATGCCGGTCGAAGACGTGTTCAGCATTAAGGGTCGCGGCACCGTGGCGACTGGCCGTATCGAACGCGGCAAGTGCAAGGTTGGCGATGCTTGTGAAATCGTCGGCTTCGGCGACACAAAGAATTCAGTCATCACTGGTATCGAACAGTTCCAGAAGACTCTGGATGAGGGTATTGCCGGCGACAACGTTGGTGTCCTGCTCCGCGGTATCGAAAAGGACCAGATCGAACGAGGTCAGGTCCTTGCGGCTCCCAAGAGTGTGAAGGGCTTCAAGAAGTTCCAAGCGGAAATCTATGTGTTGACAAAGGAAGAAGGCGGCCGTCATACGCCGTTCTTCAACAACTACCGTCCGCAGTTCTACTTCCGCACGACCGACGTCACCGGCGCAACCAAGTTGCTCGGCGGCGCGGAAATGGTGATGCCCGGCGACAATGTCACCGTCGAAGTCGAACTGATGGCCCCGGTCGCGATGGAAGAAAAGCTTCGCTTCGCCGTTCGTGAAGGCGGCAAGACCGTCGGCTCGGGCGTCGTAGTGAAGATCTTGGAAGAAGACAAGAAGTAAGCTGGTGAATGCCAGTGGATTGTTGCCAGTTGCCAGTTGTGATCGGATGCCGGTGAAAACGGGCTGCCGACAACTGGCAACTGTCAACTTCCGGGTGTTACGATTTTGGGAGTGTTGTCATGGCGAAAGAAAACAGAGAGTTTGCCTGGCTCCAGTGCACGGAGACCGGCGACCTGAACTACCGCACGCAGATTAAGGTGGCCGGTGGCGCACCGAAGCTGGAAATGAAGAAGTACAGCAAGCGCCTCCGCAAGCACACTGTGCATAAACTTAAGAGGAAGTGATTGATGTGGGCAGTGGGTGGTCGGCAAAGTGAACAGCTTTTCACGACTCTGGACCTACTGTCAACTGAAGGATACGCCGGTAGCTCAATTGGCAGAGCGGCCGTCTCCAAAGCGGCAGGTTGCAGGTTCGATTCCTGCCCGGCGTGCTTGAAACTGGCTCGGGACTGACTTGTTTTTGCGAATGCACCGGTGATGCATCGGAGTCGAAGTGGCGTCTGCAACTCAGAGCAACGGAAAAAATATGGCCACGGATGTGATCGCCCCCGGCTCGGATGAACCTGGTGGCGATAAGCCCGGGAGCGGCGCCGCCGCGTCTTCGGGGTTTTTCAGCATCTACAAGCCCAAGCAGGGCAAACCCACCCGTCTGGCGACAGGGGCTGCGGCCGCTTTGCTTGTGGGGCTGACGATGTGGTTCCTGTTCCACGACTTCGCCGCGGCGTTCCCAGTTTTTAAGGACGCGCAGGGCGTTAACAAGCCCTGGTGGAATGTCACTGTGCTCGTGCTTGGGGTGGCAGTCGCGGCGCTGGCGTGGCGGCTGATTAACAAACCGAACAACGCCGAGTTTCTCATCGCGACTGACAGCGAGATGAAGAAAGTCACCTGGACGAGCCGCAAGCAGTTGTGGGGCTCGACCAAGGTTGTCATCCTGTTCATGCTGTTCATCGCGGCATCGCTGTTTATCATAGATCTTGTGTTTCACTACTTGTTTTACTTTATCAATGTGCTGAAGGTCCGGCCGCTTGGTTTGTGAACCAGCGGGGATTGAACGCCCGCGGCGGTGGTCATCGGGCCGCCGTCGATGCCGAATCGGCCGTGAACAGAATTTTTTGAATCGAACATCGCCATGCAATTTTTCGTCCTCCGAGTAGCGAGCAACAAGGAAGATCAAGTTCGCGATAAACTTGAGCGCAAGGTGAAGATCGAAGCGCTTGAGGCCCATGTTGGCCGGATTCTGGTGCCGACCGAGCGCGTTCGATCCATGAAAGGCGGGGTGCGCAAGGAAAGCGATCGCAAGCTCTATCCGGGCTATGTGTTTGTCGAACTGGAGTTGGACAAAGACGGGCGGATTCCCGACAAGGTCTGGTTCACCATCAAGGAAACAGAGGGCGTAGGCGATTTCATCGGAAGTAATGGCAAGCCGACGCCGATGAGCCCCAAAGATCAGGCCCAGATGGTGGAGGCCGCCGAGAAGCCGGAGAACGAAGTCACCAGCGATATCAAGTATGCCAAGGGCGATAAGGTGAAGGTGACCAACGGTGCATTCATGAACTTCGAGGGTGAAGTGGATGAAGTCATCGCTGATAAGGGGATGATCCGGATAATCACAACCATATTCGGCCGCCCGACGCCGCTGGAACTGGAATATTGGCAGATCGAGCGGCTGTAAACGAAGAAAATTGGACTAGACTGACCTCCATCGCGGCAGTTTGGTGGCGGCGGTTTTAGGCTCTCCGGGCTTGCGTTGAATAGTCTAGTTCGGTATCTTTGACGACCCTCCATTTCGAGGGCGAACACCGCATTTTTTGCAGGAAGACCACTTTCCCGGTTCGTTTCGCTCGATTTTGAGGCTTTGAGGCAAATTCAAGCAACTATCGCTGCAGGTGTAAGTTATGGCCAAGAAAGAAATTACAGTACAGTTCAAGATTCTGGCCCCCGGCGGGACGGCGACCCCGGCGCCCCCGATTGGTCCGGCGCTTGGTCAGCACGGGGTGAACCCCGGGCAGTTTATCCAGCAGTTCAACGCAGCCACCGCTGCCCTTAAGGGCAAGATGGTTGGCTGTCTGATCACGGTCTATAAAGACCGTACATTCAGCTTCGAGATTAAGAGTTCCCCGGCCAGCACCATCCTTAAGGATGCGGTGAAGGCCGAAAAGGGCAGCGGGGAGCCGAACAAGAACAAGATTGGCAAGCTGACAATGGCCGATTGCAAACGTCTGGCCAAGGAGAAGATCAAAGACCTGAATTCCTTCGACGAGGATGCCGCAGCGCGAATCATGGCGGGCACGGCGCGGTCGATGGGGATTACGGTTGAAGGGTAGCAGAGATGCTAGTGAGCGAGTTTGACGAGTTGATGGAGGTGAGGCCGTTCGCTCCATTTACTCTGATTACCGCGGACGGTCGAGAAGTGACAGTGAAGAGTCCAGAGTTTGCCTGGCGTTCCCCTCACACTCTGCGGACGGTTTTTGTAGCGACCGGGCCGGGAGAAGTGGTGCGAATGGTGGACCTTCACTATGTGACGCAAGTAGTCCTCGGCGCAAATGGACCTCATCGAGACAAGCGGCGCCGAGGGAAGGCTGCATAAGCGTCGGGATCGCCAGAGGCGTCTGGCGAAACTCGCATGAGCACGATGACGATGGCTTAGCAAGAATAGTTTCTTAGCAAAAGCCGGCGACCGGAGCCCCTGGCGAGAACTTCCGGCATCTCAAAACAAGAGAGGTTCACCACGACCCTTAACTGTGGGAGCTTATGAACCCGAGCGGAATGGGTTTCAAGGAGCGAAAGCTTTATGCCAGTGATCGAAGTAAAACGTTCAAAGCGGTACAAGAAGGCCGCGGAAGAGTTTAACCCCCAGCCAGTCGCGCTGGAACAGGGCGTGGCCAACGTCAAGGCCTTCACGCCGACCAAGTTTGACCAGTCGGTCGAACTGATTTTCTGTCTTGGAATTGATGCCAAGCAGGCCGATCAGGCGATTCGCTCGTCGATCTCGCTGCCGCACGGGATCGGTAAGAGCAAGCGCGTTGTCGCGTTCTGCCCGGATCATCTCGTCGATGCTGCAAAGGCTGCTGGCGCGATCAAGGCCGGCGGGCAGGCGTTGGTGGCGGAAATCGAGAAGGACAACTTCACCGATTTTGACGTCGCCATCAGCACGCCGGACATGATGCGGTTTGTCGGCAAACTCGGAAAAGTGCTCGGCCCGAAGGGCTTGATGCCCTCGCCGAAAGCCGGGACCGTGTCGGCCGACATTGCCAAAGCCGTCCAGGAATATGCTGCGGGGAAGGTTGAGTTTCGCAATGACAAGGACGGGAATGTCCACACCGTCGTGGGCAAACTGTCTTTCAGCAGCGAAAAGCTCGTCGACAACGCCAAGGCGATGATCGACACGGTGCGCAAACTCAAGCCCCAAACCAGCAAGGGCGCATTTTTCAAGAAGGTCGTGCTGAAGTCGAGCATGAGCCCGGCGGTTTATCTCAACGTTCAATAGTTGCCGGTGGAAACTGGCGAACACAATCAACCTCTGGCAACTAAGACAGGAACGCAACATGAGCAAGAAAGTTAAAAGCCTAATCGAGCGAGAAATCGGCAGCCGCCTTAAGGGCGTCGAAGCGTGTGCCGTCATCAGCCCGCGGGGCGTGGATGGCATCAAGAACAATCTTCTCCGTCGCAAACTGCGCGAGAAGGGCGTTCGCATGCTGGTCGTCAAGAATACGCTGGCCAAGCGAGCGACGGCCGGCGGAAAGCTCACCGGGTTCGAGTCGCTGCTTGAAGGCCCGTCGGCGGTGCTGTTTGGTAAGGAGAGCATGCCCGCGCTGGCCCGGCTTCTCGTTGAAGAGAAAAAGACCAACGACAAGCTCGAGCTTCGCGGACTGTTCTTTGACGGTGAAGTGTATGTCGGCGAAGCCGGTGTGAAGGCTGCGAGCAAAATGCCCACCCGCGAAGAAGCAGTCGCGCAAATCGTCGCGGCAATTCTCGGCCCAGGCAAAAAGCTCGCCGGCGCACTCAAAGGCCCCGGCGGGGTTATCGGCGGCATTCTCAAGACCATCGAAGAGAAGGCGCCGAAGGAATAACGACAGAAATCAGTGGTCAGGCAAGGCGGGCGTTCGCCCAGTTATCTTTGCTGGCCAAAGTCTGACAGCCTCACAGCCCCTTTCAGGGTTAAACCGTCTCAACGTGAGATGGGCTTTGTAGCGGGACACAAGTGTTCGACACGGTTGGATCACGATACGATCCGGAGTGAATAGTCATGGCAGAAATCGCAGATGATCTGAAGGCATTGGGTGATAAGCTCGCTGGCCTCACGCTGAAGCAGGCGGTTGACGTTGCCGCATACCTCAAGGAAGCCCACGGTATCGAAGCCGCCGCGGGTGGCGCGGTCATGGTCGCGGGCGCGGGTGCAGGTGCCGCCGCCCCGGCCGAAGAAGCCAAGAGCACGTTCGACGTGGTCCTCAAGTCCGTCCCGGCGGATAAGAAGATCGCCGTCATCAAGGAAGTTCGCGCAGCGACCCAACTGGGGCTGAAGGAAGCCAAAGACCTGGTCGATGGTGCCCCGAAGACGGTTAAGGAATCGCTCACCAAGGACGAAGCCGAGAAGCTGAAGAAGGCTCTCGAAGCTGCCGGCGCTGGTGTCGAGCTGAAGTAAGCAGAATTTGCGTCTTGCGTGAAAGCGCGGAGGCAAATCGATTTAGAGCAGCGGGCCGACGTGGGTTCACTTCGTCGGCCCGCTGTCATTCGATCGTCCGATCATTCATCTGCCAGCAATATTGACATTGCGTTTAGTGGTGGATAGACTTTCGTAAGTCATTTGATGACGAACACTAAACAACTTTAACCACTGCAGACCGGAGCAGCTCCAGCCAATGGCGGGATTTAAGCTCTCGGTTTCGTTTCGTTTGCGCCGGATGCGTTTAGTGTAACGTTCGGCAGAATAAGGATTTAGGAAAAGTTGAAGGGCCGCTTCGCCGGGTGGCCTCTTCGACGACGGCGATTTTTTCGCCGCTAGACAAGCCGCTTTTCGCACCGCGATGAGCGGCTTGCAGTGTCTCTGGAGTCCCTGCAGCCACCGGGCCGTGTCCTAATACGGTTCTTTGAACGCACTCACTTGAGAAAGGGACCGTTGTTCCGGCAAAAAGTTGATTCCGCTCAAAGGCCACCTTTGCTATCGGCTTTAGAGCGGTTTTTGCAGGATTCTGGCGAAGGCGATCGCCCGGTCCTGCCCGTAGCTGAGTCTGAAACTCGGGTTGCGGTATGTACGTCTTGGGTTGCCATTGAATCGTTTACTGCGGTTTTAACACCGCTAAGAAGGAATCGCGATGCGAGTTCAGGTTAACGAAGTACGCGACTTCGCCAAGCGCGGCGACGCGCTGCCCATCCCCAATCTCATCGAAGTCCAGCGGGCGGCTTACAATCGCTTTCTGCAGAAGGACACCGAGCCAGCCAAGCGCAAGCCCGAAGGCCTGGAAGCTTTGCTTCGCGAAGTTTTTCCGATTGAAAGCTACGACGGCAACCTCCGGCTGGATTATGTCAGCTACGAGTTGCTCGAAGCCCGCTACACCACCGACGAATGCCGGGCACTTCGGCTTACTTTCGGCATGCCGTTTCGCATCCGTGTGAAGTTCACGCGCAAAGATAAAGACGAGGTGATGGAAGACAGCATCTACCTCGGCGAAATCCCGATCATGATCGGCGGTGGCGAGTTCATCATCAACGGTGCCGAGCGCGTAATCGTCAACCAGTTGCACCGATCGCCGGGCGTGGATTTTCTCATCGAAGTGCAGGAAGGCGACCGTCCGCTGCACGGCTTCCGCGTCATTCCCGAGCGTGGGTCGTGGATCGAGTGTTCGGTTACTAAGAAGGATGCGCTTGCCGTGCGCATCGACCAGAGCAGCAAGATTCCTGCAACCACGTTTGTTCGCGCGCTGGACAAAAAGTACAGCACCAGTGAAGCAATCATTCGTGAGTTCTATCAGGTCGAAAACATCAAGCTGAAAGACCTGCAGCCTGAGCACTACGCCGCTTCGTCTATTATCGACAGCGATTCGGGTGAAGAAATTGTCAAACCCGGCGCTCAATTGGCAGATCAGCTTGAAAAGATCCAGGCGAGCAGCCTCAAGTCTGTGGAAGTGGTGACGAAGGTGAGCGACCCGCTCATTCTTAACACACTCGCCGAAGACACCGCCGAGTCGCATGAGGCGGCGCTGCTTAAGATTTACGCGCGGCTTCGCCCGGGCAATCCTCCGCAAATTGACAAAGCCAAGACGCTGTTTGAAGAGAAGTTCTTCGACGACAACCGCTATCGGTTGGGCCGGGTTGGTCGCTTCCGTATTAACCGCAAGTTCGACCAGAACGTCAGTGAAAACGAGATGACGCTGCGCAGCGAAGACCTGGTTAACTCGCTGAAGTACATGTTCAAACTGCGTAACGGCGAAGGATATGTCGACGATATCGATCACCTTGGCAACCGTCGCCTGCGCACGATCGATGAACTGGCGGCAGAAGAGCTGCGCAAGGGCTTTCTGAAGCTCAAACGCACCGTGCAGGAGCGAATGAGCCTGAAAGACCCGAACGAGATCGGTCGCATTGCCGAGTTGGTGAATAGCAAGAGCATCAGCAGCAGCATCGACTTCTTCTTTGGTCGTGGCGAGCTGTCGCAGGTGGTCGATCAGACCAACCCGCTGTCACAGTTGACGCACGAGCGACGTCTGTCCGCGCTGGGTCCCGGCGGTTTGAATCGCAAGCGGGCCGGCTTCGAGGTGCGCGACGTGCACATCAGCCACTATGGCCGTATCTGCCCGATCGAAACGCCGGAAGGCACGAACATCGGTCTGATTGCGTCGTTGGCGATCTATTCTGACATCGACGACTACGGATTTCTGATCACGCCCTATCGCGTGGTGAAGAATGGCGCGGTTGAAGAGACTCGCGGGCAGCCGGCCGATTCGGTGAAGAAGAAGGGTTTTGTAAAGTATCTGCGTGCCGACGAAGAAATGAAGGCCATTCTCGCCCCGCCGGACAGCGTGGAGGCGGGAGGGCAGATTCACAAGGGCATGGTGCTCGCCCGAGTCGAAGGCGACCTGGCGACTGTGCCCAGCAAAGACGTGCAATATGTCGATATCAGCCCCCGGCAGACCGTCTCGGTGTCTGCGGCGCTGATTCCATTCCTTGAGCACGACGATGCGAACCGCGCGCTGATGGGTTCCAACATGCAACGGCAGGCCGTACCGCTTCTGCGGACCGATCCGCCAATCATCGCAACGGGCATGGAAAAGCCGGTCGCAGTCAATAGCGGCATGCTTGTCCGGGCGGCCCGCGACGGCACCGTGACGACGGTCGATGCGACTCGAATCATCATCGATAACGCCGACGAGTATTCGCTGCGCAAATTTCATGGCCTGAACGAACGCACATGCCTCAATCAGAAGCCGATCGTTCGCAAGGGCCAGCGGGTGAAGAAGGGGCAGATCATTGCCGACGGGCCCGCCACGCATCAGGGTGAGTTAGCCCTGGGTCGAAATGTGCTCGTCGCGTTCATGACATTCGACGGCTACAACTTCGAAGACGCGATCGTCATCAATCATCGCCTGGTGAAAGACGACACCTTTACCTCGATTCATATCGAGAGCTACGACGTGGAAATCCGCGAAACCAAGCTCGGCCGTGAGGAGTTTACGCGCGATATTCCCAATGTGAGCGAGCGGGCGCTTGCCAATCTTGATGAAGCTGGCATCGTCCGTGTCGGCACGCGGGTGGGAGCGGGCGATATTCTTGTGGGCAAGATTGCTCCCAAGAGCAAGAGCGAGCTTACGCCCGAAGAAAAGCTGCTTCATGCCATCTTTGGTCGCGCCGGCGAAGATGTGAAGAACGATTCACTGGAAATGCCCGCCGGTGAAGAAGGGGTGGTGATCGATGCCAAGCGCTTCAGCCGTCGCATGCACATGACTGACGAGCAGAAGAAGACGATGAAGAAAGAGATCGATCGCTACGAAAAAGAAATGAACCAGCGCGCCATCGCCATCTTCAAGCAGATGGTGAACGAGATTAACGAAGTGCTCGGCTCACAACTCGTCGACCCGGGCACCCGGCAGAAGGTTGCCCAAAGCGAGATTCCCGATGTGTTGATGGAACAGATCGACACGTTCAGCGAAGACTGGATCAAGGGAAGCAAAGAAGGCAAGGAACAGGCCCTCAACACGCACAGCCGGTTCTGGCCGCGCGTGCAGGCTGTATTGAAGGAAAAAGTCCGAAAGATGGAGCACATGAAGCGCGGCGACGAACTGCCGAGCGGCGTGCTCGAAATGGTGAAGGTCTACATTGCCACGAAGCGTCAATTGAGCGTGGGCGACAAGATGGCCGGCCGCCACGGCAACAAGGGTGTCATTGCCCGAATTGTGCCGGAAGAAGATATGCCGTTCCTGGAAGACGGCACCCCTGTCGACATCATGCTCAACCCGCTCGGCGTGCCAAGCCGCATGAATGTCGGGCAGATTTTAGAGACCCACCTGGGCTGGGCAATGGCAGTGCTGGGTCAGCAGTGTGTCACGCCCGTGTTTGATGGCGCGACTGAAGACGAGATCTTTGCGTGCGTCGAACAGGCTAATGCGGCGATTAAACAGCGCCGCAAAGAGCGCAAGTCAAGTGGCAAGGTGCTTGGGACGCGCGAGCTCGATCACGTGATGCCTTACGGCGGCAAGGTTCAACTGCACGACGGCCGCACGGGCGAGCCGTTCGAGCAGCGCACCACCGTCGGCTACATCTATATGATGAAGCTGCATCACCTCGTGGACGACAAGATCCACGCCCGCGCCACTGGCCCGTACAGCCTCATCACCCAGCAACCCCTCGGCGGAAAGGCACGCACAGGCGGCCAGCGCTTCGGGGAGATGGAAGTGTGGGGCCTGGAGGCGTACGGAGCAGCATATGTATTGCAGGAACTGCTGACGGTGAAGTCGGACGACGTCGAAGGGCGTACGAAGATTTACGAAAGCATGGTCAAAGGAACCAACACTCTCGAAGCCGGTACGCCGGTCAGCTTCGACGTGCTCTGCAACGAAATCCGCGGGCTGGGATTAAATATCCAGCTTGAGAAGAAGAACGGATCGATGACTAAGGATGACGAGGATTTGATGTGAGGCTCTTTGGCATTGATCTCGAGTTCTTCGGCATTCTAGTCGGTGTGCTTGGGATGCCTCTCATGATCATCGACATGTTGTTATTGACCGACGGACTTTGGTTGCTTTTTGTTGGAATCGGTGTTTCGGCCGGCGGCATGACGATAGCTGCGTATTTAAAATGTGCTTAATCATCGTGATGCAGTGAATGCTTGACAGGCAAAGCAGCTACCGAAGGAGATTGAAGGGCCTGAGTGAGTGAGCGCGGATGAGATAAGCGGGAAGCGAGACTCTTGGAATACGAACGCTTCGAATGGGATGACGCAAAGGCTGGTCGGAACGGACGTAGCCATGGAGTGACGTTCGACGAGGGCTCGACTGTGTTCGACGACCCGAATGTGTTTATCGTTTTTGATACCGAGCATTCGCAAGACGAGGATCGACGTACAGCAGTTGGTTTTTCGTCCAAAGGCCGGTTGTTGGCAGTGAGTTACACGATTCGAGGCGCGCGGATTCGCTTGATAAGTGCCCGTAAGGCGACTCTGCGGGAGAAACGTGATTATGGCAAAGGTCAAGCATAAGTCCGTGAAGTCTTCTGAAGAGGAAACAGCGTACGATCCGCCGGATACCAGCAATCGTCAACGCTGGGCTTTTGTTGGGCGTGGTCCGAAAGCGATTTTTGCCAAACCGACTGGAGTGGTCCGGCTGGACGACGATGTGGCCGCTGTTTTCAAGGATTCTGGTTCGGTAAACAAAGCGCTTCGCCTGCTGATTGAAGCGGTACCGAACAGCGTGAAACGTCGGAAGTCTGCATAGATGTAGGCTGGGCAATCACGGCGAATAAGAAGTTTTGAAGCCACGGGCGAGATGCCCGTGCTACTGAAGAAAGAAGATGACGATCATGGCTGAAACAGTATACGATCGTGTGAACGATTACGGATCGGTTCGCATTCAACTCGCTAGCCCGAACGATATTCGTTCGTGGTCGTTTGGCGAGGTTAAGAAGCCTGAGACGATCAACTACCGTACCTATCGTGCCGAAAAAGACGGCCTTTTCTGCGAGCGCATTTTTGGTCCGGAGCGCGACTGGGAATGCTCCTGCGGCAAGTACAAGGGAACGAAGTACAAAGGCATCATTTGCGATCGTTGCGGTGTGAAAGTGACGCATTCGCGCGTCCGCCGCAAGCGCATGGGTCACATCAACCTGGCGGCGCCGATCGTTCACATCTGGTTCTTCAAGGCACTTCCTAGCCGGCTTGGTGCGCTGCTGGATATGAAGACCAGTGACATCGAGAAGATTGTCTATTTTCAAGACTACGTCGTCACCGATCCCGGGTCGGCACCGCTGAAGCGCAAGCAGCTATTGACCGAGGAAGAGTATCGCGCCGTACACGAACTCCACGGCGATAAGTTCGTTGCGGAGATGGGTGCCGAAGCGATCAAGAAGCTGCTGAACCAGATGGATCTGCCGACCGAAGCAGTGAAGGTCCGCGCTGACATCGAAAAGACGAACAGCAAGCAGAAGATTAAAGACCTCACGAAGCGGCTCAAGATGATCGAAGCGATTCGTGGTAGCGAGAACAAGAGCGAGTGGATGGTGATGGATGTCATCCCCGTCATCCCGCCGGATCTGCGGCCGCTGGTGTTGCTGGAGAGCGGCAATTTTGCCACCAGTGACCTGAATGATCTGTATCGCCGAATCATCAACCGCAACAACCGGCTGAAGAAGCTGGTCGACCTCAACGCGCCTGAAGTCATCATTCGCAACGAAAAGCGAATGTTACAGCAGGCTGTGGATGCACTGTTTGACAACGGCCGCTGTCGCCGGCCGGTGCTTGGTTCGTCGAACCGCCCGCTGAAATCACTCACTGACATGATCAAGGGCAAGCAGGGCCGTTTCCGCGAGAACCTGCTCGGCAAGCGCGTCGACTACTCGGCGCGTTCGGTCATCGTGGTTGGCCCGGAATTGAAGCTGCACCAGTGCGGCCTGCCTAAGAAGATTGCGCTGGAACTGTATCAGCCCTTCATCATTCGCAAGCTGAAAGATCACGGTCTTGCCGACACCATCAAGTCAGCCAAGAGAATGCTCGAGCGCCGCGATCCTGAAGTGTGGGACATTCTCGAAGAAGTGATTTATCAGCATCCCGTGATGCTCAACCGTGCGCCCACGCTTCACCGCATGGGCATCCAGGCATTTGAGCCGGTGCTGGTTGAAGGAAACGCGATCAAGATTCACCCGCTTGTGTGTAAGGGCTTCAATGCCGACTTCGACGGCGATCAGATGGCCGTCCATCTTCCGCTGTCGCTCGAAGCGCAGACTGAAGCGCATGTGCTGATGCTTGCGCCCAACAACATCTTTTCGCCTGCCAACGGCACGCCGATCATCACGCCGTCGCAGGACATCGTCCTTGGAACGTTCTACATCACCTTCGAGCGTGAAGGTGATAAGGGCGAGTTCAGCGTGTTTAATAATGTTTCCGAAGCCCTGCTCGCGTTTGAGCTTGGCAAGATCCACATGCACACGCGAGTGTTTGTACGCCTCGCAGACCGCACGCATGTTGTGCCCGATGACAAGAGCAATGAAGTTCCGATTGAAGAAGTGTCTCGCAAGCACCTCGAAGAGCAGCGGAAGCGCCGCGATGCGAATTATGCGCCCAAGGAAGGTCGGACCGCTGCTGGGAGCAAGCTGATTCTCACAACAGTCGGCCGCTGCATGTTTAACGACGTGCTTCCACGGGAGATGCCGTTCTATAACTACGCGTTGACTGCCAAGGGTGCAAGTCGTGTAATTGCCGATACTTACGACAAGCTCGGCCGCCCTGCGACGATCAAGCTGCTGGACGACATGAAGTCGCTTGGCTTCAAGCGCAGCACGCTCGCCGCGTTGAGTTTTGGCATTACCGATATCCGCTCGCCCGACAGCCGTGAGCGCATTCTCGAAGCGTCGCAGAAGAATGCCGACGCCATCGAAAAGAGCTTCCTGCGCGGGCTGATTACCAACCAGGAACGTCGCAGCCAGTTGATCGATCTCTGGGGCCATGCACGCAAGCAGGTCACCGAAGACCTCATGACCGGTCTCAACAGCGACTACCGCGATGCCGAAGGCAAGCCGGTCAGCAAAGAAGAGGCAGCCAAGCAGGGTTACATCAAGTACATCAACCCGATCGCCATGATGGCTGTCTCCGGTGCCCGTGGTAACGTGGATCAGATTCGCCAGTTAGGCGGTATGCGTGGTCTCATGGCCAAGCCGTCGGGTGAAATCATCGAAACGCCGATTAAATCCAATTTCCGTCAGGGCCTGAGCGTGCTCGAGTACTTCAGCTCTACGCACGGCGCGCGTAAGGGTCTGGCAGATACAGCCCTGAAAACCGCTGACTCCGGTTACCTCACTCGCAAGCTCGCCGATGTGGCCCAAAACGTCATCATTAACGAGATCGACTGTGGCGGTGTGAACGGCGTCACCAAGACAACCATTTACAAAGGCGAACAGGTCGAAGTCGAACTGAAAGAGTTGATTGTTGGCCGATCGGCCCGCGATACGATTCGCAACCCCATCACCGATGAAGTCATCGTTCAGGAAAACGCGATCATCACCAACGACATCGCTGACAAACTTCGCGATCTGAAGCTTGAGAGCATCCGCGTGCGCTCGCCTCTCGTCTGCGAAAGCGCGCGAGGCGTATGTGCCCGATGCTACGGCGTGGACATGAGCACCAACCAGCTCGTCGAAGAAGGTCTGGCGGTTGGCATCATCGCCGCGCAGTCGATCGGTGAGCCGGGAACGCAGCTCACCATGCGAACGTTCCACACCGGTGGTGTAGCAACAGGGTCGCTGATCGAGAACGATATCAAGAGCATCGCCGGCGGTGTGGTCAAGCATCTCGATATCAATGCTGTGAAGGTCAAGGATGAAGACGGCAATACCCGCATGGTCGCGCTGAAGCGCAACGGCGAAATTGCGATCCTTGATGCCAAAGGCCGTGAAATTGAGAAGTATAAAGTGCCCTACGGGGCAACCGTCATGGTCGCCGATGAGGAAAAGGTCAAGCCTAAGCAGCAACTGGTAACTTGGGACGCTCACGTCACGCCGATTCTGGCCGAGAAAGCCGGTATCGTTCGGTATGAAGATATCGAACTGGGTGAGACGGCCAAGATGGACGAAGAGCGAGGACAAGGCACCACCGAATCCAAGCTGGTCGTGATTGAGCACAAGGGCGAACGCCATCCGCGTATCACCATTGAAGGAGCTGATGGCAAGACGCTCGACTTCCACTACCTGCCCGCCAAGGCGCGAATCGAAGTGAAAGATGGGCAGAAGATTGAAGCAGGCCACCTGCTAGCGCGCCAGCCGAAGGTCACTGCCGGAACGATGGATATCACCGGCGGTCTCCCGCGCGTGACCGAGATTTTTGAAGCCCGCAAGCCGAAAGATCCATCGGTGCTCGCCGAGATCTCCGGTACAGTCACGCTCGACAATAAGCGCCGCCGGGGCAAAATGACCATCATCGTCTCGAATGAGACGGGCATGGAGAAAGATCATAACGTCCCGCAGGATAAGGAGTTACTTGTCCACGCTGGCGACCGTGTCGAGGCGGGCGATCCGCTCATCCGCGGGCCGATCATTCCGCACGACATTCTGCGTATCAAGGGTGAAGAGTCGCTTTACACTTATCTTCTGACTGAAGTGCAGAACGTCTATCGATCGCAGGGTGTGAAGATCAATGACAAGCACATCGAAATCATCCTGACGCAGATGTTGCGTAAGGTGAAGGTCGATGATGCCGGCGATACCAAGTTCTTGCCCGGTGAAGTCGCCGACAAGTTCAAGTTCCGCACTGCCAACGACATGATCGCCACAAGCGTGAAGGTCAGCGAGCCCGGCGGGACTGACTTCAAGGAAGGCGATGTCGTTGCCAAGGCCGAATTTAGAGATGCCAATGAAGGAGCCGAGGCCGCTGGCAAAGAGCCCGCCAAGAGCAAGAAGCCCAAGCCCGCGCGGGCGAAGACGCTGTTGCTCGGTATTACGAAGGCGTCGCTTCAGAGCGAAAGCTTCATCAGCGCTGCAAGCTTCCAGGAAACCACCAAGGTGCTTACCGAAGCCGCGATGGCAGGCTCGGTCGATACGCTTGTGGGTCTGAAGGAGAACGTGATTCTCGGCCACCTGATCCCGGCAGGCACCGCGTTCAACCCACACTTGAACCTCAAGCTCAAGTTCCTGGCAGAACCGCCGCCGCAGGAAGAAGAGACGCCCATTGCTGCGGTGCAACGTGAGATGACGGGCAATGTCAACCCGCGCGAAGCGCAGCCGCAAGCGGGCCTGTGACGCCCGCACGGCATTAGGTATCACAACTTGAGGCTGCTTAACATCTTAAGAGATGACGGCGGATGGATCGCTCCATCCGCCGTTTCGTTCTATGAACCTTTCTCGACTTTCGTATCGCCGAGGCCATCCCTACTTTGCTTGGCGGCTCACCGCTGTTTGCCCATGATCAGCAGCGCGATGGTCATTACCTGCAGGAAATTGGCGAAGAGAAGGATGCCGATGAATGTCTCTGCTGGCTCGTTGCGATAGAGGTAAGCCAAAAACGCGACGGCGATGGCGATCACCTGGACCACTCCAGCCAGCAGTTTGCTTACCGAAAACTCATCCTCCGGCAGATCGCGCCGGCGAAGCTCGGAAAGCATCTGATCGAGAAGCGACTCCACCCGCGTCAGGTTGGCTCCCGAAACAGTTCCTGCCGGGCGAGCGGAGTCACCCGATCGAATCTGCGGCGGTGGGGCGGTGTTGGCCTGGGCTGGGCGGGGGCTGGTTGCCGATGAGTGCGGCGCCGGTTGAAAGGGCGCTGCCTGCAGCGGTTCGCCCTTTGCGAAGTGTGATGGTGCAGACGCGGCGGCCGGCGCGCGTCGTGGCCCGGCGGGCGCGGGTGGCGGCGGGCTTGTTGCGGACTGGTGTGTCTCTGTCGCGTCAGTTGGTGGCGTTTCCACCGTCAAAGGCTCAGCAGGGGACGCGTCGTTTGCCGGCCGCCGGGCGGTTGATGCCGCGGTGCACGACAACGCATCCGCGATCGCTGCGTCGCTCGCGGTTGGGTCGATCGTTCGAGAAGGCTCAGCCGCCGGGGTGATGCGCATGATCGGCGGCTCAGGACACTGTTCGATGAAGTCAATGGCGTCCGCTAGCGTCGATGCGGTGTAATCGGCTGGAATAGACGCGTTCGCGGCAGCCGCGGGGGAAGGGGGCAGGTCGGGGTCGGTGAAGAGAATCGTTCGACACCCGGCATTCCGTCCCGCCTCGATGTCGCGCGCCGCGTCTCCAACAAGCCATGACCTTGAAAGATCGAGTGCGAGCTTGTCGGCTGCCTTGAGGAGCATACCAGGTGCTGGCTTGCGCAGATCACTTTCCTGCTTGTATTTCTCAACCGTGGCATCCGGATGAAAGGGGCAAAACTCATGCCGATCGATGACAGCGGCCGGGTCGTCGGCAAGCAGGAGTTGATCGAGACGCTGATTGACCGCGTGCACAGCGGTCTCGTCAAAAAGTCCGCGCGCCACCCCGCTTTGGTTGCTGACGATGACTGTGGCATAGCCAAGCCGCCGCGCGCGAGCAACTGCCGCCGCCGCACCGGTTACCAGTTGCACTTTGGCCGGGTCGCCGAGGTACTCGTTGCCGACGATGAGCGTGTTATCGCGATCGAAGAAGATCGCAGGGCGTTTCATAAGGATCACAATTATCCGAATGGAACGCGTCGCGGCAAATTCTGCTCGGGTTACCCGGTTGGATCAGCGCCGAAGCCCCGAAATGCGCTTCCCAAACAACGCTGCAGTGCCCGCAAAGAGGATAAGCTGGGCGATTCCGAGCGCGGGGAGCGGAACAGACACCGCCGTCCGCCGGGCATCCACTGCCGGGGGAGTCGGAGTTGCTGACGACCGATAGTGCAGACCGAAGTCACTCGACACGGGGGCCAGCCATGCTTGACCGGCCGATCCGGCAACAATCCCCTCCGCCGTGACGGGTGAGGTGGCTGCCGCCGCCACCGTCGCAAAGCTCGGTCCAGCGACCTGCGGGAATGGAGTCAATGCAAGTGCGGAGTCAGCTGCGGGCAACAGCGTCAAAGTCGACAGTGGGGAGTCTTCCATGAGATTGTCGTTTGCCAGCGAGGTAAACGCGGCATTGGTTGCGGTGGTGGTAGCCACAAAGGCTAAGACCCAAAGCCAGCCACTTCGCCATTGGCGAGTGCAATACAACATCGGTGCTTCTCTCTCCTCCTCGCTCCCGCCGATCACTCGGCCGTCTCGTCCACCTTGGCGAACTTACGGTTGCGCCAGCGGTTCGGACGCACTTCGTCCGAGGGCCGGTCTAACAAATGGCGTGCCATGCCCGAACACGGGCGAACAGTCGCCTGCCGACAACAGGCAGAATTGTGAGCAGATGGGACAGTTAGCCAATCGGGGTTGCCCTCATTCTGCGACTTGCACGCGTCGGATTGCGTCGTAAGTGGCTATGCCAACTGAGGTTGCGAGATTCAGACATCGCTCGCCCGGCACTTGAGGTATGCGGATCACCCGTTCGGTCTCGGCCGAGAGCCACGCTGAGGGAAGGCCGGCGGTCTCACTGCCGAAAACCAGGACGTCGCCGTTCAAAAACTGGGCATTCCAAAGCCCAACTGCTCCAGACGAGTCAAACAACCAGATCCGCCGGGCGGCCATCGCCTCCCGAAAAGTGCTCAAATCGTCATGAAGCGTCAATCTCAACCGCGGCCAGTAGTCCATGGCACTTCGGCGGATCTGCCGGTCGTCGAGTTGAAAGCCGAGCGGTTTGACCAAGTGCAGAGGGGTGCCGGTCGCCACGCAGAGCCGGGCGACGTTGCCAGTGTTTGGTGCGATTTGTGGGTGGACGAGCGCCACTTCAATGCCGTGTGGTGCAAGGTCAGGCATGTCGCAACACCTGCCCGGAACTTAGCTCGATCGCGTCGAGTTGACGATCCACCTGCAGGTATCGATCGGTGTCGGCACAGTAGGCGGTTAACCTGCCGTCCATTCCGAGCGCGATGGCGGTGTCGAGCAGTACCATTTGCTCGCCAATGATCGGCAGCACCGGCTCCCCGCGATCGTGCTGGTAAAATGAAACAGGCGTATGCCCGAAAAATCCGCGCCGCCGCCACGCCTTTGGGCCTTCGATCTCGGACCGCTTGTATCGTCCCCAGATCGCCTGGTGCCGCAACGGTCGGCTGGACTGCAACACGTCCACGAGCAGGTCGGGCCCGTCGGGCTGTTCGGGGGGCAGCCGTGCGTGCATGATGAACAGGTCATCATGCTCTATGACAGGCTCCAGCCGGCGAACAAACCTGCGGTGAGAGTCGGGGACGACCGCCAGCAGGTCGTCAAGGCGGGTAAAGCTCCAGTCGACCGCGAGCTCATACACCTCCGCGAGGTCGATCCCGTAACTGATCAGGGTACGATCAAGCCCGGCATCCAGAAAAGAATTGAAGAGGTGATGCGCGTGCATCATGTCAAGTCGGACGTCATAACATTGTTTGTTAAGCAGCAGGTCAAGGACGTTATCATGATTTCCGCGGCAAAAGCGGGCGTTCTTCAGGGTAACCAGTCGATCAAGCACTGCCCGGCTATCGGGCCCGCGGTTGAAATAGTCGCCAACGAAGAAAAAGAAGGCATCGCTGTCGCGCGCATTGACCTCACGGATCAATCTATCCAGTGGGCGCGCGCAGCCGTGAATGTCACCTACAATCCAGCGCATGGGTGGTCTCTGCAACGCGACAGTCTACCCGCAACCCGCCTACACTCGTCAAATGGGCGGCGCGCCAATGACGACAAAGGAGCAGCCGATGATGGAACTATCGAGACAAACCTGTGGTCACATCCCCGAAGGCACCCCGGCCTTCACGAATGAAGAGGTTGGCCAGCACCTCGCCAGGTTGCCCGGCTGGGCGGTTGAGAGGGGGAAGCTGACCAAGACCTTTTCGTTCGCAAATCACTACGAGTCCGGGGCCTTTGCCAATGCAGTCGTCTGGATCAGCCACCGGCAGGACCATCACCCTGATATCAATCTGGGTTATAGCAAGGTCACTGTCAGCTACAGCACGCACACGGTCAACGGCTTGAGTGTAAACGACTTTATCTGTGCCGCGAGGGTTGAGGCGCTGTTTACCTAAAGTCTTCCCTCGTCGCGGGCGGCGGGGGAATCCGTACAATGTCGCGTGATGGCTGAGATTGTCAATGTGAAGGTGGGCGACGCGCCGTATGACGTCGTGGTCGAACCGGGTCTGCTCGCGCGCGTGGGTGGCGATTTGGTCTCCCGGCTTGGCTGCCGCGGTGTGGGGGTGGTGCTTGATCGTTCGATTGAAACGAGTGTGTGGCCGGTCGTCGAGGCGTCGTTTCCGCCTCGATTTTCGTTTTATCGATATGTTTTGCCAAGCGGTGAAGGGAACAAATCGCTCGACCGCGTGCGGGAGGCTTACGACGTCTTTCTCAACGCACGGATCGACCGCGGCACACCCATCATTGCGCTTGGCGGGGGGGTGACGGGCGACCTTGCCGGCTTTGTCGCGGCGACTGTCCTGCGCGGCGTGCCGCTGGTGCAAATCCCGACCACCTTGCTTGCCATGGTCGATTCATCCGTCGGCGGGAAGGTCGGGGTGAATCATGGGTCGTTCAAGAACATGGTGGGCGCGTTCAAGCAGCCCGAGGTGGTTTACTGCGATCCGACTGTGCTCCGTTCGCTGCCGCAAAGAGAGTTTTGCAACGGCCTTGCCGAGTGCATTAAACACGCAATCATCCGAGACGCGCCGCTTCTTGCCGAGCTTGAAGAGAATCTGCCGCGCCTGCTGGATCGCGATATTGATTACCTGACGACATTCATCGGGAGAAATGTGGCGACCAAGGCGCGCGTGGTTCAATCCGACGTTTTTGAGCGCGGCGAGCGCGCCCATCTGAATCTCGGGCACACCTTTGGACACGCGATTGAAACCGTCAGCCAACATGAGTACGCGCACGGAGAGGCAGTGTCCCTGGGAATCTGCGCCGCGGCGCACGTCGCGGCAAGGCTCGGCGCGCTGGACGAAGCCGACCGCCGGCGAATTGTAGCTCTGCTTGGCCGGGCGGGACTGCCCACAACCGGGCTTGATCTTGATGAGACCGTGCTCTACAGCGCCATGCTTCACGACAAAAAGGCGAGCGGCGGCGGCCTCAAGATTGTCATTCCCCAGGGCCTGGGCGCCGCGACGGTGCGGGAGGATGTCTCGCGCGACCTGATTCTTGAAGCCATCAACAGCCTGCGAAGCGAATGAGGATGACATGTCCGACGTGCGCCATTGGTTGCAGCTATCGCTGACAAAAGGCATCGGGCCGATACTTGCGCGCCGGCTGATCGAAAAGGCCGGCTCGGTTGCGGCTGCCTGCTCGGCGAATGTGGCGTTACTTCGAACCGTGGAAGGTATCGGCACCGCTGCGGCGAACGGGATTGCCGACTCGCTGGGTAGCGGTGCTTCCGCTGCCGCGCGCGAACTTGAGAAAGCTGCGGCTGCGGGCGTGCAGATTTTCTGCATGGAGGACGAGCCCTACCCGCTGTTGCTCAAGGAAATCCCCGACCCGCCGCTGGTTTTGTATGTGCGGGGCACGCTAGAGCCTCGCGATCTACACGCGGTGGCGATTGTTGGTAGTCGCAAGTGCAGCATTTACGGGCGAGAGCAGGCTGAGCGGTTCGGGGCGTTGCTCGCCGGGGCCGGCGTGTGCGTGGTGTCGGGCGGGGCGCGAGGCATCGACTCCGCCGCCCATCGTGGCGCATTGCAGCCCTTGAATGGTCGTACAATCGCGGTTCTGGGCTGCGGAGTTGATGTAGCGTATCCGCCGGAAAACGCCCAACTTTTCCTGGAGATCGCCCGCGACGGTCGCGGCGCCGTCGTGAGCGAGTATCCCATGGGCACTGAACCGCGTGCCGAAAACTTTCCCCGGCGCAACCGCCTGATCAGCGGGATGTCCCGCGGGGTGCTCGTCGTCGAGGCGGATGTGCGATCCGGGGCGCTCATTACCGCCCGCCAGGCAGTCGATGATCATGGCCGTACCGTCTTTGCGCTTCCGGGCCGGGTTGATAACGCCATGAGTGCGGGGCCGCACCAACTCATCCGCGATGGCGCGACGCTGGTCACCCGGTTGGAAGATATTCTTGAAGGACTTAGCCCGCTGCCTGTCAGCGCAACCCAGCCCACGCTTTTTGACGCGGAATCCGAAGCCGACCGTCCCGGCATTGAAGTAGATGCGGCAGTGCGCGCTGCGGTCACTTCGCCCAAGACTGAACTAAGCAACGCACGGCAGCGGATTCTCGGGGCTGTCGATGGTGCAGAGTTGGACGCCGATGCGATCATTAACGAAACCGGTCTTGCGGCGCAGGTGGTGATGCAGGAACTGACGCTGATGACGCTGAAAGGGCTGATTCGCAAGGTGGATGCGACACGATTCTCAAAGCGATAACCATGCCTCTGAGCAATCTTATCATCGCAGTCTATGTTGTTCGCCCGGCGGCGGGGAAATCGCATGATTTCTTGCAGCTTCGGCGGCGCGAAGGCGTGTATATGGCGGGCACCTGGTCAACTGTCTATGGCTCGGTTGAACCCGGCGAAACTGCCCCGATGGCGGCGCTTCGTGAACTGCGCGAGGAAGCGGGCATCTCCGCGGCTGAGTTCTATCGATTGCCCACGGCGCGGTCGTTCTACACCCCGCATAATGACACAACTTATGTGGTGCCAGGCTTTTGCGCCATGGTGCCGCACGACGTTAGCGTTGCGCTCAACATGGAACACACGGATTATCGATGGGTCCGGCGGGACCGAAGCAACGGAGCGTGGCTCTGGCCCACCGACCGCGCCGCGATCGACGAAATTGTGAACGAAATTCTTCCCACCGACTCGCCGGTGCGGCGTTTCTTGCGAATTGACCTTCCGCTTTAGTAGAATCGGTTCCGAGATAATGGACGCAAGCAACTCTGCCAACGCCGCCAGCCAAGTGTCGCTCGCGGATATCGTCACTGCCCGCCAGCGGATTGCCGGCGGCGTGGCGGTCACGCCCTGCCCGGAATCCATTCCGCTTTCAGAACTGACTGGCTCACGCGTCTTTTGCAAGCTCGACTATCTTCAGCGAACGGGCAGTTTCAAGGAGCGTGGCGCGCGAAATGCGCTGCTACAGCTCACAGAAGCCCAGCGGACGCAGGGCGTTGTGACTCAGAGCGCGGGTAACCACGCTCTGGGCCTGGCGTATCACGGGCAGCTTCTGCACATTCCGGTGACGGTGGTCATGCCTCGATTCGCGCCGATCATCAAATCGTCCACGTGTCGGCGGCTTGGGGCGAAAGTTATCCTACATGGCGACAGCTTTCTGGAAGCGCGGGAGCATGCCCTGTCGCTGGCCGACAGTGAGAGTCTCACTTACATCCACGGCTTTGATAATCCACAGATTGTCGCCGGACAAGGGACGGCGGGGCTGGAGATCATGGAGCAGGTGCCGGGCGTGGAGGCCATTATTGCACCTGTGGGCGGCGGGGGATTGCTGGCGGGCATCGCGCTGGCCGTGAAGACGATGAAGCCCGCGGTGGCGGTGTATGGTGTCGAGGCGGCGAACATGCCAAGCTTCACCTCTGCGGTAAAGGCTGGAGGGCCTTGCGACGTCGCGCCGTGTCCTACGCTTGCCGACGGCTTGGCGGTGGGCCGCGTGGGCCGGCTGCCATTTGATTTGATCCGGCGGCATGCCGACGAGGTCATACTTGCGTCGGAAGAGCAACTTTCGCTTGCCGTGCTAAGACTGGTGGAACTTGAGAAAGCAGTCGTGGAAGGCGCCGCTGCTGCCCCGCTGGCGGCGCTAATGAGTGGCCGGTTCCCACAACTGCGCGGCAAAACGGTCGTGCTCACGCTCTGCGGCGGGAACATCGATCCAGTGGTGCTCGGTCGCGTGATTGAAAAAGGTCTGGCCACCGACGGCCGTCTGGCAAGATTTACTGCCACCATCAGCGATCGGCCGGGTGGGCTGGCTGCGTTTGCACAGATTGTGAGTAGCGCTGGGGCGAGTATCAAGCAGGTCACGCATGATCGGGAGTTTTCCGGCCCCAGCATTGCTCATGTGAATGTGCAATGCACGGTCGAGACTGCCGACCGCGAGCATCTACAACAACTGTATACCACGCTTCGCGAAGCGGGGTTTGTGGTGAGAGAGTAGCCACACTGTATTTACCGAGCAAAGGAACAGATATGCACCCGATCGATCAGAAACTCGCCGAATTGCAACTCGTCTGGCCCGCTCCCCCCAAGCCTGTCGCGAGCTATGTACCGTGCGTGCGCTCGGGCAACCTCATCTATGTCAGCGGGCAGCTTCCTATGAAGGAAGGGCAACTGATGGCAACAGGAAAGGTGCCGTCGGCGGTCAACCTCGAAGCGGCGCAGGCCGCGGCCCGGCAGTGTGTTCTCAACGGCCTTTCAATCGTTCGCAACGAGTTGGGCGGCGATTGGAACAGGCTCGTTCGGGTCGTGCGTCTCGGCGTGTTTGTCCAATGCGATGATGAATTTACGCAGCAGCCGCAGGTGGCCAATGGAGCCAGCGACTTGTTGCAGCAGATTCTAGGCGAGCAGGGCAGGCACGCCCGCGCCGCACTGGGAACCAATGCGCTGCCACTCGGGGCTACCGTTGAGGTGGAAATGCTCGTTGAAATCAACTAAGGCCGCCGCCCATCAGTCATCAATTGAAGGATCGGTCGAGATCTGGACTGCGTCTTCGCTTCGCGCGCGGGCCGGCGGAGTGCCCGTCGCTTTGATTGCGAGCATCCGCTGCAGCGCGATCGTCGCGAACTGCCGCGTGTGATTGTCCACCTTGATTTCGTTGACGACTTTCCCGGCCACCAGGTTCTCCAGCACCCAGCAAAGGTGTGGCGGGTCGATTCGGTACATCGTCGTGCAGAGACACTGGCAGTCGCTGAGCACGATAATCTTTTGGTCCGGGTGCTCGCGCGCCAGCCGGTTGATCAGGTGCACCTCCGTGCCAACCGCCCACTGACTGCCCGGCGTGGCCTTGCGAATCTGATCGACGATGTAAGCCGTGCTGCCGGCGAGGTCGGCCTTCTGCACAACCTCCCACTTACATTCGGGGTGAACGATTACCTTCATATCCGGGTACTTTTTTCGTACATCATCCACATGTTCCGGTCGAAAGAGCGCGTGGACGCTGCAATGACCCTTCCAAAGGATGAAATCGGCATTGCGGATCTGCTCGGCCGTATTGCCGCCGAGGTCGCGACGTGGGTCCCAGACGATCATCTTGTCGAGCGGATAGCCCATGGCATAGGCAGTATTGCGGCCCAGGTGCTGGTCGGGGAAAAACAGGATCTTCGGCTTCCCGATAGCCTGTGAGTCATTGCCGGGCTTTGCAGTTCGATCTGCCGCATCCGAAAGCTGGGAGTCAGACGCTGATGATTTCCGTAATGCCCACTCAAGCACATTTCGGCAGTTGGAAGACGTACAAACCGCGCCGCCGTGCTCGCCAACGAATGCCTTGATGGCGGCGGAACTGTTCATGTATGTGATGGGGACAACCGATTGGCCCGCCGCGAGCGCGCCGTAAAGCTGTTCCCATGCCTCTTCCGTCTGCTCAAGGCTGGCCATATCTGCCATCGAACAGCCGGCACCGAGGTCGGGGAGGATGACGCGCACCCTCGGATCGGTAAGGATATCTGCACTTTCGGCCATGAAGTGCACGCCGCAGAACACAACGTAGTCAATGCCTGTTTGTTGCGCAGCTTTGCGGGAGAGTTCGTAGCTGTCGCCCACAAAATCGGCAAAATCGATAATTCCGTCCTGCTGATAATGGTGCCCGAGAATGACCAAACGGCTGCCAAGATGGTCGCGCGCGGATTGGATGCGAATCGCGACTTCCGGGGCGGAAAGCTGGTTGTAAATCGACGGTAACGGCTGTTGCCAAGCGATGGCCATTCGTGAATCACCTCTCGGGCTGACATTGTAGGCGAATCGTGCAGGATCGGCGCGGGGTTCACCGATTGTTGCAAAATTCCCACTAGATGCATTATACGCAGGCCGTGGCACGGGGTTTGCCGTGCGATGCGTGAAACAGACTGATTTTTTCTACTTTTAGGATGAAGGAGCACTGATGAAGCGACGAACTGCGTCGTGGGCAACGTTGGCCATGAGCATGGCTGTGACTGGTGTACTCGTGGCGCAGGAGATGCCAGCCCCGGCAGAACCTGAAGCACTCCCCCCGGCGGCCGAGGCGGTAGTCGAGCCTGCGGCGGCCCGAACGCCGCTAATGGGCCTGCTGGACAAGGCTGGCATCGGTTCGACGCTTGATGAATACAACATCAACATCACCGGCTGGGTCGAAGCCAGCATCACTTGGAGCCTGCTCGAACGCCCCGCGGGCGATGTGATCGTTGGGCGCGCGTTTGATTTCGAGCACTCCGATCCGACTCTCAACCAGATCGGCCTGGCATTCTCCCGCGAGGTGGATATGTCCAAGCCTTGGGACATCGGCTTTAGCATTGAGACGCTCTATGGAGCAGATGGCCGGTTCACTGCTTCCAACGGAATGGATTTCCAGACCGGAACCAGCCCCAACAACCAGTTTGACATCACGCAGGCGGCGATTGACGTAGTGGTGCCTGTGGGCAATGGTTTGAAGGTGCGAATCGGCAAATTTATCACGCCGATCGGTTACGAATACACCAACAACACCCTCAATCCCAATTTCAGCCACAGCTATCTGTTTGGCCTTCTGCCATTCGCGCATACCGGGGTCTACGCGACCTACGCGTTTGACGACAGCAAGAGCTTCAGCCTGGGCATCGCCCGCGGTTGGGAGCAATCGCTTAAAGACAACAACGACTCGCTTGAGGTTGTCTGGAGTTGGGCGCATGTCTGCAGCGACAAGTTCACATACGCTTTTAACGGTTCAATCGGCCCCCAGCAGGATGACGACAACTCGCATTACCGGGTCATGCTCGATTATTGGTCCGACTATGCATTCAGCGATCAGCTCACGATCGGTCTGAACGTTGATTACCGATACGACTCTGCCAATGCCAGTGACGGTGATGGTTCAAACGTCTTTGGCGTGGCTACTTACTTCAAGTACACGCTCAACGATTATGTCGGCCTGATGCCCCGGTTGGAGTGGTTCAACGACACCTCTCGGCTGGACGGGTTCGATGCCCACATCTACTCCGCCACCCTTGGTGTGACCATTACGCCTTTTCCCAATGATTCGCTCGGATCAAACCTCAAGATTCGTCCGGAGATTCGATACGACTACGCCAGTGAGGCCATCTACGATGGTGGCGAAGAGCACGATGTGTTGAGCCTGGCAATCTCAGGCTATTTCACATTCTAGAACAAGTATGTCCCTCTCGCTGGACTGCAGTAGTTCGAGCGAGACTCCTTCTGAATCGTGACCCCCGTCGGCGTCGGCTCACCACGAGTCGACGCCGGCGTTTTGGCACGAGACACACCGCGATACTTGACGAACCTTTTCCGCGGTTTATCATTCCATCCGGATATACGGATGAACCAACACGCACCGAACCAAAGTACTTCAAAGAAGCGCATCGATGAATTCGTCGGAAAGGGCAGCCCGGCGGTCAGTTTCGAGTTTTTTCCGCCCAAGACCGATGCGGGCTGGGCGCAACTTTACGGCACCATCGCCGAGCTGCACGCGATCAAGCCGAGCTATGTCAGCGTGACCTACGGCGCCGGCGGCAGCACGCGCGCCAAGACCGTCGAACTGGTGGCGCGAATCCAGCGAGAGTTGAATCTATGCGCGATGGCCCACCTGACATGTGTTGGCCACACCGCGGATGATCTGGGTCAGATTCTCGATGACCTCTGGCGCGAAGGCGTGCAAAATGTCCTCGCACTGCGCGGCGACCCCCCGGCGGGGCAGACCGACTTCAAGACAACGCAAGGTGGCTTTGGGCACGCTGATGAATTGGTCGCGTTCGCGCGAGCGCGCCACGATTTTTGTATCGGAGTCGCCGGCTATCCCGAGGGCCACCCGCAGTGCCTGAACAAGCTGCGAGATATGGAACACCTGAAGCGCAAGCTGGACAATGGCAGCCAGTTTGTAGTGACACAGCTGTTCTTTGACAACGAAATTTTCTACTGGTTTCGTGATACGGCAAGGAAGATGGGCATCACCGCACCGATTGTCGCGGGCATCATGCCAATCACCAATGTGGCGCAGATCAAGCGGTTTATCGGCATGTGCGGCGCGAAGATTCCCCATAAGCTGCTGCTGCAACTCGAAGCCGTGGAGAGCGATCCCACAGCGACAGCCGAGATCGGCGTGAAGTATGCGATCGAGCAGTGCAACGACTTGATTAGAAACGGCGTGGATGGGCTGCATTTCTACACGCTGAACAAGTCGCGCGCAACGGTGGAAATCTGCAAATCACTACAGCTTCAGCGATAGACGCGTTCAGATTACAAGCATTCGTCGGTCGTCGTACAAGTCGGCTTGGCGTCATTTAACCAAGTTGCGGACGTTGCGCGCGCCTGCTTCCGGAGCGGAGTGCAAGACCTTGAGAGCCAGGGGGGCGCGATTCTCACGCTTCGCCAGCAAAGGTAGTGAGTCGGCAAGATTTGTAGTTGGGGAAAGCGGTCTAGTACCGGTCTCGCCCACCGCGGTCGCCTCGGCCACCGCGATCCTTTCCACCGCCGCCGCCGTAACCACCCCGGCCACCACCACCACCGAAGCCACCGGGTCGGTCTTCTTTGGGGCGGGCCTCATTAACGGTCAACGGTCGCCCGCCGTTGTCCTGGCCGTTCATCGCTTCAATCGCAGCCTGGGCTTCCTCGTCGGATGACATCTCGACAAAGCCAAACCCCTTGCTGCGGCCGGTCTCCCGGTCAGCAATGATCTGCGCCGAAACGACGTTGCCGTATGGCGTAAACATCTCCTGAAGCCCCGAACTATCCACGCTGTAAGGAAGGTTCCCTACATAAAGCTTCTTACCCATCGTGCGCTCCTAAACAGCATCGGGTAACGCGGCCCTGAAGATTGACGAAGTTCTTTCCGGGCCAATCTGAAAGAGGTTGAGACAGCAACCGAGGCGGACGTGGAACGCGACTAGAGCAAGGACAAAGACGACGGACCAGCACTGACATAGCCCACTTTGCTCGTATCGAATCCAACAAACCGCAACCTTCTCGAGTTGATGGTATCCAGCGAACTCGCTCGGGGAAAGAGAAAAATCGAGCGAGAGAGTCATACCACGCTTGTTGTGCCGAGCACCGACCCTCGCGACAGTGGGCCTGTGAACTCGTCTTGCACCGCTTCCATTTCGGTACTTTTCGGGTGACATCTGCCGCACGCTTCTGATCCACAGCCCGCAGAAAATCGCGACTTCGTACTCAACTTCACAATCTTTCTGACGTCTTACTGTTGGCGATCGCTCTTGAATGGAAGTGATTGCAAAGGAGGTTCAAATGATTCGCGTGAAGCACTTTATGGCGGATTGTCAGATCGACGACGGTCAACGGCTATGGGTCGAGAGTATCGGGCTGACGCGTGATCTGCAGGAAATGTGCCAGGTCCACCATGTCCTCTCGCACCTGGGCCCACCGATGAAACTCTGGCTCTGGTACGAATCGCACCCGGACGGCTGGGAACATTTCCGAAGCAAGTACCACGCGCATCTATCAAGTGGCCCATATGTAGGCGCCCTGAAGGAACTGGCCGCAGCCGCGATGCATGAAGAGTTCACGTTTCTCCATCAAAACGATAACCCGCACCGAAACGCAGCCATTGCCCTGGCCGAGTTTGTTGCGGAATTGCACAATCAACCCGGAAAAGTCTGACCGCAGCCCCCTCCGACCAAGGCACCCGCCGCCCCGGGACAAACCCGGGGTCGATCTTGAAAAGCGCGCGGTTTGGTGTAGAGTCGAGGGTTCAAAATCAGGGAAGACGTCGAGAATCGATACCGGGATCAGATGCCGAAACGTAGTTCCGGGGTGTAGCTCAGCTTGGTAGAGCGCTTGGTTCGGGACCAAGAGGTCGCAAGTTCAAATCTTGTCACCCCGATTGTCGTTCTGATGGTTCTCTGGGGCATCGAAGAAGCGTTGAGCGAGCTTGCAGTTCGGGGATTGGTCTGGGGCTGTTTTCCTGGAGGGGGTAGCACTTGGGTAGCATCGACGTGGGCGTAGCCAGAAAGCACTATCTGCGGCGGACGCCAATACTCGTCTTAAGTCGTTATCTGACAAGGAATTGAGTTCGGTGGGAGTCGAACCCACGACCCTGCGATTAAAAGTCGCATGCTCTACCAACTGAGCTACGAACTCGGAAATCTGTCTGCTCTGACAGAGATTGACAATATTACGCACGTTTGCACTTTTATCAATTGGCCGCGCGAAGCTCACCGCAGTAGTTCGGCGGGGTCGATGAAGCACTCGTCGATGGGTGGATGAGAATTCAGCACCTTTAGCTCCACCAACTGATCAGCAAGCGTCTGCCACCTTGCGCGGGTCATGTTGCCGACGGCGGGGCCGCTGTCGATGAGCGGAAGTTGTGCGGCGGCGCTGGCTGCGAAGGTTTCGGCGTCCAGTGTGGAGTTGAGAGTTTGCATGTGCCGGTTGGCAGCGGTGGGGTCGGCTATGTACTTCGTCCAGCCGGCGTGGACGGCTTTTACCATCGCCACGACAGTTGCGCGCTCGTTGTTCCACGCGTCTTCGGTGGTGGCCAGGACTGTGGCGTAGGGGTTGTAGCCGGCATCGGCGATCAGGAAAGTTTTCACATCCAGGCCAAGTTTTCTGGCGGCGAGCGGTTCGCTCGTGACGAAGCACTGCGTGGAATACTGCGGATCGCTGCGAAAGACGCTCAGGTCGCCCGCGGGGGATGGGACGATCTTCAGTTTGTCCAAGCCGAATTTGGCTTTCAGAAAGTTTGAATACGGCAAGCCCTGCTCCATTGCGAGTGTGCCCTCGGTTTTGAAGACGTCATCTATAACCTGAAAGCCGCGCGCGGCGTGCGTGAGAATGCCCTGGGGATGGGTCTGATAGACTGCGTAGATCGCGACCACTTTCTTGCCGCGGGCGCGCGCGACGAGAATCTCATCGCCGCTGACGATTGCAAACTTGACAGTGCCCGCTGCGAGCATGTCGATCGTGGGCGCGCTGGCGCCGCCTTGCTGCACGGTCACGTCGAGGCCCTGCCTGGCATACTCGCCGTCGATTGCGGCTGCATAGAACCCGCCAAACTGCGGCTCGGCGAGCCAATTGAGCTGCAATGTGATCGCCGCATTGCCTGCCGAGGCGTTGCTCGGTGCGGATCGGTCGCACCCGAACCCAATCACAAGACAAATGACGGCAAGGACCAGAAACGTTCTCATTTATTCAATCTCCGAAGCATGCCAGCGGCGCATCACCAGCCGCCCGGCTGTGTTTACGAGTGTAAACAGCACGATGCCCAGCGCCGCAGAGAGCAGTAGTATTGCAAAGACCTTATCTACCCGCTGTTCTCGCCGCGCTACAACGATCAGCCCGCCAAGCCCCGTGCCGACGATGAACTCTCCGACGATCGTCCCAATCACTGCCAGCCCGGCCGCTACGCGCAGGCCGGTGAATATGCTCGGCGCAGCAAATGGGATACGCAGTTTACACAGCGATGCCACCGGGCCCGCGCCATAGAGCCTGAAGAGATCGCGCAGCGCCGGGTCGGTCGACCGAAGTCCAGTCAGGGTGTTTGCGATGACCGGAAAGACCGAAACGATGAAACTCGAAGCGATCACGGCGCGCGCGTCAAATCCGAACCAGATGACGAGCAGCGGGGCGATGGCGATGATGGGTACAGTCTGGAAAAAGACTGCATATGGGTAGAAGGCACGCTGCACCCAACCCCCGGCCGAGAGCACGATGGCGAGTGAGACGCCGACGCAGGCGCTGAGAAGAAAGCCGGCCATCGCCGCGGTGGTGGTTGAGGCGGTCGCGGTGAATAGTTCGCGGGCGTTTTCGACCGTGGCAGCGAGGATCTGGGTCGGCCGCGGCACGAGGTAGGGGGCAATCCATCCGCGGGCGACGGTCAACTCCGTTGCGGCGATTACAGCGAGCAGAACGACCACCGGGGGGAAAATGTCTCTGAAGAGTCGCGTCATGGCCTGCTTGCCCCGGCCTCCAGCGCCAGCAGCAGGCGTTGCGTGACTTCGGCGTATGCAGGCTCGCCGCGGAGCGCGTTCACCCGCTGCAGGCCCAGTTCGATGTTTGTGTCGAGCGCGATCTTGGCTGGCCTCGCTGAAAGCACGACCGCACGGTTGGCGAGAAACGCCGCTTCGCCGATGGAGTGCGTAACAAAAACAACGGTCATTTTCCGGGCGATCCAGAGTTGCCGCAACTGCTCATCAAGCTCTGTGCGAGTGATTTCGTCGAGGGCCGCGAAAGGTTCGTCGAGCAACAGCAGATCGGGGTTGGTCACGAGGGCTCGCGCGAGCGAGACGCGCATGCGCATGCCACCGGAAAGCTCGGCAGGGTAGCGGTGGGTGAAGTCGGTTAGTCCAACCTGGTCGATGCTCAGCTTCGCCTGATCCTCGCAGCGCTGTCTCGCCTCGCCGCGTAGTTCGAGCGGAAGCGCGACATTCCGCAGCACGCTGCGCCATGGCAGCAGGTGTGAATCCTGAAACACAAACGCAACGCGCGGGTGCGGTTGTTCGATGATGCCCGCGGTGGGGGTTTCGAGGCCGGCGATCATTCTGAGCAGAGTCGATTTGCCACAGCCGCTCGGCCCCAGAATTGCGAGAAACTCGGCCTTTGGAATGGTGAGCGAGAGTGCCACCACCGCAGCGATGCCACCGGGAAATGTCTTGGCCACATTTCGTAAGATGACCGCCGGCTGCGCGGGCAACTCGGCGGAGGTTCTTTCGAGGATATTGGTAGAGATCCTGGCGTGGCTCAATGTCGCTGCCCATTTGTCGGCTGACTGGGATGCCCGATCATCTGTCAAAGCGCCACCCGAATCGGCGCAGTCTAGTAAACCAGCACAGAATGCACATCGCCGCCGGGCACTTTCTTGCGACCGTTGAGGCCGGCGAGTTCGATGAGGACTGCCACACCAGCGATTTCACCGCCGAGTTGCTTCACCAGGTCGCAGCAGGCTTTCATGGTTCCACCGGTCGCAAGCACATCATCGACGATCAACACGCGCTGGCCTTTGACGATCGCATCCTCGTGCATTTCCAGGGTGTCCTGCCCATACTCCAGATCATAGGTCATCGACACCTTCTTATGGGGCAACTTTCCGGGCTTTCGAACCACTTGAAAGCCTGCACTGATTGCGCAAGCAACGGCAGTACCAAAGATGAAGCCCCGGCTTTCTGCTCCAATGACAAGATCTATCTCCTTGCCACGAAAAGGGTTAGCGAGCAGTTCGATGGAAAGAGCCAGCCCCCCGGCGTTGGCGAGCAGGGGAGAAATATCTCGAAAAAGAATGCCCGGCTTCGGAAAATCGGGGATATCGCGAATCAGCCTTTTCAGGTGGGAGATGGGGTCGTGCATGGCGGGAATTGTAAGTGACGGCGGCGTAAACTCCACTACGGTGCCGTGGAAACTGCCGTAGAAACTACGGGCGAAACTATTGCGGGAAGTTTTTTCGGCGTGCCAGACTCTATTGGTTTGTCGGGTGTTGCGTTCCGCACCCTGTGTGTGAGATGACCGTATGCAGAGTGGCCGGTGGCGGTGGTGGTGCGCGAAACAGGTTAGGCATCCGTTGTCGTAAACGTCGATACTACCATGATGAGAGAGAAACTTTCGACAATTCGTGCTTTCACGCTGGTGGAACTGCTTGTGGTCATTGGAATCATCGCGGTGCTGCTGGGCATTCTGGTTCCGGTCATCGGCAAGGTGCAGGTGAGCGCAAAGCGCACCGCGTGCGCTTCCAACCTGCGCGAGATTGGCAATTTTTTCCAGATGTACTTGAACGAGAACAAGCTCCGGGTGCCCCGGGTCAACCCACTCCCTTCGATCCAGAACCTGAACAACGCCCCCTCGATCATCGATGTCCTTGAGCCGTATGTGAAGAACGCGACCAACGTTTACCGCTGTCCCGCCGACCACATAATCAACGGTAGCGTAAACATGGGGCCAAACGGGACAACCGTCGAGACCTACTTTGAGCGCGAGGGCAGCAGCTACGAGTACAACGTGTTCTTCAACGCGTTTGCGTCGATCGACGAGGTGACCGGCATCAACAAGGTATGGACCGACGCGCTGGCAGACATTGGTAAGCGCGGCCGGACGCCCGATGCCGTAGATATTTTCCAGGATTTTGACCCGTTCCACGGTAAATCAGGGTCGGATCATTCGCGAAACTACCTGTTTGCCGATTTCCATGTCGGCCCGCGGCCGGCTGGGTATACGCGGATTCGACGAAGCTGATGACCGGGTGCACGACGAACCTTTAAGGTGATTGCATGACTCCTTCTGCAAAACAAGCAATGAAGCAAAGCTCCGCTGCCAAAGCCGGCAAGCCCGCACTTTGGAAGAGCCGCAATTTTCTGATTGGCGTCGGCATCGGTGCCGTGGCGCTGGCCGGCGGGGCGACGTTCGCGCTCTGGCCTGTCAATCGCGATGCGCAGGTGGCCGCTGCGGTTAAACAGATCGAGGGAAAGAGCCGCGACGAAGTGCGGCAGATAGTCGATAGCGGTGCGATTCCCCGCGAGGTGGCGTGGGAAGCGATGGGCGCGGCGCGCGAGCAGGAAATGCAGGCCCGTCTAGACGCGTTCTTTGCCCTGAAAACGCAGCCGGAGCGCACGAAGTTTCTCGATCAGATGATTAATGAAATGGAAGCGAGGCGAAAGCAATGGGAAGCGCGCGCGGCGACCCAACCATCGGGCGACCGCGAACGTCGCGATCGTCGCCCGGACGGGCCGACCAGCCAGCCGTCGGAAGATCGACGGCGCGAAATGGAACAACGTCGTGCCGCACGCCAGGACAGCACTCCCCCGGAACGGCGCGCCCAGCGCGTGGAGTTTATGGCGGCGATGCAGAAACGCATGAAAGAACGCGGAATCGAACAACCCGCCGGAGGGCGCGGTTTTGGCGGCTTCGGCGGTGGCAGGGGCGGGCCACCCGGCGGCGGGGGGCGATAAGCGATTCTTTGTTAGGAAAGTCCCGACCGACTCGTCTCCTCGTCAGGCATTTACCTACGAGGAGATTTTTTTATGCCGCTACCGAGTCTGAGCCGTCTCAATCACCCATCAGCACAGGTGAAACCCGCCGCAGTCATTACCGCTTGCCTGGTGGCCCTCGGCGTGGCAGTGGGCGGGTGGTTTTACATGCGGGAAGCCGATCCAGCGCTGGCAGACCTCAAGGTGATAGTCAATGGCAAAGAGGTCGATCCGAAGGAGGTTCTGAAAGGGGGCACCATCAGCCTCGCCGGTGGTGGCTCATTCACGATGTCCAAGGACACCATCAATCCCCACGCTCTGCTCGGCGAGACGTTCAAAGGCTATTTCAGCCTTCCAGAAGGCCCGCAGCGTAAGAAGTTCCTTGACGACATGATTGATCAGCAGGAAAAGGCCAAGAAAGATATGGGGATTTCGACCGATGGCGAGGGAGTGGCGAAATTCGATGCACGGAAGTCGCCGACGACCAAGCCGGGAGAGAACCGGACTGTCGTTATGCGTTCGGGCGGCGCTGGAGCGATGGATTCGATGCCGCCGGAGATTCGCGCGCAACTCGCCGAATTCACCAAGGCGATGAACGACCGCCGTGCCGAGCGCGGTCTGCCGGCGCAGCAGGGAATGATGATGATCCGCACCAAGACGGTGAACTAATGAAGGCGATTCGGCAACGGCTTACTGGCAACGCCCCAGGGGCGCTAACTCCGCCGGGGTTGCTGAGTTTGCCGTTAACTCCCGTTAACTCACCGTCGCGCGAACGCGCTCGGCAGATTTACGGCCTTGCGCAGTCACGCCGGCCATTGCTTCGCGTAGCTTCTTCAGTGCCTCATGCTCGATCTGGCGCACCCGTTCGCGCGTCAGGCCGATTTTCTTGCCGATTTCCTTCAGAGTCATCGGCTCGCTGCCGTCGAGGCCGTAGCGGAGCTTGAGGATCGTCGCCTCGCGCTCGTCGACCCGGTCTAGCAACTTCTCGAGGTGCAATAGCTCGTGTTCGTGCTGCACTTCCGCATCTGGCGTGGGGTTGTGGATGTCGGGGACGACATCGTTAATGGTAATCTCCCCGTCAGGGCTGCTGAACTGTGAAGGCGCATTAAACGCCTTGACGGCCTGCTTGATGATGCCGATCTTCTTCTTGCTGAGCTTAAGGCTGGCCGACAGCTCATCCAGCGTTGGCTGACGGCCGAGCGTGTTTTCCAGGTTTCGACTGGTCTTCTTGAATGCGGTCATCAGCTCGACCATGTACGCCGGAATATGAATTGGCTGTTGAGCGTTGATGAGGGCGCGCTTGATTGCCTGCTTGATCCACCAACTGGCGTAGGTGCTGAACCGACTGCCGTTGTCAGGGTCGAACCCTTCAACCGCCTTCAGCAGCCCAATGTTCCCTTCTTCGATCAGATCGAGCAGGGTCAATCCACGGTTGACGTAGTGCTTGGCAATGTTGACCACCAGCCGGAGGTTGGATTTAACCATGCGCTCGCGTGCGGCGAAGTCGTTGTCCTGGATAATGCGGCGCGCAAGCGACTTCTCCTCCTCGGCGGTGAGGAGGGGCGACTCGTTGATCTGCCGCAGATAAAGCTGCAGCCCCGATTGAACGGCTGTGGAGGCCATACGTTGATTCATTCCCAGTGACGGCGACTCTGCTATAGACGACGCCGCCGACTGATAATCACTTTCGTTTCTCATCCATGGCGTCGGTTACCCGGCGCACAGGCGCACGATGCTGCCTGCATTGAACGTATCGGATCGAAACTGGTCGCACTTAGGAACTTGAGCGAGATATAAAAGTTCGGTTTATTCCGGCGGTGCCGAGAATGGCGAGGGTGGATCGATTGCGCGGTCCATTCAGGCTCGTCGCGGCCGTGAAGCTTGACTCGCTGCCACCGCTGTGCGTCCGCCCTGGCCAGCGATTGCAATTGGCGCGGGCCGCCGTCCTGCGAAGGCTCCGCCTAATAGAAAGACGCCGGCGAGCATTCTCGCCGGCGTCGTGAAGTTATCTGATTCGAACCAGAGTTCGTCTGATGGAAAAGCGATCGGTATGAGCCTTATCCGTCGATCTTGAGATCGCCGAGGCCCGACGTGTTCTCGCCACCTTCCAGGCCGCCTCTGAGGGCCTTACGGTCCGGTCGGCTCGAACGCTCTTCTTCCTTCTTTTCCTGCTCTTGAGCCCATTGTGCACGCTTGAGCGAGAGGCCGATCTTCCGCTCGTCGCTGTCGACACGCAGAATCTTGACTTCCACTTCCTGTCCAACTTTGAGCGCTTCCTCGGGCTTTTCGATCTTCTGATCGGAAATTTCCGAAATATGCAGCAACCCTTCCAGACCCGGTTCAAGCTCGACGAATACGCCGAAGTTGGCAATCTTCGTGACATGCCCGCTGACCACCATGCCCGGCCGGTAATTGCTCGGGATGACAGTAACCCACGGATCTTCCTGCATCTGCTTCAGACCCAGGGCGATGCGCTGCTTTTCCTGGTCCACGCTGAGCACGACCGCCTGAATCTTCTCACTCTTCTTGAGAAGCTCGCTCGGGTGGCCGATTTTCTTCGTCCACGACAGATCGCTGACATGCAGCAGGCCGTCGATGCCTTCTTCGATTTCGACAAACGCGCCGTAGTTGGCGATGTTGCGCACAACGCCCTCGACCACGCTGCCCGGCGGATATTTCTCGGCGACGCGTTCCCAGGGGTTTTCCTCCACCTGCTTCATGCCGAGGCTGATCTCCTGCTTGTCCTTGTTGATCTCCAATACCTTAACTTGGACCTTCTGATTGGCCGCAACCACTTCGCTCGGGTGATTGATGCGCTTCGTCCAGGACATCTCGCTGATGTGTACCAGGCCTTCGACACCTGCTTCGAGTTTGCAGAAAGCGCCGTACGACATGATGTTGACGACTTCGGCATCGTGTACGCTGCCGACGGGGTACTTGGTTTCGATATTCTCCCACGGCGAGGCATCTTTCTGCTTCAGGCCGAGGGCGATCTTTTCTTTGTCTTTGTCGATCGACAGGACCTTCACTTCCAGTTCCTGATCAATCTTGAGGATGTCGCTGGGGTGGTTGATTCGGCCCCAACTCATATCGGTGATGTGCAGCAGTCCGTCCACGCCGCCGAGGTCGATGAATGCCCCGAAGTCGGCGATGTTCTTAACCACGCCCTTGATCAGCGAGCCAATGACCAGGGTGTCAAACGTCTTCTTCTTCAATTCTTCGCGCTGCTGCTCGATCATCTTCCGGCGGCTGATGACGATGTTGCGGCGTTCTTCGTCAATCTTGAGAATCACCGCATCGACATGCCGGCCAATCCAGTCCGAAATTTCGCCCGGACGGCGGATGTCCACCTGCGAGGCAGGAAGGAATACCGGTACGCCGATGTCGACCAAAAGGCCACCCTTAATCTTCTTGGTCACCTTGCCGCCGACAGGGTCGCCTTCCTTCTTGCTCTTCATGATGGCTTCCCAGTTGATGATTCGATCAGCCTTGCGCTTGCTGATCTTCACCAGGCCGGTGTCGCCTTCGACGTCCTCCAGCAATACCTGAACTGTATCGCCAATCTTGATGTTTTCCGGCTCATCGAACTCGCTGCGTTCGAGGATGCCTTCGCTCTTCAGGCCGAGTTCGACGATGAAATCATCGCCAGCGTGGCCGCTGATCTTTCCCTTAATGATGGCACCGGGAGAAAAATCCTGGGTTTCGTCGCTGCCGACGAGCTTATCAAGATCACCCGCCCGATCGCCGAGCGCGTCGAGCACCATTGTGTCGACCTGCGCATCGAGGTCACCAAGAGACAAAATGAGATTTTGATCTACCATACGAAAATGCGACCGCGGGGAGTGCGGTCTAACCTTTGCAGTTGCGTGGCCAGATTAAGAAAGCTGAGTCGTCGCCATCCACGCAACAGCGACGCGCCAGACCTCGCACCAATCGATGCGCGCAGAACGCCTGCCCGCCGAGGTGCGAATCGCCAAGATTACACGCGTATTGCTCGATTGTCGAATCTCGTGCAATGCCAATTGTCCTGCTGCACCATGGGCACAACCATGCCGACTCGCCTCGCCGAACGCGCGCCCGAGCCGATACGTCGGGCAGGCGGTACCAAGTATTACTTATCTCCCGCCGTCTGGCTGGTGCACGGGATCGCCCCCGATTCAGTCTGCCGGAAATGCGCGCGGACGCTCCATAGATCCCGCCCGGTCGCAACCGATAGACACCAAGGGAAATGCTCACCGCGGCGGCATACTCGTTTCGACTTCAGTCACGCCTGGCGATTTCGCTCTCGTGGATCGCGGGATACGCCAATGTCATCACATTAACCATGTGCGGCGTGGCAGTTTCGCACGTCACCGGTAACGTGACCCATGTTGGCCAGCATTTAGGTTCATTCAACCTCGGTGCGCTGAGTTTTGTGGCCTTCCTCGTGGTAGCGTTCTTCTTTGGGGCCGGCGCAGCAGGCTCTATGCTGGAACTGGCTCGGCTGAGGGGGTTTCGATCCATTTATGCCCTGCCCGTTGCAAGTGAGGCTGTTGTACTGGCGGTGGTTGCGCTAACGCTGGAGTATCAGAATCATGCCATCGGTGAGGATCGTGGGGCGGTTTGGCTGATGTCGGGAGCGGCTTCGGTCGCGATGGGCATTCAGAATGCGACGATTACCCGAATCAGCGGGGCGGTCGTTCGGACGACACACCTGACAGGCGTTCTCACCGACCTCGGGCTGGAAGGTTCCCAATTGCTGCTCTGGTGGTGCTCGAAGTTGCGCGGCGGCCGTGCTTCCAGGCCTCGGCGGGCGTGGCGGGTCTCCCTTCGACACCCGACAACCCTGCGCATCGCGCTGCTCGTCAGCATTTTCGGGTCGTTCATCTTCGGCGTGACGGCGGGGGTGCTGGCATATCGGTTCGCACCCGATTACGCGATGACAGTCCCAGTCGCATTTCTGATCTGGATACTCTACATGGATTGGCGCAAGACCATCGCCGAGGTGAGGCAGATTGATCCGCTGCGCGACTCGGAGTGCACAAATCTACTCAGCGAACCCGGGGCACTACCACAGCGGGTAGGCATCTACCGGTTGACACACCACAGGAAGAAGTCGCCGCACCACGCGCCTGACTTTCAACTCTGGGCTGGCCGAATTCCGGAGGAGCGTCGCGTGATTGTACTCGCAGTTAGTGCGATGACGGTCTTCGATTCTGATTCGGCGATGAACCTCACCATGACCGCCCGGCGGCTGAAGGAGGATGGGCGGAGTTTGGTGATCTGCGGCGTGAATCCGGTACAAATGCAAGTCCTTGCCCGCAGTGGAGTTATGATGGTCTTGAACGACGAAGATTTTGTGGACGACCTCCAGCAGGCGGTCGCCCGGGCACGTGGTCTCTCGGACTGACCCCTTCGTCGGTAAGGTGAGCCAAGGTTGATTCGAGGTCATCGCATCGTACGATCCTGCGGCAATGGACAAACAAGCACACCGAATTGCTGCGCGCGCCAGGTTTACATGGATGGCAGATCGCGCGTTCGGCGTGGATGCCATCTCCGCCAAGTTGCCGCCCCGGCGGGTGCCGGTGGGAAAAGGTGTCGCCCCCGCCCCCGCCCGGCCTGCAGCTGCCGCGCAGGCGCCGCGAAGGCCTTCCTACGACCCACAGCCCACCCCGGCAGCGCCAATTCGCACGCAAGCCCCGCCGAGGGATCCAGATAGAAAGCCCCTCGCTTCGGTTGCTGCACTGGTGCGTGACAATACGCCCCACAAATCCCCGCCACTGACAACCGACCAAAAGCGAGTGAATCTGCAGCAACTAGACGACGGAAAAGTGAAAACCTGTACGAAGTGTGATCTGCACGCCGGCCGTACGCAAACCGTGTTCGGAGAAGGAGATGTGGATGCAGAGGTTATGTTCATTGGCGAGGGGCCGGGCGAAAATGAGGATCTTTCCGGGCGGCCGTTCGTCGGGCGGGCGGGGGAGAAGCTCACCGACATGATCAAAGCCATGGGCCTGAAGCGTGAGCAAGTTTACATCTGCAATATCGTTAAATGTCGCCCCCCGGGCAATCGCGCCCCGCTTCCTGAGGAGACCGATGCCTGCTGCGGCTATCTTGAGGCCCAGATTGAGACCATTCGCCCAAGAGTGATCGTGACGCTTGGCGCGCCCGCAACGAAATACATTCTTCGCAACGACAAGGTGACGATCAGCAAGGTTCGCGGAGTATGGCATGGGTATCGGGGGATTGATGTGATGCCAACGTTTCATCCCGCCTACATGTTGCGATCTTATACACCTCAGGTACGAGGGCAGGTATGGAGCGACCTTCAGCAGGTGATGAAGCGGCTCAACCTTCCTGTGCCAAGTCCTTCGCGCGGATAGCTGCGTAAAATTTTCCGAATTTTTCTGCGCGCAAAATCGCGCGCGTTTGATGAGCGCGGGATGAAGATCGCATGTGCACGGAATCCGTTATCGATGTTCGACTTGCGACGAATCAAGAGCGCGCCAACGAAAAATTTCTGAACCGCGCGCACGACCGCCGGAAAAGTTGCGCGCAAAAATTTTCGCAAAGTTGCTGAGCAAAAACACAAAATGTGTGATGAGTAAAATAGAGTTGGCGCAGCGAACAACTTCGACTAAATTCCGCGCGTCGAAGAAGCATTTTTCACTCAGCAAGGGATTGGCTGATCAATCAGATTGCGGAAGGACCCGCAGGCTCCGTTTACGTTGTAATAACTGAATAGGGCGTTCGATGGTTACGACGCAATCCACAATTGCGCGCGAGACGGTGATCCGCCGCGCTAATGATGTTCAACTGTTTGACCCGCGCCAGTGGCAGCAGGTGCTCGCCATCGTCAGGGCGAACCACTCGGCTTTGCACCGGACGTGGTTCGATCAGATGATACCCCGGCAACTGAGCAACGGCGTGATTCAGGTCACGGTGCAGACCCCGGCGCAGCTTGCGTTTTGCCAAACCCAGTGCCAGCATCCATTTACGGTCGCGGCGCAGCAGGTTACCGGGCGGCTCTTGGCCGTCACGTTCCACTGCGAACGGCTACAGACAGGCGGGGTGTTTAATGAAGGCGACCAGCAGGTGCCTCTCAACCCCGATTACACCTTTGACCAGTTTGTCACAGGCCCATGTAACCGACTTGCCTCTGCGGCGGCATCGGCGGTGGCGGAGAAGCCGGGGGCGGGATACAACCCGCTTTTCATCCACGGCGGGGTTGGTCTCGGCAAGACCCACCTGCTTCAGGCGATTTGCCAACGCTTTCTCGAACGCCAGCCTGCAGCGCGCATTCTTTATCTTTCGTGCGACAGCTTCATCAATCAATTCATCAACGCCGTCGAACACGGTGACATGAATGGCTTCCGGCACCGCTATCGCAATGTTGATATGCTTCTGATTGACGATATTCACTTCCTGGCCCGCAGGGAGCGGACGCAGGAGGAGTTTTTCCACACTTTCAACTCGCTGCATCAGATTAATAAGCAGATCATCCTATCCGCCGACGCCGCCCCGAGCGAAATCCCAGAATTGGAAGAACGGCTCGTGTCGCGGTTTAACTCGGGGCTGGTGGCGCGGATCGATAAGCCGTGCTACGAGACCCGATGCGCCATTCTGAAGAAAAAGGCGAGGATCCGAGGGTTGGAGTTGGAGGAGGACGTCATTTGTTACGTTGCGGGAAAGGTGATGAACAATACCCGCGAGCTAGAGGGCGCCGTGACCAAGCTGCAGGGTATGAGTCGGCTGCAGGAGTGCAAGATTGATGTCGAGTTGGCCAAGGGCGCACTCGGCGACTCCGCCACGCCGGAACAACGGCGGATCACAATCCAGCAGATTCTGGATGCGGTGACAAGATACTACAACGTACGGTTGAGCGATTTGCAGGGGAAGCGGCGGCACAAATCGATTGCGTTCCCCCGACAAGTGTGCATGTACCTCGCCCGCCGGCACACCCGGTATAGTCTGGAAGAAGTCGGCGGATACTTCGGCGGTCGGGACCACACCACCGTTATGCATGCGGTACGGACGGTTGATTCCGACGTCAAGAACGATCGTGAGATTGCCAAACAGTTGGCACATCTCGAATCGACTTTGACCGGTCAAAGTCATCATTGATGAGCGAGTCGTTCGTCAGGCTTGCTTCAGTTTTGGTTCAGCCGGTAAACTGGGCAGTTTGCGACGCGATTTCGAAATCGGAAATGTGGGGCGAGCCTTGAATATCGGCTCGTGGCCCGCTGACACTGATGCGCGATGAACTATTCGTTTGCATTCTTCATCGGCGGGTGAAAGATAACTGACGGAGCATGCTGCGCACCTCAACAACGGTTACCCAAGCTGCGACGGAATCATGGCATGCCGCCGAACGCATTTGTCGGCGGCATGCCAAGAGCTTCTATTTCGCTTCATATTTCCTTCCCAAACCCAAGCGACGAGCCGCGTACGCGGTTTACTCATTCTGCCGTCTGCTTGATGACGCGGTAGACACCCGTCCCGGCCGGGAAGCGGAAGGCATTGCCGAATTTGAGCGAATCCTCGACAGCGTCTACCTCGACGAGCTAGATCATCTGCCGAAAGATGAACCCGGCCTGGCGTTACGCGCGTTCCAGGCGACGGTGCGGGAGCACGACATTCCCCGCGTGCTTTTTGTGGAGTTGGCGGAAGGATGCCGCATGGACCTCACGATCAGCCGCTACACAACATGGCGCGACCTTGAGGTGTATTGCTATCACGTTGCGGGTGTGGTGGGGTTAATGATGAGTTGCATTTTCGGCCCGATCGACGAAAGCACCAGGGAGCAGGCGGTCACCATGGGCAATGCGATGCAGCTCACAAACATCCTTCGCGATGTGAAGGAAGACTTCGACCGGGGCCGCATCTACCTGCCCGCGGAGGACATGGAGCGGTTTCATGTATCCGAGGCCGATCTCGCCGCCGGTCGGACGACGCGTGAGTTTATCGAGTTGATGCAGTTTGAGATTGCCCGGGCGAGATCGCTCTATCGCTCGGGCGCCGCAGGGCTTTGCAAGCTTGCCGATGATGGCTCGCGCACGACGGCGGCGGCGATGGCGGTGATTTACTCCGGCATTCTGTGCAGCATCGAGGCGCAGCAGTACGATGTCTTTTCCCGCCGGGCGCATTTGTCGATGCTGCAGAAGCTCGCCCGGGTCCCGCTTGCCCGGCGGCTGGCGCGACGGCAAGACGGTGCACCGATCCCGGAAGTGTTTTGCTGAGACGAAGGTGCCTTCGCTGATGGACGCAATCGAACTGTTTGATGGAAATCCGATTGCCGACGCGTGGCATCGCGTTACCGCGCCCGGCGGATATGAGTGGTGGTATTTTGATGCCGAGGATCGCGAGCACGATCGGCAGTTTGTCGTCATCCTGCTCGAAGGGTTCGTCTTTCATCCCGGCTACCTGCGGGCCCTCAAGAAGTTTCGCAGCCGGCCCACGCGTCGCCTGCCGCCGCTGCCTGGTGACTTTCCTTGTGCCTACTTTGTGGTTTATGAACAGGGGAGAATCGCCCACCAGTTTATGCTTCAGTATCCCCGGGGAGAGTTGCGCGCCTCGTGCGATCGCCTCGACGTGGCACTCGGGCCAAATACCATCGTGGCGCAGCCGGATGGCAGCATTCGCATTTGCGTCCGCGGCGTGCCTTGGCAACTCACCTGGCAGGGGCCGAAACGCCTTGAGGGGCAGACGCTCACCGGCGAGTTTGTCTTTCGTCCGAGGTTGCAACATGCCGCCGTGGAGCGGACGTTTCTTAGTCGCGCGATGACTGGCGCGGAGCACCGCTGGGTTCTGGCGAACCCTTTGTGCGAGGTGACGGGTAGCTACCGAGTCTTCACCGCCGACGCGCCCGGGGCTGCGGTGGGCGTAAACTTCTCGGGGCTGGGCTATCACGACCATAACTACGGCACTGGCCCTCTGGGGCCTGGGTTAAGGCGATGGATCTGGGGCCGGGCGGTCTTTGACGACTGCGTCTTCACGTTCCACTATGCCAAGCCGCGCGATCGGACACTGGCCGATGAAACACATCTCGTCCGCGGGGATGGGGCCGGGCTTGCAGAGCTGCAGGTGCGGCGGGTCGATTGCGACTGGGGTGCCGTCTCACCGATGCTCCTACGATATCCGAAGCAACTCGTCTTCAACGCAACCATGCGGCTGCACAGCCCCAGATTGATCGACAGCGCGCCGTTTTACATGCGCCTCATGTATCAAGCGGAATGTCAGGGCCGCCGCGGGAGCGCATTTTGCGAAGTCGCCTACCCCAGCCGGCTGCGCTGGCCGATCCTCGGCCGGATGATTGAGATGTCGATCTCAAAAGTGTAGTTCGGTCGCTGACGGGCGCAATCGCCACTACAGCCCGACGACAGCCCGAATGAGCCTGGGGAACGATCGCTGCTAAGGAGCGGGGGCCGTGGTAGCAGGGGATTCTTTCATGGTCGTCAGCCGGAAGACACGCCCGCTGCGCGCGGCAATTTTCTCCTTGCCGCTGCGCATCTGCATCTCGCCGAAATCCAGGATGTACATTGAGCCGTCCGGGCCAAACTTAATATCGATCGGCCGTTCGAGCGCCACCGACCCGCGGTCGAGTTTGCTTGCGGGGAGTCCTTCGGTGTTTTTCACGAAGTCGCTGACTTGGCGCGCATCAATGTTGACGCGCACGAGCTTGCGGCCGGGGGTGATGGTGAGCTTCTGATTGCTCGTGGCGAATGGTGCGCGGTCGCCGAACAGAGCGACGATCACGCTGCCGTGAAAATCCTTGAATTCGCCACTCGCCGGCACCACATCCAGCCGTGCCGCGCCGGAAAGCGGATCGAACACGCCTCGGTTGACGGTTTGCGGGTCGGCACGCACCTTATCCAGCCCACTCCGCTCCTGATCGATGACCGCGGCGAGGTCGGGGTAGCCGTAGCGCAGAATCATCTCGACTGGCGGCTGAAACTCGGGCCTGGCGATTGGACGTCCATCGGTACTGTAATCGGGGAAGCCGTACCACACAGGCACCCCGCCGGACAGAAGCACCCGCACCAGCGTGTCGGGATCATCCTTCACCGGCCGCGTGCCACGGAGTTCCATGCCGTTATTGGTGACGAAGAGATTGCCGAATTCATTAAAGACCAATCCTCGCGGCAGTCGCAGTCCGATTGCTTCGACGCGCAGATCGCCACCGGTCGGGCTGACCGAGTAGACGGCGCTCGATGGCTTGCCATTTTCCGATCGAAGCACGCGCGTCTGATTGCTGATTCCAAACGACTGAAACGGCGCGGTAACAGCGATTTCGGTGCCGCCGAAGAGGCCGTAAGCGGGGTTCTTGGTGTCAAATCGGCGGCCGAGCAGGAATAAGTCGGCCCCGGGGACGTCGGCAAAAGTGGGGTGCTTGCGAACCCAGCCCTTCTGCCAGTTATCAAGCCCGACCACACCGCTGTTGGTGGCTGAGCCGACGCCGAAGTAGATGCGCCCGCTGGGATGCACCGCGAGGTCGGTCACCCCGTAGTCGCCGGCGGCGGGGAGGTCGGCGGCGATGGTGGTGACGTTGCCGTCGAAGTCGAACGCAGAAATCATCCCCCGGTCGCGACTGTCGCGATGCGATACATAGATGCTACCCTGGCTCACCACCATGCCCCCAACCGGCCCACGGAAGTCGAAACGCTTGCCGCCAAGGCCGATCAGTGGGATGCGCGTTCCACGCGGATACACCTGAAAGTAGGTACCGTCCCTCTTCCATCCAACAATGCGGGCGCGGTTGTCGGTGCCATTTTCAGCGATCAGCAGAGAGCCTTCCCCATCAAAGGCCATTGCCGTGGGCGCCGTAAGCCCCGCGACGACCGATTCAAGGTCAAATCCCGCGGGATACTCGATCACCTTGCGATCAATGGTCGCCCGCGCGTCGGCTGCGATAAAGCGGGGCTTGTTTACACAGCCCCCGATCCAGCAGAGTGCGAGACCAATGATCAAGCCGCAGCGAATTGTCCGAAGTTTTTGCGTCATGGATGCGTAAACCAATTCTGACACGATGCCGAGCCGAACACGAACTTCGATGTCACACTCCACAAGCGGCTCATCCGCCTGTCCCCGTTTCTGGGTTGAGTCATACCTGACTCGTCAACCCTTCACAGGCAGTTCGACCACTGCAGCGAGGTGTGACCAAAATCACACCTTCGCTGCAAAATCACATCTTCACTGCTTTGACCAGTTCTTTCACATGGTCTACGCTTGTCTGGAACATCGCCTTCTCTTCTTCATCCAATTCGACTTCGATGATCTTCTCAACGCCGTCGGTCCCGAGAACACACGGCACACCCACGAAGTAGCCGCCCACGCGATATTCTTTCTCACAATACGCGGCGCAGGCGAGGATGCGTTTTTTGTCCCGAATGATAGCCTCGGTCATTGCGACAGTGCTGCTGGCGGGTGCGTAATAGGCGCTACCGGTCTTCAGCAGGCCAACGATTTCAGCTCCACCTTTGCGAGTTCGATCGACGATCTGTTCGAGCCGATCCGGCTTGATGAGCTGCGTGATGGGAATGCCGCCGGCGAAGGCGTAGCGCTTGAGCGGCACCATGTCATCGCCGTGCCCGCCGAGAAGTAGTGCGTGGATGTCCTCCACGCTGCAGCCGATCTCCATCGCCAGAAACGCCCGGTACCGCGCCGCATCGAGCACGCCGGCCTGCCCGATCACCTTCTTTGGATCAAATCCGCTGGCTCGCCAGGCGACGTACACCATGGCGTCGAGCGGGTTGCTCACGACGAGCATGATGGCATTAGGCGACCATTTTGCGACCGATTCGGCCACGCTTTTGACAATTCCGGTGTTAATATTGATCAGGTCGTCCCGGCTCATCCCCGGCTTTCGCGCCACGCCCGCCGTGACGATCACAACATCACTCCCCGCGGTTGGCTCGTAGGTGGTGGCGCCGATGATCTTGCTGTCGAATCCCTCCACAGGTGAAGCCTGGAACAGGTCAAGCGCCTTCCCCTGGGGCATGCCCTCTACCTGCGGAATATCGACCAGAACGATGTCGCCCAGTTCCTTGGCCGCGGCCCAGTGGGCGCAGGTGGCACCGACGTTTCCGGCCCCGATAATGCTGATTTTTGCTCTTCGCATGATGCTGATGGTTCCTTTTAGACTACCTGCAAACGCTTCACTCTCCGAGACGCTCGATTATGATGAAACAACGGAGGGATTCAAATTTGCCCGCGCGCAAATCTGCCGGTGCGCAGATTCGCCACAGCGACCGACTGCCGACCCCCCTGAGGAATGAGGGAGTGCCTCCGACGGCTGCTGTCCGTTGTTGGGGGGTTTCTTGACGGCGCATATGAGCGGGTCTACATTTAGAACTTGGCCGAATTGTGCCCGAAATGGGTCATCGCTCCTTTGTTTTGCACCAAGAGTTTCGGAGGCTAGTTGTATGGTCGCCCCCAGTGTCGCCCCCAGTGTCGCGCTTTCCATTTCTAAATCCATCATTCTGGCCGCGGCCATGTCTGTCGCGAGCCTTTACTCAACCGCCGCCGCGCAGGAAGCGTCCGCCGACGCGGTGATGACGGTGCCGGTTTCGAAGGACCTGCGCGCCTCCGTGGACAACTTCTGGCACTACGGCAAGATCGCCCGCTACGAATTGGCGACCGCTGAAGGACAGAAGATTCTTGATTCTGGCGCCGACTCGACTTCAATCCTCGCCGCTTTCGAGGACGTTGCAGCGACGCGAAAAGACAATCTGGATCAGTGGCTGCTCCGCTGGAGCGGCGTCGAGGCGATGCAGCCGGTCACTTCGCAATTGATGGATCAGCTCAATGCGGGATATCTCGCACGGCGAAGCGATCCCACCTTCATTCAAGCCAACATTGAAAGGCTGATGGTGAATGAGCGGGGTTACGCGCTGGGTATCGCCAAGCTGCGGCAAAGCGGTGAACTGGCCGTGCCGCTGATGATCGAATACCTGCGCTCACCCGCTCAGGCGAAGCATCACACCGCCATACGGCGCGCGCTGCGCGACATGGGGCGGCTGGCGATCAATCCGCTGACTGCCGCGACGGAAATGAAGGATCACGATACGCTCATCGTGGTGATCGGCGCGCTGGGCGATCTCGGCTACGGCGCTGCGGGGCCTTACCTCGCGCGACTTGCGACCAGCGTCGATTCCCCGCCGACGGTGAAAGAGGCTGCGACCCAGGCGCTGGCCAAGTTGCAGATCGCCGGAAGCCCCGCTGATTTGTTCTTGAACCTTGGCGAGCAACTCTACTACGATCGCGCCGATATCCAGGCCGACGGACGTTCGCCCAATGCATTTGTCTGGTATTGGGCCGTCGATAAGGGGCTGCACAAGGTGGATGTGCCCAACCCGATCTTTAACGAGATCATGGCTATGCGCGCCAGCGAATACGCCCTGAAACTGGGCGGCGGGCAGGGCGACGCGCTCTCGCTTTGGCTTGCAAGCAACTACAAGCGCGAAGCCGAACTGCCGGCAGAAGCAGTCGATGCAACGCGTGCGGAGAATCAGCCCGATGCACACTACTACGGCGTGAGCGCGGGCGCGCAATACCTGAATGCGGCACTGACGCGCGCGCTGAACGATCGGAACTCCGCGGTCGCCGCGGGGGTGATCCGGTCGCTGCAGGAGATAGGCGGGCAAAGCAACATCTTTGGCCCTGCAGGCGCGCCGCTGGTGGATGCGCTGACCTACCCTGATCGAATCGTCCGCTATGAAGCCGCGTTCGCGCTGGCCCAGTCGCTCCCGCAGCAAAGCTTCGAGGGTAGCGAACGCGTCGTGCCGCTGTTGGCCGAGGCGATTTCGCAGACCGGTGTTCCATCGGCGCTGGTGGTTATGCCGACTCAGGATGAACTGAATAGCCTTATCGAGGGAATGAAGGGTGCTGGCGCAGTCAACGCCACCGGCGCAACCAGTGCCGAGGCCGCCGTCGCGGCGGGGCAGGGGCTGAGCGCGGTGGATGTGATCATCGTTGCTGAAGAAATGAACGCGTCGGAGATAGACACGCTTTTCTCGCTTGCGAGCCAGAATCCCAAGCTCGCCGGGGCCGCTAAGCTGGTGTTGACGCGCACGGGCGCGTCACTCTGGGAAACGCGCAAGCAGAATGACGCGCTGCTGAGCACGTCGCAGGCGCGGGATGCCGACGGTGTGCAGGCGGCGATGGCGGAGGCCAGTCGCAAGGCCGGCGCGCTGCCGACTAGTGATGAGACAGCAACCGCCTACGCCACCCGCGCTGCGGAGTTGCTGCAGAAGTTGGCGATCAGCCGCGGCCAGGTGATGGATGTCTCGGCGGCGCGTGCGTCGCTGCTGCTTAGCCTTGAAGACCGCCGCCCAGAGATTGTCATGCTCGTTGGTCAGACGCTCGCCCTGATCGACTCCCCCGACGCGCAAGCAGGTCTTCTTAACAAGGCTTTGGCCGATGATGTGGGGGACGACGTTGAGATAAGCCTGCTAAACAGCCTTGCCACCAGTGCCAAGTTTTTCGGAAACAGGCTGGACGCCGGCTCGACCGAACGGCTGCTGAAGGTGGTCGCGGAAGAAACGAATCTGGATGTCCGAAGTGCCGCCGCCGAGGCACACGGCGCGCTGAATCTGCCCGCGGATGCGGCTAAGAAGCTGATTGTTGATCAGATGAAAGTGTAACGCGCCGAGACCCACGGGCGGTGAACATACCGTTTCTGCTGGCGCATTACATGCGTTTCTCAAACGTCAGTTCAAGCCCGTCGCAAAAGCGACCGCAGAGTATTTCCTGTGACAGCCGTCCCGCAAGCAGCGTCTGCCCGCGGACTCCCATTGCCCGCCACTGATCGGTCGTCATCTCCTGCAGTGATTTGATCGCCGCAACGCACCCGTCAACATCGCCGTGTCTTACCGCCCGACCAAAGTCTTCCTGGTCGAGCAAATCAGCAATATGGCTCGGCCGCGGCCCGACATAGAGCACCGGACGACCGACTGCCATCGCGCCATACACTTTGCACGGGTGGATAATGCCCACCATGTTGTCGCCCATGCTCACAACATGCACGTCGGCGGCGCTAAGGCTATATCGCAAGGTCTCCAGCGGCTGATATGGCAGGCTGATGACGTGCGGCAGCGCGTGGGTCTTAAGGTACTGCTCTACTTCCTTCTTCCCATTACCCCCGCCGACAAACAGGAACTTGACCGTGTCATCATCCTTCAGCCGCACCGCCGCATCCAGTACGGTCGTGAGCGGGTTGCTTGGGCTGTGATTGCCGGAATACATGACGACAAACTTGCCATCCAGCCCGTGCTTTTTACGAAAGTCGTTTTGATCGTGTTCGAGCGGCTCAATCACATCTTCATGCGGCCACGGCGGAATGATGGCCATTGTCTTGCTGACTCGCGCGCGCGGAAGGAGTCTATCTGCCATAAATCGATCCAGCGCGATCACCAGCGCCGAATTATTCAAAATGGTCCGATTCACCGCCTCCAGGAAACGTGCAACAAAACCACCGGGTTTGATCTTGTTCATCGCCAGCAACTGGTCAGGGTTCAGGTCCATGGCCCAATAGGCCATCGGCATGCCCCGGAACATTCGCAGTACTGTTGATACAGCTCCGATGAGGGGAGGTGAGGTGCTGACCATCACTCCCGCGACGTTCGGAAGAAGCAGCCCGCGCACGAACGCCTGCACCATGAAGCTCGCCGTCCCGATGACGCGCGTGAGAATCGTCTTTTTGCCGAAGCTGCTGAGCGGAAGACGGATCACCTCCACGCCGTGCAGTATCTCCCGAGCGGGGTACTTCCGGGTGGGGTCGTCGTAACCGCGGTTGGCGGTGTAAACGCGCACCTTGAAGCCCCTGCGGGCCATCTCGATGGCGACGTCGGCCACATGCTGCCCTACGCTCGCCGGGTCTGGCACAAACACCTGGCTGAATATCAAGAGCCGGTCCCGCTTCTTCCGCGGCGGGGTACCGTGCTGGCGAACACCCGCCGGCGGGGCATTTTCTTCGACCATGGGGGGCGCGCTTTCACTCACATCAGCACTATCGACACAATTCGCCAGCACAATCAGCCCGCAACTCCCGCCCACACCAGGTCTTCCTTACTTTGCGTGCATCTGATCGTGAATCCACTTATACGTTAGCTCCATGCCGGTGCGCAGGGGAAGCTTGGGTTCCCAGCCGAAGACTTTGTTAATCAGCGTGTTGTCGCTGTTACGGCCATTCACACCCTTGGGCGCGTCAAGGTTGTAGTTACGCTTTAGCTTGATGCCGGCGATATCTTCAACGATGTCAACCAGTTGATTGATCGTCACACCTTCAGCACTGCCGAGGTTGATCGGATCGTGCCATGTCTCGCTATCCGTGATTTTGTGGATGCCGGTGAGGCAGTCGGTGATATACATGAATGAGCGGGTCTGATGGCCGTCGCCCCAGATTTCGATTTCGTGTTTGCCGCTGGCCTTGGCTTCGAGCACCTTTCGACAGATCGCCGCCGGTGCCTTTTCACGCCCGCCGTTCCATGTGCCGAAGGGGCCGTAGACATTGTGAAACCGCGCGACGCGCGTTGGCACCTTGTAATCTTCCCGGAAGTGGCGGCACATGCGCTCGCTGAACAGCTTTTCCCAGCCGTAGCCGTCTTCGGCCATTGCGGGGTAGGCATCTTCCTCTTTCAGAAAAGTCTCGATCTTCTTCTCTTTCTGTTTGTCGGCGTTGTAGACGCAGGCGCTCGATGCGTAGAAGTATCGCTTCACGCCATACTCGCGGCAGGCAAGCAGCAGGTGCGTATTGATCAGAACACTGATCATGCACAGGCCTTTGTTGGTTTCGATAAACCCCATGCCGCCCATGTTGCAGGCCAGGTTCCAGACCACATCCATGCCTTTGACGGCAGCGAAAGAGGCGTCTTTCAGGTTGAGGTCTGCGACGACATTCTCTGCCTGCGGATGGACCTGATACCACTCCGAGGTCGGCTTGATATCCACGACCCGGACCTTCTTGTAGCCCTGTTTCAGCAGGTCAGCCACGAGATGCCCGCCAATGAATCCGCCGCCGCCGCACACTACTGCTGTTTTGTTGCTTTCCATGATTTCCTCTTCGTAAGACGATACGCTCAGCCCAACGCAGCAGCAATTGGCGTGTCCAACCACTCGACGGAGCCGACGAAACAGGTCGTCGCGGCATTATGAAACCGATTCCCGGATGGTCAAGCAGGCAAAATTTGCCCAAGCCGGTTTTGGTCTCGCCCAACTGCCCTGACCGATGCTACAATCCAACTAATTCGCCCTTTTTCACCCACGGCCGTTGAAGTACGATGGACGGGAGAAGACCCATGAAGCGATTCCTTCTCATTTTTTCAGCTTTCTCAATGGTCGCATGGCTCGACGCGATTGCCCTGGGCCAACTCACGCCGGTCGTCGGCAATGGGGCGACTGCATTCGACCCGGAAGTGTCGATCGTCAACTCCGGCGCAGTGCTCGACGCGCAGGCAGTCGTCTCGCACGACCGGCGGTATGTCACGATTAACATGGCCCCTTCAAACTCCAACGTCATCGCCATTCGAAACTTCCCTGTGCAATCAGTTGCCGCCGCGACAGGGTTTAGTGGATTTGTCGGCGGCGCAAACCCCGGCGGGGGGGACGCAGCGGTTGCTGCCCCGGACGTCGCTGCGACTGTCATTGAGCCGGTATCTGTCATTGTCCTGAATCCTTCACCGGAACAGCGCGCCGACCCCAAAATTCTCGATCGCATCGGGATCATCCGGATTGCCAAGCCGTAGCACTTGACCCAACCTAATCTCCCAACATGAGCCATGACCCTCAGAATCCGGCCAGCGCGGAAAGCGCATCGCCCTCGCCGAAACACAAGCGAAAGTGGCTGCGCCGGCTCACCATCACCGCCGCGGTGCTGCTCGTGCTGCTGCTGGGTTTGCTCGCATTCGCGCCCACCATCGCCAGCTCGGGGTTTGCGCGCAATCTCATTACCAGCCGACTGAATGATCAACTCGCCAGCGGGCGCGTGTCGATCGATGCCACCCGGTTCGGGTGGTTCAGCGGACAGTTGATCGGGGGCGTCAAAGTTTACGACGCCAGCCAGTCGCTCATTCTCGAGATTGATCGAATTGAAACGGGCCTCACCCTCGCCAGTGCCGCGCGCGGCAACCTTGACCTTGGCGAAACACTCATCGACCTCAACCTGACGCGACTTCAGGTAGACGAGCAAGGCAATACCAACCTTCAGCAACTTCTGAAGTCCACCAATGCAGAGCAGCCTCCTCGCGAAGCGAGTTCCGCGGCAACGTCCGAAGCACCCGCTGAGACGACGCTGCCGGATGTGAAGGGCAAGGTAAGAATCAAGTATCGCGGGATGATCGAGTACGTCGATCACCTCGGCGGCACGCCGCTCTCCCCGCCGCTGGTGATTGAGCCGGGGGAGACGGTCGTGGATATCAAAGATATCAACGCGGGGATCAGCACAGCCATCGACCTGGCACTGCGTGTAGGTGATCATTCGGCAGGCCGGATAAACTTTTCTGGAAGCATCGATGCGATTGATGGAAACAAGCTTCGCCCGCTCAAGCTCACCGCCGATCAGAATCTGAAGTTTACCTCGATCGATCTCGCTGCGCTGAAGCCCGTTCTGCGACTGGCAGATGTGCGCGGCGACTTCGGGGGAATTGTCAACGGCACGCTGGCCCTGAAGGTGGACGGACTTCGCAGCAGCGGGGTCGACGGGTTGATCACGGTGGATCAAGCATCGGTGGCCGGTTTCGAGCAGTTGAAAGGCGACACGCTGCGCATCGTCCGGATGGACATCCCCATCAAAATCACCCGTGCCGCGGACGATGCTGGCTCTGCGATTGTCAGGGTTCAGTCGCTGCGGGTCGACGCGCCGCAGTTTCAGATTGTGCTCGCCGGTGAGTTGCTGGAGGAGTCGCTGGCCAACGTTGCCAGCGGCAAGCCTCCGGGAGCTGACGGGTGGCTGAGCTCGACCCTCTCGATAACCGACCTCGCCGACCTGCTGAACCAACTCCCGCGGGCGGCGCAACTGCTTGAAGGCGTTAAGATCGAGTCGGGGCAACTGATTCACACCGCCGGGTTTACGCTGCGGAAAGACAAGAGCTTTGCCAAGATGCGGCTCGACATCGACGCTGCCGGCACGCGCGACAGCCAGAAGATCGCATTCGCGCCAATCGGATTGTCGTTTGACACCACCTATGCGCCGGCGGTCGATCCGCTGAATGCGCTGACCGATATGGCGCTCGTGCTCACCAGCGACTTCGCGAGAATCAACGGCGGGGGGGTGACGATCGACAAGCTTGAACTCTCCGGCGACGGCGACCTCGGCAAACTCGAGTCGCAATTGTCGCAGTTTGTCGACCTCGGCGGAATTGGGTTGCAAGGTAAGTTTGATTTTGCACTCGGGAGCAAGGGCGACCTGCAGAAACCCAACAGTACGGTTGCCGCAAGTGCAAAGGTGAACCTGTCTGGTGTAAACCTGCAGATTCCCGAACAGCCGCCTGTGAACATCGGCGCGATGGCGCTCACGATCGATTCCACCCTCGGCACCGACGGTGCCGGCGGGATTGCCAAAGTTGTGAGTGCAAACGTCGCTGTCACCAGTGGCGACACTCCGACGGAAAGGGTGCTCGACCTTGCAGCGACTGCGCAGAACCTTGATCTTGCGTCCAATTCGGTCGAGCAGTTTGAACTGACGAACCTCGCCATTAGCAGTCTGCCCAAACTCGTCTCGCAGTTTGGGGCGTTTATGCCGGCGCTGAAAGAACAGCAGATCGAGATTCGCGATGGCCAGATCTATGCCAATGTCGCCGGCAGCTACGATGGTAAGGGTCAGACTGTCACACTCCGCAAGCCGTTGTCGTTGAGCACGCCCAACCTTACGGTGGCCAAAGCCGGCGCGGTTTTGCTCGATCGCGAGAAGATCGTAACGCAGATACTTGGCACGATCGGCCTGGCCAGCGGTGTGTCTGCAGACCTGTCGCAGGTGAGTGTCACCTCGTCCATTTTCACGCTCGCAAAGTCCGATCCGCCGTTGCAGATTCGAATGAGCGAATCGGGCGCGATGACCGGCAGCGGACGTCTTCAGTTGACTGCCAATCTGGTGAAGTTGGGCGCGGCAATTCAGGCGCTGGGAGAGACACCCGCCAGAGTTCAGAATGGAACCCTCGTCGCGACGATCGATTTGGTCGGCGGGATTGGCACGGAGTCGACGGCGACGCTCGACGGTTTGATCGAGCAACTCGGCATTACCGCGGGCGGTCAACAGGCGATGACCAGCGAGCGGGTGGCAATGAAGGCCGCCGTCGTTACGTCGGCCGACCTTTCTTCCCTTCGGGCGACTGCGAGCCTCGACAGCAGCTTTGCGACGGTGGCTCTGACGAAGGCCGAGTTGCTGCTGGGAACCGATACCAAGCCCGTCGGCACCTACGACATAGCCCAAGCGCTTGCTGCCGAAATCAGCATCCCCAATCTGCCGAAACTTTATGCCCTCGCGACTGCGTTTGTTCCGGTGGATGTGTCCTCCGGTGTTGGCGCTACGACGTCGGCCGAAACAACTCCAGTTGAGCCTCTGCTCATCACCAACGGCACCGCGGCGCTTCGGCTGAACCTTGCTCGCGAGGGGACCACCAGCAAGCTCACAGTGTCCGATGCCGCGATCAGCAATCTTGCGCTTCGCCGCGGCGCGCAAGCGTTTGCGTTTGATCGGTCTGCCCCGATCACCCTGGCAGTGGTTGCCGATCTCGATGCGGTGGTGGAACAGATTCGTTCGATCAAGGTAACGCAGCTCACCGGCGACTTGCGCGTTGCGCAACTTTCCATGCCCAGCCCCATTACGATTACCGACGTATTGACCAAGCCGACGGCCAGCGGCGGGGTGGAACTCGTGGGCGAGCTTGCAGCGATCGCGCCGCTTCTCGCGGTGATTCAAGGCGGCGAGGCGCTCCCCTACGCGGGGCGGCTGAAGGTCACGCAGCAGCTTTCCAATGCCGGTGATGCGGTCAATCTCAATGGCGCGATCACAATCGACAACCTCCACATGCGCGATGTGGCCACCGGGAAGATCACCCCTCTCGAAAAGCAGTTGGCCGTTCGCAACGACATCTCGGCCGATCTGGTGAAGTCCAACGCGCAAATCAGATCGTTGACCGTCGACATGCCGCAGACTAATGCGCTGAGCATCAAACTCAGCGGCGCTGTGGCCGATTGGGTGACCGAGCGACGATTCGACAATGTGAAGCTCGATCTGACCTACGATCTGGCGAAGCTCTGGCCGATCGTCGAGCCACTGCTGGACGTTGAAACGCGCGAGACGCTCAAAGGCGCGACGTTCGTCGGCGCGCACACCGAGTCTTTCCGGGTCAGCGGAAGCTATCCCGATAGGCCGTTTAATGAGGCGATCAAGTTTGTAAACGCCGACGGACAGATTCGGGTTGATGCCGCTGCAGCAGCCGGGCTGACGATCGAAAAGCTTACCGTGCCGATTTCGCTTCGTGATGGCAAGGCGGCGATCGCCTTCGCCGACAAGCCAAAGGCCGAGCGTTTTCCCCCACCGGCCACCGCCAACGGCGGCACGCTCAACCTTAATGGATTTTATGTCGATCTGAGTGCACCGGACGAGCCGCGTTTGTATGGCCCGAAGAAGCACCGGCTTCTGCACAATGTCAGCATCAATCCCGCCCTGGGCAACACCCTGGGCAAGTACATTAACCCGACGTTCGCGAATACCGAGCGCGCCGCGGGACTGCTGGATGTCACCATCGAGCGATGTGAGGGCGTGGCGCTGATTGAAAAGTGGCAAACGTCGGAAAGCGGCGACGCGCGCATCGTGATGTCGGTAACGAAGCTGGACATCGCCAATCCACTCGGAAGCCTCATGTTCGGCAAAGTCGCCGGCGCGCTGAAGCTCGGTAGCCTGACAAAAAACCAGACGGATGTCTTTCGAGGCGAGATTCGCGATGCAGTCATCACGCTGGAGAAGGGTCGCACGACGCAGGACCTGACGATTTCGTTGAGGGAGGATGTCGAGGCGACGGACCCGATCACTGGCGCAACGATCACGATTCCGAAGAACATGCCTCTGAGCTTTCGCGGGGACATTCGGCTGAGCGATTTGAAGCAGCAGCTGCGCGTGTCGTTGCCGCCGGCGCTGGTGGGGCGGATGATTCGTGTGAGTGAGAAGGACATGATGCGAATCTTCCCCGACGGCGTACCGATCAGCCTCGCCGGAACGACGACAAGCCCGGAGGTCGACCTTGGGAACATCGTCGGCAGGCTGATCGAGGCGCAACTGCGCGGGGCCATCGGCGGGAAGGCCGGCGACCCCATCGGCGGGCTGATCGACGCCATCGGGGGACGCAAGAAAGAGAAGGAATGACCTCAGTTTCCTCATAAAATCACCCATTCTCAACCAGCGGCGAACACCGTCGGGTTGATTCATCTCTCCATTCATCCGGATTTTCGGATGGATGCCCGCTTGCTCCCCGATTCACTCCGCTGTATGTTTCCCCTCCCGCACGCCCGGCGGTTGAAACGGGTTTGATTCAGAAAATCGAAGGAGCATTCAACGTGGCATCCGCACGCAAACACTTGTTCACCAGCGAATCGGTATCGATGGGTCATCCCGACAAAGTCTCGGATGCCATTTCCGACAGCGTTCTCGACGCCATCTTCGCCCAGGAAATAAAAGAGAAACACGACATCCGCGGGACGCGCGTTGCGTGTGAAACGCTCTGCACCACTGGCCAGGTGGTGGTTGCCGGCGAAGTGAAGACCAATGTTTATGTGCACGTTGATGAGATCGTCCGCAACACGATCAAGTCGATCGGTTATCACCATCAGGATATCGGTTTCAGCCATGACAGTTGCGGCGTGCTGAACGCCATCCACTCGCAGAGCGCCGACATCGCCCGCGGCGTGGACAACGCCCGCGACAAGGGCAGCAAGAAGGCCGCCAAGGAAGAAGGTGCCGGCGATCAGGGGATGATGTTCGGCTTCGCGTGCCGAGAAACCGAAGACCTCATGCCGCTGCCCATCTGGCTTGCCCATCGCATCATGGAGAAGCAGGCCGACCTGCGCGCGTCGGGTAAGCTGAAATATCTCCGCCCGGATGCCAAGAGCCAGGTCACGGTCGAGTACGAAAATGGCCGTCCGACGCGTGTGCACACCGTCGTGCTGAGCACGCAACACGATACCAGCATCATCAAGGGCGAAGTGGTCAGCGATGATGCCAAGAAGGAGATGATCGAGAAGATCATCAAGCCGTGCATTCCCGCCAAGTACTTTCATGACAAGGTGATTTATCATGTGAACCCCACGGGCCGATTTGTGATCGGCGGGCCGCACGGCGACACGGGGCTGACGGGCCGAAAGATCATCGTCGACACCTACGGCGGCCGCGGACGCCACGGCGGGGGCGCGTTCAGCGGGAAAGACCCCACGAAGGTCGATCGCTCGGCTGCCTACATGGCGCGATACATCGCCAAGAACATCGTCGCTGCGGGACTCGCCGACGAGTGCGAGGTGCAACTCGCGTATGCGATCGGCATTGCCGAGCCGGTGAGTGTATTTGTCGACACCTTTGGTTCCGGCAAGATCGATGAGAAGAAGATTAGCGATATCGTCGTGAAGCATGTCGATCTCAAGCCCCGCGGGATCATCAATCATCTGCAGTTGCTCAACCCGATTTTCCGCCCGACCAGCAGCCACGGCCACTTCGGCCGCAAGCCCGGCAAGGTAAAGGTCGACGGCAAGGTCTACGACACCTTTACCTGGGAAAAAACCGACCTCGCCGCCACGTTCCGCAAGGCGGCGGGGGTGTGAGAATCCCCCGGCCCCGCGGGCGAGCAATGCCCCCCGCTGGATGAGCGCTGTATTTGTTCGCGCAAAAGCCAGAATGCCCCGCTGCGAGTAAGTCAAAGCAATTTCTGCGCCGTTGAGGCTATCCATTTTTCATTCCATCTGCCGATAAAACGGAAAGTTGTCCGTTATGGCGGAGCGATGGTTGTACGAACGCATCGCTCCGTTTAACATCCCACCCCCTTAACCCGGGCGGGTGTGAATCCGCCGATCGTGCAAGAGCTTGAGGAGGCTCCGAACTTACATGCGATACCTGACTCGTTGGAAAGGGCTAACCATCGCCCTTACCGTTGGTCTTCTTCTCGCCGTCGTCGCGACCCCGGCGATGGCAAGCGAGGCGAAGCTTAAACTCCCCGAAGAACTCACCACCGCCAAGATGTACCTCGGTGGGACCACCACGGGGCACACCCTGCTGCTCTGGGGGCTGGGCATTTGCGTACTCGGCCTGCTCTTCGGTGTCGGCATCTATGCCCAGCTGAAGAAGATGCCGGTGCACAAGTGCATGCTCGAAGTCTCCGAGCTGATCTATGTCACCTGCAAAACCTACCTCTTCACTCAAGCCAAGTTCCTCATGATCCTCTGGGTGTTTATCACCGCAGCGATCGTCTTCTACTTCGGCTTCTTAGCCGAGTATCCCACCGGTCAGCTCAACTCCGCCGGCGAAGAGATCATGGGCAAGGGCTTTCCGGCCTGGAAGGTCGGCATGATTGTCGGCTTCAGCCTCGTGGGCATGGCCGGCTCGGCCGCAGTCGCGTGGTTTGGCATTCGAGTCAACACTTTTGCCAATAGTCGCACGGCGCACGCCTCGCTCAAGGGTTTCGGATACCCCTGCTACGCCATCCCGCTCAAGGCCGGCATGTCGATCGGTATGGTGCTCATCAGCGTCGAACTGCTCATCATGCTGGCGATCATTTTGTTCATTGATCGCACCCTGGCCGGGCCGTGCTTTATCGGTTTTGCAATTGGCGAATCACTCGGTGCTGCAGCCCTTCGCGTGGCTGGCGGCATTTTCACCAAGATCGCCGATATCGGCTCGGACCTCATGAAGATCGTCTTCAAGATCAAGGAAGACGACGCGCGCAACCCCGGCGTCATCGCCGACTGCGTGGGCGACAATGCCGGCGACAGCGTTGGCCCCAGCGCCGACGGCTTCGAAACCTACGGCGTGACCGGCGTTGCCCTCATTACGTTCATTCTCCTCGCTATCAACGATCCGATGATTCAGACCAAGCTGCTTGTCTGGATCTTCGTCATGCGCCTCCTCATGGTTGTCACCAGCGGGCTGGCCTACTTCATTAATGAAGCCTTCGCCAAGGCCCGCTATCTGACGAAGCGCAGCTTCAACTTCGAAGCCCCGCTCACCAGCCTGGTGTGGCTCGCCTCGATTCTCTCGATCATCGCCACCTACGTCGTCTCCTACTTCATGATGGGCAACATCACCGTCGGCACTTATGCCAACACCGATCTGTGGTGGAAGCTGGCAACCATCATCACCTGCGGCACGCTCGCAGGGGCCATCATTCCTGAAGTCACCAAGATCTTTACCTCCGTCCACGCTCGCCACGTCCGCGAGGTTGTGACCGCCAGCAAGGAAGGCGGGGCGTCGCTCAACATTCTCTCCGGTCTTACCGCCGGCAATTTCAGCGCGTTCTGGGTCGGCGGGGTGACGATCGCAGGTCTGATGGCGATTGCATACCTCATCACCCTCATCGGTGTCCCGGTCAACCCCGGCGACGTTAACAGCAGCCTGAGTTCCATCATGCCGGCCTCGGCGATCTTCGCTTTCGGCCTTGTGGCCTTCGGCTTCCTGGGCATGGGCCCTGTCACCATCGCCGTCGATAGCTATGGCCCGGTGACCGACAACGCGCAATCGGTTTATGAACTCTCGCTCATCGAAGAACAGCCCGACATCAAGGCCGACCTCAAGCAAAACTTCGGCATGGATGCCGACTTCACGCAGGCCAAGATGCTGCTGGAAGAAAACGACGGCGCCGGCAACACGTTCAAGGCCACCGCCAAGCCCGTGCTGATCGGAACCGCGGTCGTCGGCTCGACCACCATGGTCTTCAGCATCATCATGCTTCTCACCGACGGCCTGACCAATCAGCTTGCCATCTCCAACCTTTCGATTCTGCACGCCCCGTTCCTGCTCGGCATGATCATGGGCGCTGCGGTGATTTACTGGTTCAGCGGTGCAAGCTGCCAGGCGGTCATCACCGGTGCCTATCGCGCCGTCGAGTTCATTAAGCAGAACATGAAGCTCGAAGGCGTTACCAAGGCCTCGGTGGAAGACAGCAAGAAGGTCGTCGCCATCTGCACGCAATACGCGCAGGCGGGGATGTTTAACATCTTCCTTACCGTGTTCTTCATGACCCTCGCCACCGCGTTCATTGATGCCTACTTCTTCGTCGGCTTCCTCATCGGCTTGGCAGTCGTCGGCCTGTTCCAGGCCATCTTCATGGCCAACGCCGGCGGAGCATGGGACAACGCCAAGAAGATCGTCGAGACCGAGCTTCGAATGAAGGGCACCCCGCTGCACGATGCCACCGTCGTTGGCGATACCGTCGGCGATCCGTTCAAGGACACCAGCAGCGTCGCGCTCAATCCGATCATCAAGTTCAGCACGCTCTTCGGCCTGCTCGCCGTCGAGCTGGCTATTCAGATGACAAAGAGCGGCAACGTCACCCTGCAACACATTCTCGCCGGCGTGTTCTTCCTGATCGCGCTGGTATTCATCTATCGCAGCTTTTACTCGATGCGCATCGGCGACGATTCGGCGACGCATTGACCCGCACGCAAACCGACCGCTCCCCCTCTCGGCCACCCGAGAGGGGGAGCGCGATCGCGCCTCCCTCCCACCGCCTCGCCCACGTCCCCCCCAAGCCCCGTAGTTCGCGATAGAAGTCGTTCCCGTTCCGCACTATTCAAGTGTTTCGCAGCCGGTAAGTGCCTATCTGACAGTCACTAATGACTCGGAAGTAAGTAGTAAAACGCATTTTCAAAAATCGGGCATTTCCGGGCAATTCAGGGCACGCAGGCAAACCGCGCACCGTCCTCCCCCATTCATCATTCATAATTCATCATTCATCCTTTCCTTACTACCCCCCGTGTTGCGCCAGCGGTGAACAAAAAGCGCAGCGCCGGGCATTTTTTTCCCGCGAAGGAGAATGCGGGTGGCACGACATGGGCTTCTCGCCCTTGTCGTGCCGATGCTGAAATGGGTGCAGAATCGGTTGCAATGGGACCCCACGACCACGCGAGTACCCCAAGTCGTGCCACCGGGAAACTCAAGAGGTATTCCGTGTGTCAACCGGTAGCCTACTCGCCTTGTCGGGGGTTTCCCTCGTGAACAAGCGGATTGTGGTTGCTTTCGACCGCAGGGAAACACCGCGGACTTGACGGTCCTATAACTGGCGAACTTTCCCCAGTCGACTGCCCAGACGATCCAGTTGAACGCGAAAGAGGTGAATTTCTCTTCGTTCATAAGATGAACTGCCCGACGGGCGAGCTTTCTTTGCGTGAAGGGCATTGGGTCACCGGTTCACCCGAGGGATTTCTCCTCGAAACTTGGCCCCGCGGTCCGATCGACTACGCACTTTAACCTGAGAATCCCGGTCAACCCTGTGACTTTCACTGGCGGAATCGGGTGGCAATCCTGCCGGATCGCAGACAACTGGAGCAAGTAGAATGAAGATGCGTCTTCCCGAGCGTCGCCTTTCGCCGCTCAGCCTGATCGAAAACCTCGAGTCGCGCAGGCTCTTGTCGGGATTTTCTGTTGTGACCGCGTTCAACAACACCAACGGTGCCAACCCCTACGGCGGGCTGTTGCTCGTCGGCGACAAGCTCTACGGCACGACGCAGCGCGGAGCCGCCAACGGTGCCGGGAGCGTTTTTTCCGTACCCGTCGCCGGCGGGTCGCCAACCACGCTGGCGACCTTCAACAATACCAACGGAGGCGACCCGCGGGGCACACTCATTCGCTCGGGCAATACGCTCTACGGAACCACCTTCGGCACCACCACCGCCGACGGATTCGGCACTGTCTTCTCGCTGCCCATCACCGGTGGTGCTGTCACGACGCTGGCCAAGTTTAACGGCACCAATGGCGCACGCCCCGAAGCAGGCGTGATCCTTTCCGGTAACACCCTCTACGGCACCACCCGCACCGGAGGCGCGAACAACTTCGGCGCGGTCTTCTCCGTACCCGTCACCGGCGGAGCCATCACCACACTCGCTTCCTTCAACCGCACCAACGGCGAAGAACCACGCGGCGGACTCCTCCTCACCAACGGAAAACTCTACGGCACAACCCTCAAAGGCGGGTCCAGCAATCGCGGCACGATCTACTCCGTTCCCATCACCGGCGGAGCGATCTCCACGCTCGCACATTTCAACGGAACCAACGGCGGCGACGCCTACTCCGAACTCACGCTCTCCGGCAACACCCTCTACGGAACCACCTACGGCGGAGGCACGAGCAATGGGGGCACAGTCTTCTCCATCCCACTCACAGGCGGAACCGTCAGCACGCTCACATCCTTCATCAACTCCAGCCCGAACCCATTCAGACCCATCGGCGGACTCGTCCTCTCCGGCAACACGCTCTTCGGCACGGCATTGTCCGGCGGAGCGAGCACTCGCGGCGCGGTCTTCTCGCTCCCAATCACCGGCGGATCACCTACCACGCTCGCATCGTTCGACGGAACCAACGGCGCGTTCCCCTACGCCGGTGTCACCCTCGGAAACAACGCGCTCTTCGGCACCACCGACCTCGGCGGAACCCTCAGCCCCGGCGGATTCCAGAATCGCGGCGTCGTCTTCCGAGTCCCACTCGATACCTTCGCCTCCACCTCCAACCGCGTTCTCACCATCAACGGAACCTCGGGCAACGACGTCTTCACCCTCGGAACCTCCGGCTCAAACATCACCGTCAATCGCAACGGCATTCCGCTCACCTACGCATCCTCATCAATCGATCGCATCGATGTTCTCGCAGGTGCGGGTAACGATCGGCTCACCACCGACGATTCCTTCGCCAAGCCGATCTATGCATTCGGCGACGAGGGCAAAGATACCCTCACTGGCGGTAGCGGAAGCGATACCCTTTCTGGCGGTGCTCAGGCAGATGTACTCATCGGCGGCGGCGGGGAGGATCGACTCAACGGCAACGGAGGAAACGACGAACTCCAAGGCGGCGGCGGGAACGATCGCCTCTACGGCAACGACGGCAACGATTTGCTCGTCGGCGGGAAGGGCGTCGATCGACTCTTCGGCGGTGTCGGCGATGACCTGCTTCGCGGCGGCGACTCCGCCGACAAACTCTACGGGGAGACCGGCAACGACACCCTCTTCGGCGATGCCGGCCAGGACCTCCTCGACGGCGGCCTCGGCACCGACACCGCAACACGCGACAACGATGACTACACCCCCATATCCGTCGAAGTGCTGCAGTGAAATGCGCTGAACCGTGACAAGTCAGCACCGCCGGACACAAGCAACCGCGTGATTTAGCTCAGCGCCCGGCACTACTTGGCTTGAGAGCCAAGTAGTGGCACCCATCAGTCAAAACTGCTGGAAACTACCGATGAATTCTCGGGTGCCATGATATGGGCGTACTCGCCTTGTTGTAGGTTTGGCGTGCGTATATACGGATTTTCGTTGCATTTGACCGCGGTGGGGTTATTGTTGGTTGAACTTAGAACAACGAGGGGAGTAGCCGCGCGTGAAACGTCGTTCCCGACAAGCTATCGCAACCAGCATCGTTTCCTTCACCCTCTCGACTGCGGCTTTGGCGCAGATCTCTGGGACTTGGACAGGCCTGGGAACCACCGCCGACTTCAACGATCCGTACAACTGGTCCAGTTTCCCCAATGTGCCCGGCAACGGCGGGGTGGTGACGGGGGGGAATCCGTTTCGGTCGGAGACGCTCATCACCCTGAACGACAACGTCACGCTCAGCCGCTGGGAGAATTCCGGGAGTTTCGCGTTTCGAACTGGGAATGGAACCGGCTCGATCACATTAGTCGGCGAAGCGGTCGTGGCGACCGACATCGGTCCACCAGGTCCACGCACTCGCTTTACCTGGACAGATGCCATCGACAGCCCGATTCACGGTCAAAACGGGCTGACCAAGACCGGCACGGGCAGATTTGCGGTCAGCGGCATCAACACATACACCGGGGGTACACACATCCTTGATGGCTGGCTTATCGCGACCCGGCCTGAGTCGCTGGGCGCACTAGCCGGATCTGTCACACTTGACGGCGGGGGCTTGGCAGTCTTAACCGATTTGCGCGACCGGCATGTTTATATCTCCGCCAACGTCGGCACTTTTCTCAGCACATCAGTTGTGAACAGTGGCACGCTCGGCAGCGCGTCTGGGCCAGGCAGTGTTTTTTTCGCGCCGGGAGATGTCCCATCGACAAACAATCATTTTTTCGTGGTGGATGACTTCGCGCACACGGGATCAACCACCATCGCATCAAACGTCCTGCTCGGGCCGTCAGCGGACACTGCATATGGCAAGTTATCAGCGACCCAACACATCAACGCCTACGGCGGGCTGACCGTTGGCACGACCAGTGTTCAATCACCCGGCAACTTGATCAATGATTCGGCGGTAGTCAGGCTTCAGTCCGGTGCAGTTCATTTCAGCACTTCCGCGCAGCCGGAGATCATCGGGCAGATCGAGCTACAACCGGGACGAAGCTCCGCGACAGGTACATTTACCGCACAATCAGTCACCCGATCAGGGGGCGGAATTCTGATTACCAGCGCAGCGGCGCATCCTCAGATTATCACGGCGCCAGCCTTGGCAGGTAGCGGAGCAGCCGGCACACCTGCCGTGGGCGTTGTGCCGTTCGCTGTAGCTTTCTCGAGCAACAATACCCCGCGGGCTATCACCTTCGACGGTGGCCTGCTGCGCCCTCTGCAGGAAAGCGAGTGGGTTGCCCGGTCGGCTTTGGTCTCTACCCATGCGCCTGATTCGAACGTGACCGTAGACGGCTTGATGGATGGCGTGAGCGCTAAAGCAGTGCGGATGACACACGGAAGCGCCGTAAGCCCTGGAACTGGTACAGTGACAATTCATGGCGGGGGCTTGTTTGGATCGGCGGCGGTGACATTCCAAAATCGAATCAGCTTCCTGGATCACGAGGGCATCATTCATGGCCCGATGGTGATCGATGGCTCGCAGAGATTCGCCGTAACGGGCGCAATCAGCGGCAGCGGGGGCTTGACGGTGGCGGGAGATGTATCCTTGCGCGGCGCCAGCACCTACACCGGGGAAACTCACCTGTCCGGGCGTGTCGAAGTGGCGGTATCCGGCGCGCCTGGTACGCCCGGGCCGCTGGGACTCAGCACCGCACCGGTCTTTCTCTACGGAGACTCCAACCGAGGCAGTTCTCTGACGATCCGCAGTATCGGAGCAGGTTCGCAGGCGTTCGAGCGAGATGTGAAGATCATCTCCAATTCGGCTCTGCCCACGACAATCGCCTTCAGTAGCGACCTATCATCGATCCCTTTGCATCGGTTTCACAGCAATCTGGAGATCAGTGGCGTTGTAACGGTTGGAGCGGCGCAAGGCGCAAACTCCTCGGTTGAAATGAATGGAATCATCTCAGGGGATGGCTTACTGCAGCTGGACGGCGGTGCCACCCTCACGCTGCGCGGCAACGGTAGCTACACAGGTGGGACGGTGATCAGACGCAATCTGGCGATCGGTTCTGATTCCGCTTTGGGCTCAGGGCCGGTCTGGGTGGAGTTTGCTTCGCCTGCTCCGCTGTCACTGTCTGCCGAAGGCGGCCCTCGGATTTTGAACAACGCACTTAGCTGGCCTGGAAGCTTCTCGAACACCGGAACAATTCGGTTCGATGGAACGCACCCGTTAACCTTCACGTCAACCGTGGTGCCGCTGGGCACGGCGACACTCAATCTGGCTGCGACGGCACCGCTGACGTTTGCTGGTGGATGGTTGAGCCACGAAGTCAGAAGTACGGGAACCGGGACGCTTCAACTCGCCTGGTACCGCGGGCGTGGTATCAACGCGCAAGGCGGGCGCATCAACTTCATTCCCGGTTCCGCCACCACCAGCCGGGCCGAATCGCTTGCCATCGCATCCACCGCCGTGGTTGATTTGAACGACCACACGCTCGTCATTGTCGCCGGTGGCGGGTCGCTGGGTGGGGCGGCGGGGGTGCGCGAGTTGCTGGCGGCGGGGCGGTTGACTTCTTCGATGGCACAGGCCAATCCGTCATACGCCGTCGGCTACGGCGTTGCTGGCGATGTGCTCGGAATCGGCCCCACCGATCCGCCGGCGGTGTTCTTCGACCAGCTTGTGCGCGATCAGGATGTGCTCATTCGCTACACATTCGCAGGCGATGCAGATCTGAACGGCACGGTAAACCTCAACGACTTCACCCGTCTCGCGGCGGGGTTTGGGTCGTCGGGCGCGGTTTGGGCGGGTGGGGATTTCAATTATGACGGTCTTGTCGATCTTAACGACTTCACTCCGCTTGCAGCCAACTTTGGCGCGACTGCCGCCCGGGCGGTGCCGGAGCCGGCATTGCCGGCGCTGATTGTGCTTTTCCCACTGGCGACGGCGGCGTGTCGGCGGGCGCGGCGAAGGCCGGCCGCAGATTAAGATTGCCGCGGGCGCGCTCATCCGGTAGATTTTCCGGCAGATCAGGGTCTGGGTTCGGGGTTTTTAGTTTTGGATCGCCGCGGGCGCCCTTGGAGGGCGTTTGCATGGGGTGTTTCTATCTTTGTGGAGCGTGAATGCGCACTAATCTGGATTCCTTGGAAGCCCGTCGCCTGCTGTCGGCTGAGTCGTTGGAATTGTCGCATGTGCCGGGCGCGTGCTGCTGCGCCGGCTGTGCATTGCCTCCCGACGCCGGGAAGTGGGATTTCGAGGCCGCGTCGGCTGCGGGCGCGCCGGAGATGAACGTGCCCCTGAGCGAACTGCCACTGCTCGATTCTAATCCGGGTGCGCCGGTAGATCTGGTGCTGGATTTTGACGGACGCAATGTGCCGTCATGGAGCAACGGCACGCCCGGACAACAACCTGCCTACACTACCGACTCGGACGCCACGACCTATTCGCCTCAGGAATTAAGCAATATCCAAGAAATCTGGCGGCGTGTGGCCGAGAAGTATTCGCCGTTTCGAGTGAACGTCACCACGCGGCAGGGGAATGCGCCGATCGCAGGCCAGTCATTTGTGATTATGATCAGCGGAAACGGCTCGTGGTATGGCAACGCAGGGGGTGTGGCGTTTGTAAATGGATTTCAAAGCGGCGGGACGGGCGGCATCGGGTGGGTGTTTTCGGCGCAAAATCCGAACAACCTGCAATTCGTCGCCGAAGCGGCGGCGCACGAAGCGGGGCACGGCTTCGGACTGCGCCATCAAAGCACCTACAACGGTGGAACGCTCTCGCAGGAATATAACCCGGGCAACGCACTCCGCGCTCCGACAATGGGTAACAGCTATTCCACCCGGCGGGGGTTGTGGTGGGTCGGCCCGAGTTCAGGCCTCGGCGGAGGGACGCAGACCGATCTGGATCTTCTCTCACGACCGGCCAATAATTTCGGCTACCGCGCCGACGAAGCCGGCGGCACACTCGCCACCGCGGCTGACTTGCCTTTGGACGGCTTCACTGTTTCCGCTCAGGGTATCCTTACTTCGATCACCGATGTCGATCTCTATCGATTTGAAGCGGGCCTGGGCCTCGTGAGCCTGAGCGTTGCGGGGCCGACAGCGATCACCGGCGCCAACATTGGCATGATCGACCCATCCATGGCGATTCTTGATTCGCTGGGCAATGTCGTGGCGAGTTCTGCCACTGCCAACGCGAATGAGGCGATCAACTTCAACGTCACCTCGCCGGGCGTTTACTACTTGCGCGTGTCGAGTCATGGGCAGGCGGGAGACATCGGCACTTATCTGATGAATGGCGCAGTCCCCTCGGCCAATCTGCCTTCGGCGCCGACGAGTGTCGCGATTGCACCGGAGTCTGATTTCGGCTTTAGCAACAACGACGGCATTACCAATGACACCACGCCGACCATCACCGGCTTTGCGCAGCCCGGCTCAACGGTCCGGCTGTACCGCGAGCAGATTTTGCTCGGCACTGCAACGGCATCGCCGGAAGCCGTCTGGGAGATTACCACCCCGGCATTGGGTGATGGTACTTACAGCCTTGTTGCCACCGCGCAGGACGTGCGTGGAACATCGCCCAACTCGCAGACTGCCGTCATCACCATCGAAACAGTCGCCCCGGCGGCGGTTTCCAACGGGTTTGAGTTTCAACAGCGGCAGGAACTGCAGTTCACCTTCAATGAAGCCGTGAGCGGCTCGATAAATGCGGGAAGCATCCAACTCCTTTCAGTTCCGACACTTGCGCCGGTGTCGGCGAGCTTTGATGTCATCGACGCCGGCACAACCACGCTGTTAATTCCCACAGAAACGCTGGCGAATGGCAACTATCGGGCGATTTTTGCCCCCGGAACTGTGACCGACGCCGCAGGCAACACCGCGACCGGGCTAGCGCCGCTCGATTTCTTTGTGCTGGCGGGCGACGCCAATCGGTCGCGCACGGTCGATCTGCCCGACTTCACACTGCTAGCCGCCAACTTCTCGCGCACTGGCCGCACGTTCAGCCAAGGCGATTTTAACTATGACGATCTGGTGAACCTCGACGACTTCACGCTTCTTGCCGCCAACTTCGGCCGAAGCGTGCCGGCACCGGCCGACCTGCCGCGTGGCACGCCGCTGACGCCGGGCTCGTCGCCACTCCCCGTGGCATTTTCCAACACCGCCATCGATCGCCAGCGGGCGATCGAGTTGATCGATACGCCGATCGTCTAAGCAGGTGAACCTTGAAAATGACGGGTGAAGCTTCGCGGCGTGTGTCGCAACCGTTCGAGCTGCTCGAACGGCGGTTGCTGCTCGCCCGGCCCGACCCGTCTCCGGCTGACAATGTGTACTTTCGGCTGCCTCTGGCGGTCGATACTTCAGTCCACTTTTACTACGACCGAAACGAGGCGGCTGCGGGGGCTGTCGCGTGGAATGGCACTTCGCAGTCGTACAACAACCACCGCGGGACCGACTATTCAGGCGGGCCGCGCGGCCGGCCGGTGTTTGCCGCGGCACCGGGAATTCTGATCGGAAAAGACGACGGCTGGGGCGATGGCCAAGGCCCGGGCAACGGCAATTTCGCCCGGATTAACCACGGAAACAATCGCGCAGGCCTGCCGATCAACACCGTCTACCTGCATTTTGAAGCCGGCACCACGACAACCAAGCCGCTGGGCAGTTTTATCGCCACCGGCGAGCAGATCGGAGGCGTGGGCACGAGCGGCAACTCCACCGGGCTTCACCTCCACCTTGAAACGCAAGTGAACCGGGTTGCATTCGACCCATACAAAGCCATTGGCAGCAATGAGGTATCGTGGTGGGTGAACCAGGGTAGCGGCTCACCATCGACGGCGGCGCAGCCCAACAAGCTCAGCGTCGGCGATACGGCGCAAGTCTATGAACTTAGCCAGGGCGGCAGTGGCAGCTTGAATGTCCGCGGTCCGAATCCGACAAGCGGCGTCATCGGCACACGCACGGATGGCGCGCTCGGCACCGTGATTGAAGGCCCCGTCTGGTCGGCGTTCAACAACGATACGAACAACAGCCTCTGGGTCTGGTACAAGGTACGCTGGGCGGATGGGTTGGAAGGGTGGAGCGCCCACAATTGGCTGCGCCGCGCGGTGGATGTCACTCCGCCGTTGGTGACGGGTGCATCGTTTGAGTTTGAGGTCAATCCGCATCGGGTCATGGTGGGCTTTAATGAACACGTCGGCGCGAGCCTGAGTGGGAGCGACTTTCTGATAGAAGACGTGGCTACGCTGCAGACATTTGGCACAACGGTGACGTTTGACCCGGCCACCAACACCGCCGCCGTCAGTTTGGGGGGCACGCTTGGCGATGGCAACTATCGGGCGACGATCAATCCGGCGGGCATAACCGATTCATCGGGCAACGCGCTCGCAGCCGGCACCGAACTTGATTTCTTCGTCCTCGCCGCGGATGCAACGCGCGATCGGGTGGTGAATCTTGATGATTTCACCGCGTTGGCATCGCACTTCGGCCAGACAGGCCGAGTGTTCAGCCAGGGTGATTTCAACTACAACGGTTCGGTCACGCTCGCTGATTTCACCATTCTGGCCAGCAGGTTTGGCCAATCCCTTGCCGAGCCGGGGGCGCGACCGGGCCCCGCGCGCCCGGCGGTGTCCACCAACATCGCCGCTGCGCTGCGATCTCCCATGCAGGGTGTGAACGACACGATTTCCCTCAACGCGGGTGCATCGGCGGTTGTGCCGACGGAACGAATGGATGATGACCGAAAATGGTGGGAGCGGTCCTGACGGCTAGGCCTTTCTGGCCACCATCAGAAATGTATGTGAGAAAAACGGGCGGAAAAACCGCTTCCAGATTTTCAAGAAGCTGGCCGGCGGCTGCACCCAATAGCCTTCGATTGGTTCAAACCCGGTCCGCTTAAACAGTTGCGCCAGCGTCGTTGGGTCTTGCCAGCCCATGTGCTCCTCATGCACCGCTGGCCTGCCATACCGCCAGATTTTCCAAGTGCTTCCGGCGTAAAAGGGATTGGGCGTGCTGATGATGATCACCCCGCCGGGCCGCAGGTGCCGGTGCATGTTGCGAAGAAACTTTCCGGGGTTTTCGAGATGTTCGATAATTTCCCCGGCAACGATCGTGTCAACTTCTCGGCCGAGGCTCATCGTCTCGACATCTTCGACCAGCACTCGGTAGCCCTGATCGTTCAGCACTTTTGCGCCTTCCGGATCGATATCGATCCCAACCGTCCCCGGATTGGCCGCCGCGATGGCTTTATGGAGCAGGTTGGCCTTGTACTCAAAGCGCTCCTGCGCGTTGTGCTTTGCCTTGCGCGAATCAACACAGCCGAGGTCGAGCACATCCCGGTTACGAATATGCGGCTCAATCACGCTGAATCGATCGCGGAGAGTGGTTTCAAACATAGTCAACTGCCTGTGTCTACAGCCTGTCTCAACGGCTATGCCGAGGGCCGGCGTTTCCGGTCGATCGCTGCCTGATAAATCGCCAGTAATCCGTTTACATGAATGTCATACGCCAGCTTGGGTCGCAACATCAGCGCCGCCTGCGACATGGTGGCTCTTCGCTTCGGGTCGAGCATCGCCTTCATCGCTTCAGTAAGGCGCGGCACGTCGTTAGGGTCGGGCACGATCATGCCGTCCAGCCCGTGCGTAAGAAACTCACCCGCCCCATTGGCCGCCGACGTAATGACCGGCACGCCCATCGCCAGCGCCTCGAGCACTACCAGGCTGCACGGATCATGGTGAGTGGGAAGCACAAAGAAATCCGCGCAGCGGTAGTACGGATATGGGTCGGATGCCGCCCCGGCGAAGAAGACTCGCTTTTCAGCCCCCAACTTCGACGCAATCTTTTCGTACGGTGCCGAAAAATCCTTGCCGACGACCACCAGCACCAGTTTTCCATCGGGCACGCGCGCCAATGATTTGATGGCGATATCGACTCCCTTGCGATGAAAATCCTGCGCAATCATCAGCGCGATTACTGCGTCGTGCGGAATGCCCAGTTTTTGTCGGACAGCGGCGCCGGCATCGGGCCTTTGTTTTGGGTCAAACTTGCGCGTGTCGACGCCGTTGTATAAAACCGGCAGGGCCTCGGGCTTCATCATGTAACGCCCCAGCACACTCCGCCGGACGTATTCGCTCAGACACAGGACCAGCGGCGGGACGGGAGTGGACATCATGGCACGCTCGACCGTGGCGAACCGCCGCCGGCGCGCGTTCAGGCGATTGCCAAGTTTTGCCATCGTCTGTGCCCACTTGCCACGATACTTCAAATGTCCCGTCGCCAGGTTTTCTGCCGCCAGCCCGGCGTGGGGATGGTATACGTCGCACCGGCTCACCGGCAGCATCGCGTGCAGAACGTCAAAATTATGTGACAGCAAATGTGTGTTCAGGTGGCTGACAAATGACCGATAGCGCATCGCGGGCGTGAACCCGTTGGCATCACATTTGATCTGCTTCACTTCCCAGGGCGCATCCTTAAAGCTCGAAGCCAGCAGCGTCAGATCGTGCCCTCGATGCGAAAGCGATCGCGCCAGGTCGATCGTGTAGCGCTCGGCACCCCCGCGGGCGGGGTCGGCGTGGAAAATGATCAGGCCAATCTTCACTTAGCGGGGCATTGTGCGGGAACTGGTGCGATCGGCAAGTGGATGCAAAGTTGTCGCCATCAAAATCACTCTGTACGTCAAGGCTGCCAAAGGTAGTAAAACCCATTCGGCAACACCGCCGACTCCGGAATCGGAAGCGAGAACGCGCTCATTTGCGGCGGGGGAGAGTCCTGCGTGGCGTAGATGCTCCCGCTGTAGCCGTAGGGGCGTTTATACATCACCACTTTCGCACCCGGTACTTTGGCACGATCGCGGGCGATGGAAATGGCGTCTTCGAGCAGTCCCAACTCATCCACCAGGCCAAGTGCCTTCGCCTGCTCGCCGGTGAAGATCCGGCCGTCGGTCTTGTCGGCGATGGCGGTGTCATCCCCGAGGTTGCGCCCGTCCTGCACCACTGTAATAAACCGGCGATGGTACGAATCGATCATCTCCTGAACAATCTTCCGCTCTTCTCCCTCAAGCGGTTTGAACGGCGAGGCCATGTCCTTCAATCGGCCCGATTTGACGGTCTCCGGCTTCACGCCGATGAGGTTCATCGTTCCTTCCAGATTGAAGCTGCTGAAGATCACGCCGATCGAGCCACACACACTGCTCGGCTGCGCGACGACGGTGTCGGCGGCGCAGGCGACGTAATACGCGCCGCTGGCGGCAACTTCCTGAAATGAGGCGATGACAGGTTTGCCGGTCCGTTTTTTGAACCGCTGGACGAGTTCATACATCGCGTCGGAGCAGGTGACCGTTCCACCCGGGGAGTTAATGCGCAGGACGACCGCCTTCACCTTGCGGTCGGTCTCGGCGCGTTCGAGTTGTTGTGTGAATAGCGAGAGTCGATTCTCGCGTGCACCCACGATGCCCCCGGCGGCGCGCGCGTTCATCAGCAGGCCTTCCACTTCGATGATGGCGATCTTGCTGCCATCAAGAAATCGGCCCGACTGAACGGTCTGCTCCTTGAGCTTTGGGGAATCAAAGACGGGTGTGAGCAGGACACTCGGCGGGGAACACCCGGCGGCAGTGAGGATTGTCAGGAACCACGCCGCGGCGAGCGGCAGCAATTGATGTGGGTGTATGAAAGCGGGTTGCATGGTGAAGACAGCGTACTCACCGGCGACGAATCGACAACGCGCCCATTCTCGCCAACAATCCGTCGATGGCGTTTCATATCTCTCCCGCGGAGTTTGCAGCACTGGTGCAGGAAGCGATCGCCTCGCTGCCGCCCCAGTTTGCCGCGGCGTTGGAAGAAGTGCTGATTGAGATCAAGCCACGGCCGTCGCGCGAACAATTGCGAAGCGTGGGCCTGGCGGACGATGAGCTTCTGCTGGGTTTGTACGTCGGCCGCCCCATGACCGAGCGAAGCGTGCAAGACGGGCCGGCTTTGCCGGATAAGGTGGAGATTTTTCAGGAAGATTGCGAGTTAGCCTGCGATTCGCGGGAACAACTGGTGCGGGAAGTCCGTATCACCGTTTTACACGAACTTGGGCACCATTTTGGCATGGATGAGGATGATTTAGAGGCATTGGGCTACGGCTAACGTAAGTAGAACCCCGCCGGTGGCGTTCTATGAGCCTGCAACCGCAACCGGCGGCGGAGCGGCCCGGTCGTCGGTGGCCTCCGCAGTGTCGCGGCGGCGGGCGTTTGGCCGATGTTTGTTATCAGACACGCTCGGTTTCGCTTGACCGTGCCTTTTTGTGCTTTTATACGCTATCATGTTGCGTCCATTACGGGCTTCAACGCGAACTTTGACCCATGACTTTGAGGATCTGATATGAACCGATTCGTCCCCGCAACTCTCTTTCTCGCAGCAACTTGTGCGTTTTGCAGCGCATCAGAACCTGCGATCGTCGGGGGCATTACCCAGCCGAGCGAACGTCGCACCCTGGCTTTTGAGTCCGGGGGATTGGTGGCCGAGGTGATGGTGAAAGAGGGCGATGCGGTCAAGGTGGGCGATGTTTTGATGAAGCAGGAATCGCGCCTGGACGAGGCCGAAGCCGAGATTCGGCGTATTGACGCCGAGAGCAGGGTGGAAATCGACGCCGCCGAGAAAGAGTTTCAACTCCGCAAGGTGCAGTATGAACGCAAGGCCGGCGGCGGCGACGCCGCGTACGCGCCCGCTGAAGTGGAGGAGGCACGCATCACCATGGAAGTGGCCGATTTGAAGCGCGCAGAGGCGAAAAACAAGCACGATCAGGCAGTGGCGGTGTATAACCGTTCAAAGGTAAAGCTCGAACTCATGCGCATCGTTAGCCAGATTGATGGCATCGTTGAAAAAATCAGCGTCGATCCGGGCGAAATGGCCGACCCGCAAAAGCAGGAAGGCGCGATCAGCATTGTGAAGAACGATCCGGTCTGGGTCGAAGTCCCGCTATTGAAAGCGTGGCAGGTGGCACGACTTAGCCCGGGTCAGGAACTTCCGGTTCGTTACACCGTGGACAAGGCTGATGCATGGCAGTCGGCCCGGATTATCTTCATCGCTCCGGTGGCTGATGCTCGCTCGGGCACGCAGTCGGTTCGGCTGGAAATGCCCAATCCACAGGGATGGGCGTCGGGTCTGGATGTGGAAATCAAGCTGCCCGCCGAGCTTCTCAATGACCCGACCGTGATGAGCGGTACCGCGGCGCGAAACTAAAGTGGTTTGTGTGGCGTGAGCGACCAGCGCTGTTTGAAAAGTGGAGCGGAAGAGTAAACGAGGCGGTTTGAATTCAGGGAGTTGCGCGCGGGTAGTTGAAGGATGTTGCTGATGCAAGCGGATCGGCGGCGAATCAAGACTCGTAAATGACAACAAACTCTTATGGCTACAGTAATCGATTCATCACAATCGGGCGGCTCGCAGGAGAAGCAGCGGCAGCAGCAACAGCAGGAAGCGCAGACCGCCTTATCGCGCGTGGGAATGCTTCAGAAGGCGATACAAAACGCGCCGGACCTGCCGCAGTTCCTTCACGAACTGATTTACCTGCAGGCGGTGACGGTCGCTGGCACTGAAGCCGCGGCATTTCTGGTTCGGCCGGGCGAGCAGAGCGGCTTTCTACTCGAACTACAGGACCACATTCGGCCCGATTCATCATCGCCGGAGCAAAAAGACGCGGCGGTGCAGGCATTTAAGGAGATCGCGCTGCCTTGCGTGCAGCAGGGCAAAGATGGCGCGATCGAAGTCGACGCCGCCGATGCTTCGGGGGAGATTCAATACTGCCTGGTAACGCTTCTGCGGAATGAGCAAAACGCAATCGTGGCAGTGACCGCCGTCATCACGCGTTGCCGCGATCTTCAGCGGGCTCAGCAGCGGCTGGACAGCATGCGGCTGGTGGCGGGTTACTTTGATATCTTCCTCATCCGGCGCAAGCTCGAACACGTCGCGGTGCAGGCGAAGACCCATCAGGACGTTTTGCAGTTCAGCAGCAGCTTCGCGACCGCAGACGGCTTTACCGCTGCGGCCATGGGATTGTGTAATGAGCTTGCAACGCGCACCGGCGCGGCGCGGGTGAGCATTGGCTGGCAGCGTTTTCGCAATATCCGGCTGAAAGCGATGAGCCACACGGAGAACTTTGATCGCAAGCAAGAGCTTTCGGTGATGATCGAAAAGGTGATGGATGAGTGCGCCGATCAGGAAGGCCCGGTGCATTATGAGGCCGACGGCACCGGCTCAGAGAACATCACACGCATGGCTCAACAACTCAGCCGCGCGGAAGGCGGGGCGACGATTCTAAGCCTGCCGATGCGGCGAAGCGGCGACGTGAAGGGCGTGCTTTCGCTGGAGTTTCATCCGGGGACCAAGCTCAACCCCGCGGCGATGAACGGCCTTGTTGTGGCCGCCGAGTTGCTTTCGCCGCAGTTGCACGACCGATACGAGGTTGATCGTTGGTGGATCACCAAGACGGTGCTCGCGGTGGGAAATGTGGGCAAGATGGTCGTCGGGCCGAAGCATCGGCTTGGCGTGCTCATCTCAATGCTGGTCATTGGGCTGATCTTGTTCGTCTGTCTGTACAAACCGATGTATTCCGTCACGGCACCGTTTACGTTTGTCTCGAACGACAAACGGATCATGAGTGCCCCGTACGAGGGCGTACTGGCGAAGGTGCATTTCAAGTCGGGTGATAGCTTCAAGAAGGGCGACGTGCTGGCGCAGATGCAGACGTTCGATTACGAGCAGCAGCAGATTGCCAAGGAGCGTGAAGCAGAGGGCAAGTTCCGCGAGGCATCCAAGCTCCGCGGCGAAGGGAAGATTGCCGACGCCATCGCATCCGAGATCATGGGCAAGGCCGCCGAGGCCTATGCACTGGCTTACAAGTCAAAGGTTGAGCAGGGCAGGATCGTTGCGCCATTCGATGGGCAGATTCTCAAGGGCAACCTGTGGGACAAGCAGGGCACCGTCATCAAGATGGGTGATGAGGTTTTCACGATCGGTGTGGTTGACCCTGACGCACTCGAGGTGGAAATGCTGGTTCACGAGCGCGATATTCAGGAAGTCACTCTGGCGCAGAAGGTGAACGGAAAGGAGACCGGCGAACTTGCCACGACCTCTCTGCCGGATACCAAGATTCCATTCGAGATCATCCGCAAGGTCCCGCTGAGCGAGTCCAAGGACAACAAGAACGTGTTTCGAGTCTACGCTAAGGTCACCGGCCCGGCGAGCAGCGACTGGCTCCCGGGCATGGCGGGTGAGGCGAAGATCAATATCGAACCGCGGTCGCTCATCTGGCAGGGCACGCATCGGTTCGTTGATTGGGTGAAAATGAAAGCTTGGACTTGGCTGTAAGTCGGCCGAGAGGTGCGGCGCAGGGCTTGATGAGTCCCGATCTCAGCGAAGCGCGCGAGCCTTGTTACGAGAAGGACGGATGAGAGAAGAGACCGGGCGGCAAGGCTGGAGCAGCAAGTTTGTGCTCGCCCCCTTGCCTCTGATGACTCGCCCCTGAACTATCATGCTACAATTACGACCCACATTCTCAGAGTCCTGGTATCGGGTGGTGGCGTTGAAGCCCAAGCTGCGCGCGACGGCCCAGATCAGCCGCCAGTATTACCGCGGGGAGCGCTGGTATGTTGTGCGCGATCCTGCGGGCAATCAGTTTCACCGGCTTTCGGATGCTGCCTATCGCTTCATCGGCCTGCTGGATGGCCGTCGAACCGTCGGCGAGGCGTGGGATCTGGTCGGCGGGACGCTCGCCGATGACGCGCCGACTCAGCCGGAAGTGATTCAGATTCTTTCTCAGCTTTATGCGGCCAATCTGGTCGAAACCAATGTCACCCCCGATGCCCAGGTGTTGCTCCGCCGTCACAAGATGCAGGTGAAGCGGAAAATGCAGGGGCGGCTGATGAACGTGCTGTTTCCGCGCATCCCGCTTTGGGACTGCGACCGGTTTCTCGTCCGCTGGATGCCGTTGATGCGGGTTTTTCTCAGCGGCTTCGGCATTTTGCTCTGGCTTGCGGTGGTGGGGCTGGCCGCGTTTCAGATTGCGCCGGAATGGCAGCGAATCACCGAAGCCGCCAAGTTCACCATTTCGCCGCAGAATTGGATGTGGCTCTGGCTGGTGTTTGTCGTAACAAAACTCATCCACGAACTGGGCCACGCATTCATGTGCCGCAGGTTCGGCGGCGAAGTCCATGAAATGGGCATCATGTTTCTCGTGCTCATGCCGACGCCTTATGTCGATGCATCGACGGCATGGGGTTTTCCGAACAAGTGGCACAAGTTGCTCGTCGGCGCCGGCGGGATGATTTTTGAGATCTTCTTTGCGGCGCTTTGCGCGTTCATCTGGCTTTATACCGACCCAAACTCCTTGCTGAGCCAGTTGTGCTACAACGCGATGTTCATCGCCTCGGTGAGCACGGTTATCTTCAATGCCAACCCGCTGCTGCGTTATGACGGTTATTACATGCTCTCAGATTTTCTGGAGATCCCAAATCTTCAGAAAAAGAGCAGCGAGTACACGCTTGGGCTGGTAAAGCGGCATGTTTTCCGCATTAAGCCTAACCAACCCCTCCCGCCGCCGTTGCAGCGGGTGTGGTTGCTGCTTTATTCGATCACCAGCACGATCTATCGCACCTTTATCATGTTTGCGATCGTGTTCATGGTGACCTATCAGCTTCCCGAGCAGATTCGCTGGCTTGGCTTGCTGATGGCGGCGGGCGCGATCATTACTTGGGCGTGCGTCCCGATGTTCAAGCTGCTGAAGTATCTGACAATCGACCCGGAACTGCATCGTAAGCGAGGCAGGGCGATTTCTTTCACCCTCGCCTGCGCCACGGCGCTGGTGATGCTGATTGGAATCATCCCCTTTAATGTCGCGGTGCATGCAGAAGGCGTCGTTAATCCGACGGAAGAGCGCACCGTGTTTGCCGATACCTCCGGGTTTGTGTCGCAGGTGGCAGCGGTCGATGGCCAGCAGGTGAAGGCCGGCGATGTTCTTGTTGTACTTGCCGACGATTTACTGGCCACGCGCGTCAAAGAGCTTGAAGCGCAGGTGCGTGCGCAGGAAGTTCGTCTCAAGCAGTTGATCCTGACCGATCCGGGACTCGCGAAAGTCGAACAGGAACAGCTCGCCTTGTACAAGGCGCAGCTTGCAGACGTGCAGCGGCGGCATGACTCGCTCACGATTCGAGCGCCGATCGACGGCGAGTTTATCTCGCCCATGTATCGCGAACTGATTGGGCGCTATCTTCAAACCGGCCAGGAAGTCGCGATGATTCGCGATCTTCGAGAAGTCACCGTGAAGGCCACTCTCGAACAAACCGAAGTAGAGCTTGTCAGGAAGGACATGCTTCGCGCCGAGCCGATCGGCGATGCAAAGGTGCGCTTCGCAGGCAAGTTTGGAGATGTGCTCCATGCGCTTCGATACACGTTGGTGCCAGGTTCGCAGGATAAGGTCGATCCGCAGGTGACCCACGCCGGCGGAGGATCGATCGCGCCTGACCCGCGCGACCCATCGGGCGCGACGCCGATGCAGCCGCAATTCCTTTTGCGCGTCGAACTCGCCAATCCGAGGGGCGACTTTGTTCCCGGCCAGCGGGCGTATGTGAAGATTGACCTTGATAAAAAGCCCCTGCTCTGGCAAGGCTGGCGCCGGCTCAAGCAGCTCATTCAGAGCAGCGCCGCGGGGTGATGCGGTCCAGCATTTGATCGCGCAAGTGAACCGCGGCGAGCATGGAGCACGCCGAAGTACGACGACAAGAACCACATAATGTCTCAACTAGCCGCAAACGAACTCTGGAGCATTTTCGACGCCCGCCGGGTGAAGCAACCCGAGCTGACGGGCTTTGACATGGCCGTCGCCGGGTTGGTGGGCGTGTATAAGAATCGGTTGCCATATCTGCGTGCGCTGAAGAAGCAGGCCGAGCGCATTGAGTTAATGGAGAAGGAGATTCACCCGCTCGGCTCGAATCGGTTTCGTGAAGAAGTCGACAAGGTGAAGGAGATAGCCCGGCTCGGCCGGTTCAACCCCGGCCGGCGGCAGGATAAGGTCGCCCTCGAGCGGGGCATGGCCCTTGTGCGCGAGGCGGCGTGGCGCAGCGTCGGCAAACGGCCGTTCAAAGTGCAGATTATGGGCGCGATGGCCATGGCCGAGGGCTACATCGCCGAAATGGGCACCGGCGAGGGCAAAACCCTCACCGCGTCGCTCACCGCCAGCCTTTGGGCGCTGGCGGGGAAGCCGGTGCACATCATCACTGTCAACGACTACCTCGTGCAGCGCGATGCCGAACTCATGGGCCCGGTTTATGACATGATGGGTCTGCGCACGGGCTTTGTCGTCCACGACACCGACCCCATGCAGCGGATCGATCACTACCGCCGCGATGTGGTTTACGTCACCAGTAAGGAACTGGTGGCCGATTTTCTGCGCGATCAGTTGATTCTCGGTGCGCTGCGCACTAGTGCCCAGACCGCCATCACTTTGCTTGCTAATCAGGGTATTCGCCAGCCTCTGATGGTGCCCGGGCTGTTTAAGGTGATTGTTGACGAGGCCGACTCGCTGCTGATCGACGAGGCAGTCACTCCGCTGATCATCAGCAACAGCCCGAGCGAAGAGGCCAACGCCAAGCATTACCGCGCCGCGCATCTTCTGGCTGAAAAGTTGGAAGAGGGCAGGCATTTCAAGATCGACTGGACGATCCGCAATTGTGAAATGCTCCCGCCGGGGGAGGACAGGCTCGATGAGCTTTGTGAAGGGGATGACGGCTTCTGGAAGGGCCGCCGCCGTCGCGAAGAACTGGTGACGCAAGCCCTGACGGCGCGTCATTGCTACATTCGAGACGAGCAGTATCTGGTGGGTGACGACGGGAAAGTGCAGATTATTGACGAGTTTACCGGCCGTATCATGGCAGACCGTAGCTGGCGGCATGGGCTGCATCAGGCGATCGAGGTAAAAGAGGCCGTGACCGTCACCGCCGACAAGGAAAACCTGGCCCGTTTGAGCTTCCAGCGGTTTTTCCGGCAGTACCCGATCATGTCCGGCATGACCGGCACCGCCTGGGAAAGCGCAGGCGAGATGTGGCAGATCTACCGCCGCCCAATCGTTCGTATTCCCACCAATAAGCCCTGCATCCGCAAGCAGCTTCCCGTGCGGTTTTTTGAGACGATGGACCAGAAATATGATGCTGTGGTCGATCGCGTTGAAGAGCTTCACCGCAAGGGTGCGCCGATCCTGATCGGCACGCGCAGCGTGCTGGCGAGCCTGGAAGTGAGCAAGCGCCTGCAAGCCAAGCAGTTGCCCCATCGCGTGCTGAACGCCACGCAGACGGCCCAGGAAGCCGCGATCGTCTCCGAGGCGGGCCAGCCGGGCAAGATCACCGTCGCAACCAACATGGCGGGCCGAGGCACCGACATCCTCCTTGGACGAGGTGTTGTCGAACTCGGCGGGCTGCATGTCATCAGCGCCGAGCCCCACGGCAGCGGGCGCGTCGACCGCCAGCTTTTCGGCCGTGCCGCGCGTCAGGGCGATCCAGGGTGTGCGCAGCTGTTCGCATGTAAGGATGACGACGTATTCGTCCGCCACGCCAAGAAGTTGCGCCACGCATGGCGCGTCATAGGCGGCCAGCGGCTCATCCGTATGGCCCAGGCTCGCGCCGAGCGCCTGGCGCGTTTCAACCGAAAACAGGTGCTGAAGAACGACGACTGGATGGACCAGGCAGTGCCGTTCTGATCCGATCTCCCTCGCCCGCGAACCCGCGGGAGAGGGCTGGGGTTTTTCTCTGCCTATCCAAAAGAACGGAGCTAAGTCACACCAGAATTGCCCGCTGTCGTTGGAACCAGATCTCGCTCCAACTTCCACAGGTTACCCATGGAACTCCTCGACGAAAATCCCAAAAGCGCCTTGACGTCTATCATGGCGGGACCCGCAGCGCTCGGCAAGGTGACGGGTGCGGGTCGACTTGTCATTTCCGGAGGGCTGGCCGTGCCCCAATCCGAACCTCTTGAACCGCGTCTACTTCTCGCATTCGCTCACTTTTCGACAAGCTCAGGGCGGGCCGTGGCCCACCTGCAGCCGGGCGACGACGTGCTGGTTATCTCCCGGCTGAACGATCTTTACGGCACCATCCTTCTTGATCTGGATGACGGTAACTCCGAGAGCTTCATCGCCGATTCGGTTTCCGGTCTGCTGGTCTATGGTCACGAAGGCAATGACGTCATCCGCATCGAAACGAAATACGAAATCGAGGTCTTCGGCGGCGCGGGCGATGACAGCATCGTCGGCGGATCGGGCAACGAGACCATGCACGGCGGAGCCGGTCGCGATACGCTCGACGGCGGCACGGGAAATGACATTCTCATCGAGGCGGAACGGTCCGACGAGATCGATAACGAGAACGACCAACTGTTCGGCCGGGCCGGCAACGACCAGTTGCTACTCGGCGGCGGTGACGATCTGATCGACGGAGGCAGCGGGGTTGACTACGCCGACTTCCGTCTGCACAACGACCGCCTGCGTCTCTCGCTCGACGGCGTGGCTAACGACGGTACGGTCGGGTCGGCGGGTGGAAACATCCTCAATATCGAGCGCATCCGCTCCGGCGAGGGCCGCGACCTACTCGTGGGCAGCTCAAAGAACGAAACCCTCGACGGCGGCGGCAGTGACGGGGCCGACACCATTTTCGGCAACGGCGGCGACGACATGCTCATGACCGTCGCGCCCGGCTCGATGATGGACGGCGGTAGCGGCGATGACGTCATGACCGGCCGCAACTGCACCGCGTTCGGGCAATCGGGCGACGACGACATCACCTGCCGCACCGGCGACGGCCTTGGCCCGGCCGGGGAGCTCAATGGCGGGCTGGTCAACGGCGGGAGCGGAAACGACAGCCTGCGCGCGCTCGGCCCGGAGTTTACGGTGCTGGGGCAGGCCGGAAACGACCGCATTCTGTATTCTGCTGAGGGCCAGGATTCCAACGGCGACCGCGGTGACCTGCTCCCTCTCAACGGTGCCGTGGAAGGTGGCGGCGGCAGCGATCTGCTGGAACTGGCGCTGCTGGTGTTCATTGGCAGCGGCGACGAGGCGGGCTACTCAATCACGTTTGACGACATCGCCAACGACGGCGCTCGCGGGATTTCAGGGCAGCTCAACTTCCGATCTGACATTGAATCAGTCATCGGAACTTCGGGTATGGACGTTTTGGACGCCGGCGCACGATCCGCGGGCACCTATCTCAATGGCGGCTTCAACAACGACACGCTGATCGGCAGCGCATATGCCGATCTGCTGGAAGGCGACGACGGCGCCGACAGCATCGACGGCGACGCCGGCGAAGACGTCCTCCGCGGCGGTGGTGGGCGCGACACGATCACCGGCGGGCCCGGTGGCGACAGTTTCAACGGCGGTAAAGGCGACGATGTCCTCAACGCCACCGACGGCGAGGCCGATACTGTGAACGGCGCGCAGGGGCTGGGCGATTCTGCCGATGTTGATGAGCTGCTCGATACTCTCATTCGGGTTGAGAGCACGACCTGAAGACTTGGAATCGGTGTGAAATCGTTGCTCGGTTTGTCGAGCTTTAAGTGCGAAAACGGAGAAGCCGAATCGGTACGGCCCGGCGTTTGGAGAGGTGCGTTTCACGCCGGGTTCTGCGAACCCGGCTTCATCCGTGTTGCTACGATGGTAGAATTGCGCCATGCCTCTGCCCGGGATGAGATGGCGACACATCATCATCAACACCCACTCGACGTGGCTGCACGGAGATCGACGCGGTTTCCGTTCGCGCGACCATCGCATTCATTCCTCGGGTGATTACAAGAATCCGCCTGTGCAAGGCGAACACGCAGGGCTGCATAAGTACCGATTGAAGCAAAGCGCCTCGCCCACCACGTTTGAGCGAGAAGCGTATGCGAAGGTGGGAGAGGCGATTGTTCAGAATATTGTTAAGAGTCAGTTCCGGCTTGCCGCCGTTGCCGTGAATGCGACACACGTGCATGCGCTCGTTGAACTTCCTGACGAACCGGATCAGATCAAGGAAATCGTCGGTTGGTTCAAGTGGTTTGCTACGCGCGCGTTGCGCAGGACATTTCCAGAATACGGGGGGGTCGAAGTCTGGGCTGAGGGAGAGACTTACAAGGCTGTCGACAATCCACAGCACATGCAGTCGACGGAGCGGTACATTCTGGGAAAGCAGGGGACTGATGCGTGGACGTGTTCGGCACGAACGGTGTCGAATGGAGACCGAATGGAGCCGGGTCGGCACGACCCGGCGTGAGAAACGTGTTTTTTATGTTCACGATCTTATGAATCATCCTCTTGTCTGGATCATCATCGGCGTCGCCGGTTGCGGGAAAACCACTATCGGGCGATTACTGGCTGACCGACTGGATTGCGATTTCCTCGAGGGCGATCGCCGGCACCCTGTAACAAACGTCAGGAAAATGTCGGCGGGGCTTGCGCTGACCGACGGCGATCGTGCCGCGTGGCTGGACGATCTGGCCGGCGAGGCCGCTCGGGCCGCGGCGGCGGGGCGGGAGATGGTGATGAGTTGCTCGGCGCTGCGGCGAAGTTATCGCACTCAACTATCCTCGGTGGGCCGGGTGCAGATGGTACTGCCGCTGGTGCCCGCCGAAGTGCTGCTGGCACGCCTCGACAGCCGGCAGGGGCATTACATGTCGAAGGAAATGCTCGAAAGCCAGATTCGCGCGTTTGAAACGCCCTCAGCGGATGAAGGTGTGTGGGAGGTGGACGGCATGCTGCACAGCGATGCCGTGGTCACGCAGATCACCGAGCGCCGACAACAAACCTGGCCCGAGCTGCGACAAGTCTGGTGGCGACGTCTGTAAGTCGTCGCGACGGCTCCGTGAGTGACCGTAGCAAGAACCCTCACCCGGGCCCTCTCCCGGCGTACCGGGAGAGGGGGTGAATCAGCCTTAGATCCACTGATCGCGGATCATCTTGATCTGCGCGTAATCTTCTTCGCTAAACCAAGTCGGGCAGGTATCGCCGAGCGTATTGGTCAGCAGCTTGCCGAAAAACGCCTCGGCATCGTCTTCGATCTTGTCGCGCTCCTGCCCCATGCTGAGACGGGCGGCGTATAAATCGTCTTCCGTGCTTGCGAGGCGCAGCGCCTCGTAGCCGCAGTGCCGGCGCACCAAGTCGGAAAGATTGCGATAGAACATCCAGACATCATCATCCGGAAACGGCGGGGGTTGGCAGTGCCGCTTTAATGCATGACGAAAGTACTTGAGCTTCTCATCCCAGGTGAGATGCGGATCCATCGCGAGCGTGACATATTGCCCGACCTTAAACGCTTCGTGAGCATGCACATCGCCGGCTTCGTCGGCCATGTGAACCCGCTTGGCGTAATAGGCTTCCGGATGCCCGATTTCGGGCATCGCCGGCAGCGTGTTCTGAGGTGCCATCCAACTGCCCTCGTAAGACGCCCGCATTGATGGATAAATCGTCCCGACGTATGACGCAGTAACGCCCACGACAGGTTCCTTTCTGGGTAAGTTAACCCTTAACACTCATTCACTCAACAAAAATGCCCGTTTGCCGCGTGGATATGAGCAACGCGGTCGTGATTGAATGTCGAATACGCTCCGCGGGCGGGGAAATGGAATTCGTCGCCGTTGCAGGGGCGATAACCGAGAAAAAGGTGATGGCAGGGGCGATGCTGACGATTACGCCGGGCGGGCTAGCCCGAATACCGCGTCGCCGAGGACAATTCACCCGCCGCTATGGCCGCTACGGCAGCTTTAGCTCGGCGAACAGGTCGCCGTCCTCGAGTCGGCGGCTGAGGGTGAAACCGAGGCGTTCGCTGATGTGCTGCATTTCCAGATTATCAGGCAAAATCTCGGCAAAGAGACGCCCGATTCGCTCCTGCTTGGCGATTTCAACGATATTCCGCAGCAAATGCGTCCCCAACCCGCGGCCCTGCCACGAATCGCTGACCAACAGGGCCCACTCGGCGTCAGTCCGCGAAGTGCCCCGGCTCAGGCGGCCAATGCCAATGATCTCCCGCTGCCCGGCGGTGTGAGTTTCGGCGACAATGGCCAACTCTCGGTCGTAATCATTGAAGCAAACCCTGCTAAGCCGCTCGTGTGACACTCGATGGCTGAACTTGATGGGGTGAAAATAGCGCAGCCTGACTGTTCGATCCGACAGGCCTTCATGAAATCGCACCAGCAGCGGTTCATCCTCCGGGCGAATGGGCCGCAAGGTGATCGGTGTGCCGTCTTTCAGTGCGGCGTGCTGAATGTACTGCGTCGGATACGGCCGAATGGCCGGTCGCGGCAGGGCACCGTCGTCCATACCAGGCTCATGCAGCACCACACGGGCGTCTAATGCGATCATTCTCTCGCTATTGATCACCAGCGGGTTGATATCGATCTCCTTGATCCAAGGCTGTTCAGCCACCAGCCGGCTGAAGTTCACCAGCAACTGTTCCAGCGCCGCAATATCACACGGCGGGCGGCCGCGGACGCCCTTGAGCGCGTGATAGATTCGGGTTTGTTCCATCATCCGCCGTGCCAGCGTGGCGTTCATCGGCGGGAGCGCCAGGGCGCGATCCTTAAACACTTCTACCAACTGCCCGCCTGCACCAAACAGAAGTACCGGGCCGAATTGCGGATCGTTACTCGAACCGATGATCAACTCATACGCGTCCTTCAGCCGGACCATGGGTTGAACCGTAACTCCCTGAAAGTGCGTGGACCCAACCGCATCAGCAACACTCCCTCGAATCGCTTCGAACGCACGCGCGACGGCGTCGGCGTCGATGAGGTTGAGGCGCACACCGCCGACGTCGGTTTTGTGCGTGATGGTCCTGCTAAACAGTTTAAGGACGACCGGATACCCGCATCGCCCGGCGAGCCGCTGCGCCTGCTCAACCGTCTCGGCGACGAAAGTCGGCACGGTGGGAATCTGATACTGCTCCAGGACCTGTTTGGATTCCACCTCATCCAACAGGGTCCTGCCGGCGCTTCGACATTGCCTGAGCAGGTGTTCGGTCTCGTCGCGAGCGTGCAGGCGGGCAAACTCGGCATCGGGATCGGACTGCACCAACGCAGGCGTTTCGTAAATCCCGCGGAGGTTATATGTATACTTCCACATATAAGTGAAAGCGCGAGCCGCAGCATCGGGGTACTTGAACGACGGAATGCCTGCGTGATTGAGCGCGCTTGCGGCCGGGCCGACGGTGGGGCCGCCCATGAAGCTGGTCAGGACCGGTTTTCCTTCGACGCTGGCAAATCCGACAAGTTGACGGGCGATCTCCAGCGGATCGGTCATGTCTTGCGGGGTGAGCACCACCAGCAGGCCGTCGGAGTTGGGGTCGTTTGCGACGACCTTTAGCGCCTTGCCATACCGATCGGCCCCGGCATCGCCGAGGATGTCGATGGGGTTGTTTCGGCTCCAGTGCGGCGGCAGAAATGAGTTCAGCTGTTCCATGCGCTCGGCATCGATTGGGGCGAGTTCACCCCCTGCGGCGATCAGGGCGTCGGTTGCGAGGACGCCCGGCCCTCCGGCATTGGTAACAATGGTCAGCCGTGGCCCGGCCGGTCGCGGTTGCTTTGCCAGCACGTCGGCCATGGCAAAAAGTTCATCGATCTCGGTGACGCGCAGCACGCCAGTCCGCCGGAATGCCGCGTCGAGCACTTCATCGGAACCTGTCAAAGCGCCGGTGTGTGAAGTCGCCGCCTTCGCGGCCGCTTCACTTCGTCCGGCCTTGATGCAGATTATCGGCTTCGCCAGGCTTACTTCGCGCGCAGCAGAGAGGAAGGCGCGGGCGTCGCCGATTGATTCCATGTAAACAAGGATTGCCGAGGTGTTGGGATCGTCGCCGAAATAGTCAATGAGGTCGCCCCAGCCGACGTCGACCATCGTCCCGGTTGACACGAAGGCGCTGAACCCGATCTGTTCGTTGAAGCTATGATCGAGAATGGCGGTGAGTAACGCCCCGGACTGGCTTAAGAACGCCACCCGGCCAGGCTTGGCAATTCCCTTGGCAAATGTCGCATTGAGGCCGATGACCGGGTTCATCACGCCGAGGCAGTTGGGGCCGATGAGGCGCATCCTGCCTCTGCGTGCGTGCGCCAAAATCTGCGTCTCAAGTTCCACGCCTTCAGGGCCTAGTTCCTTGAACCCGGCGCTGATGACAACCACTCCGCCGACACCGGCATCTGCACACTGGCCGACAAGCGTCGGCACCGCAGGCGCCGGCGTGACGATGACCGCAAGGTCGATCGGTTCGGGCAGGTCGGCGACGCTCGGGTAGCACTTCACTCCCAGCACATTTCGTCGCTTGGGGTTGACGGGATAGATCGTCGCGCCCGATGGAGTTGAAAGGAGATTCCAAAAGACCGTTCTGCCGACGCTGCCGGGATTTTCCGTAGCACCAATAACCGCGACCGACCGCGGGGAAAAAATGGGGGCAAGGGTCCCGCGAGGCAGTTGAGGGGGGCGTTGATGAAGGTCGGGCATTCGTTATCCGGATTAAACAGTCTGAATTTAGTATAGGAGCGCCGTACACGGGTTGCAACGCGTGTGGCGTGGCGGGGGGGTCGAAAGCTGCACCGCTTGAATCAGGAGGGTTCGGTCATTCTGCCTGACGGGGCGCGCCTGGGTGCGATCTTGAAATCGTCCCCGAGCGAACGCCGCCCGGGTGTGCCGACGACTCCGGCGCGCCCCGCCGGGCAAAATACCGCCAAAAATTTGTGCAAAGTACTTTGTAATGCAAAGTATTATCTCAAAAAAATGTGGCCGATGTTATCCAGTCGAGACTTCGCCGGAACCATGCTGACCCACGCCGGCAATCGGCGCGCGCGTGGCCGCTGTGTCGCTCACCACGCGCTCAAGCTCTTCGAGATATTCCACGAACCGCGCCCGGCCCTGGTCGGTCAGTCGGCAAAGCGTCTGCGGGCGATTGTTCTTAAAGCCCTTCCAGACTTCGATGAGCCTGGCTTCTTCAAGCGCCTGAATATTGCGGCTTAGGTTGCCGTCCGTCAGGTTAACCAACTGCTTTAAGTCATTAAAAAGCAGGCCCGACGGATGGCCGAGCAACGAGGAGAGAATGCCGAGCCGGGCGCGCTCGTGAAAAATGCGCGCAAGGCCTTCATATGCAAATCGCCCCGTGGTGCCTGTAGTGGGTTCGGACGTGTCACTCATGAAGCCCTCTTCCTCTCCAGCGTGACATAGAGCACGCCGGCGGCAAGAAACTGGCCGAATCCGAACACGCTGCCCATCACCCACGGGCGCATGGCCTCGGCGGGGCTGAGCGTGAGCGCCCAAAGCCCGGCGAGCATGTAGTACCCCGCGGGCAGCACGACCAGCCTTGGCAGGTTCTGGCGCGACGCAAAGATCCCCAGGCTGATCAGAATCATCCAGACCCCTGGCAACGCGCCGGCGGCACCGGTGCGAAACAGAGCGATTACAAGCGTCACAAGCAATCCTGCAACGATGCTCGGGGCGAGTTGAAGCAGGGCGGTTGTGCTCAACTCGCGATTGAGCGCGCTTTCATCGCCACGATGAGCCAAGAGCACCTTCGCAAACACCAGCGCAAGTGAGAGAACTGCAGCGGCGAACCAGATCGTCAGGTAATTCTGCAAGTAGCGCACCGGATCGATCACCACCATCGACTGCACCAGCGCCGCCACCACCGCCACCACGCCCGTCAGCGCCGTCGTGCTCGACCGATACCCGCGAAACAAGAGCGAGCGTGTGAGGTGAAGGCGAATCTCTCCAATCTGTGCCATCGCCTGATAAGCTGAAAGCATGCGCTGCCTCCGTCACGATCTGCCTTCAATAACTTTGCGATGTAAAGTACACTCGCTGGTGATGCGTGTCAAGCGCTTCGCAGGGAAACATTCGGCTTGCATCCGCCAGCGGGGTCCGTTGATCGTCACTTGATAATCATCACCTGCTCGATCGGCTTTCGTTGCAGTGCAAATTCTGGAACGACGAGATCGTCAGCAGGGTATCCAACCGGAATGAGCAGAAACGGGCGCTCGTTGTCCGGGCGGTTGAGTATCTGACGGAGGAAGTTCATCGGGCTGGGAGTGTGCGTGAGCGTGGCCAGGCCGGCATGCTGGGCCGCCGCGAGAAGCATACCAACTGCGATGCCGACGGACTCGTTTGTGTAGTATGTCTGCCCGCCGTTGTCGTCGGCTGCCAGTTTGAAGACCACGATCAGCCAAGGTGCGATCTCGAGAAATGCCTTGTCCGAGTCCGTGCCAAGCGGTGCAAGGTCGCTCAGCCACTCCGCCGACGCCCGGCGTGAGTAAAACTCGCGCTCCTCAGTCTCCGCGCCGAGCCGGATTTCGCGCTTTAGCGACGGGTCTCGGACGCATACAAATCGCCAGGGTTGCTTATTGGCCCCGCTTGGTGCTGTCATTGCCACTTCGACGAGTTTTTCAATTACCAAAGCGTCAACAGGGCGGTCCGAGAACATCCGCACACTTCGCCGTTGTTTTAATATGTGATGAAACTCACTCAAAATATCAAGGGGCGCGCGGTTTGGCTGATAACGCTCCGGCGGGGGCACGAATCGGGGAGAAGTCATGGCGAGACATTATGCCCGTCCGGAGGTCGATTTACAGGCCTCGAGTGCGGCGGAGCTACCGACGGCCAGAAAAATCTCTGCAATTGCATAAAATCATTGAAATCAGATACTTACATACAATTCAGGGGCAGTCCAGCCGGCGGTGAACGCGACTCCGCAAGCGAACAAGCACCAACCGACATTCGTTATGGGAATAGCGAAATCTAAAGGACGTGTTATCGGCTTTTGCCTTGACACGCCCTGTTTCGCTAGCCAAACTCCCCGCCCCGCGGGCTGGGTTGGTTGGTCGGGAGATTTATCAAGGTCGGCTGCGTCACAGACGATAGGTCTCATTGCAGCAACCACTTACGACAGCGCCAATGAGACCGGCGTGCATCGCGGACAACGGGAACGGCAACACCTATGGCTAAGCGAACCGGAAAACACCTGGTCATCGTCGAATCGCCCGCAAAGGCGAAGACCATCAATAAATACCTCGGCGACGACTATGTAGTGAAGGCCAGCATGGGCCATATCCGCGATCTTCCCAGCAAAGGCATGGGCGTCGATCTTAAGACATTCAAGCCGGAATATGTCGTCATCGAAGAACGAGGCAAGGGGAAGATCGTCACCGAGCTGAAGAAACTCGCCAAAGCAGCCACCGATGTCTATCTCGCAACCGACTTGGACCGCGAAGGAGAGGCCATCGCCTGGCATCTCAAAGAAGCGCTTGGAATCACCGACGACCGTGTAAAACGCGTCATTTTTAATGCAATTACCAAGGCTGAAATCAAGCGGGCATTCGAGACACCCCACCCGTTGAACATGGGCAGGGTCAATGCGCAGCAGGCACGGCGCATTCTCGATCGCGTGGTGGGTTATGAGATCTCGCCGCTGCTTTGGCGCAAGGTGGCAAAGGGCTTGAGTGCCGGCCGCGTACAGAGCGTTGCGGTGCGGCTGGTCGTCGAACGCGAACGGGAAATCGAAGCGTTTATTCCCGAAGAATATTGGAAAATCGGCGCAGTCTTCACCGTCGAAGGTGCCGATCCGGCGAAGAAACTGGCTGCCGAGTGGCGGGATTTTCTTGATAACACCGGCAACGGACCCCGCACCAAGGCCGACAAGGACAAGTGGCTTGCCGACAACGACGCCTTCACCGCCGAGCTTGTGGAGGTTGGCGGAAAGAAGTTCGAGAACATCGGCCACGACGAAGCGCTGCGCGTCGCCAGGTCGATCGGGCTGATCGTTGACAACGAAGAGGTCACCGAAGAGGCCGATGCAAAGCGAAAGCCCCGAAAACTGGTGCGCGTGATTGGCCACCTCGGCTCGCCTCCGGGCTATTCCGTGCGCGAAGTGGAGAAGAAGCGAACGCAGTCGCGTCCGCCAGCGCCGTTTATCACCAGCACACTTCAGCAGGCCGCCAGCTCGCGTATGAGCTTTGGCGCGCAGCGGACAATGCGTGCGGCACAATCGTTGTACGAATCGGGTCGCATTACCTACATGCGTACCGATAGCACCAACCTTTCCGGCGAAGCGATCAACATGGTGCGCGGGTTCATTAAGGCCGAGTTTGGCGACCGATATGTGCCTGAAAAGCCCAATTTCTACAGCAGCAGCAACAAGGCCGCGCAGGAAGCGCATGAAGCGATTCGACCCACCGATCTTTCATTTACGCCCTCGGATGCGCACTCGAAACTATCGCCCGACGAAAGCAAGCTCTATCAACTGATCTACAACCGATTTGTCGCCTGCCAGATGCCCAATGCCGAGTTTGATCAGACGACGGCACTCATCAGCACGAATGCACAGAGCCACGAAGGAATGAAGGACGCAGAGTGCGTTTTCAAGGCGACAGGACGCAAGCTCGTTTTTGACGGATTCATGAAGATTGCCGGTGTCAGCAGCGAAGACCAATTGCTGCCGGACTTGAAGAAGGGCGCGCCCGTCTTTCCCATCGAGCTTGACCCGACCCAGCACTTCACCCAGCCTCCGCCGAGGTTTACCGAGGCGAGCCTGGTGAAGGAGATGGAGCGCCTTGGCATCGGCCGGCCAAGCACCTACGCGAGCATCATCAGTGTGATTCAGGACCGGCAGTATGTCGTGCAGATCGACCGCCGGTTCCATGCGACATTGCTGGGCAAGGTGGTGACCGACAAGCTCGTGCAGGGCTTTCCCGAGATCCTCAATGTCGGCTTCACCGCCGACATGGAGGCCAAACTTGACGACATCGAGGAAAACAACAACGACTGGGTGAAACTGCTGAAGGATTTTTACGGCCCGCTTAAGGATGGCGTGCAGGCCGCGCTTGAGCAGATCGAACACGCCGGTGGGGCGGAATCGCCGTTTGATTGCCAGAAATGCGGAAAGAAACTTCTCTACCGCATCAGCAAGAACGGGTTTTTCCTTGCGTGTAGCGATCGCGAGTGCAACAACACCCAGCCGGTGGATGTTCACGGCGAACCGAGTCTGCGCGAAGTCAGCGAGTTCAAATGTCCCAATTGTGACCGGGAAATGATCAAGCGCCGTGGCCGTTTCGGCGAATTTCTCGGCTGTTCCGGCTACTCGGTGAAGAATGAGAAGGGGGAGCCGAGTTGCTCAACCATCATCAATCTCGACAAAGATGGCAAGCCGCTTCCGCCGAAGCCCCCGCCGATCAAGACAACCATCGCTTGCGAGAAGTGTGGCAGCATGATGCTTTTGCGCGACAGCAAGCGCGGCCCGTTCCTGGGCTGCAGCAGCTTTCCAAAGTGCCGCAGCACCAAGATGATGAAGAAGCTCGAAGGCGATAACCTGAAGCAGATTGAGGCGCTCGTGCCGATGCTGAAAGAGGGTGCCGCGCGCAGCGAAGAGATGATCGGGAAGATTCTCAGCGCCAACCCGACGCTCGCCGCTGCGGTTGCAGGGCCGAAGTATCCGATCACCACGGATATCGACTGCGACGACTGCGGGAAGCCGATGATCATCCGCAAAGGTCGCCGCGGACCGTTTATGGGGTGTAGCGGCTATCCAAAATGCAAGAACACCGCAGAAGTTCCCGCAAAACTCATTGAAGAGCTTGGCCTGAATGAAGATGAATCAGCTAAGACAGCGAAGAAGCCAGCCAAATCAGTGGAATTGGTTGAACAGGATGACGCAGCATAAATCGTCTACCTGATTCTGAATTGACCGGTCTTCATCCGAATACGATCTTGTATTGCGATGACTGAAATCCGCCCCGTCTTCGCCGATCAGATGCGCGAATTGCCGGGCGTCGGCCAAGTTCCGACCGGTGTCCGGCATGGAGTTGTTCGCGCGCTCCGGCGCGCCGGCAAGGCGGCGCTCGTGCTGGGCGCGGTGATGGCAGCCACCTGGTCGACCGCGGCGGTGTTTTTCACCGATCTGCCTCCGGGCCACCCACCGCGCACCTTTGCTGCGATTCTGTTCGCGGGCGTGTGCGTAACCATTCCCATTCTGGTTCGCTCGTCGCGCCTGGCCGCTGGGGCTGTTGGAGTGATGTTTCTGGTGGTTCTCTCCTGGTTTCTCACGCGCACGCCGCTGCAAAATCGAAACTGGACCGCCGACGTTGCGCAGACACCCACCGCATCGATTGACGGTGACGTCATCACCATCCGCAACGTCCGCAATTTTGACTACCACAGCGCCGCAACGTTCACACCTCGCTGGGAAACGCGCACTTACGATGTCTCCAAGCTCAAAACGGTTGATTATGTGCTGAGCCACCGGGGTTCCGATGCCATCGCGCATGTTATCGTTTCATTCGGCTTTGAAGATGGCCGATACCTCGCCGCCAGCACCGAGACACGCAGAGAGCAAGGCGAGGTGTTTTCCGCGGCGCAGGGCTTCTTCCGGCAGTATGAGCTTGTCTACGTCTTCGGCGACGAGCGTGACCTCATCCGGCAGCGGACCAACTTTCGTGGGGAAGATGTCTACATGTTCCGCCTGCTAGCCCCGCCGGAGCGGGCGCGGCAGGTTTTGTTGGGCTACCTCAACCACGCCAACGCACTGGCCGAGTCGCCGGAGTTTTACAATCCGCTGACCAGTCACTACTCGAGGAATCTTATCTATGACATCAATGATGACGCGAAGTCCACCATTAGCCCGTGGCACCTCGGCCTCGTCCTCAACGGCTACTCCGCGCGCCTGGCTTACGATGCAGGGTCGATCGATCGATCGTTGCCATACGAAGACCTGCGAAGAATGTGTCGCATCAACTCCGCCGCCAATGATGCGGCGCCAGACCACCTGTTTTCGCACCGCATTCGTGTCGGGCTGCCCGATCCGACCTTGCTCAGTCCGCGCATTGCCGCGTTGCCGCGCGATCCGCTATAACGGCGGACGATGAGTGACAGTGCCGTTCAGGACAGCCCACCAATCGAACTGCTTTTCCTCGGCACCGGCACCAGCGCCGGCGTGCCGATGATCGGTTGCCACTGCGACGTCTGCCAAAGCCACGACCCGCGCGACAAACGCACCCGCTGCAGCGTCGTGATTCACTATGGCGGCAAGAGTGTGCTGATCGATACTTCGCCGGAACTGCGTCTGCAGGCGGTGGCCAATCGGGTGGATCGGATCGATGCCATCGTCTTCACGCATGCGCACGCCGACCACATCATGGGCCTCGACGATGCCCGCCGGTTTAACGCCATTCTCGGCGGCCCGCTCGACGTGTTTGCCGATCCGCTGACCATGCGGATGATTCAACAGTGTTTTGACTACGCATTTCGCGAGCCAAAACCCGAGTGGAAACTCTTTCGGCCGCACCTGAACGCACACTTAATCACCGGCCTATTTGAGATTTTCGGCCAGAGGTGGACACCGATCCCCCTCATTCACGGCGAAGGGAGTGTGCTTGGATTTCGGGTGGGCAATCTAGCCTACTGCACCGACGCCAGCGCCGTCCCGCCGGAGTCGCGGAAGTTGATGCAGGGGCTGGATGTGCTGGTGCTCGACGCATTGCAAGATCGAAAGCACCCAACGCACCTGACAATTGACGAGGCTCTGGCTGTCGTCGAAGAACTGCGCCCGAGGGAGACCTGGTTCACGCACATGTCGCATCAAGTCATGCACGCGACCGTCGATCCGCGCCTGCCCGAGGGTGTTCGGCTGGCGTTTGACGGGTTGCGCGTCACCACCCTCCGCTGACGCGCAATCGTTGTAGCAGCACCGCGCTGCGCGCCGCGGGTGGCGCCATTGCAGCGCGAGTAATCGACGAATCAAAAATTTCTTTTCGCGAATTCAATCTGCTTTGGGCGATCCATAACAATGCGCTGCGCGCGACTGACACATGGCGCGCAGCGCGAGGGATAGGAAGGAAAGGATGAATCATGAATGATTAATGATGAATGGGGGAGGACACTGCGGGTTTCGGGGGCGTGCCCTGAAATGCCCGGAAATGCCCGATTTTTGAAAATGCGTTTTACTACTTACTTCCGAGTCATTAGTGACTGTCAGATAGGCACTTGCAGGCTGCGAAACGCTTGGGTGATGAATGATGAATGGAGGAGGACGCTGCGCAATGTGCCTGCTTGCCCGGAAACGCGCGAGTTCTTGCGGCGGGGGTGCTGGAGCGTGGGTTGGGCTGGTGTGAAGCTCTCAGCCGTCTTGGGCGTTCAGGGTTTGCTCGCGCGACTCTCCAGGAGCGGCGCGATCACCTCGGCAGCGAAGCGGCGCGCGGTGGGGCCGAAATGGCCACCCGTGTTGCCGAGTCTTTCAAACGAAGGGTCGTACGCTATCTGTCGAAACTTCTCCGCTTCGCTGAAACTGAGGCCGTCAACAACGAAGCCGAGGTGGCCGGCCGCGGGCGTTTTGATGCCGTCGTATGTGCCAAAAGTGCTTGTGCGCCATTTAAGAAAGGTCGTGTCGCGATCGCTGCAGAATGCGGTGCACTGAAAGCCGACGTGGGCGAGTGCCGGGCCGAGGCCATATTCGGGAGAAACCGACGGATGAAGAAGCACGGCCCGATCGATCGAGATATCAGCCGGCAGGCGTTTCATCGCACCCAACGCCACACCGCCGCCGGCGCTGTGGGTGAGAATGTGCAATGGGGTGCCGGGAAACTGCTTACGAATGGCGGCGATGCGCGTTGCGAGTTTACGCTCGGCCTCATCGTGAACGCCGGGGTTGCTGAAATTGAAGGCGAACAAAGGAGGTGGCATGCCCCAGCTAACTGACTCGATCGGAAGCGTCATCCCACCGTCGCGCAGGCCTTGCTTGAGGTCGTTGTACCACGCGCCGTCTCCGCTAACACCTGGTATGAAGAGCACAACGCCTTGCTCATCGGCGCGCTGTGGCGCGGAGCATCCGAAAGAGCAACACCACGAAACGACGCAGAGCACAAAAAGAATTGCCAGCCTGATCATCAAGGTGTAATCGTGGTAGAATCTCTCGACAAGTCAAACACCTTTCAGAGGTTGATCGCATGGTGATTGCAAATGAGATCGAAACGGTGTTCGGAAGTGTGGTCGATCTGCGACATCGGCTGCACAGAATACCTGAACTCGCGTTTGAGGAACGCGAGACAGCGGCAATGATTCGCGCGGAACTGGATCGGCTCGGGATTCCGTACGTCGCGGGAGTCAGCGGTGCGCCTACCGCAACCATTGCGTGGATCGGCGACCCGTCGAAGCCATGTATCGCGCTTCGGGCGGATATTGACGCGCTGCCGATCACCGAGCAGACCGGGGCCGACTACGCGAGCATGTTTCCCGGTCGAATGCATGCGTGCGGTCACGATGGCCACACGGCAACGCTTGCTGGTGTCGCGGCGATTCTAAAAAAACACGAGGCATCGCTGCCGGTTTGCGTGAAGCTGATCTGGCAACCGGCCGAAGAAGGCGGCGGCGGGGCGGAGGTGCTCTGCCGCGCGGGTGTGCTTGATGGCAGTGCCGGCGCGGGGCTTGGCCCGAAGGTCGCCGCCATCTTCGGCTTGCACGGCTGGCCCGGCCTGCCGGTGGGCATTGTCAGCACCCGCCCCGGCCCGCTTCTGGCGTCTACTGACACGTTTACTGCGACATTCATAGGCAAGGGATGTCACGGCGCGTTTCCTCACCTCGGTCGCGATCCGATTGTGACTGCCTGCGAAGCGGTCATGTGCCTGCAGGGATTTGTCAGTCGGGAGGTTGACCCGACCGATTCGGCGGTGGTGACAGTCGGAAGAATCCACGGCGGGACGGCGACTAACATCATTCCCGACCGGGTGACCATCGAGGGCACGCTGCGCACGCTCAATCGGGAGAGCCGGGATGCCATCCGCAGCGCCGTCCAGCGCCGTTGCGCCGGTGTGGCAGCGGCCAATGATTGCGAACTGAGCTTCATGCTGGAGCACGGCTATCCGTCGACGGTGAATAATCCAGAAATGGCAGCGTATGTAGAGAAGACGGTAAAGGCCGCACTGGGAAATGAACGATTTCTTCCTGCAGCGAGGCCCGTCATGGGCGGGGAGGATTTCGCGTACTACCTCGAACAGGTTCCCGGCTGCTTTTTCATGGTTGGCACCATTCCCGCCGGGCAGACGAGTTATCCGTCGCTGCACAATGAGAAGTATGATTTCACCGACGCCGCACTACTTACGGGAATGCGGGTGTTTCTGGAGCTGGTGATGAACTTCCGCGGATGAGAAATCTGCTGCTACTCGGGGTTGATTCGGTCGACCATTTGCGTGCACGTCATTGAATGGAGGTCAATGACAGCAAACGAAGGCAATCCCATCCGCCGCCAGATGTCGAATGGTTTGCCGGTGCCGAGTTGTGCGAGATAGAGCGCAAGGGCAGTGCCGTGGGTGACGACTGCAACGTCGCCAGTGTGTTGCTCGGCGATGATGCCGTCGATCGCCGCTTGATAGCGCGCCAGGCAACCGGTGGCGGTTTCCTTACCGAGCACGAGTTCGTCGGGTTTCCGAAAGAATAGCTCAACATGCGAGATAAACTCACCGGAACGCATGTGCGGCACGTTACTGCGGTCGTGCTCGTGGACATCGGCGCGAAACGACAATGGCGCATCGAGACGAGCGGCGAGGATCTCTGCGGTTTCGATCGCCTTCACTTCGTCGCTGTGGAAGATCTGCGTGATTTTGAATGCCGCAAGCCGATCAACCATCGCAGCAGCGGCGGCGCGGCCTTCATCGCCGAGCGGCCATTGCTCGGGAGGCTTGGCCGGATCAATGGCGGGTCGGGCGTGCTTGATGAGGATGAGGTTGCGAAAGCCGTTCATCGAACCGCCTCAACCAACAATCCTTCTTTCGCAGCCGCTGCAAGGAGTCGAGCATCGGCACAGGCGAACACAACTCGTTCCCTCGCCGCATCCATCACCACCACCGCGGAAGCGAGGTGTAACTGCGTCGGCCCCACGAAGCGGGTGTACGTCGAGCAGGCGGCGGCAGATCGGATACAGGTTGGTGTCGAGCGGAACTGATGCAAACGCCCGCCAATCCGTCTCGAACGCCGTGCGGGCGCTGCTGATCTTCGCCGGATCTGCTCCCTCTCGGAGCTTCCGCGAGAATGTGGCCAGCATCTCGGGTAACAGCAGCACCGATCCGGTCGGCGGATTTGATGCTGTCCATAGTTGCCTCGCATCGGTGGAGCCGGTCTCCTCAAGGTAAACCTTGATCAACATTGACGTATCAAATGAGACAATCATCGCCGATCCTCGATGATCATTTCTGATGCAGGCTTGCCACCGACTTGAGCAAGTGGAATCTCACTAATGTCTCGTTTGGGTCCGATCGGTGCTATCAGGCGACCCTGCGCAATAGCGTCGTCCAGCTGTGTGTTGGCTGCAATCCCCGAGACGAGCTTTGCGAGCGGCCGGCCGTTATCGATAATCGTAATCGTCTCTCCCGCCGCAGCACGAGAGACGAATCCTCGGACATCCTTCGCTATATCGTCGATCGTCGCCGTCATTTGTTACCTCGGTGGGAGTATAGCACGGTTAACTGCAAAATCTCAGGTGTGAAGCAACGCCATAACCCTCTGTACTACCCCGTCCATCGCCACCATCTCCGGGTCGGTGGCGGTGCGCTTCTTGATCTCCACATTCCCCTCCTTCAGTCCGCGGTCGCCGATGGTTACGCGTACTGGAAAGCCAATGAGGTCGGCATCAGCAAACTTAAAGCCCGGCCGGGCGTCACGGTCATCGAGGATGCAATCGACACCCGCGGCGACAAGTTGCGAGTATAATGCGTCGGCGGCGGCTTTCACCTCGCCATCATACTTGATCGGCGTGATGACACACTGAAATGGCGCGATTGCGGCTGGCCAGACGATCCCCTTTTCGTCGTGCATGCTCTCCACCGCCGCGATAAGAATTCTGCCGATGCCGATGCCGTAGCACCCCATGATGAACGGGTGCGACTCCCCTTTGTCATCGAGATAGTGGGCGTCGAACGCAACTGAATATTTCGTGCCAAGCTTGAAGACATGGCCAATCTCAATCCCCTTGCTCGCCTTGAGCACACCCCCATCGTTCCTTGGGCTGGGGTCGCCGTCTACCGCATTACGAATGTCGGCGGTGGCCACCTTGGCGGGGTTCGCCAGCGCGTCGCCGCAATCGCGGAACCAGTTGAAATACTTCACATGATGATCAATCTCATTGGCACCGGTTACCCAGAACCCGCCTTGTGCTGCATCGGGATCGATGAGCATGACGGTATCCGCCCGCCGAGCGGCTTCGTCGGGGCCGACAAACCCAATGGCCCAATTCTGCCGTACCTCCGCTGAGTCGATCAGTTCCAGATGGCCGACCCTGAAGTGTGCGCTCGCGTGCTGCTTAAGCTTTGCTTCGTTCACGTCATGGTCGCCGCGCACCACCGCCACGACGTAAGCAGGGCTGGACAGATTTTCGGTCCGCGGCCCAGAAGGTGGCCCGCCGGCCGCATCTTCCGCGCCGCGCGCCGCTGGATTGCCATTTCGGACCGAGAATACCAGGGTTTTTAGCATGTTCTTCGGCTTGGTCTTGAGAAACTTCGCGACATCGTCGATACCGGGCAGGCCGGGGGTGTGCAGTTTCTGCAACTCGCCGACGGGGGCACCAGACAGATCGCCTGCACGAGGGCCTGTCTCGCACTTTTCGACGTTGGCGGCGTAGTTACCTTTGTCGCTCGTGAGGATCGTATCTTCCCCCGCGGTGCATGCGGCCATGAATTCGTGGCTGGCGCTTCCCCCGATCGGGCCGCTTTCGGCCTCGACCACAACAAAGGGAATCCCACACCGCGTGAAGATGCGTTCGTAGGCTTTGTAGAAGTCGTCGTACGTTTTATCCAGAGATTCTGAAACAGCATGGAAGCTGTAGGCGTCTTTCATCAGGAACTCGCGAACCCGAAGCAGCCCGAACCGAGGGCGAAACTCGTCGCGAAACTTGGTTTGGATCTGATACAGGCTGAGCGGAAGTTGTTTGTAGCTCGATACATACGCCTGCACGAGCTCGGTGATCACCTCTTCATGAGTTGGCCCGAGAACGAGCGCGCGCCCGTGACGGTCCTTGAGTTTCACAAGGTTTTCGCCGTAGGCAACGTCCCGGCCCGACCGCTGCCACAGTTCCATGGGCTGCAGTGCGGGCAGAAGTATCTCGGATGCCCCGATGGCGTCCATTTCTTCGCGGACGATCTTCATGGCCTTATGAAGCGCGCGCCAGCCGAGCGGCAAAAAGTCGTATGCACCCGCGGTGAGTTGTCGAATCAATCCGGCGCGTATCATCAGTTGATGGCTGATGATCTGGGCGTCGGCAGGCGTTTCCTTTTGAGTTGGTATAAGCGTTTGGCTCCAGCGCATGGCAGGCGGTTCCTTTTCCGTTTGGGCGGCCATCATGGCAGCCAAGCCCCCAAGCGTATTGCATGCGCAAGTTTCGTCAATCGTAATCGCATCCGGTCCCGGGAAGTGCAAGACTTGCGCGAACAGGCTGCGTCAGCCAGATATCCGTGCTAAGATATTGTTGTATGGGAGAAAATGACGTGAACCCGACTCGCGCATCCGCCTCCGCCACCAAGCGCAACGCAAGGCCGCAGCGAGCCAGCCGATCGATGGCAGCCGCCGTCGAGGCGCTCGAGGCGCGCCGGTTGCTCGCGGGCGATTTGGTCACGGTCCAGGCTGTTCCTTACATCCTCAATTTTGATAAAGCTCGCAAGGGCGTTATTGATGCTGACGGGCAGGGCACCGGCTTTAGCTTCGTTCAGCCGAACAAGAACGGTGATGAGTACCGGCCGGGCAATCTCGATCTCAGGGTGTCTTCCAAGACGCTCTCCATCAAAACCACAGGCTCTTCGTCCAACGGTAGCAACTACGGACAGGACAACACGCAAACCAATGTTCTGGGCACGCAATTCAACGGCAGCGCCGCCACTTTCGCGGTAACCACCACATTGCGCGGGCCGCTTGACTATCTGAATGAGCGGTTTGAACAAGCGGGCGTCTACTTCGGGCCAGATCAGGATAACTACGTCAAGCTTGTGGTGGGTGTCGGTGCTGCGGGTACGGGGCTGCAGTTTGTCGCCGAAACCAAGCCAGCAAGCACGATTACTTTTCCGATCGGGGGAAATGGTTCCTTCGCTTCAATTGGTAGTCTCGGTGCTGTCAGCACGCTCCAGCTATCCCTCGTTGGGAATCCCTCTTCGGGGAAAGTTCAGGCGTTTTACCAGGTGAACGAAGGCCCGGTTAAGAAGTTTGGAACTGAGTTGACGCTCTCGGGCGCGAGCAAAAATGCGTTCTTTACCAGCACAAGTCGCGGCGGGATTCTCGCGTCGCACAAGAACAACTCCGGCGGAATCACCGCGACTTTTAGCCGGTTTGCTGTCACGAATGATATCCCACAGGTTTCCCAGCCGGCCATCCTCGCAGTGAGACCCGGCGCGGGCCAGACCAATGTTTCGCGCGACATCTTTGTGGCCGCAGATGTGTTTCTTCCGACGACCGGGTCGGGTGTGGATGATGGCAGCTTTTCGTCCGACAGCGTGCGACTCGAACGCGTCAGCGATGGTGCCATCGTCGATGCAACCCTTAACACCAGCGGCGGTGGCGATGCGGTCGTGCTGCAGCCCAATCAGCCGCTCGCTGCAAACACAGACTACCGCTTCGTGGTGACGGCGGCGCTGAAAGATGTCACTGGCACAAGCTTTGCCCCGTTTACCTCCACATTTCGGACCGGCACAGGCATCACGGTCGCCGATCCCAATATTGCTTTTGAAAAGATCGCGCTTCCTTCGGCGCAGGGCCGCGTGTTTTCCGGCGTGCAACTCGGGCCGGACGGCAGGCTCTATGCGACGACCCTCACCGGCGAAATCGCCCGGTGGGATATCGATGTCGCCACTGGGCGGTTGGGTGAGATTGAGATCATCGATTCCGTGGTCGATGCCCACGGAGGCAATCGCTTCGTGACCGGCATCGTGTTTGATCCGTCAAGCACCGCTCGGAACCTTATCGCCTGGGTGACGCATAGCATTTATGCCTTTGAAGGGGCTGCCGACTTTACCGGCGGTATTGCCCGACTGACGGGTGACCGGCTGCAATCATACCGGGAGATGATCACCGGGTTGCCGAGGTCGATTCGTGATCACACGACCAATCAGCCGATCTTCGGTAGCGATGGCAAGCTCTATTTCACACAAGGCGCCATGTCGGCAATGGGTGCTGCCGACCCGACCTGGGGCAATCGCGCCGAGCATCTCCTAAGCGCCGCGGTGCTCAAGCTCGACACCGCCGCAGTGGTGGCCCGGCGGGAGAATGGGCGGGGGCCTTTGAACGTTAATACACAGGGTTCTGCTGGATACGATCCGTTCGCCACCGGGGCACCGTTGCAGATTCACGCGACGGGTGTTCGCAGCGTGTACGATCTTCTGCTTCACTCGAACGGCAACCTTTACGCGCCGGCCAATGGCTCTGCCGCCGGCGGCAATGTGCCCGCCGGGGGAGGCGCGCCGGGATTGTCGCGCGTCAATACCACGCAAAGCGACTACCTGTTCAACATCGTTTCTGGTCGATACTACGGCCATCCCAATCCGACCCGCGGCGAGTTTGTGCTGAACGGCGGCAATCCAACCTCTGGCGTCGATCCAGCTGAGGTGAGCCAGTATCCAGTCGGAACGCAACCCGCGCGCAATTATGGAGGAGTCGCCTTCGACTTCGGCAGAAATGTCTCACCAAACGGCATTATCGAGTACCAGAGCAATTCGTTTAAGAGCCGGCTGAAAGGGAAGATCCTCGTCACCCGCTACAGCGGTGGTGATGACATCATCGCGCTCTCGCTGGATTCACAGGGGCGCGTCAGCGGGTCGCAGCGAGGCATCGTTGGACTGACCCATTTCGTCGACCCGCTCGATCTGGTGGAAGACCCGCGATCAGGGTCGCTGTATGTCGTAGAGTTCGGTGGTGAAAAGATCACGCTGGTGAGGCCGGTAACTCCGGGTGCCAATCTTACTCCTGGAAGTCCCCGTCTGCTGTTCAATGATATCAGAGGCGATGGAAAATCGACGACCGAAACGCTCACGATTCGCAACACAGGCTCGGCACCGTTGCTGCTTGATACCAACGCGTTCACAATCACGGGCGGGGCAAAGGCGCGGTTTAGCGTGGTGAATCGACCGTCGTTGCCGTTGACAATTCCTGTCGAGGGGTCGATTGACATCACCGTCGGATTTAACGCAACTGGCAGTACATCGCTTGATCCAAAGTCGGCCACGCTTGAGATTCGCAGTAACGACCCCGATCAGGAGCGGTTTAACATCCGGCTGCGCGGTCTGGCGACTCGTGGTGTGGGTGAGGCAAATGAGCCTTCGCTGCAGCGGGTGCTCGATCTGCACGAGATTCCGATCAACGTCGGCGACGCCGATCCTAACTCCACGTTTCTGAATCCGCCGCAGCAGCCCAACGATGAAGTGACGGCGCAGCGGTTCCTCAAAGCCGGCGGCGGGGCGGTGACTATTGAGCCGATTGCGATGTTTGGCGTCGTCAGCAACCCGGCACTCCGGTTCGGCTATTACGAACCGGGCACCGGCGGCAACGCAACGGAGCTTTTCACGGTCAACGGTAACGACGCGCAATCTGTCAATGTTTTTGCGCAGGGATCGACGACGTTTGACCCGGGCACCAACACACCATTTGCGCTCTATGGGCTGTTCCCAAGATTCACCAACACCGATGGCAGCGTGCGCGTCGTGTATCAGGAAGATTCGCTTAACAGTTGGGAGAGCCTTGCAGCCAATCGAAGAAAGCTCCGCTTCTACCCGATGCGTAATCCAGACGGCACCGCGGTGCCTAACGCGTTTGTGTTCGCGTTTGAAGAGTTTACGCGGGATTATGATCAGCAGGATTTCGTCGGAATCATCCGCAATGTGAAACTCGCGCCGTCGGGGCCGGAGCTTGGCATCGAAAACCTCGATCGCGCGCCGTTCTATAATCGCCTGGTTTTCAATCGAATCGAAAACCTCGATGCGAATGTGCCCAATGCTGTTCACGATATGGCGACCGTGCGCATTCGAAACACCGGAGATCAAAACCTGTCGATTACCTCAACGGGCATCAGCGGCGGGTGGCAAATCGTCAGCGGCGGCGGCGCGGGTACGATTGCGCCGGGCGGGTTTCGCGATCTTACCATCCGCTTCACCGTGACAGGAGGCGCGGCGTATGAAGGCAATCTGACGATCAATTCTAACGACCCGGACGAACCCGTTCGGAGGGTGAGCCTCGGCGGGTTCTGGCAGAGCGACAGTGAAAGCGACCCGCGCGGCCGGAGCCAGGAGCCGACGCTCGCCGAGATATTCTCCGTCTTCGGCTATGCGACCGCGGCCACATTTGGTACGCAGAGCATCGATACCGGCGGGAACATCGCCCGTGTGGGGGATGAAGTGCTCAGCAGCTTCTGGGTTCGGGCGGACGGCAGCCAGCCAGTGCGTGTGCGACAGCTTGCGGCGTTTCACATGCAGGGAAGTACCGCCACCATCTCCTACTTCCAGAGGAATGCGACTTCAGTCGTACCGATCGTCACTTCGGCGGGCGTTGATGGACAGTCGTTCCTCCCGCGGAAGAATAATCAACTCTCAGCGCCGGCAACGGGGAGCTTTGCGCTGGCGACGTCCACGCCGTTTGGCTTCCGCGTGGATAACGTCTGGAGCGAACAGAGCCGCAACGACCTATCGCGCGGCGGCGAGGGGCACTACATGCGGTTCTATCCGGTCGTTGATCGAAACGGCCAGTTTGTTGAGAACACATGGCTCATGGCGATGGACTACGATCGCATCCTCCCAGATTATCAGGACAACGTGTACCTCATTGAAAACATGGCGCCATTTGGCACGCCCACTCCGCCGGATGGGCTGAATGGCTTGCGATCGGGCAATCGCATCTTGCTCGATTGGGCTGATAATCCTGAGCGCGCTGTCATCGGCTATAACGTGTTTCGATCTCTATCGCCGACGTCTGGGTATCAGCAGCGCAACTCCGTGCTGGTCAGCAGCAGCAACTACACCGAGTCAACTGGTTTTGCTCAGGGAACGCGCGTCTATTATCGAGTGAGCGCGGTGACGTCCGACGGCAAAGAGTCGATCCCGGCCAGCGTAGTGGTGGTTGTGTAGCTGGCATGCCGGAGAACCCAGAAGGCAGGGCACGGCTGCCAGTGCGCGTTGCATAACCACCGGTTATGGCGGCTGGCCGATGGAGCTAAGGCTCACTGCAAACGAGATTTGTTCCATCTGCACGGCAAGATCGACGCTATTGACGGTGACACTCGCCGGGACGTTGAGCGAAACAGGCGCGAAGTTGAGAATGCCCCGAATCCCTGCCTCCACGAGCTGATCGGCCACATCCTGCGCCGCTTCGGCTGGCACTGCGACGATGGCGACACGAATGCTCTGCGCACGGGTCGTTCGCCCCAGTTCAGTCAGCGGTTGAATCAGATGCGGGCCTGCTTGTTTTCCGATCTTCGACGCATCGCCGTCGAATACTGCAACAAGCTTAAATCCCTTCGACTCAAATCCTCGGTAAGCCATCAGTGCACGGCCAAGGTTGCCTGCACCGACAAGAAGGACGTTCCAAGTCTTATCCGTCCCCAGTGCCTGCCGAAGCTTCGTGATGAGTTCATCGACGTTGTAACCGATTCCCGGGTGGCCAAACTGGCCGAAGTAAGCGAGATCCTTCCGCACCTGCGCATCGGTGAGGCTCAGGCTCTCGCCGAGTTGCTTGCTGGAAACTGTTCTCCGATCCTTCCGGCTGAATGCCTCCAGCTGCCGCAGATAGAGGCTGATGCGCCGGACTGCCGGGTCGGGGATGCTTTCGGGGCGGGAAGGGTCCATTTCGTGGTCGCAATTATCGCGCTTACCGGAGCGGGTGGCAAGGCGGCGGGGCGGCTACGGTCCCGCTGTTGCTGAAAGGCTTGGGCCGATGGCGGCAATGAGCCGATCGCCGTCATCGGCTTCAAACCGGACCGCCATCTCTGCGACCAGAATCTCCTGCGGCGAGGAAAGCTCCGCTTCCGGTAAGGCACGCAGTTTCACGGCGTCCTTCGCGGTGGTGATGATGGTATGCGTGTGTTTGGCTTGTGCGAGCGATCGCAACTCGCGTAGATCGTTGGTTGAATATCGGTGATGATCGGCGAACCATTTCTTCCCGACGACATCACTCCCCGCCTGCCGAAGTAATCGTTCGAATGCCATTGGGTTCCCAATTCCCGCAAATGCCACCGTCCGGCGGCCCTGGAGCGATTCTACAGGGAAGTTTGTCTCGCTCGCTATCGCGGCTGCAAGTGGCCGCAGACCGGTCAACTGATGCGAGCACTTAAACGTCGGAATGTCTGGATGGATCGCGCGCACTCGACCGCAGATGGCAGCGAGTGCAACCTCGCTGACCTGATCGCACCGCGTGAGCAGCACCGCATCGGCCCGCCTTAGCCCGGCGGTGGTTTCTCGCAGCAATCCTCTTGGAAGAACATGGTCATGGCCGAAAGGATTGGTCGCATCGAGGAGTACAAGGTCAAAATCGCGGTGCAGCCGTCGATGCTGAAAGCCATCATCCATGATGAACACCTTGATCTCGGGATACTTGTGCAGCGCATCACCAGCGCCGCGCACACGGTCGGGATCAACGATCACACGCACGCTCGGCTCATTCGGCGCGTGAAGCTGTTGTTCGAGCAGCTTTGCTTCGTCGCTCAGGCCGTTGTGCGATTTATACCCGCGCGTGAGTATGGCGATTTCTCCCTGAGTGGCGCGCCGCAGTTCGGAGGCCAGCCATGCGACGACGGGGGTCTTGCCGGTGCCTCCAGTGGTGAGATTGCCGACGCTGATAACGGGCTTCTTGGCACGGCGGGAGGGAAGCAGGCCGACATCAAAGGACTTATTCCGAAGACACATCGCAGCGCGGTACAAAGGCTCGACCGCCGCCAGCCCCGCGCGTGCAAGCATGGGACCCGCGCCGCGGGCTTCGCCGGAGATGACTCTCAGAAAATCGTGCTCGCGGGCGCTCACGAGCGGTATCCTCGCAGGAAGGCATCGTCATGTCGCGTAAAAGTAATTGGAGCGCGCGGCACACGGTCGAGTCTAAAGTCGGCGAGAAGTTTCTGCATGGAGGCCGACTCGAGATCTTTCCCTGCCGACCGAACGCCACACCACTTCGCCAGCAACGCCAGAACCCGTTCAGCGGGCACGCCACGCTTACGGTATTCGCCCAGCCGGGTATCGCCATGACGCTTGGCAAGGCGCTTGCCGTCTTCGCCGACAATGAGCGGCAGGTGTGTGTAGGCCGGAATCTGCTGAGCGAGATTGAGCGCGCGGTAGAGCAGGATCTGTCGTGGGGTCGATTCGATCAGATCATCACCCCGGATAACCTGTGTCACACCCGCTTCGGCATCGTCGACGACGACCGCAAGCTGATACGCGGCAGTGCCGTCAGACTTTTGAATGACAAAGTCGCCAAGTTGGCGGGCAAGTTGAAACGACCGCGGGCCTGCGAAGTTGTCCGTGAAATCAAATCGTCCGTCGCGTACAGCAAACCGAACGGCCGGCACACGGCCGCTCGCGGCGATCGCATCAGCCCGGGTGCGATACAGGCCGCGGCATGTGCCGGGATAGACCGCGGCGCCGTCGTCGGCGTGCGGCGCGCTGGCCGCCGACTCCACCTCTTTGCGCGTGCAGTTGCAATAGTATGCAAAGCCGTCTCTCAACAGCATTTCCACGGCGGCTGCATAAACGGATGTGCGTGTCGATTGGCGCGTCGGGCCGGAATCCCAATCGATACCGAGCCACTGCAGATCGTCAATCGCAGCCTGATCGGCACCCGGCTTGGTCCGCGGGCCATCGAGGTCATCGACCCGCAGCGTAACCTTCCATCCAGATTGGCGGGCACAGAGCCAATTGATCAGGAATGTGCGCGCGTTTCCCAGATGCAGTGCACCAGTTGGCGAGGGTGCGAGGCGTGTTGTGTGACCCATGATGACCGTGGGCTAACTCGTCTGCTCATTCACCAGGCTGCGAATGATCTTTTCGAGAAACTCGCGATCCTTTTCATATAATTCCAGCGTGAGGTCGCTGAACTCAAGCTCGTAGACATCAACAACATCCACCTTCTTCATAAAGATGAGATAGCTCCAGTTCAGCGGCTGACCTTCAGTTTCGTGAAGCTGGCCCGAATCGTCGCGCAGGAGCATCGGCTGTCGCTCATCAAACCAGATGCGTTCGAGCACCGTGAAATCGGGAAAATCGCGGGTGGCAAAGCGCAGCTGCTTGTCCGCCTTTTCGTCCAGACGTTTTTTGGCGGTCGCGATGAAGTCGGCCACCTTGTCCGGAGAAAGTTGCTGGCGGCTGGCGAGCGTGATGCCGACGTGGCCGTGTGGCGTCCAGCCTTCCATGAAGAACAACCGCTGACCGCCGACGGATTGGGCGGTCCATGACTCGGGTACGGTGATGCGCATCGGCAACGCCGAGATGGGAACAGTAGTCCACTGGCCATCGACCACAGACTGCGTGCTGGGCCGGGCACCGCGCTCCGCTGGCTGCGGGGTGGCTGGCTTTTCGGGCGCCGGCGGCGGGGCAGTGGGCAATTCGTCGCAACCAACCAGCGCCCCCGCCAGCAGTAGGGCCGCGATGCAAGAAACTCGCTTGAGTAGAGGTGTTCTCATCAGATTCGCCCCATTTTGCTTCGCCACGAGTTCAATGCAAGCCCGCCGGTGCCATCGCGGCTGGCGCATTGTCGTTGAGCAGGTCGCTGGAGATCCGCCCATCCGCGAGGGTGATGACCCTGCGGCAACGGGCAGCGACGTTTGGGTCGTGGGTAACCAGGATCATGGTTCTCCCCGCGGCGACAAGCTCATCAAACAGATCGAGTATCTGTAGCCCGGTCTTGCTATCCAGCGCCCCTGTCGGTTCGTCGGCGAGCACGATCAGCGGATCGTTCACCAGTGCGCGCGCGATGCAGACGCGCTGCTGTTGCCCGCCGGAAAGCTCCATCGGGCGGTGTGAGAGGCGTTGCGCGAGGCCGACCTTCTCTGCCATCGCGATCGCGCGCTCTCGGCGCTCGGCGGGGGGAATGCCGATGTAGAACATGGGCACTTCCAGGTTCTCTAAGACGGTAAGCTGCTGAATCAGGTTAAACTGCTGAAAAATGAATCCGATCTTCCTGCTGCGAATCTCAGAAAGCTCATCATCAGGCAATTGGCTGATATCTTCCGCATCGAGCAGGTAGTGCCCGTCTGTCGGACGATCGAGGCAGCCGAGCACATTCATGAGCGTGCTCTTGCCTGACCCACTCGCCCCCATGATGGCCGTATATTGTCCCCGCTGCAGGTCGACCGATATGTCGCGTAGCGCAGCCACCTCAACATCGGTGCCGGGCTTGCGATAAATCTTCGAGAGCGACTGTATGGAAGCAATGGGCGACATCGAGTTGGATGATATGCCCTTGATGTGGATTGGTCGATTGTCATCCTCGCGATTCCGGCTGCGGGCCGATAAAGTGGTCCCCAAGTTGATTCCCGTGCTCCTGATCCTCGGCGCAACGCTTTCAGCAGCGGCGGTGGCGTTTGGATGTGTCCCGGCGATCGCCGATCACACCGGGGGGGTGGCCTTTATCCGAGTCATGTACCGGCTCCAGTGGCTTTTTGTGGGCACAACGGTTGTTTGCGCGCTTGCCTTGGTCGGCATGGTCATCACCAACCACCGCCGGGGGATTTGGCTGGTCGGGTTGCTGCCGGTAGTGGGGCTGTTTGGCTGGCGATTTGGCATCTCGCCCGCGCGGCCCGGCTATGTGGACGATGCGCCGGCATTTGTGCAAACGGTCAATCCGGACTGGCTCGACGGCGGCGCTGCGGTGCTGGGAATCGTCAGTGGTGAGCAAGCCTATGCCATTCCGCTGGCGGCGATGGAGCAGGCGCCCGTTTTGGTCCATACCGAGCGCGACCACCGGGTAATCGTCATGTGGTCGGCGCAGGCGGGCATCGCCACGGCTTGCCGGACTGACCGCACACTCCGCGGGCGCGATTTGCGAATCGTCGCCAGCCCGGCGGGTGTTCTCCTGCTGTTTAATGAACGCGTCGGCGAGTTCTTTGATGCCCTGACACTAGCGCAGCGCGGCGGCACGCCGCTATCAGGGTTTCAAACCCGCTTACCGGTTGATGTTGCGACGTGGGATGCGTGGCGAGCTTTGCACATCGATACGCAACTGCTCGACCCCCGAAGAGCGATGCCGACCGCGCCGCTGCCCGAGCCGCGCGAGACTGAGGCCGTGGTCTTTATTGCATCGAATCCTCCGATCGTGGTTCCGCGCGAAGAACTCTCGGTCGAGCCGATGAACGTCACCAATGGAACAACGTCGGCGCTGTTGTTTCGGGATAGTGCTGGGCGGCTTCACGCGTTCGAGCGAAAAGTCGATGGCGATTTGTTCTTACGATTCGAGCCTTCCCTTGATAAACATCGCAAAAATGTCGCCTTTATCGACACAGACACCCAAAGCGGCTGGACGACCAGCGGCACGTGCATTGATGGAACGCTTGCTGGCAGGCGGTTACCACGGCTGGTTGTCCTCGATGCGGTTCCTGCCACTGCGGCACGATACTGGTTGCGATGATGCTCAGCGCTTTTGGCGATTCGCAGAAATCACTGGTTTTCTGTGGGCGGTGATACCCACTGGTGGTCGTCTGTGGTAGCATTCTCACAGCTTGTAGTTTCTCGCATTCAACGCATTGCAGGCAGGTTTAGATCAATGGAATACGGCGTCATCATGGCAGGAGGGTCGGGCACCCGTCTTTGGCCACTTTCGCGCGCGGGGCAGCCAAAGCAGCTTCTCCCGGTGGTGCGCGGCAAGAGCTTGCTTCAACTTTCGTACGATCGGCTGCGCGGAATGCTCCCGCCGGAGCGGATTTATGTATGTACCGGGGAAGGGTGGCGCGGCGCGGTTATGGCCAATCTCCCAGAACTGCCGCAGCAAAACCTCCTCGGCGAGCCAACCGGTCGCGATACGGCCAACGCAGTCGGTTTCCCTGCAGCGGTTCTGCAGAAGCGTGATCCGGACGCAGTCTTTGCGGTTGTCACTGCCGACCATGTTATAGAGCCTGTCGAGCGGTTTCAGTCGGCCCTGCGCAGCGCGTTTGATGTCGTCTCGGCGCAGCGCAACGCACTGGTGACCTTTGGCATCGTTCCTACCTTCGGACACACCGGTCTTGGATACATCCAGCGAGGCGAAGCACTCGGGCAGATCGTCGGCGCGCACAAGGTCATTGCCTTCAAAGAAAAGCCCGACAAGCCCACCGCCGACCGATATGTCGACTCCGGGCGCTACTATTGGAACAGCGGGATGTTTGTCTGGCGCGCCGATACCGTGCTGAACGAGCTTTCCACTCATTTGCCCGCAAGCTACGACGGATTGATCAAGATTGCCTCCGCGTGGGATACACCGTCTCAACAGCAGGTGCTGGAAGAGACGTATCAAAAACTGCCAAAAATCAGCATCGACTACGCTGTGATGGAGCCGGCAAGCCAGGGGAAGGGCCGGGCTGCAGTGTTTGTGGTGGAGATGGATGTTGAATGGCTCGACGTCGGCAGTTGGACGGCGCTGGCCGAGACAATGCCGGTAGACGCGCGCGATAACTCAACCGATGCCGATTTGTGCGTCTTGGTTGATAGCGATAGCAACATCATTCTCAGCCGCGATCCCCAACACCTCATCGCGACGCTTGGCGTCACCGACATGATCATCGTCCATACAAAAGACGCGACCATGGTCTGCCCCAAGTCTGAAGCCCAACGCGTGAAAGACCTGGTGATGAAGGTGAAAGAGCTTCACGGCGACAGGTTTATGTAGGCAGCCTGTCATGACTCGTGCCGCTCACCACGATTAATCTGATGCGAACCTTAGCCATTGATTTGGGCAACCGTAGGGTGGGGTTGGCGATGAGCGACGCAGGCGCGAAGTTTGCCACACCGTATGAGGTTGTCGAGACATCAAACCCTGATCTTGCAGTGCAACCGATTGTCGCCGTAGTCGAACGGGAAGGCGTCGAGCGCATCGTGATGGGGCTGCCCTTAAACATGAATGACACAATCGGCCCCGCCGCAAGGCAAGTGGTGGCCTGGGTCAAGAAGCTGAAGGCTTGCGTGAACGTGCCGATTGTCTTCGTTGATGAACGCCTTAGTTCGTTTGCAGCCGAACAGCAGCTAAACGATCGAAAACGGGCCGGCGAGAAGCTCACCCGCGGCAAGAAGAAGCAGCAAATCGATGCGCTGGCCGCAGCGGGGTTTTTGCAGGAGTTTCTGGACGGGAAACTCGTGGAACTGAAAATCCCCGGTTGACCCATCGGCAGTCGGTGCGCACTCGTGCCGTCGGGGCGTACCTTTCACCGCGTCCTCTTCGCCTCCGTGGCGAACAATCCGGTTCAGAGTGTGGGGCGCGCGAGCAGCCCGAAGATTCCGCCGGTGTGAATAAACATCGCCGTTGCCCCGCTTCTGATTTTCCCGGTCTTCACAGCATCGAGGAAGCCAGCCATTGCCTTGGCCGTGTAGGTTGGGTCGAGCGCGATGCCTTCCAATCGTCCGACAGTGCGAAGTGCGTCCTGCCCTTGGGGGGTCGGGATGGCGTAACCGTCGCCGATGAAGCCGGTGTGCATTTCTATCGGCAAGCCCGCTGGATCGATACCAAGATCGTACTTGTGCACGGTCGCGGCGACCAGTTGTGACACGTCGGGACGAAGTAGCTCCAGCGAGTCGCTTACCGGTACGCCGACGACTCGGATGTGGCTCGCGCGCAGCAATGCACACCCGACAATCAGACCCGCCAGGGTGCCGGAGGAACTGACCGCTACATAGATGTCCAGGAGCGAATTGGTCGGAATCTGCGTGAGCAATTCTGCGACCAGCCGGATGTAGCCCCACGACCCAAGCGGGACACTCCCGCCGACGGGAAAGTGATATGGCCTGTGGCCGGCGCGTGTCTCCTGCTCGATCGCGGCTTGAATCAGCGCATCACGGCGGGCGGCATATTCGGCGGGTGCATGAAGGCTGAATTCTGCGCCAAACAATTGATCCAGTAGCAGATTGCCTACCAACGGCGCGGCACCCTCCGCGGGGCCGCGTAGAATCAGCCTCAGCCGCAAACCGAGCCGAGCACAGGCGGCGGCGGTCGCGCGGCAGTGATTGGATTGGTGCCCGCCGTTCGTGATGATCGTGTCGCAACCCTGCTCGACGGCTTCAGCGAGAAGATACTCAAGTTTGCGGACCTTGTTGCCCGACAGTTCGATTCCGGTCAAATCGTCGCGTTTCATGAGCAGGCGATCGCAGCCAACGTGTTGAGCCAGACGAGGCAGTTCAACAACCGGCGTCGGTAGTGCTGCCAGTACGACGCGCGCCGGTTCTTTCGAATGAATCTGGGTCATGTTGTTTCCTTGCGTGCCGATTAGTTGCCTCCGGCACGCCGCCGGGTAAAACTGATTACGTGATTAGACACTCTACCATTCGGGCCGGCGTAATTCTCGCCGGGTTGATCCTTGCAATTGCGGGCTGTACGCAGAAAACGGTCGTTCCGGGCACACCATTACAGAGATTCGGCGATGAGATTGTCGTGGCGGGACAGTTGTTCCGCACTGGCGCGCCGGTCGTGCTGTGGACTGATCCCGGGGGTTATGACGCTTATCGAACCGAGCGGCGATTTGTTGAATACGACAAATCATCATGGGAGGCGACCACGCAGCAGGCGGATCGCGGGCCAACTTCACCCAATCGCTACGGCCTGCGCCGCAACACCCTCACCGATGCCCAGATAGCTACAGTACAAGGCGGCGGTTGGCCGCTGGAGTTGTTGCAGGAGAAAGTAGACCAGTTCGTGATGCACTACGACGTCTGTGGAACCAGCTCGCAATGCTTCAAGGTGTTGCACGACCTCCGCGGGCTGAGTGTGCAGTTTATGGTGGATGTTGATGGAACGATCTATCAGACGATGGACCTGAAAGAGCGCGCCTGGCACGCCACGATTGCCAACACGCGAAGTGTCGGCGTCGAGATCGCCCACATGGGCGCTTACCGCACGACCGCCGGCGCGCTGGAACAGTGGTATGAAAAAGACTCGAGCGGCACCATGAAACTCGACATCCCGCCCGCGCGTCGAAAGCTATTGCGCAACCCGGAGTATGCCGGCGGCCCTGCCCGTCAGGAGCTTATCCGCGGGGAGATTCATGGCAGCAGTTATGTTCAGTATGACTTCACCCCGGCGCAGTATGATTCGCTTACCAAGCTCACCGCGGCGCTGTGTACCGTGCTGCCAAAAATCCAGTGCGACTATCCCCGGGACAAAGATGGAAAGTTGATCACGACATCGCTGAGCCGGGCCGATTTTGACCGGTTTCAAGGCGTTCTCGGGCACTACCATATTCAGCCGGAAAAACAGGACCCCGGTCCGGCGTTCGATTGGGATCGTGTCGTCGGCGGAGCGCGCAAACTCATGACCAAGCAAGCTTTACAGCGTATGGAGTCTGAAAGAGGCAAGCCAGTGCGTGAAATCGAGCGACCGCGACCTGTCCCCGCAACAGCCACCGCGCCCGCCGCCGCGAAATGATATTTAGGGTAAATCGAGTTGGATTGTGGCGTATTGGAATGATTTCGCCCCGACCGGCCACTATCTGAGCAAACCACCTGGGCAAACCATGACACTAAATGCTTCGTTTCACAAAATCTGCGTCTCCCTGATCGCCGCGACCCTGCTTGCAGCGGGGTGCCAGTCGGTTAAGCAGCGGGTGGCCGACGTTCGCAAGTCGCCACAGGAGAAGTTTGCTGCGCGACTGAGCGATGCGCTGAACACCAAGCGCGGCGGGGCGATGCTGGCGGCGCAGGTCATCGACCTGCAGACGGGGGAAGAGTGGTTTAGTCAGAATCCCGACACACCGATGATTCCTGCCAGCAACGGAAAACTGGCAATCAGCGCTGCGGGGCTGGCGATGTTTGGCCCGGCTCACACGTTTAAGACATATCTTGTCCGCGACGGCGACGATCTGTGGATCATCGGCACTGGCGACCCAGGCTGTGGCGATCCAAAGATTGCAGAGTGGCGCGGCGAGACTGTCACCACAATGTTTGATGCCTGGGCCGACGCCATGAAGCGCCGCGGGTTGACCAAGGTCAAGGGAAATCTCATTTACTGGGATGGCGCGTTCGACCGCGAGCTGACCTACACCGGCTGGAAGCCCGATTTCCTGGTCGACTGGTACGGAGCACCTGTAAGTGGGCTGAATTTCAACGACAACTGTATCGACATCAAGGCTTTTCCGGGTGCCGATGGCCAACCGGCGAGGCTCGAAGTCGTCCCCGCCAATGATCTTGCAGTTATCACCAACAAAACGGTGACTAACGGCGAGGGTACACCGGCGATCGATCGCGCCGCATCGGCACCGCAATTCACCATCACCGGCGGTGTGAGCAAGGAAACAAAGCTGGAAAGCAAGCCGGTCACCGATCCCGGCGCTTTCTTTGCCGACGCGTTTCGCGTTCACATGAAGTCGCGGGGGATATCGATCGACGGCGAGACGCGCCGCGCCGAGGCGCTGCCCTTTAGCCCGGCGGGGCCGATGTTTGATCGAATCATCGCGACGCACGAAACATCGATGTCGGATGTGCTCAAGCGCATCAACAAGAACAGCCAAAATATGTTTGCCGAGGCGATGAGCAAGGCACTCGGGCGCGAGTGGATGTTCCGCAGGGGCCAGAGCGTGCCGGGCAGTTGGAAGCTTGGCGAGGCGGCGACGAAGGAGTTTCTCTGGGCCAATCGGATCAACGCAGGGAGCTACGTTGCTGCGGATGGTTCCGGGCTGGACCGCACGAATCAGGTCACCGCCCGTCTGATTACCGATCTGCTCGTCACCATGCACCATCGGCGCGACGGCAAGCTCTGGCGGGAGAGCCTTGCCGTGGCAGGCGTCGATGGAACCATCGGCAAGCGCATGGCAGACATGGAAGGCCGTGTGATGGCAAAGACCGGTTACATCAGCGGCGTGCGCTCGTTGAGCGGCTATGTGCATACCAAGAATGGCAAATGGCTGGCGTTCAGCTTCATTTACAACGAGATCGATGGGAGCGTGAAGCCGTATGAGGTGCTTCAGGATAATGCCTGCCGGGTGATGTATCACTGGCCGGAAAAGCCCATCTTCCCCGCAGCCGCACCGCTACCGGCAGCGAGCCAGCCCGCGGAGCCGACGACCGCCCCCAGCGGTGCCGAGCCGGCATCACAACCCACGCCTCAGCCGGCTTCAATGCCGGCGGTGTGAAGGTTTTGCAACTGCCGCTGGCTGTGCCCGGTCAGTCTGAGCACCCTGCCGGCGCGATGCCAGTAAGCTTCGTCGAAGTCCATGCATTGCTTGATGAGGATATCGCGGCGGAGCCAATTGCCTTCCATAAAGCACTCCGCTGACCGGGCTAGCCCGATCGTCCCGATTGGTGGGATGACGGGAATCGGCCAGTCGCTGCCATGAACCAGTTTGCTTCTGACGACCTTATCGCCCAGCACCATTTTAAACGCGTGCGATCGTGTGGGCAGGTTCAGCGCGCTGGTGTCTCCGTAGAAATGTTCGTGTTCGTGACACATCGCCATGAAATCGCGGACGTAATCCTGCTCGGTAAACGTCGACCGCGTGCCGCAGTGCGCCGCGATCACCGTCACGCCGCGTTCGAGCGCCGGAAGCAGCAGTCGGGGCGAGGGCGTGTCGGGGGCGATATTGGGCAGGCTCTTTTCCCCGCCGGTATGACAGAGCAGCGGCAGCTTGTGGTGCGCCAGCGCCTCGTAAAATGGAATGCACGCATCGTCGGCAGGATTCATTCCCTGCGTGATTGGGAGCCATTTCAGCAATACTGCGCCCGCCTTCACACATCGTTCCAGCTCCTGCACGGCATCCTTCCGATACGGATGGATCGACGCGCCGAACAGTATCTTGCGGTGCTGTGTCGCAAGGCTGATGACGTAATCGTTGCGGGTATAGAGATGCGTGTTGGCAAGGTCGAGATTGCCGGCACGGTCATGGACCGCATCAAATGCAAGCATGACCGCGGCGTCGAGTTCGGGGGTGTTCTCGAGCGTGGTGAAAAGCACCCGGCGAAGCTGGGCCTCTGTTCGGGCGTCTTCGCCGGAAAGCCCCAGCCGCCACTTGATGAACCGGAATGGGAGTGAGCGGATGAGTTTCCGGCTCATCAGACCATTTTCGGGCGACAATGCCGAAACATGCACATGGACATCGACGATCATGCCGCGACATCATACGATTGTTGGCACATGAGTCGAACGCGCATCAAAATCTGCGGGGTTACGCGAGTTGACGATGCGCTTGCCGCAGCGGAACTCGGCGCCGATGCAGTGGGGTTGGTGCGCGTGCCGGGCACGCCGCGCTGCGTTGCCGATGCGATTGCCGCCGAGATTGTCGATGCGCTGCCGGCGTTTGTCACACCGGTGATGCTCTTCGCTGATGAATCGCCGAGCGAAATGATCGCCGCTGCCCGCGCGTTCGGCATTGGCACAATACAACTCCACGGCCGCGAAGAACTTCTAACCGCCAGCGGACTTGAGCCGTTACGCGTCATCAAGGCTTTGCGAGTCACCCCAGAGCGCATCCGATTTGAGCTAACACAATGGCGGCGCATCGGCCCGGCTAACCTCGTGGGCATTGTACTCGAATCGCCCGTCGAAACCGGCGGCAGCGGGGTGGTCAACAACTGGGACCTGATCCGCCGTCTGCGCGACGAAAACTACCTCGACCCACTCATGTCGCCGCCGATCATCTTCGCCGGCGGGCTTGATCCGAAGAATGTCGCCGCAATCGTCCGCGAGTTTCAACCCTACGCAGTCGATGTAAGCAGCGGCGTGGAAGACGGAACAAAAGGAATCAAGTCCCGGGCAAAGATCGCGGATTTCATCGCGGCGGTGTCGGAAGCATCAAAGGCGGACTCATGATCGCAGTAGTACAGCGGGTCGTTAGCGCTTCGGTTACGGTGGGTGATGCGACGGTCGGGGCGATCGATAGTGGGCTGCTGGCGCTGGTGGCGGTTGAAACGGGGGATGGGGCTAAGGAAATCGACTGGATGGCGCAGAAGCTCACCGGCCTGCGTGTGTTTCGACGGGAAGATAAGCATTTTGATCTGGACGTGTTGCAGACTGGCGGGGGGATTTTGCTGGTGAGCAACTTCACAGTCGCCGCCGACACGCGCAAAGGTCGCCGGCCAAGCCTGGACGCCGCTGCGCCGCCTGCACATGCGAGTATCACCTTTGAGAAGCTCGTAGCAGCCGTTCGCGCCACTGGCGTTTGTACGCAAACTGGCACGTTCGGCGGCGAAATGCGCGTTCATCTGACCAACGACGGCCCGGCAACGTTCATCATCCGCACCGAATCGCCGGTGGATCGCTGATCAATGGCGATGAGTCCTACTCGCCATCTACGCGATTGTTCAACCCGCTGAAAAATCTAAAAATCCGGGAACAATTCGCTTGACGTTCGGATTTTGTTTTCCTAACATGCTGCAAACATTTATGGAGCGCGGTTATGGTTGCAGAAAAGCATCTGACGGCGTTGGGCGTGCTGAAAGACCGGTTTAGCCTTGATTCTTTTCGAGGCGGACAGGCGCAGGTTATCGAGCGCCTGTTGGCGGGTAAGAGCACGCTCGCCATCTTCCCCACCGGGGCGGGCAAGAGTCTGTGCTACCAATTGCCCGCGCTAATGTTGGATGGGCTGACGGTGGTTATCTCCCCGTTAATCGCGCTCATGAAAGACCAGATCGACTTCCTGCAATCGCGCGGCGTGCCGGCGGCGCGGCTGGATTCTTCTGTCGATACGCAGACGGCGCTTGAAACCTACCAGGGCTTGCGCGATGGATCGCTCAAAATCCTCTACATCGCCCCTGAGCGGCTGGCCAATGAGCGATTTCTTCAGACGCTTTCCCGACAGCAGGTTTCCATGCTGGCAGTGGATGAAGCACATTGCATCAGTGAATGGGGGCACAACTTCCGGCCAGATTACCTCAAGCTTGCCAAGCTCGCCCGCAGGCTGAATGTTGGCCGCGTGCTTGCGCTTACCGCCACCGCGACCACTTCTGTAGCCGAGCAGATTGCCAGTGCATTTGAGATTCAGCCGGACGATGTCGTAAGGACAGGTTTTTATCGTCCCAACCTGGCGATTGCGATCACGCCAGTTGCGTCGGCGGCGCGGAATGACCATCTGCTTGCCCAACTCCGCCGCCGCCCCCGCGGGCCGACGATCGTCTATGTGACCCTCCAACGCACCGCAGAAGATGTTGCGGAGTACCTTGCAAGCCACGGTTTTCGCGCCAAGCCTTACCACGCCGGGCTGGAGACGGAAGTGCGGCATCGCGCACAAGAGTGGTTCATGCAGTCGGAGGATGCGGTTGTGGTTGCGACGATTGCGTTCGGGATGGGAATTGATAAGCGCGATATTCGCTATGTTTATCACTACAACTTGCCGAAAAGCATGGAGAACTATGCTCAGGAGATCGGACGCGCCGGGCGAGACGGGAAGACCAGTGTGTGTGAGACACTTGCGTGCGCCGACGACCGCATCACGTTGGAAAACTTCATCTACGGCGATCGCCCCGACGATGCCGCGGTCGAAAAACTGTTGAATCAGATTCTGAACTCCGGCGAACAAATCGATGTATCAACGTATAAGCTCGCGAGCGACTTCGATATTCGTCAGTTGGTGGTTGAAACGTTGCTGACCTATCTGCAACTGGACGGTGTGCTTGAGTCGCAGGGGGCTTTCTACAGCCAGTACAAAGTGAAATGGTTGCGCCCGCAGGCAGAGGTTCTGGCCCGTTTTGACCATGGCCGAGCGGAGTTTTTGCGCGGGGTGCTCAAATGTGCCACCCGCACGGGTTCGCTGGATGCTGCCGAGGCTGCCGCAGCGATGGGTCAGCCGCGTGATAGGGTTGTTGCAGCTCTGACCTACCTTTCCGAACAGGGAGATATAGACCTGCAGGCCGTTGGAGTTCGCCATGCGTACAAACGGCTGCGACCTGTTGCTGATGTAAAGAGACTGGCGACAGTGATGAACCAGCGCTTCGCGCAGCGTGAAACTCGGGACCTTCAGCGGCTGGATACTGTCCTCGCTTTCTGCAGCGAGCCTGGTTGCCGAACGAGGCGTCTGCTCGCCTACTTCGGGGAGGCCATGAGCGAAGATTGCGGCCACTGCGCCGCATGTAGGGACAAGGGGCCGGTGCAGACCCTCCCGCAGACAGCCGTCGCAGTGCCGAAGACTGGCATAATCGACGCAGCTAATCAGCTTCGCCTTGCGGCAGGTAGTTTAGTGTCCAGCCCGCGACAGGCGGCCCGATATCTGTGTGGGATCAACTCCCCGGCAATGACGTTGCATAAGCGCAAGCACAAAAATGATCCGCTATTCGGAAAGTTTGTCGATTTACCATTCGAGGAAGTTGTCAAAGTGCTGCAGACGTAGTGTCAGTTGATCGGCCAGCATCGTGATGAGGACTGTGATGATCAAGCATGCCCGCAGTTCCTTGATCCGTCGCCACTTACCCGGCTGGTGCGGCTGGGGTGGTGGTTGGGGCGTTTCCCTGCAACGGGCGATCGAACCGCAGAACCAGGATCTCATGAAACGACTGATGCACCGTCATTTGCATCGGATTTTCCTTGAGATATGGCTCGAGGGTGGATGGCACTTGGAAGAAAACGACCCAAATCCGGTCGATGCCTTCTCCGCTGCGGGCCAGTTGGGCGATGGTGAATTCATCGTAGTTTCGGCGGCGGACATCTGTCCGGTCGAAGTATCGATCAAAAGACCATCCCGTCAGCATGAAGCTGCAGATGATGGTATCGCCGGGGTGGGCATGGGCAGCGACAAATGCAGCCGCCTCGCGCATCGCCGGCTTTCGAAAATGTTCTCTGCCGGCGATGAGGCTCAGTATGACCCCGGCCACGACCGCCGCACCGGTGGTCCACGCCGCCCGTCTCGGCAACGCTGCCAATCCCATGCCAACCGCGACTGCCAGTGCCAGGCCCGACGGAAGCGCGTGTCGCGAGAAATACTGCGCGCCGCCGGTGTACCAGCCAATGAGCGGCGGCAGAGGTGGGAGCAGGATCAATCCTGCCACAAGTACTTTGCTGCTAATTGTCGCCCGCAGCTTGATCACTCCCACCGCCGCCAGGCAGATGACCGGCAGCAGCACCCACACGTTATCGAAGAGCCACAGGTACGTGTCGGCAAACTTTTCAGCGGCGAAGCTGAGCGTTCGATCGCTGAAGCCAATCATGCGGCCGCGCGTTTTGAGTGCCGTCGGAATCAGCGGCAGGCAGGCGAGCCCAATGGCACACTGGGTAGCAACGAATGCCCATCTATCAAGGCGGCTGGATCGCGCAACAGCGACCACCCCGCAGAAGCAATGTGCCATCAGGACGCCCGCTGCGGCGAAATGCGAGTAGCACATGACGATCGACGCCATGACGTACGCAGCGCATCGAGGGACCGTCGGCTGATTGAGCGCGCGCAACAACAGAGTGCTCGACATGAGCGACGCCATCGCGAAGAGCGAATAGGCCCTTGCTTCCTGGGAGAACCAGATCTGTTGCAGCGAAAGTGCGGCGATGAGGGCTGCCACAATCGGGCCGACCAGCGCGCTCCGATCTCGTCGCGACTCCACTGTCGGGTATCCGGCGCTGATCGCACGCACCAACCACCAGACTCCCAATACGCCCAGTGTTCCAAAAATGACCGAAGGCAGACGTATCACCGCGTCGTTCATCGTGCCGAACAATCTGCCAAACAGGTTCAGCAACAGGTAGTAGAGCGGCGGGGTGTTTTCGTAGTGGTGATATTGGACGAGCACATCGTAGAGCGAACCGCTCGCCGCCCGAAGAGAAGCCGTCTCATCCGCCCAAAGCGCTTCGCGGCCCAATCCCCAAAGCCGCACCCCCGCCGCGAGGAGGAGCGTACCGACCAGCGCGATCGCCTCGGCGGAGTTCCCAGCCCCGCGATTGGCCGGATGATGCTCACCGCCGTGCGCCGTCGACTCCCCCGCAGCAGGTGTGCCGGGCAATTGGTTCTCGACCGGTTGTTGGAGCGTTTTGCTTTGATCCATGCTCAGGCGGTTAGGTTTGACTCGCGACAGCATCACTTTCGCACACCGGAACTGCGGCTGCGATGCCCCGCAAGCGAAGACTGGGTGAATCGCTGCGAATTGCTTTATCCCCGTGCATCAGCGCGCGCCCGGGCCGTGAGTGGTTGCCGGGTCGAGCCCGAGTGCTGGGTTGGTTGGAAGCCGGATTGTGAAGGTGGTTCCCTGGCCCGGCGTTGGCGTCGCTGCGATCGAGCCTTCGTGTTCCTCGACAATCTTCTTTGTCACCGCCAGGCCGATGCCCGTGCCTTTGTTGCCCTTGGTCGAGTGAAAAAGCTCAAACAGGTGGTTCTTGATGCTCGGACTGACGCCTGTACCGTTGTCGATCACCTCAAACACGGTCGATTTTGAGTCTGGTTCGTAGCGGCAAACGACGCGTATCAACCCCTTTTGAGGTTCACACGCATCGATCGCGTTGGAAAGGAGGTTAATCAGCGCCTGATGCATGCCGTCGGGGTCCATAGGCAAGGCTGGGGTTGCGTCGTCCACATCGGCGACGCACATGGCACCTTTCTCGTTGGCCATGGGCGCGATGAGCTCGAGGCAGTCGTTGATCAAGCTGCGCGGGTTGACCAGTTGCAGGTCGGGCTTGCGTTCTTTGCTATACGCGAGCAAGTTCATGGTCAGATTGTAGATTTTTTCGAGATTTCGATCGACGACGCGCCAGCCCTTGCCGAGTTGGACGACATTGTTACTTCGAAGGCCCATCTCGACCACATCCGCTCCGCCGCGGAGGGCTTGGAGGATGTTTTTGATGGAGTGCGAAAGCGCCGCGACAGTCTCGCCGATCGCCGACATGCGCTCGGCCTGCAATTGTGCCGCGTAGAGCTTGGCGTTCTGAATTGCCATTCCGGCTTGTAGTCCGATGGTGCTTAATAGTCGAAGTTGGTCGGGTGAATACGTGTAGTTTTTGACAGATGAATCGATATAGACAATTCCGATTGTCTCATCGATTGGCGTGCTGCCTTTGTCATTGGTTCCCACGCGGGCATCGAGTTTCCTGGCCTTGATGGGCACGCAAAGCGATGAGCGAATCCCCAGGTCGTGGACGCTCTTTGACTTGCTGAAGCGCTTATCGGCCATCGCATTGCTGCTGAGCACGCCTTCGCCTGTCTTGAGAACGTGATTGACAATGGTGAGCGAAGCATGAATCTTCAGGCCCGACTTACTTCCGCCGGGGTCGGCGCGGGCTTCCTCGTCGCGCAGGCGTACAACACGCGGTTCCAGTTCGTTGTTGCGATTGAGCAGCATGATAATGCCACGCTCAGCCTGAAGATGCTCGAAGCTGAGATCCATCACCACTTCCAGCACCTGCTGCACGTCAAAACTGCTGCCAAGTGCCGCGCCGAGTCGGTAAAGCACCTTCAGATTGGCCATGGCTGCTGCGGCGGGTTCGGGTACAGCAAGCACCATCGAATCATCGTTCGATGGAATGGCATGCATGATGGACGAGTCCATCCCCATCTCTTCGCCGGCCAGGCTGATTGATCCGCCGCTTCCGCGCGAAATGCCCGGCTGAGCTCCGAAAACCAGCAGCGATCGACCAACGCGAATCTGGTCGCCGGGCTTGAGCATGTAGGTGTTCACAACGCGCTGACCGTTGACATAGGTGCCGTTTGATGAACCTAAGTCCTTTACCAGCCAGCCTTTATTGCTCGGATGAAGCTCGGCATGCCGGCGCGAAACGGTGTTATCGTCGAGTGGAAGTTGCCGTGAGTCGCGCCCGAGCAGCGCCATCGCGTCGGGCAGCTCGAATCGGCGGCCTTTGTCAGGACCTTGGATAACCAGAAGTGTCAGCACGGCAGTAACTTATACGCTTGCCCGCGGGTGAGCAAAGAGTTGCGGAGTGCAGAAAACCGAAAGTGCGGGTTTGTCATATGTCCACATGGGGACTTTCATCGCCTGTTTTCATCGCTTGCGCGCTTCGTTGGTGCATTGCGATCAACGGTGATCGTAAACTCGGCCGAGCCGGTCATGATTGCATCAGTTTCAATCTGCTTCACCGCGGAGCCTGCGAACTCTGTGACGTTGCTGCGGCCAGCTCCAAGCAGCACCTGCCGCCGTGAAGCTGGTAAATGGTTGAGCGCCACCCGTCCCACCGCCACGCCGTCGGGTTGACGCATGAGCCGTACAAAGATGGCATTGTTCGGGATGGAGAAATACTCCTGCATCACCGCAAAAACATCTTCACCATTTTCGGCACTGAACCGGAACGGCCTGGCTGTAAGTTCGTCGGCAAAATATCGCTCGGAATCCCCTATGACCAACTGATATGTTCCGTCCGGCAAATCGCGAGGCAGCTCAAATTCGAAAGGCAGATCGGCCTCCTCACCGCGGAAGGGTCGGTAAGTGACGAAACCGCCGAGCGTGTCTCCGGCGCGAAAACGGGTCTTGGGAATCTGCACCGACAGAATCTGCGCATCCTTCGATCCGCTGTTGACGCTCACCGAGACCTCAATGCGAGTTGGTAGAACGCGCTCAAATGGATTCTCCGCCGCCGCACGCAGAGGCGACATCACCCGGCCGACGAAATCGCCTGGGTCAAAGTTGGCCATGACGTTTTTAAAACGAAGCGCGCGATCATTTTCGAACGTCAGCTGCACGTCATAGCGAGCAGTGCTATATTGCGGCAGCTCGCCGTCGGCAGCCAATGCCGAGTCGACGCTGATAGCCACTAGAATTGGAAGAAGTCTGGCGTGCCGAATGGCATCGAAATGAAACGTTGCCGTTCTACCGTCGCGGATGATCTTTACGTCGATCGGCACGGTGGCGGGGGCAGTCCCAAACTCGCCGGCAATTCCAACGGTATGATCCGTGTTGATCACGCCCTTGACCTTGCCCATCGCCGCCATCTTAAAGCTGCTGCCCAGCGATGCGACGATGCCCTGCACCGCGCCTTCGGCAAAGGGCAGTTCCACTGCCCCTTCGTTGTTAAACGGATGGCCGAATGCAAACACCTTGCCATCCAACACTTCGGTGCAGGTGCCATTGGCGTGAAACTCGACGTCGCCGGTGACCAGTGGGGTGATGATGACTGAGCCGGGCTTGATTGGCGCGTCGGGCAGTTCTCCTGGGGCAATGCCTCCGCCGGCCTGGAAAATCGCGAGTTGGTTAGCCGCAAACAGGTCAGAGTATCGCGCCAGCACACGTGCAGGCACGCCGGAGACACTTACAGGGGTCAGAATCCGCCGCAGGGCGCCGTCGTCTGTTTGCCGAGACGTTGTAACAGCTGTTCTTGTCGGTTGCATGGCCGCCAGAACATCCCAAGGCTTGGAACTTCGCGCCTCTGCGCGCGCTCCGACTGGTTCGGCGACCTTAAACGGGTTATCCGCCAGCGCCAGCATGTATTCAATCGGCTGTACGCCGGCAATCGGGTCTTTGGCAAGTGCCCAGCCGTAGGCAAAAGCGCCGATCATGCGATCGTGTCCGTCTGCATCGCGAAGGAAGATTGGCGAACCGCTCATCCCGGCGACTGCGCCAACGTGCTCCATCGTTTCCCCGCTGCAACGTATCAGAATGGCGTCGCGTTTCGGATTAAAGTTGCGCATCACTGAGACGACTTCGACATCAAACCGCTCAATCTCGGTGCCGAGGAACACGGTAAGCCCGTAGCCCTTCATTCCAGGCTTCACCTCATCGATTCGCATGTGACGATTCGGGTCAAACAATCTGGGAAACTCGGCGCGCGCCAACGGAAGCAGCGACGACGTAGCGGCCAGCACGATGAGGACAAGAATTCGCGTTTGCAAAGTCCGCAAATCGTATGCCTCAAGGCTTTCGCTCGCAAGGAGAGCAGCGGTTGAGTAGAATCGATTCGAAGTGTCGAACGGAAGCCTGAAAAATCCGCCGCGTATCGTCAACCGCCGGGCGCTGCACGACTATTTTATCGAGGCGAAGCTGGAGTGTGGCATCGCGCTGGTGGGTAGCGAAGTAAAGTCGCTCCGCCACGGCCATGCCCAGCTACAGGAAGCGTATGTGCGGGTGGAAAAGGGGCGGCTTGTGCTCCATGGGTGCCACATCGACCCATACAAACAGGCGACAATCATCTACAACCACCAACCCCGCCGCGAGCGCTATCTGCTGGCGCACAAGCGGGAGATTCGCAAGCTGGAAGGCGAACTGACGGCAAAGGGCACGACTATCGTCCCTCTGGCCATTTACTTCAAGGATGGTCGTGCGAAGGTGGAAATCGGAGTTGGGAAAGGCAAGCAACAGTTTGACAAGCGGCAAACCATCAAGAAGAAAGAAGCTGATCGCGAATTGCGCCGCGTGCAAAGCATCAAACGGTGAGACTTCGGCTGCGATATTGGATCCAGCGATCGTTCTTCCGCCCGCGCAATGGCGAAGTACAAATGATTCTGCATTACCCCCGGCTGTAAACGTATGAGCGAAGAAAACACATCAGCGGACCGTGAAGGCCTCGATTTCATTCGGCGAATCATCGAAGCCGACAACGCGTCCGGAAAATGGGGCGGAAAAGTAGTGACGCGGTTTCCGCCGGAGCCTAATGGCTACCTGCATATTGGCCATGCCAAGAGTATCTGCCTCAACTTCGGGCTGGCTCAGGAGTATGGCGGCGCGTGTAACCTCCGCTATGACGACACCAATCCCGAGAAAGAGGAAGTGGAGTATGTAAAGTCGATCGAAGCAGACGTTCGCTGGCTCGGGTTTGACCCTGCAAAGATTGTATGGGCGAGCGACTACTTTGGCACGATGTATGCCTATGCGCAGGAACTGATCAAGAAGGGGAAAGCGTATGTAGACGATCAAACGATCGAAGAAATCCGCCTGAACCGCGGTGGCATCACTGGCGGAACCAATTCGCCATTTCGCGAACGCTCAGTTGAGGAAAATCTCGAGCTACTCGAGCGGATGAAGCAGGGCGAGTTTCCAGATGGGTCGAAAGTATTGCGTGCGAAGATTGATATGTCTTCGCCGAACTTCAACTTGCGCGACCCAGTGATGTATCGCATCGTCCACGCCGAGCACCATAACACCGGCAATCAGTGGTGCATCTATCCAATGTATGATTGGGCTCACGGTTTTGAGGATTCGATTGAAGCGGTCACCCATTCGATCTGCACGCTGGAGTTTGAGAACCATCGCCCGCTGTACGATTGGTTCATCGATTCGGTGAACGAAGGTCGCACTGATGACGGCAGCGGGCCGTGGGGGAAGAAGATTCATCACAGTCAGCAGATCGAGTTTGCCAAGTTACAGTTGTCATACATCCTGCTCTCGAAGCGCAATCTTCGGAAAATGGTTGAAGATGGCACGACTTCCGGCTGGGACGACCCCCGTATGCCAACGATCAGCGCCTATCGTCGAAAGGGCTACACGCCCGAGGCAATTCGCGCGTTTTGCAAACACATTGGCGTGAACAAGTTTGATAGCGTCATCGAGCACTCGGTGCTGGAGAATTTCCTCCGTGAAGATTTGAATAGGCGGGCTCCCCGAGTCATGGGCGTGCTTCGGCCCGTGAAAGTAGTCATTACCAATTTTCCGGAGGGCGATGTGGAGTGGCTCGATGCGGTAAACAACCCGGAAGACCCCGCTGCCGGTATGCGGAAGGTGCCGTTTACGCGCGAGCTTTACATTGAGCAGGGTGATTTTGAGGAAGTGCCCCCGCCGAAGTATTTTCGGCTCACTCCGGGTAAGGAAGTGCGGTTGCGATGGGCTTTCTTTATCAAGGCCGAGAGCGTCGTTAAGGACGCTTCCGGCAGGGTGACTGAGGTTCACTGCACCTACGACCCGGCCACGCGCGGCGGCGATTCGCCTGATGGCCGCAAAGTGAAGGGTACGATCCACTGGGTTTCGGCCTCACATGCCATCAATTGCGAGGTGCGACTGTACGATCATCTCTTCAAGACACCCGAGCCGACAAAGTTTCCCGAAGGACAGGATTGGACGGTCAATCTCAATCCACAGTCACTCGAGGTGATCGCAGATGCGAAGCTTGAGCCGAGCATCGCAGGTGCAGCCGAGGGGCAACACTTTCAGTTTGAGCGAAACGCCTACTTTGTGGTCGATCGCGACAGCAAGGACGGGAAGCTCGTGTTCAATCGGGCTGTGTCATTGAAGGATTCGTGGTCGAAAGAGCAAAAGCGAGGTTGAGGAGCGACGTGCATGTTTCCGCCACACAAAGGACGGCATGATCATGGTTTAATTCGGCTGCGCGATGCCAATGAAGTTGTTGACGCATTGACCGACGCCACCGAAGAGCATCTGCCCCGGCATGAGAAACTGTCGCTGCTGCTTCGTCGATTTGCTGCAGTGGTGGGACCGGATCTTGACTATCATGTCTTGCTTCTCGGTGAGTTAGATCGCCACCCGGCCCCGAGGGTCATCGACCGGGTGACGTTTGGGCCGACGTTTTCACTGATCGAACCGCGCGATTCGGAAGAAGTGCAGGGTCTCATCGATTTGTGCGGCCCGATTTGCGACCGCGCCATTCCGGCGGCGATGGCGACACTGCGTTCGCCGTGCAGCTTTATCTACAGCGAAGACGCCGAATCGCGATGGTATTCCGACGTTTTTCGCGCGAGGCTCCTGCAGCCCAATCGCTGGCAGGACGATATGGCCTGCTATTGGGCGGGCAGCGGCGGCAGGGTGGTGATTTATAATGCGTTTCGAGTGGTCGGATCGCCGGAGTACACCACCCGGCAGCGCGATCTGCTTTCGCTGGCGTGCCGGGCGATCGCGCCGGTGATGGATCAGACCTTTACCGACGATATCCCCGAACAATTGCTCGACCTGCAACCGGGCTTGTATCCGATCTTGCTCACTGTGCTTCAGGGTTTCTCCAGACAGGAAATCGCCCACTACGCCGGGGTTTTGCAGGATTATGTGGACCTCGCGATCAACAAGCTGCTCGAAAAATTCAAGGTAAACAGCCGCGGTGAATTGGCTGCGCTTTTTGTTGACGAGCGCATCGCCCGCTGGCTCGAGGATCGATCTAACCTCCAGCCGTGACGCCTCGGTTCGCAACGACGGCCGCTGCAACGGCCGAGGCGGCGGCACCCTTGCAAAGCGGTTCACCCAGCGGAGGGGGCCGTCTGATCGATGCAGCGTTGAACGCGGCGGAGGGTCGATTCCCTTCCAATCATCTCGAGACTCTGCCCGATCGGTGGAGAAACGCTCGTGCCAGTGATCGCCACGCGGAGCGGCTGCGCAACTTTGCCCAGTCCCAGTTGCCGGTTTTCAGCGAATGACTTGACCGCCTGCTCAATTGGTTCATGGCTCCAGGGGTCGATCGTCTCCAGCATTGCATGGATCAACTTCAAGACCCCCAAGCCCTCGCCATTGTTTTTACGCAGAACTTTCTCAACTGCTTCAGGCTGGTAAACGACTTCCTCGTCATGGAGGAACAGTCCCCGGGCCTTCTCTTCCACGTCGCGGAAAATCCGAAAACCCGCACACATGGACAATGTAGCCAAGAGTTGATCGTCGCTCGCGCGATTCAATGGCGATTCAGGATTGACGGCGAGGTAATCCTTTAGCCCGGCAAGCAGCCGATCCGACGTCGCCCCGGCGGCGGCAGCGGTGTTGAATGCGGCTAACTTGTCGCGATCGAACTTGGCACCGGCCTTGTTAACTCCTGTCAGATCAAAGAGTTCTGTCATTTCTGCCATTGTCATCTTTTCGCGGTTATCACCCGGGTTCCAGCCGAGCAATGCCAGAAAATTCAATAGCGCCTCGGGCAAGTATCCGTTCCTGCGAAAATCGTTTACCAGAATCTCGGGCAGGTCGGATTCTCGTAAGCCAACTGTTTGCATCACGAGCACCTGCTCTGAAAGATCGAGCTGCTGCGTGTCGGTCGCCAGCCACGATTCGAGCCGGCCCGCTGACAGCCCGCAATAGCTCGCTAGTTGGGTCACAGTTTGTTGCTTATTCTTCAGCCAGTTGTGTGTGGCAACGCGAATCTTCTTATCGCGGTCGCGCTTGCCCATCTTCTTTCCGTCATCTTTATTGAGAATCACCGGCAGATGGGCGTAAACGGGCCGGTCGTAGCCGAGCGCCGCTTGCAGAGCGATATGCTTAAACGTGTTGAGCGTGTGTTCCTGCCCGCGGACGACATGCGTCACGCCCATCTCGGCGTCATCGACCACTACCGCAAAGTGATAGGTCGGCATTCCGTCAGTTTTGCGGATGACAAAATCATCCACCTGATTTGCCTGAAGCTTGATTTCTCCGAGCACCTCGTCGCCGAATGAGTAATCGCGCACCGGCATCGCCAGCCGAACGACCGCAGGACGCGATTCAGCTTCGTATTGTTTGATCGATTCGGCGCTCAAATCGCGCCGCCGGTAGAGAAACCCGCGTTTTTCCCGCTCTGCCTGCTTTTGCAGGGCTTCAAGCTCTTCACGTGTCTCGTAGGCTTTATATGCCTTACCCTCCACGAGAAGCCTTTCGATCAGTGCGTTGTAAACGCTCAGCCTCCGGGACTGAAACACGAGTTCAGCATTGTCGTGATCGAGTCCAAGCCATCGCAGGTCATCCAGCAGTTGATCGACCGCTTGCTGTGTGCTCCGGGCGAGGTCGGTGTCTTCAATCCGCAGCAGGTAACGCCCGCCGTGCTTACGCGCGAGGAGCCAGTTAAAGAGTGCGGTGCGCGCCCCGCCGACGTGAAGAAAGCCAGTGGGGGAAGGTGCGAAGCGGGTGACGAGGGTCGATTGGGTCATGAGCACGCGGAAGTTTCCTCATGCCTGAACCGATTGCAAGCAGCGACAGCCCGGCGTTCTTGCAATGCCGTTAGCCGGCGCTTATTCCCAGGCCAGCCCTTCCAGATGCCGCTGGATATCGCCCGCCGAATGAAAGCGCGCAAGAATGAGCGAATCTTTCAGCCCTCGTACGATTTGCTTAACCACCTGCGGCTGACGCGCGTAGTTTTCCCGCCCGCCGACCAATGTGTGAAACACTTCGACCAAGTTCAGAATATCCTTATTGATCTTCCATTTGCTGGGTTTGCCGAGGTCAAAGAAGTCGAGCAACTTGATATCAAAGCCGATGCCTTTCCGCCGAATCATGATGTTGTCATCGTGAATATCGCCATGATACTCACCCAGCGCGTGGATCGGTGCGATACCTCGCGCGAGCGCGTGCAGGACATGCAGCGCTTCAAAAGTACTGAGCCGACGCTTCGGCTGGTGCGCGAGAAACTCGCTGAGCTTCACACCTTCAACAAGCTCGGAAATGACAACATTTACTTTCTTTCGTTTGATCGACGCGTATTCCTGATGATGATACTGCAGCAGGATCGAGCAATGCCGAAGAGCATCGAGCTTGCGCGCGTAGGCGATGGCGGCTTTTCCCATCGGGTCGCGGTGAGGATAGTAAAATTTAGCGGCGCGACGAATGCCGGTCGCATTTTCGCGAATGACGTAGACCTCACCTTCCCATCCGCTTCCAAGCGGGCGCTCGATTACATATTTCCCGGCGACACTCCTGCCGATGGGAAGGTCGAAGGGAATCTTTTTGCCGGGTCGATACATCGCGGCGGAATGATCGGCGGGGGGTTCCGATGCGTCAAACAATCCTCAAGTACGCAACCAACCCAGCAACAGGCGAGATCGCATAAGACACTGTCTCAAATGAGTTTATGAGTGATTTATGGAGATTTGACCCTGCGCCGATCCGAGGTCGCATCAGAGAGGTGTGATGACCAGCCCAAAACCGGCCCCGCGGATGGGCTGGCCTGGCTGCAGGGCGGTCTGCGGGTCGATCGGCTGGTCGCCCATCGTCACCGCGCCGCCGCCGCGGAGGTAGAACTGGCCGTCGCGTCGAAAAAGGACCACCGGCTCATTCAAGCTGTCAACGCGCACATGGCTAGCCCCGCCGGGACCGATGACGACATCGCGGTCCATCAGGATGATCCGCCGCACGTCCGATCGGGGGTGACGCGCGCCGGTCAGGTCGAGCGTGGCCGTGGTGCTGGCGGGAACCGGCAGGGAAAACGTCATCCTGCATCGTGGCGAGAGCGCGATGCGATCGCCCGCACCCAGCAGCTTTGACGCCGGCGCCCCCGCACTGCTCGCGGTCGGCGCGCTATTGACCGCCACGCCAAGCCCGGCGCGCAGGAAATAATCATCCTCAACACGCTCAACGAGAGCAGCGGGTGTGTTTGGCTCGCAGATAAAACCGACCTGCACGCGATTACTCGAGCTGATCGGGCCTAAGGTTACCGAATTCTCGCAAACCAGCACGAAGCTGCCTGCGCCGTCTACCTGCAGCAAGAGCCTGCCCGCGAGCGAAGCACCGTGGCGGGGCGAACTGGGCAACGGCGGGGGCGACGCGCGTCGCGCCGTTGGAACTGGCGCGCCCGGCGGGGGGAGTGTCTCGGCGAGAGTGGGTTTCATGGTTCCAACCAGGCCCATCGGCCCGGCCCTGACTGCTTCGATCGCTGCAGATGCCTCGGCCAACCGATCTGCGGCGTCGCGCATCCACTGGGCCTGCGGAAAGGTGGTGTACAGCCGCCGCATTGTTTCCTCTGCGCGCCGCGGCTGCGCACGTTCGATCGCTTCCCACGCCAGCTTGATCTGCAGGAGCGAACTTCGCAGTTCTTCAACGTCCAGGGCGTTCGGGAGCAACCGTGCGAGTTTTTGTTCAAGCAAACAGGCCTTGTCCAGGCGGCCTTCATTGATTGCATCGGTGGCTTTAAGTGTGAGCGATTGATGAAATTCATCGATGGCTGCGGCGACTGCAGGGTTGGAACTGTCGAGCTTTTGAGCCGCCAGCAGATCGCGCACCGCCGACTCGTAATCGTGGCGGGCGATTGCAGCCCTGGCTCGATCGAGCGACTCGGCGGCGCGTTGAGTTTGTTCGGACAAGTCATCCATGATCGCGTGAAGCCCGCCGGTGCTCATCTCGCCACGGCCCACAAACTGCCGCGCCGCAGCCAACTGGCCGTTGTGCAGGTGAAAACGTGCACGCGCGACCGCATCAACCGATTGGCGGTGGCGCTGCTGCCTGTCGAGCATCGCCGCAGCAGCCTGCGCTTTCAACTCAACTGCGTCGGGAAGGGCCCCGGCGAGCCGAATGGCCTTATCGGCGTCCATCGCGGCGTCGGCGGGGCGATCCATTGCCAGCCACTTGCGGGCGCGATCCAGCAGGCCAGACGTGACGCGTGTCACCAGCGCCTGCCCCCGTCGATGCGCCCGCACATCGGCCCGCTGGACGATCGACAGTGCCTCATCCAGCCGGTCGTCGGCCAAGGCGACTTCAGCTTGTTTGATCCGAAGAAAAAGCACGATGCGCCCTCTGGCATGCAGTAGAGGAACAGCCCACGAATCTGCACAATAGGACGCGAAGATTCATCAATCGCTGAATCAATTGGTGAATCTTCGTGTCAACTGGTGGGCAACAGGATTAGCGAGACTTTTCGGACGAAGCCAGAAACTCGTCTGCCTTTGCCTTCAGTTCTCCTTCGTTGATGACATTAATCGTTACTGGTTCGACGAACTTGCTCTCGTGGGCCATCACGCGCTCGGCAACATCAAGTCGTTCACGAATCTGCGCGATGAGCTTCTGCGACTGCGAGAGCTTGCTGTGATTGATGGCCAGAGTCGTCCCCACGCTGCTTGCCTGCACCAATCGATTCTGGCTTTCGAGCGAAGCGATTTGTGCAACGAGCATTTCCTTCTGCTGCCGGGTGCGGTTCAGAGCCTGCACAGCGGCGGCGAGGCTGCGCGTGCGGTTTTCGAGGAGGCGTGCCTTACCTGCGAGCACGGTTTCGGCCTCCCGGCTAAGCTCGAGTCGGCGCGCGAGCTCTTCTTTCACTTGATCACGCGAGTACTCAATCCCTGCAAGTGTGAATGATGCCGCGGGCTTGTTGAGGGCATCGCGAAGACTGGTGAGCCGGACACGCTCAACTTCGAGAGAATCCCGGCTCCGGGTGATGTCGCCACGCAGGTTCTCGATCTCTACCTCCTGCTGGGCGATCAGCCGGATGTTGGCGTGCATTTCGGGGAGAATGTCGTCTACCATGTCTTTGGCGCGACGCAGTTCAAACTCCACCGGCACGCTGTCGCGCACCGCCGTCTGCACCGACCGGGTTCCGGTGGAGACATAGCTGTACAAGTCCCTGCCGAAGACGATCCCGCCGACGAGCACGGCGCTGCCGGTGCCGAGCACAGTCCATTTTGCTAGTTTTCCGAAGATCATGACGCACTCCTGTAAAGATCACCGACGGCACTCGCCGCCTACAACAGGGTTATTCGAGGAAGGATGCAGGATATTTCAACGCAAGACCGATCAAGCGAGGCCGACCCTCCGAGGGGCACCACAAGTGTGGAGCAATGTGGGTCTAATCTGCCAGCGCCCTCCGTTTCCGTGCACGCCCGGTCTTGCCAGCACGGCGGGATGGGTAAGGTCGCATGCCGCGTGTCTTAACACTATGTTAGGGTCGAGTTTTCTGGCAAGCAGTTGTAACTGCTTGTGAATACGGATGTTGCGACAGTTTTTGCAAATTGTTCCGCGCGGAACAATTTAAAGTTGTCGTCCATTCAGCTTGAATCCGCGCGTTTACCTTCGGGGAACACCCCGTGGCTAACGGTTCATGCCAGGTGCGTCTTTTTCTTGCGACCGCTCAGGTAGCTTTCCATGATGCAGTTGGCCAGTTCCCCGCTGCTGGTGTAAAACGCGACGCCCTTGGTCAGCCGCGTGAGCTGATCGACGAAACCGACCCAATCCATTCCCCAATAGTCTTCGATCAGAGCAAAAGTGCTGATCCGACACGATTCGCGAACACTTAACACGGCTTCCTTCAACGTGGCGAGGGTGCTGCGTTCGTCGGGAGGGTAGAGCAGATAGCAATAATCACCCTCAACATGCGCGGTAGGTTGGCCGTCGGTGATGATGAAGATTTGCTTGTTCTCGCTCGAGCGCTTCCGCAGAATCCGACGCGCCAGTTGCAGGCCCATGTGCAGGTTGGTGAAGTGTTGCGGGGCAGCGGCGAGGTTGTCCAGCTTAACCTTCAGACGAACGGAGTAGTCGTATACCGTCACCGGCTTGGGCATGATCAAGGGCAGCGACGATTCAGAGATTTTGTTGGCGCCGGAATAGAATCCCACGAAGTCAATTGAATCCTGCGGAAATCTTCCACGAACAAGTGCCTGCATCGCCATCGCCACTTTCTTAGCCGCGAGGAATCGGCCGTAGCGCATCATCGATCCGGACATGTCGATGAGGACCACCGTTGAGCAGCTTGTTGTGCCTTCGTGCAGATGTAACTCAAAGTCTCGCTCGGAAAAGCGGATCGGCGAAAGTGCGGTGCTGCGGCTGGCCGATTGCCCCTTGCCCGCTGCCGTCCGCTGCATTGCATTCCGGATCGTCGCGTGGAGATCGAGTTCGCTCACCGGATCGCCGAACTGATAGGGTTTAGTGCCTTCGATTCGCTCACCGCCCTGTCCCGCAGTGACCTTTTCATGGCCGTCGCGCTGGCCTTGTCGCAGATTGGCAAAGATCTCATTCAGCGCACGCCGCTGCATGCGCCCGACGGCCTTGGGCGTGAGCCGCAGCTTTCCCTTGGCGTCCTTATCAAACATGCCCTCTTTGAGTAGCTGCTCCAGCAGGTCTGAATGGTTGGGATTGTCTGGATCATTGAGCATTTGCTCAATTGCGCGCAATGCCTGCTCGCCGTGCTGGAGGATGAACTGAGAGAGATTGTCAAACTGAAAAAGCGCGTCTTGTGTCGGAAACGGTTCGCCGTCGAATTCGCCGTAGTAGTACTTCATCTCGTGCGATTGTACGCACGTCGGTCGCCTTTGACCGCTGGGCTTGGTCGAAGGGGGAATTTTCTGCTTACCAGACATTCCGTCGGGGTTGGGCCGACGAACTGAGTGTTACGGTCTGCTGGCCGGTGGTTTCGCTGGCCATGGATGTCTTATCTGTGGTTCTGACCGTCAGAAGTACCGTAGCGCGGTTGAGCAGATCATATCCGCCGCCGGTGCGGATGGAGGTGGCGCTACGCATCGGTTCGAGTGACACCTGAAACTGCGTGACGCCGTCCAGCAGGGTTCGGGCGGTGCCGTTGAAGTCGTAAATGATGCGTTGGTTGGGAGCATCGTATCGATAGATGATGTCGTTACCGGCATCGTCCAGCATCGCAATGCCGGTGTCGTTGATGCGGATACCGAGCGAGAAGTTAACCAGTTGCGAACTGGTAGCCGGCGCGTGGGCGTCATGCTGCCTCACGCTCGTGAGAATCCGATGCATTGCAAGTCGCGCCCGCTGCGTGAGGGCCGACTGCTCCTGGTTCACGCGATACGAGTGAAATGACGCATCCAGCGCCATCGCCACGGCGGTGAGCAGCATGCTGGTAATGGCGAGCGCGATGAGTAGTTCGGCCAAGCCCACACCACGACGGACTCGACGCTGGAGAGTATGAACGTCTTTCGTACGCATGGTCTAGAATCCTTCCCGATATGTGGTCACATCGGCGAGCACGTCGATGGGAATATTTATGCCGTCCGGCAAGGCCCGGTTGGGGTTGTACCGAACGATCAGTTTGCCGTACCCGCCTTCGGGCATGGCACTCGGATTGGTGTCGCCGTCACTCGGACCAAAGTATCCCAGCGTGGTGTTACCCGCGCCATCGCCGGTGACGATGATCGACCCATCGACGATCGAAGTGCCGCGAATATCGATGTTGCCTGCGACCACAACGCCGACCAGCGTGCTCGGGGCAGCAGTCGGGTTGGTAAACGAACCCATTTCAATATTCACCTGCGGCGAGACGATCGTTGCGGTGTCATCTGCCTGGTTATCAAACAGCGTCGCACCCGTGAATTCCCAGCTATTGGCAAAGTGCGTGTATGCCGTCGAGTAGTTTCCAGCAAGCGGGCCTTTGAACGTGCAGTTATTGAATCGAATGTTGTTACCTTTTTGCGAGCCGTGCGTGATCATCTGTCCCGAGGTGGGTGTGCCGGAACCGATGAGGACTTTTGTATTGCTGAACGTGCTGTCGCCGGAGATGCGGCGCTTTGACCAGTTCATTCCTTCTGAACTGCTTGTGGTGGTCGAGCCACCGGAGGTCTTGATGTCGCGTTCGCCTTCGATGAACGTCACGCCTTCAAAGGTGCAGTTGTTGAATAGCGGATTCAGTCCCTTGGGAACGATCACGTTTCGAAGCGTCATATTCTGATAGACCGGCCGCCGGTAGGTAGCCTGATAGCTAACGCTGCCCAGGGGCGTGCGTTCGGTTATGGCAGCCGCGTTTGCGTGGGCTGCGGTGAGGGTGGTATTGGCGATCAATGATCCACTGACACTTGTCGTGCCCGCCGCAGTGCCGCTTCGCGCCTTAAACCCGTCGGCGCACTCTTCAAAATTGGCCGGAGAAAGATCAAAGATGTCATTGGCATTGGCACCAAACTTTACCGGCACCGCGGTCGGATCGGTCGGATTGATCGAACCCTGGATCATATCCTGAATCACCTTGCCCTGGCCGGCGAGGTTGCTCGTCCATGCCGATGCCGATGTTGCGATCACAAGCTGTCCCTCTACCTTGGCATACGCATCGCGGTTGTCGATCACGCCGTCCTGATACCCATCGCGCAGCGGTTCGCCATCAGTGAGTGGCCCGCCTAAACTGTCGATGGCGCTGAAGAGGTTGGGATCATACAGCTGACCCGTAGAGGGGTTGGTAAACTCCGCAGCACTGATCGCCGTGTCGCCGTTGCTATCAAAGCGATTCAAAAAGAGGTCGTAATCATCCAGATAGCCGTCGGCGTTGTGATCATCGAAGCCGTTGGCGAGCGCAAGATTGTACTCGTCGGTGTCATTCACACTGACGCGGTTGTCATACCCGCCGTGATTGGCCTTTAGGAACGCCGTCCATTGGTTCATCTTAGTGGTCAGCGCGGAATCGAGATGACTGAAATCGCTCAACTGAAGAATCGGCGGATACTTGCTCGCCGTTGCCATAGCCACCGGGCCTTCGACGATCGTATTGCGCCCCAACTGAATCGGCACTTTACCTACCACCGCAAACTTGACCTTCTTGTCAATCTTGAAATCCATCGAAACCGACCGCGTAGCGCCACGGTATGTTCCCGTGCTGGTTACTCGGACGTATCGTGCATCGAGTGGATCGGAGAGGTTGAAAGGGTGTTGTTGAATGTGAACCGAGAATGTCGCGCTGGAATCGTCCAGCCGCACCGGATTGGATGTGATGCTCTTGCCGGAGACGGTCAGCGTTCGCTCGGCGGGGGTCAGCAGGGAGTTGAAGTCGCTCTGGATCGACGCCGTCAGCGCCGGCCACAAGCCGTTCGCCGCCGTCGCATCGATATTGCCGATCGTCGTCCTCGGGCGGTTCATCTTGATGAAACGGAACTGCATCCATCGCAGGCCCGACTCCGCGGCACCTCGGGCGCGATCGAGGTCGGACAGGTTATGCGCCGACTGCACATTGAGCGTCGCCGATGAATACATCGCCAGCGCGAGCGTGACGAAGATGGTCAGAAAGAGCATCGCAAGCACGGCAGCAGCGCCGCGGCGCGAGCGAGAATGGAGGACAGACATCTGCATACATCACCTCGTGCGGACCAGAGTCATTACCGATCAAGTCGAACCCAGGAACGCTCGAATACTTCTTCCGCTGGCACGTTTGGCGACGGGCGGTACATCACCCGCACGCGCACGCGCATCGCACCCGTATCGGTCGATGTGCTGATGGTCGGGCTGGCATCGTTGGAATTGCTTGAAAGCTGATTGGGATACACCGGGCGAACAGTGATAAGCTGGCTGTACTGCCCAAGTTCGGCGATCGGTTGCCGATTGGCGTCGATAGGCGGTGAGAGTGTGAGATTATTGAAGTCGTCGAGATCGTCGTAGCTGGCAAGTGTTTCGCCCGTTTCCGGCCCAAACGTGGCCCCGCCAAGCTGGGGATCGCGAAACGACAGCAGGCCCATCGCCTCCTGCACATTCGTCGAGAGCATGATGGCCACGGTCGAATGCGTCCCGTGCATGTTCTGCTTGGCGCAGACGCCGAATAGCTCGACTGCGGCGAGCACACCTGTGCCCACGATGATCGTGGCCAACGCCGCTTCGATCAGCGTGAAGCCCCGGCGAGCTGATTTGGCCCGGTAATCAAACTTCATACTCTTGACATCCGATACATGTCATTCATCGTCAATTCGCTGCTCGGCCCAAACTACCTCCCCAGCGTGGTTACGCGTTGAAGCGATCGGTGATGCGGTCTGTAGCATCTGGGTAAAGCACCCGGCACGCTACGCATCATCAGCACGACAAAGCCCGCCGGGGCATGCCGGCGGGCTTAGAAGTTGTGCGGACCTGGCGGATTGGCTCCGGTTAGCGCTAGCGCGCGACGGCGGTTACTCCTGGCGAACGAACACGAACCGTTTGCCGTCTCGACTTGAAATCTGCATCCGGATTCCCTTCGATAAGTCCTGGCCCGACAAGGCATCTATGGCCGATTTGGCATCAGTCACTTCGATGTCATTGATCCGGGTAATCAGGTCTCCGATACGCAGGTTTTGCTTCCCGGCAGGGCTGTTGCGCGTCACTGCGGTGATAAGCGCCCCGGTCTCGGCATCGAGGCCGAACCGCTGTAGCTGTGCCGCGGTCGGATCGGCAAGTTTGACCCCAAGCTTCTCAGCTGTGGTAGCGCCCGCCGGGTCGGCAGCGCCATCGCGCGGGCCACCGCTGCGTCGTCCGGCGATTTGCACGTTTGCCGGTTGCTCGCCAATTTTCAGGGTTACCTCAATGTCCTTGCGATCGCGAAACACCTTCAACTTCACCTCCGCGCCAGGCGCAAGCGTTGCGACGGTGTTGCGAAGCTGGTTCATCGTGTCGGTCGGCCTGCCGTTGATTGCGGTGATGATGTCGCCATCGCGCAGCGAATCCGCAGCGGGGCCGTCGAGCACCTCGTTCACCAGCACGCCCTTTGTCCCTACAAATCCAAAGCTCGTTGCAAGATCCGGCTGCCGGCTCAGGTCGCTAATGCTCACCCCCAGCCAGCCGCGCGTTACTTTTCCGTCGTCCTTCAGCTGCGCGTAGACGAACTTCGCCTGGTTCGACGGAATCGAGAACCCGACGCCCTGGAAGCCGCCGTTGCGGGAGAGGATTGCCGTGTTGATGCCGACGACTTCGCCGAGCGTGTTAACCAGCGGTCCGCCGGAGTTACCGGGGTTGATCGGGCAATCGACCTGAATGAAATTCTCGTAACCGCTCTGCCCGAGAATGCCCGCTTGTCGATTCAACGCGCTCACAATCCCATGAGTCATCGAGCCGACATAGCCAAACGGCGCGCCAAACGCCATGACGATATCGCCTTTCTCAAGCCGGTCACTATCGCCCCAACGCGCCGCGATGAGGTTGCTTGCCTCAATCTTCACCACTGCAAGATCGGTCTTCGGATCGGCTCCGAGCAGCTTGGCACCCTTAATCTCCCGGCCGTCGTGGAGAGTCACCTTAATTTCATCGGAATCGCCGGCGACGTGGTTATTGGTCAGAATCCAGCCGCTCTTGCCGTCGGCTTCCATGATAACCCCTGATCCTTGGCCTTGCTGGTCGAATGACCCGCCGGAATCGGGCAGATCCGGCTCACCGTCGCCGTCGTTATCCGGGAAGAACCGCCGCAGCATGTCATCATCGAAAGGAAGCTGGCGGCGCACGTCACTATTCTGTCGGCTGGCTTTCTTTGTCACTTCGATGAGCACAACCGACGGCTCAACTGCCTTGCCGACACTCTTAAAAACGCCGGCAAAGTCCTCCAGTTTTGAAAGTTGCTCGCGGCTGAGCTCGACCTGCTCGACCGCGCGGGCGTAGCGCACGTTTTGCACAAGCCCGCTTCCAACGTACCAACTTGCGCTGCCAATCGCGCCGATCGCCATGACTGCAACGACTCGCTTCATTCTGCTCATGGTTTCAAACTCCTGAAAAGTCCAATCTTACTTAACCGCCTTTCCGTGCGGATGTGAACGCATCTCGCTCGGCGGGGGGCATTTCATAGTTATGTTCAGTCGCCGGATACCGACCGGCGGCTACTTCATCTACGTATCGGCTGAGAATTTGTTTCACCGCAGGCCCAAGCGAACCCAAATCGGGCACGAACTTAGGCTGCGATGAAGTCAGCTTGAACAAGTCATGCGCGACGACCACATGCGCATCGCACGCCGGCCCGGCCCCGCAGCCGATGACGGGAATATCCAGCGATTGCGCGACGCATTCGCTGACGATCGGGGGGACGGCCTCCAGCAGCACCGCCGCCGCGCCGCTGGCTTGCATATTCATTGCCGCCGACACGATTGCCATCGCCGCCGCCGCCGACCTGCCCTGCGCCTTGTACCCGCCGAGCACACCTACGCTTTGCGGGCGTAAACCGAGATGAGCCACAACCGCCACCCCGGCGTCAGCAAGCCGCTTTACAAGTGGCGCATGATCCTCGGCAACCTCTATCTTCACACAGTCGCACCCTGAGAGTTGCACCATCCGCACCACATTCATAACTCCTTGTTCCACCGAGGCATGCGTGCTGCCAAAGGGCATGTCTCCCATCACCAGGCAATTCGGCGCACCCCTGCGAACGGCGGCGGTCAGCTCGATTAGAAAATCGAGCTGAATTGGAATCGTCGACGTATGCCCAAGTAGAACATTCGCAGCAGAATCGCCCACAAGCAGCATCGGCACGCCGGCTTCGTGCATCAGTTTTGCTGATGTGTAGTCGTAGCAAGTGAGCATCGGTACCTTGTGGCCGTGCGCGCGAGCGGCGCGCAGGTCATTGAGTGTGAAGCGTTGCAGTGGCGGGCGGTTCATGCTTTCGATTGTATACGCCCGGCCTGCTGCAAACGACTGCCGGTCCGGGTAGGCTCAAAAGCGATGAAAATTCTGCTCCTGAGCCTGATCGCAGTCATCACCGTCGCCCCGGCCAGCCTTGCCGAATCCGGGAAGGCTGCCACGAAGACAGCCTCGGTACTGCCACATGACTGGTGGGAGCACGCGCTGAAGGTAACAGAGCCGTCGGTGTCGTCTGTGGCCGTCGATAATGGCGTTATCGAGTTGCGAACCGACGCAACGCCGGCCACGCCTTGGGCAGCGCAGTTGGTTTCGCCGGTGCAGTCGTCGGTGCGGGCGGGGGATCTGTTGGTGCTCGAGGGCGAGTTTCGCGCCGCTGCCGTCGATCCGGACACGGGGGAGGCGGCAGTGCGGATTGTGTATCAACGTTCGCAACCGCCATATACGGTGAGCGATGAGTGTGTGGTGCAGCCGACCTCCGAATGGAAGCATTACCGGCTTCCCTTTCGGGCCAACAGTTTCGCCGCCGATGAGCCGATGCAACTCGCGCTTCAGTTTGGTACATGCCGTCAGAGAGTGCACATCCGTGGATTGACATTGCGGAATCTTGGCGACGTATCAAAGGCCGGGCTGCGTTCCCCACGGTTGACGTATGCAGGTCGCGAGCCTGCCGCGCCTTGGCGCGCCGCGGCGGCGCAGCGAATTGAAAAACTTCGGAAAAGTGACTTGATCGTCCAGGTAACCGATCGAACCGGCCAGCCAATTGCCGGCGCAACGGTGTCAGTTGAACTGACGAAGCACGCATTTCCGTTCGGAACCGCCGTGACGACAGGCAGGCTGCTTGGCGATACGCCGGATGATGAAAAATATCGTGAGATCCTGAAGAAGTACTTCAACGCCGCAACATTCGAGTGGGAGATGAAGTGGCAGCCGTGGGAGGCCGGCAACGCTGTCGCGCGGCAAGCCCATCGCGATCGGACGCATGAGGCAGTCGACTGGCTGAGGCACGCCGGGTTTTCGGTTCGCGGGCACTGCCTGGTCTGGCCGGAGCTTTCACGCCTGCCGCCTGAAGTGCAGGAACTGGTACGCGCAAAGAAGGGCGACGCCCTGGCGGAGCGCGTCAATATGCATATTGACCAGATGATGGCAGCGTTTGCGGGGAAGGTGGATGAGTGGGATGTGGTGAACGAACCAACATTTCACACGGCGATACAGCAGGTTCTCGGCGAAGAGGCCATGGCCGATTGGTTTCGCCGGGCACGCCGTGCCGATCCGGTCGCCGCGCTCGCGCTCAACGATTTCGCCATGCTCAGCTACGGTGCGCTGAACGAAAGCAAGATTGCGCGCACATACGAATTGGTTCGCGCGCTCCGCGAAAGTGGGTCGCCAATTGGCGTCATTGGGGAGCAGGCGCACATGGACGATGTGCTCGTCGGGCCTGAGCGCGTGCTGCATCTGCTCGATCGGTTTGGTTCAACCGGGCTGGCGATTCGCATCACCGAGTTTGATGTGTCAACCGATGATGAGCAGTTGCAGGCAGATTACCTGCGAGATTTTTTCACAGCGGTGTTCAGTCATGCGTCGGTCAGCGGGATCACTCAATGGGGTTTTTACGAGAAAAACCACTGGCGGCCCGCCGCCGCACTCTGGCGGGCGGATTGGTCGGCCCGTCCCGCGGGGGAGGCGTATGTCGATCTCATCACGCGCAAGTGGCACACATCAGCCACGGGCAAGACCGACGGCGACGGCCGCTTCACCGTGCGCGGCTTTCACGGCAGCTACCGCATTCAGGTCGAGCACCCCGGCGGCAGGGTGATCTTGAAATCGGACCTTCCCGCGCGGGGTGTGCAGGTGCCTGTGGAATTGCCAGAATGAAAGGCCCTTTGTTCGGGGCGACAGCCGGTTCGGCGATCAACTCGGGCCGAGCGAAACGATGGTCATTGGGTCGAAGGTGAACTCGCGCATCAGTTGCCGCAGTGAAGCGGGTGTGACAGCTTGCAGCGTGGCCATGTCCTGTTCCAGCGAACGGTAGTCGCCGTTGTAAGTCCACTGCGAGCCGATTGCCCGCATCCGGCCAATCGGAAGTTCCCCGCTGAGCACGATGCTTGATGCAATCTTGTTCTTGGCGCGCTCCACTTCATCGTCGGCGAGATCGATCTTCACCTTCTCCAGTTCTGCGCGGGCAATCTCAAGCGCCTTTTCGGTAACGTCCGGCGAGCAAGTAAGCGCGATGTAAAAGCTCCCGCAACCGTCGTGGGGGTAGAAGCCGAAATCGGCATCTTCGGCAATGGCGTTATCGACCAGTGCCCAGTAAAAACGCGAGCCGTCGGAATCGCCGATGACATCGGCCAGCACTCTGGCGGCAAATCGACGTTCGTCCTGCGCGCTGGGTCCGGGCGTCATGCCCATCAAGTACTTACGGTTCAGCTTAGGGTCGGTGAGCTCGACGCGCTTCCCCGAAGGAATGACCGCCGGGTTATCCCGGGATGGCGAAACGGTGGGCCATTTGCCGCAGTACATTTCAGCAAGCCGGATGACTTCGTCAAACTCCATTTGCCCCGTTACCGAGAGCACCATGTTTCCCGGCCCGTACCGCCGCGCAAAATACGCCGCCATCTGGTCCCGCTGCAATGCGGTGATCGATTGCGCCGACCCGAGCACGCTCTGCGCGAGCGGGTGACGTGCGAAATGCGCTTCCATGAGCGCCTCATAGAGCTTGTGGCCGGGATCATCGAGATACATTGCGATTTCTTCGAGAATAACATTTTTCTCGGTATCAAAATCAGTCTGCCGAATGGCGGGGCGCAGCAGGCTTGCCAGGTGGTCGATCGCCCGCTCGGTGAACTCTGGCAATACGTTGGCGTAGTAGCAGGTCATTTCCTGGGAAGTGAACGCGTTGTAGCGGGCACCGATCTCATCAAACACGCGGTTGACGTCTTCCCATGTAAGCTTGTCATTGCCCTTGAACATCATGTGTTCGAGAAAATGCGACACGCCGACGACATCAGGCGATTCATCGCGCGAACCGGTCTTGACAAAAAAGCCCGCGGCGAAGCTGTAGGCGTCGGGGTTGATCTCGGCAACGATGTCCAGCCCGTTGGACAGGCGGTGGTGCTTGAAGGTAAGTGGCATGATGGTTTTATGCTTTCCGAGTCAGTTCTTTGGGGCCAAGCACGACAATGGTCGGCTGCAGTCGCGATGCGTCTTTGAGGAAAGAATTGATGCGATCGATTGAGACGGCATCGATACCGCTCTTGATTTCTCCGATTGTGCGAATCCGCCCGCGGGTGAAAAAGTCGTGTGCGATCGCCCCGGCGCGCGAGCCGCTCGATTCGCTGGACATAATCGTGTTTGCCTTTAGCCCCACTTTCGTCCGGTCAAGCTCGGCGGGGGTGACGCCGGCGGAAAGTTTGAACACCTCTTCGAGAAAGCAATCGAGGGTTGCCTGTGCGCGTTCATTACTCGTGCCAGCGTAGCCCATTACGCAGCCGATCCCCCTCACGCTTGCATAACCGGCGGACACGCTATAGCAGAGCGCGCGTTTCTCGCGAACTTCAGTGAAAAGCCGGCTGCTCATGCCGCCGCCGAGGATATCGTAGGCAATTCTGGCGCAGTAGTAGTCGGGGTGGGTCTCATCCACCGTCGGCCAAGCGATGCCGATGTGCGTCTGCTCGGTCTGCTGCGGTTCAAAGTGATAGGTTTGCGTGGCCGGGGTCGTTTTCATCTCGGCGGGGGGCTTGCCGGGCCATTCGCCGAGCAGCTTGCCAATCTGTTGCGTTAGTTCGTCAAACTCAATTTTTCCTGCAAACGCCAAGATCGCCCCTTCCGGCACAAACCGGCGGGCGTGGTCGGCGACAAGTCCTGCGTGCGTCATCGACTCGAGATCTTGCTTTGACCCAAGCGAGTTGCGGCCAATCGGCCAGGGAAAGTAGATCTCGCGCAGCTTTACAAACATCTTCTGCCGAGGTTCATCATCAATGCCCGCAAGCGATTGCAGGGCAAGCTGCCGGGCCGGCTCGAATCCGTCGGCGGGGAGGGTGGGGCGGAGCAGAATGTCGGCGTAGGCGTCGAGGGACGCGATGACCTTGTCTGCAGGGGCGGCGCAGCCCAGCCGCGTGTGATAGACGCCCACGCTGCTCGACCGCTGCAGGCCGAGGGTGTCAAGATGTTCGGTTAACGCCCGATTATCGCGATTCCCGGCTCCCCGCAGCAGTAAATCTGCCAGGACGGTGGCACTCCCGGTCGCCCCGTCCGGGTCGGTGCCGCTGCCCGCGGGGATGAGGGCAGTCATGGCGGCACTCTGCATCCCGGGCATTTGCTCGGCCAGCAGGGTCATGCCGTTGGCGAAGCTGTGTTGGAAATATTTGTCGGGCAATCCAGACTCTCCTTCTATCGCGTATGATCGTGAGGTAAACGAGCTATCGCGACTGATCATACGCTTATTCGGGGTTTGTTACAGCGGGCAGGAACGGATATGGTAGATTCACAAGTGATGACCGGGGCCTATCTTGAGATCACCTCCGCCGGTAAGTCTGCCCGCATGTCGGCGGAAGTATCGGCTATTTCCGTCGGTCGGGGTGCTGACAACATGCTGGTGCTGGTCGATAACATGGCAAGCCGTGCCCACTGTGTTATCGAACGCACATCCGACGGATGGCGCGTCCGCGATCTTGGCAGCAGCAACGGCACCCGGCTGAATGGTCAGATCATCAAATCATCCCCCTTGAAACCCGGCGACGCGATTCAGATCGGCAAGACCACCATCAAGCTGTTTGATCCGGGCCTGCAAGAAGTCCTCACCGACGACGATCTCGTTGATGAAGAGTTCAGCAAGCTCGAAGCGCTTGCAATGGGCCGGGTGGATGACGATCCGTTGCCGAAGGGTATTCAGACGCCAGAAAATGTTGATTACGAAACAGCTCTGGTTGATCTGGCCGAGTCGCTCCCACTGCGGCCGTTTGAAGAAGGGGAGATTGCGCTGGTTAACGCGCGCGGCTCAGTGGTTCACGAAGCAACGAACGAAACCAAGAGCATCGGCCGCCGCGAGGCGGTGGACGTGTTTCGATTGATCCTTACGGTGGGCTTTCGCAGCAGGACGACGGATATCCACCTCGAACCTCGAAACGAGCATTACGTTTGCCGCCTGCGTATCGATGGCAATATGGTCGATGTAGCCCGGCTTCCCAACCAGGTGGGGCATCGACTCGCAACACTGGTCAAGGTGCTCAGCGATATCGATATCCAGTTCCGTGACAGCATTCAGGAAGGGCACTTCGCCGCCCGCGTGCCTGACAACCGGCAGAAAGGTGGATCGCGGCGGGTGGATTATCGGGTGAGCTTTGCGCCGGGTGTGTTCGGCCAGAAACTCGTTGTCCGAGTGCTCGATACAGCCAATGCGCCTCTGAAGATGGCCGATTTACATCTGCCTACCTGGATGATGCAGGAAATCGCCACAGGCATCGAGCAAGATGCCGGCATGGTGCTCGTCAGCGGACCGACCGGCAGCGGGAAGACGACGACACTCTATTCGCTTGTCCGAAGCATCGATACTAGTCGTCGCAATGTCATCACGATCGAAGACCCGGTTGAGATTCAGATCGAAGGTGTGACGCAGATTCCGGTTGATGATGAGGCCGGCAAGAGCTTTTCGGCACTTTTGAGAATGACGCTGCGGCAGGACCCCGATGTAATTCTCGTGGGGGAGATTCGCGATGCAGAAACTGCGCGAATTGCCATGCAGGCGGCGATTACGGGGCACCTGGTCTTTTCCACGCTGCACACGAAGGATACGGTTGGCTGTATATTTCGGCTGCTTGATTTGGGCGTCGAACCTTACCTGGTGGCCCAGGCGCTGCATCTCGTGGTATCGCAGCGGTTGGTGAGGCAGTTGTGCCCACACTGCAAACGGGGTGAACCGATTACCCCGGAACAGCAAAAAGTGCTGGGCGATTCCGGGCATGGCGTAAGCAAGCTATACTATCCCAACGGTTGCCCGAGGTGCCTCGGCACAGGATTTCTCGGTCGCCGCGCGTTTTTCGAGTTGCTCCGGGTTAACGACGCGTTGCGCGACACGATTTTGCGCACGCCAAGTATGCAATCGATTGATGAGGCGCTGCGGGCGAGTAAGTTTTCGCGGCTTCACCAGACCGGGCTGGAGTTGGTTGCTCAGGGTCTGGTGGCATTTGGGGAGATGGATCGAATCGTGGGTCGCGGATGAATTGTGCGATTTTTTGATGCAACCCGCGACTCGCGGGTGTGTCTAATCTGGGGATTAATGTAACCAGCGGACAATAGAGAAGTCCTTGTTCTAGCCGAAGTTAGAGTTGCATGATGCAGGTGACGGTCGTTTGCGATAACTGCCAGAAGGTCTACGCCGCCGACGCTGCGATGGCGGGTCGGCGCATTCGTTGTCGTGGCTGCGGCTATATTGTGACGATTCCCAGCGCCAACGAGGCGAACGACGCACCCGACCTCGATTCTCTCGCTGCGGTCGAGAGATCGTTTGCCGGCGGCGACGCCGTTACCCAGCACGGTGCCACGCAGGTGCAGCATTCCCCTGGCCTGCCCGCGGGGATGGAAGATGTTCCGCTAAGCGGCGAGGGGATTGAGCAAGCCGGACGGGCCAATCTGCGGTTCAATTTCGCCGGCTCCAAAGAATTGGACATGATCTTGCCCTGGGTGCTGATCGCAGGGTCGGTGGTTTGGATCTTCCTGCAGTCGCACCGTACCAATCGCTCCGATGCTGGCTGGATCACGTTTACATCCGCAGTCGCGTGGTTGGGTGTATACACGGGCATTGTCTCGCCGATCACCTTTGCCGCAATTCGGGCAGCCGGCCGGGCCGCGGGATTTCAGCTGCCCCGGACTGCGCGGTTTCGGTCGTTCGCCAGTTTTATGCCAGCTATCGTTCTGACGGCAGCACTTTGGATGCTCGGCCATGGCGCGTTTGCCTCGGCAATCATGGGTGCACTCGGGGGCGTGTTGGTCGCATCGTGTTGTTTGTGGATTCTCTTTAGACTACGACCCGAGGAAGTGCCAACCGCTGCGGGGCTGGCCGGGGCGGGTTACCTCGCGGGTGTTGTGCTTTCCGGGGCACTGCTGCTCGGCCTGAACACCCTGGCAAGATCAATCGTCGATTCGACCCAGACCAGTGCTGTTCCAATCAGCCCATTTGGTGCCGGTTTTAAGTGGGAACCAATCGTTAAGCGCGAAACCGAAGCCGAGGCCGCGGCGCGGCGAACGCGAACGGTTGCAGCGGAGCGGCGCGATCCCAATGCGCCGGTTGTTGCACCCGTGGAAGTAATCACTCCGTCTGGCCCGCCGCCGGTGTCAAACGATCTTGCGTCTGCCGCAAGGGGCGCCGCGGTTGCGTCGGTCAACCTGATTTTGCCGACCGCGGCGGTGAGCGATCCTGGTCCGCAGATGCAGGCACCGACGTCGGCACTGGTGACGGCGTTTTCGCCCGCAACGGCGATGCGCGAAAGAGCAGACCAGTTTCTGTACTCGCTCACCCCATCGCCATTCATTGTCTCCATGCGTCGCGACGGTGACATGCTGGCGTTTACATGCTGGGATAGCCGAACTTGGAAGCGCGCGAATGACACGCCCGTTAGATTTAAAGCCACGCAGGGTACGGAGAACTTTGTTTTCAGCCCCGATGGCACGCGGCTGGCGCGCGTCGCCACGTTTATCCGCCGCGAGATCGAGATCTATTCGTTTCAGAACCCGTCGCTGCAGCCAGCCACGATTCCCCTGAATGACACCAGCGGCGGGATGCAGGTCCTCGTCGGCTTCCTGCCCAACGACGGTGCCGCCGGTGCCAAGAGCGATCGGCTCCTGGTCTCCAGCGATGCCGACGGGAAGATTCTTGTAAACGCATACGACCTCGAGCGCAAGGCTCCCACGCGAACACGCCCGTTGGAACTTCCCTCTCCCGAAGGCGGCCGCAACCTTCTTGCGCTCTCGGCGAATGGCCGATATTTTGCGATGGTTGGCAGGCATACCGATCGCAACGTCCCTGCGGTGCGGTTTTTCTCGATGACGGCCGAGCGGCTGGTCAGCTCTCATGAGGTGCAGGTGGGCGATTTGCCGTCTGGCTGGCCCTCCACGCCCAAGGGCTTTGCACTCACCGCTGACAGCGCCGCAGAGTCAGACACGCTCGCCGCGGTCCTGTTTGAACACATGGGCGGCGCAATCGTGTATACGTTTAAGCAAGTGCCGGGTGTGAAGGTCGGGGAATACATCGACCGCAATGGCGAACTACAATCGCCCGCAGGCTACTCCGGGCCGGCGCTGATGTGGCTAGGGTCGGGTAAGAACCGCGCGCTGCTCGTCTACGGCACGACGCTGCTCGATCCGATCCGCGGCGCGGTCATCGGGCAAATCGACCTGAGTCGGATGACTGATGCTCGGTTGGCCGACCTCACATCAGTCCTGCTGCTTGCCGAAACGGATCGTCATCCGATACCGGCGCGAGTCGAGATCGACACGGCATCGCCTGGACGATAGCGGCGCGCATGGACGATTAGACGGACTGAATGGCCAATGGCCGACACGCAGCGTGTCATTTCGCCCACGAATGCATCAGGCGGCGTGCGATTCAACAAACCAAAGCATCTTGTCGATTTCCCTCGAAACGCCAGTGAACAAATCGGCGGTGCCTTTGTCGCCAAGCTTGTCGGCTTCATCAATCGCTTTACGAAGCAGTTTGCCATACACGGCAAGTCGATCCGAAATAGCTTTGACGTGGTCGCTCGACTTGGTGAGCCTGGCGGGGTACTCGGCTAGCGTGCTCGTCCTGGCGGCGATGCGCACTGTGCCAAGCGCCGTGCCTCCGAGTGCAACGCAGCGCTCGGCAATCTCGTCGATAGCGGCCTCGACCGCGGCATAGACCTTGTCGAACAGTTCGTGCAGGGCGATAAAGTTGTTGCCCTTCACATTCCAGTGCGCTACTTTGACTTGGCTGAGCAAATCAATCGAGTCGGCGAGTCGGGCATTCAACAACGAGGCCACCGCTTCACGGGTTCTCGGCGATAAATCGTTCTTTGTGGAGTTCATAGAGTTGTCCTTCACGAGTTGTCCTTTACCTCTGAATCATAGCCCGGCGTAGTCGACGAAGTAAGTTTGCGCTTGCGTCAGCACTGCCTGAAAGCTAAGTTAGACCTCGTGAATTGCGTGATTTGCATTAGCCCCGTCATTATTACCGCACAGAAATGCGGGCAGGGCTGATCGTTTACGCACGAAATGTGGCGCAAAACAAACGAGCACCCCGCCTGTGGCGGGGTGTTTTGTTTTGAACACCAATGCAGTTTTGTCGCAGCGGTGGAACTGCCAGGGCACGGTCGAATCGGCTATCATGGTTGATTCGGTTCGAGTCTAAGTCGAGCGCAGCTAACAAGTCGGCTGCGCAGTTTGGAAGAGTCTGAACCGGTGTGCAACCACCCGCGCCACCCGCGCGACGTGTGCACGCCGCGAGTTTCGTCCCGACAGCTTCGCTCGCTGAATATTGGAAAGACTTGGTATGCCCGTGAGAATTGACATCTACGACACCACGTTGCGCGACGGCACGCAGGGCGAGGGATTTAATCTTTCGCTACAGGACAAGCTGCAGATTGCGCTGAAACTCGATGAACTGGGCGTTGATTACATAGAAGGCGGATTTCCGCTTTCCAACCCGAAGGACGAGGCATTTTTTCGCGAGATCCGAACGGCCGGATTGAAGCATGCAAAGGTGGCAGCCTTCGGGATGACGCGCCGGCGGGGCATGAAGGCGTGTGAAGACCCCGGCCTGGCCGCCTTGATGGAAGCCCAGACGCCCGTCGTAACGATCGTCGGTAAAAGCAGCGAGTTTCAGGCGACGCGCGTACTCAATGTCGATCGGCATGAAAATCTCGCGATGATTCGTGAAACCGTCGCGCTCTTTCGTGAAGCAGGTCGTGAAGTGGTTTACGACGCCGAGCATTTCTTTGATGCCTATAAAGCAGATCGCGACTACGCCCTGGCCACCGTCCTGGCCGCCGAGGAAGCAGGCGCGAGCACGCTTTGTCTTTGCGATACCAATGGCGGCACATTGCCCGAGCAAACAGAGGCCGCGGTGGCCGCGGTCGTGGGAAAGGCGTCGGCGAAGGTTGGTATTCATACGCACAACGACTCGGCGCTGGCAGTTGCCAATGCGCTCGCCGCCGTCAAGGCCGGCGCGAGTCATGTGCAGGGTACGATCAATGGCGTCGGCGAACGCTGCGGTAACATGGACCTGATTCCGCTTATCGCCAACTTGTCGCTAAAACTTGGGTATGAGACTCTCCGCCCCGGCACGCTTAAGCGTCTGACCGAAGTGAGCCGCTATGTCTATGAGATTGCCAACATGAACCTCCACAGCGGGCAGCCATATGTAGGCGCGTCGGCCTTTGCGCACAAAGGAGGCATGCATGTCCACGCGGTGCAGAAAGACCCGATCACTTACGAGCACATTGATCCAGAAGCCGTCGGCAACACCCGGCGGGTGCTGGTGAGCGAGCTTTCCGGCCAAAGTAACATCGCCGCCAAAGCCGGGAGGAAGTTTGAGATTGAGAATGATAAGGCTGTGCTGAAAAAGGTGCTGGAGCATGTGCAGAATCTGGAGAACGCCGGCTACCAGTTTGAAGCCGCGGAAGCCAGTTTTGAGCTGCTCCTGCGGCGGGAAATCAAGCGGCACCGTACTTTTTTTGATCTTGCCAACTATCGGGTGGAAGTGGCGCGACAAAACGGCGGCGCGCCGGTCGCCGAGGCGACGGTCAAGCTGAAGATTGCAGAGGCCACCGAGCATACCGTAGCCGAGGGCGATGGCCCGGTGGATGCACTCAATCAGGCACTGCGACGCGCGCTCCAGCCTCGGTATGCCGCCATCGCCGATGTGCACCTCGTGGATTACAAGGTGCGGGTGATCAACGCCCGCGCCGAAACCGCCGCCGCCGTGCGGGTGGTGGTCGAGTGGCGTCGCGACCTGCCCGACAGGCGTAAGGAAATCTTTGGCACCATCGGCGTGAGCAGCAATATCATCGATGCCAGCTGGCAGGCAATCGTGGATGCTTATGAGTATCATCTGGTGCATGTAGAGGAGAGCGCGACAGCGTAGCGAGGTGTGCGATGACTAGAACGGTAAGAGGTGTAGTGCGTGGCGGAGTGGTAACGCCAGAAGTGCCACTGGCGTTGCCCGACGGAACAGCGGTTGAACTCAGGTTCGAGCAACCAGCCGATCAGCCAGTTTCTGGCAGGATGATGAAGCTGGGTATGCTGAGAACGCGCGGGGGTCAGCAGTCCACACTAGAGGACTTCCGGCAGGTCCGTCGAGAAGCGCAAGAACACTTGGAGCGTGAGATTGATGAATTCTTCCCACGTGATTGATGCTCATGCACTCGTCTGGTACCTCACTGATAATCCGAATCTCGGCAGCGCCGCCCGACAGATCATGAGTGACCCCAATGCCGTGCTAGTTCTGCCGGCAATCGCACTGGCCGAGGCGGTGATGGTTGTCGAGAAGAAGCGCGTTGAAATTGAATCTGTAGAATCGCTCATCAATGCGGTCGATGCAGACCGGCGTTTAACAATAGCACCTGTCACCCGCGATGTGGTCGTCCAGGCTTCGGCAATTGTGGGCATGAACGATCTGCATGACCGCCTCATCGTCGCCACTGCACTTGTCATGCAACAAGCAGGGATCGATGCAGTACTTCTTGACGGCGGACAACGCGATCGTCGATTCTGGATTGGTCCCGATCGCATGGAAAGGCACCACGCCGACGCAAACGGAGCCGCAAACGGAGCCCCAACCGCATGAATGAGGCGATTGACTCTATCCCCTCCAACCGCTTCCCCCGTCACATCGCCATCATAATGGACGGAAATGGCCGCTGGGCCGTCCGGCGGCAGTTGGAGCGCGTGCGCGGGCATCAGGAAGGCGCCAAGACCGTTCGAAAGATCGTCACCGAATGTGCCCGCCTCCGCACGCATCACGGCGGGCCGGACTATCTCACGCTTTACTCCTTCAGCCTCGAAAACTGGAAGCGACCGACGCGCGAAGTCGGCTTCCTCATGGAAATGTACGTCGAATATCTCCGCGGCGAGCGGCAGACGATGATGGAAAACAACATCCGCTTCGCCCAGATCGGCCGGCTCGATAACCTCCCCGATCCCGTCCTCGAAGAAGTCGAAGTCACCCTCAAAGAAACGCGGGATAACACCGGCCTTACTCTCGTCCTGGCGCTGAATTATGGCAGCCGGGCCGAAATCACCGATGCCGTGCAGGCGATCGCCCGCAGGGTGAAGGCGGGGGAAATCAAGCCCGACGCCATCGACGAGCAAACCATCACCGACCATCTCTACACCGCGGGTATGCCCGACCCCGACCTGCTCATCCGCACCGCCGGTGAGATGCGCGTCAGCAACTATCTCCTCTGGCAGATCAGCTACGCCGAGTTGTTTGTGAGCGACACACTCTGGCCCGATTTTTCCGAATCCGATCTGCACCAGGCCATCGCAGCATTCGCGAAGCGCAACCGCCGCTTCGGCGCGCTCGATCACACCAACACCATGCAGAAGACCGACTAACCGAACCCGCACCCTTGCAGCGTCGCGGCCTCCGGTCTCATCCGCCCGCGCGCAGGATTCGTCAAGCACGCCCCGACCCGCCCGCTATCATTATCGCCTCAGAGGCGGATAATCCCGCCATCAATCAGAAGGAGATTGTATGACTCTCGTCCGCGTGCTCTCATTGATCGGCGTTGCTGTGCTGGTGATGGTGCTCAACATCGTCGCGAGCATTCTTTACATGGTCGTCTACGGCCACCTGATCAACCCCGGCCACCCAAAGGAGTTCTACGACCAGCATGTCCAGTCCGCCGCACCCTTTTGCAGCATTATCGCGGGCATTCCGCTTATGTTCCTGGCCGGCTATTGGGTCGCCGGCTGGCAAGACGGCGGCGTCAAGGCGCTGCTGGTAGTCTGGCTCGCCTACGCCATCATCGACGCCGCGATCTTGCTGGCCGTCGGAATGACGCCGAAAATCGCCGTGCTGTTCACGATCTCATTCCTCACAAAACTCGCCGCGGGGTATGTAGGAGCGCTGGCAGCCGGAGGCGGCGGGGCAAAGAGCGCCGCGGGGTAGGCCACGCCCATCAAGCGCCCCATGACGAATGAAAACCAGCACCCCCGGCAGCGGCAACTCCCTCTCCCGCTACACCGGCAGACGGCAGGGGAGAGGGTTCTGCGGCGAATCTGAAACAAGCTCGCTCTTGATCAATCCGAAGAGAACCAACCGCAGAGCCACAAACACCGCAGCCCAGAAAAGTGAACGACCAGAAACCCCAAGCCACAAAGCAACCATTTACAAAAGTTCTTCTTCGTGCCCTTCGTGCCCTTCGTGGTTCACCTCTCTCCCCTCACCCAAACGGAATCGGCAGCGCCGCAGCGCCCGCCCAGGGCGCGCCGTCGGTGCCCACGATGCCGCCGCCGTCGTCTACATAAAGCAACACACCCGGCAACACCGAGTCATCGAGAATCGTCAGCGAGACCGACACCGTATCCGGCGCCGTCAGCGTCGCCACGCCGCCGATGTATCGGAAGCCGGTCATTTCATCGGAAACAGTGAGCAAATCCGTAGCAAACGCCCCGATGCTGATTGGCTGGTTAAACTGCAACTGCACCGACACCCCCTCGTCGTAAGCCACCGCCACCAGCGCCATCGCCACCGGCGCCGGGGTGCTTTTCGCCGCCTCTTTCACGCGTTGCCGCCTGCGGTACAGCACTGGAGGAATGATGATCATCAATGCACCTCGTCTAACGTGGACGGTGGGCAGCGCGCAGCGCGCAGGGCGTAGTCAACCTCTGCCGACTGCCTTCGGCACACTTCCCACCGTCCACTGTTTCCTTACGCCGCCAGTTGCACGCCGCCGCCTTGCAGGTGCGTGCCTACCGGGGGGCATGCCGGGCCGCTTTGCTTGCGCCCGTTAAACCAGAACGCCGTCAGCCACACCCGCGTTCCCGACGCGAGCGATTCATTGAACACCACATCCACCGTCGTCCGCCCGACGTTCCCTTCAAACTTCCACGCGCTGATATCCGTCGGTACGGCCGGCCCGACATAGCTGAAGACCGAAGCGCCACTCACCCCCGGCGGTTTCCCACGGCGACTACCCGATGCGGCATCCTTCAGCCGAATCTTCACCGTCCAGGCGTTCACCGATTGCACTTCGATCACCGGCGCCAGCGCCGGCGCCGGAATGGGCGAGGGCGCGTTGCGCGGGGGAATGCCCAGCTCGATCTTCTGCGCGTTGGTCACCGCTGCCGTGCTGTAGACCTTGTTGGCCAGCAGCGTCGCGGCGTTCTTAAGCGTCGCCTTCGCCGCGTTCTTCGTCGCCACTGCCGTCTTGTTGCGCACGGCCGGGTCACACGCCGCCAGGGCGGTCGCGAACGCGGTGTGCACCGTGCCGTACGCGGTCGCGTCGCCGGCGGTCAGGCCGTAGGTCGTCGGCGCTGCGGTGATCAGATCCTTAAAATTCAAACTCCACGCCAGCAACCCCGGGTCGCTGGGCGGAAACTGCAGAACAGTGCTTGGCATTGGACAACTCCGTAGTCTAAGTCGCGCTTGCGTGCCCACAACCGCGAGCTGTTATCCGATGCATCGCAACGAACGTTGCATTTCCATGCACCGGTTCTTCTCTGTGCATCGGATCACCATTGCGCGACTTAACAACTTTGCCGATTTTTCCATTCGCACCACCGGCGCAGCGTGCGCCCGCCCCCCGCCGCGCAGGGTTTGAGCGTAATTTAGCGTGCGACAACCACGCGTCCGACAAGATCGCGCGGGAAAAACTGAAACGCACGGCGCGCCGAAATTGCGCCGGCTAAGAGAATCTTTTAGGAGCTAAGAGAATGTTTTAGCGTCTAAAAGATTCTCGCACGGCCTGAAAGAATTGCGCACGGGCTAAAAGAATGGCGCAGCGGCTAAACAATTCGTTTAGGAGCCAAAAGAATTGCGCAGGAGCCAAGAGAATCTTTCATCGGCTGCGCGAATCTTTTAGAGCGTGAAAGATCCTTTTGCGCGGTAAACGATTCTCTTGCGCCATTCGAGAATGGCGGAGCGGCTGAAAGAGTCTTCTGCGCGGCGAAACGATGCGCGATGGCGCGAACCGCGTTTGCGTAGGGTCAGCTGTACTCAGCGGACCATTCCGCGTCGCGCAGCCATGCCTTCAATCGCAAATGGTCCGCAGGATACTGCGGACCCTGCCAACTCCAGGCCGAATAACGAATCAGCTTCAGTGGTCGGTCGAGCCGAGTACACCTCGCCCGCCACTGAGCACTTTACGCGAGACCGATCCACTGCAAGCGTTGGTTGGGTCAGCCAAAGCGCGAATACCAACAGCTTTCGTATTTCTCAAGAATCTATCGAGTTCGTGACAGTCGCTTTGGTCGACCCAACCTATTATTATACTGACCGACCGGTCAAGATATCATGACGGCGGAAGCGCCAAGCTTTTCGCCGTAACTTGACCGAGCATAACAATTTAGTGGATTCTCCGCGAGAATAATCAAACCGGAAAAAACCAACGCGCTGTTTGATATTCAACAGACAGAGCGTGCGCTGAATCGCCGATAGATAACCAATGCTCGCCCTCTCGATCCGACAGCACGGTTGAGTGAAGCGGGGCCGAGGTGATCTTTTGCGATCCTCAAGACGACGGAGATTCGGTCGCAGGCGACGCGGCGGATTGGGTATGGGATAATTGCTTGTAAGCAGCCGATAGCGGAGAGCCGAAAGAAGATAGCGATTTGGTCGAAGGACCTGGCCGTGCTGGAGCCGGCGGTGCCGTTTCGTTGATCGAATCGGCGCGGCAGGTGAGGATGGGCCAGCCGGATGCGCTGTTGCCTGTGCAACAAGTGGTCTTTGGGCTTTCACCATGCCTCCAACCGCACTCGCCACCATTCTCACTCACATTCAGGCCAATCTCGACGGCGATCTTTCGCTTGAGGCACTCGCTGGCGTTGCGGGGTGTTCGGCGGCGTATTTTGCCCGGCGGTTTGCGCAGATCATGGCGGAGACGCCGAAGCAGTATACGTTGCGCCTGAGGCTGGAGCGTGCGGCGGTGCGGCTGGTATTGCTGGATGACCGGGTGCTCGACATCGCACTCGATTGCGGGTTTTCCTGTCACGAGACCTTCAGCCGCGCGTTCCGACGGCGGTTTGGGGTGTCGCCTCTTGGGTTTCGTGCCAGCGGGCGACTGCCGGCGGCGCCGAAGAGCCGAAGCAAAACGCTCGGTGTTGAGGTGCCGCAGCGCGTTGAGGTATCGGCAGAGGCGGTGTCGCTGTCCTCTACCGTGGTGCGCACACTTGCGCCGATGTCGCTGGCGTTTGTTCGCCATGTTGGGCCTTACGAGCAGGTGCCGGTTGATTCGTGGGATGTTGTGCTCGACTGGGCCTTGCGCCGTGGGATTGGACCGCCGTATGTGTTGATGGGGATTGCACATGACGCGCCTGGAATCACCGAGCCGGCAAGGCTTCGCTTTGACGCGGCCGTGCGCGTACCCTGTGAGTTCACCTCGACGAAGCGGGTGGGGTATCAACGGTTCGGCGGCGGGGTGTTTGCGTTCACGACGCACGTTGGCCCGTTCACCGCACTACCCGCAGCTTACGGAGAGATCTTCGCACGGCTTAGGAAAGACAAGACGCTGGAGTGCCTGGGTGTGCCGTGCCTGGAGTTTTATGGCGTCAACCGCGTCACCAGCGATGTCGCGGTTGTGAACACCGAGATAGCCATTCCCGTCCGGCGGCGGCGCAGGTAGATCGGTTTCCGCGATCCGCGAGGATGATCTGAGATCCGCGACGAGGGTTAGACGCAAACTCCAGTAAAGAACAAATCCCCCGCGGCAGCGCTTGCCGCGGAGGATCTTGATGTTCGAAACTGCATTCGGAAGCGATTACTTCTTCTTCCAGATGTAGCTCTTGTCCTGAATCGACACTTCGTTGCTGCCAGCGACAGCGACGACCTTGCCGGTTTCGGCCTTCTTAAAGCCGAGCTGATCGCCCTTTTTCAGGCTGTAAGTGACGACAGGGGTGCTGTCGAATGTGCTGTAAAGCGCGTAATCGCCGTCGGCGGTGGCCTCTGCGACGATGGCGTCTTTACCTGCGTCGTAACGCTGAACTGTTGTGCCGCTGGTCACCCGCGAGCACCCGACTGCCAGCATGCTACCCAGAGCAAGCGTGGCGAGAATCCGACTGAACATGTATTCCTCCTTTAGGAATTTGAGTTGGAGGAAATATAGGCGAAGAGGGGTGGGTTTTGCCAACTTTGCGTGCGCAGTTATCTTGTGAAGGCACGCATGGAGCAGTCTCTAAAAAATCGTCTCACATGGGGCCCGGTCATGCTTGGGCTGCTGTTCGGCCTGCTGGCGCTTGATCATTATGTGCAGGTCTGGACGAACTCCGCAGAGCTGAACGCACGCTTGCAGGTGTTCGGCGGGGTGGGTGGAACGGGGTTGCTGGCGCTGCTGGCGATTGTCATCCCGCTGGCGACTGTGGAGTTGACCTCATTGTTCGCCGCCGAGAATGTCCGGCCGTATCGCATCGTCGCCGGTGGGGGGTCGTTTGCGCTCATGGCGCACGCGTTCCTGACACAGTTCGAATGGTTCAAGCCGATTGCTGCGTCGGTGTTGGCGTTCATCGTGGTCGGCGTGATGTTAATCAGTGCCCTGCGGCGGGCGCTCGACCGGGAAAGCCAGGACGCGATCCACCGCATGGCGGGCACACTCCTTGCCACGCTCTACCTCGGCGGACTGGCATGGTTCTTGATTGCGCTGCGCGTGAAGACCTCTCCCAACTTCACGGGCAGCACGATGGTGATCCTGATGATTCTGCTGGTCGTGAAGTTCACCGACATCGGTGCCTACTTCGGCGGGCGCGCGATCGGTCGGCGGAAACTCATCCTGTGGCTTAGCCCGGGCAAGACCTGGGAGGGACTTTTCTGCGGATTACTCACCGCTGGCCTGGTGGGAATGGCCTGCGCGCCTAGGGTGAGCCAACTGACTTGGGACAAGGCGTTCGTCTTCGGCGTAATTATAGGTGGAATAGGTCAACTGGGCGATTTGCTGGAGTCAATGATGAAGCGCGATGCCGAGGTGAAAGACTCGAGTAAGCTGATTCCCGGTTTTGGCGGAATCCTGGACGTGACCGATTCGCCACTGCTCGCCGCGCCCTTTGCGTATGTGGTTTTCAGCCTTTTCTAGGCTCTTGGTACGCGTTTTACGGTAAGCCGCGCTTTTCCGAAATCATGATCCCCGTTGCGGCCTGAAATCGCCCTTGTCATTTACTTGCAGGATGCGCTTCGGGCGTACGCAGTGCATTTGCGAGCAAACGTGGGGGTTAATTGGAGGTCGGGTATGCAATCCACGCGTGGTTTTTCTCGTCGTTCAACACGCACCAACTCAATCTTGGCAGCGGCGGTGACAGGGTTTTCGATTCTGGGCCTCGCGCCAAAGGCCGATGCGATCAACATTGTCCTAACCTACGACGCTGCTGGTTCTGTCGAGCCGGCCGGCGATCCTGTTGGCGCCTCGCTGACTGCGATCATGCAACACATCGAGTCATTCTACGAAGACGTTTTTGAAGACACTCATACCCTGAATATCACCTATCGCTACGGCGCACAGGCAGGCGGCACACTTGCCGCGCACACGCTCAACACACAAGGTGGCGTGCCGCACCGCGAAACCGCTGGCACGATCGTCTTCAGCAATACGGTCAATTGGTTCTGGGATGCGACTCCTGCAGATAACTCCGAATACAACATGGCCCAGACGCTCTGGCGCGATCTTTCTGCTGCTCAGCGGAATGATCTTTACAACAATGACAATCTTCTGAATGTCCCGGCGACCTTTGAGGCCGGCTTCACAGGCACTGGAAACGGATCTAATGCGAACACGTCAGGGCGTACCGACATGGTTAGCGTGGCGTTTCACGAAGTCGGTCATGCGCTGGGGATGTCGGCGGCGAACACTGAGACCGACGCTGAGACGCTCGGAGACAATGATTACGACTTTCACCCGGCAAACGTGTTCGGTATTGCCCTCGCTGCTGAGATCGCGGACGGCGCGAATAATGCTCACCTCGACGGAAGCGGTCCGGCCCTTATGAATCCAAGCATTGGAACCAACGTGCGTCGGCTGCCCAGTCACACCGACCTGTTCAGCATGGCGCAGGTTCACGAGTACCTTCAGTTGGACGTCCCGCGGCGCGAGTTTTACGGCGGTAGCAACTGGAACACCACCGGAAACTGGAGCGGGAACGAAGACCCGGGAATTTTTGATGAAGCATTTGTCAGAGGGTCTGGTCCCAATGGTGAAATCCGCACTGCCGGGCTGAGCGCGTCAGGGTTTGCTGACACACTGCATGTGCTGGAAGGTTCCAATGTAAGGACGAACGCGTTTTCGCTGACAATCGCATCCACGCTCAATCTCGACGGCATTGACACAGACATGTTCGTCGATGCCGGCGGCACGCTTTCCGCTAGCGGAGCGACCATCAATATCAACAACGATGCCGAGCTAAGCATGCTCGGCGGGGTCGTCAGCAGTGTGGGTACGATCAATAACAACGCCGAAATCATCGGACAGGGCACGATTAATGTCTCTGGACGGCTTAACAACTCCGGCAGCATCAACGTATCCGGAGGCACACTGGTAATCACCGCGACCGGTGCTGGTCAGCTCAACCTTGACGGGAATGGGACCTCACCGTTGTTCGTTGAACCTGGCCGCGTCTTCGTCACCGCCGCAGACACAGATCTTGTCGTGAACGGCCCGCTCAGTGATGCCTTTAACGGCATCATGACCATCGGCAGTTCCAACAGCGTAACCATGAACACCGCTTGGACTCTTGGCGGGTCGGGAAGTGCTGGGACGATCATTTTTCTCGGATCGGATGGGGTCCTCAACCTCAACGGCGGCACAACGAGCCTCACCGCGGCTGTGCTTACCGGTGCGACGGTCACCGTCGCCGGCGATATTAATGTCGGTGCAGCTAACTATGGGTTGATAAACGCCCCAATCATTTTCGAGAACACGCCTGGGGGCGGGGCTGAAGTGCTTGTCAATGGCACACTCGAACTTTCCAACACGGCGGTCTATCGAGGTGGGAGTCATACAGGCAGTGGTCGTCTCATCTGGGATGGCAACGTCACCGTCGAAGGCGATACGACCATCGACGTCGCCTCGCTCGACTTGGATGGATTTGTGCCACTCGCGACTTTGCAGGTGAACAACAATGTGTCCCTGACGGTCAATTCGGCAATCACCGACGCGCCAAGCGGCACTATTAATCTTCTCGGCAGTTTGCTCGTCAATGGGGGCAACTGGACCAACGATACCGGCACGATCATTCTTAGTACCGGGACAATTGGCGGATCGTCGTCGTTCACTAACCTTGCAACGCTCAACGTACTCGGAGGCGATTCTCAGATTACGACCGTGTCCTCGTTTGGCACAAGTAGCAACAACACCATCGCAGGAGTCCTTCACCTGGCTGGTAATGCAACGATCGCCGGCGGAACATGGAGTGGAGCCGGAATCCTTTCGCTTGATGATCAGACGACAACTTTCACGGGGAACACCCTGCTGAACGTTGACCTTGACATGGACGGACTTATCAATGGCACCGGAACTGTCATCATCAACTCGGGCGTGGCGGTGACTGCCAACGCCGGCATCACGGATATCTTCAATGCAACGCTTAGGGCTAATAGCGGGTCGTTGATCGTCAATTCCGCGCCCTGGAGCAACAGCGGTACGGTCAACCTCGTTGGCACCACGGCGGGTGTTGCGGCGGCAATCTCCGGCCAGGCGTTTACGAATAATGCGACCGGGCGTATCAATATCTCAGGGGGCACAAATAACCCGGGATTCAGCGACGGGAGTGGCGATGGCGGCAGCAACGGCGCCGGACCGGAAGGCGGCGTCGGTGGGGGACGCATCGCTTCCGCGTCGTTCACCAATAACGGAACTATCACGGTCGCTGCCAATTCTTTCGGCGCGATCGCGGGAAACATCACGATGAACGCGTCGGGCAATGTAAGCATCGCGGCAGGTGGTGAACTCAGTCTGCAGGGATCAACCACCTACAACGGCGGGACATACACCGGCCCCGGCACGCTTACGCAAGACACCGGCGCGATGGTTGTCGCAGCCAACACCACCATCGGCGTCGCAACCTACGACTGGGACGGCGGGGATGTCGGGGGCTTCAGCACCACGACTGTCAATTCCGGCGTCACATTCACGATTAACTCCAACGTCATCGAGGATGATCCCAGCGCATACGAAAGCACGGTGACCATCAACAGCGGCACGCTTGCGGTCAACACGCTCGCTGCGTGGCCGCTCGCGGGAACACTCAATCTTGTTGATACGGGCCCGGGCGATTCCGTCCTGGCAGGCCAGCCGGTGCAGTTGGTTACCGGCGGGCAGATCAACGTCACTTCAGGCGCGCAGCTGCCCGCGGGCATCAGCGTCAACAATGGCGTGTTAAACACTATCAGCTCCGTGGCAGTGGTTAGCGGGCCATACACCAGTGCCGCGAGTGGTGCACTCACAAAAACTGGCGCGGCGCAGGTGAATTTCAACGGACCACAGTCGCACGGCCCGGGATCATCACTCACGATTCTCGGCGGCACGGTCGTCATGAACTCCGACGCTGGTGCCGGCGGACAGAATCTCACCGTGACGCACGGCGGCACGTCATTCTTCATGGGTACCACGCAGCATCTGGCGAGGCTCATCCTCAACCCCGGATCGACCGCAACCCTGGCTGGTGCGGGGAACGACAACGTGCTCGATACCAACGTGCTCACGATCGCCGGCGGTGCCGTGCCGACAGCCACACTCAACATCACCGATGAAAACATGATTGTGGACTACTCCGGCGTATCGCCGTTTGCGACTATTCGTGCCCAGATCATTGCAGGTTACAACGGGGGCGCATGGAACGGCCTGGGCATTCGCAGTTCAAATGCGGCATTCAATCTGAGCTTTGGAGTGGGTTACGCAGAAGCAACGCAACTCGGATCGCCGGCTAGTTTCTTTGGCGAATCGATCGATACAACCTCGGTTCTGGTGGCCTATACACTTTACGGCGATGCTGATTTGAATCGGATGGTCAACTTGGATGACTTCACCCGGCTCGCTGCCAACTTCGGGCTGGCATCCACATGGGCCACCGGAGATTTCACTTACGACGGCGTGACAAACCTGAATGATTTCACCGCGCTGGCGGCGAACTTTGGGCTGGTCTTGCCAGCCGAGCTTTCTCGATCCGCGGTGCCGGAGCCTTCGTCGTTGCTGGTGTTTGCGGCCCCGGCGATGCTCGCCGTCCGCCGCCGACGCAAGACGCACTCTGCCTAGAGCCGGGCGCGCTTGTTATCGCTACTTTTCTTGGAGAAATCGCCGTTGATTCACATCAACGGCGATTTCGTTACACTGCGACTCCATGAAGATAGCTGTAATGCCGGGCGATTATGTTGGCAAGGAAGTGGTCGCCGAGGGTCTGAAGCTCCTCGCCGCCGCCGCTTCCAAATTTGGCTTCCGATACGACACGACGCACTACCCCTTTGGTGCTGAGCATTACCTTGAAACGAAGGTTACGCTGCCCGATTCCGCTCTGAAGGAACTGGGTGCACATGACGCGATTCTGTTCGGTGCCGTCGGCGCCGACCCCCGCGGCAATGCCCTGATCCCGCAGGGGCTGATCGAGACCGACATTCTGCTCAAGATGCGCTTTGAGCTGGATCAGTACATCAACCTGCGCCCCACGCGCCTGATGCCCGGTGTGCCGACGCCAATCAAGAGCTCGCAGATTGACATGGTTATCGTGCGGGAGAATACCGAGGGGCTTTACTGCCAGAACGGCGGATTTCTCTACAAGGGTACAGCGAACGAGGTGGCCAACCAGATCGAGGTGACCACGCGCCACGGCGTTGAGCGAGCCATTCGTTACGCGTTTGAGTATGCGAAGCAGTTTGGCCGCAAGAAGGTCACTCTGGTCGCTAAAACCAACGTGTTACGCTATGCACACAATCTCTGGATGCGCGCCTTTGAAGAAATCAAGGCCGATTACGCCGGGATCGAGACGGGTTATGACCATGTCGATGCGTGCACGATGTATATGATCACGCAGCCGCAGCGGTACGATGTGATTGTTACCACGAATATGTTTGGAGATATCATCACTGATTTGGGTGCCGCAATTCAAGGCGGCATGGGGATGGCGGCGAGCGGCAACATCAATCCGTCGCGGCAGGCAGCGAGCATGTTTGAACCCGTTCACGGCAGCGCGCCCGACATTGCGGGGAAGAACTTTGCCAATCCGATCGCGACGTTCCTATCCATTTCGATGATGCTCGACTTTCTTAAGCAATCCGACGCTGCAAGGGCAATTGATGCGGCTTGCCGGGCTGTCATGGCTGAGCCAGAGAATCACACCCGCGACCTCGGCGGCACGGCAACGACTACTCAGCTGACTGATGCAGTGATAGCCAGAATCTAGCGAGGCCCGTCGGCGCGCCTACAATGTTCGCGATGGCAAAACTATTCGACCCCTGGAAATTGCGCGGCGTAACCATGCGGAACCGCATCGGAATCTCGCCGATGTGTCAGTATAGCAGTGTCGACGGGTTTCCCAATGAGTGGCATCTGGTACACCTCGGGAGCAGGGCGGTTGGCGGGGCGGGGTTGATAATCGCAGAAGCGAGCGCCGTCGAACCACGCGGCCGGATCAGCGAAGCCGATGCGGGAATGTATAGCGACGATCATGTCGAGGCATGGCGACCGATTACATCCAGAATCGCTGAGCAGGGTGCCGCGCCTGCGATTCAGCTTGCTCACGCAGGTAGAAAGGCGGGGTGGTCGAAGCCCTGGCCGGAGTATAAATTGCTCGAGATTGATAAAGGGGGCTGGACGCCCGTCGCGCCATCGCCCATTGCGTTTAACGACAAACATCCGACCCCCAAGGAGATGTCGCTGGATGATATCGCTCAGGTTCAGCGAGCCTTTACAAGCGCCGCCGAAAGATCTGTCGCGGCCGGGTTTGCTATGATTGAGTTGCACGCCGCTCATGGTTACCTGCTTAACAGTTTTCTCTCGCCGCTATCCAACCGCCGGACGGATTCTTACGGCGGGAGCTTTGATAATCGGTCTCGGATGCTGGTGGAGATCGTTGAAGGCGTCAGGAAGGTGATTCCAGAGAGCATGCCCCTCTGGGTGCGGCTAAGCTGTGTCGATTGGGAACCGGATGGCTGGAACATCGAAGATTCGGTGCGACTCGCAGCCCGTCTCAAGCCCCTGGGGGTCGATGTGATTGACTGCAGCAGCGGCGGGAACTCGGCGACGGCAAGGATTGCTGTAGTGCCGGGCTATCAGGTGCCCTTTGCAGAGCAGATTCGCCGGGAGGCCGACATCGCCACTGCAGCCGTCGGGTTGATCACCGAAGCGCAGCAAGCGGGGGCGATTATCGCAGAGGGTCAGGCCGACGCCGTGCTGATTGCGAGGGCATCGCTGCGCGATGCGTATTGGCCAACCCGGGCAGCACACGAACTCGCCGCGGAGTTGCCCGCTCCAAAGCAGTATCGCCGGGCGTGGATCTGATGCTTCGGCTGCAATTGTCGAGCGAGCTGAACGCGCGAAACTCATGAGCCGCGCGTGAACTCCAGCGTGAGTGTGGTCAATTGCCGGGCGGCTGGCATGATCAGACGTCCCGCGAAGAAAAACACGAGCATGAAGCCCATGATTACACCGCCGCTGAGTTGCAGGCGATCGATGAGACGGGCATAACCCTCATTGAAATTGGCGAGAATATGCGACCCATCCAGAGGAGGCCAGGGGATCATGTTGAAGATGGCTAGCGCATAGTTGACCAGCCCGGTGACGAACAACAGATATTGCGCGTTGGAAGCCGGCCCGCCTTCGGGCGCAGGTCCGGCGAGGCGCATCCACAGCCCCAAGGCCGTGAGAGACAGCAGTGCCAGTACCACATTGCACACAGGCCCCGCGACTGCCACAAACGCCTCGGCATATTTTCCGCGGAGCCGGGTGCGGTCGATCGGCATGGCACCCCACGCAAACCCCGCCACTAGCAACATGATGATTGAAAAAATGCCCATATGAACCAGCGGATTGAGCGTCATCCGGTCTTGCTCAATGGGCGTCCGGTCGCCGCGGGATATCGCGGCGAAGCCGTGGCAAAGCTCGTGCAGGCAGATACTGACGACCACTGCGATCATGACAGCAAAGAAAAATTTCGGGTTGGAGTGAAGATTTTCAATGAACATGCGTCACAGGTTCCAGGCGTTGAGAGTTGGAGAAGTCCATTTCTGCTCCTACAATTACGCTTGTGAACGCAACAAGCAACCCAACGGCAGTGGAAAAAGTGGTCATCATTGGAAGCGGTCCGGCTGGCTGGACAGCCGCGATCTACGCGGCGCGGGCGATGCTCAGCCCTGTCATTTATGAAGGAGCGATCAGCGAGGAGAATCGTCTGGCAGGCACGCTCCCGCTGGGCCAACTCAATCTCACCACAGAGGTCGAAAACTTCCCCGGCTGGCCTAAAGGCGTGATGGGACCTGATTTGATGATGAATATGCGGACACAGGCCGAACATGTCGGCGCGAAGATTATCACGGAAGATATCACGGAGATCGACCTTTCGCGTCGGCCGTTTATGATGAAGGACTCGGCCGGGCAGACCATTGCGGCGCACTCTGTCATCGTCGCGACCGGTGCCAGCGCCAATTACCTCGGCCTGCCCAGCGAAGAGCGGTTTAAGAATATGGGCGTGTCGGCTTGCGCGGTGTGCGATGGCGCGCTGCCGCGGTTTCGCGGAAAGCCGCTGGTGGTTGTCGGCGGGGGTGATTCGGCGTGCGAAGAGGGGACCTATCTCACCAAGTTTGCAAGTGCCGTCCATCTGGTTCACCGCCGGGACCAACTTCGGGCGAGCAAGATCATGGCTGAGCGCGCCCTAGCCAATCCGAAGATCTCGCCGGTCTGGGATAGCGTGGTTGATGAAGTGCTCGGCGATGATGCGCAAGGCGTAACGGGCGTGCGCGTGAAGAATATTAAGACCGGCGAAACCCGCACGCTTGAGGCCGCGGGCATGTTTGCTGCGATTGGTCACACGCCGAACATCAAGTTTTTGAACGGGCAGTTGGAGATCGATGAGAAGGGCTTTATCGTCCTGCAGGACAAGTTTAGGACTACCACGAGTGTCGAAGGCGTGTTTGCTGCCGGCGATGTGGCCGACAGTACCTACAAGCAGGCCATCACCGCTGCGGGTATGGGCTGCAAGGCGTCTCTCGACGCGGAACGATGGCTTGCAGCGAAGGGGATTCATTGACGATTCGGCCGCGTGTGGCGCTCGCGCCCGTTTGAGCCTTCGCGCGGTGCGCTACTAGTTTTGAGCTTCAATGCCAGTCCCCGCCGCAAAGTATCCTTTCCCTCGCACGATGCGGCTGCGCGACCCGCTTCGGTTCAAACAGCTTTTCACTGAAGGATTCGGTGTCAGCCGCGGGATGATCAAGTTCTTTGCCGCCCCGAACGGGGATGCTGTTCCCCGACTGGGAATCAGCATCAGCCGTCGCGTGGGCACGGCCCCCCGGCGGAACCTCATCAAGCGCCGGCTGCGCGAAGCATTTCGGTTGATGCAGCACGATTGGCCGAAGGGATATGATCTGGTCATCGTCGTCCGCCCTCACGTCCCACTACCGCTGGCCGAGTACCAACGGGCAATGAGCGCGGCGATGGTGAAGACGGTGAGGAAAGTTGAAGACTCTGCAGGGTGAGAGGATGGCAGCTTCGAGTGGCGCTCGACTCCAGGAGCTATGCAGCCGATGCGATGGATCTTGATCCAGTTTGTCCTGCTTTACCGGGTCACCCTTGGGCGACTTCTTGGCGGGCAGTGCAGGTTCGAGCCATCCTGCAGCCAATATGCAATCGATGCGCTAACAAAGTATGGTGCATGGCGGGGGGGATGGAAGACTCTGACGCGCATCGCTCGGTGTCATCCGGCGTCAAAAGGGGGGTATGATCCGGCATAGACCGGGTCGCGCGTCCTTGCTGCACAGCGGCTCGGGCGATGGCACAAAAACCGACTACTTCTTAAAAAAAGTCTTGCCCTTGCTGTTGTACTTGCTTAGCCGATCATTGACATAAAGGCCTTCGAGCAAAAACTCACCGACGCTGGCCAGCATGGCCGCGTCCGACGCATCAACTTTAAGATCTTCTGCAAGCGCCCGCGCGCCCTGCGACAGCGGTTTGATCGCCGCCATGTTTGCCACGACTTCTTCGGCAGGCAGGTCATCGCCGGCGGGGAAGGTCAGGTTTCCCTTGAATTGCTCAACAATGTTCTGATATCGATCGATCTTCGTGTGCCTGTTAAACACCAGCTTCACCGCTTCACCCACCAGCGACTTGATCAGCTTGTCTTCACTTTGATCATCATCGGCAAGCGTCATCTCAATCTTCCCTCGGCAGCTTGCAATGAGGTAGTTTAAGTCGCTGACGCGCGGCACCACGCGCGTCTCGCCGGTGACAATCCCGCGGCGCTCGGCGTTGCTGGTGACGGTCTCTGCGTTGGCGATGCTCGTTCGCACGCTTACGCCGCTCGCCTGGCTCACATGAGGACTGCTTCGCGCCAGCCGGACGACGTTCTCCACGACTTCCCACATATACGCTGGCCATTCGACACGCACACCAGCACTGGTGTCGCCCCGATCGAGCCACGCATTCTGTTGTGTCACCTCGATCCCTTCGTTCACCGTCTCAGGATAGTGAGTACGAATCACGCTGCCGATTCGATCTTTGAGAGGCGTGACGATGCGCCCGCGGTTGGTGTAGTCTTCCGGGTTGGCGGTGAAGATCAGGCAGACATCCAGTTCAAAGCGGATCGGATACCCGCGGATCTGCACGTCGCGCTCCTCGAGCACATTAAACAGCCCCACCTGAATCCGCGGCGCGAGGTCGGGAAGCTCATTAATCGCAAACAGCCCTCGGTTTGATCGCGGAATCAATCCAAAATGCATCGTACGTTCATCGCTGAGATACTTCCCTTCGGCGTGCTTAACCAGATCGACTTCGCCGATCAGATCAGCGATGGTTACATCGGGCGTGGCAAGCTTCTCCTGATATCGGTCGCTGCGATGAACCCAGGACACCTTTGCGGCGTCGCCCTGCTCGGCCACCAATCGCTTCCCGCTGACGGTCGCTGGCGCTATTGGGTCATCATTAACGTCGAGGTCGGTCAATACGGGAATCCACTCGTCTAGTAGCGACGGCAAGAGACGCAGAATGCGCGTCTTGGCCTGCCCGCGTAAGCCCAGAAAGAGCATGTCGTGCTTGCTCAAGATGGCGTTGACGATCTGCGGGATCACCGAGTCGCGATACCCAACGATTCCGGGAAACAGGGTCTCGCCAGCTTTCAATTTGGCGATCACGTTGCGGCGAAGCTCATCCTTGACGGTGGACGGCTTATAGCCCGAAGACTTCAGTTCCTTGAGCGTGGCGGCCTTTGGCGCGGTTGTCGTGTGATTCATTAACGCAATAGTACGCCTGCAGATGCGCGGGAATCCATTGTCAAATCTACGTCGTTAGGCGGCAGTGAGGGCACCTAGAGAACCACCCATGAGCAACATTGGCCTCTCAGCCGGTACATGCAATAAATGGCCCACCTGATGACACGCTCTGGCTCAAAGGACAAACGCTCCAGACCACCCATAAAGCACTTTCCAAAACCGTCTCGGTGGGCGGGTTCGCTCTTTTTCCTCGAATTGTGGGAAGGCGTGAGGTAAGCTCGTGCCAGGGCCTGTCGGGCTTGGACATTCTATGACTTGGGTCACCACCGCCACCGTGCTGCAGAAGCTCCGCGATTACGAGAATCGCGAGGCATGGGGCTCATTCGCTGAGCGGTTTCGCAAGCCGGTGGTCAGCTTCGCACGCGGCATGGGCCTGAAGACTGCCGACGCGGAAGATGTGGCTCAGGAAACACTGCTCGCCTTCGCCGAGGCATATCGCAATGGGAAGTATGACTCAACCAAGGGTCGTCTGAGCAAGTTCCTTTTTGGCATCGCCTACAGGCAGTCACTGAAGTTTCGCCGCGCCGGTGCCCCCGGTGCTGGCGGGGGAAAGCTCGCGCAGCCGGAGAGCGGATTCTGGTCGGAAGTGCCCGACGAGGATGAATCACACGCCAGCGGCGTTTGGGACACACAATGGGAGTCAAGTGTGCTTGCGGAGTGCATGCAGCAAGCGAGAGTCGAGTTTGAGCCGATGACCTTCAGGGCGTTTGAGCTGGTGGTGCGGGAGGAGATGCCTCCCCCACAGGCTGCCGACGAATTGGGTATTCCCATCAAATCGGTTTACAACGCAAAGCACCGCGTGCTCAAGCGTATCCGCGAGCTCCGCGACACATACGAGAGCGAAGCATGAGCCAGACGTGTCCAGACATCGCAGAGCTAGAGCAATTCAGCAGCGATGTACTGGACGCGCAAACCAGCAGTGCCATCGTTGAACACCTCAACCAATGCCCCGATTGTGCCGCACTTGTTGCGGACCTTGCCGAGAACCTGAAGCTGGCTGAAGCGATCCGCCGGGGTGGTTCGGGCAATGCTGCCGAAGAACCGTGTCCCACGATGATCGGGCCCTACAGAATTCTGCGGAAGATCGGCCAGGGCGGGATGGGCACGGTGTACGAAGCCGAGCAAGACAACCCGCGGCGGGTTGTGGCGCTCAAGGTGGTTCGCCCGGGGCTAATGTCGGCCTCACTTCTGGCGCGGTTTCGGCAGGAATCACAGGTGTTGGGGCGGCTCCGTCACGCAGGAATCGCCCAGGTATATGAAGCCGGCACGCACCAGGCGGGGCACGGTCCGCAACCCTACTTTGTGATGGAACGAGTCGCCGGCCCGCCGCTGCTCAAACATGCTCAGGACCATGGACTGAATACACACCAGCGGCTGGAGCTGTTGAGCCTGATTTGCGACGCCGTCCATCACGCGCACCAGCACGGGGTGATTCACCGCGATCTAAAACCCGACAACATCCTTGTTGACGACACCGCGCAGCCGCCGCAGCCAAAGATTCTTGATTTCGGTGTGGCTCGGGTGATCGATCCGTCGATTCAACAGACGACGCTACACACCAGCGCCGGCCAGATTGTTGGAACAGTGGCCTATATGAGCCCCGAGCAAGCCACCGGCGATGTTGTCGAGATCGACATCCGTTCTGATGTCTATGCGCTGGGCGTTATCGCGTTTCAACTGCTCAGCGGCCGTCTGCCGCACAAGGTCAGTGTTGCCAGCATCGCCGACTCGGTACGTGCGATTGTTCATGATGAGCCGACGACGCTGGCGAGTATTGATCGGTCGATGCGGGGCGACATCACGACGATTGTCGGCAAGGCGCTCGCAAAGGAGAAAGTGCGTCGATACCAGAGCGCCGCAGAAATGGGGGCGGACCTTCGGCGGCATCTGAAGAATGAACCGATCGCGGCACATCCGCCAAGCACGATCTATCAACTGAGCAAGTTTGCCAGAAGAAACAAGGGGCTGGTTGGGGGTGTCATCGCCACCTTTGTAGTGCTGACCGGTGGAATCATCGGCACCAGTGTCGGGCTGTTGCAGGCCACACAACAACGTAACGCAGCCGAGGCCGCGCGTGCTGCTGCCGATGCCAGCGCCCTGGCGGCCACCACGAGCGCCGACGAGGCGAAAAAGGAGGTGTTGCGCCAATCGGCAGTGACGAGATTCTTGCGAGATATGCTTGCCGCGGCGAGTCCGGGCAATTTATCGTCGCTCGAGGTGAAAGGACGGGATGTGACGGTGCTACAGGCGCTCAACGCCGCCGCCGACAAGGTCGATGCGGGGTCGCTGAAAGACCAGCCGGAGACCGAGATTGCCGTGCGCGACATGATTGGGGCGACTCTCGAAGAACTGGGTGAGTACAACCGCGCCGCCGATCAGATCGAGAAGAGCATGGAGATCGCCACCCGGACTTTCGGAGAACAATCGAAACCCGTTGCAAACTGCTTGAATAGTCTAGGTGTTCTCTATGGCCGACTAGGCCGACCAGCGGAGGCGGCGGAGTCTGCGCGCCGAGCGGTCGCAATCTACTCGACCCTGCCCGAAGCCGGTGAGCAGGATTTCGCAACCCTGAAGAACAACCTTGCCACGATCCTCAGTGATCAGGGAGCCGACGGGGAAGCCGAGGTGCTCTGGCGCGAAGTACTGGAAATCCGCCAGCGCGAATACGGCAAAGAGAGCTTTGATTATGCCGGCGTCGCGAGCAACCTTGCCGGCTTGCTCGCAGAGACCGGCCGTCCGCAGGAAGCCGAGCAGATGTATCGCCAATCCCTCAGCGTGTTTCAGAAGTTATCCCCAGAGGGTCACCCCGCGTATGCAAAGGTGCTCACCAACCTGGGTACGCTGTTGAACACAATGAACCGCGCCTCCGAGGGCGAACCGCTGATGCGCCAGGCGCTGGAGATGCAGCGGCGTCTTCTCGGCGATGAACACCCGATGGTGGTTGTCATCCTCAATAATCTGGCGCGCATGGAGCAGGGACGCAAGAACTTCGACGGTGCAGAGAAGCTGTATCGTGAGGCAATCGCGTTGCAGCGAAAACAGACCGGCGACGAGTCGGTCGTTCTTGCCAGCCTCCTAAACAATCTCGGCACGTTTTACCAGGCACAAGGCAAGATTGTTGAAGCAGAGTCGCTTATGCGCGAGGCGCTGGAGATGCGACACCGCCTTTTGGGCGAAAGCCATCTTGACTACGCCAACAGCCTCCACAACCTCGCGTATCTTCTCGATGAACAATCGAAGTTTGGGGAAGCTGAGGCGATGTATCGGAGCGCAATTCAGATCAAACTCGCGGCGCAGGGGTCGGCGCATCCGGATACCGCCACCAGCCGCGTGCAGCTTGGTTCGACGCTCACAAAACTTGGAGAGTTTGCCGAAGCTGAGGCCGAATTACTTGCCGCGGCGGAGGTTCTGGTTCCAGATGGACCGGTGAAGGTGCGGTCGGCGGCCACATGCGTGCGATATCTGGTGCGCTTGTACGAAGCGTGGGATAAGCCCGATGCCGCGAACGCATGGCGAACGCGGCTTCCCGCCACACGACAGGCGGCTACCACGCCCGCCGCAACCCACCCCGCGGCAGTCACCTCAAAGTTGCCCGCGCCCGTCGGCGGAGCAGCAGGGGCGTCGCAACCAGCACAATAAACGCCGCCGGCTCCGGCACCGCTGCGGCCCGCGGCAGATCGGTGGGGAGCACCTGTCCGAAATTCGCCGCGAGGGCCGTAAAGTCATTCAAATTGACCGTGTTGTCGTAGTTAAAATCGCCATCGGTCCAGGTGCCCGGCGCGCCGAACCCAGCGGCAAGACGCGTGAAGTCGTTCAGTTGCACTTTGCCGTCCAAATCGGCGTCGCCGTAGAGCGTGTAACGAAACACGATGTCGTTCGAATCAACGGTCTGTCCCAGAAACAAGGTGATCGAGCCAAGCGCAGAGACACGGGCAAAGCCCAACCCTGTCCTGGCAGCCACGTCGGCTGCTGCCGTGCTTGAACTGATTCCTTTGCCAGTCCAGGTACCCCCGTTGTGACCAAGCGCGATCAGGTTGCCGATGTCGCTCAGCGGTGTGGCGTTGGTGGTGCGGTAGGCGACGCCGTCGTTGCTTACATCAAGTCCCCGCGCATTCAGGCCCGTGGTCGAAATATTGAGTGCCTGCACCGCCACCGATGCGCTTCCCGGCAGGTTGACTACCGCCCGGCCCTGAGACCTGATGGTAAGCTGGTCGAGGCGCTGCGGCTGATTGATGTTGAGGCGCGCCACCGCGCTGGCCGTACCCACCTTGATGCTCGACTGAAACGCTGTCATCGATCCTGCGCTGATATCAGAGTTCAGATTGGTCGTCCCGCCGTTAAACTCGTAGTTTGCACCGCCCGACAGGCTGTGGTTGATCGTTCCTGCCAAGGTGAGATTGCCCGGACCGGATTTGATGATGGTCGCGCCCGCCTGGCTGGTCGCAAAGCCTCCCGCGATCGTAAGCGTGCCTTTTGATTCATTCAGTAGCTCGGTTGTGACGTCTCCGGCCTGAATTGGCGAATTGAGTGTAAGCGAGGCATCGCCGTAGTCGCCCCGCAGCCAAATCATTGAGGGGGCTGCGTTGCTGTTGTTCAGCGTGAGAGAGGAGCCGTTAAATGTGTTCAATGCCGAGCCGCTGACCTCCAGCACACCGAGCGTGACAGCCGAGCTCAGGCCAAAGGTGCGGTTGGTTCCCTGATCGTTGGGCATATACGCGCGCCGGCCGACCGAGTCAGGCGCGCTGGTGAATTCGCTGTTGTTTCCCTGCCATGACTGCGAAGCAAACCATCCGCTGCCAGTGCTGGGGCCTACATAGGTTGCGATATCGCCGGAGTAGCTGTTGCCGGTGGTAAAGTCGGTGAGAGAAATCTCGGTGGGGGCTTCGTGGTTGTCGGCCTGAAACTGAATCGTGCCGATCATGAGCAGGTTGGTGCCAGTGGTAAGACTGGAGACGGCGGCCGGAACGGACGCGGTGAGCGTGCGGTTAAATGCGCCGGCTGTGGTCATCGTGCCCGTATCGAGCACGATCGAACCGAGCGCATTTCCGCCGCTGATGGAGTTTCGATAAAAGGCGAGATTGACAAACGCTCGGGCGAATCCGCCGGTGCCGATACTGCCTGCGACAGTGTAGGAGCCGTAAAGGGTCATCGTCGGCCCGAATCCTGGGCTGGTCGCCTCCCAGCGGAGTGCGGTGGCGTCCTTAAAGTCCAGCCGAGTCTGGCTGAACGCATAACTTGTCCCGCCGGCGGGGTCGGTCTGGCTTATGCCCGTGCCGCTCTTGAGTGCGACGCTCGCAGTTGTGCTGTTTGCAACAAATCCAGCCCGTGCCGAACCGGCGGAACTGGAGCCAGCTTGCCCCCCAGCCCCGCCGAGGGGCGAGGCATTGCCATTGATGGTGTACCCGACAGTTGCGAGGTTGCTCGACGATGGCATGCTCGGATCAGAGGTGGTGGTGACCCCGGTGCCGGAGCCGTTGACGGGTGTATGCGTGTAGAATGTCGTCCCACTCAGGTAGGTGATGCCTCCAAGCGCATCATAGTTCAAGCCCGCTGCGGCGAGCGCAGCGGTTACCACCGCTTGGCAGGCGTTTCGGCGTTTCATCACATCATCCTTCCAGTGTCCGTCAACGTGGCACGCATCCCAAAACGGTCCTGAATTATGTCTGATTCCAGCAGGATCGACCCGTCGAATCGTTCGCGTACGGTAGAAAAGCGGATGCAGGAGGTGAAGGTAGGTAGAAAAAACCGGCTCGAGCGGCGACCTCCGAGAGAGCGGTCAACCGCCCGACACCGGGTACAGCAAAGCTGAAACGAAAACCGAGCCGCCGGCGAGCCAGCCACTCCATCGTACATGCCCAGGGCGGAAAAGCAGGCTTTGACGCCCCCGCCGGGCACGGTCATTTCTGCTCTGTTAAACCGGCAAACCAATCCCGACCGACTAGTTAACCGATTTAATGGGCAGTTTAACCGATTAACTAGTCGTGTCAAGCATCAAATCGCATGCAGATGGACAATCTTGAGATGGTCGCGACGTGCGGCCAACCCTTTGTTGATGTGCAGTCGAGCAATTGTTCCGCGCGGAACAATTGCCCGAATCGTTGATTAAGTTGTTGGCGGCAATGAGTTTACAGCGTACGAACCTGGCTACGGGCCGTGACAGGTGGGTGGCGTAAGAGGGTGTATCGCGCGATTTCGGGTCTGGCGTTAGCTACGCCTTCATCGACATGAACAGCTCGGCGTTCGTTTTGCTTCTGCCGAGAGCCGCCGTCAGGTTTTTTATCGCTTCGATTGGGGGCATGCTGGTGAGGTGCCTGCGCACCCTGCGGGCTGGTTCGAGGTGCTCGGGGGCGAAGAGCTTCTCTTCCTTGCGGGTAGCGGTCTGTGGAATGTTTATTGCAGGGAAAATGCGATTGTTGGCGATGGTGCGGTCGAGCGTTAGTTCCATGTTGCCGGTGCCCTTGAACTCTTCAAATATTACTTGGTCCATCCGGCTGCCCGTGTCGATGAGGCACGTTGCGAGAATGGTAAGGCTGCCGCCTTCTTCAAGCTTGCGTGCGGCGCCAAAGAGCCTCTTGGGAATCTCAAGGGCACGGCTGTCAATCCCGCCGGACATGGTCTTACCGCTGTTGCTGCCGGCGTTAAAGCTCCTGCCGAGCCGCGTGAGTGAATCGCACAGTAACACGACATCTTTGCGGAATTCGACGAGGCGCTTGCATCGCTCGATCACCAGCACTGCCAGATCGAGATGTTTTGCGATTGTGTTGTCGTTACTGGAGGCAAACACCGTTCCCGGCACGTTGCGTTTCATGTCGGTGACTTCTTCGGGACGCTCGTCTACCAAGAGAATGTAAAGCGTGACATCGGGGTAGTTGGCGGCGATGCCCCGGGCGATGTTTTGCAGCAGCATGGTTTTGCCCGTCCGCGGGGGGGCGACGATCAGCCCCCGCTGGCCGAACCCCACCGGGCTGAGTATGTCGATGGCACGCGTGGTGAGTTCGTCGGCGGCGTGTTCCAGCTTGAGCATCGGCGCGGGGTCGAGCGCAGTGCCGTCGTAGATGCCGACATGGTCGCCCCAGTCGGCTGGGTCGCCACCCTCGATTGCCACGATCTTGCCCAGTTGCCGACCGCGCAGTTCTCCCTTCACCAGAAGCCCGGGCTTCAGCCGAAGATCGCGAACAAAATTCCGCGGGACGACGATGCCTCCCTTTAACGGCTGCAGAAGGTTAGCCGGATTGCGCAGGGTGGCTTCCGAGCGTTCGTCGGACTGGTGAAGAATCCCCTCAATCAGGTTCTCGTTCATGCAATGCTTCTTTTGATGGAAGGATACCCGGGTGCGTGGCGTGCCTTGCACCGGTTACGATTTGAAAAATATACCCGAAGTTGCAGTGGGGCGAAAGTGGGCGACAATCCAGCGGGGGCGTTGGAGATTGCTGGAGGTTTGATGGTTCGTGTCGGAATGAAGTGTCCGTCGTTCAGGTTGGCATCGAGTGAAGGGGGTAGCTTTGATACCAAGTCGGACCTGGGCAAAACCGCTGTCGTGCTGTTCTTCTACCCGAAGGCCGACACGCCCGGTTGTACCATCGAAGCCTGCGGCTTTAGCGATGCGATTACCCGATACAAAACGTTGAAGGTGCCGGTCTACGGTGTCAGCCCCGACCCGATCAAAGACGTGAAGGCGTTTGCGACGAAGTTTAAGTTGAAGATTCCGCTGTTGGCGGACGAAGATCATGCTGTTTGCAAAAAGTTCGGTGTATGGGTGAAGAAGAGCATGTACGGTAAGCAGTACATGGGCGTCGCTCGTACGACCTTTATCGTTGGAAAAGACGGCAAGATCGCGCACATTTTTGAGAAGGTTGACCCAAAGGCCGAGCATGATCAGGAAGTTCTGGCTTGGATTGATGAAAACTTGATATAACTTTGATCGAAGGAATCTTGCAGTAGCGTGCGCGGTGTGGATACTCGAACAACGATTTTTAGATCGTCGGGTTGGGAGAGAAGATGCTCCCGTGCGGAAACCAGCCGGCCCGAACCAATAGGAGCAAGCGTCATGGCCAAGAAGGCAAGCAAGTCCACCAAGAAAAAAGCCCCCCCAAAGGTGGCGAAGAAGGTGAAGAAGTCGTCTGTGCGGAGAAGCCCCGTGCCGCGCGATTTGAAAGCGAAGAAGACGGTGGTGCGCAATAGCGCAGTGCCAAAGCCCAAGCCCCGCACGGCTGCCAAGGTGTCGCCGGTTGCAACTGCTGCGGCCGTGGTGAGCACGCCGGGCGAGGTGACTTACGAAATGATCGCGACCCGCGCGTATTTCATCGCCCAATCGGGCTTTGGAGGCAGCGAGTTTGAGAACTGGCTCCGTGCCGAATGGGAACTTCGTACCGGCACTGTTTAGCCCGCTTGCGGTCATCTGCATGAAGATTTAGTCGCCGAATCTTCGGCTCGGGATGGTCTTGCGCCTATAATAGATGATGCATGAGCCGGCCGATTCGCTGAATCTCAGTGCTATTGCGTTGTTTCCGTTGCCAAATGTCGTGCTCTTTCCGCGCGCGGTCCTCCCGCTGCACGTTTTCGAGTTTCGCTACCGACTGATGACCGCAGAAGTGCTGCAGGGGGCTGGATTGATCGCCATGGCCCTGCTAAAGCCCGGGTGGGAAAAGCAGTACCACGACCGCCCCGCGATAGAGCCAGTCGTATGTGTGGGCCAGATTCTCCGGTATGAGGAATTGGACGATGGGAAATACAACCTCTTGCTGCAGGGTGTTTTGCGCGCCACGATTGATCGCGAGTATGCCGATCGACCCTACCGATACGCATCGATGAATCGTTTGCCCGAAAAGAGTGCGCCCGAATCCGACCTGATTCGACAGCGGGCGCGTTTATTGGAGTTATTCTCGGCTCCACCGCTGGAAGGACTTCCGATTTCATCCCAAATCCGCGAGCTGCTCGCCGGCCCGCTTGCCACGCCTGAGGTTGCAGATCTCATCGCGTTCCATTTCGTCGAACCTCTGGCCACCCAGCAGGCCGTGTTGTCGGAGGGCGATGTGCGGGCACGGGTGCAACTGGTGCTCGATGTGATGGAGTCCCAGTTGCCCTATCGGGCGATTTTCCGCCCGGATGACCGCGCGCAGTGGAATTGAGCGCCCTGGTGAGCACCAAATTTGCGCCAATGATTGCCATTCTCCGCTCGATACAAATAATGCCGCCGGTCGCGAACCAACCGCGAATGAACATTGGCAGCACGGATGTGGTACTTCGCGTACGGCAGCAATCTCAACGCGCGCGCCGTTGCCGAGTGGTGTCGTCACCATGGCAAGCGGCTTCCGTCGCTGCGCGGTGGCCGCCCGGTGATCCTGCCCAATTACAGACTTTGCTTTCCTCTCTACAGTGAGTCATGGGGCGGCGGCATTGCCGACATCATCTACGACCCGGGCAAGAATGTCAGCGGGGCTATCTATGAATTGACCGAGAGCGAGCAGAAAGTGCTCGACGAGAAGATCGGTCGCAGGCTCGATCTCAACGGCAAGGAAGTCGGCCTCTACCGGCGAATCGAAATTAAGGTCAATCCGATTGGCAAGGGCGAACCCATCAAGGCCATGACCTACCAGGGAACCATGGTCGAAAAGTATCACATCCCGCCGAGCCAGTTTTACATGGATCTGGTCATTCAAGGCGCGTACGCCAACGGACTTTCGATGATGTGGATTGCCTACCTGCAGAGCTTCAGTACGCAAACCGCAAAGAGAACCCGCCCGCCGGGCTACGGCGACGCGGCGGCGCGGCTTTGATGGGCGATGAAAGACAACTGCGGCGCTGTAACATCGCCAAGATCAATGGTGGAGGTTCATTACTTCCAGCCTTCCTGACGCTGTGTCGAGGTAAGCGGCTATTGACGGATAGGAACCGGATCGTCCCAAAGACAGGTATCGGCCGCCGTCGACGGCAATGGCGGTTGCGTCATATTGCTCGGTTGTGTTGTTGAATGTGTAACGAACTAGGGAATCTTTGCTGCGATCGTAGCCGTAGACCATATAGCCGGAGCCGCCGATGCCTGAGTAAAGCCCTACGGCTCCGCGACTTGCGATAGTGAAATGTTGCAGTTCGTCGGCACTACCAAGCGAACTGCGACGTGCGAGGCGCAAATCGGCGGTGCTCGAATCGTAGAAGCTGACGGCTGGAGTCTGGTACGACCCTGCGCTGTAGTCAAGTGAAAGGAAATCAGCCCCGGAAGCGGTATATGCAAGCGTCTGGATGGCCCAGCCGCGTCCACGCGATCGGCGTTCGGCTACGCGCACTTCACCGGTGCTCGAGCTGACGTATGCGACCGCCATTCGCCCGGTCTGCAGAAGTTGGTCGGCGCTGGTTGAGCGTCCAACGTCGCCTGCAGAATCGACGGTTTCGCGTGAAACATTGCCGGTTTCCCGATCAAGACTTGCGACGCGCAGGTCGCCCGTCGACTTTGCGTAATAAGCTACTGCGGGACGATGATCCGACCCGACAAACACTGACGGATACTGCCCGACGGACCCGCGACGGTCGAGCGTCGTCATTCGCCATTCCGTACCAGTGTGCCACGCCAGCTTCAAGTCAGCATTTGCTGCGGCGAAGTATGCAATAACTGGGCGTTGGTCGCGATCTAACGTGATCGAAACGTGTTCGCCGGCCCCCGGTTCAGCATCCAGAACACGCGCAGCCGACCAAAAGCCGCCATTTGACCGCTGTGCATACATTAGCACGCGCGTGCGCGCATCGAAGTACGCGAAATGAGCTCTGTTTTGATCGTCGACAACTATGTCGTTCGCCCGACCATCAGGAAACTGCCGTGGCTCAACCAAGGCGCGTTTGACACTGAACTTGCCAATTGCACCGGCAACCACGACTAACTTACCTTCGGCATCAAGGAAGACTCGATTGCTGAACGCGTTCGGGCTCGCCTGCAGGACGGAAGTTCCGTCAGCATTGAGCGCGGGGACGACGGGGCCGAACTGCCCATCGCGCGTAACGTATGTGAGGTAGACGTCGCCGCCCCCAAAGTTGGTCGCGGCGATGATCAGGCGTCCGTCGGGGGTTTCCACCGCGCCCAGCGGCAGGTCAAGGCCGACGCCTGCGGGCGGGATCAACCGCGGGTGAGAATGATCTTGCGAAAACAGAATTACTTCGCCCCCCTCCATCAGGAAGTAAGACCGGCCAAACGCTCCCGCCACATACACTCGGCCGAAGGCGTTGGAACGTGATTCCGTTCCGCTTTCGACAACAAAAGTGTTCTGATCACTTCGCAGCACATTCAGAAGCGCGCTGCGAGTCGTACCGCCGCCTTCATAGTAGCAGCCGCAGCCGATATCGTACCCGCCATGGTCAGTCCATGATTGCGTGGTTACGAGCAGTATCGAACCGTCTTCTCTTGCTTTTAGATCGAGCACTTGCGTTCTGTTACTACCGCTGAACTTGATAAAGTTGCCGACTGCGTTTGACCTGCTCCCCAAAACCTGATCCACGGGTTATGAGAGTCTTACAGCCCTGCAA
>ERZ761602.53-NODE-53-length-259557-cov-9.623575_pt1 | contig 259557 bp, 205 predicted proteins | sample MGYA00512165_ERZ761602 | MGnify/ENA primary metagenome ERZ761602 (study PRJEB28899, sample SAMN02445085) | bioreactor sludge metagenome | biome: EBPR sludge; isolation source: Thorneside wastewater treatment plant | place: Australia: Brisbane, Thorneside... | reverse complement strand
GAGCCGCGAGCCGCACCGTGGCGTCGTTTCGCGTGATGTCCTACCGCGGCTCGCCTGCCTCTAGCCGGGCAAGTGCCGCCGCTGAGCCGCGAGCCGCACCGTGGCGTCGTTTCGCGTGATGTCCTACCGCGGCTCGCCTGCCTCTAGCCGGGCAAGTGCCGCCGCTGAGCCGCGAGCCGCACCGTGGCGTCGTTTCGCGTGATGTCCTACCGCGGCTCGCCGGCTCCTGCGGCGAACTTCACTTCCCCTTCTTCTTCTGCCAGCTGTCCTTGAGCCCGACGGTGCGCAGGAAGACCGGCGCGTCCGGGCGGCTGTCCTTGGCGTCGCAGCAGAAGTAGCCGACGCGCTCGAACTGGAAGCGCTCGCCGCCCTGCGCCTTCTTCAGCGACGGCTCGAGCTTGGCGCGCACGACCTTCTTGCTGTTCGGGTTCAGCAGCTTCAGGAAGTCGCCGCCGTCGGCGGATGCCGGATCGGGCGTCGTGAACAGGTGCTCGAACAGCCGGACCTCGGCGTCGATCGCGTGCGCCGCCGACACCCAGTGGATCGTCGCCTTCACCTTGCGGCCGTCCGGCGCGTTGCCGCCCTTCGTCGCCGGGTCGTAGGTGCAGTGCACCGCGGTGATGCGGCCCGCGGCGTCCTTGTCGACGCCAGTGCAGGTGACGAAGTAGCCAAAGCGCAGGCGCACTTCGCGGCCCGGTGCGAGGCGGAAGAAGTCCTTCGGCGGCGCCTCCATGAAGTCGTCCCGCTCGATCAGCAGTTCGCCTGCGAACGGCACCTCGCGCGTGCCGGCGGCCGGATCCTCGGGGTTGTTCTGGGCCGCGACCATCTCGACCTGGCCGGCGGGCCAGTTGGTGATGACGAGCCGGATCGGATCGAGCACCGCCATGCGGCGCAGCGCGTGCTTGTTGAGCCAGTCGCGCACGAAGAACTCGTAGAGGCCGATCTCGTGCGTGCTGTTGAACTTGGCGACGCCGACGTGCTTGCAGAACGCGACCAGCGCTTCGGGCGGCACACCGCGGCGGCGCAGCCCACGCAGCGTCGGCATGCGTGGATCGTCCCAGCCATCGACGTGCCCGCCCTCGACCAGCAGCAGGAGCTTCCGCTTGCTGGTCAGCATGTACTCGACGTTGAGCCGCGCGAACTCGATCTGCTGTGGCTTGTAGATGCCGAGCGAGTCGCAGAACCACTCGTACAGCGGTCGATGGTGTTCGAACTCGAGCGTGCACAGCGAGTGCGTGATGCCCTCGATCGAGTCGCACTGCCCGTGCGCCCAGTCGTACATCGGGTAGATGCACCACGCATCGCCGGTGCGCTGGTGGTGCATCTTCCGGATCCGGTACATCACCGGATCGCGCAGGTTCAGGTTGGCGTGCGCCATGTCGATCTTGGCGCGCAGCACGCGGCTGCCGTCGGCGAACGCGCCGGCCTTCATCTCGCGCAGCAGGCGCAGGTTCTCCGCCGGCGAACGGTCGCGGCACGGGCTGTTCTTGCCGGGCGCCGTCAGCGTGCCGCGGCTGGCGGCGATCGCGTCGGCGTCCTGGTCGTCGACGTAGGCGAGCCCCTTTTCGACGAGGCGCTCGGCCCACGCGTAGATCTGGTCGAAGTAGTCGGCCGCGTACAGCATCGCGTCCCAGCGGAAGCCGAGCCACTGCACGTCCGCCTTGATGGCGTCGACGTACTCCTGGTCCTCGGCGGCCGGGTTGGTGTCGTCCATGCGCAGGTTGCAGCGGCCGCCGAACTCCTGCGCGATCGAGAACGACAGCGTGATCGCCTTGGCGTGGCCGATGTGCAGGTAGCCGTTGGGCTCCGGCGGGAAGCGGGTGACGACGTGCTGCACCTTGCCGGCCTGCAGGTCCGCGCGGATGCGGTCGCGGATGAAGTCGGAAGCGGGGGCGGCGTCGGGTGCGTTCGTCATCGGTCGTCGTTCGAGGGCAAGGACGATCGCGCCGCGGTCCGGTGAAAGCAACCGCGGCGGCCGTCGTGCCCGCCGACCGACTGCGTATGCTCGCACCGCGATGCCCGCCGGAACGATCCCCACGCCGCCGACTCCGACCGATCCGCTGGCGTCGCTGCCGCGCGCCGATCGGCACAAGCCGAGGTGCGGCCCAGTGCGGCCGTCGAAGAACGGCCGGCGCCGCGCCTACGTGCTGATCGCCGTGCACGTGCTGATCGGCTTGCACATCTGGCACTGGCTCGCGACCGGATCGTCGCTGACGCCGCTCGAACCGTCCGAGGCGATGCAGACGGTGGAACTCGGCAAGCTCAACGCCGGCTTCCTGTTCTTCGCCGCGATGATCCTGACCACGCTGGTGTTCGGCCGCTGGTTCTGCGGCTGGGCGTGCCACGTCGTGGCGCTGCAGGACATGTGCGCGTGGCTGCTCGGCAAGCTCGGGCTGCGGCCGCGGCCGGTGCGGTCGCGCCTGCTGGTGTTGGCGCCGTGGGTGGTCGCCGGCCACATGTTCGCCTGGCCGATCGCCGAGCATCTGTTCGGGCTGCGCACACTGCCCTCACCGGCGAGCTGGGAACGGCATCTCACGACCCACGACCTGTGGGCGACGTTCCCCGGGCCGCTGATGGGGATCGGCACGCTCGTCGTCGTCGGCTTCCTGATCGTGTGGTGGCTCGGGGCGAAGGGCTTCTGCTCGCATGGCTGCCCCTACGGCGCCTTCTTCGCGGTCGCCGACCGTTTCGCACCGCTGCGCATCAAGGTCAGCGACGCCTGTGACGCGTGTGGCCACTGCACCAGCGTGTGCACGAGCAACGTGCGCGTGCACGAGGAGGTCGCCAAGCACAAGCAGATCGTCGACCCCGCCTGCATGAAGTGCCTCGACTGCGTGTCGGTGTGTCCGAAGGACGCGCTGTCGGTCGGGTTCGCGATGCCGAAGCCCTTCGTGGTGAGCCAGCAGCGCATCCGCGCGCGCGCCGACTTCACCTGGCCCGAAGAAGTGCTGCTCGCGGTCGTGGCGCTGGTGAGCACGCAGTGGGTGTTCCGCGGCGCCTGGTTCGGCGACGGCATCCCGTTCCTGATGGCCGTTGGTCTTGGCGCCATCACCGCGGTGTTCACGCTGCTCGTCTGGCGGCTGCTGCGGCGGCCGGACGTGACGTTCCAGCACTCCGCGTGGAAGGCCGGCGGCCGGTTCACGCGCGGGGGCCGTCTCGCGATGCTGGCGCTTGGCGCCTGGCTCGTGTTCAGCGCTCACACGTTCGTCGTGCAGCGCCTGCTCGGCGTCGCCGAAGCGGCGGTGCACGACCCGGAACGGCGGCCGGTGCACGCGGCGTTCTACGAGACGCGCGTGGTGCCGCCGGCCGAACTGGAGGCGGTGCTCGCCGGGATCGATCGGTACCTCGCGTGGTCGATCTCCGACGAGCCCAAGCAACGCGAACTGCGGGCCCTCGTGCTGCGCGCGCTCGGACGGCACGTCGACGCCGAGCAGGAGCTGCTCGCGGCTGCCGGCAGCGACGTGCTGCGTTTCGACGAAGCGAACCTGGCGCTCGCCAGCTACCACATGGATCGCACGCGGCGGCGTTACGCCGATGCCGAGCGGCTCGTCGCCCACGTGCTGCAGCACGCGCCCCAGCATCCGATCGCCAGGTTGCTGGACGAGCAGCTGCGGTCGCTGCCGCGCTGACGGCAGAACGCATGCGGTCGGGAGGAGGCGCGGTCCACGAATGCCGCGGCGACCGGGCAAGATCTGACTGCATCGTCGACGTACCCATGGGATGGCGAAGTCCCGATCGGAGCGACTTGACGAATGCGGGTCGGCTCGGCACGCTCCCCCTGTCTCGTCTGGCTGCGAAGAAGTAGAGTCTTGAGGACGCTCGGCGTTCCGTCGGGCGGGGACTGCGAACGCGCGGCCGCGAGTGCAGGTGAAGCATGAGTTCTCCCAGCTCCCAGCTCCCAGCTCCCGCGTAGCGATGTTGGCGATCGCCGCCGGCTTGGCCGCCGTCGTCACCAGCCCGCTGGCCGCGCAGGCGGTACCGCCACAGATGCGGTACTCGACGCACGACCAGACGCTGCCGATTCTCGGTGGTGGCGGCGAGCCCGTTCCGGGTGGCGACTTCTTCGAGTGGGCGGTCGACGCGAAGTCGCCTGGTGACGGGCGGACCTACACCGTGAGCACGATCACGGTGCGGCAGGCCGGGTTCGGTAGCGTCTACTCGGGCTTCACGACGGACCCTGCCTTCGGCTTGCCTGGGTTCGTTCTCCCCGCGCCACTCCAGCGCCAAATCACGATCCTGCAGGTCACCGATGCGACGCAGGCAATCGTCGCGCAGAGGTACTTCTACGGTTTGACAGGATCATCCGAGGATCCGGACTACAGCCGAGCGACCAACGCTCGTGCGATCTCCGTTTGGCCCGCGGTGGGCGGGGGCACGCGCGTGGCGATCTGCGGCGAGACGTTCGACGAGCGTCTGCCCAATAGCCAGTCGCCTGGGTGGCCGACAGCGACTGGCCTCGCGAGTTCGGGCTTCTTCGCCGTGTTCGATGGCGCCGCGAACCTGCAGTGGACCTATCACCTGTTCGGCGCCGCTGGCAGCGAGAACAGCATCGTGACCGACGTCAGCATCCGGACCGAGATGGTGGGCTCCGTGCTGTACGACGTCGTCACCTACTGCGGCATCTCGTCGCAGGGCAACCCGGCGACCAACGGGTCGATGACGACAATCGCTCCTTTCGTGGCGCCGCCTGGAATCCCAGGCTGCACCGCACCGGCCGCCGGCAACACCAACAACGGCGTCGGCCAGTGGGATGGGTTCGTCGGCCGCGCTCGGCGACCGGTCGGCGGCGGAGCCATCCAGTCGGTGTTCCACTCCGTCGTCGGCGGCGTGCAGCAGGACGGCCTGTTCGGTCTGGCCGAGATCGATGTCGACCGCTTCGTCGTCGTTGGCTCGACGGGCGCGACCGGGACGGTCGGTGCAGGAGGTGCCTCGTTCCCCTTCCTGAGCCTGCCGGGCGGCGTCTGCCTGGTCGGAACCCCCCTGCTCTACACGATGGGCGTGATGATGGTCTTCGACGCCTCGACCGTCGCCGGGGGCAACCTGACGCTCGAGAGCACGCAGTGGTACGGCGCCATCCAACGCGTCGGCACGGGTAGCTCCGGCGTGCTCATCGAGACCAGGACCGTACTTCGGGACGTGATGGTGCAACCTGGCTACCTGGGGGGCCTGCCGCATTGCGTCGCCGTCGGCTCGACGAACGACTCCATCTTGTTCAGCCAGTTCAGCAGTCTGGTCGCGGCTCCTCAAGCGACGTTCGGCGGCGGCGGCTCGGACGGCCTCATCGTCACCAGTTGGATCACTCCGGGTGGTCAGACGACGATCGCGGGTTCGTATCGAGGTGGCGAGGGCTCTCAGTTCCTGACCGGTGTCGGCGGCTGGAACGAGTTCACGGACCAGTTCGTGGTCACGGGCGTCTTGGAAGGCCCCACGGTCAGGCAGATCGACATCGGCAACTACTACGTCGACACGAGCCGGGGGTCGCTCTACAAGTCGCTCGTCGGCATGCAGAGCGTGGAGGTCGGCGGCTCCGGCAGCGACTACCCCACCGCGATCGGAACAGCGAACGGCAGCAGTTCGTTCGCGGAGTTCGGACTCGGCAACCCGTCGGGCGGCGGCATCGCGGTCGACGACGAGGCGCGGGTCACCGTCGTCGGCACGACCGCGAGTTCGAACTACCCGGCGCCGACGGGCCGCCCCAAGACCGGTTTGGTCAACGACGCGGTGCGTTCGGTGTTCCACATGCTGCCACCGAACTCGGGGCGCACCGATGGCACCTACTCGGGGATCGGTGCGCCGCCGGTGACGTTTCCGCTGGCCGGGTTTCCTGGGGGCACGACGCCGCAATGCGCGCTGACGCCGTTCGGGTCGCAGGTTGGTCTGGCTCCGGCGCAGCTGCCCCGCATGCAGATCGACCTGGAAGGGCCGCCCGCACCGCCGCCGGCGATTCCTGGCGTGCCATCGGCGGGCAATCCGATCGCGCTGGTCGTGTCCCGGCCGCCGGTGGCGTCCGCACCTCCGATCACCGGTCAGGTGTCCGGCTGGCAGATCGACTTCCCGGGCTCGGGCCCTGGTCCGACGCTGCTGCCGAATGGGGTGGTCCTCTGGATGACCAACAGCCCCGCGTTCCTCGTGCACTTTTCTGGACCCGAAGCGACCCTGCGCGCCCAGTGGACGTTGCCAGCGGGGTCGTCGGCGACGGTCTCGATCCAGCTTGGCTGCGGCTTGCCGACGGCGACGACCTACGCCGGGTGCAGCGTGGCGACCGACTTCGTGGCGAGTCCGGCGTTGTGGTTCACCTTCTGAACCCATGGTGCTTCTGGCTCTTTCCGGTCGCGTTCGATCCGGCATCGCAGTGCGCGATGCCGGATCCGACCGGCGTGGCTCCCGATCCCATCCACGGAGGCGTACGGTGAAGACGGTCGTTCCTGATGCACTCGGTGTCGCGTTGTGCTTCGTCGTGGCGAGCGCGGCGTCGGCGCAGAGCTACGTCTGTGCCTGGGGCAGAGTGTGCTTCGATTCGCGCGCGATGGACACGCCCTGCGTCAAGGTCGTGGCTGCGGGCTACAACACATGCACCCTGCACGCGGACGGCGCCATCTACATGCAGGGCGCGAGTGGGCCCGAACGCCACGGCGTGGTGCCGCCACCGCCGCCGGGCAGGCGCTACGTCGACATGCACTTCGGCAGCTTCGGCCTCGGCCTGCTCGACGATGGCAACCTGGTCGGTTGGGGGACGATGCCCGGCACCTTGGCGTACGGCGTGATCCCGATTCCGCCGCTGCCTCCGGGGCTGCGCTACACCCGCATGGCGGCGGGCTTGCACGGGATCGCCGAGCGCTCCGACGGGTCGTTCGTGACGTGGGGCCCGAACCAATTCGGGCAAGGCAACCTGCCAGCACTCCCGCCAGGGACCACGGTCACGCAGTTCGACGCGATGGTGAACCACAGTGCGATGCTGCTGTCGGACGGGTCGCTCGTGATGTGGGGCGCCAACACGTATGGCCAGTGCAATGTGCCGCCGCTGCCGCCGGGCGTTCGATACCAGTTCTTCGAGCTGGGACCCCGACACACGCTGGCGCTGCGCAGCGACGGGGAGATCGTGGCCTTCGGCAACAACACGTCGGGGGAGTGCAACGTGCCGCCGTTGCCCGCGGGTGTCCGGTACGTCACCTGCTCGGCGGGCGGGATGTCTCACAGCTACTTCAGCGTCGCGGCGCGGTCCGACGGCGCGCTCGTCGCCTGGGGCAACAACGGCCTCGGGCAGTGCAACGTGCCGGCGCTGCCGGCTGGCATTCGCTGCCGGCAACTGGCGGCGGGCGGGTATCACGGGCTCGCCCTGCTTGCTGACGGAACCCTGATGACCTGGGGCGATTCGCTCAACTACCCGACCGGTGTGCCGGCACTGCCCTCGGGCGGATCGGGACCGGCGGTTCGGTTCGCGGATGCAAGCTTGGGTTTGTTCCACACGGTGGTTGCACAGACCGATGGCGCGATTCGAGCATTCGGCGAGGACAACATAGGACTCTTGAACGTACCGGCATTGTCGCCGAGCGACCGAGCCGTCAAGGTCCGTGCGGACGCCCATCACAGTGCAGCCGTGCTGCGTGACGGGCGAATCATCGCCTGGGAGATCAACGGCGGTGGCCAGTGCAACGTGCCGTCGCTACCGCGGGGCACGACCTACTTCGATGTCGTGCTTGGACCTGGGCATACGGTCGCTCTGCGATCCGATGGCGAAGCCCTTGCGTTCGGCTGGCCAACGCTCTCACAAACGACGATCCCGCTGCGTCCGCCCGGCGTTTCCTTCGTCGCGGCGGACGCCCACTACGGCAAGAACTTCCTGGTGCAGTCCGACGGCAACATCGCCGTCTCTGGAGCGGCAACAGGTGCCGTTCCGCCGCCGCCGCCGCCGGCCGGTCTCCGCTACGTCGCCGTGGCGACGGGAAGCTCAATGGACGCCAACGTCGCCCTGCGGTCGGACGGTGAGGCGATCCTCTGGAACCACGCCGGTGGTCCAACCTTGATCTGGTCGCCGGTCCCCCCATTGCCCTTCGGGGTCGTCTACGTCGAGGTGTCGGGGCGCGCGACCCACTTCGTGCTGCGCCGATCGGATGGCCAGGTGACGATGTGCGGCAATGTGGGGGACAACTACGAGTTCGTCAGCTTCGTGCCCCCGCTCGCGCCCGGAACGAGCTACGTGCAGGTCTCGTCGTATGCCGACGTATCCCTCGGCCGCGTCGGCCCGACCACGACCTACGTCTCCTTCGCCCAGGGCTGCGCCGGCTCGCGCCCGCCGACGCGCCTCGTGCCGCGCGAGACGCCGCGCATCGGCCGCAACCTGCAGGTGACGCTGTTCGACCTGCCGGCCAACGTCGCGCTCCTGGCGATGGGATTCCAGCGGACCTCGCCGCTGTCGCTCGCCTCGCTCGGCATGCCGGGTTGCGACCTGCACATCAGCGTCGATGCGACGGCCGGTCTCTCGGGGCAGCAGAATCAGGCCCAGTGGTCGCTGCCGATCCCGGATTTGCCGAGCCTCGTCGGGCTGCGCTTCTACAACCAGGCGCTCGTGCTCGACCCGAACGCCGGCAACGGGCTTGGCGCCGTCCTCTCGGACGCCGCAGAAGGCGTGATCGGCTATCCGTGATCGGGCCATGTGCTGCGGCACGCGTCCCAGCACCCGGTCGCCCGGCTGCTGGACGAGCAGCTGCGGTCGCTGCCGCGCTGACGGCTTGACGGCCGGCGCCGTGTCGCGGTAGAAGGCCGCGCGACAACTCATCCAGACCAGCCGAGGGCCGGGCCCGACGACGCTGGGGCAACCACGCACGATCGCGAGATGGCTCGCGAACCCGCTGCGCAGGTGCCAAATCCCGCGGCCAGCCCTTCGTGCTCGTGTGAGCAAGGAGGCCGGAAGATGAGCTTGCATGCGACGCCGCGGCGTCGCCGCAGGCGCATCTCGGCGCGCGGGGGACTGGGAACGGGCCCGAGAGGTTCTCCATGTCTGCCAGTCTTCCTGTCGGTTCCCTCGGCGCGGCTGCTGCCGCCGCGCCCGTTTCCGGTGTCGTCGGCGACCCAGCATCGACGGCCACTCCGTCGCGCGATGCATTCCGTTCGTCGGGCCAGTCGCCCGGCGTGCGCACCCTGCACCTGGTCGGCCCGGGTCGCGTCGGCCGCGCGTTCCTGCAGCAGCTCGGCGACCTGCCGGTGCGCGTCGTCGCCGTCAGCGACGCGTCGGCGACCGTGTTCGATCGCGCCGGGATCGGCATCGACGCACTCGTCGCGCACAAGGCCTCCGGCGGTGCGCTCGCAACCTTGCCGCGCGCCGAGTCGATCCCGACCGAACTCGCGATCCGCATCGTCGCGGCCGACATCGTCGTCGATGCGACGCCGAGCGATGCCGGAGCGACGGCGGCGGCGGTGCAGCGTGGTCGCGCCGCCCTGCAGAACGGCGCCTTCCTGGCGCTGAGCGGCAAGAACGCGCTCGCGGCGCAGGCGCCCGAATGGCTGCTCGGCGCGTTCCGCGATCGCGTCGGCGTGCACGCGGTGCTCGGTGGCTCCGGGCAACAGCTCGTGCGCGAACTGCCCGAGCTGCGCGCGCACTGTCGCGCCTTGGCGCTCGTCGGCAACGTCACGACGACCGCGATCCTCGAGGCGATCGAAGGTGGCGCCACGCTCGCTGAGGGGCTCGCCGCGGCGCGCGCGCGCGGCCTGCTCGAACCCGATCCGACGCTCGATCTCGACGGCAGCGACGCGGCGACCAAGCTGCGCGCGGTGTGGGGGGCGGTGTTCGGCGAGAGCGGGACGCCGAGCGTGCCGCCGGAGCGCGTCGCGCGCGAGGACCTGCGCGCCCTCGACCCGACGGTGCTGCGCGAACGTGCGGCGCGCGGCAGCACGACGCGGCTCGTCGCCCGCGGCAGCCGTGGCGGCAGCGACCTGCGCGTGCAGTTCGAGGAGGTCCCGCTCGGTTCGCCGCTCGCGGCACCGCCCGATCGCGTCGTCTACGGCTACGAGTTGCCGGGCGGGCTGCGCGTGCACACCGGACTCGCCGTCGGCCACGAGCGCACCGCGGCGGCCCTGCTCGCCGATGTTCGCCAGGCGAGTGGCGTGGAGGTGCGGTCATGAGTGCTTCGATCACCGTTGCTCCCGGCGTCGACCTCTGCCACCTGCCGGCGACGTGGCCGCTCAGCAATGGCGGCGTGCTCGTCGGCGGCGTGCTCGCCTACGAACGCCAGGGCCCGCGCGAGGCGCCGACGATCGCCGTGCTCGGTGGCATCTCGGCCGGTGCGCACGTCAGCGCGCACGCGGCGCGCCCCGAACGCGGCTGGTGGGACGACCTCGTCGGCCCCGGGCGTGCCATCGACACCACACGCTTCCAGGTGCTGTCGTTCGACTGGCTCGGCGGTGCCGGAGGATCGAGTGCGCCCGCAGCGGGCGAGTCGTTCCCGTTCGTCGCCGCCGAGGACCAGGCCGCAGCGCTGTGGCAGCTCTGCGACTCCCTGCGCATTGCCGGGCTGCGCGCGATCATCGGCAGCAGTTATGGCGGCATGGTGGCGCTGCACGCCGCCGCCGCAGAGCCAGCGCGCGTCGAACGGCTCGCCGTGATCGCGGCCGCGCACCGCAGCCACCCGCAGGCCAGCGGCTGGCGCGCCGTGCAGCGGGAGATCGTGCAGCTCGGTGTGCAGACCGGCCGACGCGCGTCGGCCCTCGCACTCGCGCGGCAACTGGCCCTGCTCGGGTATCGCACGCCCGATCTGCTGCACGAACGATTCGCCGAGCCGGCGACGATCGACGGCGACGACGTCCACACGCCGGTGCAGGACTGGCTCGCCGCGCGCGGCGAGCACTTCGCGGCGCGATGGACGGCCGAGCAGTTCCTCTGCCTCAATCGCTCGATCGATGCGCACGCGATCGACCCATGCACGGTTTCGGTGCCGACGTCGCTGCTGGCGTTCCCCGGCGACCAGCTCGTGCCGCCCGCGTGCGTGCGCGAACTGGCGCTGGCGCTGCCGGACCTGCGCGTGCACCGCGAGCTGCGGTCCCGCTTCGGCCACGATGCCTTCCTCAAGGAGCCGGCCCTGGTCGGCGCGTTCGTGCGGGAGGTGCTGTCGTGAGCCTGGCTCCCGAAACCGTGGCGGTTCGCGCCGCGATCGCCACCGATCCGACGCATGGCGCCGTGGCGCCGCCGCTGGTCCTGTCGGCGAACTTCGCGTTCGCGGGCTTCGGCCAGAAGCGCACCTACGACTACACGCGCAGCGGCAACCCGACGCGCGACGACCTGGCGCAGGCACTCGCTGCGCTCGAAGGCGGCGCCGGTGCCGTGGTCACCGCGACCGGCATGGCGGCGATCACGTTGGTGCTGCACCAGCTCCGACCGGGGGAACTCCTCGTCGTTCCGCACGATGGCTACGGCGGTACCTGGCGTCTCGTCGACGCGCTCGCAGCGAAGGGCCACTTCGAGGTCGCGTTCGTCGACCAGCGCGATCCGGATGCGCTGGCCGCAGCGCTGGCGCGGCGGCCGCGGCTGGTGTGGGCCGAATCGCCGAGCAACCCGCTGCTGCGGCTCGTCGACCTGCGTGGTCTGGCGACGGCCTGCCATGCGGCGGGTTCGTTGCTCGCGGTCGACAACACGTTCCTGTCGCCGGCCCTGCAGAACCCGCTGCACCTCGGCGCCGATCTCGTCGTGCACAGCACGACCAAGTACGTGAACGGCCACAGCGACGTGGTCGGCGGTGCGGTGGTCGCGAAGGACCCGGCCCTGCACCAGCAGCTCGCGTGGTGGGCGAACGCGCTCGGCATCACCGGGGCGCCGTTCGACGCCTGGCTGACGTTGCGCGGGTTGCGCACGCTCGCGCTGCGCATGCGCCAGCACGAAGCGAACGCGCGCGTGCTCGCGGCCGTGCTCGCCGCGCACCCGGCGGTGCGCGCCGTGCACTGGCCGGGACTGCCGCAGCATCCGGACCATGCGTTGGCGTGCACGCAGCAGCGGGGTTTCGGCGGCATGCTGTCGTTCGAACTGGCGGACGCCACCGCGGCGGCGGCGTTCGTCGAGGGACTCGGCTGCTTCACGCTCGCCGAGTCGCTCGGGGGTGTCGAGAGCCTGGTCGCGCACCCGGCGACGATGACGCATGCGTCGATGGCGCCCGAGGCGCGCGATCGTGCTGGCATCACCGACGGCCTGCTGCGGCTGTCGGTCGGCATCGAGGCGGCGGCCGACCTGCGTGCGGACCTGCTGGCGGCGCTGGACCGTGTGGCAGCACTGCCGGCACGGGTGCCGATCGTGGCTGCGAGCGAGCCCGAGCGAATTGCTGCATCCGCGCATCGTGCGGGTGCGGTAGCGTGCGCGCACCAGACCCTGCGGGACTCTTCCGACCCGCACGACTTCGCATGATCCACCCGAACGCGCTCGTACATCCGTCCGTCGACGTGCGTGGCGCCCACATCGGCGCCTTCGCCATCGTCGAGGCCGGTGTCGTGCTGGGCCAGGGCTGCACGATCGGCGAGCACGCGGTGGTGCGGGCGGGCTGCGAACTCGGCGACGGCGTGGTCGTCGACAGCTTCGCGGTGGTCGGCGGCGCGCCGCAGATGCGCGGCGCGGTGCCGCCCGCGGGCGTCGTGCGCATCGGCGCGCGCACCGTGCTGCGCGAAGGCGTGACGGTGAACCGGCCGACAACGGCCGGGGGCGCCACGATCCTCGGGAACGACTGCATGCTGATGGCCAACAGCCACGTCGGCCACGACTGCGTCGTCGGCAACGGCGTGACGCTGGCCAACAACGTGATGCTCGCCGGCTTCGTGAACGTCGGCGACGGCACCTTCGTCGGCGGCGGGGCGGGCGTGCACCAGTTCGTGCGCATCGGCCCCGGCGCCATGATCGGCGGCAACGCGGCGATCTCGTACGACGTGCCGCCGTACGCAATCGCCGCCGAACGCAACCAGATCCACGGCATCAACCTGGTCGGACTGCGGCGCAGCAAGATGCCGAGCGCGGCGGTCGCGGACCTCAAGCGCTGCTACCACGCCGTCTACTGCGGGCCCGGTGACCTGCGCGCGCGCGTGCAGGCGCTGCTCGCCGAGCGCGCCTGCAGCGAGGACAACGCGGGCCGGCGCTTCCTCGAGTTCTTCGCCGGCGGCAAGCGCGGGTTCACGCGGCCGCGGTCGCGGCGCGCCGGGGATGTCGACGTCGCCGGCGGTCAGCCGGCCGAGGCCTGACGGCGTTCGAACGCGATGCACAGCGTGCCGACGGCGAGCACGCCGACGCAGCCGACGACGTTGTACCAGAGGAAGTGCACCTTCCAGGTGAAGTGCACCGCCATCACGGACGCCATGCCGCCGAGCAGGCCGATCGCGCCGGCGCGCGCGCGGGCGCCGGGCACGAACAGCGCCAGCGCGAAGATGCCCAGCAGGCTGCCGTAGAAGAACGAGCCGAAGCGGTTGATCTGTTCGATCACCGAGCCGCCGCCGGCGAAGAACAGCGCCATCGCCGTCGCCAAGGCGCCCCAGAACAACGTCATCGCCTTGCCGACGCGCAGCGCTTGCTGCTCGCTCGCGCGCGGCGCCAGCCACCGTCGGTACAGATCGACGACGCTGGCCGCGCTCAGGGCGTTCAGCGTGCTGTCGATGCTCGACATCGCCGCGGCGAAGATCGCGGCGACGATCAGGCCGAGCATCAGCGGTGGCACGTGGTCGAACAGGAACCGGCAGAACACGTCGTTGGTGTCATCGGCGTCCCTGGCGCGGGCTGCCGGGTCGATCGACCGGGCGACGAGCAGGCGCGCCTCGGCGCGGATCGTGGCGACGTCGCGCACGGCGTCCTGGTAGGCGCGCAGGGCGTCGGGGTCGGAGCGTGGACCGTCCGGAAGTGCGGCGATCTGCGCCATGCGGGTCTGCCGTTCGGCCGTGGCGCGGTCGAACCGTTCCTGCAGCGGCTGCAGGCTCGCGGCGACGACCGGGTCCTGCGCGCGTTCCCGGTGCACGGTCTTGTTCAGCAGCGGCTGGCCGTGCACGGCGAAGAACAGGTACATCAGCACGCCCAGCACGAGCACCAGGACCTGCATCGGCACCTTGGTGAACGCCGACAGCAGCAGGCTCAGCCGGCTGGCGCGCACGTCCTTGCTGGTGAGCAGGCGCTGGGCCTGGCTGTGGTCGCAGCCGAAGTAGGCGAGGTGCAGGAACATGCCGCCGAACACGCCCGACCAGACGTTGTACTCGGCCTCCCAGAAGCTCGGCGTGCCGGCTCCCGCCGCGGCGTCGGCGACCGTTCGCGGCAGCAGCGACTCGTGCGCCGGCACCAGGTCGCAGGCGTTGAGCTTGCCGGCAGCGCCCGCGAGATCGAGCAACTGGCCGATGCCGAAGTGCGGCAGCAGATCGACGAGCAGCAGGCCCAGGATCGCGAACAGGCCGACGACGATGACCGTCATCTGCTTGACGTCGGTCCAGATCACGGCCGAGACCCCGCCGACGAGCGTGTAGAGCGTGGTGAGCCCGCCGATCACCAGCACCGACTCCCACGTCGGCAGACCGAGCATCGACGACAGCGCCACCGACGGCGCGTAGATCACGACGCCCAGCGCGAGGCAGCGCGAGAACAGGAAGATCAGGCTGGCCAGCGTGCGCGTCGCCGGGCCGAAGCGACCCTCGAGGTACTCGTACGGGGTGAGGATCAGGCGGCTGCGGAACAGCGGCACCAGGAAGATGCAGAGCAGCACCATCGCGAACGGCAGCCCGAAGTAGCTCTGCACGAAGTGCATGCCGTGCTCGAAGCCCTGCCCGGTCGTGCCCAGGATCGTGATGGCGCTCGCCTGCGTCGCCATGATCGACAGCCCGGCGGCCCACCAGGGGATCGCGCGGTTGCCGGCGTAGTAGCCCTCCAGACTCTTGGCCGTGTGCGCGCGGCGCAGGCCGTCCCACACGCACCAGAGCAGGAACAGCGTGAAGACGCTCCAGTCGATCCAGCTCATGGGCGGCCCAGGGGGATCTGGTAGTGGTTCGTGAACCACCAGAGCAGCGCCATGACCACGATCGCGAGTCCGCAGGCGACGGCGTAGGTGGCGGCCCAACTGCCGAGCGGCGGTGGCTCGGTCGGCGTGCCCGGTTCGGAGGTGGCCATGCGCGTAGCGAACCGCTTCGTCGCTCCTCGTTCCATGCGCATCACCGCGTTTCGACGCGGTGGCGGGCCGTCGCCGTTCGCCTATGCTCGCCCGCGCCGATGACCGACCCGATCTACGCCGACCTCAACGCCGAACAGGCCGCCGCGGTCGCACACGGCACCGGCCCGCTGATGGTGCTCGCCGGGGCTGGGTCCGGCAAGACGCGCGTGGTCACGCGCCGCATCGCGCGGCTGCTGCGGGACGGCGTGCGCCCCGGGCAGATCCTGGCGATGACGTTCACCAACAAGGCCGCGGCCGAGATGGCGCGGCGCGTCGAGGAGCTGGGCGGCGGGTTCGTGCGCGTCGCGACGTTCCACTCGGCGTGCGCGCGCTTCCTGCGCCGCGACGGCCGGCTGCTCGGCTACCCGCCGGACTTCTCGATCTACGACACCCAGGACCGCGACACGCTGATCAAGGAACTGCTCGCCGACCTCGGCATCGGCACGGCGCAGGCGAAGCCGTCGCAGATCGGGCAGTGGATCAGCAAGCTGAAGAACGCCGCCATGACGCCGGGCGACATGGGCGGCGGCGACGACATCAGCCGCATCGTCGAGCGGGTCTGGACCCCGTACCACGAACGCATGCAGCAGGTCGGGGCGATGGACTTCGACGACCTGCTCGGCGTCTTCCTGCGCATCCTGCGCGAGTTCCCCGACGTCGCCGAACACTACGCGGCGCGCTACCCGTGGGTGCTGGTCGACGAGTTCCAGGACACCAACCGGGTGCAGTACGACCTGCTGAAGTTGCTGTGCCCGCCGCCCGGCAACCTCTGCGTCGTCGGGGACCCGGACCAGTCGATCTACGGGTTCCGCGGCGCCGAGGTGCGCAACATCCTCGAGTTCGACCGCGAGTACCCGACCACGACGATCGTGCGGCTCGAGCAGAACTACCGCAGCTCGGCGAACATCCTGCGCGGCGCGGAGGGCGTGATCGCGCACAACACGCTGCGCAAGGACAAGCGGCTGCGCACCGACCAGGCGCCGGGCACGCCGATCCTGCGCTTCAAGGCCACGGGTCAGCAGGAAGAGGCGGCGACGATCGTCGACGGCATCAAGGCCCTCGCCGAGGAAGGCGTCGGCCTCGACCAGGTGGCGGTGTTCTACCGCGCGCACTGGCTGTCCCGCGGCATCGAACAGGCGTGCAAGGACGCGGGCGTGCCGTACGAGATCGTCGGCGGGTTGTCGTTCTTCGAGCGGCGCGAGATCAAGGACCTGCTCGCCTACCTGCGGGTGCTGGTCAATCCACTCGACGACGTCAGCATGGCCCGCATCGTCAACGTGCCGCCGCGAGGGCTCGGCAAGGCCGGCATCGAGAAGCTGCGCGCGATCGCGTTCGCCGAAGGGATGTCGCTGCGCGAAGTCGTCGCCGAGCCAGCGCTGCACGCCGAGTTCGGGCCGAAGGCGAGGAAGGGGCTGGCGGCGCTGGCCGAGGTGCTGGCACGGGCGCAGCAGGCGAGTGCCGAAGGGGCGCACGGGCCGCTGCGGCTCATCCTCGCCGGCACCGGCTACCTGCAGCACGCGACGAGCTACGGCGATGCCGAGGACAGCACGCGCGAGGAGAACATCGCCGAACTGGTCAGCGACGCGGTCCAGCACGACCAGGCGCCGCCGGCGGCAGCGGGCGACGGCGACGACGGAACCGCCGCGACCGGGCTCGCCGGGTACCTGCAGCACGTCGCCCTGCTGACCTCGGCGGACACCGAAGGCCAAGGGCCGGCGGTGCGGCTGATGACTGTGCACGCGGCGAAGGGCCTCGAGTTCGACCACGTGTTCGTCGCCGGGCTCGAGGAGGGCACGTTCCCGAGCCAGCGCGTCGCCGACGATCCCGAGGGCCTCGAGGAAGAACGGCGCCTGATGTACGTGGCGATGACGCGCGCCCGCAAGTCGCTGCTGCTGAGTTCGGTGCGCGACCGCATGGTCAACGGCGAGATGATGTCGCTGCGGCCGTCGCGCTTCCTGCGCGAGGTGCCCGCCGAGTGCATGCAGAACTTCGCGCCGTCGTGGCGTCGGTACGAGGCCGATGACGACGGGCCGCGCAGCACCGGTTGGAGCGTGACCCCGGATCCCGAAGCGCTGGCGGCGCTGCGCACCGGCACGCGCGTGCGGCACGAGCTGTACGGCGATGGCGTGGTGCGCCGCGTCGCCGGCCGCGCGACGAACGCGCGCGCCGTGGTGCGGTTCGCCGACGGGATCGAGCGCGAGTTCGTGCTCGAGTACGCCGGGCTGAAGCTGCTCGAGGACCTGGAGGCGTGAGCGCGCACGACGATCTGCGCGCGGCGTTCGCAGCGCTCCTGCAGCGCGTCGCGCAGCAGGCGCCCGAACTGCTCGCCGAGTTCGCGCGCACCGCAGCGGCGGCCGTGCCGCCGGCTGCCGTTGCCGCGCCGGCCGGCGACGATGCGCCGTGGCACGGGCTGATCGGGCGCTGCCCGGCGATGCTCGCGCTGCGCGCGAAGATCGGCAAGTTCGCGCCGGCCGAGGCCGCGGTGCTGATCACCGGCGAGAGTGGGACCGGCAAGGAGCGCGTCGCGCATGCGTTGCATGCCCTGAGCCGCCGCGCGCACGCTGCCTTCGTCGCCGAGAACTGCGCGGCGATCCCCGAGACGCTGCTCGAGTCGGTGTTGTTCGGCCACAAGCGCGGCGCCTTCACCGGCGCGATCAAGGACCACCCCGGCCACTTCGTGTCGGCGCACCACGGCACGCTGTTCCTCGACGAGATCGGCGAGATGCGGCTGCCGATGCAGGTGAAGCTGCTGCGCGTGTTGCAGGAAGGCGAAGTGCGCGCGGTCGGCGACGCCAAGACGCGCAAGGTCGACGTGCGCGTGATCGCCGCGACCAACCAGGATCCCGAGGCGGCGGTGAAGGGCGGGCGTTTCCGCGAGGACCTGTTCTTCCGGCTCAACGTGCTGCGCCTGCACCTGCCGCCGCTGCGCGAACGCGGCGACGACGTGCTGCTGCTGGCGCGCGCCTTCCTCGCCGAGGCGGCGGCGAAGGCGGCCCGCACCCTGTCGTTGTCGCCGGCCGCCGAACAGGCGCTGCTCGCCGCGAAGTGGCCCGGCAACGTGCGGCAGCTGCAGAACGAGATGGCGCGGCTCGCTGCGCTCGCCGACGGGCCGGTGGTGGAGGTGCGGGATCTCTCGGCCGACGTGCGGGAAGCGCGAGGGTAGCGCGCATGCCCGACATCGTGCTGGCGACGCAGAACGCGAAGTGGATCCACGCGTCGTTCGGGCTGCGCTGCCTGCGCGCCAACCTCGGCCCGCTGCGCGAGCGCAGCGCGATCCGCGAGTTCGAGATCGCCCAGCGCCCGGTCGACGTCGCCGAGGCGATCCTCGCCGAGTCTCCGCGCCTCGTCGGGCTCGGCGTCTACGTCTGGAACGCCGCGCCCGCACTGCAGCTCGTGCGCATCCTGAAGCAGGTGGCGCCGGAAGTGGCGATCGTGCTCGGCGGCCCCGAAGTCAGCCACGAGACCGACGAGCAGCCGATCTGTGCGCTCGCTGACCACGTCGTGCGCGGCGAAGCCGATCTCGCGTTCCGCGACGTCTGTGCATCGCTGCTCGCCGGCCAGACCGTGCCGCGCATCGTCGATGCGCCGCTGCCACACTTCCACGAGATGGCGTCGCCGTACGACGAGTACACCGACGCCGACATCGCGCACCGCATCGTCTACGTCGAGAGTTCGCGCGGCTGCCCGTTCACCTGCGAGTTCTGCCTGTCGGCGCTCGACGTGCCGGTGCGCAAGGCCGACACCGCCGTGTTCCTCGCGCAGATGGAACGGCTGCTCGCGCGCGGCGTGCGCCACTTCAAGTTCGTCGACCGCACGTTCAACCTCGGCATCGCCACCGCCGCCGCGATCCTGCGGTTCTTCCGCGAGCGCTGGCAACCAGGCCTGTTCCTGCACTTCGAACTGATCCCCGACCGGTTGCCGGACGAGCTGCGGGCGGAGATCGCGGCTTTCCCGCCGGGTGCTCTGCAGTTCGAGGTCGGCGTGCAGACGCTCGACGACGCGACCAGCGAACGGATCAGCCGGCGCCAGGACGTCGGCAGGATGGCCGACAATCTCGCATGGTTGCGCACCACGACGGGCGCCCACGTGCACGCCGACCTGATCGTCGGTCTGCCCGGCGAGGACGAGGCGACCTTCGCGCGCGGCTTCGACCGGTTGTGGGCGATGGGGCCGCACGAGATCCAGGTCGGCATCCTGAAGCGCCTGCGCGGCACGCCGATCGTCCGCCACGATCGTGAGCACGGCATGAGCTACGCCGTCGAGCCGCCGTACGAGGTGCTGCAGACGCGCGCGCTGCCGTTCGCAGCGGTGCAGCGGTTGAAGCGCTTCGCGCGGTTCTGGGACGTCGTCGGCAACAGCGGCAACTGGAACGAGACCGTGCGCCTCGTGCTGGCGGGACCGAGCGCGTTCGCGGCGTTCCTCGCGTTCGCCGAGTGGCTGCACGCGCGCACGCGAGCGACATCGGGCATCGCGCTGCATCGGCTGGCCGCGCTGCTGTGGCAGTGGCTGGTCGACGAACGGCGCCTGCCGCTCGTGGACGTCGGGGCGGCGATGGCCGCCGACTACGAACGCTGCGCGCGCCACGATTGGCCGGAGTTCCTGCGTCCGTTCGTCCGGGCCGGGCGCGAGACGATGCCGGCGGCGGCGGTTGGCGGACGCCGGCAGGCGCGTCACCGCGGCGCGTAGGGCACTACCTCAGGAGCCGAGCGCGCGCTGCAGGATCGTGATCGCCTGGCGGATCGCGGCGCGCAGTTGCTCGGCCTCCTGGCCGGCGACCGACTGGATCTGGCGCACGGCGGCGAGGACCTTCGTCTCGATCGAGCCGGCCGGCTCCTGCGGCGCGCGCGGCGGGCGAGCGCGGCGCGGCGCGCGAGGCAGCGGGGCGGTCAGCGCGATGGGAGGTGTCGGGGCGGCGGCCGGAGCTTCCTTGACCAGGCCGAGCAGCACGCGCGCGGAGTGGATCGACCGACCCGCCATCGGAATGCCGTGCAGGTCGGCTTCGGCGCGGAAGTCGCGCAGCGAGAGGTCCGGGTTCTGCTGCAGCTTGTGGATGCAGAACAGCACGCTGTCGCGCTGGCCCGGAAACCGGCGGCGCAGGTTGGCGAGCACGCCCTCCCAGGTGTCGTTGGCGGGGGCGGGGCTCGGTTCGAGTTCGGTCACGGGGATCTCGGCGGGTGGCTACGGGGAAAGGGGCCGAGAGTGAACCGCGGCGCGGGGGGACGTCAATACCACCACGCGGCGTGTTCGCACCCTGGGCCCGCGTCGCCGAACCGCCTGCCGCTGCCATCGGCGGCTCGACGAACGGGGTAGGAGCCCTCTTCGCCAGCTCGGGTTTCTTTTCCCCTCCGGTTGCAGCCCGGCCAGGGACCGATAGTCTGCCCAGACTGGCGCCTGCCCTGGTCCAGTTCGCCGCGATCGCGGCCTTCGAGGTTTCGATGCTCCAGAAACTCTTCGTCTCCGCTCTGTGTGCGGCGGCGGCCATGGTTTTGGCCCGCCCCGCAGCCCCGCAATGATGAAGCGGTCCTTCGGTCCCCAGTTGGGGGCCAGGTGACGCCGGGGGTGGTGGTGGCACGGCAGGTGGCAGCGGTGGTGGATCCACCGGTGGTCGCGGTGGCGGAGCCCAACCGGGCGGTCGCGGCGGCATGGGCCCCGGCGGTCGCGGCGGCGGCATCGCCCTCGACTTCCGTCGCGGCAAGTCCGCGAAGAAGCTGCTCGAGATCGACTGGGTCTACCCGGTGTGGAAGCCCGTCGATGCGCCGGCTCCGACCGACGGCCGCACCGTCGTCAAGCAGACCGAGCGGGCGTTGCCGTTGGCCCAGGCGTACGAACTCGTCACCGACGGCGATCGCCGGCCGGTGCTGATCCTGCGCGAGTGCGAACGCTGCAAGGGCACCGACCACGCGTTCCTGAGCCGCACGCTCGACAACGAGCAGACGGTCCTGCTCGCGCACTGGTTCCGCTGCGTGAAGCTGCCGCCGAACGTGTTGACCGAGAACCACCCGTTCTACAACCTGTTCCTTCGCGAGAAGGAAGGCGCGCGCATCCCGCACCTGTTCTTCGTCGATCCCGACGGCAGCAACAAGCGCGAGCTGCCCGGCGATCAGCCGCAGAGCGAGTTGTGGGACGTGATGTTCAGCTTCCTCGATCGCTGCTACGCCGAGGACGCGAAGTCGGCGATCAAGGAACTGCGCAAGCTGCTCAGCCAGTTCGACAAGATCGACGCCGAGGAGCAGCTGGTGAAGGGCCGTCTCGACAAGGAGATCGAGAAGAACGGTCCGGATTCGGGCAAGGCGAAATCGTTCCAGGCCGATCTGCAGAAGCTGGCCAAGGAGCGTGCTGCGCTGGTCGAGCGCGAGAAGGAACTGCGGGACCTCGCGTTGAAGACGATGACGGCCCCGGCCGCAGCCGGTGCGGCGAAGTGAACGGTGATCCCGGCAGCGGGGCGACCCGCTGCCGGCGAACGCAGCGGTGGTCAGCGGCGCTCGCCGCCGCCCTGCTGTGCCTGTCGCCGCTGACGGCCCAGGAGAAGCCGTCGGCCAAGGACGACGACGAGGTCAGCAAGCTCGGCCCCGTCGATCCCTACACCGGCGGGGATGCAGCCGCGATGGCGGCAGCCGGCATCGTCGCCTACGGGCCGTTCCCGTGGGCGGACGGGCACGGCACGCCCGACATCGACCGCGTGCTGGGCGAACGGCGCGTCCTGTGGGTCGAGACCGCGCATTTCCGGATCGGCTTCAGCATGAAGTCCGCGCCCTGGCCCGAGGCGGCGGCTGCCAAGAAGCAACTCCAGGAAGAGGTGAAGGCGCTGCGCAAGAAGCTGCCGAAGGTCGCCGAGAAACCGAAGAAGCTCGACCCGTGGCTGCGGCTGCACCTCTACGCACAGCGTTGCGAGCAGGCCTATGCCCAGTTCCACGCCCTGATCGGCACCACGGATGCCGACTTTCCGGCCAAAGGGACGCGACCGGGCGAAGGTGCGTACCTCGGCATGCCCGGCAAGTTCCTGGTGCTGCTGTTCCAGAAGCAGTCGGACATGGGCCGCTACATGGACCGCTTCTGCAACATGAAGGCCGACTCGTCGATGCGCTTCTACCACGACAAGACGCACAGCATGCTGCTGGCGGTCGCGGCGGAGGGGCTCGATGGGTTCGACGAGAGCGGCCTGCACGGCCATTTCCTCTACGCCCTGTGGCACAACCTGATGAACGGGCTGAACGGCTTCCGCTTCCCGTTGCCGCACTGGTTCGCCGAGGGCATCGCGCACTGCCAAGCGCGCAAGGTCGAGAGCGACTTCCTCAACATCCAGATCCGCGACGACGAAGCGGTGGCCGAGGAGAAGCAGAACAACTGGCCGGTGAAGGTCCGGCGCCGCGCGCAGCACGACGGCACGTGGTTCCCGTTCGAGACGATGGTGCAGTGGACCGACTGGAAGGAACTCGGCTACCACGCGCACAGCCAGTCGTGGTCGCGCCTCGACTACCTGCTGCAACTCGACCGCGAGAAGGTCGGGGCGATGCTGCGCAAGCTCAAGAACGTGCCCGCCGACGGCACCTTCGACGGCCAGGCGGCGCAGCTGCGCACGCTGGCGCAGCGCCTGCTGTTCGAGACGTTCGAGTTCGACGCCGCGACCTTCGACCAGAAGTGGCGCGAGTGGGTGCTGAAGACCTACCCGAAGAAGTAGCGTTCGCGGCATGTCCTTCCCGCTGCTGCTGGCGATCGCCGGTGCGGGCGGCCTCGGCGCCGTCGCGCGCTACCTGCTCGTTCTCGCCGTGCAGACGGCCTGGCCCGGGATGCCGCTCGGGGTCGCGATCGTCAACGTGCTCGGGTGCTTTGGCTTCGGCTGCTGCTGGGCGCTCGCCGCCGACCGCTGGTCGCCGACGATCGCGGCCGCGGTGCTCGTCGGGTTCTTCGGCGCGTTCACCACGTTCTCTTCGTTTGCGGCCGACTGCCACACGTTGTGGACGGACGGTCGGTTGACCGCATGGGCGATCAATCTGGTGGGGCAGAACGTGGCGGGGTTGCTGGCCGTGGTCGCTGGCGTCGCCGTCGGCGAAGCCCTCGCGCGCTAACATCGCCGCCACGATGAGATCGTCGCGCTGGTCCACGTTCGCGGTCGCCGGCGTCCTGCTGATGTCGGCCTGCGGCGACGAACCGCAGCAACCCGCGAAGGCGCCGGCGACGCTCGTTGCCGGCGTGCCGCAGGGGCACGTGTTCACCGGTGCGGCGGACGAGCCCGACGACGTCAATCCGCTGACGTCGCACAACCTGGTCGGTCGACGCCTGCTGCTCGCCTACACGCACGACCCGCTGCTCGAGATCGACCCCGCCACCGGTGAACTGCGCGGCGCGCTCGCCGCGTCCTGGGAGGCGGCGGCCGATGGCAGTGCGTGCACGTTCACGCTGCGCGACGGGGTCCGGTTCGCCGACGGCGCGCCGATGACGATGGACGACGTGCTGTTCGGCTGGCGGCTGGCGCAGGCCGGGCACCTGCCGATGGGGGCCATCGCCGACGCGTTCGCGCGGGTGGCCGCCGTCGAGGTGCTGGACGATCGCCGCTTTCGCGTCACCTTCGCCAAGCCGCACTACGCGGCGTTGCGCGTCGTCGGCGAGTCGTGGCTGGTCGCCCAGCAGCGGTTCTTCGTCGATCGGGTCGCCGCGAAGTGCCGGCCCGAGCCGCCGCCGCCGTTGGCCAGCGCGCAGTTCGCCGTGCTGGTCGATCAGATCGATCGCGAATGCGGGCCGGGGACCGGCCCGTACCGCCTCGACAACGAGCCGGGCGGCGTGCAGCGATGGCGGACCCGGCAGGACGTGGTGCTCGTGCGCAACGAGCACTGTTGGCGGCGCGTGGCCAGGCCCGGCACGTGGAACTTCGGCGGCATCCGCGTGCTGTTCCGCGACCAGGCCGGCGCCACCAACGCGCTGCTGCGCGGCGAGGTCGACTGGTACAGCAGCCCGCAACTCGCGGAACTGCGGCGCCAGCGCCCGGAGCTCGACCGGGACTACCGCGAACTGGTCTACGACTACGATGCGCTCGGCCTCTACCGCGTCGTCTGGAACTGCCGCAGCGCGCCGCTCGACGACCCACGCGTGCGGCGCGCGCTCGGCATGCTGTTCGACACGGCGGCGTTGAAGCAGGCCTGCCCCGGACTCGGTCCGCCCGCGGTCGCGCACTGCAAGCCCGATTCGCCGGCGGTGCCGAAGGGCATGGCGCGCTTGCCGTTCGACCCGGCGGCCGCGCGCGCGTTGCTGCGCGACGCTGGCTACGGCCACGACCTCGGCAAGCCGCTGCGGCTCACCGTCGTCGCGCTGCAGGGCACCGATGTGTTGCGACGCATCGCCGATCTGTTCGAGCACGCCGCGGCCGAAGCCGGCATCGAACTCGACCTGCGTCGTCGCGACTACGTCGCGTTCATGCAGGAGAAGAAGGCCGGGGCCTGGCACGGCCTGCTGGTGCAGCAGTCGTTCCGGCCTTGGGGCGATCCGTGGGACCTGCTGCACGGGCGCGGCCTCGACAACGACAGCGGCTGGGCGGATGCGGAAGTCGATCGGCTGCTCGACGCCGCGCGCGCCGAGTTCGACGCGTCCGCGCGCGACGCGCTGTGGCGCGACGTGCATGCGCGCGTGCACGAGGCGCAACCGGCCGCGCTGCTCGTGCATCCGCTCGCCTGCGTGCTGCTCTCGCACGCGATCGAAGGCGCCACGACCGGGAGAACCGGCCTCGTGCTCGAGCGGGCGTTCGTCGCCGCGGGCCGCCAGCGCTACTGACGTGCTCATGGCGGTCGCCCGTTTGCTGCTTACGGTGGGCAGCGTGCAGGCCTCGGTGAGGTCGAACGGGGTTTGGACGCCCGGCCCCCTGCGTCGCTAGCGTAGTCGCCCCTCGCGGCCGAAGCCGCCGCTCCGCGAAGCCCTGCGGATCGGCCGGTCGCACCGTTGCTCCCATGCTGCGCCTGTTCCTGCTCGCTCTGCTCACTGCGCTGGCGCCCTGCCAGATCGTGCGTGTCGCCAACCTCACGGCGTCGCCGTTCCACGGCTGGAAGCGCACGACGATCGATGCGCTGCCGCCGCATCTCGTCGGTCAGGTCGGCAGCACGTTGTACGTCGTCGGGCGTCGCACCGGCGTCGACGTGCACGTCGTCGACCTGCGCGTCACGCTGCAGCCGTTCCAGGAAGTTGCGTTCGATCTGGCGACCGGCACCCCGATCGCCTGGTCGCGCGCGCCGTTGCCGGCCAACCCGATGACGCCGTTCGGCGGGTTGCCCACGATCGGTGGGGTGCCGCTCGCGCTGCTTGCCGTCGACGGCGACGGCGCCGGCTACACCTTCCATCTGCGCGCCCGCAAGCTGCCGCTGCTCGTCGTCGATCTGTGGTTCACGTGGTATCCGGACCAGCCTGGCTTCTGCCAGGGCGAGGTCGCGATGACCGCGAGCAACCCGACGATCCCGGACCTCGAGGTGATCGTGCCGCCGGGCATGGTGCTCGCGCTCGGGAACGCGCTCGTGCTGCCGCTCGGCAGCAGCGGCCCGGATCTGCTGCCATCGGGCCTGACGATGGCCGACGGGCAATCGCGGCTGCTGCCGGTGGCGTTCGTCTGGACCTCGCATCTGACGACGACAGTGGCGTGGCACAGCGCCGCTGCCGTGGCGAGCCTCGGCATCGGCGCGGTCGGCATCTCGCGCCTGCATGCCGACGGCAACCCGAGCTATCCGCCGGGGTTCTTGGCGCGCCCGTGGGCGGCGGCGCGCTGGCAGGCCGCGGTTGCGGGCCTGCACACGATGGATGGGCCGGTCTGCGGCCCCAACATCCTGAGTGCCGTCGCCGGACATCAGGAAGACCAGACCTTCGTGCGCGGCGAAGCGTTGCTCGCCGACGGCGTGGGCGCCGAGCACATCGCGTACCTGTGCGCCTTGAAGCTCGGCGGTCGGCCGTGCCACCACCTCGAAGAGAACGGCCGGCCACTCGACCTGCCGCTGCACGTCAATCCGCGCCTGGTCTTCTGGGACGGCCGCGCCCACTGGAGCCCGGTGGTCAGTCCCGACCGCCTCGGCAAGACCGGCATGCCGACCCTGACGCAGACCAAGGGCTGGTGGGGTCCGGACGTCGAGCACTGGTTGATGAACACGCTCGCGGCGGCCGTGCGCCTGACCGGCTCGCCGGCCTGCCAGTGGTTGCTGGCGCACCAGGCGCGCATCTACCTGCTGCAGTCGACGACGACGCCCGGGTTGGCCACGTCGGCGCCGTTCGCGTCGCGCGCGGTCGGCTGGGAGGGCATCCTCGCCGTGCATCTCTGGCGCGAGCTCGAGGACCGGGCGCTGGCCGCTTCGGTGAAAGTGCACTGGCAGGATCGCGTCACCACGATCATCCTGCCGGCCTACGGCAACCGCCCCGACGGTGTCTGGGACCCGCGTCTCGACGACCCGCGGTTCGGCAAGGGCTGGTGGTGGTCGCCGTGGCAACAGGCCGTCGGCGCCTACGGGCTCGACCTCGGCTGTGCCGTGCTCGGGCCGCCAGCCGGCCGCGCCGTTGCGCGTGCGGCGGCGACCACCGTGCTGCGGCGCTCGTTCGTGTTGCAGAACGGCGTCTGGCAGAACCACGCCGCCGTGGCGCTCGACGGGCGCTTCAACCCGAGCCCGATCTTCTACCTGTTCGGTACGCCGTTGGCCGTCGCGGTGGTGCTGCGCCACGACCCCCAGCACGCGGTTGCGAACGCGATCTGGAGCCAGATGCGCGGCGCGGCGACCAGCCCCGTGCAGTTCTCCTGGTTCGCGCCGGGGCTGTGATCGGGGTCGGAACCCGGACGGCAGCCGGCAAGCCGGAAAGAGATGGTGGAGAGTACGAGAGTCGAACTCGTGACCTCGACAATGCCATTGTCGCGCTCTACCAACTGAGCTAACTCCCCATCCCAGAACCGGCTGCATCCCTCCGTGCGCCGGCGGACCGGAACGCGAAGGGAGCGAAGGAAGGTAGCGACGGCCTGCGCAAGTGCAAGCACGTTCTGCACCGCGCCTCGCCGCGTCCCGAGGGGGAAAAAGTCTTCGCGCCGACCGCTGGTCGTGCGCCCTGCGGCGTGTTCCACTGCGTGCATCGAGCCGACGACCGCCTAGGTCACGGCCAGCGCTGTCGCGCCGGGACGACCGGCGAGCCTGGCCAGGGTCGTCGGCGCAACGGTCGCGGCGGGTCAGCGCCGCGTGAGGCGCACATGGTCAAGCAGGGTTCGTTCTTCCAACGGCTCAAGGAACGCTGGGGCTCGGGGTCGGGCGTGCGGGTCGAACGCGAGGCGATCGCGGGCGAGCCGACGCAGCGCGGCGAGGCCGACCGCGCCGTGGCGGCCCGCGTCGAGCCACCAGCGGTCGAAGCGCGCAGCAGCCGCAAGCTGTCGGATCGCGAAGAGGCGATGCTGGCGCTCGGCACGCATTTCCAGGAGCTCACGTCGCTGCTGCGCGGCTCCCACGCGCGCGTCGACGACCAGCTCGGCAAGCTGGTCGGCGCCACCAACGTGCTGGCGCAGTTGCCGGCGCTGTCGCAGCAGCAGCTCGACGCGCTGCGCAGCCTGTCGGTGCAGATGGAGCGCCAGAACGCGCTCGGCGAGCAGATGGCGACGACGATGACGCGCCTGCCGTCGCTGCTCGAGAACGTCGAGCAGGCGCTCGCGCGCGCGGCGGCGACCGACGAGCGCACGGCTGCGACCGTGCGCGACTTCCAGTCGACGATGGACCGCATCCACGCGTCGATGGGGCAGATGGTGCAGCACAGCGAGCAGCAGGCCCGCACGGCGCACACGCTCGCCGAGCGCCGGGACGGGGAGCTGAGGAACCTCGCCGAAGGCATGCAGCTCGCCCAGCAGCGCACGATGCACGAACTGCAGCGCACGACCGAGGAGAGCCTGCAGTCGCTGCGAACCACGCACGAGGACCAGAGCAACCGCCTGCAGCGCGTCGTGCAGGAGCACGCCGGCTGGAACCGCGCGGTGTTGTTCGGCGTGGCGCTGGTCGTGCTCGGCATCGCCGGGCTCGTCGTGCTCCAGTTGTTCCAGTGACGGTGGCGCGGCGCCTCTGGCTGGTGCGCCACGGCGAGACCACCGGCCAGTCGTCGATCCGCTTCCACGGCAGCAACGACGTGCCGCTGTCGGACGCGGGCCGCGCACAGATCCGGGCGCTGGCCCCGCTCCTGGCGGGCGTGTCGTTCGCGCGCGTGGTGCATTCGCCGCTGGTGCGCGCCGCCGAGTCGGCACGACTGCTCGCCACGATCTGCGACGTGCCGATGGCGCGCCTCGCCGCCGACGACCGGCTGCGGGAGATCTCGTTCGGTCGCTGCGAAGGCATGACCGAGGAAGAGATCGCTGCGGCGTTTCCGGAGTTCTGGCGGGACTACCGCGCGCGGACCGTCGACACCTTCCCCGGCGGCGAGAACCGCACGGCGTTCGCCGCGCGCGTGCGTGCGGCGATCCTCGAGCACGCGGCATCGGCATGGGCCGGCGACCTGCTGGTGGTCGCGCACCGCGGCACCGTTCGCCAGGCGCTGCGCGCGCTGCTCGGCGTGGCCCCGGGGCAGCACGATGCGTTCGGCGTCGAGCTCGCGAGCGTGTCGACGGTGCGCGACGAACCGCCCTGGCGGCTCGAGGCGCTCGGCCTGCTGCCGTGACGTTGCGGTGGACGGGTCGATGCGGGATCCTCTTCGCCCCGCGATGATCCACCCGACCCCGCGCCTGCGCTTCGCCCCGTCCCCGACCGGTCCGCTGCACCTCGGGGGCGCGCGCACGGCGATGTACAACTGGGCCGCGGCCCGCGCACTCGGCGGCACGTTCCTGCTGCGCATCGAGGACACCGACCAGGCGCGCAGCACCGAGGCCTCGCTGCAGATCATCCTCGCCGGCCTGCGTTGGCTCGGCATCGACTGGGACGAGGGGCCGGAGAAGGGCGGCGACTTCGGGCCGTACTTCCAGATGCAGCGACTGCATCTCTACCGGCAGGCCGCCGATCGGCTGCTCGCGCAGGGCCACGCCTACCGCTGCTACTGCACGCCCGACGAGATCGAAGCCGGTCGCAAGGAGCTCGAGGCGCAGAAGGCCGGGTTCAGCGGCTACAACCGCCGCTGCCGGTCGCTCACGGCCGAGCAGCGCGCCGCGTTCGAGGCGCAGGGTCGCAAGCCGAACCTGCGGTTCCGCATGCCGGAAGCGCGCGTGCTGCAGGTGCACGACCTGATCCGCGGCGACGTCGAGGTCAACACCAAGGAACTCGACGACTGGGTGATGCTGCGCGGGGACGGCGTGCCGCTCTACAACTTCGCCTGCGTCATCGACGACATCGGGATGAAGATCACGCACGTGGTGCGCGGCGAGGAGCACTTCCTCAACGGCATCAAGCAGCGCCTGCTGTTCGAGGCGCTCGGCGCCGAATGCCCGCTCTACGCGCACATCCCGCTGATCCTGAACAAGGACGGCAAGAAGCTGAGCAAGCGCGACGCCGACACCAACATGCTCGACTACCGCGACAAGGGCTTCCCGCCCGAGGCGGTGTTCAACTACATCGCGCTGCTCGGCTGGAGCTTCTCGGGCGACCGCGACGTGTTCACGCGCGAGGAGATGGTCGCGCGGTTCCAGATCCCGGACATCGGCAAGTCGGGCAGCAAGTTCGACGAGGAGAAGCTGCGGTGGATGTGCGGCGAGTACGTGCGGCGGTGGACGCCGGCGCAGTTCGTCGAGCGCGCGCGGCCGTGGCTGCAGGGGCACGTGCCCGAGGCGGTGTTCGCGTCGCACGGGCCGTGGCTGCGCAACGTGCTGGCCTGCTTCCAGGAGCGCATCGCGATCCTCGGCGAACTGCCGCCGAAGCTCGGCTGGTTGTTCGCCGCGCCGGCGATGGACGCCGCCGCCGCGCAGAACCTGACCAAAGACCCGGCCGCGAAGTCGTGGCTTACCGCCTACGCCACGCACCTCGCCGGCAGCAACCTGCCGCCGAGCTGGCCGGCGTCGCGCGCGGGCGCCGACGACGTCGTCGCGCTGCCGTCGAAGAAGGACGCGCCGGAAGTGGCGTGCGCGTTCTGGACGCCGTCGGCGATCGAGCGCGACTGCCGCGCGTTCGTCGAGAAGCTCGGCATCAAGTTCGGCAGCTTCGTGCACCCGGTGCGTGCGGCGCTGACGGGCACCGACAAGGGGCCAGGGCTGTTCGACGTGCTGTTCTTGCTCGGCAAGGACTCGTGCGTGCAGCGGCTCGGCGCTGCCGCGCGTTGACGGGAACCTCGAGCGGGGCGTCCTTCAGCGCCCAGGGCGTCCCAGTTCCAACCGGTTGTCCCGAGGCGTGGCGCGTCGCGCCGCTTCGAGCAAGGATCGCGCCTGCTGCGCGCTCTCGGCGCGTTCGGCGGCACGGTGCAGCCAGTCCGACCGCGTCACCGGCCAGACGCTCCAAGCGAGCACGCTCACGAACAGGGCCGCGGTCGCCAGCCGCCATTGCCTGAGCGCGGCCGATGGCGTTCCCGCCCGCAGCCACAGGAAGGTCACGGCGAACCCCGTCACGAGCCCGCCGATGTGCGCGGTGTTGCTGACGAACGGGATCGCGAAGCCGAGCACGAGGTTGACTGCGATCGTCCCGAGCAGCCGCCGCGGCCCCTCGAAGTCGAGGAACGCGAAGACGTGCCGCCCGGAGCGCATGTTCATCGCCACCGCCGCGCCCATCATGCCGAACAGCGCGCCTGAGCCGCCGACGACCGGTTGCCGCGGGTCGTAGATCAGACACACCGCGAGCGCCCCGCCGATCGCGGCCGTCGCATAGAGCGCCGCGAACCGCACGCTGCCGAGCGAGCGTTCGAGCGCGGGCCCGATCGTCCACAACGTCATCAGGTTGAACGCCAGGTGCAGCGGCCCGCCGTGCAGGAACGCATGCGCCAACAAGCGCCATGGCTCGCCGTCGGCCACCGCCATCGGCACGAGCCAGCCGAACTCGGCGAGTCGTTCGCCGAACTGCTCGTCGCCCGCGAACATGCCGGTGACGAAGGCCAGCGTGACGTAGGCGATCACGACCGTCAGCGTGACGGGGATGTCGTCGACTTCGCGCAGCACGTCCCTCACGCCGACCCGCCCTTGCCCCACAGGCGCACGCGCGCGAGCGCGCGGAACCAGTTTTCCTCGGCCGACAGCCGGACGGCCGGCGGAGCGGCAGCGGCCTGCAGGGCCGTGCGGGCGCCGTCGGGGTCGCCGGTGGCGACGAGCGCTTCGGCCAGCCAGAGCTGGCTGCGCGGGCCGCCGCCGTGCCGCCGGGCATGTTCGCGCAGCACGTCCACAGCGCCGCTGTCGCCGAGCAGGAACCGGGCGCGCCCGTGGTGCAGCAGCGCATCGCCGAACGCGTGGCCCGGGTCGAGCTGCTCGGCGTTGGCGCACGCGGTGGCCGCCGCCCGCCACTCGTGCTGCGCGAACAAGACGAGTCCGAACTGGTGCCAGGCGCTGGCGATCGTCGGATCGAGTTCGACGGCGCGTGCGAAGTGCAGCAACGCTTGGCCGTGCTGCCGGCGCAGGCGGAACAGGCGGCCGACCTCGGCGTGGCGCGACGCCGTTTCGAAGTGGCGCAGTTCGCCCAGCGCCTTCACCAGCGGCGCCTGGTCCATCGTGAGGCTCGTCCACATCCGGGCGGTGCCGCGGCGCACGAACGCGAGCGCTGGCGGGAACACGAGGCACGCGACGATGCCCACCAGCGCCAGCGACCACGCGGCGAACCACGCGGCGGCTCCGGTGTGCTGCGCCACGGCGACGGCGAGTTCCGGGTCGCTGGCGTGCAGCAGCCACAACACGATGGGCCACGCCGCGAACGCCCACACGAGTGCCAGCGGCCCCACGTTCAGCAGCCGCGTGCCGACACCCGAACGGGGCGCCATCAGCGGCCGTCGGCCCGCGTGAAGGTGCCGCGGTCCTTGTCCTTCACCACGCCGGGGAACTGCAGCACCTGGTTGTGCATGCACACGTAGACGCCGGGCGCCACCAACTGCACCGCGAGCAGCGCTTCGGTCAGGTTCTGCAGCGCGTCGGTGTTGCGCATCACGTACGGCCGCATCGCGCCGGTCAGCACCACCGGCACACGCACGGTGCCGTGCATGGTGACGATGCGTTCCCCGGACACGGCCAGGCGGTCGGTGCCGTGCACGATCACGACTCCGTCGTGGGCCTCGGCCATCGTGCCGGCCGTTCGCGCGATCAGGTCGTGGTCGGCGGCCGTCATCTGCAGGCTGTCCTTGTTCATCAACGGCACGCGCACGATCTCGATGCCCTGCAGCTGCAGGCTCGCCAGCATCACGTCGAGCACGCTGGTGCGGTTGTCGAGCACACCCTGCAACTCGTCGTAGGTCTTCTCGATCGTGCCGCCGGTCGAGATCAGGGCGATGCGCTTCTTGGCAGTCACGACCCCAGCATCGCGCAACGGCGCGCCGGCGGCCAGAGGTCAGTGGAGCGCGGCCGACGGCCTCGCTACAACCGCGGCCCCGTGTCGTCGCCCGTACTGCTCCGTTTGCCCGACGAGCGCGCGCTCGCGCAGATGTTCGAGCTGCGCTACGGCCGCGGGGAGGCGCTCGGCTGGGGTTCGGCGCTGCGCGCCAGCCACGGCTACTACACGCCCGACGACGTCTACGAGGCGTTCCTCGCCGGCATCGTGGCGCCGGGCATGCACTGGCTCGACGTCGGCTGCGGACGGCACCTGTTCCCCAGCAACGAACGTCTGGCCGCGACCCTGTCGCGCCGCTGTGCCCGGCTCGTCGGCGTCGATCCGGATCCGACGCTGCAGGAGAACCCGTGGGTGCACGAGAAGGTCGCGCTGGGCATCGACGCCTACGACGGGGGCGGCAGCTTCGACCTCGTCACGCTGCGCATGGTGGCCGAGCACATCGCCGACCCCGAAGCCTGCGTGCGCGGCATGCATCGGGCGCTGCGGCCGGGCGGGCTCGCGGTCGTCTACACCGTGTTCGCCGGTTCGCCGGTGCCGCTGCTGACGCGGCTGGCGCCGATGGGCCTGCGCCATCGCGTGAAGTGGTGGCTGTGGCGCACCGCACCGAAGGACACGTTCCCGACCTGCTTCAAGATGAACACGCGCGGGGCGCTGCAGCGGCTGTTCGCCGGCGTCGGCATGCGCGAGGCGGCGTTCCTGCGGCTGGACGACTGCCGCACGTTCGCGCGGTTCCGGTCGCTCGCCGAGGGCGAACTGCTGCTGCTGCGGGCCTGCCGCGCGCTCGGCGTTCCGTACCCCGAGCACTGCCTGCTCGGCGTCTACCGCCGCGAGTGACTCAGCGCCGGCGGTTGGGCGCCGACGGCGCCAACTCGCGCAGCAGGATGTCGACGCGGCCGCCCTGGCTCGTCTGCCGCTCGATCTCGAACATGCCCGTCGCCTCGACCAGGCTGCTGAGCTTGCCGTAGCCGTAGCTGCGTGGATCGAAGTCCGGCTGCTGCGACATGATCTTGGCGCCGACGGTGCCGAGGTTGGCCCAGCCGTCGTCGTCCTCGCTCGCCTCCACGGCCCAGCGCAGCAGGTCGACGAGCTTGCGGTCGTGCTTGAGCTCGCTGGCCGACTTCTTCGGCTCCTTCTCCCGTTCCGGCGCGGCCCCACGCAGGATGTCGGTGTGGACGAAGCGGTCGCACGCGGTCACGAACGCGCGCGGCGTCTTGCGTTCGCCGAAGCCGATCACCATCAGGCCCTCTTCGCGAATGCGCGAGGCGAGGCGCGTGAAGTCGCTGTCGCTGCTGACGAGGCAGAAGCCGTCGAGCCGCGCGCGGAACAGCAGGTCCATCGCGTCGATGATCAAGGCGCTGTCGGTCGCGTTCTTGCCGACCGTGTAGCGGAACTGCTGGATCGGCTGGATCGCGTGTTCGAGCAGCTGGTCCTTCCACGACTTCAGGTTCGGCAGCGTCCAGTCGCCGTAGATGCGCTTCACCATCGCGACGCCGTAGTTGGCGACCTCGGCGAGCAGGCCTTCGAGCGCCTGGGCCGAGACGTTGTCGGCATCGATGAGAACGGCGAAGCGGCGCTGCGGAGTGGTCGGTTCCATGCGAGGCGAACGGTAGCGCGAAGGTCGGCCAGATCGAGGATCCGCGTACGCCTCAGGGGCTGCGGCAGGTCTGCCGGGCAACTGAGGAAGGGCAGCGAATGGCGCGACTTGCGCGCGATTCGTGCGCCGCCGTGGGGCGATCGTGACTGGCACGGCCATGCGTGCGGAGGGCTGCGATCAGGGCGGAGCCGCCGACCGCGGGGCAAGCTGCGCTGCAGTGCGTGCGGCTTCACAACTCCTGGGTGATTGGCGAATGGGGAGGAGGTCGTGCAACTGCGCCATGCGCGCCCCAGGGCAGGCGCCGGTGCCTAGTTGGACTCGTAGCTGCGCTGGATCAGCGGGACCGCTTTCTTGAGGTCGGCACTCGTGCGGATCGTGATCTCCAGGTCGCCGGTGCCGTAGTGCCCAATCTCGCTCACGTCTCGCGTGAAGCCCTTCTCCAACGTGATCGTGCTGGGATCGACCTTCACGAAGCAGGACAGGCACTTCTTGTTCGGATGCACTTCGAGGCAGGCAAAGTTCTTGATGCGCTTGTACGCGAAGTAGAACTTGAGTTCGCGCTTCTGGACATCGTCACCAAGCGCCAGAAGGAAGGCGTCGGTCTCACCGAGCAGGTCGAGCAACGGTCCTTCCAACTGATCGACGGTCTGCTCGATGTGCTTGTAGCTCGTGGCGTCCGGTCGGTTGGTGCCCTGTGGCTTGCGTGTGCCCGTGGATGCGCCTGGCGTGGTGACGTTAACGAGTTCCAGCAACAGAAGGTCGTCGCCGAAACGGCGGTAGCGCAGCAACTCGATGTAGCGATCGACCTGCTTCACAGCGTGCTCGTCGTAACGAGTGAAGTCTCCGGCTATGCAAAGAAGGCGCGGCGAGGTCCAGTCGATCGCCTCCGCCGCCTTCTTGTTGACCTTGTCCATCACCAGCAGCTTGAAGTCGGCCTGATGGTCGAGAAGCCAGTCCAAGTAGAAGAGCCCTTGGTTGATGACGTTCTCGTTCGAGGCGCGCTTGTATTCGATGATGACCGGACACCCGTCCTCGTCGATGCCGAGTGTGTCGATACGCCCGCCGTGCTGCCGCCCCGTCGAGAACTCGGACGCCAGCAGCGTCACGCCAAGGCAGGCTTCGAGGTTCTGCTCCAGCAGGGTCTGCAGCGACTTCTCCAGCGCCACTGCCGTGCCCTGCAGTTCTTCGACGTTGGTCTTCTTGATGCGGAACAGCTTGATGTCGCCCATGGGTTGAGCAGGCGTTGAGATGGGGAACAGCGGCAGCGGCGAAGGCAGAGAGAGTAGTACGCGCGGTAGTGAGTCGCGCCTTCAAACTCCTCGGCTACGGATACTTGACGCTTAGGGGCGAGAGCAAGTGCGCCAGACGATGGCGGACTACGAAGGCCGAAGGTGCGCGACGGACGACGACGGATGGGTGCGGCACGGCAACGAGAACTGAGGCACCGCGACTTGGGCGTGAGGCCGACGAGTGCCACCGGCCGTGCGGCCGGATCGTGCCGCGGATGCCCGCACGCTTTGTCCAGCGCCGTAGCCGCTGCCGCACCGTCTCACCCTTCATCCGGCCGACGTTCCTTCCGGCTGTTGCGCCGAGGTCGCAGCCGCGGGTCGGGTGCCGACATGCTCGCCGCGCAGCACGCCCCCGAGGCGGTCGTGGTCGACGATCCCCGAGGCGATGGCGACGAATCCGGGGACGGCGACGCAACTGGGCCGAACTTGCACGCCTGCTCGCCGCGGGCTAGACCGGGGAGCGTTCACCGCGGTGCCGCTGCTTGCGGGTTCCGTGGTGACGAACCTGGTGACGTAGCCCGTCACCGGCGTCGATTCTGCAGTGTGGTTCGCATCGCACGTGCCTGTTGGTAGCTGCTTCCAGGCGACTGCGGCGCGCGCCGAAGTGGCCAACGATGCAGTTCCAGGACTACTACACGACCCTCGGCGTCGCGCGCGGCGCCAGCGCTGACGAGATCAAGCGCGCGTACCGCCGCCTCGCCAAGGAGTGGCATCCCGACCGCCATCCGCCGGCGAAGCGCGCGCAGGTGGAGACGAAGTTCAAGGCGATCGCCGAGGCGCACGAGGTGCTGAGCGATCCCGAGAAGCGCAAGCGGTACGACTCGCTCGGCGAGCACTGGCGCCACGGGCAGGACTTCCAAGCGCCGCCGGGCGGCGGCGGCTTCCGGAACGTGAGCCCCGAGGAGTTCGCGCGCATGTTCGGCGGGGCCCGCGGTGGTGGTGGTGGTGGCGGCGGCTTCTCCGACTTCTTCTCGCAGATGTTCGGCGACATGTTCGCCGGTGGTGGAGCGGGGCCGCGTGGCGACGGGCGGGCGCGGCGGAGCACCAGCGCGCGCGGCGAGGACGCGGAGGCCGAGATCGAACTCGGCGTCGGCGAGGCGCTGCTCGGCGGCAAGCGCACGTTCACGCTCGGCGTCCAGGTGCCGTGCGAGCCGTGCGACGGTGCGGGCCGCATCGGCCCACGCACGTGCCCGACCTGCGGCGGGCTCGGCACGTCGCGCCGCGAGAAGTCCGTCGACCTCCAGATCCCGAAGGACGCGCGCGACGGCCAGGTGCTGCGCCTGCGCGGGCTCGGCGAGGCGGGCGACGGGGGTGCTGGCGATCTGTTGCTGACCCTGCGGCTCGTCGCCGACGACGTCTGGCGGCTGCGCGGCGACGACGCCGAGGCCGACATCGTGGTGGCGCCGTGGGACGTGCTCGAAGGCACCACGGTGGAGGTGGCGGTGCCGGGCGGCGTCGCCACGGCGCGCATTCCCGCCGGCACGAAGCCCGGCCAGAAGCTGCGCCTGCGTGGCCAGGGCCTCGCCCGGGCCGACGGCTCGCGCGGCGACCTGCTGCTGGTCGTGCGGCTCGGCCTGCCCGAGACGCTGACGGCCCGGCAGCAGGAACTGCTGCGCGAACTCGGCGCCGGTGCCGGCCGCGTGCGCGGCGGTGCCGGGCGATGAGCGAGGTCGGCGTCGACTTCCTCGGCGTGTTCGCCGTGGTCACGCGCGGCGACTCCACGCTGTTCGTCGCCAACGACCGCACGATCGGCGGCGTCCCGGTGCGCGCCTGGGACCTGCCCGGCGGCCGGGTCGAATCCCGCGAACTGCTCCACGAGGCGTTGGCGCGCGAGCTGCGCGAGGAGACCGGCCTTGTCGTCGTCGGCGCTCCGCGCTTTCTGTTCGTGCAGGAAGGGCTGCGCCGTCGTCGCGGCGTGCCGTCGCACGCGTGGCGGTCGTTCTTCTTCGCCGTCGACGTCGCGCCGGGTGAGCCGCGAGCCGGCCACGAAGTGCATGCCGTGCGTTGGCTCGATCGTTCGGCGATGGGCGGGGAGCTGACGGCGCCGTACCACGACAGCTTCCGCCGGTGGCTCGAGGCCGGGGGCACGTTCTTCCGCAGCGAGTGGGCGGACTGACCGGCGGTCGGCGCGCAGATTTTCCGCTGGAATGCAACCGATGGGCAGGCACGTGCCCCATTGCGTTCGTGCTCACCCTGGTGCTCGCGGCGCTGGCGACGGCGACCTCTCCCGCCCTGCTGGTCGTGCCGCTCGACGGCCGGCCGGTGCGCTTGGGCGTGCCGTTGCCGGCGTCGGCGGTTGCGACCGGCTTGCGGCTCGAGGGGCGCGGCACCCTGCAGTGGCGGCGGCTGCCGATCGGGGCGCCCGACGCGGATCCGGTGTGGGTCGAACTCGCGATCGTCGGCCCTCCGGGCACCGTGCGCGTGTGCCCCGGTGGCGATGGTCCGTGCGCGGACGGCAATGGCCCGGCCTGTGTTCGCGAAGAACAACTGCGCGACCTGCCGCACGGGAGTGAGCACGTGGTGCGCTGGCGCTGGCGCGACGGCACCCTCGACGAGCGCACGCGCACCACGTTCACCGTGGCGACGACGATCGGCGACGAGACGTTCGCCGTCGGCGAAGCGCTCACCGTGCAGACGCCCGGGTGCGACGAGCGTGCCGCTGTGCTGTGCCGATTGCCGCGCGGCTACTTCGCGACGATCGGCCTGCTCCCCGAACGCCGCGGAGGTGGGGCCACGACCGAGACGCTGCGCGCGCACGTGCAGCGGCTGCTGCCGCGGCTGCAGGAACTGCCCGGCGTGCGCGGGGCCGGCGACTACGGCCGCTCGGGCGGCGTCGTGACCAACCTCGAGTACGACACCACGCTCGCGCTGCTGCGCGCGGCGTTGGCGCTCGGCGACGTTCCCGCGCTGCAGCGGGCGCAACGGGCCGCGCGGCACCTGCGCGACCGCGACCTCGACGTCGTCACGGGGCTGGCGTTCCCGCACGGGCCGGGCCACCGCGGCGGGCGTGCGGATCCTGGCCACACCTGGCTGCGAGGGCTACTGCACGTCGGGCTGCTGACCGCGGACGACGGCCACCTGCAGGCGGCTCGGAACCTGGCGCACGCCATCGTCGCGTCCCCTCCGCTCGGCAGCGGCGAAGCGGAGCGCCTGCGCGACTACGCTTGGCCGCTGGCCGAACTCGAGGCGTTGCTGGAGGTCGCCCCCGAACCCCCGCTCGCGCGCGCCGCGGATCGCTACGCGCGTTCGATCGCACGCCGCTTCGACGCGGTCGCGAACACCTGGCGCTTCGGCGAGGGCGAAGTCGGCGGCGGCGTCTACTTCGAACGGGGCTGGCTCACGGCCGGGATCCTGCTGCCGGCCTTGCGCGCGCACCTGGCGCGGCGCACCGATCCGCAGCTCGCCGACCAGGTCGCCGCGGCGACGGCCGCGCTGCTCGCGCGCATCGGCAGCAACGGCCAGGGCCTGCCAACGCACTGGCGCCTCGCGCGCGGCGTGGTGTTCGCCGAGCACCGCGAGGAAGGCACGGCCGAGGCGGCCTGCCTGCTCGATGCGCTGCCGGTGAACGACCTGCAGCGGCTGCTGCGGCGCAGCACCGTGCGTGCGGCCGTGCGCGAGTTCCCGAGTCCGGACGACCCGGACCTGCCGACCCAGTGGTCGCTGCTCGCGCGGTGCGACTGGCTGTGGCGCTGATCCGCGATCAGCGTTGACGGCGGATCTCGAGCGTCGCGACCATCTCCTCGTCGCCGCGCAGGATGCCGAGCCGCACGCTCGCTTCGCGCGTGCCACCGACGAACTGCGCCAAGTCGCGCAACGAGGTGATCGGCACTTCGCGTTCGCCAAAGCCCCGCCGCACGATCGCCGACAGCACGACGTCGCCGCCCTGCAGGCCGATGGTCTCGGCGGGCGCGCCCGGCTGCAGGTCGCGGATGCGCACGACCGCGGGGAACAGCTGCACGCGCCGCATGCCGGAGTCGCGGTAGAAGGCGAGCGTTGCGCGCCGAAGCAGTTCTTCGTCGGCTGCGGCGGTCACCTCCTCGGCGACGACACCGAGCGCGCTGTAGACGGAGCCGTGGTCGCGGCTCAGCGGTACCGGCAGCAGGTCGATGTCGCGCGCGCCGCGGCGGATGCGCATCGCGAACGGCTTGTTGGCGGCGGCCTGGAAGAAGTGGCGCAGGTAGTCGAGCGAACTGCGGACGTCGCGGTCGCCAAGGCGCAGCAACTGGTCACCGACCTCGATGCCGGCGAGCGCGGCCGGGCTGCGCGGCAGCACGCGGGCAACCGTCACCGCGCCGTCGCGGTCGGCGACTTCGAGACCGAGCCACAGATCGCTGCCGCCCGAGCCGAAGCCCGTGCTCTGCAGCAACTCGCGGTCGAACTCGCTGCGCACCGTGTCCATCGGGATCGCGAAGCCGATGTTCTCGGCACCCATCGCCATCGCGTTGTTGATGCCGACGAGTCGTCCCGTGATGTCGAGCAGCGCCCCGCCGCTGTTGCCCTGGTTGATCGCGGCGTCGGTCTGCAGCAGGCCCGTGTACTCGCGGAGATCGCCGTCGGGCGCGCGCACACGGATCGAGCGATCGATCGCCGACAGCACCCCGCGGGTGACGGTGTTGGAGTGTCCCTGCGGGTTGCCGATCGCGATCAGCGTCTCGCCGATCATCAGGTCGCCGGAGCGACCGATCTCGATCGGCTTGACCTTCTCGTCGCCGCCGAGCTTCATCTGCAGGAGTGCCAGGTCGCGACGCGCCGACGACGACAGCACCTGCGCCGAACGCGAGCGGCCGTCGCGGAGCTTGAGCTGTACGTCGGGGGTGGTGCCGCGGTTGGTTCCGAGCAGGACCGGCGCCACGACGTGCCAGTTGGTGATGACGAGCCCGGACTCGTCGAGGATGACGCCCGAGCCCTGGCCTTCGGTGACGGCCTCGCCGTTGGCCAGGTGCTGTTGCAGGTAGATGCTGACCACCGAGTCGGCGGCGCGTTGCACGGCGCGCACCTCGGGGGTGAGCCGCAGGTCGCGTTCGCTCGGGTCGGGCTCGACGACCTGCAGCGGCGAACTGCGGCCGACCAGCGAGCCGGGGGACTGCGCGCAGGCTATCGATGCGAAGGCGAGCAGCGGAAGCACGGACCAGCAGCGGGGATGGCGCATGGCGGAACAGGACGGGCGAGCCGCGCGAACGCTCCCGTGGGTGGAAGCTGGCGGTCGCGTTCGGCGGGCCGGCCGGGCACGATAGCGGCCATGCTGCTGCGCTTCGCCGCCGAAGTGCCGTTGCGCTGGGTCGATGTCGACAGCGCCGGCGTGGTCAACAACGCGTGCTACCTCAGCCTGATGGAGCAGGCGCGTTTCCTCTACTTCCAGCACCTCGGCCTGCTCGCCGATGCCAGGGTGCCGTTCGTGCTCGCCGAGACCAACGTGAAGTTCCTGCGGCCGGGGCGGCTCGGCATGAAGGTCGAGGTCGCGACCGGCGTGCGCGAACTCGGTACCTCGAGCTTCCGCATGGACTACGAGGTGCGATCGGGGGACCACGTGCTGGCGACGGCGACGGCGGCCCTGGTGTTCGTCGACGAGACGATGCGGCCGCTGCCGATGCCCGGCCGTTGGCGCGCGACGATCGCGCAGTTCGAGGAACTGAAGCCGTAGACCGGCCGACGATCTGGCGGCGCACTCCCGCCGGCACGCGACTGCAGGTTGGCGCCAACACGCGCCCGCTCGCCGCAGTATGGTGCCTCGCGATGGGCGTTCTCCGCGCGCGTGTGGTCCCGCTGCTCCTCGGTGGCCTGCTGGTCGGTGGCCTCGCCGCGGCCCAGGAGGACCCGGAGGGCTTCGTGGCGCTGCTGCAGACGGCGCAGAAGCAACTGCAGCGGGGCCAGTGGTCGAGTGCGGAGTCCGGCTTCGACGAACTGCTCGAGGCGCTGCTCGAGGCCGGCGACCAGGCTCCACCGGGCCTCGCGGCCGACGCGCAGCATGGTCTCTGGACGATCGCGTTCCGGCGTGGTCGTTACGAGGCGGTGCGCGACGAGACGGCCGCGGCGATCTCCCGCCCGGGCGCCGACCGCCGCATCGTGTTGCTGCACGCCGCGGCGCTGCGGCGGCTGGGCGAGTACGCGGAGTCGCGGCGTCGGCTCGAGGCGCTCGTCGCCCAGGACGCGGGGGATCTCGAGGCCCGCCACCTGCTCGGCGAGGCGTTCGCGGCCGACGGCCTGCGCACGGCGGCCGCCGGCATCTGGCAGCAGAACGCCGACGCCACGGCCCGCGACGCGACGATGCTCGCGTTCCAGGGGCGTTCGCTGGCGGCGCTCGGCGGCCGCCAACGGCTCGAAGCGGCGAGTCGCGCGCTGGTCGCGAGCCTGCAGCAGGGCACGGATCGGCCCGAGGCGCGCACGACGCTCGGCCTCGTCAGGTTCGCCGCGTACGGCGAGGCGGCCGGGTTCGAGAGCGGCGAGAAGGACTGCGCCAAGGTGCTCGAGCAGTTCATCGACGACGAAGAGGCACTGCTGGCGATGTACCGGATCCGCAGCGCCAACATGGCGCTCGACGCCGGCAAGACCGAGCGCTTCCTCGAGCGCGCGCTCGAACGCAACGAACGCTGCGTGCCGGCGATGGTGCAGCGGGCGGCGAACGTGCTCGACGATCGGCGTTACCGCGACGCCGCGCGGCTGCTGGATGCGGCCCTGGTCGTCGACCCGAACGACCGCATCGCGTTGTGCCACCGCGCTGCCGCCGCCTGGCTGATGCACGACGATGCCGCCTACGTCGGTTACCGGCAGCGCGCGCTCGCCGGCGATCCGGACTGGCACGAGTGCGACCGCATCCTCGCCGAGCACCTCGCGGCGCTGTACCGGTTCGCCGACGCGCTGCCGTTCTTCGCGGCCGCGAACGCGGCGGCGCCCGACGACATCCCGACGCTGCACGGCATGGCCAAGGCGCTCATCTACACCGGCGATGGCCGGTCGGCGAAGGAACTGCTCGATCGCAGCAAGCGGCTCGCCGCTGGACTGGTCGATCCGTGGCGCGACAACGCCCTGCTCGTGCAGAAGAAGCTCGACGAGCGCTACACGATCGTCGAACAGGACGCCTTCACCTTCCAGGTGCACCGTCAGGACGCCGACGTCCTGCAGCGCTACCTGCTGCCGATCCACCTCGAAGCCGCGCAGGTGCTCGGGGCGAAGTACGCGTGGCACCCGGAGGGCCGCACCAAGGTCGAGGTGCTCCAGAACTGGGACGACTTCTCGGTGCGCACGATCGGCTTCACGGGCTTCACCGCGCTCGGCGCGTGCTTCGGCCGGCTGATCACGTTGGTGTCGCCGGTCGACAACGACGTGCGGCGGCAGGAATTCATGTGGGAGGCGACGGCGTGGCACGAGTACGCGCACGTGCTGACGCTCGGCGTGAGCAAGCACCGCGTGCCGCGCTGGCTGACCGAAGGCTTCTCGGTCTACGAGGAGAAGGCGCGCGATCCGTCGTGGGAGCGCGGCATGGACCGCGAACTGTTCGACGCGTTCCACAACCAGGACATCCCGCCGGTGCACTTGTTGAACCGGCTGTTCCGCGGGCCGCGCATCCTGTTCGGCTACTACCAGGGCGGGTTGATCGTGGAGTGGATCGAGCGGCACCACGGGTTCGCCAAGGCGCTGGCGCTGTTGCGCGCGTTCGGCGAGGACCTCGACACCGAGGAAGCGTTTCGCACGGCACTGGGCATGCCGTCGCGCGAGTTCGACAAGCAGTTTCTCGACTGGGTCGAGCGCGAGAAGTTGCGCGGCATGCGGCTGGTGAAGCGACCCGACGCCGCGGCGATGCAGCGGCTGTCGCTGCGTGCCGCGCAGGACCGGACGAACCTGCAGGCGCGCGTCGACCTGGCGTGGGGGTGCGTGCAGAACGACAACCCGGTCGACGCGGGCCGCTGGCTTGCCGAGGTGCTGCGCGCGGACCCCGACCACGGCCAGGCGTTGCTGGTGCGCGCGGCGATGCTGGCGCGACGCAAGGAGCTGGCCGAGGCGATCGATTGCTGGCGGCGCGGCTTCGCGAGCGGCGCCGACGATTTCGACTCGCGCATCGCCTACGGCCGCGCGCTCCAGGCCGCTGGCGACACCGACGGCGCCATCGAGCAATGGCAGCGGGCGAAGGCGTGCTGGCCGGGATGCACCGAGCAGGATTCGGCACCGGAGCTGCTGCTCGCGTCGTTGCACCGGAGCCGCGGCGACGACACCTCCGCCCAGATGGAGATGAAGGCGTACTGCCGGCGGTCGGCGCGCGCCTTCTGGCCGCGGTACGAGCTCGCCGAGTTCGAGCGGCAGTCCGGCAACCGCAACGAGCAGGTGCGGTACCTGACCGAGTGCAACCGCATCGACCCGTTCTACCGCGAGCTGCACGTCCGGCTCGGCGAGGCCTACGAGGCGCTCGGCAAGCCGGTGCAGGCAGCGGGTGAGTTCGAGGTCGCCGCCGCGGTCCTGCCGGCGTTCGACCGCCGCTACCTGCAGCGTGGCACGACGCGTCCGGCCGACGATGCGCCCGAGGAGCGCGAGGAACGCGGCGCGCTGTGGCTGCGTGCGGCCAAACTGCGGCACGGCGCGGGCGACCAGGAGCTGGCGCGCGAACTGCTCGCGCGCATCGCCCGGGAAGCCCCCGGCACCGACGCGGCGGACTCCGCCCAGGCGTTGCTCGAGCAGTGGCGAGGCGGCTGAGCGCTCGCTAGCGTTTGCTCCCCGACCTGCGGTCGGCCACTCGACGAACGTCATGCTGCCCGAGCTCGAGGAAAGCTGGAAGCGCGTGCAAGACCGGCTGCGCGAACGCGCCGGCGCTCAGGCGCATGCGGCGTGGCTCGCCGAGCTGCGTCCGGTGCTGCTCGAACGCGGCACGGTGTGGCTCGAAGCCTCGTCGCGTCTCGCCGCCGATCGTGTGCGCGCGATGTTCCGACCGCTGCTGCAGGAAGTGCTGTCGGCCGATTTCGGCGTCGACCTCGCCGTCGAACTGCAGGCGCGCACCGCCGTGCGTTCCGATGCGCTCGAGGTGTCGCCGCAACACCCCGTCATCGACGACAGCAACCGCACGGCGTGGCTGGTCCTGAAGAGCCTCGGTCGTGGTCGGCCGCTGCCGAGCAACCTGTTCTTCTTCCATGGGCCCAGCGGTGTCGGCAAGACGTTCCTGCTGCGCTGGTGGCGCGAGCAGCTGCCACGCGGCACGACGGTCGCGTGGTTCGAGCTGCCGGCGCTGCTGAAGGCCTTCCAGAACGCCCACGAAGAGAAGCGGGTCGATTCGCTGCAGCAGGAGCTGTGCCGGCCGGTGCCGCTCGTGCTGGACGAGTTCCATCGCATCGCGGGCAAGCCCAAGCTCCAGCAGTTCATCGCCGGCGTGATGCGCGCACGGGAGTCGGTGCCGGCGCCGACCCTGCTGGCGTCGCGATGGCACCCGGGCGACGTGCGCGACCTCGACGCGTCGCTGCGCAGCGCCTGCCTCGCCGGCTTCGTCGCTGCGATCGAGCGGCCGGGGCCGATGGCGCGCCTGCGCTACCTGCGCGCGCTCGAAGGTGCACCGTCGCGCAACGGCCGCGCCAGCCAGGTCGAGGCGCTCGCTCAGGAGGGCGTCGGCAGCTACCCGGAACTGCGGGCTTTGTGGGCGCAGCGCCGCGGGGCTTCGTTGCCGCCGAAGTACCTCGAGCTGATCGACCCGGCGCGGGTGTTCGCGCGGCTGCGCGACCGCGTCGCCGCCGCGTGCGGCGTCGAGGCCGGCGCCCTCGCCGCCAAGGGCCAGGGACGCGCGATCAGTCGCGCGCGCAAGGTGCTCGCCTGGCTGTGCCAGCAGCAGGGGCTGTCCGGTGGTGAGATCGGCCGGTTCCTCGGCGGCCGCACGCGCGCCGCGGTGAGCTACATGTGCCTGTCGCTGCAGGACGAACTGGCGAAGTCGCCCGAACTGCGCGCACTGGTGCAGGAGCTGGTGTGAGTTGCTACGTGCAGATCGACGGCCCCGACGGCTGCGGCAAGAGCAGTCAGGCGACGGCGCTGTGCGAGTGGCTGGCCGCGAACGGGCGCCGGGCGCTGCACGTGCGTGAACCCGGATCGACGCCCGTCGGCGAGGCGCTGCGGCGACTGCTGCTCGCGCCGGCGACGGGCGAGTTGCTGCCGCTGACCGAGGCGCTGCTGTTCTCGGCGGCGCGCGCCGAACTCGTGCGCCAGCAGATCGCCCCGGCCCTGCAGCGTGGCGAGGTCGTCGTCGCCGAGCGTGGCTACCTGTCGACGCTCGTCTACCAGGCGCTGGCGAGCACGCCGGGCTTGCCGACGGCCTGGGTGTTCGAACTGTCGCGCGCGGTGCACGGCCCGCACCTGCCGGATGCCGTGTTCGTGCTCGATGTGCCGCCGGCGGTGTCGGCGGCGCGGCGGGCGGATCGCGCCGACGATCGCATCGAAGCACGTGCGGCGGACTACCACGAACGGGTGCGCGCCGGGTTCCTGCGCGCCTGCGAGCTCGAACCACGAGCGCAGCGCGTCGACGGCAGTCGCCCGTTCGCCGTGGTGCAAGCCGATCTGCGCGAACGGCTCGGAGCGCTCGGGCGATGACGCCGGCCTGGCGGCGCGAGGGCCGCGGCACCCGGACCGAGGAGGCCGGGCCGAGCGAGCGCCCACGCCTGCAGCCGCCGATCGGCCAAGGCGACGCGCTGACCGCGTGGCTGCGGCTCGCCCGGGCTGGCACGCTGCCGCACGGGCTGTTGGTGGAGGGACCACGAGGCAGCGGCAAGTCGACGGTGCTCGCCTGGTTCGCCGCCGCGCTGCTGTGTCCGTCGGAGCTCGACGTCGACGGGCCGTGCGGCGTGTGCTCGGTGTGCCGCCGCGTCGCCAGCCGTTCGCATCCCGACCTGCTGGTGATCGACCGCGCGCAGAACGCTGCCGACAAGGAGGCGTGGGGGAAGCTGAAGAGCTTCTACGTGATCAAGATCGACCAGGTGCGAATGGCGCAGACGGCGTTGCAGCAACACGCCGTCGAAGGTGGGGCGCGCGTGTTGGTGATCGAAGACGCCGACTGCCTCGAGGAAGAAGGACAGAACGCGCTGCTCAAGACGCTCGAGGAGCCGGGCGCGCGCACCTGGCTGCTGCTCGAGGCGGCAAATCCCGACCACCTGCTGCCGACCGTGCGTTCGCGCGTGCAGCGGTTCCGGACGCGTCCGCTCGGCCGCGACGCGCTCCAACGCGAACTTGCGACACGGCTGCCGCAGAATTCCGATCGCTTCGCGCGCGCGATCGAACACGCCGACGGCTCGCTCGGCGAAGCGCTCGACGCGTGCACCGAACGCGCGGTACAGATCCATGATCTCGTGCAGGCGATGCTGGCGCGCCCCGACAGGTTGCGTCCGGTCGCAACGGTGCAGGCGGTGTTGACCGGGCACACCGAGCTCTGGCAGAGACTCGAGGCGGCGCGGACGTTCTTGCGCGTGCTGCGCCGCAGCCTGTGTCGGCAGTTGCACGGCCTTGCGGGCGATGGCACAGCCACCTACCCTGCCCTGCGCGCTGAACCATGGACGACGTGGCTCGAACGAACCATCGCCGCGGAGCAGGATCTCGATCTGCTGATCCCGCCCGAGCAGGCGCTGACGGCGTGCCTCGTCGCATTCACGGTCGGCTGAGCCGTCGCCACGCGGGGATCGTGGCAAGACGGTGGTGGGCAGGTCGGACGGCGGCGAGCGGTCACTCGCCGGCGTTCAAGGGCGGTTCCGGAAGTGTCGATACCGGCGTTGCTGCGACGCCGCTTCGTCTCCTGAGGAACCGTGTCGATGGCTGCTGCTGAACAGGACCTTCTCGAAGACAAGATCCAGAACGTGAGGAAGCGCGACCGGCGCTTCTCGCGGCACGCCTACTACTTCGTGCTCGACGCGCTCGACTGGACGATGTCCGAGCTCGGCCGCGAAGCGCTGACGGGCGAGGAGCGACACGTCGGCGGCCGCGAACTGCTGCTCGGCATCAAGGAGTTCGCAGCGCGGCAGTTCGGACCGATGGCGGCCCTCGTGTTCGAACACTGGGGCGTACGCGCCGGCGCCGACTTCGGCGAGATCGTGTTCAACCTGATCGACGCCGAGCTGCTCAGCCGCCGGCCGAGTGACTCGCGCCGCGACTTCGTCGATCCCGCCGACTTCCGCGAGACGTTCGCCGAGAAGCACCGGCAGTCGCTCGATCGCATCGCCACCCGCTGACGCAGGAGCGTCCCGCTGTCGCGGGTGCTTGCCGTCTGCGACACTGCGGGCATGCGAGACCTCGCCCGCGCGTCGACGTTCTGGCCCGTGATGGTCCTGGCCCTGGCCGTCGGTGCCGCCGCCCAGGACGACCCCACGACGAGCGGTTGGCGCGTGCCGCCCGCGGCGATCCGCAAGGTGGTGGAAACGCCGCCAGCTCCCGACGCCGCGTTGTCGCCGCAGCGCCGCTGGCTCGTGCTCACGACGCGCGAGGCCTTGCCAGGCCTCGATGTCGTCGCGCGCCCGCACCACAAGCTCGCCGGTCTGCGCATCGACCCGCAGTCGCGCGGCCCGCAACTCGGCACGCGCACCGTGGGGATCGCCTTGCGCGCCCTCGACGGTGGCGAGGAGCGCGCGCTGGCGATCCCGCCGGGCCACTGGAGCGGCCCGATCTGGAGCGCCGACGATCGTGCGTTCGCTCTCGTCCGCGCCGAGGACGGCGGGGCGGAGTTGTGGATCGCCGACCCGGCCGAGGCGCCGCCGGTGCGCGTGGACGGCGTGCGACTCAACCAGGTGCTGCGGCGTGGCGTGCAGTGGTTGCCCGACCAGCGGCGCCTGCTGGTCGGACTGGTGGTGCCGGGCGAAGCCCCGGCGCGCCCGCCGGTGCCCGCGGGTCCGCAGGTGCAGACCAGCAAGCCCGGCCAGAAGGCTCCGGTCCGCACCTTCCAGGACCTGCTGCAGGACGCGCACGACGAAGCGTTGCTCGAGCACTTCGGCCAGAGCCAGCTCGCGATCGTCGATGCCGGCAGCGGCAAGCTGACCCTGGTCGGGTCGCCGGCGATGTGGGACCGTGTGGAGTCGTCGCCCGACGGCACGCTGCTGCTGATGGAACGCGTCGAGCGGCCGTTCTCGTTCGTGCAGCCGCTGTCGTCGTTCCCGCGCGTCGTCGAGGTGGCCGACTTCGCCGGCAAGGTCGTGCGCACGATCGCGCGCATGCCGCTCCGCGACGCCGTGCCGATCGGCGGCGTGCCGACGGGCGCACGCGGCATCGACTGGATCCCGGTGCTTCCGCACACGTTGTCGTGGAGCGAAGCGCTGGACGGTGGCGACCCCAACCGCGAGGTGCCGCACCGCGACCTCGTTGTCCGTCTCGCCGAGCCGGGCGAGGCGTCGGCGACGGCGGCGCCGTGGTTCCGCACCCAGCATCGGATCGCCGGCGGCCAGTACGGCGGCGATGCGACGTTCGTGATGGTGACCGACATCGACCGCAAGACGCGGCGGCAGCGCGTCACGCAGTACGACGCGCGCGACCCGGCCAAGCCGGGCGTGCTGCTCTACGAGCGCTCGATCCAGGATGCCTATGGCGACCCCGGTCGACCGATCAGCGAACGGCTCGCCGACGGGCGCAGCCTGCTGCGCATGCGCGACGGCAGCCTGTTCCTCGCCGGCGAAGGCGCCTCGCCGGAGGGCAACCGGCCGTTCGTCGATCGCTGGGACCCCGCGACCGGCAAGAAGGAACGGCTGTTCCACGCCGAGCCGGGCCGCCACGAGACGTTCGTCGGCTTCCTCGACGACGCCGGACAACGGCTGCTGGTGCGCAGCGAGTCGCCGACCGAACCGCCGGCACTGGTCGTCGTCGACCGCGCGGCCGGCACGCGCAGCGTGATGCTCGCGTTCCCGGATCCGGTTGCCGAGGCGACCAAGGGCATCCAGAAGCGCCTGCTGAAGTACGAACGCGAGGACGGCGTGCCGTTGAGCGGCACCCTCTACCTGCCGCCGGGCTACCAGGACGGCCAGCGGCTGCCGTGCCTGGTCTGGGCCTACCCGCTCGAGTACTCGCAGGCGAGCGACGCCGGCCAGGTGCGTGCGGCGCCGAACCGCTACCTGCGCATCGGCGGCAGTTCCCACCTGACGCTGCTGCTCGCGGGCTTCGCGGTGCTCGACGATGCGGCGATGCCGATCGTCGGTCCGCAGCGCACCGCGAACGACACCTTCGTGCTGCAGGTGCAGCAGAACGCGCGCGCCGCGGTCAAGGCCCTCGAGGCCAGCGGTTGCGTCGACGTGCGGCGGCTCGGGGTCTCCGGCCACAGCTACGGCGCGTTCATGACCGCGAACCTGCTCGCGCACACCGACCTGTTCGCCTGCGGCATCGCGCGGTCCGGCGCCTACAACCGCACGCTGACGCCGTTCGGTTTCCAGAACGAGGAGCGCACGTTCTGGGAGGCGCCCGAGGTCTACCAGGCGATGTCGCCGTTCGCGCACGCGCACCGCATCAACGAACCGCTGCTGCTGATCCACGGCGCCGACGACAACAACCCGGGCACGTTCCCGATGCAGAGCCAGCGGCTGTTCATGGCGTTGAAGGGGCACGGCGCGACCGCGCGCCTGTGCATGCTGCCGCACGAGAGCCACGGCTATGCCTCGCGCGAGAACGTGCTGCACTGCCTCGCCGAGATGGCGGCGTGGCTCGACGAGTACACCAAGGTCGGCGGCGGCTGATGCCGCCGGCCGCGATCACGCCTTCGGCAATTCGAAGCCGCGACGGTAGGTCTTGGTCAGCAGTTCGTTGGCCGGACCGTCGTTGGTGATCCGCATCGCCGCGGCATCCCACTCGATGCGGCGCCCGGTGCGCAACGCGACGTTGCCAAGCAGCATCGCCTCGGTGAACGGGGCGGCGTAGTCGAAGCTCGCGAGCGGCTGCGTCTTCGTCAGGATGCCCTGCAGCCACTCCTGGTGGACGCCCGGCGAACGCGGCAGCGTCGGGGTCGGCGCGTCGATCGGCACCTGCGCCCCGTCGCGCCAGATCTCGAAGCGTTCGCCGTAGTCGGTCGGCGAGTACAGCGTGCCCTTGCTGCCGACCAGCAGGAAGCCGCCGCTGCGCAGCTTCACGCCGGGCAGCAGTTCGGCCGGCGGCAGGTCGCCGCCGTCGTACCACGTCATCGCCACCGGGCCGCGGGCGCCGCGGGCCGGGAAGGCGAAGCGGATCGTCGAGCGCTTGGGCGCCGTCTCGGCGTGCTGGTCCGAGGCAACGGCCTCGACCGAAGTCGGCGCGTCGAGTTCGAGGGCGAAGAACGGCAGGTTGGCGACGTGGCAGGCCATGTCGCCGAGTGCGCCAGTGCCGAAGTCCCACCAACCGCGCCAGTGGAACGGTGCGTAGCCCTTGAACTCGCCGTCCTTCCTGCCGACGGCGTACGGGCGCCACGCTGCCGGACCGAGCCACAGGTCCCAGCGGAACGTCGCCGGAATCGCATCGACGTGCGTGGGCCGATCGATGCCCTGTGGCCAGACGGGCCGGTCGGTCCACACGTGGACTTCGCGCACGTCGCCGATCACGCCGCCGCGCACGCACTCGGCCGCGGTGCGGAAACCGTCGAGGCAGGTGCCCTGGTTGCCCATCGACGTGATCACGCGCGCCCTCGCTGCGGCCGCGCGCAGCAGCCGCGCCTCCTGCACGGTGTGGCACAGCGGCTTCTGCACGAACACGTGTACGCCGAGCGCGATCGCGGCGAGGGCAGGACCGGCGTGCAGGTGGTCGGGAGTGCTGACGACCAGCGCGTCGAACTTCTCGCGATCCAGCAGATCGCGCCAATCCTCGTAGAACGTCGCCTTGGGCTGCTCGGTGCGCGCCTGCTTGGCCTTGCCGTGGTCGACGTCGCACAGCGCGACGATGTCGTGCGTCTCGGCGCACGCCTGCATGTCGGACAGCCCTTTGCCGCCGCAGCCGATCACGCCGATCCGGAGTCGTTCGTTCGGTGAACGCGCGCGGCGGACCGGGGCGGCCGCCGTGGTCGGCAAAGCGCAAGCACCGCCGGCGAGGGCGGTGTGGACGAGGAACTCACGACGCGAGGAGCCGGCGGTGCGCATGGTGCGCGCACCATACCGGCGCGCCGCTCCGGGTCAGCGGCCGTGCTGGATCAGCGGCCACTTGTCGCCGTACAGGAACGTCGGCGACTGCTCGAAGTCGTGGCACTGCACGCACAACTCGGACGGCCGGACGCCGCCGAGGATGCCGAGCTTGTTCTTCGCCGGGTTCGCCAGATGGTCCGACCCCGGACCGTGGCAACGTTCGCAGCCCACTCCGGCAAGGTGGGGCGTCAACTCGAAGTCGGCGAAGCCGGTCTGTTCGCCGAAGCCGACCACGTGGCAACTCACGCAGTCGGGGTAGGCGGTGACCGGCCAGCCGTAGCGCTTGGGGTCCTTCTCGGCGTCGACCAGCGTCTGCCAGGCGTGGCTGTGTTTGCTCTTCGCGAACGCGTCCCACGCCGCCTGGTGGCACGTCTTGCACGTTTCACTGCCGACGTAGGCGGCGCCGTTCTTGGTCGGGTGCAGGCGCACGACCTTGGCGAGCACGTCCTCGGCCTTCACTTCGTTGCGGTGCGCGAGGATCACGTCCTTCACCTGTGGGTCGCCGCCACCGCCGGGCACGGTCTTGCTGCCGGGCAACGGCACCAGCGCGCACGCAATCTGCGGGCCATCGGCGTCGCGATGCAGCCACACGTCGAGCAGCACGCGTCCGCGCGTGCCGGCGAACACCAGCGGCACCTTGCCGACGCGGCTCGGCACCGGGCTCGGCTCGATCCACCCCGGATCGACGCCGACCACCAGGTCGGGAGCGGGTTGCAGGCTCGGGATCAGGGCCCGGATCGCCGCGTCGGCGCCGTGCACGAACACGATGCGGCGCGTGGCCTCGGTGCTGCCCTCGAGGGCGCGGCGCCAACCCTCGGCCGGCGGCAGGTGCCGGAACTCGGCCTCGGGGCCGACCAGCGCTGGCGGCGGTGCCAGCAGCAGCGAGCCGATGCGCACGGCGACACCGCGAACGTCCTTGTGCACGTAGGCCTGGCCGGGCCACTCGGGATCCTTGGCGACGAGGTCCGAGGCGACGACGGGAGCCCCGGCGAGGAACAGGTTGCGGTCCGCGGCCGGCATCGCCAGGTCGCGCGGTCCGATGCCGAGCGCGTCGTAGCGGTGTTCCATGCCGAACAGCACCTGCGACGTCGTCATCAGCTTCATCGCGTCGAGGGGGCCAGCACCGCCCACGATGTCGCCGCCCTCGAGCAGCAGGTCGTAGTTGCGTTGTTCGCCGACGTGCTGCATGCGGCGCGCGAGGCCGCCGAGTTGGCCCGAAGCGCACCCGCACGGTTCGAGGCGGCCTTCCATCGCGCCCGACACCAGGATCCGCAGGCGATCGGGCGGGGGGCCTTGCACGCCAGGAGCGGCATCGGCGCGGCTCTCGCCGCATTGCGTCAGCGTGGCTGCGAGCGTCGACAGGCAGAGGGCGAGCGGAACGATCGCAACGGGAGACGCCTTCATGGATCCTTGGCGGCGAAGACTACCAACTCGATGGGCAGGAACGGGCCGCGCTCGCCGTCCTTCGTCAGCACGATCGAACCGCGCGTCGTGGCGGTGAGGCCGCCGAGGTAGCGCACGGTCATGCGGGACCGCCGTGACTCCGCGGGCAGAGCGGTGAACGACACGGCGAAGCTGGCGGCGAGATCACGACCATCGTCGCCGACGATCCGCGCCACGGCGAACTCCGGAGGCCGTGAAGTGTCGTGGTCGACGACGACCAGGAACTGGGCGGCGACTTCGTCTTCGCGCTGCGCGCGAACCAGCGGCGCCCGGAACGACAGCTTCGGCAGCGGCACGGCTTCGAGGTCGGGCACGGCCTTCCAGGTCGCCGCGAGCGCCAACCGGTAGCCCGGCACGCTGTTCTCGACCACGATCTGCGCGCGATGGTTGCCGAGATCTCCCGGCCGGCAGGTCGCCCGCAGCCGCCAGATCTCGCCGTCGGGCACGATCTCGACTTCGACGTTCGGGTCGGTGCTGGTGGCCGCGCCGAACGAGGCGCTGGGGTGCTGTTCGTCGCCGCGCAGCGTCGTCACCAGATGCGCGCGTTGCGACAACGGCACGCGGCCGAAGTCGAGCGTCGCCAGCGGCCGCACGACCACCGGCGCGTCGATGCCGAAGCGCACGCGCAGCGGCCACTGGATGCGCGCCGTCCCGGTCGGGTCTTCGGGGTGCTGCAGCACGACGTAGCCCTGGCTCGTCGTGGTCGGCAGGTCGATCGGCTCGCGGTCGGTGGTGTCGAGCACGACGCGCAGCCACAACCGTTCGTCGGCCGCCGGCAGGTTGGTCAGGGAGCCGTCGGGGATCACGAAACGTTCGCTGCCGTCGGGCTTGCGCAGCCGCAGGTCGGCATGGCCGCACGAGCAGTCGATGTGCACGCGCAGCGGCACCCAGCGTTCGTCGAGGGCGTCGAGTGGGATCGCGAACTCGTGCTGGCGCGAAGCGCCGTGCGGGATCACCCCGAAATCGTGCTCGAACGGCTGCAGGGCCGGGGTCGCCCGGACCGGCGGATCCTGCGGGGGGGCGCCTGCCGGCTCGCGGCTGCACGTCGTGAGCAGGAGCAGCAGGAGGACGCTCGAACGCATGCCGGCGATAGTAGGGGGCTGGCGGCCCGCAACCGGCGGAGAACTCGTGCCCGGTCGGATCGTACAGACTCGCGGCCGCCCCCCGAGGTTCAGGTTGGCGGCCGCGAGCGTTGCCGGAGTGTCCACGAGCCAAGGAGCAACCGGCGGGCCAACCAGGCGGAACGATCCGGCCGCCGATGCCATCGGCCGCCGCCGTTGCCGCGCGATCCTCGCCACGCCCCGTCCTGGCAGCGCCACCATGGCGCCCGCGCCATGGTCAGCCGGGGATGCCGTGGCGCTTGAGCTTCCGGTGCATCGTCGTGTAGTCGATGTGGAGCTGGCGCGCCGCCGCGGCCTTGTTGCCGACGCAGGCGTCGAGGGTCTCCTTCAGGATCGTGGCCTCGAGGCGGTCGCTCGCGGCGCGCACCCGTTCGGCCAGCGGCATGCCCTTCGTTGCCGGGTCGCTCGGGTCGCCGCCGCCCGTCGGGAGCTCGGCGTGCAGGTCGAGGTCGCTGGCGTCGAGTTCGCTGCCGGCGGCGGTCAGCACCGCGCGCCGGATCACGTTGCGCAGTTCGCGCAGGTTGCCGGGCCAGCGGTGCTGGCGCAGGGCCTGCGCCGCGGCCGGCGTGATGCCGCCGACGCAACGGCCCAGTTCCGTGTTGGCCTCGGCGAGGAAGCGCTGCGCGAAGTGCAGCACGTCGTCAGGGCGCTCGCGCAGCGGCGGTAGCGGCAACAGGAACTCGGCGACGCGGTGGTAGAGGTCGACCCGAAAGCGGCCCGCCGCGACGTCGGCGCCGAGGTCGGCGTTGGTGGCGCAGACGAGCCGGGCGCGGAACGGCACCGGCTCGCGGCCGCCGACGGGCACGACGGCGCGTTCCTGCAGCGCGCGCAGCAGCTTGGCCTGCAGCGGCAGCGGGAGGTTGCCGAGTTCGTCGAGGAACAGCGTGCCGCCGTCGGCCATCGGGAACAGGCCGGAGCGCGCACGATCGGCACCGGTGAACGCGCCGCGTTCGTGACCGAACAGTTGGCTCTCGAGCAGGTGCTCGGGCAGTGCGCCGCAGTCGACGGCGACGAACGGGCCGGCTGCGCACGGCGACAGGGCGTGCAGGGCGCGCGCGACGACTTCCTTGCCGGTGCCGGACTCGCCGCGCACCAACACCGCAACGCTGGTCTGGCGGGCGACGAGTTCGAGGTCGCGACGCAGTTGCGCGGCGGCCTCGCTCGGGCCGAAGTCGAGCGCGACGCCCGCACCGGCGGCGCGCAGCTGGTGGACTTCACGGCGCAACGCGTGCTGCTCGGCGGCGCGCTGCACGGACAGCACCAGCCGGTCGGCGTCGAAGGGCTTGGCCTGGTAGTCGAACGCGCCTTCCTTGATCGCCTCGACCGCGGTCGCCAGATCCTCCACGGCGCTGAGCAGGACGACCGGCAGGTGCGGCGCGCGCTGGCGCAGCGCCCGCAGCAACTCGACGCCGTTGGTGCGCGGCATGCGCATGTCGCTGAGCACCACGTCGGGAGCCTCCTCCGCGCAGAGGCGAAGCGCCTCGTCGCCGCAATCCGCCTCGCGGACGAGGTAGCCGTGGTCCTCGAACAAGCCGCGCAGCACCCAACGCAGGTCGGGTTCGTCGTCGACGATCAGCAGCCGGGCGTTGCGCATGGCAGGCTCTCGGTTGCGGGGCGTCGGGTGACGACTCCTGGGTCGGTGGCGTCGATCGGCAGCAGCAGCACGGCGCGCGCGCCGCCGCGCCGGCGTGGGAACAGGCGCAGGCCGCCCCGCAGTTCGGCGGCGATGCGGCGGCAACTCGCGAGCCCGAGCCCGGTGCCGCCGGCCTTGGTGGTGAAGAACGGCGTGCCGACCTTCGCGCGCTGCTCGGGCGGCAGGCCGCCGCCGCGGTCGGCGACCACGAACGCGACGCGGCTGGCGCCGTGGGCGCGCCGGGCCCGCACGGCGAGCCGGACGGCGCCGCCGCTGGGTGTCGCCTGCACCGCGTTGAGCACCAGGTTGAGCAGTGCCTGCGTCAGCAGCGTGTGGTCGCTGGCCAGTGGGCCGCTGCCGGCTCCGACGTCGAGGACGTCGACGGTCACGCCCCGACGCCGGCACTCGACCTGCAGCAGATCGGCGACCTCGCGCAACAAGTCGACTGGCGCGAGCTGCTGCGCCTCGCTCGCCCGTGGCCGTGCCAGGCCGATCAGCGACTCGATGATGCGGTTCGCCTTGTCGATGTTGCGCTGGATCACGGCGGTGTGGGCGACCACGTCGTCGCGGTCGCGGGGCTTGCGGCACAACGACTCGGCGGTGCCCTTCACGATCGTCAGCGGATTACGCAGGTCGTGAGCGACGCTGGCGGCGAGTTCGCCGAGCATCGCGCGGCGGTCGGCGTCGACCAGGTGCCGTTCGAGCCGCGAACGCGTCGTTTCTGCATCCTGCAGCGCGCCGTGTTGGCGCGCGGCGAGGTCCTGCTGCAAGCGATGCACTTCGAGAACCTGCGGGATGAGCAGCATCACGCCGTAGGCCACGAGCGTCGTGCCGAGCAGGAACAGGGCGCCGTGTTCGCAGGCGTGGCGCAGGTAGATCCACAACCCGTGGTCGGCCTCGGCGCCGCTGATCTGGATCACTGCGCTGATCGTGTAGCCGACCAGGAGCACGTGGAAGCCACCACGCACGAGGCGCATGGCGGTGCCGTGCAGGGCCGGGCTCGCGCGGCCCGCGCGCCAGAAGAACCACGCCAGCAGCGCGAAGTAGGCGGGGCGCACGACGGCGCCCAGCGCACTGGGTGGCGAAGGCCACGCCAGCAGGATCGTCAGCACCGTCAGCAGCGCGCAACTCGTGCGCGTGCCGGGCAACCGGCGCTGCGTCGTCGGGCGGACCGTGCCGGCGGGCATGGGCCGGCTATCGGCCCCGCGGCAGGGCCGGGATGAGCGGGGAGCCCTACTGGCCGACCACGTCGCTGCCCCGGCGGCCGCGGCGCAGGTCGCGCACCATCTGGGCCACGACAGGCTCCATGACCGCACCGGGGCAATCGGTCGCCTTGAAGTAGCTGTGGCAGTAGACCTCGTCGGCGCCGAAACCGAAGCGCTGCGCCACCGTGCTGGTCAGCAGCCTCATCGCCGACACCTGCGCGGCCGTGGGGCCCTGACCCTGGCGGCCGCGCACGAAGTTGCCGAGCAGGCAGACGCCGACGTTGCCGACGTTGTTGCTGCCGCTGGCGTGTGCGCCCTGCCAGCGCAGGTCCCGTCCCTGCCAGATGCGACCCGACGGATCGATCAGGTAGTGGTAGCCGATGTCGCCGTAGCCGCGGTTCTCCATGTGGTCGCGCTGGATCCTCTGGATCTGCGCGGCGCAGGTGCCGGGCCGCGTGTCGCGGAAGTACATCGCCGAGTGGTGGATCGTCAGCCGCCGGATCGTGCCCATCGGCTCGATGTTGCCGCGATCGGCGGCCCGCGCGTTCCAGGCGCTGCGCGGCTGCACGACCAGGTTGTCGGCCGCGAGGGCCGGGGCTCCCTCGGGGGCGATCGCCTCGGCGGCGGGGCGCAGTCGGCGGCGCAGGCCGGGATCGATGGCGAGGTCCGCGGCGCGCTGCTGGTCGAAGGTGGCGCGGTCGGTGTGACCCTGCTGCACGTAGGCCTCGGCGCGCAGCCAGCGCGCGAACGACTCTTCGTTGGCGGTCGGCTTCACCGCGCCGTATAGAACTTCGGCGGCGGCGTCGATCGCGCGCTGCGGCCGGCGCAGTTCGAGTTCCAGCCAGGCTCTCCGCAACAGCGCGGGCGTCGTGCGGAAGCGCGTGAGCAGTTCCACTTCCAGCTCAGGCTCCATCGCCGCCGGCGCCAACGTGACTTCGGCCGACACGGTCGCCGGCGGGGCGAAGCCAGGGCGCTTGTTCGGCGTCGGGCCGGCACAGCCAGCCAGCAGGAACCACAGGGCAACCACGAGCGAGCCGGCGGAACGCAAAGCGCCGCCGCCGCGCCGAGTGCGCGAATCACGTTGGAACACCACGACCTCCTGCGACCAGGCCCCGACCGAGGCCATGGTACCGCAGGGTGGAGGCTAGCCCGCGGCGCCACCCGCCGCCAGCGCTGGGGGCGGCCGGGGCGCGCTCAACCGGGGTCGGGGTGGCTGTCGATAGCCCGAGCCGATTCCGGAGGCTGCAGAATGTCCACTCAGGTTGTCCTCACCATCACGGGTCCCGCCGACCACCTTCGTCTGGTCTGGCAGGCGGGCGAGACCATCCTCGACACGCTGACGTTCGAGGACGATCCCGAGGGCACGCGCTACAACGTCCTCGTCTCGCTGCAGGAGATGGTGACGAACGTGCTGCGGCACGCCTACCTGCTCGACGAGAGCAAGCCGGTCGAAGTGGCGTTCGCGGTCGTCGACGAAACGTTGCAGATCACGCTGCGCGACCAGGGCCCGGCGTTCGACCCACTGGCCCACGACACGTCGGCGATCGACCAGAACGAGGCGATGCCGACCGAATGCGGCGGCCACGGCATCCGGATCGCGCGCATGGTCATGGACTCCGTCGAGTACGAGCGCGTCGGCAACTGGAACACGCTGCGCATGACCAAGCACGCCCGCACGGGCGTCGCCACCGGAACGCGGACCGCTCCGTGACCATGCACTCCGGAACGAGCGAACTGCTCGCTGCCCTCCCGCGCGTCTTGCCGGGCGTCGGCGTGCAGGTGTTGGATGGCGACGGCCGTGCCGCCGCCACGTTCGGCAGCATCGACGCGGCTGCAGCGTCGGTGCGCGCCGATCTGCCGTCGGGAGCGCTCGTCGCCGCGGTGCCCGCGGCGGCCGCCGGCGCGCAGGAACTCGTCAGCGCATTGCTCACCCTGCTCGCCGACCGGGAGCGACTCGAAGGCGACATGGAGAGCATGAACGCCAGCTCGCTGCGGCTGCTCGAGCAGGTGTCGATGTACGGCGAAGCGTTGCCGCGGTTGTCCGCCGGCGGCGACGACCCCGAGATCGCAGCGCTCGGTGCCAGCGCCTGCCAGCGCGCCGCGTGTGTGCAGCAGGTGCTCTACCTCGGCTACGTCGCCAACAAGGGATGCCTCGAAGTCCTGGTGCACCTCGGCGCCGACGGGCGCCCGGTCGCGGGCGATGGCGAAGATCTGGCGCCGCTGCACCCGGTCGAGGGATTCCTGGCCGACGTGTTCGGCGCGGACGAAGGTGTCGTGTTGCGCACCGTCGAGGCGGAGCGCCTCGGCGCGCCCGGTTCGCCGGAACACCTGGCCACGCGCCAGATCCTCGGCGTGCCGGTCACCTACGGTGCTGGCGAGCAGCGCGTGCGCCTCGGCGTGCTGCTGTTGCTCGACAAGGTGCGCGCATTCGGCGGTGCCGGTGACGCTTTCCCCGGTCGCCTCGACAACGAGGAAGGCCTGCTCGCCGAGTCGTTCGCGGCGATGCTCGGTGCGGTGCTCGGTGCGCGCAAGACCGCGGCGATGGGCAAGGAACTGAGCATGGCGAAGGCGATCCAACGCCAGATTCTGCCCGAGCGGCCGGTGGCCCTCGCCGGCTACGACATCGCGTCGGGCTACTACGCCTGCGGGGCGGTCGGCGGCGACTACTTCGACTACGTGCCGTTGGCCGACGGACGCACCATGGTGGCCGTCGCCGACGTGTCCGGCCACAACCTCGCGTCGGGCATGATCATGGTCGGCGCGCGCGCGATGCTGCGCACGTTGGCGTCCGTGCACCGCGGGCCGGCGTTGGTGTTCGAGGGTCTTGCCGAACGCATGTTCGCGGACCTGACGCGGACCGAGCGCTTCTTGACCGCCGCCGCGGTGGCGCTGCGTCCGGACGATGGCGCGATCGAACTGGTCAGCGCGGGCCATAACGACACGCTGGTCTACCGGGCCGCCACCGGCCTCGTCGAGGCGATCGGCAGCGACAGCACGATCCTCGGCTTTCTGCCGAACCCGACCTACGCGACCACGGCGCTGCGCCTGCAGCCCGGCGATTGCGTGCTGCTCTTCACCGACGGGATCACCGAGGCGATCGGCGCCGACGACGAGATGTACGGGCAGGATCGACTCGTCGAGCGCTTTGCCGCGCTCGCCAAGGAGAAGGACGCGGCCGGCATCATCGCCGGCATCGTCGCGGCCGTTGAAGCGTTCCGCGCCGGCCAGCCGGTCGGTGACGACGTCACGGCCGTGGCGATCCGCCACCTGGGTGGCGGCGCGGGCAACGCAACGCGGGGGACGCAACCATGACGCAACGCCGGATCCTGGTCGTCGACGACGAGCCGTTCATCTGCCGCTCGCTGACGTTCGTGCTGCGCAAGTCCGACTACCTCGTCTTCGAGGCGCGCAACGGCGAGGAAGCGCTCGCGGCGATCCGCGAACACAAGCCCGACCTGGTGTTCCTCGACGTGATGATGCCGAAGCTGAACGGCTTCCAGGTGACCGAGGCGATCCGCAAGGACCCCGCGTTCGATGCGATCAAGATCGTCCTGTTGACCGCGAAGGGGCAGGAGTGCGATCGCGAGGTCGGCAAGTCCGCGGGGGCGACCGACTACATGACCAAGCCGTTCAGCCCGACCAAGATCCTCGAGCGCGCGAAGCAGCTGCTCGAGTCCTGAACGAACGAACGCCGCCGGGCCTCGCGCTTGCGAATTGCCCCGGCATCGGCGACGAAGGGGGCGCATGCCGTCGCCACCCTCCGCCGCGGTCGATCCGGTGCTCGCGCGTGGACCGGCGTTCGCCGTGCTGCGCCAGGGCCTGCCGCTCGCGATCGGCCTGTCGTCGCATGCGGCGATCAACCTGATCGACATGGCGATGGTCGGGCGCCTCGGCGGCGAGGCGGTGCAGGCGGCGCACATCGGCAGCACGTGGAACTTCCTGCCGATGATCGTCGGCAACTGCGTGTCGACCGCGCTGCTCGCCCAGCTTGCGCGTGACCTCGGTGCTGGCGACACCGATCGCGCGCGTGCGCGCAATCGCCGCGCGCAGGGGTTCATGGTCTGGCTGGCGATCGGCATCGGTCTGCTGACCGCGCTGCCCGCCGGGCCGATGGTCGACGCGATGGGGGTGACCGGGACCGTGCGCGACGACGCCGTCCACTACCTGGTCGTGAGCAACCTCGGCTGCTTGCCGATGTTCGTGTTGATGCAGACCACCGCGGCCATGCGTGCCGCCGGGGAAGCGGCGGTGCCGCTGTTGCTGCTGCTCGGCGCGAACCTGCTGAACTTGCTGCTGATCGTGCCGCTGCTGTACGGCTGGGAAGGCCTCGGCATCGAGCCGATCGGCGTCGTCGGCGCCGCCTACGGCTCGGTGGCGGCGCGCACCGTGGCGGCGGTTGCGTCGGTGGCGTGGCTGCGGCGGCGCTCGCATCCGCTGTCGCTGCGCGCTGCCGCGCTGCCGCCGGCGGTGACGCCAGCCCGGCTCGCCGGAGTCCGCCGCGACCTGCTGCGCGACGCCTGGCCGCAGAGCGTGCTGATCGGGTTGCGCGCCGGTCTCGTGCTGCTGCTGACGCCGATCGTGCGCGCGGCCGACGGCGAAGCGGCGCTCGTCGCGTTCAGCATCACCACGCGCTTCGACACGATCGTCTTGTTCAGTTCGCTCGGCTTCGCCAACGCCGCCACCGCCTACGCGGCGCGCGCCGTCGTTGCCGGTCGTCCGCAGGCGGCGCGGCGGGCCGGAGTGTGGGCCGGCGTCCAGGCCGGTGCGTTCGGGGCGCTGGTGGTCACGGCCATGGTCATGACCACGCCATCGCTGGTCGGGTTCTGCCTGCCCGACCGACCCGCGGACGTGGTCCTGGCCGCTGCGCTCTACTTCGGCATCGCGTCGTGGGGGCAGGCCGTTGGCGCGATCGCGCTCGGCGCGATGGGTGCCGTGCAGGGCGCCGGCAAGATGCGTGCGCCGATGGTCGTCGACTTGCTCGGGTTCGGCGTCGCCTACGCGCTCCTGCTCGGCATGCACGCCAGCGGCGGATCGCTGGCCGCGGTTTACCTCGCGTTCGTCGTCGGCATGGCGGTGGTTGCCGGGCTGCACCTCGGCCTCGTGGTTCGTGGCGGGTGGGTCGAGTCGCCGTCGATGCCAGATTGACAGCGGAGGAACGATCCCCGGCTGCCAGTTTGACGGCGCTGCGTTCGGGGCGATCGCGCAAGCGCTTGTTGCATCGATGCTTGTGCCATGCGCCGTGAAGGCACGGCATTTGTCTCCGGCGCCGGCTTCCGCAGTCGACCGCATTCGGGCGGCTGCACCGTTGCATTGTCCCGGCCTCGTCCGGGAAGGCTGAAGAACACCATGTCGAAGATCGTCGGAATCGACCTCGGAACCACCAATTCGGTCGTGTCGGTGATGGAGGGCGGCGAGCCCAAGGTCATCGCCAACATGGAAGGCGCGCGCACGACGCCCTCGGTCGTCGCCTTCACGCCGAGCGGCGAACGCCTCGTCGGTGCACCGGCCAAACGCCAGGCGGTGACGAACCCGACGAACACCATCTACTCGATCAAGCGCTTCATGGGTCGGCGCCATGTCGAGGTCGGCTCCGAGGAGAAGATGGTGCCCTACAAGGTGGTCGGCGGCGCCGAGGAACTGGTCAAGGTCGAGGTCGCGGGCAAGCAGTACACCCCGCCGGAGATCTCGGCGCAGATCCTGCGCGCCTTGAAGGACGCGGCCGAGGCCTATCTCGGCGAGAAGGTCGATCGCGCGGTCATCACGGTGCCGGCCTACTTCAACGACAGCCAGCGCCAGGCGACCAAGGACGCCGGCCAGATCGCCGGTCTGAAGGTCGAGCGCATCATCAACGAGCCGACCGCCGCGGCCCTGGCCTTCGGCCTCGACAAGAAGGCGAAGGGCAAGAACATGAAGATCGCCGTCTTCGATCTCGGCGGCGGCACCTTCGACATCTCGATCCTCGACGTCGGCGAAGGCGTGTTCGAGGTCAAGGCGACCAACGGCGACACGCACCTCGGCGGCGACGACTTCGACGAGCGCATCATCCAGTGGCTCTGCGAGAACTTCCGCAAGCAGAGCGGCATCGACCTGAAGAAGGACCAGATGGCGCTGCAGCGGCTGAAGGAGGCCGCGGAGAAGGCGAAGATCGAACTGTCGTCGGCGACCCAGACGGCGATCAACCTGCCGTTCATCACGATGGACGCGACGGGCCCCAAGCACCTCAGCGAGAACCTGACGCGCGCCCAGTTCGAGAAGATGTGCGAAGACCTCTTCGAGCGTTGCCGCGGCCCGGTGCGGCGCTGCATGGAGGACGCCAAGATGAAGGCGTCCGACATCGACGAGTGCATCCTGGTCGGCGGCAGCACGCGCATCCCGCTGGTGAAGGCGCTGGTGAAGGAGATCTTCCAGAAGGAGCCGAACCAGTCGGTCAACCCCGACGAGGTCGTGTCGCTCGGCGCGGCGATCCAGGGCGGCGTGCTCGGTGGCGAAGTCAGCGACGTGCTGCTGCTCGACGTGACGCCGCTGTCGCTCGGCATCGAGACGCTCGGCGGCGTGATGACCAAGCTGATCGAGCGCAACACGACGATCCCGACCAGCCGTTCGCAGGTGTTCTCGACCGCGGCCGACAGCCAGCCCGGCGTCGACATCCACGTGCTGCAGGGCGAGCGTGAGTTCGCCAACGACAACCGCACGCTCGGCCGCTTCAAGCTCGACGGCATCCCGCCGGCCCCGCGCGGCACGCCGCAGATCGAGGTCACGTTCGACATCGACGCCAACGGCATCCTGTCGGTGACCGCGAAGGACAAGGGCACCGGCAAGGAGCAGAAGGTCAAGATCGAGGTCGGCTCGGGCCTGTCGAAGGACGAGGTCGAGCGCATGGCCAAGGACGCGCAGTCGCACGCCGCCGAGGACAAGAAGCGGCGTGAGCTCGTCGATCTGAAGAACCAGGCCGACAGCCTGGTCTACCAGGCCGAGAAGCAGCAGAAGGAACTCGGCGACAAGCTCGACGCCGCGGCGAAGGGCAAGATCGAGAGCGCGATCGCGGACCTGAAGAAGGCGATGGCCGGCGACGACGCCGAGCGTCTCAAGGCGGCGATCGCGAGCTTCGAGCAGGCGATGGGGGCGATGGCCGGTGCAGCGGGTGGCGGGGCAGGCCCGCAGCCTGGTGCGGCGGCGGGTGCGGCCAGCGGCGGCGGTGGCCGCGGCGGCAACGAAGACATCAAGGACGCCGACTTCGAAGTGAAGTAGCGCGCCGCCGGGGGCGGGCTCGGTCCGCCATGCGGCCTGCGGCGGGCGCGCGGCGCGAAGTGCACCGCGTTCTCGCTTCCGGGAGCACGCACTTCTAGCCTGTTCGCCCGGCGTCCTTCGCGCCACGGACTGTGCGGACCCGCACGGTTGTTACGGCCCCTCCGCGAACGAACTAGCGCAGCCGCCCCGATGATCCGCGTCGCCGAACTGAGCAAGCGCTTCGGGCCCGTCCTGGCCGTGGACGGAGTGTCCTTCGAGGTCGCGCGCGGCGAAGTGGTGGGGTTCCTCGGCCCCAATGGCGCCGGCAAGACGACGACGATCCGCGTGCTCACCGGCTTCCACCCGGCGACCTCGGGGCGTGCCGAGGTCGCCGGCCACGACGTCGCGACCGCGAGCCTCGCCGTGCGCCAGAGCATCGGCTACCTGCCGCAGGAAGTGCCGATCTACCCTGACTTGCGCGTGGTCGAGTACCTGCGCTACCGCGCCGCGTTGAAGGGGGTGCCGGCGAAGGCGCGCGCGGGCGCCGTCGCGCGCGCGATGGACAAGGCGGGCATCACCGACGTCGCGCGCAAGCTGGTCGGCCAGGTCTCGCACGGCTACCGCCAGCGCGTCGGGCTCGCCGACGCGCTCGTCGCCGACCCGCCGGTACTGATCCTCGACGAGCCGACGTCCGGACTCGATCCCAACCAGCGCCGCCGCATCAAGCAGGTGGTTCGCGACCTGGCGAACGACCACACGGTGCTGTTCTCGAGCCACATCCTGACCGAGGTGCAGGAAGTCAGTTCCCGCATCCTCGTGATCCACCGTGGGCGGCTGCGCGCCGATGGTGCGCCAGCACAACTGGTCGCGGGCGCGGCCCGTCGCATGCTGCACGTGTGCGTGCGCGGCGATGCGACGACGCTGCGAGCGGCGCTCGCCGCCGTCGGCATCGCGCCCGAGAACGTCACGGCGAACGGCGATGGCACCACGACCGCGCACGCGCGCGTGCCGAGCCAGGTCGATCCGACGCCAGCACTCGCCGAGCGGCTGCTCGCCGCAGCGCTGCCGGTGCGCGAGATGCGCCTCGAACTGCCGAGCCTCGAGGAGTGGTTCCACACCGTGACCGAGGGCTGCGACAGCGCGGATGAGGTCGCCGCCGCCGAGGTGGCGCCGTGAACGTCGCCTGGGTCACCTTCAAGAAGGAGCTGTTCTCGTACTGCGTGAGCCCGGTGAGCTGGGTGATCGCGTTCGTCTTCTACTGGTGGCGCGGGTTCGAGGTGTCGGCCACGGTGCGCGTGTTCGCCGAGTACCGGATGGACCTGGATCTGCTGCCGACGCAGACCTACGGGCTCACCAGCACGTTCCTGATGGTGATCCTGGTGCCGGGCATCCTGACGATGCGCACGTTCGCCGAGGAACGGCGCAGCGGCTCGCTCGAGACCCTGATGACCGCGCCGGTGCGCGATGGCGAGATCGTGTTCGGCAAGTGGGCCGCCGCCGCCGCGTTCTACTCGCTGCTCTGGCTGCCGAGCGTGCTGCTGCTGCACACGCTCGAGTACGGGCCGTTCCTCGCGGCCGACCTCGCCTTCGGGCCGGTGTTCGCCGCCTACCTCGGCATGTTCCTGCTCAGCGGCATGCTGCTCGCCTTCGGGTGCTTCGCGAGCAGCCTGACCGACAACGTGTTGCTCGCGGCCCTGCTGACGATCCTGTTCGACTTCCTGCTGTTGCGCATGCCGCAGCAGCTAGGGGTCTTCCTCGGCGATGCCTCGCGCAACTACTACGTGCGCGAACTGCTCGACAAGCTCGACGTGCAGCGCAACTTCAGCGAGTGGTTCTCGCGTGGGCTCGTCGACACCAGCCAGGTCGTGTTCTACCTCGGCGGCATCGGGTTCTTCCTGTACCTGTGCGGCATCAGCCTCTCGGCGCGGAGGATCGCATGAGGGCGCGGGCACTCGGACTGTGGCTGCAGCTCGTGCTCGCCGGCGGCTTGCTGCTCGCGGTGTGGGTGTTGGCGGTCTGGGTGGCCTCGCGCCCGGCGCTGAAGGGCCTGATCGACTTGACGCCGCAGCAGGTGAACTCGGTCGACCCGACGACCGTCGCGATGCTCCGCGAACTGCGCGCGCAGCAGGTCAAGGTCGAGTTCCACCAATTCTATCCGCCGTTCGCTGGCCAGCCCGGTGACGCCTGGCAGGCGCAGGAGTACCAGATCCGCAGTCGGCTGCGCGAGCTGACGCGGCTGTTGCTGGTGCGCTACCAGTACCTCGGCGGCGAGAGCGTCGAAGTCCTCGCGCACGACTTCTACGGCGACGCGCCGCGCACACGGGCTTCGGCGCAGCGGTTCGACTACCGCGACGTCGAGAGCGACACGTTGGTGGTCGCGGTGACGATGCCGGGCCGGCCGCCGCGCTTCCGCAAGCTGTCGCTGCCGCTCGACCTCGCGACGATCGAACGGCCCAACGCCGGTGCTCCGGGCATGCAGCAGCAGGCGCTGCCGGTGCTCAAGCGCTTCCTCGGCGAAGAGCAGATCAGCTCGGCGATCAAGACCCTGCTCGTCGAGGGCACGCCCATCGCCTACGTGCTGACCGGGTTCTCGCCGGATCTGCAGGAGGGCGACACCACGGGCACGGGCTACAGCAACCTGTTCGCGGCGCTGCGGCTCGCCGGCTTCGAGGTGCGCCCGTGGGCGGCGAAGACCCAGCCGACGGTTCCGACGGATGCGTCGATGGTGGTCGTGCTGGAGCCGCGGCGCAACTTCACCGACGCCGTCGCCGACGGCCTGTTCGCGTACGTGCAGCGCGGCGGCCGGGTGTTCTTGAACTACTCGTACGCCGACGTCTCCGACTGGAACCCGGACGGCGGTCGCTTCGGCGAACTGCTCGGCTACACGCTGAGCGAGCAACCGGTCTACCACATGATCCAGGACGTCCGCAGCCGCACCGCTGGCCGCGGCCTGTCCGGGGACATCGCAGTGACCAAGTTGCAGTTGTTCGTGAACCGCGAGCACCCGATGACGGCGCGGATCGCCGACGCCGGCACGCCGCTCGAGGTCGCGAACGCGCGGGAGCTGCGCGTACGACCCGGCGCGCCGGGGGCCGTGCGGCGCATGGAGTTGCTGCGCACGGGCAACCAGGGCTGGCTGGCGATGCGCGGCGCCGACGGCTTCCCGTCGCTGCAAGCACCGCAGGTGCCGCTGCAGTCGTACGTCGTCGGCATGGTGATGGAGCTCGATGCCCAACTGCCGGCCGATGCGCCGGCGGGCACGCCGAAGACCGGCCAGGTGGTCGTCGTGTCGGGCGCGTTCTGCAACAACATCGGCATGCCGCTGTTCGGCGAACTCGCGCTCAACATCTGCAACTGGCTCGCGCAGCGACGCGTGCTGCTCGACCTCAAGACGCCCGGCTACGAGGCGCGCTACCTGCAGATCGCACCGCAGCAGCGTGACCGCGTTCACTTGCTGCTGGTGTGGGGCGTGCCGCTGGGGTTCCTGGCGACGGGACTGGTCGTGGTGTTCCTGCGGCGGAGGCAATGATGGGCATGCGCGGAATCATGACGCTGGCGGTTCTCGCGGCGGGGCTCGGCGCGGTCTTGTGGTTCACCGACGAACGGCCGGCCGTGGTGAAGGCCGCCGAGTCGCCGCTGTTCGGCGCCCGGTCGTTGGCCGATGCCAAGCGCTTGCGCTGGCAAAGCCACGAGCGCGCCGCCGTCGAACTCGAACGTGGTGCCGATGGCCGCTGGCGGCTTACCGAGCCGATCGCCGACACCGCCTCGATCGCCTTCCTGAAGCCGATCGTCGATGCCTGGGGCACCGCGCAGATGCGCGGCACCCCGCTCGCCGACGACGAGGCTGGCAGGGCCAGTGCGGGGCTTACTCCGCCTGCCCTGGTGTTCACCGCGGAGTTCGCCGACTCGCCGGCGGTCACGATCGAGGTCGGAGGTGCCGGGCCGCTCGGCAACACCCGCTTCCTGCGCGCGCACGGCCGCATCTGGGAGGGCAGCCAGGCCCTCCATGAGACGCTCAACGTCGGCGTCGACGACCTGCGCGAGCGGGCGGTGTTTCAGAACGCGTTCGCGACCGCCAGCGAGGTCGTCGTCGACCAACTGCTGGCGAGCGGCAAGCGCGAGACCTTGCACGTCGCGATGCAGCGCGGCGAGTGGCGTCTGCTGGCGCCGGTCATCGGCCGCGCCGATCCGGTCGCGGCGCACCGCTTCGTGACCGCAGTCGTCGGCTTGCGTGTCGACCACTTCGCGCCCGGCGTGATCAAGCTGCCCGAACGGGAGCCGCGCATCGTCGTCACCGTGCGTGGCACGTTCGGCGAGGAGACGGTCCGGTTGTGGGACGATGCCGGCCAACTGTTCGGCATGCTGCCGGGCCGCGGCATCACCTTCACGAGCGACAACAACCAGTACACGCAGATCTTCGAGAACCGGGCGGAGGAGCTGCGCGCGCGCATCCTGCTGCCGATGGGCGAGTCGACGTTCGAAGAGCTGCTCGAACTGGTCGTCGATCCGGGGCAGGGCCGCGGCGAACGACTGCGACTGGTGCGTGATGCCGCGGGCAGCGACTGGCGTTTGCTCGAGCCGATCGAGTACCCGGCGGCCGTGACGCCGTGCACCGAGGCAGCGCACGCGTTGCAGCTGATGGTGGCGCGCCAGTTCGTCGATGACGCGGATGCGAAGCGCCCACGCGCCGAGGACCCACGCTACGGACTCGGCGTGGAGCGCACGGCGGTCTCCGCCCGTGGGCAGAAGCAGTCGTCGCCGACGACGCTGTGGTTCGGCGTCGACAGCTCGCTCGCTGGCGATGCGGTCGTGTTCGCGTGCCGCGCCGACGAACCGGACACCGTGGTGCTCGTGCAGCAGGCCCACGTCGCGACGCTGCGGCGGTCGTGGATCGACTACTGCTCCCTGCGCGTGCTGCTGCAGACCGCGATCGTCGAACGGCTCGACCTGGTGAGAGCCGACGGTGCTTCGCGGCGCTACCAGATCGAGAACGACGTGTGGGTGCGCGAGGGCGATCCCACGAGTCGGCCGGAGGTCGGTGAGTTCGCGAACGACGAACTGCGCGACATCAAGGGCCTGCGCGCCGTCGATGCGCGCGGCGAGGCCTTCGATCGCCCGGACTGGACCATCGCCCTGATGCGCAAGAACGGCGACGAACTCGGCCTGCTGCGGATCTGGGAGCGCCCGGGCGAGCCGTCGCTGCTCGCGCAGCGCGGCGAACGCGGGCCGGTGGCGTTCGCGCTGCCGGTGCGGGTCAGCAACGAACTGCGGCGCCTCTGGCAGTGAGGCCGCTGCGGCCGCGCTTGCGGGCGTGGCCGCGGCGTTGGGTCAGCGGCGCGCTGGCGGCGGCGGGTTCGGTGCGGGCGCGGCTCCGGCTGCCCCTGCCGCCCCGGCCTGCGTGCTCTTCAAGTAGGCCTCCCAGTGCTTGCGGAACTTCTGGGGCACGGGCGGTGGGTTGCTGCCACGGTTGCGCAGGAAGTTGAGGTACGGCTGCAGTTCGCCCCAACTGCCTTCGCCGGTGCCCGGGTTGGCGGGGCCGGTCTGCGACTCGGGCTGGCGGTTTCCCTGCGTGTTCTCCCCAGCGCCCGCGTGCTGCTCACCGCCGGTCGGATTGCCGTCACCCGGCTGCGGCTGTGGCTGCGGGTTGCCCTGCCCGGGCTGCTGGCCGTCCTGCGGCTGCTGGCCAGCCTGACCCTGCGGCCGCTCGGCGATGTCGGGCGTCTGGTTCTCGCGGCGGTTCTGCTGGTTGCGCTGCTGGCCTTGCTGTTGTTGTCCGCCTTGCTGGTCCTGCTGCTGGTCTTGCTGCTGCTGCTGGTCCTGCTGCTGGTCCGACGAAGAACCACCGCCGCCCTGGTTCTTCATCTGGTTGAGCTTCTCGATCAGCTTCTCGATGCCGTCCTCGGCGACGCGGCTGCGCTCGCGCGCCTTCTGCAGCAGGTCCTTGCCGGTGGCACGCGGCTGGCTCTTCTTGCCCGACTCGAGCAGGAGACGGTCGATCTCCTGCAGTTGTTCGTCGATCAGGCGCGCGATTTCCTGGGCTTCGCGCATCGGATCGCCGCCTTGGGCCGGCAACCGCGACAGCGGCATCACCGCTGCGACGAGGAGGAACAGGTGGCGCATGGTGTTCAGCGGCCGCGGCCGCCCTCCGGAGTCTCCTGGTTTTGCATCTGCTGCATCGTCTCGTCGATGCCCGCTTTGATCTGCTGGAACAGGCGCGTGATCTCGGTGTGCCGGTGGCCCAGTCGTTCGAGCAGCGCGATCTCCGCGTCCGCGATCGTCTCGTCGCCGCGCACCTCGATCAGCGTCTGCAGGTTGTCGGCGGCCTTGCGCGTGTCGATGCCGAGGCGCTTCAGCATCTCGAGCTCGGCGATCAGTCCGACCAGCTTCTTGCGTTGCGGATTGAACCGGTTCTGGCCCTGCTGCTGCTGTTGTTGCTGCTGCTGGCGCTCCTTGCGCTCCTGCTCGCGGCGCTGCCGCTCGGCGTCGAGCGCCGCCAGCAGATCTTCGGCGCGACGTTCGGTGTCCTGCTGCAGCAGCGTGGTGAACGAGCCGACGTCCGGATTGCGCCCGGCGAGCCGCCGCCCGATCTCGCGCAGGTCATCGGCATTCGCGACGAGCACGGTGCGATAGACGAGGTTGCCCTCTTCGGTCAGCGCGGCGACCAGCGTGTCGATGCGCTTGCCCAGTTCGATCTCCTCCTCGCCGAGCTGGTTCATCTTGCGCCTCGCGGCGCGCGGCAGTCCTTCGGCGGTGGCGGTCTTGGCCGCCTGCACGGTCTCGGCGGTGATCGGCCGCTGCTTGTCGAGGAACGTGGTCAGCTCGTCCTTCATCCGGAACAGCAGCTCCTCCTGGCGCAGGTCCCGGTAGCGCTCCTCCTCCTGCTGGAGTTCCTTGGCGGCCTCCTCGAGTTCCTGCCGCGCCGCTTCCTGCTGGCGCATGGTCTCCTCGGCGTCGCCTTGCTCCATCGCCCGCTGCGCCTTCTTGGCGGCGTCCGCGGCCTGTTCGGCGTGGCGTTGCGCCTGCTGGTTCTGCCGCTCCTGCAGCTCCTTGGCGAGGCGAACGATGTCCTCGGCGAGCTGCTCCTGTGCACGCGCCTGCTCGGCGAGTTGGTCCTGGCGCTGCGCGCTCGGCGGCCGGTTCTCGGCGAGGGCGTCCATCGCCTGCTGCAACTGCTCCGCAGCCTGCTGCTGCGCGCCCGCGGCGCTCGCCTGCTGGCCCTGCTGCAGGCGTTCGCCGGCAGCCTGCATGCTCTGCCGCGCCTGCTGCAGGTTCTGGCTGGCGCGTTCGGTCTGCGCGGCGGTCAGCGAACCGTCTTCGACGGCTTGCCGCAGCTGTTCGGCGGCGGCCTTCGCCTGTTCGGCGAGGTCCTGCTGGCGCGCGGCGGCGGCCTGCATGTCCGGCTGGCCGTCCTGGCTCGCACTGGTGAGCGCGGCTTCGAGGTCGCGCTTGGCCTGCTCGAGTCGCTCGCGCGAACGGCCGGCCGCGGCTTGTCGTTCGGCGCTGGCGGGGGGGCGATCGTCGGGCCGGTCGCCGGCGCGTTCGACCTCGCGCAGCGCCTGGCTGGCCTGTTGCAGCGCATCGGCGGCCTGCTGCTCGGGTGCGGCCGCGGACGGCGCATTCGCCAGTTCGCTGGCAGCGGCCGCGGCGTCCGCGGCCATCTCGGCGGCCCGGCGGTCGGCGTCCGGGTGCTGGCGCTGGTGCGCAGCGCGCGCGCGGTCGAGCGCGGCGAGGGCTTCGTTGGCCTTGCGCGCGGCAGTTTCGGTGTCCTGGGCGCGGCTCGCGGCGGCGGCTTCGTCGAGCCGCTCGGCGGCCTCGGCGACCGCGGCTGCCGCATCGTCGGCGGCGTTCGGCGGTGTTTGCGTGGCCGCGCGCATGCGTTCCGCCAGCCCCTTGGCCGCGTCGCGCAGTTGCGCCCCGGTCTTGCCGTTCTGCTCCCCGGCCGCCTGTTGGCGCTCGGCGGCGAGTCGTTCGCCGGCTTCGCCGACGCGGGCCAGTTCGGCGCGCTGGGCATCACCGGCCAGCGCCGCGGCCTTCTGCGCCTCGGCGCGCAGTTCGGCCCACGCCGGGTCGCGCTGCTTGCCCTCGGGGCCGGCGGCGACCTTCGGCGCGTCCTGCGCCTCGGCTTCGAAGCGCTCGCGGGCCTGCTGCAAGGCGCCGGCGTCGGTGGCCGCGGCTTCCTGGCGCAGGTTGCGCGCCGCGGCGCCGAGTTCGCCGGTGCGGCGTTGGTCGCGCAGGTCGCTCTGCAGTTCGCGCGTTCGCGCGTGCAGGTCGCCGAGATCGAACTCGCGGGCCCGGCTCGCGGGGGCCTTGCCGGCGGCCTCGTCGGCGAGACCCTGCTCGAGGCGCTGCTGGTCGTCGAGCAGGCCGCGCACGGCGTCGAGCGCGCTCTCGAGGAACGGCCGCCGGGTGCCCGCCTGGCGGCGGTTGCGGTCGGCTTCGGTGCGCTCGGCGTCGCGCAGCTGTTGCAGGCGGTCGGCGAGCTGTTGTTCGGCCGGCGACGGCGGCGTGCGCAGCGTCTCCCGCGTGGCGTCGCGCAGCTGGCGCTGGCGCTGTTCGAGCTCGCGCGCGGTGGCCGCCTGTTCCGCGACATCCCGCAGGTCCTGGTCGAGGTTCTCGATCGACTTGCGTTCGAGCAGGATGTTCAGCAACCGCTCCAGGTCGTCGACGACTTCGCGCTGCTTGCGCAGGGCTTCGGTGAACGCGGTCGCGACGAGGTCCTCGCGGATGCCGGCGATCTCCTTCAGGATGCCCGTTTGCTCGAGGTGGGTGAGGCCCTCGCGCAGCAGCCGCACCTGCTCGGGCTTGTTCTCGCGCTCGTAGCGTTGCTGCAGCCGCTGCATCATCGACTGCAGTCGTTCGGCCTTGCGCAGGATCTCGTCCTGGTCGCGGCGCAGCCGTTCGAGCCGCTCGGGATCCTGGCGGTTGCCTTCCGCCTGCGCGGGCATCGCGCCGGCCACGGCCGACAGCAGCAGGAGGAGCCACGGGCGATGCAGGTTCATTGCTTGCCTTTCGCGTCTTCGGTGCGGCCCTGGAGGTCGCGTTGGCCGTCGCGCAGCGCGCGGGCCTCCTGGACCAGGTCCTGGTACTCGTTCCATTCCTCGAGCCGCAGCAGCAGTTGCCGCAGCGCGCTCTCGATGTTGCTTTGCGTCGCCGTCGCGCGGGTGAGCAGCGTGCGGCGCTCGCTGGCGTCCCGCGCGACCTGCGCTTCCGCCAGCGTGCGCGCGAGTTCGACCGCCGCACCGCTGCCGAGGCCATCGGCGATGCCGTACATCGCCAGGATGGGATCGAGGCACTGCTCCATCGCGCCGAGCGACCCGGCGGCGCGGCGCGCGAGCAGGCCGCGGTAGAACGACGGATCGAGCGCCATCGGTTCGCGCAGCGCGGCAGCGTGCTCGCGCCAGAGATCGACGACGGCGGCGGCGTGCTGGCTCGGCTCGAGGCGGTTCCAGAGGTGCAGGTCGAACGCGCGCATGAGGCCGCGATGCACGCGCTCGACGGCGCCGGCGATGCGTCCCTGGCCGACCTCGATGCCGGTCAGGGCCGTCTGCGCGTCGGTCGCCGGCCCGTCGTTGGCGAGCAGTTCGGCGAGACGTTCCCGGCGGTCCAACTGCAGGTCGAGCGCCTGGGCGGCCTCCTCGCGCAGGCCGCGGAACAGCCGGCCGATCGCGGCGTTGAGCTGCGGTTCGTCGACGATCTGGACGATCCGGCGGGGCAACTCGGTGGTGCTCGGTTGCGGCGCCTTGTTGTCGCCGAGCCGCGCGGTGAGCACGAGGCCGTCGGTCGACTGGGCGCCGCCGAGCAGGTCGCGCACCTCGAGCAGTTCACTGAGCACCGCGGCGGTCGTCGCCGCGTTGCCGGCGGTGAGCAGCGCACGGGTCACCGCCGCGTCCTTGCCGCGCTCGACGACCAGGTCGACGACGCGCAGGCCGAAGTCGTCGCGCGCCTCGACGCGCACGCACAGCAGTGCGCCGGGGAGCAGCAGCGCCGCCTCGTCGTCGGGCAGCAACCAGCGGCCGATCGGCGCGTAGTCCTGCAGGGCCGAGATCGGGTAGGTGCCCGGGTTCGGGTTGCGCAGGCCGTTGTCGGCGAGCAGTTCGATCTGGTACCGATCGGCGCTCTCGACCACGAACGAGCCGCGGTAGACGGTCGAGACGCCGCTGTCGTCCTGGGGAGCGGTCGGTGCCAGGTCGAAGCGCCGGCCGCTCTCGAGGAACACCATCGCGGCACTGCGCACGGCCATCGTCGTCGTCACCGCGACGTCGACGCCGCTGCCGACCAGGGCTTCGATGGCGCCGCCGCGTTGTTCGAGCGGCGGGGTGCTGGTGTAGGCGGGCGCATGGACCACGGCGGTGATCGTCGCCACCTGCGGCGGCGACACCGTGCGCACGATCACGACGCGGTCGCCTTCCAGGTCGTCGCCGCCACGGGCGCGGAACTCGAACTCGCCGGCGACCCGACGGAAGACGTGGCGGAACCTGGCGCCGGGACGCAGCGACGTCGCGACGGGGCGGACCTCGCCGGGTGCGCCATCGCGGCGGGCGCGCACGTCGAGCCACACTTCCTTCGGCACCTTGCCTTCGGCGAGCACGCCGACGTGCAGGTCGGCGCCGGCGGGGAGCGTCAGCTCGGTGCGGCCTTCGTGGTCGATGCTCTGCAGGTCCTGGCCGGGCGGCGGCAGCTCGATGCGCAGCGACGTCTCGCGCGGGTACGAGGTCGAGAGCCCCAGATGCCGCAGCAGGAACGCGCGCATCGTCGCCGGCGAGGCAATGGCGCCGCCGACCAGGAGCGCCACCAGCGCCACGGCGACGGCCGCGACGCGCCGGGTGGGGCGCGGGTCGAACATCCGTCCGAGCGGCAACGCCCGCACTGCCGTGCCGGTCTCGGCCAGCAGGGCAGCGATCATCGGCGACGACTGGTTGCGCAGTTCGTCGGCAGCCAGGCGCTGCAACTGCACCGCGGAGACCAGGCGTTGGTGCAGTTCGGGGAACGTGCGCTCGAACCAGACGGCGACGTCGACCTCGCCGAAGGCGCGCGTCAGCGGGTAACGCACGAAGCGCAGCGTCGCTGCCACGGCGAGCCCGGCGACGGCGATGGTGTGGAACAGCCGGATCGGCAGCGGCAGGTCGAGCTGGTGATCGAGCGCGAAGAACAGGGCGATGGCCAGCGCCACGATCGCGACGGTCAAGGCCACGCCGTGCACGAGGTAGCGGGCCCGCAGCGCTCGCAACTGCCCCGCGAGCAGCGGCTGCAGCGCGCTGCGCGCGTCGGTCGCCGAGGTGTCGCTGCCGGTCACCGGGTCCTCGCCGTCATCGTTGGAAGATCGGCAGGTACTGCATCGGGATCTGCAGGATCAGCGACGCGACCGCCGTGCCGAAGGCGTCGCCCGGTCCGGTGTGGCATCGCCAGCGCCCGTCGGGTTGCTGCAGCTCGAGCAGCTGGGCTTTGATCTTGCGGAAGTACTGCGTCCACTTGGGGTCGCCGGTGATGTAGTAGGCCTGCACCGCATAGTAGTGCCCGTAGAAGTAGAAGTAGTGGCCCTGCGTGTCGCGGCTGAAGCCGACCATCTCGCGGTCCATGTAGTCGAGGGCGTTGCGGATGATCGGGCTGTCGTACTCGCCGGCGGCATACAGCGTCGTGACACCCGCCGCGGTCAGCGGGAACGTCGCCCGGGTGTGGTCCCGGTTCTGGTAGCGGAAGGAGCCGCCGTCATCGCCGCTGTAGCCGCCGCGGTAGTTGCGGTAGGTGCGGTCGTTGTCGCGGACCGCGCTGCGGTAGACGTAGTTCTGCGCGTTGCGGATCGTGGTGATCGGGACGTGGATGCCGACGTTGCGCGCCGAACGCAGCGCGAGCACCTGGCAGACGGTGATCGACATGTCCGACTCGCGTGCGAACGGACGGTAGCGCCAACCGCCCTCGGCGTTCTGGGAGTCGACGATCAGGTCGACCGAGCGCTGCAGCACGCGCTTGACGTCGGCGCGCTCGACCATGCCGTAGACCTCGGCGAGGAACAGCGTCGCGAACGCGTGGCTGTACATGCGCGTTCCGTTCGCGGCGATCTGGCCGTCGTCCTGCGCGCAGGTCAGCACGAAGTCGATGCCGCGGTGCAGCACGTCGCCGTACTTGCCGCGGTCCGGCAGGTGGCCGCCGGCGAGGAAGCTCATCAACGCGAGCGACGTGACGCCGACGTGCGGCAGCGGCCGGTCGTCCATCGTCTCGTAGTTGGTGTTCAGCTTGTAGCCGACGAGTTCTGCCCAGTAGCCGTCCGGGTGCTGGGCGCGCGCCAGCCACTCGTGGCTGCGAGCGACGGCGCGCCGCAGTGGTTCGTCGATCAACTGCTCGTTGCTGGCGCCGCGGCCCTTGGTCTCCTGGGCCGACAGCGGACCGAGTGCTGCGAACAGCAAGACGGGGAAGACGAGCGTGCGCATCATCGGGATTCTCCTTCGGGGCCGAGCAGCAGGACGGTCTGGGCGCCGGCGACGACCAGCCGCGGACCGAGTCGCGCCATGCTGTCGATCGAGCCGGGCATCGGCAGCACGCGGTGGCGGCGACCGTCGGGCAGCATGCCGGTACGGTCCCGCAGCGACACCACGTGCAGCCGGTTCTCGCGCGCCCCCTTGCCGGCGCGCGTCGCGAAGGCGAGGAAGCCCTCGCCGAACTGCGGCGCCGACACGACGTCGCCGTCGCCGGCGCCGAGCGGCAGCACGAACGCGCTGCCGCCATCGCGCGTGTCGATGCAGACCAGCTGACGATCGGCGCGATCGGCGGTCGCGAACGACTGCAGCACCAGCATCGGCGGTGCGGGGTTGGCCAGCGAGCCTCGTTCCCAGTTCAGCACCGTCGGTTCGTGACCGACTTCGACTTCGCGCAACAGCGTGCCGTCGGCCGCGCGCAGCAGCACGACCCGGGACGTGCGCGATGGGTGGGCCTCGACCAACACGCAGCGGCCGTCGGCGTGCGCGGCCATCGCCAGCTGCGCGCCAGTCGCGCCTTGCCACTGCCAGACGATGCGCCCGTTGCCGGCGACCGCGAGCAGTCGGGGCTTGCCACCCGGCAGGGCGTTGTCGACGGGCAGGAGCAGCCGTTCGCCGTCGGTCGCCAGGTACTGCGGGTAGAGCCGCGTGGCGAGGCTGTCGGGGTCGAGCGGCTGGCTGGCCGCGAACTCGGCCGCGGGGAGTGCGGTGGTGGCGCGCACGTTGCCGAGCACCGGGTCGAGGACGTGCACCGCCGCCTGGCCGCCGCCGGTGAGTTCGAGTTGCAGCAGGCCCGCGCCGGTCGCCTTCGGCTTCAGCGCGCCGCGCCAGGTCCAGAGCACGGCGCCCGACAGTGGTTCGATGCCGGCGCATTCCGTGCTGCCTTCGGGCGTGTTCGGGATCGACGTGATGTGCAGGACGCCGTCCTGGACGCCGAGGCTCTCGAGCAGGCGTCGTTGGGGGTTCGGCAGGGCCCAACGCGAAGCCCCGGTGCGGTAGTCGACCGCGTGCACGCGTTCCATGTCGGGCACGACCAGCGTCGTGCCGCACAGCACCAGGTGCTCGAGGTAGTCGAACGGCACCGCGAACAGCACCGGCTTGTCGGCCGCCGCGGCGTGCACGTCGATCGCCAGCAACTCGTTGCCCGAGCGCACGAACAGCGGCACGTCGGATGGCACCACGAACCCGGCGGCCGGGTACACGGTCGCGAGCCCGAACACCTCGCGTGCGGCGCGCGGAACCAGGCGGGCCCTGTCGGCGGTCGGCAAGGCGAGCGTCTGCGCCACCGGTGGCGGCACGGCCGGCAGTGCGGCGAGCAGCGCGCCGAACGTCGCCTTGCCGTCGTCGGGCCAATCGCTCGTCGACCCGCGGTGTTTCGCCAGCAGTCTGCCCATCGCCGTGGCCAGGGCTGCGTTGCCAGCACTCGTCGCCGCCACCATCACACGGCGCGCGACGCCGGGCGGCACGTCGTCGGCGGGCAGCAACTCGGCGAGCACGCGGCAGACGACCGCGAGGTCGCCTTCGCGCACTGCGGCGTCGAGCAGCGCGGTGCGCGCGGTGGCGCCGACGCTGCTGTTCGGGAAGCGTCGCACGACGCTGGCCAGCGCCGTCTGATCGTTGCCGGCGTCGCGCAGCGCTTGCTCGGCGCGTGCCTGCACGGCGGCGTAGACGTCGGGCCCGTGCCGCGCGAGCAGCGCGTCGATCGCTTCACGCGCGGCGGTTGCCGCCGGTCGATCGCCGAGCACGACCTCGCCGTGGCGCTCGAGAAGGTCCTGCCAGGCGGCTACGGCATTGGCCGGCGAAGTGGCGCGGCGGGCGCGTTGCCAGCCGACCCACGCCCGCACCGGGACGCCGCCGTCGGCGGGGAACGTGGCGTCGGGCGCGAACGCGAGCAGCCGGTCGAGTTCCGCCGCGAAGCCCGCGTCGTCCGCGGCGAGGCGTGACATCACGATGGCCTGGACTTCGAGCCACTGCTCGGTGTCGGGCGCGACGTCGCGCGCTTCGGCGAGCAGGCGGATCATCCCCGGGTCGTCGCGGAGCACCGCGGCTTCGGCGATCTGCAACGCCTGGCGGAACAGTTCGCCCTGCAGCGCCTGGCGCACCGGATCGTCCACTGGCAGGCCGCGGCGCATCGCTGCCGCCAGGCCTTGCCGGTAGGTGTCGTGCACGCCGCGCAGGGCCTCGGCGTCGGGAGCGGCGGGCAACAACGACTGCCGCAGGTTGCCGAGCCGCAGCAGCGTGGCCGGGTCATCGGGCCGGCTGCGCGCCAGTTCTTCGACGCGGGCCCGCAGTGCTTCGGCGTTCCAGGCCGCTTCGAGCACGTGTTGGCGCAGCGACACCACGATGCCGGAAACCAGCAGCAGGTTGCCCGGCAGGAAGCGGCCCAGACGCAGCGGCGTGCCGGGCAGTGGCCGACCGTCACGATCGAAGGCCGCCACGGCGTCGGGCCGCGCGAACCAGACGGCGTCGGCGGTCACCGCCGGCCGCGGCGGCAACTGGCCGTTGCGGCGATCGCCGAGTTCCTCGGGCCGCACCAGTTGGCGCACGCTCGCCGCCTCCTGCAGGCTGGCGGTCGGGCGTGCGGCGACGGCGACGGCGCCGACACCCGACAGCACGAACTCGTTGCCGAGCGCGCCGGCGAGCCAGACGACGCGGTTGTCGATGCCGTCGACCGTCGCTTCGGCGGGCAGCCGCCACAAGGTGCGCCCGGACTCGGTGTCGAGGCCGAGCACGAACTGCGAGTCGGTCGGCGTCAGGCAGACGACGTCGTCGACGATCGCCGGGACGTTGTTCGCGAAGTAGACCTGCCGATCCTGCTGGTGGTGCATCATCGCGCGCGGCATGCGCACGACGCCGTAGGACGCGATCCAGCGGATGCGGCCGGTCGCCGCCTCGAGGGCGTAGGCGACGCCGAGGTTGCTCGAGCCGTAGACGACACCGCCGTGCAGCGCGATCGGCGACGCCGCGAACTCGGCGCGCGCGTTGCCGAACATGTTGACGTCCTGCTGGCTGCTGCAGACCAACCGGCGCCACTTCAGGTTGCCGGTGTCGAGGTCATAGGCGGCGATCGCGAACGCGACGGCGCCGGAGCGGTCGTGCGTCGGCACGTAGACCGTGTCGCCGACGATGACCGGCGGCGCACAGGCGTCGTGGCCCTGGAAGCGGCGGGTCTTCGGGCCGTCGAGGTCGTCGTAGTGCGCCCAGAGCAGCTTGCCGCCGTGGCGGCTGAACGCGTGCAGGCGCCGCATCGGGATCTTGCTCATGACCCGGTACGCCCCCTGGAAGTCGACGTTCATCGACTTCTCCGGCACCTGCAGCGCGGCGACGACGACGTCGTCGCTGCACGCCGCCGCCAGGACCATGTCCTGGTTGATGCCTTGGAACGCTTCGCGATCGCGACGGCGCATCGGCTCGGCTCCCTCGGGCGCGAGCCGCATCGGCGAGTGCGACACCCAGGCGATGCCGCGCCGCAACGGGTCGAACGCGACCACTTCGTGGCCGGTGTTCACGAACACGCCGTCGAGGTCGCCGATGGCGTGCATCGGATAGAGCCCGATCTCGCGGCCGCCCTGGCCGAAGCCCGGTGCCACGACTTCCTCGCTCCAACGCGCGTCGGGTTGGCCGAGCGGCGGCGCCATCGGCGTGCGGCCGGCGGCAGTCCCGCCGTACGCCGGCCACGAGGTCGCGTCGTCCGACGGCGGCAGCACGCTGAGCACGTCGCCGGATGCGGGCGGCAGTGCCTGGTGCTTGCCGTCGGCGCGAGCGGCGGCCGGGTCGAGCAGCACCATCGCGCAGTGCCAGCGTTCGGCGATGCGGCGTTCTTCGGTGCTGCCGATCTCGGCGGCGTCGAGCGCCTGCCGGAAGTGCGCTGCCGCCGCCAGCGCTTCGCCGGCCGTGAGGGCGCGATCGCCGAGGCGAAGGCGCGCGCGGCGACCGATCGCGGCAGCCGGGAAGCGGGTCGCCAGTCGTTCGAGTTGCTCGTCGTCGAGTGCGTCGAACGTCGGCAGGGTGCCGGTCTCGCGCCGCACCAGGTCCTCGTAGGCGGCGGCGGCGGCGGGGGAGAGATTCGCGAGTGCCAGCACGGTCGCCAGCCGCAGGCCGAGGAAACGGCCCGGGGCGACCGGCACCACGCCGCCGCTGTCCGCCTGCAGCAGTTGGTGCAACTTCTCGACGCCGGTGCGGTGTTCGCCCGCGGCGATCTCGGCGGTGCCCTGCTCGAACAGGTGGATCAGGTCCTGCGAGCGCAGCAGCGAGTAGAGGTTGTCGTCCTGACCGGTCGTGAAGTCGACGGCGCTCTCGACCGCGCGCCGCGGTGGCCGCTGCGCGAGTGCCTGCGCGCCCAACAGCAGGGCGGCCAGCAGGCACGGCGCGCGGAGCGGCAGGATGCAGGCCATGGTCAGATCATGCATCGGAAGGCGGGGCGGTGCGACTGGGGGGGCAGCAACCGGGCGCTCCGCCTATACGAGGCGGGCGCGCTTGCGGAGAAGCCACTCCGCGCCGAGCAGCAGCAGCAGCACCGCCAGCGACCAGCCGGTGTCCCACACCGGAGCCGTGCGGGTGTCTTCGCGGCTCTCCCAGGCCTTGCGGCTGCCGAGTTCGGCGACGAGCGAGTCGGCGTCGGCGATGAACACGTAGCGGCCGCTCTGGTCGGTGCCGCGGCCCTTCTCGGCGATGCGGCGCAGGGTGTCCGCGTCCTGGCTCGAATCGCGCGTCTCGGCATCGGGGGCGCGCACCAGGACGTCCTCACGCGCGAGCACGGAGTCGGCCGGGTTCTGGTTGGCGAACACCAGGAAGCTGAACGCCCCGGGCTGGTCCATCGTGAAGCTCGCCTCGTAGAGCCCCGGTTCGCCCGGCACCGCGCGCAGCACGCGCTTCTCGGCGCGGTTCTCCTGGTCGCGCAGGTGGATCGGCTGCTCCGCCGCGACGGCGGGCTGCAGTTCGTCGTCGTGCACGCGCAACTGGACGCGGACGCGGTCGCCGGTCTCGATCTGCACCTTGTCGACCGACAGTTCGAGCAGGTCGTTGCGGCGCTGCAGCCGGCCCTGCGCCAGCGCACGCACGACGTTGCGCCAGAACGTGTCCATGTAGGTCTCGGCGTACGGGTCGCGCCAGCGCCACGTCTCGTCGGTCGCCAGGAAGAACGTGTTGCCGCGCCCGTGGCTGCCGACGACCGCGATCGGCCGCTTGCCGTAGGTGTTGCCGTCGGTCGGGTGCCGCAGCAGCACCGACCCGCCGGGCTTGGCCCGTTGCACCGGGTGGTAGACGTGGAACCCGGGCAGACCCTCTTCCCACAGGCGGCGGTTGAACGCCGGATCGCGCTGCAGCAGCAGGATGTCGTGCGGCTGCTGCGGGTTCTCGAGCCGCGGGTGGAACTCGAGGTCGCGCCGAGGGCGGTTCTGGGCCAGCCAGTTCCGGTCCTCGAGCACGACCGGCAGCAGATCCTGGACCGGCGTGTTGCGGTACCGCTCGGGCATCGCCGCGTCGCCGAACAGGAACGCCACGCCGCCGCCGAAATCGACGAAGCGCGCCAGCATCTCGAGCCACTGCCGCCGGCGTTCTTCGGTCGGCGCGATGCGTTCGGGCGGCACGTCGCCGAACACCACGACGTGGTAGGCGAACAGTTCCTTGTCGGTGCGCGGGATGTCGCGCAGCGGCGGCAGGTCCTTGCTGTGCTCCTGCTCGAACTTCGGGCTCGCGTCGAACATCACCGCCTGCATGACGATCGACGGGTCGACGCGCTTGAGTCCGTTCTTGATGTAGCGGTACTCCCAGCGCGGCCGGTCGTCGACGTAGAGCACGCGGATCTTCTCGTCGTTGACGCGCAGGAACCGCACGTCGACGTTGTCGTCCGTCTGGCTCTCCTCCGGCAGCCCGGCGAGCGAGAACTTCAGCGTCCAGTCGCCGGCGGTGTCGAAGGCGTGGTAGACGCGCAGGCGGGTCGCATCGCCGTCGGCCGGCAACTCGCCAGCCGCGGTCGCCAGTGGCACGAACGGCCCGCCGTCGCGCGAGCCCTCGAGCGAAACGCGTGCGCGTTCGCCGCGCAGGCCTTCGGCGCGCAGCGTGACGTCGAAGCCCACCTGCTCGAGGCACAGCGCCTCCTTCGGTCCGACCGGGCCCACCAGCCACGCGTTGCGCGGCGGCTCGGGATCGCCGACGCCGATCGTGTGCAGCGCGACGCCGCGCAGCGCATGGCTCGCCGCGACCTCGACCGGATCGGCGCCGGCGTTGTTGCGGCCATCGCTGACCAGCAGCACGGCGTCCAGGTTGCCGCCGGCCGATTGCGTCAGGTGCAGGTCGAGCGCGTCGCCGAGCGCGGTGCGGTTGCCGCGCCCGGTGACCTCGCCGAGGTCGCGCACCGGGATCGGCTTGCGCTGCACACGGAACAGCCGCACGTCGTGGGTGCGACGGAGCGACGCCAGCAGGCCGCCTTCGCGCGCGAGGATCGCCGTCGCCAGTTGCAGGCGGGACATCGTCGCGAGATCGACTCCCGGCAGGATGGCCTGGAGTGCTTGCTGCTGGGCGGGATCCGGGTAGCGGTCCTGGCGCAGCATGCTCGCGCTGTCGTCGATCAGCACGTGCACCTGGTTCTGCGTGCGCCGGTAGGTCGTCGTCTCGAACGCCGGCTGGAACAGCAGCAGCACGCAGACCACCAGCGCGAGCCAACGCAGCAGCGAGAGGACGAGGCGCAGCCGCGGGCTGAGTCGGCTCACGCCGTGGTACGACCACCACGCGAAGAGCACCGTCGCCGGCAGCACGATCAGGATGGTCACCCACGGAGCGGGTGCGGCGAGGAAGCGGAACGACTCCTCGACCCAGGTGCCGGTCTCGGGGGCGACGTTCGGATCTTGGGGGAGCGGCAGCCTCATCGGTCAGCTCCGGCGCACCGAGACGTGGCGCGCCAGCGCGGCTTCGCCGAGCACGAACAGCAGCAGGAGCAGGAGCAGCGTCGGACCGAGTTCGCTGCGGTCGGGATCGTCGGCCGTGGACGTGATCGACGGCAGCTCCGTCAGCACGTCGTCGATGCCGAGGTCCTGCTGGATCTGGGCGTGCGGGAGGAACCGCAGCTCGCCCTCGGCGACGGCGACGTTGACCGCGAACGGCAGCACGATCGCCTCCTTGCCGGCTGGTCGATCGAGCACGAGTTCGAACACGTAGAACCCGGCCCACACCGTGTCGGCGACGGGGCCGAGCCGGAAGCGGCCGCCGGGCAGAGGGTGCGCGTCCTCGGCGAGCGGCAGTTTGCTGCGGCCGTCGCGTTCGGGCCGCTGCAGCGCGACGTCCTCCGGCCTCGCCGGCAGCGAACACGTGAGTTCGGCGCCGACCTCGGTGAGGAACGGATCGAGGGCGGGCAGCGCCAGCCACTGCGTCAGGCCCCACAGCAGCGGGAACGCGACCAGCGGCTCGTGCAGCAGGTTCCAGCGTTCGGCGCGGTACTTCGAGTAGAGCGGCGAGGTCAGGAACAGGGCCTTGCCTTCGCCGAACGGCCGCGCGACCAGCAACGGCGACTGCGAGGCATCGGTCAGGCGCGCGACGACGGTCGCGTCGGCGTGCAGCGAATCGGCCGCGATCCCGTGCCAGCGCCCGATCGGCACGTTCTGCAGCACGCCGCGCCAGCTCTCCTCGGCGAACTCGCGCAACACCGGGTGCTCGGGTGCCGCGAGGTCGATGGTGCGATGCGTGCCGGATCCGAGCGGCGCGCCCTGCTTGCCGGTGAGCCGGAACGGCTGCGGTCCGTCGCCGGCGCCGTGCAGGTGCAGGTTCCAACTCTGCACGTCGGCGCGTTCGCCGAAGGCCACCAGCAACCCACGCCCGGCCTGCAGCGCCTCGGTCAACGCCTTCGCCGCGCGGTCGTTCAGCCGTTCGACGTCGGCCAGCACGATCACGTCGTGGTCCTTCGGTGTGCACTGGCCACCGAGCAGCGTGACCAGGTCGACCGTCTCGACCGCGAACGTCGGCAACGTGGCCGGGTCCGGATCGAGCATCTGCCAGACGAAGCGGTGGGCGAGCAGCGGGTCGCCGCCGGCTTCGCCGTCGACCAGCAGCACGCGGATGCGGTCGCGCACGTCGATGGTGGCGAAGCGTTCGTCGTCGGCGGCGAGCGCGTCGTTCTGCAGCGAGGCGCGCAGCCGGCGACGGCCGGTCTCGCGGAACACCACCTGGAACTCCGCCTCGCCCTCGGCGCCGGGCGGCACCGCGAGCACCTTGCGCATCGGCTCGCCGCCGTCGACCTCGAGCGTCACTTCGCAGTTGGCGGTCGACTGGCCGCGGTTGCGCACGGTCGCGACGACGCCGATCGCCGTGCGCAGGACTGCGGCCGGCTGGTCGATGCGCAGTCCGGTCAGTTGCGTGTTGTCGGCGATGCCGCCCTGGCCGCTGCTCGCGAACGGTCCGACGTCGAGCCAGTACACCTGGGTGCCCGGACGCTGCTTCATGCGCTCGACCAGGTCGCGCACGGTGTCGGCGAGTTCGGCTTCGTTGCCGGCTGCCGGCGTGGCCGCCGCCGCGCCGAGCGACGCGGCCTGCTGGTCGCTGAACACGTAGACGCGCGTCTCGGGGTCGTTCGCCTCGTCGATCGCTCGCGCGACCTGCTGCAGCGCATCGGTGAGCTCGGCGCTGCTGTCCTCGGGTCGCTGCATCATCGACCACTGGTTGCGCGCGTTCTGCAGGTCGAGGTCGCCGCGCACCAGGAACCTCGGGCGCACGCCGGCCAGCACCAGCGTGACCTTGTCGCTGCGCTGCGTGTTCAGTTCGAAGCGGTCGAGCAGCTTGCCGACGGCCGTCCGGGCGCGTTCGAACGAACTCGAAGAGCCGTCCTGGCGCAGCCCCATGCTGTAGCTGCCGTCGACCACGATCACGTGGTGCACCAGCGACGCGCCGCCCAGCAGTCCGGCGGCCTGCTTCCAGATCGGCCGCGCGATCGCTGCCGCCAGCACGATCGGCAAGAGGCACCGCAGCAGCAGCAGCAGCAGGTTCTCGTTGCGCAGCCGGTTGCGCTGCTTCTGCCACGCGCGCAGCAGGAACTCCATCGCCGCCCACGGCCGCTTCTCGTGCCGCTGGCGGTTGAGCAGGTGGATCACCAGCGGGACCGCGAACAGCAGCGCGCCGGCCAGCAGGGCTGGATTGAGGAACTGCACGCGCTACTTCCGGCGCTTTGCTCGCGCCGCTCGCGCGCTCAGGTAGGAGGTCAGCACCACGTCGAGCGGCAGGTGGTTGACGACGCGCACGTAGTCGATGCGTTGGCCGTGGCAGCCCTTCTTGATCGCCGTGGCGAAGGTCTCGATCTCCGCCAGGTAGGCGTCGCGCAGCGACTTCGGGTCGCACAGCAGTTCGGGCAGTTGCTCGAGGCCCTGGAACAGGGTCATGCGCTCGAACGGGAACTCGACCTCGTCGCGGTCGAACAGGTGGAACACGACGATGTCGTGGCCGCGGCTGGCGATCTCGCGCAGGCCCTTCAGCACCTGTTCGGGGTCGTCGAACAGGTCGCTGAACACCAGCACCATGCCGCGCTGCTTGAGCTGGCTGGCGAGTTCGTGCAGCACCGCGCCGACCTTGGTCTTCTGCTTGCGGGTCTTCGCCTGCTCGAGCGCGCCGAACACGTTGCCGAGGCCGGCGCGCGTGTTCGACGGCGGCACCTGCCGCGCGACCTTCTCGTCGAACAGCGTGAGCCCGACCGCGTCGGCCTGCTGCTGCACCAGGTACGCCAACGACGCGCAGGCGGTCGCGGCGTAGTCGAACTTGCTCATGCCGCCGTCGTGCCCGTAGTTCATCGACTCGCTCTGGTCGAGGAACAGGTGCGCGCGCAGGTTGGTCTCCTCTTCGTACTGCTTGATCACGAAGCGGTCGGCCTTGCCGAAGATCTTCCAGTCGAGGTGCCGCAGGTCGTCGCCTTGCACGTACTCGCGGTGCTGCGCGAACTCGACCGAGAAGCCGCGGTGCGGCGACTTGTGCATGCCCGTGACGAAACCCTCGACTACGAGCCGGGCGCGCAGTTCGAGGCGACCGACCTTGTTGAGTACGCGCGGGTCGAGGTAGTCGGTCGGGATCTCGGTCATGGCAGGGGATGCGATCGACGTCGAAGGCGGGCGATAGGCAGGCTACCGAGGCTCGTCCGCTGGCCGGTTGCCGCCTGTTGCGTTTGCATCGGTGTGATTTGCTTCGGCCCGGCCAGCGGGCATCACCAGGGATGCCGCGCGGCTTTGCCGCGCGTCATCCCTGCGCGATGACCTTGGGCAGCTTGCCGTCGGCGAGCGCCTGGCTCTCGTTCGCCGGCGTTTCGGCGAGCAGCCGGTCGACGACCTTGTCGGTGGTGATGCCTTCGGCCTCGGCCGCAAAGCTGGTGATCAGGCGGTGGCGCAGCACGGGCTTCGCGACCGCGCGGATGTCCTCGGCGGCGACGTAGAAGCGGCCCTGCAGCAGCGCGTGGGCCTTCGCGCCGAGCACCAGGTTCTGGCTGGCGCGTGGACCGGCACCCCACTGCAGCCAGTCCTTGACCCACGCCGGCGCGTCGCCGGTGGTCAGGCGCGTCTGGCGGACGAGGCGCAAGGCGTACTCGAGCACGGCATCGGCGATCGGCACGCGCCGCACGATCGCCTGCAGCGATTCGATGTCCTCGCCACTGAGCACGGCCTTGATGTCGGCGGCGTGGTCCTCGGTCGTGCGGCGCAGGATCTCGCGCTCCTCCGCGGCCGACGGGTAGTCGACCTTGACCATGAACATGAAGCGGTCGAGCTGGGCTTCCGGCAGTGGATACGTGCCCTCCTGCTCGATCGGGTTCTGCGTCGCCAGCACGAAGAACGGCTTCTTCAGCACGTGGCGTTGGCCGGCGACCGTGACCTGGTACTCCTGCATCGCCTCGAGCAGCGCTGCCTGGGTCTTCGGCGGCGTGCGGTTGATCTCGTCGGCCAGGATCACGTTGGCGAAGATCGGCCCCGGCAGGAACTTGAACTCGCGCCGGCCGCTCGCCTTGTCGTCCTGGATGATCTCGGTGCCGGTGATGTCGCTCGGCATCAGGTCCGGCGTGAACTGGATGCGGTTGAAGCCGAGGTTCAGCACGCGGGCGAGCGTGCTGATCAGCAGCGTCTTGGCGAGGCCCGGCACGCCGATCAGCAGGCAGTGGCCGCGGCAGAACAGCGCCATGAACAGTTCGTCGACGACGTGGTCCTGGCCGACGATGACCTTCTTGATCTCCGCCTTCATGGCGGCGTAGGCCTTGCGCAGCTTGTCGACCTGTTCGAGGTCTTTCGGGTTCGCTTCGTTGCTCATGAGTCGGCGAGGGGTCGGAACGGCGGGGTGGACGGAAGGGTTCTACGGAACGGGAGCGGGCCGTGCGGGAGGAATCGCAACGGGGCTCGGACGGCCGGCGGCGTGAGTTCCTTCACCGCGCCTCGCGGGATTCGGGGCGCTGCGGGTACGCCGCGCACAACTCCGCGGGAGTGAAGCCGCACTGGTCGATGGCGACGAGCAAGGCCTGCAGGTCGTAGTGGGCGTCGGGCCCCGTGCCGAGGCGCGCCTGTTCGATCGCCGCGTCGTAGTCCGCGCGCAGTTGGCGCAGCGACTGTTCGTGGGCCTGCAGTTCGTTGCGCTCGCGCAGTGCCGGAACCGTGTTGGCGAAGAACAGCCACAACACGAACGCGAGGCTCCCGAGCGCCACCCAGTGGGGGAAGTGCGATCGGGCTTCGGCGTCGGGGCTGCTCATGGGAACGGCGCGGGCCGGATGCTAGCGGGCCGGAGGTCCGGCTGGTAGGCGTCCTTGCCGCCCGTTCAGATCCCGTAGACCGCCGCCGCGCCGAGCTGCTCCTCGATGCGCAGCAGCTGGTTGTACTTCGCCACGCGGTCGCTGCGGCACGGCGCGCCGGTCTTGATCTGGCCGGTGCCGCAGGCCACGGCGAGGTCGGCGATGGTGCTGTCCTCGCTCTCGCCGGAGCGGTGCGACATCACCGCGCGCATGCCGGCGCGGTGCGCCAGGTCGATCGCGGCGATCGTCTCGGTCAGCGTGCCGATCTGGTTGACCTTGATCAGGATCGCGTTGGCCGCCTTCTCCTGGATCCCGCGCTGCAGCCGCTCGGTGTTGGTGACGAACAGGTCGTCGCCGACGAGCTGCACCTTGTGGCCGACCTTCGCGGTCAGCGCGGTCCAGCCCTTCCAGTCGTCCTCGGCCATGCCGTCCTCGATCGAGAAGATCGGGAACTGGCTGCACCAGCTCGCCAGCAGCTCGACCATGCCTTGGCTGTCGAGGGTCTTGCCTTCGCCTTCGAGCGTGTACTTGCCCTTCGCGAACAGCTCGGTGACCGCGGCGTCGAGCGCGAGCACGACGTCGCTGCCGGCCTTGTAGCCGGCCTTCTTGATCGCCTGCAGGATGATCTCGAACGCCGCCGCGTTGCTCTCGAGGTTCGGCGCGAAGCCGCCCTCGTCGCCGACCGCCGTCATCATCTTCTTCGCCTTCAGCTCGGCCTTCAGCGCGTGGAAGATCTCGACGCCCATGCGCAGGCCTTCGCGGAAGCTCTTGGCGCCGACGGGCATCACCATGAACTCCTGGAAGTCGACGTTGTTGTCGGCGTGCGCGCCGCCGTTCAGGATGTTCATCATCGGCACCGGCAGCCGGCAGGCCTTGCTGCCGCCGACGTAGCGCCACAACGGCACGCCGAGCTCGGCGGCCGCGGCCTTGGCGACGGCGAGCGACGCGCCGAGGATGGCGTTGGCGCCGAGCTTGCCCTTGTTCGGCGTGCCGTCGACTTCGCGCAGCAGCGCGTCGCACAGGTGCTGGTCCTCGGCCGGCTGGCCGAGCAGCGCTTCGCCGATCGCGTGGTCGACGTTGTCGACGGCCTTCAGGACGCCCTTGCCGAGGTAACGCTTCTTGTCGCCGTCGCGCAGTTCGACGGCTTCGTGGGCGCCGGTCGACGCGCCCGACGGCACGATCGCGCTGCCGCGCGCGCCGGACTCGAGCTCGACTTCGACTTCGACGGTGGGGTTGCCGCGCGAATCGAGCACTTCGCGGCCTTGCACGTGGACGATGGTGGTCATGCGGGCGGGAGGGAATAGCGGGCGACTCGCTGGCGGCGCAAGGCCGAGTTGGGTGCGAACGCGGGCGAACGTGGCTCCGGCCCGACGACCGTGGCAGCATGCGCGCCCGCGTCCGGAGGGACGGCACCGCGTCACGATGTCCGAACCCAACCTCTCCTCCTTCCTGTGGTCGGTCGCCGATCTGCTGCGTGGCGACTACAAGCCCGCTGAGTACGGCAAGGTGATCCTGCCGTTCACGGTCCGCCGGATCTTCGCGAGCGTCGAGGTCGGTTACCGCACGATCACGGCCGAGCGGCCCGAGCGCGACGAGAAGAGGCAGGCGGTGCAGGCGACGAAGGGCAAGCAGAAGGGCAAGCCGGTGCCCGATGCGAACCTGCGCGACACCGAGAACTTGCCGCTCGCGGAGGACGTGCAGGCGTACTTCCGGCGCGAGGTGCTGCCGCACGCTCCGGATGCGTGGATCGACGACGAGAAGACGAAGGTCGGCTACGAGATCCCGTGCAACCGGCACTTCTACGTCTGGAAGCCGCCGCGGCCGTTGGCGCAGATCGGCGCGGATCTGAAGGTGGTGACGGATCGGATCGTGCCGATGATCCAGGGGCTCTCGAAGTGAAGACCGGTTCGCGCAGTGCTGGCGACGACGCCCCCCATGCCCCACTTGGCAGGAAGAGACCCAGTCGCACGGATGCCGCCATGGCAGGCAAGAAGTCGGACAACCCGGAGGACCCGTCGGTGCCGCAGTCCGCGGTAGTGCTCTACCAGGCCGAGGATGGTGCGACGCGCGTGCAGTGCCGGTTCGAGGGCGAGTCGATCTGGCTGACTCAGGCGATGCTCGCCGAGCTCTTCCAGAAGGACGTGCGGACCATCAACGAGCACCTCGCGAACATCTATGCGGAGGCGGAGCTCACCCGGGAGGCAACTATCCGGAATTTCCGGATCGTTCGAACCGAGGGGGTTCGTCAGGTGGCCCGCGACCTCGAGCACTACAGCCTCGAGGCGATCCTAGCGGTCGGCTACCGGGTCAAGAGCCCGCGCGGCAAGCAGTTCCGGCAGTGGGCGACGGCGCGGTTGCGCGAGTTCTTGGTGAAGGGCTTCACCATGGACGACGCGAGGCTGAAGAACCCGCCCGGCCCAGGAGTGCCCGACTACTTCGACGAGCTGCTCGAACGGATCCGCGACATCCGCGCGAGCGAGAAGCGGATGTACACGCGGGTGCGAGACATCCTGGCGCTCGCCGCCGACTACGCGCCGAGCACGGAGACGACGCAGGCGGTGTTCTTCACGGTGCAGAACAAGCTGCACCACGCGGTGACCGGGATGACGGCGCCGGAGCTGATCGTGGAGCGCGTCGACGCGGGCAAGGCCAACATGGGGCTCACGACGTGGGCGGGCGATCGGGTGCGTCGGTCCGACGTGACGGTGGCGAAGAACTACCTGCGCGAGGACGAGATCGGGGAGCTGAACCGGATCGTCGTGATGTTCTTGGACTTCGCCGAGGACCAGGCGCGGCGGCGGAAGCAGGTGTTCCTTCGCGACTGGCCGGAGAAGCTGGACGAGTTCCTGAAGTTCCACGAGCGCGCGGTGCTCGGGAGTGCGGGGAAGGTGCGGCGCGAGGATGCGGACGAGAAGGCGCTGGGGGAGTACGAGCGGTTCGAGGCGCGGCGGCGCGAGGTCGCGGAGGAGCGCGGGGTGGTGGATGGGTTGCAGGCGCTGGAGGAGGCCGCGAAGAGGCTGCCGAAGCGGCGGGGCCGGAAGGGGAAGGACGGGGCGGCGGGTGGGGGTGGGGCGTGAGCTTTCCGCGGTATCCGGTGTACGGTCCGACCCGGCTACATGGGTGACACTCGTGTCCGGGCACATGGGTGACACTCGAGCGTGACCGCGGGAAGCGCCGAGGGTCTGGTGGCCGGATGCCATGGACCCAGACGGACCTTCCTTTCTCCCGAGCTTGTCGACGGGCTGGGCGCAGACGCGGCGTGGTGACGTTGTGTGCTGCTGCCTCCGCCGTCATGCGCCCGGCCGAACGGTTGAGTTGAGTCCGAAGCTCCCCGTGGCCGAACTCTGGTCATGGCTCTCGGCCGCCCTGAATGAGTCTCTTCCTCGTCTCCAAGGACCAACTCGTCGCCGTGCCGCAGGCTCGCCGTGCGCAGCGGCATGCTGGCGATCCTGCTCGAGCACGCGCGGCTCTACGAAGGGCTGCGCGAGCGAGCGGTTCGGTGAGTCGCAGAGCGCTCGTCGTCAGACCCAGCTGTTCGTCAGCAGCTCGCCCATGCCGCCCGCACCCGGCACGATGTACTGCACGTCGTTGAGCCCACGTTCCTCGCCGGGGAACGTGCCGGGAACGCTCGCCAGCGCCCGCTCGCTCGACAGCCCGCGGTCGAGCCTCCCGGCGTAGAGCCGCACGTCGGGATGCACGGCGGTGACGCGGCGCACCGCCTCGGGCGTCACCATCAGGTGCGCGGCGACAAGGCGCAGCGGCGGGCGGCCCGTGAGTTCGCGGTAGACGTCGACGGCGCGGCACACCGTGCTGCCGGTCGCGCCCATCGGATCGGGTACCAGCACCACCGCGTCGTCGACCGGTCCGCCGATCTTGCTGCCGTCGAGGCGCACGCCGGTGACGTGGTGCTCGTCGTCGGTGACGCGCGACAGGTTGAGGAAGTCGAGTCGCACGTTGGCTGGCGGCAGCACTTCGATCGCCGCCTCGTAGCAGGCCTGGGCCGGCAGGATTCCGGCGCGGATCACCGCGCAGATCACCAGACGCGTCTCGCGGCAGAACAACCGGTCGTGCACGAACGCGCGTGGTTCCTGCGCCGTCATGCGCGTGGGAGTGCGCTGCTCACGCCGCGGGAACTCGCGCGCGAGCACTTCCTGCAGCAGGCGCACGTAGGCGCTGCGGACCAGGGCCGGCACTTCGGCGGTGCCGGTGTCCGGGCTGCCGACGCGAGCCAGCAAACCCGACAAGAACGGATCGTCGAACACGACGACCGAAGGTCCGTAGCGATGTTCGAGCAGCGCCGGCATGCGGTCGACCATACCAAGGCCACAACCGTCGCGCCCGGCTCGGGCGGGCGGCATGCGTGGCCGGGGGAGGCCTGCTAGAGTCCGCCGATGCTCGCCGCTCGTTTCGCCGCCGTAGTGCTCGCGTTCGTCGCGACCCTCTGCGGCCAGACCAGCCAGGCGGACGCGCCGGTCGGGTTGACGGTCGTGCTGGTCGCGGTGGGGCAGGGCGATGGCATCGTGGTGCGCGCCCCGAACGGCACGATCCACGTCGTCGACGCCGGACCGGGCGGCCAGGGCACGGCGTCGATGCTGCCGGCGATCGCCGGCTTGGCGCCGACCGGCTACGGCTTCACGTTCCTGTCGCACTACCACGAGGACCATCACGGCGGCCTCGACGAGGTGCTGAACGCCTTGCCGTTCCAGTTCGCCTACGACCGCGGCGACGTCAATCGGCCGAACAACACGGCGACGAACAACTACCTCGCAGCGGCCGGCGCGCGGCGGCAGGCGATCACGGTCGGCGGCGTCTACGCGCTCGGCGGCGGCGCCACCATGCGCTGCATCGCCGCCAACGGCAGCATCCAGGGCGGCGGCTTCGTCAACCCCGCGGCCTCGGCGCAGGAGGAGAACTCGCGGTCGCTCGCGCTGAAACTCGAGTATGGCCAGTTCTCGATGTGGCTCGGCGGCGACCTGACCGGCGGCGGCAGCAGCACCGCCGACGTCGAGACGCCAGCTTCGCTCGCCTGCGGCGACGTCGACGTCTACAAGCTGAACCACCACGGTTCGAACACGTCGACCAACCTCAACCTGCTGGCCAATCTGGCGCCCGAACTGGCAGTGGTGAGCTGCGGGGTCGGCAACTCGTTCGGGCATCCGACGACGACGATCGTCAACCGCATCAACCAGGCCGCGGCGGCGCGCATGCTGCTGTCGACGACGACCGGCAGCGGGTCGACGATCGGCTTCGGCGTCACCGGCACGTTGCGCATCGACAGCGACGGCCGCCGGTACCGCGCGACCGCGCACAACGGCGACTTCCTCGACTTCTTCTGCGACGAAGTGGCGGTGCCGGTCCTCGCGGCGGGGGACGTGCGCATCAGCGAAGTGCATCGCAATCCGAACCTCGTGCCGGACACCAACGGCGAGTACGTCGAGGTGCGGAACGTCGGCAGCCGGCCGGTCGGGCTCGCGGGGCTGTCGCTGTCGGACAACGCCGGCACCGTCACGATCGCCAGCAACCTGATGCTGGTGCCGGGGCGCGCGCTGCTGTTCCAGGCCGACGCCGCGCCGTCGCGCAACGGCGGCCAGCCGCTGGGCGTGCCGTTGCCGTTCGCGTCGATCGCGCTCGGCGACACCAGCGACAGTGTGACGTTGGCGCAGGGCGTCACGGTCGTCGACTCGCTCACCTACGCCAGCGGCTTCCCCGGCGGCAGCGGCATCGCCGCCGAACGCGTCGACCTGTTCGGCTCGCAGGCCAGCGCCAACTACGCCCCCGCACCGCAGACGTTCGGTGCCGGCGACCGCGGCTCGCCCGGCCGCACCAACGACAGCGACGCGACGACGCACGCCGTGCAGTGCGGCGTGTCGATCGTCCCCGACCGTCTGACGTTGCACGGCACGGCACTCGACCACGCCGGCCTCTACAGCGTGTTGTTGCTCGCCGAGTCGACGAGCCCGCCGATCCAGTTCGGCGGCGCCACCGTGCCGCTCGCGTTCGACACGCTGTGCCAGGCCTCGCTCGGGGCGCCGGGCTTCCTCGCGGTGATGCCGTCGCTCGGGTATCGCAGCGTCGACCTGACGCTGCCGGTGCCGAGCCAGCTCACGGGGCTGGCGCTGTTCGCCGCGCACGTCGTCGTCGACTTCCAACTCCAGGTCCCCGGCACCTCGCCGGCGATCCCGTTCGTCCTGCCCTGAGTCCTGCCGTGACGCCAACGCCGCTCCCGTCCGCGCCGTCTTCGCCGCCGTTCCGTGTGCTGATCCCGCACGACCAGATCCTGCGCCGCACGCAGGAACTGGCGCGCGCGATCGCCGCGGCCACACCGGACGAGCCGCCGCTGTTCGTCGCCGTGCTCGAGGGGGCGCGGCCGTTCGCGCGGCTGCTGCAGAAGTTCGTGCCGGGCAACCTGCCGGTGCACGAGGTGCGCGCGACGTCCTACGCCGGCACGACGAGCACGGGCAGCGTGAAGATCGTCACCGGCGCCGACCTCCCGGTGCGTGGACGCCACGTGCTGCTGGTCGAGGACATCGTCGACACCGGCCGCACGATCGACGCGCTGTGCTCGCACTTCCTCGCCGGCGGGGCGAAGACGTGTCGCGTCGCGTCGCTGCTGAGCAAGCCGGCGCGGCGGGCGGTGGCGGTCGCGATCGAGTTCCTCGGCTTCGAGATCCCCGACGAGTTCGTGCTCGGCTTCGGCATGGACCTCGACGGGCGCTACCGTGAACTCGCCGACGTCGTCGTCTACGATGCCGCGGTCGAACGGGCGCACCGGGGCTGATCGCGCATAATCTTGTCCAGTCGTCCGGGGCTCGTGTCATCGAGGTGAAGTCATGAACATCTCCCGTCTCGCGCTCGTGGTGTCGCCTTCCCTGCTCATCGCTGTCGGGGCCGCGGCCCAGCGGCTCAACGAAGTGGAGCCGAACAACACGTTCGCGACCGCGATGCCGGCGCCGTTCGGCGCGCAGATCGATGCGTCGCTGACAGCGGGCGATCACGACTGGTACGCGATCACCGTCGCCGCAACGTCGAACGTCAAGCTGTTCACCAGCCCGCTGACGGCGGCGAACGTGGACACGGTGCTGACGTTGTACGATGCCAGCGGCGCCGTCGTGCTCGCCGAGAACGACGACCAGCGCGGAGCCCATTCGGACCTGACGCTCGAACTGCCGGCGGGCAGCTACTTCGCCCGCGTGCGCGGGTTCTCGACCGGCGTCACCGGCCCGTACTCGCTCGACATCGCGCTGACGGCGCCGATCGCGAACACCGGCGTCGAGGCGGTGGAGCCGAACGGCTCCGTGTCGACTGCCACGCCGATCGGCTGCGGCGGCCAGGTGAAGGCGGATTTGACCGTCGGTGACGCCGACTGGTACAAGGTCGTGCTGACCGCGCCGCGCACTGGTGTCGTGTTCGCCGTGCTCAGCGAGACGATCCCGATGCTCGGCAACTTCACCTACGAAGTGCGAGATGGTGGGGGGATCTTGTTGCAGCCAACGGCGACGCTCGGATCGAACAGCGTGGGCGGCCGGGCGAACGGCACGCCGCTGCGCCGTTGCCTGCCGGCAGGCACCTACCACTTCGTCGTTCGGCACAGTACGTCGACCGGCTCCTACCGCGTCGAGTGCGCGGTGATGCCGATGGATGTCGGCGGCGCATGGGTGCCGGAAGCCACGGGGACGAATTCCGCGTTCGGGATCGCGGTGGGCCAGGTTGGCCAGGGCACGCTGGGCGTAGTCGGCGAACAGGACGTCTGGGGGCCGATTCCGGTGTCGGTCGGCTACCTGATGGCGCAGACGCGTGGTGACTCGGGCACGCCGCTCCTGGACAGCACGCTGCAACTGCTCGACGAGTCCGGAAAGGAGTTCTCGGACGGTTTCGGGCAACCCATCCCCGCCGTGGCCACGGGCAACCTGCTCGACGGCTCGCCGCACGCTCGCGGCACGTGGCGGATGGACGGGATCATCGGCGGCAACGTCTTCCTGCGGGTCTCCGCGCCGGGTTCGAACTCCGGCGGCTATCGCCTCGAGATCGGCGGCTGTGGGCCGTTCAGTGGCCCGACCTGGTTCGACGGCGCTGGCAAGAAGGAGGGCATCGACAACGTCGCCTGCCTGGGTTCCAATGGCTTCCGCCCGACGCTGACGACCGACAGCATCTACGAAGTACCGGTACTCGGCTCGTTGTTCCGCCGCCGCGTGCAACTGGCGCCGCCGAACGCTCCCGTGGCCCTGATGCAGGGCTTCAGCAACACGATCAGCGGCTTCGGGCCGCTACCGCTGGACCTGACCGCCTTCGGCGCGCCAGGCTGCGAACTCCTGGTCGATCCGGTGGCGATGACGGGCTTCGTGACCGACGGCGCGGGCATCGCCCTGTTCCTGCAGGCGACCCCGTCCACGCTCTCGTTGAGCGGGGCCGTGATCTACGAGCAGGTGGTGACGCTCGACCCGGCGGCGAATGCGTTCGGCGTCGCGTTCTCGAACTCGCTCGAGCAACGCCTCGGTCGGCGTTCGTGGTGACGCGCAGGCGCGTTCTGTACGTCGTTGCGGCATCGTTCTGGCTGGTTGCCGGTCCCCGCGGTCGAATTGGTGCGCCGGGGCCGATCGCGCAGATGTTTGTCCAGTCGTCCGGGGCTCGTGCCATCGAGGTGAAGTCATGAACATCTCCCGTCTCGCGCTCGTGGTGTCGCCTTCCCTGCTCATCGCTGTCGGGGCCGCGGCCCAGCGGCTCGCCGAAATCGAGCCGAACAACACGTTGGCGACCGCGATGCCGGCGCCGTTCGGCGCGCAGATCGATGCGTCGCTGACGCCGGGCGATCACGATTGGTATTCGATCACCGTCGCCGCCACGTCGAGCGTCAAACTGTTCACCAGTCCGCTGACGTCGTCGCCCGTGGACACGGTGTTGACCCTGTTCAACGCCGCGGGCGTCGTGATCGACGAAGACGACAACCAGCGTGGCATCTACTCGGACATCACCCTCGGGCTCGCGCCGGGCAGCTATCTGGTGCGGGTCGTGGTGAGGAACGCCATGGCTGCCGCGCTGGTCGCGGCAAGTGGGCTCCTGGGGACGGTCGCTGCCCAAGGGCCAGCCCCTGCTGAGGGTCTGGCCAACGTCGAACGTCGACTCGCATCCGGTGAGTTCGCCGGTGCACGCGCGGACCTGACGCTCGTTGCCGACGCGATGACGGCGCCGACGCGCGCCGCCGTGCCGGAGGACGCCCCGCTCCTGCAACGGCTCGGCGAGGCGGCGCTCGAGGTCGGCGATGCGGCGATCGCGCGCGCGGCGTTTCATCGGCTCGTCGCCATGCCGGCGGGCGACGAGAAGGCGCAGTTCCGTGCTCGCCTGGGGCTGGCCGCCGCGATCCTCGCCGCGGCCGAGTTCGCCAGCGCCCGCGAACTGCTGGAACGGGAAGTGGCGGCCGCCGCGACGCTGTTCCCGTCGCCGCATGCCGACGCCGCCCAGGCCCGCATGCTGCTCTCGCGCGCGCGCCGTCGGCTCGGCGATGCCGGGCCGTCGCTCGAACTCGCGCGCGAAGCCCTGCGCGCCTTCGAAGCGGCGCTGCCTCCCGACGACCGCCGGGTGTCGATCGCCCGGGCCAACCTCGCCGAGGCCCTGCTCGACACCGGTGACGTGCGCGGCGCGCTCGAGCAGGCCGAGCCTGCATACGAGAACCTGGTGGCAGCGCTGCCCGAAGGCGCGCTCGAACTGGGCATCGCCCGCGCGATCCTCGGCCGCACGTTGATGCGCAACGACGAAGCCGGCCGCGCGATGGCATTGTTCGGCGAGAACCTCGAGTCGCTGCAGCGTTCGATGCCAGCCGATCACGTGCACGTGCTGCAGGCGCGGCTGAACGTCGCCAACCTGCTGCTCCCAAGCGACCCGGAACGGCTCGCCCTCTCCGGCCAGGCGCTCGACGGCTATGTGCGCACGCTCGGCGCCGAGCACTTCTACACGCAGAACGCGCGCATCGCCGTCGCCGGCGCGCACGCCCGCGCCGGGCGCTGGGCCAGTGCCCGGCCGCTCTTCGACGAGGCGGCGCGGGTGCTGCAGCGCGACTATCCGCGGCATCGCATGACCTTGATGGCGCGCCAGCAGGCGATCGAGGCTCTCGACCACCTCGAGCGTCCGCACGAGATGGCGCGCGCGCGCGCGGAGGTGCTGCGCGAATTCGCGGCGCGCTACCCGCCGGATCATCCCGAACTGCAGACGGCGCGGCTCGAACTCGCGCGTTCGCAGCAGCGTGGGGGGGCGCTGTCCGCCGCCGCGGCGACGCTCGAGGACGCGATTGCGATCGCAGAGTCCGCGGAGTTGCTCGCCGCGCTGGCCTCCGTGCGCACCGAACTCGGCGACCTGCCGGCGGCGTTGTCGCTGCGTGAGCGCGTGCTGGAGCACGCGCGCGAGAAACCCCTTCCGGATCGCCTCGCCGCGCGCCATGAGGTCGCGGCGCTGCGCCTGTCGTTCGACGGCGAGCGGGCGCTCGAACTGCAGCAGCAGGTCGTCGACGACCTCGCCGACGACGAACGATCGCCGCTGCTGCCGAGTGCCTTGGCGAACCTGGCGGTGATGAAGGGGGAGCTCGGCGACCCACGCGGCGCGCTCGAGTTGCAGCGGCGCGTCGTGGCGCTGCTCGGCGACGGCGACGGCGACGCCGACGAACCAGCGCGCTTGCGCGCCCGCGGCAATCTCGCCGAGTCGCTTGGGCGCACGGGCGATCCCGCGGCCGCCGTCGCGACGCTGCGTCCCGTCGTCGACGCCTGGCAGGCGCGACCCGACGGCGCCTTCGAGGCTGCCGTGCTGCGCGCCAACCTCGCGCTCTGGACGGCCGATGCCGGAGACGTCGCGGCAGCGCAGGTGCTGGCCCGCGAAGCGCTGGCCGCGATCGGCGCGTCCGGCCGCGGCGACGACTTCGCCGTGCCGGTCTGTCTGCGGCGCGCGGTGTACGTCGCCCTGCGCGCTGGCGACCGGGCGGACACCGCGGCCCTCGCGCGGCAATGGGCGGCGGCGGTGCGGTCGCGACTGCTCGGCAGCGCGTTGTCGCCGCGTGAGTCGTTGGGCTGGCTCGCCGCCCACGACGACGTGGTCGACGTGCTGGCAGCGCTCGCGTGCGGCACCGCGGGACAGCCCGCCGACGCCTCGTTCGTGGCCGAGTGGTTGGCGACGGTCGAAGTGGCGCGTGGTGCGGTCGCCGGCCAGAGTCGAGCGCGCTGGCGTCGCCTGCCCGAGGACGTGCGCCATCGGCTCGAACGGCACGAGGACGAGATGGCGGCGGCGGCCGCCGCCGTGGCCGCCAGTGCGCGCGTCGGCGACACGTTGCGTGAGGCGGTGGAGGCCAGCGATCGCGCGCAACGCGAGCACGCGGCGTTCGTGCAGCAGCTCGGCGGCGACGTGGCGACGCCAGCCTCTGTCGTCGACTGGCGCGGGTTGCCGCCGGCGGTCGGCGCCGTCGCGTTGCGGACGTTCACGCCGCGCTCGGCGCGCGGCGAAGCGCTCGGGCCGCCGGTCCTCGCCGCGCTCGTGGCTGCGCGCGACCGCGAGCCGCAGTGCCTGCAACTCGGCGACGCCGAGGGCCTGCAGGCGATGGCCGTCGACCTCGAACGCAACGGCATGCGTTCGGCGGCGTGGGTCGAACTGCGCGCGCGGGTGATCGATCCGATCCGCGCCGCCTTGCCGGGCGTCACCGAACTGCGGCTCGCCGTCGACGGTGGCCTGCAGTCGGTGCCGTGGGATGCGCTCGAACTGGCGGACGGCCGCCTCGTCGGCGCTGCCCTGCGCATCCGCCTCATGACGTCCTTGTGCGACCTGGGCACGGCCGCGGAGCCGCGCGGGGAACGCGCCGGGGGCCGGATGTTCGTCTGTGGCGGCATCGACTACGGGACGCCTTTGGCTGGCAACCCGGCGGGATCGCGCGAGCGCGCCCTGTCGTTCGCCGCGTTGCCGTCGACCCGTGCCGAGATCGCGGCCATCGTCGCCGTCGGCAGCGCGGCCGAGCCGCCGATGACGATGGCGAGCCTCGGCGGCGCGGACGCCAACAAGCAACGCGTGGTCGCCGAGTTGCGCGCGAGCACGTTCGTACATCTGGCGACCCACGGCTACTTCGCCGCCGAACTGGCGCGGTCGGGCGCAGGCGACGCGCTGGCGCCGCGCATCGCGCCGCAGGTGCTGTGCGGGCTCGCCCTGTCGGGGGCCAACGATCCGGCCGACGCGGCCGGGCGGCACCCGGGCATCGTCACCGGCGAGGAACTCGCGGCGCTCGACCTGTCGGGCTGCGAACTGGTCGTGCTGTCGGCGTGCGAGGGCTCGCTCGGCGCGCTGGTGCGCGGCCGCGGTCTCGCCAGCCTGCGCGCCGCGTTGCGCGCCGCGGGGGCGCGCTGCGTGGTCGCTTCGTCGTGGCGAGTCGGCGACGAGGCGACCAGCGCGCTGATGACCGACTTCTACCGGCGCCTGCTGCAGCAGCCGGCCGCGACGCGCGACGTGTCCGTCGCCCTGTGGGATGCCCGCATGGCGGCGCGGGAACGTGGTGCCGAGTTCCGCGACTGGGCGGGGTGGACGGTGCTGGGGCGCTGACGGTCGCGCGCGACGAGAACGCACGGCCCGGGGCGATTGCCGACGTTTCGTTGTCCAGTCGTGCGCCCGTCGGTGCATCCTTCCGCAACACGACCGCCATGACTCCCGCCGCCACCACTCCCGCCGACGAGCCAGACGGCAGCCTCGCTGCCGCGGTCGACGACGCGCTCGCCCGGGCCCTGGCGGCCGGCGACGAGGGTGCCTGGCGGCGCTTCCTCGACGAACAGCACGACGTGTTCGTGCGCGCGGTGCGGACTGCGGCGTGGAAGCAGGGCCAGCGCGTCGTCGCCAGCGCGTTCCCGGCCCTCGTCGACGAGGCGAAGACCTACTTCTACACGGCGTTCACGCGCAGCTTCCGCGCCTTCCAGGGCGAGGGCCGGTTCTTCGCGTTCTTGTTCGCCACCATCGGCAACTTCCTGCGCGAGCAGATCCGCGCCAGCCGGCGCACGTTCCAGAGTCTCGACGAACGCGACGACGAGGACGTGGACGGCGGGGAGTCGGACGCCACCGCGCGGCAGGCCGTTCTGCAGTGGCAGGCCGAGGCGGCTGGTCCGGATCCCGGGCTGGTCGCGCGCATGCAACGGTGCCTGCTGCGCCTGCCCGAGATCTACCGCACCGTGGTGACGATGCACTTCTTCCAGGACGAAGCGCGGCCGTTGCGCAGCCTCGCGGCAGTGCTCGGCGCCACCGTCGAGAACGTGCACAAGCGGTTCCAGCGCGGGTTGCAGCAACTGCGCGCGTGCATGGAGTTGCAGGGGGGACTCGAACATGGCTGAGCCCGACGACGACGTCGCGCGTCTGCTGCGCGCCGCGCGGCAGCTGCCGCGTTCCGTGGACGACGACCTCGCCTGGGTGTGGGAGGCCGCGGCCCTCGACCCGGCCTCGCCGGCAGCGAAGGCGGCGCACGCCCGCATGGCGCAGGACGGCCGCGCGATGCTCGAGTTCGGCATCGCCTGCAACGTGCTGGCGGGGCGCGGCCGCGCCAGTGCCGAAGGCGCGGCGAGTGCCGAAGCGGTGCTGGCCGGCCTGCGCCGCCGGCGGTTCTCGTTGCACCGGGCGGTGCCGATCCTGGTCTCGCTCGCGGCGGCAGCGCTGCTCGTTCTCTGGCTGTGGTCGCGTGGTGACGGCATCGAATGGGCGCCGAGTGAAGTGACGCGCGTCGCCAGCCGCGGCGGCGACGCCGTCGCGTTCCGGCTGCGCTTGCGCTCGCCGGTGGCGTGGTCGCCGGCAGTGTTCCTGTGCGAAGCGGATCCGGCGGGCACCCGGATCGATCGGGTGCACCCGCTGGCACCCGCACTCGCGGCGAGCCCGAGTTTCCGCGCCTGGCCGCCGGCCGAGTTGCCCGCCGCGAGCGACGTGGTGCTGCCGCCGCCGCCGTTCGATCGGCTGCAGTTCGGGTCGGGGGACGGCTACGTGCTGATCGTGCGCGGGCCGCCGACCGCCGACGCCGCGTGGCTCGCGGCAATCGAGTCCGAAGTGCGCGCGTGGTTCACGACGCGGGCGCTCGCCGGCCCGGCGCTCGAGGCGCTGGTGGACGCGCTGCGGCGACGCGGCACGACGGCGGAGGCGCAACGCGTCCGGCTGCCCTGAGCGCGTCACATCGGCGGCTTGGCGTTGGCTTCGGCCAGGCTGAAGGAGCAGGAGGTCGTGGTGCGCTGCTGCAGGACGCCGCCTTCGGTCCAGGAGATGGCGAAGTGCACGCCGACCACGGCGCCGTTGTACACGCTGCGAAACGGCGTGGCCGCGAACGTGAACGACCCCTGCAGTACGGCGGTGTCGCTCCAGGCGGTGTCCGGCAGGTGGCCACGACCGTCGCGTGCGAACTTGCGCGGCCCGGCGGCGACGATGGCGGCGACCTTGGTCGCGACGGCGAGCGCGGAAGCACCGTCGACCCGGTGCAGTTCGGCGCTGGTCGCCACCGCCACCCAGGTCACGTGCTTGCCGTCGCAACGCACGATCTGCACCTGGTCGACGGTGATCGTGAGGCTCGCGGCGTGCTGCACGTCTTCGCGCAGGAACCGCAAGGCGCGCACGCAGTCGATGCCGCGCTCGTCGTTCTCGATCACGATCCGGTCGGTCCGGGCGAACAGATCGGCAGCGGCGAACGCCGAGGCCATCACCGTGGTGGTCAGCGTGGCGGCGAGCAGCAGCTCGAGCAGCGTGAAGCCGTCCGCGCGCATCACGGCGTCCTCGCGAGCAGCAGGACGGTGCGGGCCAGTTCGGCGCCGAGGTACTCGATCACGATCTGCACTTCGACCAGCGGCGTCGAACCCGCCGGAGCGGTAGTGGCCACGGCGTTGGGGGACACCGAACGCACGGCCCACACGCGCGACCAGTCCTTGCTCCACACCGTGCCGGCGAGATCGGTCGGGCCCTTCTCGACGTCCTTCTCGAGGTCGTCGACGTCGTCGACGGTGCCCGTCCCTTCACCACCCTCGCGGCCGAACACCGGGCTGACGGTGTCCTGGCGCGGCAGCGTGCGCACGTAGGCGACGGCGTCGTCGAGCAACTGCTGCGCGAGCAGTTCCGGCAGCACGCGTTCGTCCTGTTGCTGCAGCGACAACACCGCCTGGCTGGCCCCGATGGTGCCCATCGCCAGCACGACCACTGCCAGCAGCACTTCCAGGTAGGTGAAGCCTCGCGCGTTCACGGTCCCCCTGGCGAACTCGGCACCGTCAGGGTGAACACGCAGCCGTGGGGCGATGCGGTGTGCAGCCGCAGCGTGCCGCCGACGCAGCGCACGATCTCGCGCACGATCGCGATGCCGACGCCCGCCCCGGGCACCGATCCCGTGAAGTCCTCGTCGACCTGGTGGAACGCGGCGAGGATCGCCGCCTGGTCGCTCGGCCGGATGCCGGGGCCGCGGTCCTCGACCGCGATCTCGATGTCGTTGCCGACGCGGCGCGACGCGATGCGCACCCACGGCCGGGGCTCCGGGCTGAACTTGATCGCGTTGTCGACCAGGTTCTGCAGCGCGAGGCGCAACCGCGTGGGCGGCAGCGGCACCACGAGGCTGTCGGCGGCGAGGTCGAGTACGAGTTCGGGCGGCCGGGGCGACGAGGCGAGGCCGGCGGCGAGTTCGCTGCCGATCGCGGCGAGATCGCTGCTGTCGCGCTGCGCCAACGACCCCTCGATCACCTCGGTGAACTGGAACAGGCGTTCCACGAGGGCTCCGAGTTCGGCCACGCGAGTCGACATGTCCGCGAGCAGCGCCGGGTGGTCGTCGACGGGGGAGCCTTCGATGATGTGCATCGCGCAGCCGAGCGCCGTCAGCGGCGTGCGCAGCTTGTGGGAGAGCAACGAGACGAAGTTGCGCTGCAGCCGTTCCTCGCGCTTGGCCCGCGTCAGGTCGCGCACGGTCACGACGACGTCGCCGGAGGCCTTGGCGCCGGTCCCCAGCGGGCGGGTCTTCAGCAGCAGCGTGCGGGCGTTGGTGCCGTCGCCGACCGTGAGCTCACGTTCCGCCGCGTCGGCGTGCAGGGACTGGGTGGTGAGGGTGGGGTCGATGGCCTGCAAGGCCGTCAGCACGTCGTCGCCCAGCAATTCGCGGGCGATCGGATTCGCCAGCCGCGTGTCGCCGTGCTGGTCGAGCACGGCGATGCCATCGTGGTGGTTCTGCACGACCAGCTGCAGCTTCTGGCGTTCGATCTCGATCTGGGCCAGGTGCCGGGCGCGACCGAGGGCGATCGCCGCCTGCGAGGCCACCGCGCCGATCAGCTTGGCGTCGGCGGTGCTGAACGGCGCCTCCGGCGGGGCCAACGCCACCGCCATGCCGGCCAGCCGCGAGCCGACGTGGATCGGCGTGGTCAACGCGTTGGCGGGGGCGCTGCCCGCGACCAGCAGCGCCGAGGCGTCGCCGAGGTTCCACAGTCCGGGACCGGCGATCACGGCGGCCGTGGCGAGTTCTTCGCTGCGAATGCGCTCGGCGCAGCCCCCGTGCTCGGCGGCCAGGTGCAGTCCGTCGTCGTCGACGAGGAAGATCGCGCCGACCTCGCAGCGCACCGCGTCGAGGCACTGCGTCAGCGTGAACCGCGCCAGCTCGCCTTCGTCCTCGGCGGCGGCGAAGTAGGCGGCCGACTTGTAGAGCACGTCGAGTGAGTCGAGCGCCTCCAGCAGGTGCAGGCCGACACGCTCTTCGACGCTGTTGGTGCTGCTGGCGTCGCGCGGCAGCCCGATGGGCAGGAAGTGGCGATCGGTCATGGTCAGCCTCCTCGAGACATGCGGAAGATCGGCATCATGATCGCCAGTGCGACGAAGCCGACGATCGCCGCCATCGCCAGGACCATCATCGGTTCCAGGATGGTCAGCAGGTCCTTGATGCGGCGTTCGAGATCCTTGGTCTGTCTGGCGCCGACCTTCTGCATCACCTTGTCGAGCGTCGCGGTCGCTTCGCCGGCGGCGACGAGTTGTTCGAACCCGGAACCGCACAGGTCCTGGCCACGCACCGCATCGAGCACGGAGCCGCCGTTCACCACGCTGTGCTGCGCCCGCTCCCACATGGTGCGGAAGGCGTGGCTGCCGGCGACTTCGCGGGTGTGTTCGAGGGCCTGATGCACCGGCACGCCGGCCTGCAGCAACAGCCCGAACGTGCGCGTGCAGCGAGCCAGCACGCCGCCGCGGTAGAGACCGGCCACGCCCGGCAGGCGCAGCAACAGGGTGTCGAGCACGATGCGGCCGCGCGGCGTGCGCAGGAACCACACGGCGCCGGCGATAGCCGCGGTCGCCGCGAGAGCGAGCCAGTGGCCGTGGTTGCGCAGCAGTTCGCCGGTGGCCAGCAGCACCTTGGTGGGCCCCGGCAGCACCTTGCCACGCAGCATGGTCTCGAAGCGCGGCACGATGCAGGTCAGCAGGAACACGACGACGCCGACCGTCATCGTCAGCATGATCACGGGGTAGAGCAGCGCCGACCGCAGCCGGGCGCGCAGCCCCGCCTCGATCTCGAGGCTGTCGACCGTGCGGCGCAGCATGTCGCCGAGCTGTCCCGTCGCCTCGCCGGCCCGCACCATCTGCACCAGCAGGGGCGGGAACGCGCGCGGCATGGTCGCCATCGCGGCGGACAGCGGCATGCCGGCGACCACGACCTGCTCGAGCTGCGCCAGCACGGTGGACTGGCGATCGTCGACCGCCTCGCTGCGCATGCCGGCCAGGGCCGGAGCGATCTGCACGCCGCTGTCGACGAGGGTCGCGAAGTGCTCGAGCATCGCCTGCCGTTCCTTCGCATTCAGCCGGATGCCCGCCAGCGCACCCGCGGCGGTCGGCGCGGGCGTCGCCGCCGTGCCGGTCGGCTTGGCCGAAGGCTTCGCGGTCGCCTTCGTCGGCGCCTTCGGTGAGGCTTTCGCCTTCGCGGCGACGGCGATCGGACCGGAGGTCTTCACACCGACACCACCCGCAGGACCTCGTCCAGCGACGTGATGCCCTCGGCGGCCTTGCGCAGCCCGTCCTGCAGCAGCGGCATCATGCCTTGCTGCGTCGCCAGCTTGCGCAGGTCGCCGAGGGTCGGGTTGCGGCTGGTCAGGTCGGCGAACTCGTCGGTCACCACCAGCAGTTCGTAGACGCCGATGCGGCCGCTGTAGCCCGCGCCCTTGCAGGCGTCGCAGCCGCGCGGCACGAAGTAGTTGCCCTCCGGCAGGCTGCCGACCCGGGCCCGCACGTTGGCGGGTGGGTCCTGCGGTTGGCGGCAGGTGGGACACAGGCAACGCACCAGCCGCTGGGAGATTACGCCGCGCAGCGCCGCGCCGATCAGGTAGGGCTCGATGCCCATGTTGATCAGCCGCGTCACCGCGCTGACCGCGTCGTTGGTGTGCAGGGTCGCCATCACGAGGTGGCCGGTCAACGACGCCTGCACGGCGATGGTGGCGGTCTCGGTGTCGCGGATCTCGCCGACCATCAACACGTCGGGGTCCTGGCGCAGCAACGAGCGCAGGGCGTCGGCGAAGCCGAGGCCGCCCTTCTGGTTGGCCTGCACCTGGTTGACGCCGCGCAGGTTGTATTCGACCGGGTTCTCGACGGTGCAGATGTTCTTGCCCGGCTCGTTGATCTCCTCGAGCGCGGCGTAGAGCGTCGCCGTCTTGCCGCTGCCGGTCGGTCCGGCGACGAGGATGATCCCGTCGGGCCGGTTGATCAGTTCGTGCAGCTGCTTCATGCGGGCGTGGCCGATGCCCAGGTTCGACAGCGTGATCCGCATCGAGCCGCGGTCCATGATGCGCAGCACGACCTTCTCGCCCTGCACCGTCGGCAGCGTCGACATGCGCACGTCGACGGGGCGGGTGTCGAATCGCACGCGGAAACGACCGTCCTGCGGCTTGCGCCGTTCGCTGATGTCGAGGTCGGCCATCACCTTCAGGCGGGACACGATCGCCGAGTGCATGCCGGTCGGCGGGCGCATCAGTTCGCGCAACTCGCCGTCGATGCGGTGCCGCACCCGCAGCACGTGGTCGTCGGGCTCGATGTGGATGTCGCTGGCGCGGTCGCCGATGGCGCGGAACAGGATGAAGTTGACCAGGCGCACGACCGGCGAGAGGTCGGCGAGTTCCTGCAGGTTGACCGAGTCGTCGCCCTTCTCCTCGATCACCTGCACGTCGCCTTCGCTGACTTCGCCGACGACGTCGTCGATCTCGAACGAGCCGCCGTCGTTCTCGGCCAGATCGCCGAGCAGAGAGTGCAGGCAGGCGGCGTCGGTGACGACGAGTTGCACCTCGCAGTCGGACAGGCGCGCGGCTTCGTCGAGCGCCCACAGGTTGGTGGGGTCGTCGACCGCGACGGTCAGCACGCCATCGACCTTGAACATCGGCAGCACGCGGTTCTGCAGCACGAAGTCGCGCGGCAGCGCCGTCAGCACCTCGCGGTCGACCAGCTTGCGGGTGACCTTGAGCCACGGCAGCCGATGCTGGATCGCCAACGCCTGGCGCAGGTGGGTGTCGCCGACCAGGTTGAGCCGCACCAGCGTGTCGCCGAGCCGTTCGCCCGGCAGCTTCGCGTCCGGCTGGCAGGCCTGACGGATGTGCTCGCGCGTGACCCAGCCGTTGGCGAGCAGGATGTCGCCGAGCTTGCCGGTCATGGTGAGCGTGGTGGTCATGGTCACAGCCGCCGCAGGCCGGTGATCGCCTGCTCGGTGGACTCGAACACCGCGAAGCGCTTGTCCAGGCGCGTCGCCTTCAACACGTCCGCCAGCACCGGTGTCGGTCCGACCAGCGCGAACCGCCCGCCGCCGGCGGTCACGGTGGCGGCCGCGCGCACCAGGGCTTCGAGGCCGGCCGAGTTCGCCTGCTTGGCCTTCTGCAGGTTGACCAGCACCCGGCGCTTGCCGCTGGTCGCCGCCTGCGCGGTGGCCTTCTGCAGTTCGCCGCCGAGACCGGAGTCGATCGCGCCGTCGACGAACAGCGTCAGCAGGTTGCCGTCTTCGGCGGTGACGATCGGCATGGTCAGGCCTCGGTGAGCAGATTGGCGACGTTGGCGACGACGTCGCGCGGGCTGAACGGCTTGGTCAGGAAGCCGTGCCGCCGCACCACCGCCGCGACGTCCGGCGGCAGCGCGAAGTTCTGCGCCGTCAGGAACAGGATCGGCACGTGCTGGGTCGCCGCCGCCGAGTGCAACTCCTGGGCGGCGGTGTAGCCGTCCTTGCGCGGCATGCCGACGTCCATGACGACGAGATCGGCGCTGTGGTCGTGGAACCAGTCAACGGCCTCCTGGCCGTCCGTGGCCTCGGTGACCTCGTAGCCGGCGCTCTTCAGCTTCAGCGCGAGCGCGAAGCGGATGCCGGGATCGTCGTCGACGAGCAGGATGCGTTTCTTCATGGTCCTCGCTCCGCAGCGCCATCGACCGACACCAGGGTCGAGGCCCCTTCTTCGTCCTGATCGGCAGCGGACGCGGGGAGGTAGATGCGGAACTCGGTGCCGACGCCGAGTTCGGAGGACAGCTCGATGCGGCCGCGGTGCCGCTCGATGATGTAGCGCGCCATCGGCAGGCCGAGCCCGGTGCCGGGCAGGTTGGACTGCTGGGCGCTCTGCGCGCGGAAGAACTTCTCGAACACGCGCCCGATGTCCTCGGGGGCGATGCCGATGCCGGTGTCGCGCACGCGCGTCACCAGCTCGTGGCCCTCGAGCCGCGCCGACAACGACACCTCGCCGCCCTGCTTGGTGTACTTCACGGCGTTGCCGATCACGTTGACCAGCGCCTGGCGCAGCAGATTGCCGTCGCCGACCAGGTCGCCGAGGTAGTCGCTGACGGTCCACTTCAGCGCGATGCCCTTGCGGTCGGCGAGCGACTGGTGCATCGCCTGCAGGCCGACCAGCAGGTCCCGCACGTTCACGGTGTCGCGCTTGAACTCGGTGATGCCGGCCTCGATGCGCGCGAGGTCGAGCAACTCGGCGACCATTCGCGACAGCCGGACCGACTCGTCGTACGAGACACGCACCAGCTTGTCGCGATCGGCCGGGTCGAGGCCGTCGTTCTCGGCCGCGAGTTCGAGCGAAGCCTGGATCGCGGTCAGCGGCGTCTTCAGTTCGTGCGAGACGCTGTAGATGAACTCGGACTTGGCGCGCGCCGACCGTTCCTCGGCCGTCCAGTCCTCGAGCACGACGACCTGCGCCGGGCGGTTGCCGGCCAGCTTCGCCTCGCCGATCGCGCGGATCAGGAACACGGCCCGGTGGTCGCCGTCCTGCCACTCGACGCGGCACGACTTGACGCCGCGGGCCAGGTCGGCGGCGAGCACCGACCGCACGCCCTCGACGATCTCGAAGCGCGCCGTGGTCTCGGCCAGGGACGCGGGTTCGCGGTCGCCGAGTTGCAGCACGGTCCGGGCGACCGTGTTGGCGTAGAGCACACGTTCGGTCGCGTCGATCACGAGCAGACCGTCCTGGAGGTTGCCGAGCACGGTGTCGCACAGCAGTCGTTGCCGCTCGGCCACGGCGGTGCGCACCTGCAGCTGCGCGCTGCGCGTCGCGGCGTCGCGCTGGCGGGCGGCCAGGTCGTGCACGGCACGGAAGCCGGCGGGGCCGGGCGGCGGCGTGCGGTCGGCGCCGCCGCCGAGGGCCTGCCACAGACGGGCGGGTTCGTCGCGCAGCGCGCGGAGGCGGGTCCGCGCCAGCAGCGCGACCGCCGCCCCGCCGAGCAGGGCGCCGGCCAGCCACGCCGTGGCCGGCGCGGCCAGCAGCGCGTCGAGAGTCGAGGCGGGCATGCCGATCATCGGGAGGCTCCGGCCGGCGCGGCCAGGCTCGGGAAGCGCGCGAGCAGTTCGTCGGCCAGCGGCTTGCCGGTCGGCGTGGCGGCGGCGAGGCGGACGTGGTGGCGCGCGCGGTCGAGGTCGCCGGCGCCCAGCAGGGCGCGGGCCAGCAGCGCGTGGTGCACGACATTCGCGGGCTGCAGGCGCAACGCCTGCTCGAAGCAGCGCACCGCGGCGTGCGGGCGCGCGGCGACGAGGTGCAGCCGGCCGTGGCCGGCCCAGGCCCGGACGTCGCCGGGTTGCTGCAGCAGCAGCCGGTCGAACTCCTCCGCGGCGAGATCGTGCTGGCCCAGCCGGACCAGGATCTCGGCGCGCAACAGCCGCAGCGACGAACTGGTGCGCGAGGTGGGCAACGCCAGGTCCAGTTCGCGCAGCGCCAGGTCCGGTTCGTTGCGCTGCAGGTGGGCGATCGCCAGCGTCAGCGCCAGCGCCGGGTTGTCGGCGCGGGCGCGCGGCGGCAGCCGGTCGCCCAGTTCGAGCGCTCGTTGCGGGGCGGCGGCGAGCACGTTCGCCATCGCGTAGCCGGTGGCCGCGGTCGGATCGTCCGGGACCAGTGCCAGCGCCTGGTCGTAGGCGGTCGCGGCGTCGGCCCAGCGGCCGCTGGCCGCGAGGCTGGCGCCGTGGTCGATCGTGGTCTCGAGGGCGCGCGGGAAACGGGCACGCACTTCGGTCCGCAGGGAGCTGGCTTCGGACTCTCGCCCGAGGGTCAGCAGCAGGCGGTGCAGGTCGATCGCCGGCCGCGGATCGTCGCCGGCGTTCGCCATGGCGCGGCGGTACAACGCCTCGGCCTCGGCCGGCCGATCGGCGGCCTCGGCCAGGGCGCCGAGCGTGCAGGCGGCGGCGACCGACGCGGGCTCGAGTTGCTGCAGGCTGTCGGCAGCCGCGCTCGCGGTGGCGTGGTCGCCGCTGACGTAGGCGAGCCGCGCCAGCAGTTCGAGCGTGCGGCGGTCGCGTGGCTCGAACTGGGCGGCCTGCTGCAGCAGTGACCGCGCCCGGTCGTGGTCCTGCGCCCGCAGGCACTGGAGTGCCAGGTCCTGGTACATGCGCGACTTGGCCGTGCGCCATTCCCCGGCGTCGAGCGGGTCGTTCGGGGTGGTGGCGACGCTGCTGCAGGCAGCCACCAGGGCGAGCAACGGGACGGGGCACCAGGTCCGGAGCGAGCTCACTTGCCACCTCCCTTCGGGGTTTCGCGACCCGGAGGCAGGTCGCGCAGGAACTGCAACGCGTGCTGCGACTCGTCGCCGGTCAGGCTCTGCAGCGCGAGTGTCTGCAGGAGTTCGTCGCGCAGCACCGCGGCGTCGGCAGCGGTCGGGTCGAGCGTCATCGCGCGCTCGACGGCGCCGAGCGCGCGCTGCAGTTCACCACGTGCGCGCAACGCCAGCGCATCGGCGGCGCACCGCGCCGCCAGCACCGGCCGCAGGTACGGGGACAACGAGTCCCAGTGCGAACGGCGCACCGCGGCGAAGCGGTTGCGGACTTCGAGCGCCTTGCGCTCGGCGGCGACCGGATCGAGGATGTGCGGCGTCAGCAGGATCACCAGTTCCCGCCGCGTCACCGACTCGGAAGTGCGGCCGAACAGCCAGCCGATCAGCGGCAGCGAGCCGAGGATCGGCACCTGGTCGCGCGACGTGCTGATCGACTCGCCGATCAGACCGCCGAGGATCAGCGTCTGGCCGTCGCGCATCAGGATGCGCGTGGTGATCTCGGTGGTGGACTCGGACGGTACTCCGCTGACGGCGTCGATCACGCCGGCGCTGTTCTGCGGGTGGACCTCCATGCGGATCCAGCCGTCCTCGCCGACCCACGGCCGGAACGTCAGCTGCGTGCCGGTCTCGAGGAACTCGACGGTCTCGATGGTCGAGGTCTGGTTCTGCGTGACCGTGGTGTAGCCCAGTCGGCCGCCGACGATGATCTTGGCCTCCTGACCGTTCAGCGCGAGCACCCGCGGGTTGCTGACGATCGACGCGTTGGTGGTGCGCTCGAGCGCTTCGACGAACGCGGCGACGTTGTTGCGGATGAAGCCGAAGGCGAGCCCGGCACCCGAGCCGGTGAAGCCGCGCGAGGCGCCGTTCAGCAGCGTGCCTTCGAGCTGGGTGCCGCTGGCCGAGAAGTCGGACAGGCCGGTCAGGTCCGAAGTCGCGCCGGCCCCGTCGAAGTCGATCCCGCCGAGCACGTTGAGGTCGACGCCGAGACGGTTGTCCTCGCCGAGGTCGATGCTCAGGATCGTCGCTTCGAGCAACACCTGCGGCGGCGGCCGGTCGAGCTCGGCGAAGGTGCGCGAGAGCGCGTCGAGCACCGTCTGCCGGTCCTTGACGACCAGCTGCATGCGGCGACCGCTGCCGCCCGCGGAGCCGCCGGCCCCGGCGGTGCTGCCGGCCTCGCCGTCGCTGCTGGCGATCTTGCCGTCGGTCGACAGCAGCGGCTGCACGAGTTTCTCGGCCTCCGCCGTGGTCAGGTGGTTCAGCGTGAACACGCGTGTGCCCAGCGCGTCGACGGCCTTCTGCTGCGTCAGCAGCTGCTCGGGCGTCACCACCCGCCACAGGTTGCCCTGACGCCACAGCTCGAGCCCCTGGGTGGCGAGGATCTGCCGCACCGCGTCCTCCAGCGGCACGTCGTACAGGTTGATCGACACCCGGCCGGTCGCCTGCTCGCCGGCGACGAGGCTGATCCGGTGCTGGCTGGACAACGCCTGCAGCAGGGACGCGACGCTCTCGTCGCGCACGTTCAGGGTCACCAACGGTGACGCGTCCTGCGCCGCCAGCGGATGGGCGAGCAGCAACAGCAGCATGGCGAGCGGGCGGGGGATCATCGGGCGCCTCCCAAGGCGGGGGTGGGCAACGGCGCCACGAGCGTTCGATCGCCGTTGCGCCACTGCACATGGAGTTCGTGGATCGCGACCAGCACGAAGCCGTCGACGACGTCGCCGATGCGCACCGGCACGCCCCTGACGAGCGCGACCGGGGCGCTGCCGGGAGCCAGCAGGATCGCGCTCGGAACGAGATCCGTCGGCAGCGACTCGGCAGACGTTGCCGGTGCTTCGATCGCCTCGGGTCGGAGCGCGCTCGAACTGGTCTCCGGGCGGGCCCATCGTGGTTCGTACGGCGCCGACAGGGCGACGATCCGCCGCCCCAGTTCGGCGATCGCGAGCGGGCTGCCGATCGTGGGCGCTATCGCGGCAGACTCGGCAATCGGCGCTGCTGGCGGGGCAGTTGGTGCATCGCCACCGGGCGTCGCGACACCCGGCGTCGCGACGGCCGCGGCGCTCTTGCCCGAGCCCAGCATCGGCAGCCACACCAGCACGAACACGGGCGCCAGCAGCACGAGCAGGATCGTCTGCGTCTGCTTCTTGCGGCGGGCACCGCGGCGTGGCGTCGGCGTCGTGGCCATGTTCAGCGGGCCTCCTGCCAGGTGCGCGAGATCACCAGGTCGACACGCACCGCGTTGCCTTCCGGGACGGCCTGCAGCGTGAGGTCGGTGATGCGGGTCGGCGGTGCTCCGTTCTCGAGTCGGGCCACGGCGTCGAACACCTGACCGAAGGCGCCGGTCACGACGGCCCGGATGCGCTCGTTGGGGCGCTTCATCGTGGGCTCGCTCGGCATCGACTCGGCGCGTTCGATGCTGAGTCCACAGTCCCTGAGCAGGGACTGGGCGGCGAGCAGCAACGGCGGCGCGTCGGCGCGGCGCTGCAGCAGCGGCGCCAGGGTCTGGTCCCAGGACTCGAGGTCCGTGCTCAACCGGGCGAGCACGCTGGCCCGTTCGATCTCGGCGTCGGCCGCTTCGGCGCGCGCGTAGCAGCCATCCAGCTCGGCGTGCAGCCGGTCGAGGTCGCGGAAGTGGCCCAGGCCGAACACCACGAACCAGGTGGCGGCGACGGCCGTGAACAGCACGTAGGTGGTCGCCGTCGGGCTCATCGTGGCCCCGCCGGGACGGTGGTGGAGTCGAGTTGGAATCCGACACCGCTGCTGGTGCGGAACGTGCGGGTGCAGTGCAACTGGGGCAGCGCGCTCTCGATGCCGAGGGCGGCGAGGAACCGCTCGAACTGGGCGGAGGACGCCGTGCTGGCCTGGATGGCCACCGTCGGCCGCGCCGTCGTCGACCACGGTTCGTGGCGCAGCGTCACTTCGTTCAGCACCGTGCCGGCCGGCATCCCGGCGACGATCGCGTCGAGCAGCGTGATCATCCTGGGGACCTGCAGCGGCTGCAGGTCGTGTTCGATCGTGGCTTGCCGGGAAGCGAGGCGGGACGCCTGCTGGCGCAGCTGGGTCGCGGCCTGCTCGGCGCGCATCTCGTGGGCGCGCGCGTTCTCGATCATCTCCTGGGCGATGTGGACGCGTTGGCGCAGCACGAGGTCGGTCGCCAGCAGGCTGGTCGCCACCGGGATCAGCATCAGCAGGCGCTTCTTCGTGCGCTGCCGCTGGCGCTGCCGTTCGCGCCAGGCCGCGGGCAGGAAGTCGACGAGCACGGTCATGCCGCGAGCCCTCCGAGGCACAACCCGAGCGCGGTCGTGTAGGTCGAACGCTGGGCCGGCGACGCGGCTGCCAGCGGCCCGGGGTCGACGTTGGTGAAGGGGTCGGCCAGTTCGGTGGTGAGGCCGACGCGGTGGCCGAGCCCGGCCACGAACCCAGGCAGGTGGGCGACGCGCCCGGTCGCCTGCAGCGCCGTGACGGCGCGGCCGCCGAACAGCGCCCCGCAGTAGCGGATGCCCTCGACGATGCGGCCGGCGATGGCCTCCAGCGGTTCGGCGAGGGCGTCCTCGATCGCCTTGGCCAACGCCGGGTCCTGCGGCGCTGCCGCGACGACCGTCTGCAGGGCGACCAGGTCGAGACCGAGCCGCTCCTCGAGCAACTGGCGGCAGCGTTCGCCGCCGATCCGCACGCGTCGGACCATCAGCGGTTGCCCGCTGCGCACGAAGGTGACGCGGCTGTCCTCGGCGCCGATGTCGAGGTGCGCGAACGAGGCGTTGCCGCCGTGCTGCAGCGCCCGGACCATGGCCAGGGGCGCGAACTCGATCGTGTGCGGCAGGCAGCGCAACTTCTCGAGCAGCGCGATGCGACGATCGATCGTGGTCGTCGGAGTGACGCAGCACAGGAACTCGCGCTTGCGTTCGCCCTGTTCGAGCAGGTCGGCGACCATGAGCGAGCAGACGGCGACTTCGCCGTCGTCGCCCGGCGGGGCCACGTGCGCGGCGATGCGGCTGTCGGCGTCGTCGAGGGCGTCGTGCGGCAGGCGCACGTGGCGGGTCCCGACGGCTGCCAGGTCGAAGGCGGAGGCCACACTCCGGCCGCGGAAGGAACCTGACTGCAGCGCCGTGGCCGCGGCATCGAGCCACGCCTGCTGGCGGGCGTCGTCGTCGGTGGTCGCCGGCAGCCCGATCCGGGCGGCGGCGTGCACGGCAACCGTGCCGGCATGCGCCACCGCCTGCAGCACCGTGACGGCCTGCGCTCCGAAATCAATGGCGATGGGGGACCGACGTCGACGCATGGCTAGGCCTCGGTGCGCGTGGAGGCGCGCAGCCAGGACGGCGCGTCAGTAGTCGGACCAGGCCTTGCCCGCCGGGGCGTTGCCCGTCGAGTTGGCCCGGATCTTCCCGGTCTTCGGCTGGTAGATCCAACCGGTCGAGTCGTCAGCGGCAGGCCAGGCGTCGGCGTCGGCGAGCACCTTGACGGTGTTGAGGCCGGTCGCGCTGGCCGGGTTGGCGGGCAGCGCCTCGCGGATGTACGGGCCGTAGCCGAAGCCGGCCGTGCCGACCGCGGCGGTCGAGCCGTCTTCCTTGCTCGACAGCGTGAGCTGGTTGATGAGCAGGGTCTGCGTCGGCGTGCCGCCGCCCACCGGGTAGCCCGGGTAGACGCCCTTGTGGTTGGCCTTGTAGTACTCGATCGAGTTGCGGAGCATCGCGAGGTTCGTCTGCAGGCTGCTCGCCTTCGCCTCGCCGCTGCTGTCGGAGAACTGCGGGATGGCGACGGCGGCAAGAATGCCGAGGATGACGACGACGAGCAGCAGCTCGATCAACGTGAACGCGGATTGCGGAAGGTTGCGCATGGCAGGTTCCTGATGGTTTCGGAGCGGATCGCCGTTGGCATCGGCCACGGACCGGCCCTGGCTTGAGTAGCTCCTTGGCTCAGGGCCTGGTGACCACGATGCGGCCGGTGACCGGGGCGCACCGCACGTTCAGGGCCATGGCACGCAGTTGCACGGTCACCACCCCCCCGGTCGCCGGCGCGCCGTCGGCGCCGAACAGCAGGACGCTGCCGCCGCCGAAGTCGGCCTTGCCGATCGCAGGGCCGATGCCATCGGCAGTGCGGGGCCGCGCCGCCACGAGGCGCGACACTTCCTGGTCGCTGAGCGTGCCCCGGGCGCGCAGCGCCGTCTCCGCGCTCGCCAGGGCGGTGCCGTCGGTGAGCACGAAGGTGGTTGCCGCGAGCCCGCCGGGCATCGAGAGACCCACCGGCAGCCGGTGGGCGATCGCCAGTTGCTGCGCCTGCAGGAGGTCCGCGGCGAGTTGACGGGCGGCGGCGTCGACTTCGCTCTCGTCGCTGTTGAGGGTGCTTACGGCCGCCCCGGCGAGGATCCCGAGGATGGCCACGACGAGCAACACTTCGACCAGCGTGAAGCCTCGACTGCGCACGTGGCCTCCATCGGCTGCGTGCCGTCAGCGGCTGCAGCCCGTGGTGTGCTCAAGCTCACCCCGTTCTGCCGATGAGACGGTCGATGGCTCCACATCCGATCGGCGCAGGGGAACGTGGTGCGGCCTTGCTGGTCGCGCTGATCCTCACCGTGTCGTTGTCGTTGCTCGCCGTCACGGTCCTGGCCGGGCGCGACCAGGCGGTCGCAGTGCGCGATCAGGGCACGGCGCAGCGCCGCGCCCATCGCGCGGCGGCGAGTGGCGTCGAATGGGCGGCGGCCAAGGTGGTCAACGACGGCCTGCTGTCGGCGACGACGAGCTTCACGCTCGCCACCGGCGAGCAAGTGGCCGTCGCGCTGCAGCCGGCCCAGTCGCCGCAGGTCGTCGCGACGGCGCGCTGCGACGGCGTCGAAGTCCGGCTCGGAGCCGATCTCACCGTGACCACCGTCGCCCCGCCTCCGTACGCCTACCTGAGCTACGCGGGGACGAGTTCGTTCACCAGGGACTTCACCGTGAGTGGTTCGTGCTGGTTCGGCGACCCGGCGTTGCCGATGACCGGCGGTTCGAAGCGCCTCAAGATGACGGGCGACGTGCACCTCGTGACCACGGTGCCCGTCCTCGGTGGCGTGATCGAGCACACGAGCGGCAGCACGTCGTACGGGATGCCGACGGTCGGGGCGCCGACGGTGGACACCGCGGCGTTTCCGGCGACGACCCAGGGCGGCGTGACGGTGACCGACTACAGCGGCACCCAGACGCTGGATGACCAGACCCTGTCCGGGATCGTGCGCGTGACGCTCGGCTCGGGACAGATCTTCACGCTGAAGGACTCGGTGCTCAACGGCACGCTCGTGGTGGTGACGACCGGCGTGCTCACGGTGCGCCCCCGCGTGAACCTGCGCGACGGGGCGACGGTGAATGGGGGCACGGCCCTGACCGGCAACCTGGCGATCCTCGCGCCGAACTGCACGCTGACCGGCACGGCCGGCAAGCAGACGATCACGGGCGTGGTCTACGCCAACGACGTGGCCAGTTTCAACGACGGCGCCATCACTGGAATGCTCATCACGCCGGCCGGCATCAGCGCGACGAAGACCACGCTCACGCGCACGGCTGCGTTCGTGCCGAAGACGCCGCTTGGTCTCAGTTGGCCCGGCAAGGGCAACTGCCGCATCCAGTGGCGAGGCGTTCTCTAGGGGCACGCCCTAGCCGGCGACGCCGAGCTCCTGCAGCAGGGCGGTGCTCGGGAACACCGACTCGATCACCCACAGCGCGTAGCGGATGTCGCAGACCACGTTGCGCGAACGGTCCTGGTTCCAGCCGAAGTCGCCGGCGACCGCTTCGAACACGCGGTCGAAGTTCAGGCCGATCAGTTCGCCCTTGCCGTTGACGACCGGCGACCCGGAGTTGCCGCCGGTGGTGTCGCCGTTGGTCAGGAAGCACACCGGCACGTCGCCGAGGCGCGCATCGACCCAGCGCGAGGTGCTGCGCGTCGCCGCCGCATCGAGCAGGGCCTTGGGGTTGGCGAACGGCTCCTTGCCCTTCTCCTTCTGCAGCAGGCCGGCGACCGTCGTGAACGGCGCGTAGGTGATCGCTTCGCGCGGCGCGTAGCCGGCGACCTCGGCGATCGACACCCGCAGCGTGCTGTTGGCGTCGGGATAGAACGACGTGCCGCGGAACGCTTCCTGCGCCTGGATCCAGCGGCGGCCGACGTCGAGCATCTTGCCCGCACGTTCGCGCTGCCGCTGCGTGGTCGCCAGACGTTCGGTCGCCAGGGTTCGGGCCAGCGCCACCAGCGGGTCCTGGCTCGCGGCGACGGCGTCCTTGCCCTTGCCGAACAGCTCCTGCCGGGCCTTCGCGTCGAGCATCTTGGTGTCGGCGAAGAACTTCGCCTCGACCTCGGCGGCCGGTCCACTGCCGAGGAACTCGGTGCCGGCGAGGCGGTCGCGCAGGCCGGCCACTTCGTCGAGGACGATGCGCACCATCGGTCGTTCGATCGACGTCCAGTGCGTCGTCAGCTCGTCCATCGCCAGCGCCTGCTGCAGCCGCGGCGGCACCTTGCCGTCCGGGTTGTTGGCGGCAGCGCCGCACGCTTCGACCAGCACCATCAGGAGTGGCATGCCCTCGGACAGCATGCCGACCAGCGACACCAGCGTTTCGCGCTCGATCGTCAGCGACTCCGCTTCGTCGATCGCCAGCATCTCGGCGAGCACGGTGTTCCAGGCGTCGTTGCCGGCGGCGCGGGCGAACGCGGCGAACGACTCCTCTTCGCGCAGCTTCTTCTCGACCGTGCGGTTGTTGCGCAGGCCGAACAGCATCCCGCTGGCGTTCTTCTGCACGTTGGCGAGCGACTTGATGCTGTCGGCGACCTCGAGCGCGAGCTTCTCGTCGGTCTTGCCGGCGGCTTCGAGCACGGCGATCGCGCGGGTCAGAACGTCGAGCCGGCGCGGGTAGACGAAGCCCTCCTGGTTCATCACGCCGCGGCTGGTCTTGTAGCGCTGCGTGCGGCCCGGGTAGCCCATGATGATCGCGAGATCACCCTGCTGCACGCCGCCGGTCGCGATCTTCAGGAAGTGCTTCGTCGGGTACGGCACGTTGTCGGCGTGGTGGTCGCGCACGTCGCCGTTCGGCGCCACGTAGGCGCGGAAGAACGCGAAGTCGCCGGTGTGGCGCGGCCACTCCCAGTTGTCGACCTCGCCGCCGAACTCGCCGATCGCGCGCGGCGGGGCGTAGACCAGGCGCACGTCGCGGATCTGCGTGCGGTAGTAGAGGTGGTACTCCTTGCCCTCGAGGAACGACGCGACGCTGCACTTGGTGTTCGGCGTCTTGCTCTCGCCCTCGGCGACGAGGCGCGCGATCGTGCGTTGCGTGATGCTCCAGCGGTCGAGGTCGTCCTTGGCCTTCGCCTGCGCCTCGTGCAGCACCGCGGTGACGTCTTCGATGCGCTGCAGCACGCTCGCGACCATGCCCGGGGCCGGCCGCTCGGCGGCGCGGTCGGCGGCGGCGAAGCCGTTCTGCAGCAGGTTGTCCTGCGGCGTGCTGAGTTCGCTGATGGCGCCGAAGCCGCAGTGGTGGTTGGTGACCAGCAGCCCTTCGGCGGAGACGAACGACGCCGTGCAGCCGTTGATCTGCACCGTCGCCGACAACACGCCGCCCTTCTCCGGGTGCCAGAACTCGTCCTTCGTCAGCTGCATGCCGCGCTTCTGCAGGGCGGCCCAGTCCATCTCCCGGACCTGGGTCGGCAGCCATTGCCCTTCGTCGGGCAGGCAGGTGACGGCGGCGAGGAACGCGACGAACGGGCGCAGCAGCATCGTGGAAGTCATACGGTCGGCGCTGGTGCTTCGCGAATGCCGGCTCGCCGCGGCCCTGCGCCCGACGGCTTCGGTCGGGTCGGGCTCGGCGGTTCCTCGTGTCGTCGACACCGGCTGCCACCGCCCGGCCATGCCGTCCCAACACCGCGCGCCGGCCTGCGCCTCGACCCAGGTCGCTCGGCCGGCGGCAGGATCGTCGTTCGCGGCACCGGCGCGATCCGCATCGGTGGCCCGCCGGCTCGGCACGTGGCTGGCCCGTCGATGCTCGCTTGCGCGCGCGAGCACGCCGGGCACGCTGCCGGCATGCGCGCTCCCGTCCTGGCTTTCGTCGGTGCGTTCGTGCTGCTGCCGCTCGCGGCACAGAACTCGACCAAGAAGATCCGTACGACTCCGAGCGAACTCGCTGCCCGCGCCGGCGGCGCCGTGCCGTGGCGAACCGAACTGGCGGCGGCGCTCGCCGCGGCGAAGGAACAGGGCAAGCCGGTGTTCTGGTACGTGCCCGCGGTCGCGCGTTCGCCGATGGACCGCAAGCCGGAGATCGATCGGTACCTGCGCGGCGGGCCGTTCTCGTGGCCGACGACGATCGAGCTGTTGACCGAGCGCTTCGTGCCGCTCGCGGTCGTGCCCAGCGGCGACGTGCAGCAACGCTACGGACTGGTGCGGCAGCGCTTCATCGAGCCGGGCTATCTCGTGCTCGACGGCGACGGCAAGGAACTCGCCCGCGTCGACCAGCTCACCTCGTTCCACCCGGAGTGGTTCGAGGCGCCGCTGCGACGCCTGGTCGCTGCACCCGCGGTCGGGTTTCCGGGGGCCGCCGCGCTGCGCGAGGCGTGGGACAGCTACCGCGTCGGTGACCGCGGCCTGGCGCGCACGCGCGCCGACGCGGTGCTCGCCGCTGCGCCCGCGCCGGCAATCGCGGCCGAGGCACACTGGCTGTGGGGGGCGGCGGCGCTGCGCGACGGTCGCAAGGAGCAAGCGCATGCGCGGTGGCAGGAACTCGTCGCGGCGCTGCCCGAGCAGCCGCTGGCCTGGAAGGCGGCGCTCGAGCTCGAGGGCCACGGCCCGTTCAGCCGCGGCTTCGAGGACTACCTGCCGCTGCCGGCCGCGGTGCTCACCGCCAACCCCCACGATGGCTCGCGCGCGCCCGCGGGCGTCTACGACGAAGCGGAGCTGTGGCGGCGGTCGGTTGCGTTCCTGTGCAGCATCGACGACGGCGACGGCGTGGTGCGCGACAGCATCTACGACTTCGGCGGCACCGACGGCCTGCCGAACGTGCACGCTGCGGTGACCTGCCTCGTTGGCGAGGCGTTGCTCGCCGCGGCGGCGCGCGACGGCGAGGACCACGCGCTGCTCGGTGCTGGTCTGCGCGCGCGCGTCGAGGCGATGCTGGGCCGCATCCTCGAGCAGGTGAAGAACGACGCGTGGGTGGCGTTGTCCGACCGCGACGAGATCCTGTGGGCGCGCACCTACGCGCTGCGCTTCCTCGCCGCCTGGCAGGCGCGCCGCGGCGCCAAGGGCGAACTGCAGCCGCTGCTGCAACGTGGCGTGGGCGCGCTGCTGGCCCTGCAGCCGGAGACCGGCGTGTGGTTCCACGAGTACGGCAATCCGTTCGCGATCGCGACCGCGTTGCAGGCGCTGCACCTCGCCAAGGGCGCGGGCATCACAGTGCCGCAGGACGCGATCGACCGTGGCCTGCGCGCGCTGGCGATGAACCGCACCGCCGAGGGTGCCTTCAGCTACGCCCACACGCCGAACGGCAAACCGCGCGCTTCGGTGCCGGGCTCCGCCGGGCGCATGCCGTTGTGCGAGTTCGGCCTGTTCCTGTTCGGGGGCAGCGACCAGGGCAAGCTGCTCGCCGCGGTCGAAGCCGGCCACCGCCATCACGACCTGCTCGCGGCGGTGCGCAAATACGACGACCACGCCGACCAGCACGGTTACGGCGGCTTCTTCTTCTGGTTCGACATGCTGGCGCGCGCCGAGGCAACGCTGGCGATCGCCGAGCCGGGCAAGCGCGCCGAACTGCTCGCGCAGCAGCGTGCCCTGGTGCTGTCGCTGCCCGAGTTCGACGGGTGCTTCGTCGACAGCCACGAGCTCGGTCGCGGCTACGGTACGGCGATGGCGCTGCTGTGCCTCGCCGCGGTTGCGCCAGCGCGCTGAATCGGGTGCGCAGTGCGGCGCCGTCTGCTAAGACAACGAATCGTGCCGATGCTGTCGCTGCGCTTCTGGGTCCTGCTCGGGTTGGTCCTCGCCGTGGCCTGCGGCGGGCCGGTGGCGCGCGTCGATCTCGCCGGCGGACCGGCCAAGCAGGACACGCCGCAGCCGCCGCGCGTGTTGATGGTCACGGTGACCGGCATGCTGGGCACGACGGAGATCGCACGCTGCCACCGCACGCTGCGTGAAGCCGAGGCGCTCGCCTGCTCGCACGTCGTGTTCCTGCTCTCGACCGCGGGGAGCCAGGGCGAGTCGGCGAGCGACGTGCAGAGTCTGCTCGATGCCGTGCAGCGGTCGGTCGTTCCCACCGTGGCCGTGCTCGATGGCCGGGTCACGCAGGGTGCTGCCGCGCTCGCGCTCGTTTGCCGGCGCGCCTACTGCCTGCGCTCCGCCACGTGGGGCGAGGTCGAGAAGCCCGAACAGGAGTGGGACGAACTGCTCGGCGAGGCGCCCGACGCAGCGATGGCCTCGCGCCTCGATGCGCTGCGCGCGGCGATGGCGTCGCGCCTGCAGGTGCGCGAACCCCGGCTGCGCGCGGACGCCGAGAAGCTGGCGTTGGCGATGGTCGATCCGCGCCAGCAGATGATCGTCGCGACCGTGCGGCAGGGCGGTGTCGAGCGCGAGCAGGTGTTCGAGAAGGCCGAACTCGCTGCCCTGCTCGCCGGCGGCGCCAAGGTGCTCGGCGATCGCCCGCTGACGCGGCCGTTGGTGCTGAGCGCGCAGGAGGCGGAGGACTTCGGCCTCTCGAACGGCACGCTGCAGGACAAGGCGCAGCTCGCCGAGGTGCTGGTCGTCGACGCCGGCACCATCGGCGAACTGCGGCCGAACTGGGCCGAGGCCATGGTCGGCTGGCTCGAACTGCTGCAGCCGTTCCTGCTGGTGGCGGGCTTCCTGCTGCTGCTGGTCGAGGTGAAGACGCCCGGCGTCGGCCTGCCAGGGCTGCTCGGCGTCGCCTTCCTCGGGCTCGCGTTCTTCTACAGCCACCTGGTCGGTCTCGCCGAGCTGACCGAGATCCTGCTGTTCTTCCTCGGCCTTGCGGCGATCGGCGTCGAGATCTTCCTGCTGCCGGGGACCATCGTGTTCGGCGCCGTCGGCTTCCTGTGCCTCGTGCTCGCGCTGGTGCTGAGTCGGCAGACCTTTGTGCTGCCGTCGAACGCGGTCGAGGAGGGCATCCTGCTGACCAACCTGTTCGACCTGACGCTGCTGTTCGTCGCCGTGCTCGTGCTCGGTGCGGTGGTGTGGCGGCTGCTGCCGCGGGTGCCGTGGCTGAAGTCCGTGTTCCTGGCGCCGCCGCGCGACCCGGCCACGGCCGTTGCCGGTGCGCCGAGCGGGCTCGGCATCGTCGATACCAGCGCGATGGCCCTGGTCGGGCGCGTCGGCACGGCGGCGACGGTGCTGCGGCCGACCGGCGCCATGGAGATCGACGGCCAACGCATCGACGTCGTCACCGAAGGCGAGTTCGTCGAGGCCGGTAGCCGAATCCGGGTGCTCTACGTGCAGGGCTCGCGCGTCGTCGTCGCGGCCGAAGCCGGGGGCGCGCGGAGCGGCGAACGCGGCAGCGTCGGCATCGTCGTGCTGCTGTGCGTCGTCGGCCTGGCCCTGCTGGTCGCCGAAGTGCTGTTCGTGTCGTTCGGCATGATCGCCGTACTCGCCGGCGTGTCGCTGCTGTCGGCGATCTTCGTCGCCTTCCAGCAGTCGATCGCGTTCGGGGTGACGATGGTCGCGGTCGAGGCCGTCGCCGCGCCGATCGTGCTGACGCTCGCGTTCCGGTTGCTGCCGAAGACGCCGTTCGGCAAGGCGCTGATCCTCGCCGGCCCGGAACGGCCCGGAGCCGATGCGTCCCTGCGGGCGTTGGTCGGCAAGACCGGCGTCGCGTTGTCGCCGCTGCGCCCGGCCGGATTCGCGCGCATCGACGGCCAGCGCGTCGACGTCGTCACGCGCGGCGAGATGCTCGATGCCGACGCCACGCTGGTCGTCGTCGACGTCACGGGCAACCACGTCGTCGTCGCACGCGCCGAGTCCATCACACCATCTCGATGACCATGACACTGACTCTCCCCATGCTCGCGTTCGCGGAAGAAGACGGGATCGGCAAGTACGTGCTGATCGGGCTCCTGATCTTCCTCGTCGTCCTGGTGCTGCTGCTGCTGAAGTTCATCAACCTGTGGATCCAGGCCTACATGTCGGGCACGCGGATCGGGTTGTTCCAGCTCGTCGGCATGTCGCTGCGCAAGGTCAACCCGACGGTGATCGTGCGCGGCGCGATCTCGGCGACGCAGGCCGGCCTGCCGCTGAACGTGCGCGACCTCGAAGCGCACTACCTCGCCGGCGGTCGCGTGCTCAACGTCGTGCAGGCGCTGATCGCCGCCGACCGCGCCAACCTCGGCCTCGACTTCCGCCAGGCCGCGGCGATCGACCTCGCCGGCCGTGACGTGCTCGACGCCGTGCAGACGTCGGTGACGCCCAAGGTGATCGACTGCCCGCCCGAGGGCAAGGTCGCGGCGATGGCCAAGAACGGCATCGGCGTGCTGGCGCGGGCCCGCGTCACGGTGCGCACCAACATCAAGCGCCTGGTCGGTGGCGCCACCGAGGAGACGATCATCGCCCGCGTCGGCGAGGGCATCGTCTCGACGATCGGTTCGTCGGACTCGCACAAGGACGTGCTCGAGAACCCGGATCGCATCAGCAAGGGCGTGCTCAGCAAGGGCCTCGACGCCGGCACCGCGTTCGAGATCCTGTCGATCGACATCGCCGACGTCGACATCGGCGACAACATCGGCGCGCGCCTGCAGGCCGACCAGGCCGAGGCCGACAAGCGCGTCGCGCAGGCCGCGGCCGAGAGCCGTCGCGCGATGGCCGTCGCCGCTGAACAGGAGAACATCGCCGAGATCGCCGCCAACCGCGCCAAGCTGGTGCTCGCCGAGGCGCAGGTGCCGCAGGCGATGGCGGACGCGTTCCGCAACGGCCACCTCGGCGTGCTCGACTACCAGCGCATCAAGAACCTCGAAGCGGACACGCGCATGCGCACGCAGATCGCGGTCGGCGAGGAGACGCACCTGTCGAGCGAGAGCCAGAAGAAGAAGATGCCGGGCCAGGACTGACATGGACTGGCTGATCCGATTCTTCCGCGAGCAACCGCTGCTGCTGGTGGTGGCGGTGGCGTGGATTGCCGGCATCGTCGGCAACATCGCCAAGGCGGCGAAGACGGCGCGCGAACGTGCCGAAGAGCGCACGCGCGGCGGCCGCATGCCCCGTCCCGAGCCGGCGAGCGATCCGGCGCCCGCCGCCGACTCGCGGCTGCCCGACACGGCCGCCGAGTCGATCGAGCGCGAAATGGAACGGCTGCTGCGTGGCGGTGCGGGCGGCCCCGACCGCGAGACGTCGCCGGCGGGTTACCGCGAGGTCCCGATCGAGACGCCAGCGTCCGAGCCCGAGCCGGCGCCTGCCCCGCCGCCGCCGCTGCCGCGCCGCCGTCCGCTGCCGATCCGCCGCGACGTCCCCGAGGCCGAGCGACCACCGGTGCCGGTGGTGCCGACCACCAGCGGGCCGCGGCTGCCTCGGCACGTCGATCCGCACGTCGGCGAGTCGATCCAACACCGCGCCGCCGTGGGTGGGCGCGTCGGCGAGCACGTGCTCGGCCAGGAACTCGGCAACCTCGGCGGCCGGGTGCACGACGGTCCGCAGCGCCGCGTGTCGAAGAGCCGCTACTCGCTCGACGACTTGAAGCGCGTCGTCGTGCTCAACGAAATCCTCGGGCCGCCGCTCGCCGTGCGCGGGCCGCACGATCGCGGCCTCTGACGCTGCCCCGGCGACCGCCGGCGATCCGCGGCCCGTCGCGCGGCCGGGCGGCCGATACGATCGCAGCGCCACCGATGGACCCGAACCAACCGTTGCCGCGCCGCTTCAGCCGGCGCAAGAAGGTCGTGTTCGCGGCCGTGCCGTTGCTGGCGCTGCTCGCGGTCGGCGAACTGCTCGCGCGTTCGTTCCGCGAGCGGCACGCGTTCGCGCCGGTGACCACCGGCAGCTACCGCGACCAGCGCATCGATCTGATCCGACGCGGCTATCCCGCGGCGCACGACCCGTTGCTCGGCTACGTGCCGCGGCCGGGCTTCGCCAGTGCCGAGAACCGATGGGGCGTCATGGTGTCGATCGACGGCGACACGCTGCGCAACAACGGTCCGAAGCCTCGGCCGGCTGGGCCGGGCGTGCTGGCCGTCGGCGATTCGTTCACCTTCGGCGACCAGGTCGGCGACGCCGACACCTGGCCGGCGGCGCTCGAGCGTCAACTGCGACGCCCGGTCTGGAACGGCGGTGTGTTCGGCTACAGCTTTGCGCAGACGGTGCTGCGGGCCGAGCGGCTCCTGGCGGCGCTTCCGGTGGCCACGCTCGTCGCCAGCGTGATCCCCGACGACATCAAACGCTGCGAACTGAGCAAGCGGTTCACCGAGGTGCCGTGGTTCGAACTGGTCGACGGCGAACTCGTGCTGAAGAACGTGCCCGTGCCCGACAGCGACCGCAGCGCGCTCGATCGGCAGTGGGCGCGGCGGCTGCTCGGCCACAGTGCGCTCTGCGACACCGTGTTCTGGAACGTCGCCCCGACGTGGTGGGTCGGTGACCCGCGCGAGGTCGTGGCGCATCCGCGGGGGCGCGGCCGCGCCATCGCGGCGAAGCTGTTGGATCGGTTGGCCGCGACCTGCCGGGAGCGGCACGTCGCCCTGCTGCTCGTGCTGCAGGACGTCGCCGAGCCGAGTGCCGAAGGGCGTGAGGACGGGCGTGCCCTGATCGCGCATGCGAACGCGTCGGCGGTGCCATGGCTCGACCTGCAGGCCGAGTTCGACCTGCTGGCGGCAACGGATCCGGGCCTCAAGCAGCGCTACTTCCAGGGCCACATGTCGGCCGCCGGCAACCAGTGGGTCGCGTCGCGCATTGCCGAGGTCCTGGCGGCGCCGCCGCGGGGCCGCTGAGCGACGAGGGCGGGCGCGCGCGGCGGAGCGTTCGCTCGTTGCCCGCCGCGGTCGGACGCTGTCGTCGTGACCGCGTTCGTGCGCGCTTCAGCGCCCGTCGCCCGCGGCCTTCGCCTTCGCCATCGGCGCCGCCGGCTGCTCGGGCGCCTGGTTGCGCGAGCCGGCCCGGTACTTCGCCCACAGTTCCGGCTCGATCTCCGGGCGGCCCGGCTGGGCCGCCAGCTCGAACGCGATGTCGTAGACCCAGGTCGCGACGCGCAGCAGCTTCTCGTAGTGGATCTTCTCGGGGGTGTCGCTCGGCTGGTGGTAGTCGCGGTGCAAGCCGGTGAAGAAGAACGCGACCGGCACGCCCTTCTTGGCGAAGTTGGCGTGGTCGCTGCGGCCGAACATCCCTTCCTGGTCGTACTCGAGGTCGAACTTCGCGGCCTCGTTCTTCTGCAGGCAGAGCGTGTGCAGTGACGGTGCGAGCTTCTGCGTGCCGACGAGGTGGATCGAGTTGCGGTTGTCCTCCGCCTTCTCGCCGCGGTTGCCCTCCATGTTCTCCTCCTCGTCGCGGCCGATCATGTCCATCTGCAGCTCGGCGACCATCGACGACAGCGGGATCGGGCAGTTGTCGACGAAGTAGGCCGAGCCGACGAGTCCGTTCTCCTCGCCGGCGAAGCAGACGAACAGGATGCTGCGGGCCGGCCGCACCGGGTTCTTCGCGAGCATGCTCGCCACGGCCATCACGCCGGTGGTGCCCGACGCATCGTCGTCGGCGCCGGGGCTGATCACGTCGCCGCGGCGGCCGAGGTGGTCGAGGTGGCTGCCGATGACGACGTACTCGTCGCGCAGCTTGGGATCACTGCCGGGCAGCACCGCGAAGACGTTCATCGCCGGCGCGTTGGTCTCCTCGACGGTGATCGCGACCGATGCGGTGACGCCCGTCGGCTGGGTCAGTGGGGCGCTCGCCAGCGCGTCGGGCGTGACGGCAGCGGCGTTCAAGAACTGGGCCCACTGGTCGCCGCCGAACGTCACGGCACCCGGCGAACGTCCGGTCGCGGCGGCCGCGGTGTTGCCGCTGCGGCGGCCCATGCCGCGCCGGCCCTGCAGTCCACCGCGCGTTGGCTCGGTGGTCGCGAACAGCACCGCCGCGGCGCGTTTGCCCGACAGCGCGGTGATCGCGGCGAATTGCGCTCCGGCCTGGCTGCGCGCGTTGCCGTCCTTGCCGGCGCGCACGTGCACGACGACCACCTTGCCAGCGAGGTCGACCTGCTCGAGGTCCTTCAGCGCCGGGACCTCGATCCCCTGGCCGCGACCACGGCCCTCGGGGGCGTCGAACGTCACCAGGACGACCTCGCCCGCACCGGTGATCGAGGCCGACGCACTGCCGGCGAGCTGCTCCGCCGGAATCGTCAGCACGACCGCGTCGCCCTTCTTGAACACGACCTGCGTCTTGTCGGCGACCACCTTGGTCGTGGCCCACGGCACGTGCTGGAAGTAGCTGCCGTTCTCGCCGCGCGCTTCCAGGCCGAGCGCCTTCCAGTGCGCCGCGACGTAGTTCGCGGCCTTCTCGTAGCCGGGCTGGCCGGTGCCGCGACCTTCGAACTCGGGGCTCGCGAGCGTGCCGAGCCACTCCTTGCACTGCGCGATCGTCACTGCCGCAGCACCGTCGGCGCGGTCCTTCGTGAGCTCGGCTTGTGCTGGCAGCGCCGTGACGGCGGCGAATGCGGCGGCGAGCGCCAGCACCTGGGAAAACCGGAACGGAGCGGCGGGCGGAGTCGTGATCAAGGGCAGGTCCTCGGGACGGATCGGAGTGGGCGCGCGTTCTACGGCTCCCTTGCCCGTGGCGCGAGTCACGCGTTCGTCGCGCCGCGCTCGGTCCTCACAGTCGCAGGCGCCGGCGCAGTCGCTGCCACCACGATGCCTCGGGCCGATCGTCGTTGGGATCGGTGCGGTGGCGGCGGTCGTCGATCTCGGGCAGCGGCCGAGTCGGAATGACGAGCGTCCCGGCGGTGAAGGCGCCATCGGCGAGATGCTGGCCGAACGCCGGGCCACTCGGCAGCAGCGGTTCGGGCACGGTCGGCCGTCGCGCCAGTTCGCCTTGGACGAGGCCGCCGAGGTCGTCGAGCGCCTGGCGCGGCCGCTCGCCTTCGGCGGCCAGCAGTGCGTTCGGCGTGTGCAACGGTTGCCACTGCCGCACGTCGCCGGTCGCGAACGCGCCGACGCGGGACAGGCTCGCCGCGCGCCGGCTCGCGGCGGCCGACGACAGATCGAGGGCGAGCACGCGCGCGATGCCCGCCAGCGGCGAACGTTCGCGCGGCGCGTGCAGCCCGGCACAGGCGCCGAGCGGCAGCAGCACGAGCAGGCACCAGCGCATCGCCGCAGCGTAGCGGGCCGTCAGGCACCGCGCAGCGACACGAGCGGGTCGTGCCGCGCCGCGCGCCACGCCGGCACCGTCGACACCACGAGTCCGATCGCCAGCGCCATGCCGGCGACCTGCAGCAGCCACCACGGGTCGATCGCGCACGGCACGCGGTCGAGGTTGTAGACCTCGACCGGGAACAGATCGATGCCGGTCAGCCAGCGCAGCGCCTGGCGCACTTCCTCGAGCCAGATCGCGGTGACGACGCCGAGGCCCGTGCCGAACGCGATGCCGCAGAGCGTCACCACCGTGCCGCAACTCAGGAACACCGCAGCGACGCCGCGCGGCGTGCCGCCGAGTGCTGTCAGGATGCCGATGTCGGAGACCTTCTCGGTCACCATCATCGACAGCGTCGCCAGCATCAGGAACGCGGCGACGACCATGATGACGATCAGCACGATCTGCATCAGGCCGCGTTGGTGCGCGACCGAGGCCAGGAACAGGCCGTTCTTCTCGCGCCAGGTCTCGACCCGGCCGTAGCCGCGTTGGTCGCGTTCGACGGCGCGGGTGACGGCGCGCTGCAGGCGCTCGGCGGTGGGGACGAGCGAACTCTCGTCGTGCACGCGCACCGCGATCTCCTGCACGGCGTCGGGTTCGCTCGGGAACAGGTGCTTGCGCAGCGTGTCGATCGCGACGAACGCCGTGTTGCCGTCGAAGCCGCCGTGCGCGGTTTGGAACGCGCCGCCGACCACCAGTTCGATCTGGAGCTTCGCCGGCGTCAGGCGGCCCTGCCCGTCGTCCTGCAGGTGCGCGGTCGTCAGTACCACACGATCGCCGACGGCGAGCCCTTCGCGGCGCATGCGCTGCAGGCCGACGAGCACCGTCGGCAGGCCGTTCTGCGGGGCGAGCACCGGCGCGGTGGCGCGCATCGGGACGGGGATCTCCGGATTGACGAGCCACGAGGAGAAGCCGGTCACGGTCGCCTCGGTGGCCGGGTCGATTCCCTGCACGATCAGGAACGGCTGATCGCCGCCGTGCAGCGCCCCGCGGCCGGGCAAGGGGGCGGGCGGCGGCCGGTGCCCGGGCCGCAGCAGCAGGCCGTAGTGCACGAGCCGGGGCGTCTGGCCGGCGACGTTGGCATCGTCGGCGATCGCCGCCCGCAACTCCGACCAGCGTGCCCACGGCGGCAGGTCGCCGACGACCACGTCGGCGGTCGCGGCGTGCACGTGCTTCTCGACGACCGCGAGGAAGCCGCTGAACAGCGAGACGACCACGACCAGCGCCCAGACGCTGATCGTGATGCCGCCCATGCCGAGCAGGTTGATCGGTCGCGTCAGCAGGTAACGCAGCGCGAGGAACGGGCCGTAGGCGCGCTGCGCCAGCAGCGCCGAGGTGGTCCTTGCCTCGCGCGGGGTGTTCGGCAGCGCACTCACCCGGACACCACCTGCCCGTCCTTCATGCGCACGATGCGGTGGCAGCGGGCCGCCAGTTCCTCGTCGTGCGTGACCAGCAGGAACGCCAGGCCGCGCTGCCGTTGGATCGTGAACATCAGGTCGACCACGCCGTCGGCCGTCGTCGAGTCGAGGTTGCCGGTCGGCTCGTCGGCGAGCACGACCTTCGGATCGGCGAGCAGGGCGCGGGCGATCGCGACGCGTTGACGTTCGCCACCCGACAACTCGGCGGGCCGGTGGTGCAGCCGTTCGCCGAGCCCGACCTGCTCGAGCATGGCGGTCGCCGCCGCGCGGACTTCGCGGCGTCGCCGCCAGTACGCGAACAACGAGCAGTCCATCATGCGCGCGAGCAGCACGTTCTGCAGCGCGGTCAGTTCGGGGATCAGGTGGTAGAACTGGAACACGAAGCCGACATGGCGGTGGCGCAACAGCGCCCGCTCGCCGATCGGCAGCGCGTCGACCCGCCGCCCGTCGTAGCGCACCTCGCCGCTGCTCGGCGGATCCAGCAGCCCGAGCACGTGCAGCAGCGTCGACTTGCCGGCACCCGAGGCGCCGAGCAGCGCGACGGTTTCGCCGGCGGCGACGGACAGGTCGATCCCGCGCAGCACCGGGATCTCGCGCTTGCCGAGGCGGTAGTGCTTGTGGACCGCGCAGGCCTGCAGGACGGGGGCGTTCATTCGTGGGCGAGGGCGGTGACGGGATTGAGCCGTGCGGCCTTGCGCGACGGCACGTAGGCGACGAGCAGCGCGAGCAGCAGCGCTCCGATCGCGACGGTCGCGACCCAGGACGGCTGCAGGTCGCACGGCACGGCGCGCAGGTCGAACATGATGCGCGGGAACAGCTCGACGCCGAAGTTCGCGTAGAGCCAGTCGTTGGCGGTGTTGAGGTAGCGCGCCGAGACGACGCCGGCGATCACGCCGAGGCCGGTTCCGGCGAGGCCGACGGCGAAGCCGCCGAGCAGGAACACCGCGCCGATGCTGCGCGGCGAGGCGCCGAGGCTCGCGAGGATGCCGATGTCCTTCACCTTCTGCACGACCATCATGTGCAGGGTCGCGTAGATCACGAACGCGGCGACGAGCATCACCACGAACAGCACGAACTGCATCATCCCCTGTTCGTGCGCGACGGCCGACAGGAAGGTGCGGTTCTGTTCCTCCCAGTCGAGCACGAGGCAGGGGCCGCTGCCGGCCGGGAGTGTCTGCTGCACCGCGCGGCGCAACCGTTCCTTGGCGTCGGCGATCGCGCCCGTGCCGAGCCCGGCGCGCAGCCGCACCGCGACGTCGGTCACCAGATCGATGCTGGCGGGATCGGCGGCGTCGTTGCCGAGCAGCGTGCGCAACGTCTCGATCGGCAGCAGCACGGTCGACTCGTCGAAGGCGCGGTGGCCGGTCGCGAAGGTGCCGGCGAACGCACTGCGCAGCGAATGGGTGTGCACGGCCGCCGGCGCGTCGCCGCCGGGGAACGACGCGCACGTCACGTCGAACGGCTCGGCCTCGGCGAACCAGCCGAGGCGCCGGATGCGCTGCCACCCGAACAGCACGCCGGGCCACTGGCTCCGGTGCTGGTCGCGGTCGTGGTCCGCGGGCAGGCCGCTGCGCCGTCGCGCGCGCCATTCGTCGGCGTCGGGCATCAGGAGCTGCGCGCGGCGCTCGGCGTCCGGCTCGTCGAGCACCGGCGAACGCCAGAACGTGCCGGCGTGCCGCGTCTCGAGTTCTTCGGGGCCGCGTGCGAGCCAATGCCGCAGGCCGCTGACGGCTTCCTCGGTGGCCGGGTCGATGCCGAGCAGCAGGGCGAAGCCGTTCAGGGTGTGGTCGAAGTCGACCTCGGCGCTGGCCACCGGACGTTCGCCGCCACGACGGACGTTCACCGGCTTGATCAGGCCGTGGTGGCGCAGCCGCGGCGCGGTCGCGACCACCGCGTCGTCGACCAACGCGGGGCGCAGCCGTTCGTAGCTCGTGTCGGCGGGCAGGTCGGTGACCAGCAGGTCGACCGCACCACTCCGGACGTCGGCACGGATCTGGCTGACGAAGCCGGTGAACACGCTGTCGACGAGCACGATCGCCCAGACCGCGAACATGACGCCGAGCACGCCGAGCAGGTTGATGCGCCGCGTCAGCAGGTAGCGGCGCGCCAGGAACGGAGCCGCAGCGGCGATCACGGCGCCTGGGCCGGGGCGTCGGCGGCCGGAGGCGTGGCGTCGAGACGGCGCAGCAGCGGGAACAGCACGACGTCGCGGATCGACGCGCTGCCCGACAGCAGCATGCAGAGTCGGTCGATGCCGATGCCGAGCCCACCGGCGGGCGGCATGCCGTACTCGAGTGCCTGCACGTAGTCGACGTCGACTTCGCCCGGCGTCTCCTCGTCCTTGTGCGCGACCTGCTCGCGGAAGCGCTGCTCCTGGTCGAGCGGGTCGTTGAGTTCGCTGAAGGCGTTGCCGAGCTCCATGCCGGCGACGAACAGCTCGAAGCGCTCCGTCACGCGAGCATCCTCGCGCATGCGCTTGGCCAGCGGACTGATCGCGACCGGGTAGTCGTGCACGAAGATCGGGCCCTGCAGGGTGTCCTCGACCGTCGCTTCGAAGACATCGTTGGCGAGCTTGCTCGGCGCGATGCCGTCGGTCTTGAGGCCGAGTTCGCGCGCGCGGCGCGTGCACGAGCCGTGGTCGAACCAGTCGACGCCGGGATTCTGCTGCGCGAACAGGTCGAGGTAGCGCGCCTTCTGGAACGGCGGCCGCAGGTCGTAGTCGCGCTCGCGGAAGCGCACCATGCCGTTGCCGCCGAGCACCGCGCCGACGAGGTGCGCGAACAGCCCTTCGACGCGCGCCATGATGTCGCGGTAGTCGGCCCACGCCTCGTAACTCTCGAGCATCGTGAACTCGGGATTGTGGCGCGTGCTGATGCCCTCGTTGCGGAACACGCGACCGATCTCGTAGACGCGCTCCATGCCGCCGACGAGCAGGCGCTTCAGGTACAGCTCCGGCGCGATGCGCAGGTAGAGCTGCATGCCGAGCGCGTTGTGCTGCGTCACGAACGGCCGCGCGGCGGCGCCACCGAAGATCGGTTGCAGGATCGGCGTCTCGACCTCGAGGTAGCCGAGGCCGTCGAAGTAGTGGCGCACCTCGCGCACGATCCGACTGCGCATCGCGAAGCTGGCGCGCACGTCGGGGTTCGCGAACAGGTCCACGTAGCGCATCCGGTAGCGCTGCTCGGTGTCGGTCAGGCCGTGCCACTTCTCCGGGGCCGGCCGCAGCGCCTTGCACGCGAGCACGACCTCGGTCGCCCAAAGGGTGGGTTCGCCCTTCTGCGTGGTGCCGAGTTCGCCGGTCACGCTGACCAGGTCGTTGCCCTCGATCTGCTTGCGGTTCGCCCAGAACTCCGGCGGCAGTCGGTCGCGCTGGAAGCCGACCTGCAGCGAGCCGCTGCGGTCGGACAGATGCGCGAAGCGCAGCTTGCCGAAGTCGCGCACGACGCCCAGGCGCCCGGCGATGGTGGCGATCTGGCCGGTGCGTGCTGCGAAATCCGACAGCAGTTCGGCCACCGGCTGGCCGCGCGCAACTCGCGCTGGGAAGGGGTCTAGCTGCGCCTGCCGCATGGCGACGAGCTTCTGCAGGCGGTCGGGGTCGATACCGTCGGTCAAGGGTCCTCGGACAGGAGCGAAGCGGGCGATCCTAGGCACCCCCGCGGCAACAGGAAAGCGAGCCGTGCTGCCGATGGCATCGGCGGCGGAAAACCCGTCGGCGTGGCCGCGTTGGTCGCGTAGTCTGTTCGGCCCTTCCATGCAGCAGAAGCTGTGTCTCTGGCTCGCGGTGGCGGTGTTGCTCGCGGCACTGGCCGTCGGCAATCCGTTCCGCGGCACATGGAAGGACGGCGCCGCTGCCGCGCCTCGGCAGGGGGCGGCGCCGCCCGCGAGCGAAGCCCCTCCGGCGACGGGTCGCCTGGCCGGCGGTGTGGCGCCGGCCGCCGACGGTGGGGATCTCGCGGCGCGGGCGGGACTGCCGGCAGTCGCCGTGCGGTCGACGCACCGCCAGCCGGAGGCCGTGAATGCGGTCGCGCTGCGGGCGATCGCGCCGGCGGCGAACGGCAGCCTGGAGTGTCCCGACCCCGAGTTGCGCGCGCACGTTCGCGACGTCGAGTGGGTCGGCAGCGAACCGGTGTGGGTGCTCCACGACGGCCGGCGGGTGAAGAAGAACCGCAAGGTCGGCCCGGGCGAGCCGCTCGTGGTCGAGTGGGAGCCCGGCACCCGCTCGCAGTGACCCGCGGCGCGTTCGCCTAGCGCCGCGGCGGCCCGGGCCAATCGACCAGCACGCGGCCGGCGTCGACGCGCACCGCGTAGGTGGCGACGTTCCATTCGGCCCCGACGTCGCAAGCACCCGTGCGCAGGTCGAACTCCCAGCAGTGCAGGTAGCAGACCACCTTGCCGTCCAGCACCGTGCCGTCGCACAGCGGCGCACTCGCGTGCGGGCAGGCGTTGTCGATCGCCACCAGTTCGTCGCCGAGCCGGAACAACGCGAGCCACTGCCCGTGGAGCTGCACCGGGGCGCCGGGCGCGAACTTCAGGTCGGCCAGCGCGCCGACGTCGACCCAGGCGCTCATCGGCCGAGCCGCCGGAACGCGTAGCGACGGATCACGCGGCCCTCTTCCAGGTACTTGCGTTCGAAGTTCGTCGGCGTGAACGCGAAGCCGGGGCCTGCCGCCAGCACCCGTTCTTCCTCGGCTTCGTCGCGCGCGAAGTCGACCGCGCTGCCGAGCACGCGCACGATCTGGCCGGCGTAGGCGGCGTTGTCGGTGGCGACGTAGCAGTGGCCGCCGCTGCGCAGCGCGCGCGCGAGTACGGGCACCACGTCGGGAGTGAAGAACCGGCGGCCCTGGTGGCGACGCTTGGGCCAGGGGTCGGGGAAGTAGACGTGCACCGCCGCGAGTTCGCCGGGCGCGACGCGGTCCTGCAGGAACAGCTTGCCGTTGTCGACCAGGAACCTGCCGTTCGTGCGGCCGGTCGCGTGCAGCTTGGTCGCGGCGAGGCTGGCGTAGCCGACCGCGGCCTCGATGCCGAGCAGGAACGTCGTCGGCTTCACCGCGGTGGCCGCGAGCACGAACGCGCCCTTGCCCGGGCCGATCTCGATCTCGACGTCGTCGCAGTCCTCGGGCACGAGGTCGCGCAGGCGCGGCGGGTCCTGCCCGCCGTGGACCAGGCGATCGCCAGGATCGTCGGCGCCGTCCTGCACGCGGCTACGAAACGACAGCTTGCCGCCCTGGTGCATCCGCGGGTTGAAGGGGCCGCGGTGGGCGGGCGGTTCGGACGCAGGCGACGGCATCGCGCGCGAGCATAGCCACCCGCGACTCGCCGCCTAGACTGCGGCACTTGCCCGCGCCCTCGCCGTTCCTGCTGCGCCTCGGCATGCTCCTGGTGCGTTGGCGCCTTGCCGTGCTCGCGCTGGCGATCCTCGGTGCGGCGGCCTTCGCGTTCTGGTTGCCGTCGTTGCGCGTCGGCTTCCAGGTCGACGGGTTCTTCCAGAGCGACGACCCCGAGCTGCAGCGGGCGATGGCGCACTACGCCGGCGGCGAGTTCGACCACCCGGATCGTCTGCTGCTGTTCGGCTGGGACGAGCCGGCCCCGACTTCGGCGGAGTCGGTCGCGCGGCTGCGCCAGTTCGGCGACGCGCTGCAGGGCGAGCGCGAGGTGGAGCGTGTGCTGTCGCTGGCCAACGCTCCGGTGCCCGGCGTACGTCCCGACGAGGTCGAACGCATCGCCGCGTCGGCGACGTGGCGGCAGCTGCTGGTGGGGCGCGACGGCGCGTCGGTCGCCGGGATCGTGGTGCTGCGACCGGGGTTTCGCGGCGAGGCGATGGCGGAACTGTTCGGGCGCATGCGTGCAACCGCAGCGGCTGCGGAGCGCGACCTGCGGTTGTGCGGCCTGCCTTACCACACCGCCGAGAGCCGCCGGCTCGTGCGGGCCGACATGGCGCGCTTCCTCCCGATCGGCACCGCGGTTTCGGCGGTGCTGCTGTTCTGGCTGGTGCCGCACTGGGCGCTAGCACTGCTGGCGCTGGCAGTCGTGCCGCTGACGCTCGTCAGCACGCTCGGGCTGATGGCGGCCTGCGGGGTGCAGATGACGATGCTGACCAGCACGCTGCCGACGCTGCTGCTCTGCATGTCGGTCGCCGACGGCGTGCACCTGGTCGGGCGCTTCCTCGAAGAACGCGCTCTCGACGGCGATCCTCGCGCGGCCGCGGCGCGCACCTTCGCGGCGATGTTCGTGCCGTGCTTGATGACGTCGCTGACGACCATCGTCGGGTTCCTGACCCTGGTCACCGCTGCGCTGGTCGACCTGCGGTGGCTCGGTGTGTTCGCGGCGGCCGGCATGGCCTTCGCCTGGCTCTACACGATGGCGATCCTGCCGGCGGCGCTGTCGTGGGTGCGGTCGGCGGCTGGCCGCCGACCCGTGGATCCGGCGGCGTGGATCGTGCGCGCGAGCCAGTGGTGCCAGCGCCATCGGCCGCGCAACTGGCTGTTCGCCACGGCTGCGGTCTTCACCGTGAGTGCGTTCGGCGCGACGCGCGTCGTCACCGAGCATCGCATCACCGCCGACCTGTGGCCCGACTCGCCGGTGATGCAGCAGATGCACTGGTACGAGCAGCGCTTCGTCGGCATCATGCCGGCGGAGATCGTCGTCGCGACGCGCGACGGGTTCGGCCGCGACGAGCGCGCGCAGCTCGCGACGTTGTGCCAGCGGCTCGAGCAGGAGCCGGGCATCACCCGCACGCTGTCGATCGCCGACCTGTTCGCCGACGGCGTGCCGCCGCTCCTGCTGCAGGTGCTGAACGGTGCGCGGTCGCTGCCTGCCGGCATGCTGTCGTCCGACGGCGCGACGGCGCGCGTGCTGGTGTTCCGTGGCGACCTCGGCACGGTGGCGTGGCAGGCGTTCGCCGCGGCGGTTTCGCGGCTGGCCGCCGACCTGCCGGCGTTGTCGGTGTCGCTGGCGGGCATGCAGCGCGTCGGCACCGAACAGGTGCTGCGCATGACGTCCGACCTCGAGTGGTCGTTTTGCGGCTCGATCGCGCTGGTCTTCCTGCTGGTCTGGCTGCAGTGCCGCGACATGCGGCAGGCCCTGGTGGCGATGACGGCGTGCCTCTTGCCGATGCTCGCCGTGCTCGCGGTCATGGCGGCGATGGGCATCACGCTGCGGCCGCTGACCGTGATCGCGTTCTGCATCGCGTTCGGCCTGATGATCGACGACGCGATCCACCTGCTGGCGCGCTGGCGCGAGGAACGTCGCCTCGGCGCGACCCCCGACGTGGCCGCGCAGGCGATGCTGGCGACGGCCGGGCGGCCGGTCGTGGTCACGACGCTGCTGCTGCTGGTCGGCTTCGCGACGATCCTCGGCAGCGGCTTCCGCGGCACCGCGACGTTCGGGTTCCTGGTCGTGGTGTCGCTGGTCGGCGCGCTGCTCGCGGCCCTGGTGCCGTTGCCGGCCCTGCTGCGGCTCAGCTCGGCGGCGGACCGCCGTAGACCTCGTGGTAGTCCTGCATCGCCGCCGTGACGACCTGGTGCGCGCGGCGCTTGTCGTAGGGCGCGATCGGCAGCGGTGCGGTGTCGGGCAGCAGCTTGTAGGTCGAGAAGTAGTGGCGCAGGCGTTCGACCAGGACCGCCGGCAGTTGCGCCAGGTCGTCGACCTCGCCCCAGACGAAGTCGCTGGTCAGCACCGCGACGATCTTGTCGTCGGCTTCGCCGCCGTCGAGCATCTGCAGGCCGCCGATCACCTTGGCCTTGACGAGGATCTCGCGCGCGGTGATCGGCCGCTCGCTGAGCACGCAGATGTCGAGCGGATCGCCGTCGCCCTTCTGCGCGCCGGGCGTCAGGGCGCCGACGGCGCGCCCGCACAGCGTGCGCGGCACGAAGCCATACAGGCTCGGCGGCTGGCTGCTGGTGCGCTGCGGGCGATCGACGCGCAGGAACCCCGAGACCTTGTCGATCTCGTACTTCACGAGGTCGAACGGCGTGATCTCGATGTAGGCCTGGACCAGGGCCGGCGGCTGTGGGCCGGGGGAGATGCCGTGCCAGGGGTGTGGGCGCCAGGAGTAGAAGGGCTCAGGGAAGGACATGCGCGGCGAGCACGATAGGAACCTCGTGGCCCTTGGCTAGCAGCGCGTCGCAGAAGCGCCGGCGCAGTGCGGTCTCGGCCATGCGTTCGTGGTCAGGCGCGCGCGGCGCTCGGCGGCGTGGCTCGGCGGCTCTGCGCCGGGCTGCTAGAGTCCGGTGGTGCACCTCCTCGCCTGGGTGTTCCTCGTCGTCGCGATGACCCTGGCTGCATCGCCCCGCGCGCAGGGCCAGCGCGCCGCGGAACGTACGATCGACGCGCTGCCGAAGAGCAGCTGGTTCCTCGTGCCGCCGCGCAGCAGCGGCGCCGGCAAGGCGGGCAAGCCGGCCGGGCTCGTGGTCGTGCTGCCGGGCGGACCCGGCACGCGCGAGTTCCTGCCGTGGGTCGAGAGCGTGCTGCTGGCAGAAGCACCTGCCGACTGCGTCGGCGTGATGCTCGCCGCGGTGAAGTGGAGCGACGACCAGACGATCGTCTGGCCGGTCAAGGACGGCGATGGCAAGGGCATGCAGTACACGACATCGCAGTACGTGCGCGCCGTCGTCGCCGCCGTCGAGGCCGAGTACACGATCGACCCGGAGCGGCGCGTGGTGGTCGGCTGGTCGTCGAGCGGCATGGCGATCCAGCCGCTGCTCGCCGAGAAGGACGCGCCGTTCGCGCGCGCCTACGTGGCGATGTCGACCTGGCCGCGTGGACTCGAACTGGCCGCCGTGAAGGGCAAGCGCTACCTGCTCGACCACTCGCCGGCCGACCAGCAGACGGCGTTCTCGCACTGTCGCAAGGCCTACGCGGAGTTGGTGAAGGCGGGAGCGATCGTGCGCGTCACGACGTACGACGGTGGTCACGGCTGGCCGGAACGGCCCGAGGCGAGGTTGCGCGACGGCCTGCGGTGGCTGCTGTCGAAGGAGCCCGCGGGCAAGCCGGACTGGCCGCCGGGTCCGGTCGCCAGCAGTCCGGGCAAGCTGGTGAACTTGCTGGTGAACCCCGGCTTCGAGGACGGCCTGCAGGGCTGGAACGAGGTCGCCAACAGCGGCCGCTGGCGCGCCGAGGTCGTCGACGACGAGAAGCGCACCGGCAAGCGAGCGCTGCAGCTGCAGAAGACCGGGGAGGCGCCGCTCGACCTGCTGCGGCAGGAAGTCGAATTGCCGCCGGGCAGTCGCGTCGTCGCCTCGCTGCAGGCGAAGTGCAAGGGCGTCGGCAATGCGTTCGTGAACGTGCTGCTCTACGACGACGAGGACCGCGTCGTGCACGCGGATGGCCGGCTCGTCGCGTTCCCGCCCGATGGCAAGTGGCAGCGCTTCGAGCGCGACTGGCCGGCGAAGGGCGCGTCGCGCGCCATCGTGCAGATCGTGATGATGCACGGCGGCGAGCTGTGGATCGACGACGTGATGCTCGCGGTCGTGAAGTAGATGCCGGAGCTGCCCGACGTCACGGTGTACCGCGAGCGGCTGCAGGCACTGCTCGGCGGCGACGTGCTGCGTGAGCTGCGCCTGCGCAGTCCGTTCGTGCTGCGCTCGGTGTCGCCCGCGCCCGAGAGCCTGCACGGCCGGGCGTTGCGCATGGTCGAACGGCTCGGCAAGCGGCTGGTGTTCACGTTCGACGACGAGCACCTGCTCGTGCTGCACCTGATGATCGCCGGGCGGCTGCAGTGGCATCCGCGGGGCAAGCCGGTGCCGTCGCGCATCGAACTCGCGGCGTTCGACTTCACGCGCGGCACGCTGGTGCTGACCGAAGCGGCGACGAAGAAGCGCGCTTCGCTGCACGTGCTCGTCGGACGTGCCGGGCTCGCGGCGTTCGACCGCGGCGGGCTCGAGGTGCACGGGGCGAGTGCAGCGGCGTTCCGCGAGCGGCTGCGCGCCGAGAACCGCACGCTCAAACGCGCGCTCACCGACCCGACGTTGTTCAGCGGCATCGGCAACGCCTATTCCGACGAGATCCTGCATCGCGCGCGGTTGTCGCCGGTCGCCCTCACCTCGGCGCTCGACGACGACGCGATCGAACGGCTGCGCGCGGCGATCGTCGGCACGCTCGACCACTGGACCGCGGTGCTGCGCGGGGAGGTCGGCGACGGGTTCCCGAGCAAGGTGACGGCGTTCCGCCCGGGGATGGCGGTGCACGGTCGCTACGGCCAGCCGTGCCCCGACTGCGGCGCCCGGGTGCAGCGCATCCGCTACGCGGCCAACGAGTGCAACTACTGCGCGCGCTGCCAGTGCGGCGGGCGGTTGCTGGCCGATCGTGGGCTGTCGACGCTGCTGAAGAAGGACTGGCCGAAGACGCTCGAGGAACTCGAGGAACGGCGCCGCGGTCCGGCCTGACACGGGCCTCGGTCGCCCTGCGGTTGGCGCGCCGTGCCATGCTGCTACGATGCGCGCCGCGTGAACCACGACGACGTCTACTACGGACCCGGGCGCCTCGGCGCGTTCCTGCGGCTGGTCCTCAAGACGTTCGCGGTCGGCACGTTCTTCGGCGTGCACGTGCGCATGTACTGGATCGCGGCGTTGCTGATGCCGTTGATCTTCCTGCAGCGGCTGGCGCCGTTCGCGGCGAACGGGCTCGAAGCGCTGGCGTGGATCACGATCTGGTTCGTCGGTCTGTTCGTCGTGATCTGGACCCACGAGATGGGCCACATCGCCGCCGGCTGGCGCTGGCGCACGCGCACCGACCTGATCACCCTGTCGCCGCTCGGCGGCGTCGCGCACATGGGGGCGCGGCCCGCGTCGCCGCGCGAGGAGATCGGCGTGTCGCTCGCTGGCCCCGCCGTGCACCTCGTGTGGCTGGCGGTGTTCTGGCCGCTGCAGCTGCTGCTGCCGGACCGCGTGCTGGCGATCGACGGCTGGAACGGTTGCCCGCTGGTCATCGCCGTCGACTTCCTGGTCGGACTCAACACCGGCCTGATGCTGTTCAACCTGCTGCCGCTCTATCCGCTCGACGGCGGTCGCGTGCTGCGTGGCCTGCTGTCGCTGCGTTGGCACGGCAACCTCGCGACGCTGTGGGTGACCACGCTCGGCATGATCGGTGGCGGCGTGTTCGTGCTGCTCGGCGTGCTGCGGCCGGATCTGTGGGGGACGATCTTCGTCGTCATGGGCCTCGCCAACATCTCCGCGTCGCTGCAGGAGCGGCGCGTGGCGCAGCACGTGCTGATCTACCAACCGCGCGTGCGCCACTTGTGGGAGCCCGATCCCGACGCGTGGAAGCGCGGCGGTACCACGACGAAGGGGCCGCCTGGTCCCGGTTGGTTCACCCGCTGGCGGCGGGCGCGCGCCGAACGGCAGGCCGCGAACGCGGCGGCCGCTGACGCCGCCCTCGACCGCGAAGTCGACGCGGTGCTCGAGCGTGTGCACCAGGTCGGCATGGCCGGGCTCGACGACCGCGAACGCGCGATCCTGAAGAAGGCGTCGCAGCGGCGCCGCGGGGCCGGCTGACGGGATCGGCGCGGCCGTTCAGTTCGCGAACATGCGCAGCCATTCGGCTTCGCTCTTCGGCTTGAACACGAAGTTGCTGCCGCGCGTCGTGCCGAGCGATTCGTGCGGGCGCGGGTCGTAGGCGTGGCCCGGGAACAGCAGCGTGTCGTCGGCTACCTTGGCGAGGCGCTGCGTCAACGAGCGGTAGAGTTCGCGCGCGTCACCGCCGGGAAAGTAGGTGCGGCCGCAGCCCTGCAGGAACAGCGTGTCGCCGGCGAGCAGCCGGTTCTGCACCAGGAAGCACTGCGAGCCCGGCGTGTGGCCCGGGGTGTGGATCAACGTGATCGGGAAGGCGCCGACCTGGACGACGTCGCCGCTGTCGTGCAGCTGCAGGTCGCCGTCACCGCAGCCGGTGACGCGCTTGACCCACGGCGCCTCCGTTCGCTGCACGTGCACCTTGCACGGGCAGCGCGTCAGCAGCTCGCGCACTCCCTGCAACTGCTGGCCGAACAGGTCGCCGCCGACGTGGTCCTGGTGGTAGTGCGTCGCCAGGGCACCAATGACGCGCATGCCGTCGTGCGTGCACTTGCCGAGCAGTTCGTCGACGGCGTAGCACGGATCGACCAGCACGGCCTCGCCGGTCTGCCGATCGCCGACCGCGTAGACGTAGTTCGCCATCTGCGCGGCGACGGCGTCCGCGCGCGCGAAGTCGCGCCCGGCGAGCCACTGGCGGAAGTAGAAACGGTCGGGCGTCGGTTCCGGTGCGGTCGGCATGGGCGGCGCGGGATGCTACGGGATGCGGCGCGAGTCGCCACGCGAGGAGGGCGCCGGTAGGCTGCGGGCCGTGACCATGGTGCGCGACGAGGCCGACGGACTGCGCGTGGCGACGCCGCCGTCATGGGCCGCGTCGATGCGGCCGTACGTGCGGGAGTTGCTGCTCGAACAGGCCCAGCTCGAGAAGAAGGCGGCGGCCGCGGCCGTGCAGTTCCTGTTCCGGGTGCCGGTCGCGGCCGAGGCGCATCGCGAACTGTCCGCGCTGGCGCGCGAGGAACTCGTGCACTTCGAACGCACGCTGCGGCTGCTGCAGCGGCGCGGCATCGACGCTGCGACTCTGGAGCCGTCGCCGTATGCCGAGCAGCTCAAGGCCGTGGTTTCCCGCACGATGCCCGAACGGCTCGCCGACGAACTGCTGGTCGCGGCGGTGATCGAGGCGCGGTCCCACGAACGGCTGCACCTGCTCGCCGGCGCGTTCGCAGCGCACGACGCCGAACTCGCCGGCTTCTACGCCGAGCTCGCGCAAGCCGAGGAACGGCACGCGCCGCTCTACGTCGGGCTCGCGGCTGGCCTGGTCGGGCCGGCGACCGCCGACGCGCGCCACGCGGCGGTGCTGCAGCACGAGGCGGACGTGCTGCGCGCGCTGCCGTGGTCGCCGCGGCTGCACAGCGGCTGGCGGGGACTCGCCGGTGGATGATCGCGTGGAACGGCCGCGGCGATGGCGGCGGCGTCTGCTCGGCGCGGCGGCCCTGGGTGCGGTGGCGAGCCTCGTGCTGGTGCTGACCGGCGGCCCGATCGCGTGGCCGTTCGACTGGCTGCTGAACGTCGGTGCGCCGGTCGTCGTCGACGCGGCGCGCATGCCGGACGACGGCCGGGTGCGCGTCGTCGTGCTCCAGCATGGCTTGTTTCGCACCGCGGCGTCGCTCGGCCGGCTCGAACGCTCGCTGCAGGCGCACGGCTACGAGGTCATCAACGTCGGCTACGCCAGCACGCGCGCGCCGATCGAGGACCACGCCCGGTCGCTCGCCGCGGTGATCCAAGCCCGCGCGGCCCGCGGCGCGGTGCACGAGTGGCGGTTCGTCGGCCACTCGATGGGCGGGCTCGTGATCGAGGAGTACCTGCGTTCGCCGGGTGCCGTCGAGCCCGTGGCGTGCGTCTACCTCGGCACGCCGCACCGCGGGGCGATGCTCGCCGACTTGCGCAAGCGCTGGTTCCTGTTCCGCTGGGCGATGGGAACGACCGCCGCCGGGCAGCTCTCGCCCGGCGACGCGTTCCACGCCCGGCCGCTGCCGTGGCTGCCACGCTCGGGCGCGATCGTGGGGGACATCGGCAGCGGCAACGCCGCGATTCCGGGGGACGACGACGGCACCGTTGCGGTCGGCGAGGCGGCGTTGCCGAACCCGGCGCGCACGATCCACGTGGCCGCCGGACACACCGGGCTCACGACCTCGCCGCAAGCGCTGCGGCAGGTGCTGCACTGGCTGGCGCTGCGGGCCTTCGCACCCGACCCGCGTCCGCAGTAGAGTGCCCGCCCCGCACGGCTCGCCCCCTGCGCCTTCTCCCGGAGTCCCACATGAAGTCTTGGCGGCAAACGCTCGCGCTCGGCGCCGGTTTCGGTTTGTGCTTCCTGCTCGGCCACACGGTGCCGGGCCTGCTCTCGGCCCAGGGCCGTGGCCCCGTCAACGCGCCGCCGAGTCCGACCCCGGCACCCGCCCCGACGACGGCGGGGCCGGAGCTGGTCTACAGCGAGGAGTCCGGCGGCTCGGCGAGCGCCAACGGGTTCCTGGCCGTCACCGGCAGCTACGGCGTGGGCACTTCGGTGCTCTACCTGATCGACACCAAGACGCGGCAGCTCGCCGTCTACGAGGCGCGCGGCGGCTCGGCCGAGCAGCGGCGCGTGGTGCTGGTCGGCGCCCGGCGCATCGACCTCGACCTGCAGCTGCGCGGCTACAACGACCGCAGCGAGTACGAGTACGATCGACTCGAAGAGCTGTTCACCAAGCGTGGACGCAAGGAGCCGGGGGAACTCGGCACCGGTCTCGAGCCGGACGTCAACCGCCGCAAGGACTGACTGGACGCTCGTCCGGCCGTCGGTAAGCTCCTCGACCTCCCCCGGTTCCCGGTGGCCGCCGTCCCAGGCAGCCGCCCGTTGCCGGCAAGCCCCTCTGTCCCACAGCCGTCCCTGAGGTAGTCCGTGTCCGACAAGAACGACGATTTCCTGTCCTTCGAGAAGGCGCTGCGCGAGCTCAAGCTGCGCAGCGAAGAGCTCAAGAAGCTGGTCTCGGAAGGTGAGATCCGCGCCTATCGCGATGGCGACTCGATGAAGTTCCGCAAGGAGGACATCGCCACGCTCGGTTCGAAGTCCGACGCGGACGCGCGGTTGTCCGAGGGCGACGCGCTCGAGGACGACACCGGCATGGTCACCGAGCAGATCTCCGAAGAGGACACGCTGCTCGCGGAAGACGATGTCGAAGTGCAGAAGCCGACGCGCAGCGCCCGTCCGGCGCGCTCCGCGCCCGTCAGCGCCGCTCCCGCCGCCGCCGGCAAGGAGCCGACCTGGGTCACGGTCGCGGCCTGCGTTGGCGCGCTCGTCATGATCTGGGCAGCGCTGGTCCACTACAGCATCGCGCAGGATGCCGACCCGAAGGACAGCTCGCTGACGTCGTTCTGGGCGCCGAAGAAGTGACCGCCCGCTGCCGGCGGGATCCCCTCTGGGGCCTGCCGGTCGTCTGCCGCCGCCGCCCCTGACCGCGGTGCGCCTGCCGCTCCGCGCGGCGTTCGGGATGTGGCAATCGCCGCTGCGGCTGGCTACGTTCGCTCGCGCGGGTGCTGCCACCGGTCGGTCGCATCCGCGTCACCCGGATCGATACGCGAGGGGGCATCCCATGAAGTACACCTTGATGATGGTCGCGGCATTCACCGCGGCAGCCTGCGTCAGTCCTGAAGCACACCGCCAGGTCGTCGGCGCGAAGAACGCGCTGCAGGCGCAGAACGCGGCGTTGGTCGAATCGCAGAAGACACTGAGCGCCGAGAACGAGCGGCTGCGCGGTGAGAACCGCGACCTCTCCGGTCGTGCCGCCGACGCGGCGTGGATCGCCGACCAGAAGCGGCGCATCGAAGGCCTGCTGGCGAAGTATGGCGCAGGCACGCCCTCGGCGCAGAGCGGCGTCGAACTCGTGCAGACGCGCGAGGGCTACGCGTTCCGCGTCGCGGGTGGAGTGCTGTTCTCGCCGGGCCAGAACGCACTCTCCGAGCAGGGACGTCGCACGCTGGGGGAGCTGGCCAGCCAGCTCAGTGGTCGCAAGGTGCGCATCGAAGGGCACACCGACGACCAGCCGATCCAGCGCAGCCAGTGGAAGACCAACCTGCGGCTGTCGGTCGAGCGGTCGATGGCGGTTGCCGACTTCCTGACCGATACGGCGAACATGCCGGCCGAGAACGTCAGCGTCGCCGGCTACAGCCAGTATCGACCCGCGGTCGAGGGCAACGACGACGCCGCGCGGCAGAAGAACCGGCGCGTCGAGATCTTGATGCTCGATACGTGAGCGATCGGTCCTGGCGTTGGTTTGCCGTGGTCGCGGGCCTTGCCGCCGCGCTGCTGATCGCTGGAGCGTGCGACGAGCCGGCCAAGGCAGAGGACGACGTGACGCCGCCACGCGCCGGACGGTTCGGGTCGCTGCGCGACCTGGTGCTGTTCGAGCGCCCAGGGCTCGGTGCTTCGCAGGCGCTGTTCTTCGATCGTTTCGAGGCGACGCGCGGTGACTGGGCGGCGTTCGCGGCGACGGCCGCGGGCCGCGCCGTTGCCGCCGATGCGGTGTTGGCGGTCGGCGATCCGTCGCTGCCGATCTCGTCGATCGATCTCCTGCAAGCGAGGGCGTTCGCGCGCTGGCGCTTCCTGCGTCTGCCGCGCAGCGACGAGTGGTGGTTCGCGGCCGTCGGTGGCCGCGGCGGGAACCGCTTCCCCTGGGGACGACGCGAAGACACGGCGCGGGCCAACACGCTCGAACTCGGGCTCGGCCAGCCGACGCCGGTCGGCACCTTCGAGTCCGGGCGACGCACCGGCGGCGACCAGCCCTACGATTGGATCGGCAACGTCAGCGAGTGGACCGAGACGGTGCCGGCATGGTGGAGCGAGTGGTGGCCCGCCGAGGGCGCAGCAACAGGCGTGCTCGATCCGGTCAGTGGCCTCGCCGCATGCCGGCGCGTGGTGCAGGCAACGCCCGCGCTCGCCGTATGGGAGGGCCCCGGCGGCCTGATGCCGTTGGCCTGGCTGCACGCGGCGGGAGGCGTCTATGTCCCTCGCGAAGTGCTCGGCTCCGACTACCAGTCCCCGCTCGCCGCGACGACGTCGGCGCTGCCGGCCGGCGATCGGGTCGCCCGCACCGGGGTGCGTTTGTGCGCGACGGTGCGCGAACTGCTCGTGGCGCTGGTGGGCGATCCGGAAACCCCGACCGCGGCCGACGTGCAGCAACTCGTGCGCTTCGTTCGTCGTGGCCGCCACCGCGACGTGCTGCGCGAGGCCTGGTCCGACCCGCTGCCACCAGCCGGCGCGCACGGTCCGTTGTTCGACGTGCTGCGGCGCGAACTCGGCTTCGGCGGTGGTTGACGTGACCGGGCGCGATCCGTTCGCCGCGTTTCGTGCCCGCATGGATGGTCTCGGGTTCCGGCCGAGCAGCGTGCTCGGCCAGAACTTCCTGCTCGATCCGAGCCTGCACCGCTGGCTCGCCGCGGCGGCAGGTGCCGGGCAAGGCGACACGCTGGTCGAGATCGGGGCCGGGCTCGGGTTCTTGACGCGAGAACTTGCCGCGGTTGCGGGCGCGGTGTTCGCCGTCGAGATCGACGCGCGCCTGCTGCAGCTGGCCCAAGCCGATCTCGCGGGCCAGGCGAACATCACCTGGCTGCACGCCGACGCGCTCGGCGGCCGCGGCCGCACGCTGCACCCCGAGTTGGCTGCGGCGATGGCTGCAGAACTGCGGCCCGGCGGGCGCCTGCTCGTGGTCGCCAACCTACCGTACTCGGTGTCGGGGCCATTGCTGGCGGAACTGGCCGCAGCTCCGCGGCTGCCGGCGCGCTGCGTGCTGCTGGTGCAGAAGGAAATGGCGCAGCGCGTCGCGGCCAGGTGTGGCAGCCCGGACTACGGCGGCCTGTCGGCCGGCCTGCAGGCGCTGTTCGAGGCGCGCTCGCTGCGGGATGTGCCACCGCAGGTGTTCCGCCCGCGGCCGAAGGTGACTTCGGCGGTGCTCGAGTTGACGGCGAGGACCGACGGTCCGCTGGTCGGTGCATCGGCGGGGGACCGCGCCAGCTTCCTGCAGTTCGTTCGGCACGTCTTCATGCAGCGACGCAAGACGCTGCGCACGACGTTGCTGCCCGCGGTCGCGGCGATCGGCGGGCGGATGCCTCCGTTGGACGCGGCAGCGCTCGCGCAACGCGCCGAGCAGGTGCCGCCCGACACGTTGGTCGACTGGTGGCGGCAGGCAACCGCCGGTCCCACCGACGCCAGGGCCTGACGCCAGCGAGTGGGAGGCGCGCCGGCGAGCGGAGGTCGAGGCTGCCGCGGGGCGCGTTCTTGACGAGTGCCGAGGGCGTGCTACACTGCCGGGTTCCAATACTCGCAGACGTCCCCGGACATACACGACGTTCCGGCGCGGGGTGGGCCGACATCGGCGCCACACCACAGGGCAATGCGGAGGTTGGAGCAGTCAGGTCGGCCTGCGGCGGTTGGTTTCCGGCGATCCCTTGCGATCCCGCGAACGCACCCACGCAGGCCCATGCGTAGATCGGGTTGCCGCATCGACCGCCTCGCGGCGGCGCGCGGGCTACCCTTCGGTGTCCGGAATCCCGGGGCAGCCCCGGGCGGATGCTCGTCGACCCCCGTCGACGGCGCGACCACGACCGCTCCGTTTCGACTTCCCCGCACCGCCCCTTCCCCCCGATGGACCGTTTCGAGGACGCCAAGCTCCGCATCAAGGAGGCGACCGACATCGTCGCCTTGATCGAGAGCTACCTGCCCCTGCGGCCGCGGGGGCGGCTGCTGCAGGCCCTCTGTCCGTTCCACGCCGAGAACTCGCCGTCGTTCTACGTCTATCGCGAGGAGCAGTACTTCAAGTGCTACGGCTGCGGCAAGACGGGCGACGTCTTCAACTGGCTGATGGAGCGCGACGGGATGTCGTTCCGCGAAGCCATGGAACTGCTCGCCGAGCGCGCCGGGATCTCGCTCGAAGGCGTCTTCCGTGGTGGTGGGCGCGAAGCGAAGGCGGGGCCGGACGCCTACGAAGCGTTGGCGGCTGTCGCCGGCCTGTTCCAGCAGGTGCTGCTCGCTCCCGAGAGCGGCAAGCTGGCGCGTGACTACCTCGAACGCCGCGGCCTCGCCGACGCGATCGGGCCGTGGCGGCTCGGGTGCCATCCGGCCCCGGGGGTGCTCGCGCAGTTCGTGCAGCAGAAGCAGTTGCCGCGCGAGGTGATCGAGGCGGCGGGTCTGCTGCGCAACGGCCGCGAGATCTTCGCGCACCGCTTGATGTTCCCGATCGAGGACGAACGTGGCCGCACGGTCGGTTTCGGCGGGCGCCTCGTTCCGGGCGCGCCCGGCAGCGACGGCGAGGGCGACTACAAGCCGCCGAAGTACCTCAACTCGCCGGAGTCGCCGTACTTCAACAAGCGTCGCGTGCTGTTCGGCCTGCATCAGGCGAAGCAGGCGCATGAGCGCCGCATCGTGGTGATGGAGGGCTACACCGACGTCATCGCCTGCCATCTGGCCGGCTTCCGCGGCGCGGTCGCTTCGCTCGGCACGGCATTCACCGCCGAGCATGCGCGCACCGTCGAGCGGTACGCGACCGAAGGTCTGGTGCTGATGTTCGACGGCGATCGGGCCGGCGCCCAGGCGGCCGAGCGCGCCGCGCGCGAACTCGCGAACAGCCGGCTGCCGGTCCGCATCGCGCTGATGAGCGATGCCGACGGCGCGGCGAAGGATCCCGCCGATGTCGTGGTGGCGCGGCCGGGCGAGGACCCGGAACTCGTCATCGAGCGCCGGGCGCGCTTCGCCGACGTGATCGACGGGGCCGAAGACTGGGTCGCGGTGTGGTTCCGTCTGCTGCGCCGGCGTCTCGACTTCACGCAGGCCGCGAACGTCGAAGCGGCGGCCCAGGAATGCGGCTCGCTGCTCGTGCACGTCGAATCGCCGGTGCGGGCTGCCGCCCTGGTCGAGCAGATGGCTCGCCATCTCGCGATGCCGGCGACGGTGTTGGAGCGGCATCTGCAGAAGCAGAAGCAGCATCGGCAGCAGCCGCAGCGGGACGGGGCAGCCCCGCCGGTGCCGCCGCCAGCACCTCGCCGTTCGCCGCTCGTGCAGGCCGAGACGGTGATCCTCGCCAGCGTGCTCGCAGCGCCGCAACTGCTGGCCGGGTTCGATCCTGCCACCGCCGGCGAACTGTCGGCCGAACACGCCACGCTGCTCGCCTGGGCGATCGAAGGGGCGGCCGCGGGTCGCACCGAGCCGGGCGCCCTGATGCGCTACCTGATGACCCGGGCGTCCGAACGCCCGGAGTTGCAGTCGGCGCTGGCCCTCGCGCACGAACGGTCGCTGAAAATGCCTGACCCCGCCGGGGTTCTTGCCGGCCAACTGCAGGGCCGCCGGCGCCTGTTCGGCGAGGCCGAACGTCGCGCGGTGCGCGTGCAACTGCAGGCTGCGCTCGCCGTCGGCGACACCGCGCGTGCCGCCGAACTCCAACAACACCTGCTGGCACAGCTGCGCGAAACGCGGCCGCGCCAGTCGCCGTCCTGATTCCCGTATCCCAATCTCCAATGTCCGTACCGACCGAATTCGACAAGAAGATCAAGGCCCTCATCAAGGCGCACCGCAAGTCGGGCGCCGTGACCCTGGCCCAACTCAACGGCGCCCTGCCCGACGACATGTCGTCGCCCGAGAAGATCGAGGCCGCGATCGCGATGATCGAGGAGGCCGGGCTCGACGTAGTCGAGGAGGACAAGCAGAAGGGCAAGAAGGCCGCCGGCAAGGACGGCGAGGGCGGTGACGACGACCCCGACCTTGGTCCTGAGATCGACATCGCCGAGCCGACCGAGGCCGAACTCGCGGCGCCGATGGTCGACATCACCGAGAAGATCGACGACCCGGTGCGCATGTACCTGACGCAGATGGGCGAGATCCCGCTGCTGACGCGCGAGGAGGAGATCTCGCTCGCGCGCAAGATCGAGCTGACGCGCAAGCAGTTCCGCAAGGAGGTGCTGTCGTCGGGCTTCGGCATGAAGAACGCGATCGAGATCCTCGAGGACGTGCTGAAGGGCGAGCTCGCGTTCGACCGCACGCTGAAGGTGAACCAGCAGGACCCCGAGGTGGGCAAGGCCGATCTCTCCGACCGCCTGCCGGGCAACATCGCGACGCTGCGCCTGATCTACGAAGCCGCGCGCAAGGACTTCTCGCGGCTGCAAGAGGAGGGCGTCGCGGGCGGCGAGCAGATGGTGCTGAAGAAGCGCATCTTCTCGCGGCGCCGCAAGGCGGTGGCGCTGATCGAAGAACTGAATCTGCAGGGCAAGAAGGTGCGGCCCATGATCGACCTCGTCGAGAGCCGCATCGCCGAGATGAACCGGCTGCAAGCGCGGCTGCTGCGCTACCGCGGGGCGCAACTCACCAACCCGGACGCCGCCGAGACGCGTCGGCGGCTCGGCGACATGCAGGTCGACGGCCTCGAGTCGGTCGAGCGGCTGCAGAAGCGCCTCGAGTTCCTGCGTCAGGCCTACGCGAACTACGAAGACGCCAAGCGCAAGCTCAGCTCCGGCAACCTGCGCCTCGTGGTCTCGATCGCGAAGAAGTACCGCAATCGCGGGCTGTCGTTCCTCGACCTGATCCAGGAGGGCAACACCGGCCTGATGAAGGCGGTCGAGAAGTACGAGTACCGCCGCGGCTACAAGTTCTCGACCTACGCGACGTGGTGGATCCGCCAGGCGATCACGCGCTCGATCGCCGACCAGGCGCGCACGATCCGCATCCCGGTCCACATGATCGAGACGATGAGCAAGCTGCGCAACGTGTCGAAGAAGCTGACGCAGCTCAAGGGCCGCGAGCCGTCGATCGAGGAAGTGGCGGAAGCAGCGCAGGTCTCGGTCGACGAGGCCAAACGCGTGATGAAGATCAGCAAGCATCCGATCTCGCTGGACCGCCCGATCGGCGATTCCGAGGACAGCTACTTCGGCGACTTCATCGAGGACGAGTCGGTCGAGAGCCCGGTGCAGTCGGCGAGCCGCGAGATGCTGAAGGAACGCATCGAGTCGGTGCTCAGCACGTTGACCTTCCGCGAACGGGAGATCATCAAGCTCCGCTACGGCATCGGCGACGGCTACACCTACACGCTCGAGGAGGTCGGCCGCATCTTCCGGGTCACGCGCGAGCGTGTGCGCCAGATCGAGGCCAAGGCCGTCCGCAAGCTGCAGCACCCCGTGCGCGCCCGGCGGTTGGGCGGGTTCTTCGACAGCGCCGTCGGCGAACCGGGCTGATCGGCCTTGCGCACCGCGCCGTCCCCGCCCCGCGGGCGCGGCGCGGCACGTGCGGCGGGATCCGTCGAGGCCGTTGCAGCCGGCGGCGCCACGTCCTTGAGCGGGCCGTGGCCGTGGCTAGACTCCGCGGCCCCTCCGGGCGCGGCAACGCGGCCGGCACCAACCCAGTGCATCCCCACGTCAAGAAGCTGCTCGAACTGCAGAAGGTGGACCAGGAGATCTCGTCGCTGACGAAGGACATCGACGCGCTGCCGGCCGAGGAAGCGAAGCGGAAGAAGCGGCTCGACGACCTCGAGCGCGTCCGCAACGAGAAGCGCGCGCTGCTGCAGAAGACCGAGCTCGACTCGCGGGCGCTCGACAAGGCGGTGCGCGGCAACGACGACGAGATCAAGCGCCTCAACGAACGGCTGAACGTCGTGCGCAACAACGCCGAGTACCAGGCGACCCTCTTCCAGATCGAGGCAGTGCGCAAGGACCGCGACGTGACGCAGGACGAGTGCCTCAAGCTGCTCGAGACCGTGGAGGTGCAGAAGGTCGAGGCCGCGACGGCCGAGGCGGCCTACGCCGAAGAGAAGGGCGTGTTCGACGCCTTCCTCGCCGAAGCCGAGAAGCTGCGTTCCGCCCGCGCCGGCGACATCGCCGCCGCCCGAACGCGTCGTGCTGGTTCGACCGACGGCATCCCTGCCGACCTGCTGCGCGAGTACGACGGCCTCTACAAGACGCGCGACCACATCGCCGTCTGCGCAGTGCAGGACAGCTACTGCCAGGGTTGCTACAACAAGATCACGATGAACGACACGGCCCGGCTGATGGGTCTGTCGAGCGTCGTCCGCTGCGGAAGCTGCCAGCGCATCCTGTATCTGGCGCGCTGACGGCGGCGGCGGCTCCGGACCGCGTTGCGAACATGGCCCGTTCCATCCACCCGATCGTCGTCGGCACGGCCGGCCACATCGACCACGGCAAGAGCAGCCTGGTGAAGGCGCTGACCGGCATCGATCCGGACCGCCTGAAGGAAGAGAAGGAACGTGGGCTGACGATCGACCTCGGCTTCGCGCGGCTGCGCCTCGCCGACGGCCGGTGGCTGGGCCTCGTCGATGTGCCGGGCCACGAGCGCTTCGTGCGCAACATGGTCGCCGGCTGCACCGGCCTCGACCTGGCGATGCTGGTCGTCGCCGCCGATGACGGCGTGATGCCGCAGACGATCGAACACGTCGACATCGTCGACCTGCTCGGCGTGCGCGGCGGCCTGATCGTGCTGACGAAGATCGACATGGTCGATCCGGCGTTGGCCGACATGGCGGCCGAGGAAGTGCGCAAGCTCGTGCAGGGCACGGTGCTCGCCGAAGCGGAGCTCGTGCGCGTGAGTTCGTTGACCGGCGAGGGCATCCCCGAGCTCAAGCAGAAGCTCGAGGCGTTGGCTCTGCAGGTCGAGCCGCGCACGGCGCACGGTCCGTTCCGGATGCCGATCCAGCGCGTGTTCTCGCTGCCCGGCATCGGCACCGTCGTCACCGGCATTCCGATGACCGGCTCGGTGCGCCCCGGCGACGAGGTCGAGATCCTGCCGCTCGGCGAACGGATCAAGGTGCGCGGGCTGCACGCCTACGGCGGCAAGGTCGACGAGGCCGTTGCCGGCCACAGCACCGCCCTGTCGGTGCCCGAGGCCAAGGAGTCGGGCGTGCATCGCGGCATGGTGGTCGCGGCGCCCGGCGCGTTCGCCGTCGGCGACGCCGTCGACGTCGACCTGACGTTCACCGCGCGTTCGCCGCAGCTCGCGCACCGGGCGCCGATCCGGTTCCACACCGGCACCGTCGAGGTCCGCGGCTGCCTGCTGCTGCTCGACCGCGAAGCGGTCGGGCCGAAGGACACGGTCGTGGCCCGGCTCGAACTCGACGAGGACGTCTGCTGCGCCCACAACGACCGCTTCCTGCTGCGGCTGCAGAACCCGGCCGTCACGGTCGGCGGCGGCAAGGTGTTGCGCCTCTCGAAGTCGGGCCGCTACCGCCGCAAGGACCTCGGCAGCGAACTGGTCGGCATCCTCGTCGCCGGCGACCGGCCGGAGGCGCGCATCGACCACGAACTGCGGCAGGCGGGGCCCGAGGGGCGCACGGTCGACGATCTGTCGCGAGCCATCGAGCGGCCCGACACGGAAGTGATGGCGGCGATCACGACGATGCCGCTCGTCGAACTGCATGCGAAGTCGATGCGCGTGTTCCTCCGTGAGCACGTCGTCGCCGGCGAAGTCGAACTGCTGCAGTCGGTCGATCGCATGCTCGCCAAGCGCGCGGCCGCGGCCTCCGTGAAGCGCGCCGCGATCCGGTCGACGAAGACGCTGCCGCAGCCGCTGATCGAGTGCGTGCTCGACCGCTTGCAGGCAACCGGGGCCGTGCGCAACGGACGGCAGGGACAAGTGCTGTTCGTGTCACGGCTGAAGCCGTTGCCGCCTGCGGAGCAGCGAGCGTTCGATCGGCTGGTCGGCGAGTGCGAACAGCGCGGCTTCCGACCGCCGGAGCAGGCCGAACTGGCCGCGGCGGTGGGGCTCGACGGCGACGCCCTGCTGTCGTTGCTCGATCGCGCGCAGGACGAAGGCAAGATCGACAAGGTCGGCGACCACTTCTACGGCGCCAGCATCGTGCGCAAGGTGGCGCACGCGATCCGCGACAACTGCGTGCAGCACGCCGAGGTGCTCGACATCCCGGCGCTGCGCGACCGGCTCGAGACGAGCCGCAAGTACCTGATCCCGTTGCTCGAGCACGTCGATGCGCTCGGGCTGACCGTGCTGCGCGGCGGCGTGCGGCGGCTGCTGCCGTCGTCCGATCTCGCGCGCGAACTCGCCTCGGAGCGCGCGGGCAAGCCGGTCTGACGCGGGGGCCCGATGCCATGGGCGCTGCCGAGCGTTGCGAGGCGGCCTCAGCAAACGCCGCCGCGAAGCCGATAGGCAGCGAGTTCCCGCTCGGAACGGAGACTCCATGACCGGCGACACCGCACGCAACGACGACCAGGACTTCCTTGCCGACGACTTCGTCGTCGAAGACCTCGCCGGTCCTCATGACGACCTCGACAAGCTGTTCGAGGCGCCAGAGGCCGGTGCCGAGGCACCGCCGGTCCTCCCCGTTCCTGTCGGTGAGGATGACGCGGAGGACGTCCTGTTCACCGACCCGGCGGCGGATCGCGCGCCCGAGCCGCAGTTCGCCGGCCCCACGAACTTCGCGGAGAACGCAAACCAGACCTGGAACGGCCAGCAGCTCGACCTCGACGCGGAAGCGGCGTTGACCGCAGCGAGCGAGGCAAGGGCCAGCGAGGCGCCGCCAGTCGAAGCGAAGCCGGCGCCCAGCGAGGCCGAGGACCTCGCGATCGAAAGCGACCACGACGCCGAGATCGAGTTCGTCGATGGTGCGCCGCCGGACGTCGAGGATGCCGCCGAGGGCGATGCATCGCGGGACCTCGAGGTCGTCAGCGAGCACGTCGACGCGGCCACCGATCTGACCGAGGCCGAAAGCGCCGCCGAGGGCATCTGGGGCGCCGTGGAGGCGCCGGTGATGGCCGAGAGCGCCGACGAGTCCGTCGAACAGGAACCAGGCTGGGAGCCGCTGCCGGGTGCCCACGTCGATGCCTTGGCGGAAGTCGACGAGATCGCGCCGCTCGCCGCCGCCGAGGAGACGGCCGAGGAGACGGCCGAGCCGGTGGCCATGGATGCGCCGGACCTGGCCGCGGTCGAGGGTCACGACATCTACGCGCCGGAGACCGAGACCCCGGTCCTGGTCGGCCCGGCACCGACACGCCGCCGCAGCAACCGCGCGGCGGCGACGGTCGGCGTGCTGTTGGCCATGGCCGCGTCGGCCGCGGTGGTGGTGATGCGGCCCGAGTGGATCGGCCTGCGCCTCGAACCCCAGCGCGTGCAGCAGATCCGCATCGAGCGGCCGCACGTCCGGGTGGCGCTGGCGCCGCCGCCGGCTGTGCCGCTCGTGGTGCCGACGCCCGAGCCGCCGCCGGCCGTCGTCGTCACGCCGACTCCCGTTCCGGAGCCCGACCCGGTCCCGGTCGCCGTCGTCCCCGCCTACGACGTTCCGTTCGGCCCGGAGATGCCCCCGGAGCCGGTGCTCGCGGACGCCGTGCCGCCCGTGGTGGTGCCGGTGCCGACCCCGGAAACGACCCTGCCGGTGGCGTCCGTCGTCAAGGATGCGCCGTCCCCGCACAAGCGCCTGGTCCGGATCGGTGACAACCTGATGATCGGCGATGCCGTGCAGGCGGCCACCGGTTCGCTCGCGGTCGATGGCGTGATGCCGGGCATGCGCGCCTTCGCCCAGTTGCGCAACGGCAACTACTTCATCGGCAGCGTGAAGAGCGTCGCGCCCGAGCACGTGACGCTGCGGCTCGACGTCGGCGAGATCACCATCGACGCGGCGGAGCTCGCGCGCGTGACGCAGCTCGGGTCGAAGGACTACGAGGCGTTGCAGAAGGTCACCGCGGGTTCGGTGCGGCTGACCAACAACAACCGCCTCGTCGGCAGCATCCTCAGCCAGATCGCCGACGACCACGTCGTGCTCGAGTTCCGCAGCAACCGCGTGATGTTGCCGAAGGCGCTCGTCGGCGAGTTGATGCGCGGCGACGCCGAACAGAGCGTTCGCCTCGACCTCACGCGCGAGGAGGACGACTGGGTGAAGGCCCTGGCCGAACGTGAGATCGGGGCGGGCGCCCCGGCCGCGCTGCCGGCGAAGCCCAAGGCGGCCCCCGTTCCGCCGACCCCGCCGGCGAGCGGCAGGTCGCAGTAGCCCGCGCGCGATCGGGTCCTTGCGGGTAGCCTCGCGGCACCCCTCTGCCCGAGTGCTCCGCGGATGCCGCGATTCCTAGCCTGCCTGTTCGCCCTGATCTGTCTGCTGCCGCCGGGCCTCGCCCAGGGCGACGTCGCCGCGCGCGAAGACGCGGTGCGCGAGTTCCTGCGTTACTGGCGCAAGACCAAGGAGGAACCGCTGCTGGTCGAGGCCGTGCTCACCCTGAAGGGCAACGAGTGCGTGAAGGCCGCGGACGAGCTGCTGAAGCTGCTGAAGCACCCGTCGTCGACCATCCGGGACGCGGCGATGTCGGTGCTCGAGACCTACACGACGCCGAGCACGTACGACGGCTGGATCGCCGAGTTGCCGAAGTCGAAGGATGGCGAGCAGTCCGCACTGGTGGTCAAGGTGCTGGGCGCGGCCAAGATCGCGGTCGGCGTGCCGGCGATCGAAGCCGTCGCCGGCGACCCCAAGGCGTCGGCGGCGCTGAAGTACGAGGCCGCGCGGGCGCTGCAGTCGATCGGTGACCCCGGCAAGACGCCGCTGCTGGCGGCGCTGCTCGCCGACAAGGAGCCCCTGGTGCGCATGGCCGCGATCGACGCCATCGGCGCGCTGAAGGTCGTCGAGCACGGTCCCGCGGTGGTCGCGTTGCTCGGCGACGCCGAGTGGCAGGTGCAAACGGCCGCGATCGCCGCCTGCTCGCGGCTGCGCCCGCAGGCGGCGGTGCAACCGCTGATCGACGTGATGCGCAAGGCGGGTCGGCTGCGCACCGAATGCGCCGACGCGTTGTTCAAGATCACCGGCTTCGACTTCGGTGTCGATCCCGAGCGTTGGCAGCAGCAGTGGAACACGCTCACGGGCATCCCCGGCTACCGCATCCCGACCGACGAGGAGATCAAGAAGAAGGAAGAGAGCCGCAAGAAGTACGATGCCTTCTACGGCAAGAAGGACGAGGTCACGACGTTCGCGAAGATCCCGACGACGTCGACGAACGTGCTGTTCATCATCGACATCAGCGGCTCGATGGACGACCTCGTCGTCGAGCGCGAGAAGTTCCAGGGCTACCGCGACTTCAAGAAGTTCACGATCGTGCAGCAGATGCTGCTCGACGCGATCGATTCGCTGGGGCCGACCACGAACTTCGACATCCTCGCGTTCGCGACCGACCTCCATCCCTGGAAGAAGCGGCTGGTGCCTGCCAACGTCGTCAACAAGGACGCCGCCCGCTCGCACGTGCGCGGACTACGCCCGATCGGTGGCGCCGACGACCAGGGCCTCGCGGCCGCGGGGCTCGGGGGCGCGGCCAACCTCGCGGCTGGCAAGACCAACACGCTGAAGGCGTTGCTCGCCGCGTTCGGCGTCGATCCGGACAAGCCGCCGAAGGCTGCGGTCACGGGCTTCGACAAGAACGCGATCAAGAGTCCGCTCGACACGGTCTACTTCCTGAGCGACGGCAAGCCGTCGGTCGGCAAGCTGATCGAGACCAACGAGATCCTGCGCGAAGTGCGCAAGCACAACGAGGTCTACCGCATGGTCCTGCACGCGATCGCGATCGGCGACTTCACGAAGGAGTTCCTGCAGCAGTTGGCCTCGGAGAACGGCGGCACCTACGTCGACCTCGGGCGCTGACCCGGATCAGTCGATCGTTCCGCTGCCCCGCAGCACGCCGCGCGGTCGAAGCCACAGCACGACGGACGCGGCGGCGATCCCGCCGGCGCCGGCGACCGCGAACGCCAGCGCCATGCCGCGCGCGTCCTGGAGCCAGAACAACGCGACGTTGAGCCCGGCGTAGACGGCGCGCGCGCCAAGCGAAAGTGCCGACAGCACGGTGGTTCGCGTCGCGGGCGCGATCCGGTGGTTGACGAACTCGGCGAGCAGGGCCTGGTGCATGCCGAACGGCGCCTGCTGCACGAAGAACATCGCGAGTCCGAGCCAGACCAACGCCCCGCTGCCGCCCGCGGCCGCGAGCGCGCGTTCGCCGGCCATCACCAGCAGCGACGCGCCGAGCACCAGCGGCATCGCCCAGAACAGGGTCGGCCTGCCGCAGCGCCGGACCAGGGCCGGCACCAGCGCGCTGAGCGGAGCGGCGGCGAAGTTCATCGCCGCGAACAGACAGCCGACGAACAGCGGGTCGGCGAACAACGGCACCGTGGTCCCGGCCGCCCGCAGCCACGGCTGGTAGTCGTGGAAGGGGAAGCGCAGCAGCGCGAACAGCACGATCCAGTAGGCGAGCAGCCAGGCGATCGCCGGCCGGCGCACTTCGGCCGCGACGGCGCGAGCGAACGCGCCGAGGTGCTGCGGTTCGCGCGGCGGGCCGCCGTGCAGGCGCGTCGCGACCAAGGCGGCGGTCGCGCACAGCACGCACGTCGCGGCGATCGCTGCGTGCCACGCGCGCCCGTCGGGGGCGCAACTGCGGGCCAGCAGGCCGCCGAGCAGGAAGGCGCCGCCGGTGCCGACGAGACGCAGGGCGCCGATGCGGGCCTCCTCGCGCAGGAACCGCGTCTCGGCGCCGTTCGCGCGCAGCGACTCGTAGAGCAGTGCCTGCGGCGGACCCGAGAGCACGGCGTGGCCGAGCCCGAGCAGCACTTCGCCGACGAGGAAACTCGAGTAGCTCGGCGCCACCAGCATCACCGAGAAGCCCGCCGCCAGCAGGACCGGGCCGAGCACCAGCATCGGCTTCCTGCCGAAGCGATCGGCGAGCACGCCGGTCGGGACCTCGGCGAGGAACATCGCGAGGTAGTAGGCGGCGATGATCTCGCCGTAGGCGCGTTCGTCCATGCCGTGGTCGACGAACCACAAGAACAGGAACGGCACGCACGCGAACGGGTAGGTCAGCAGCGCGTAGACGCGCAGCCACGCGAGCTGTCGGGCGAGGGAATGCAGAGGGGCAAGGGTCGCCGCGTGCGCGCCGCGGCGCAACGGCGGAAGCGGGACCGCTCGCCTTGCATTCGTCTCGGCTCGGGGCATCCTGCGGCACTGGATGACTGCCGGCGCCGACTTCCGCAGCGACACGATGACGGCGCCGACGCCGGCGATGCGCGCGGCCATGGCCGCGGCGGTGGTCGGCGACGACGTCTGGGGGGAAGACCCGACCGTGCGCGAGCTGGAGGAGGCAGGGGCGTCGTTGCTCGGCAAGGAGCGCGCGCTGTTCGTGCCGTCGGGCACGATGGCCAACCAGATCGCGATCCATCTGCACTGCCGGCCCGGCGACGAGCTCGTCTGCGAGGAACGCGCGCACGTCTACGTCAACGAAGGTGGGGGCATCGCACGCTGGTCGGGCACGCAGGTGAAGCCGATCGCGGCGGCCGATGGCTTCCCGACGCCCCAGCAGGTCGAGGCCGCGGTGCGCGCCGACGACGTGCACTACCCGCGGTCGCGTTTGCTCGTGCTCGAGAACACGCACAACTCGGCGGGCGGCAGGGTCGGAACCCCGGCCCGCGTGGCGGCGCTGGCTGCTGCGGCGCGTCAGCACGGCCTCGCCGTGCACTGTGACGGCGCTCGGCTCGGCAATGCCGCCGTGGCGCTCGGCTGTCGGCTCGCCGACCTCGCCGCCCCGGTCGATTCGACGACGTTGTGCCTCAGCAAGGGGCTCGGCGCCCCCGTCGGCTCGTTGCTCGCCGGCTCGGCCGAGTTCGTGCGCGAGGCAACCCGCGCGCGCAAGGCGTTCGGCGGCGGCATGCGGCAGGCGGGCGTGTTGGCGGCGGCAGCGCTGCTCGCGCTGCGTGACGGCATGGCCTTGCTCGCGGCCGACCACGCGCGTGCCCGGACCCTCGCGGCGGGTCTCGCCGAACTCCCCTGGGCGCACGTCGACGTCGCCGCCGTCGAGACGAACATCGTCATGCTCGATCTGCGGGGCCCGACACCGGACGCCGTGCTGGCGCATCTGCGCGCGCACGGCGTGCGCGCGGCGAGTTTCGGCCCCGCCCGCTTGCGGTTCGTGCTGCACCGTGACATCGGTGACGATGGCGTCGCGCGCTGCCTGCACGCAGCCCACTCGTTTGCCACCTCCCTTTCCCGTTCCCGACCCGTGATCACCCCGTGAGCATCTTCAAGGCCTACGACATCCGCGGCACCTACCCCGACCAGATCGACGCGAAGATGGCCTTCTCGATCGGCGCGGCGATGGTGCAGTTCCTCTCCGCCAAGCGCCTGGTGGTCGGGCGCGACATGCGAACGATGGCGCCCGAGATCCAGGACGCCGTCATCGACGGCATGCTGTCCGCTGGCTGCGACGTCGTCGACATCGGGCTCGCCAGCACGCCGATGGTCTACTTTGCGATCGGTACGATCCCGTGCGACGGCGGGCTTGCGGTGACGGCGTCGCACAATCCGAAGCAGTACATCGGCTTCAAGCTGTGCAAGAAGGAGGCGCGGCCGATGTCCGCCGACACCGGCATCAAGGAGATCGAAGCGCTCGTGAAGAAGGGCGGCTTCACGCTCGCGGCGCGCAAGGGCAAGCGGGACTTCGTCGACGTCAAGCGCAAGTGGATCGAGCACATCGCCGGCTTCGCCAAGGGCATCGCGCCGATGACCGTGTGCGTCGACTACGCGAACGGCATGGGGGCGAACGAGTCGCCGCAGATCTTCGCCAAGATCCCGGGCCTGACCGTGGTGCCGCTGTACGAGCAACTCGACGGCACCTTCCCCAACCACGAGGCGAACCCGCTCAAGGAGTCCAACCTCGACGACCTGCGGGCGGCGGTGAAGCGGAACCGGGCGGCGCTCGGGCTGTCGTTCGACGGCGACGCGGACCGCTGCGCGTTCGTCGACGACCAGGGGCGCACGGTGCACGCCGACCTGATCACGGTGATCCTCGCCCGCGGCATGCTGCAGCGGCATCCGGGCAAGGGCATCATCTACGACCTGCGCAGCAGCAAGGTCGTGCCGGAGGAGATCGTGAAGCTCGGCGGGCGTCCGGTGCGCGAACGCGTCGGGCACTCGTTCATGAAGGAGACGATGCGCAAGACCGACTGCATCGGCGGCGGCGAACTGTCGGGGCACTTCTACTTCGCCGAGAACTACTACACCGACTGCGGGGTCCTGGCGGCGGTGCTGGTGATGAACCAGTTGAGCGCCGAGAAGAAGTCCCTGAAGCAGGCGGCGGATGCGCTGCGCAAGTACCACGGCACTGGCGAGGTCAACTTCAAGGTCGCCGACAAGCAGGCGCTGATGAAGCAGATCGAGACGACGTTCCGCGACGCCAAGATCGACTGGCTCGACGGCATCACCGTGACCTACCCGAACTGGTGGGTGAACGTGCGGCCGAGCAACACCGAGCCGTTCCTGCGCATGTGCCTCGAGGCCGACACCGCGGCCCTGATGGCCGAGAAGCGCGATCGTCTCTTCGCGATCCTCGGCCAGCCGGTCGATCACTGAGCCCGGTCATGGCAACGACGACGCAGGCTCACCGGCGCCCTCTCGCTCGTTGAGTGCCCCGATGCTCCCGCGACCGTCCGGCATCGTGACCCTGCTGACCGACTTCGGGTTGCGCGACCCGTTCGTCGGGATCGTCAAGGGCGCGGCGCTGCGCGCGGCGCCGAAGCTCGAACTCGTCGACATCACGCACGACGTGCCGCCGCAGGACGTGGGAACCGCTGCGTTCTTCGCCTGGACGCTGCTCGGGCGCTTCCCGGCGGGCACCGTGCACGTGGTCGTCGTCGATCCGGGGGTCGGCACCCCACGGCGGTTGCTCGCGGTCGCCGCCCACGAGTGCTACTGGCTGGCCCCCGACAACGGCGTGCTGACGCCGGTGCTGGGGGCCGCCTCGACGATCGACGTCCGGTCGCTCGACCTCGAGCACCTCGGGGTGGTGCCCGAGTCACGGACCTTCCACGGGCGCGACGTTCTGGCCCCGGTGGCGGCGTGGCTCGCCAGCGGGAAGTTCGGCTTCTCGGCGCTCGGCCCGCGCGTGCCCGATCCGCAGCTCGGCGCTGATCCGTTCGCCGGTTCCGCGCGCGTCGTGCACGTCGACCGCTACGGCAACCTGGTGACCAACGTGCGCGCGACCGCGGTGCCCGCGCAAGCTGCACTGCGCGTCGGGGGCCGGGTCGTGCCCCGGGCGGGCACCTACGGCGACGTGCGCGCCGGCGAACTGCTGGCCTACGCCGGGTCCCATGGGCTGTTGGAAGTCGCCGTTGCCGACGGCGACGCCGCGCGCGAGTTGAAGCTCGGATGCGGCGCTCCGGTCGAGGTCGTGTCGCCGTAGACTTGGGTGCCTCGCATGAGTTCGCTCTCCAGCCAGTCGAAGGTCGTGAGGCTCGTCGGCGTGCCGATGGACCTCGGTGCCGGTCGCCGTGGTGTCGACATGGGGCCGTCGGCCATCCGCATCGCCGGCGTCGCGGCCGGCCTGCGCAACCTCGGCTTCCGCGTCGAGGACGACGGCGACGTCGGCGTGCCAGCCCCCGAGACTCGCGACCCGGGCAGCCCGAACGCGCGCTACCTCGATCCCATCTACCACGTCTGCAACCGGCTGCGGCTGCGCGTGCGGCGGTCGCTCGAGGTCGGCGAGATCCCGATCGTGCTGGGCGGCGACCACAGCATCGCGATCGGCACCGTCAGCGGCGTCGCCGAGCACTACCGATCCCGCGGCCAGAAGGTCGGCCTGATCTGGGTCGATGCGCACGCCGACATGAACACGCCGGAGAGTTCGCCGTCGGGCAACATCCACGGCATGCCGCTCGCCACGGTGGTGGGCCTCGGCCATCCGCGGCTCGTCGAGATGGGTGGGTTCTGGCCGAAGGTCGAGCCGAAGAACGTCTGCCTGATCGGCATCCGCGACATCGACGAAGTCGAGCGCCGCATCGTCAAGCGCTCGGGCATCCACGCCTACACGATGCGCGACGTCGACGAACGCGGCATGCGCGCGATCATGCAGGAGTGCATCGGCTTCGCCCGCGACGGCACCGGCGGCTTCCACGTCTCGTTCGACCTCGACGGCATGGACCCGCGCGACGTGCCCGGCACCGGCACGCCGGTGAAGGGGGGCATCAGCTGGCGCGAAGCGAACCTGCTGATGGAGATGGTCAGCGACACCGGGGCGATGACCAGCCTCGAGGTCACCGAGCTGAACCCGATCCTCGACGTGAAGAACCAGTCGGGCGAGGTCGCCGTCGACGTCATCCTCAGCGCCTTCGGCAAGCGCATCCTGTAGGCAGGCGGCGGCGGCGCGAGCGCGTCACGCCCGGCAGATCCTCGGTCCGCTCGACGCGTTGTCCGCGTCCTCCGTCGGCCGCGAGAGGCGTTGGCGTTGCGCGCCAACAGCGCGCAACGAACCGGCCGGCGGGGACGCAGCTTCTGATCTCGCCGGCGGCGAGATCAGAAGTTCAGGCCGAAGGAGACTTCGGCCCAGAAGCCCTGGTCGAGCGCGCCTTCGACGCGGTTGAAGCCCGCGGCACCACTCGTCAGGTCGTAGTCGCCGGCGACCACGAGGCCGGCGCGCGCGAGGAACGAGGTGTTGTCGCTCATGCGCGTCATCAGGCCGAGGTAGGCGACGACTTCCTGCACGCGGAGGTCGTCACGTTGGTTGACGCTCTCCGACGTGTGCACGTGGTACTCCGCGCCGCTCACCTGCGCCCCGAACAGGATGCCGGTGCTGCTGCTCGGCCAGAACGACAGCTCGAGGTTCTCCGGCATCAGCAGGTCGACGCGGAAGCCGTCGACGATCTCCCAGCTGAAGCCGAGCAACGGCAGCCACGGCGCGTCTTCGTAGACCTGGTTGTAGCGCGCACCGAACTTGAAGAAGAAGTTCGGCATCGGCCGCACGGTGAACATCGCGTGCGACGGGAAGTCGAAGTCTTCGTGGTGCAGCGTGTCGTCGAGGTCGGACCACGCGCCCGGATGGGTCTCGACTTCGAGCAGCCAGTTGCCGGCATCGTCGAGGAAGACGCCGAAGCCGAGCTTGGCGCCGACGCCGAGCAGGGTCTCGTCGGCAAGGCCAGTCGTGTTGCCCGCACTGCCGAACGCGTTCGACGTCACGTAGCGACGCCCGAGGTAGTAGGCGCCGAACGTCAGGTAGCTCTCGGTCGAGATCAGCACCGGGATCTCGGCATCGAAGTCGTAACCGAACTGGTCGTAGCTACCCGGCTCGCCGTTGACGCGCTGGTTCGGCATCACCCGTGCGCGCAGATCGACCTGCGGCTGGAAGCGCTCGCGGCGGTCCATGAACTCGCCGTGGTTGAGGCGGAACTGGCCGTAGAGCGAGTAGTCGACGTCGCCCTGCGGGACGGCGCTTCCTTCGCGCCGTTCGCGCCAGTCGACGTCTTGCTCGTCGGAGAGCTGCGTTCGCTGCAGCAGGCTGCTGCCGACGGCGAACGCGGAGGAGGAGATGGTGGGTGCCTGTGCCGCTGCTGTGGCGGCGACGAGGCACGCGCCGAGAACGACCCGTGCGAAGTGGTAGCGCATACGCCCTGTCTGACCGTTGTTGACCGGCCCGGATCGTCACCTGCAGGGCGGGGGATTCAAGGGCAAAGGTCGGCGGCGCGCCGGGCCCTCGCGGCACCGTTCACCGCTGGAAGATCGGCAGGTACTGCTTGGGCATCTGCAGCAGGATGCAGGCGATCGCCGTCGCGAACTCGTCGCCCGGGCCGGTGCCGTTGCGCCACCGCCCGTCGGGGCGCTGGCTGGCCAGCAGGTCGCCGGCCAGCCGCTGGAAGAACACCCGCAGGCGCGGTCCGCCGTGCTGGTAGAAGGCCTGCGCCGCGTAGTAGTTGCCGTACCAGAAGAAGTAGTGCGTGGCGTAGTAGTCGGTGAGCTGGGCGTAGTCGTGCGCCAGGAACTCGAGCACCGGGTCGTTGAGGTCGTCGTCGTGGACGCCCGCGCTCGACAGGGCCGTCAGGGCCGCGGCGTTGATCGCGTACTCGCGGTCCTTGTCGTAGGCGCCGCGGCCGTGGATCTTGTACCAGAACAGCCCGCGCGACGGTCCGGCCGGGACGCGGCTCTGCCGGACGTAGTCGAGGGCGCGGTCGATCGTCTGCACCGGCACCCGGATGCCGATGTTCCGCGCCGCCCGCAATGCCTGCAGCTGGCAGACGGTCACCGACAGGTCGGTCTCGCGATCGAACGGGTTGTAGCGCCAGCCGCCGTGGGCGTTCTGCGTGTCGACGATCAGGTTGACCGCCCGTTCGAGCGCCTGCTTGGCGCGGTCGGTCGCCGCCATGCCGTAGACCTCGGCGAGGAACAGCGTGGCGAACGCGTGGCTGTACATGCGCGTGCCGGCGTCGCTGAGGTAGCCGTTCTCGCGCGAGGTGGTGAGCACGTAGTCGAGCGTGCGCTGCACGCTGGCGCCGTGCGGGCCGCGGTCGGGCAGGCTGCCGCCGGCGAGGAACGCCATGCCCGCGAGCGCGGTGACGCCGAGGTGGCCCCGTCCGGTGCGGCGCTGCTCGTCGGGCAGCGTGCCGGTGGCGAGGAGCTCGTAGTCGGTGCCCTGCTTGTGGCCGACGAAGCCGGTCCAAGCACCGGACGGCGTCTGCGCGGCCTCCAACCACGCGAGCCCACGTTCGGCGGCAGAACTGCAGCGCTGCGCCAGTTCGCGCGTCACCCAGGCTTCGTCGTCCGCGGCTGCCTTGGGCGGCGGTGCAGCGGGCACCGGCGTGGTCGGCGCTTGCGCGAGCGGCGCCGAGCAGACGAGCAACGCGAGCAGCGGCAGCATGCAGAAGCGCGCCCCGATGGCGCGTGCGCATCATCGCCGCGGGCGCGCGCCGCACCAGCCCCGGCTCACCAACGGTCGGCGTGCCAGAGGCCGAGCGCCGCTTCTGCCTCCGGGCGACTCGGGCTGCATTCCACACCGACGAAGCCGCGGTAGCCGAGCGTGTGCAGTTCGCGCAGCACGCGCGGGTAGTGGATCTCGCCGGTGCCGGGCTCCTGCCGGCCGGGATGGTCGGCGAGCTGCACGTAGCCGAGTTGGTCGTAGCCCTCGCGCAGGCGCCCGCACAGGTCGCCTTCGCTGATCTGGCAGTGGTAGAGGTCCCAGTTGATCTTCACCATCGGTGACGCCACCGCGCGGCAGATGCGCACGGCCGCCTCGCTGCCGTAGAGGCAGTGCCCCTTGTGGTCGACGCGGATGTTCATCGGCTCCAGGATCAGCATGATCCCTTCGCGCTCGGCGATCGGCGCGGCGAGCCGGAGCCCGGCGATGATCTGGGCGTGCATCTCGGCCTGGGTCATGCCCTGCACGTCGTTGCCGCCTACCACGGTCATCATCGGGCAGCGCAGCTGCCGGGCGACCTTGCACCCCGCTTCGATCTCGGCGACGAAGCGTTCGTGGTTCTTGCTCTCGTTCAGGCCCGGCGAGAAGCCCCAGCCGGTGAACTGCGCGACCGCGATGCCGAGTTCCTGCGTCAGCGCCGCGATCGCCGGGATGTCCTTGCCTCGCCACGGCCAGAACTCGATCGCGGGGAAGCCGAGTGCGTGGGCGGCGCGGATGCGGTCGAGGAACGGCAGGCCGCCCCACCACATCTCGACGTTGGCGGCGAACTTCGTCTTCGGCGTCGCGGCGGGCTTGGCCGGGATCGGGTCCTGCGCTGCGGCAGGCGCGAGGCAGGGAAGGGCGGCAGCGGGAACGGCGGCGAGGAAATCCCGGCGAGACGTGGTCATCGGCTCAGTATGTCAGGCGGCCGTCATGCCAGCAGCGACTTCTGCACCGTGCCGTAGACGTCGGTGAGGCGCAGGTCGCGGCCGCCGAAGCGGAACGTGAACCGCTCGTGGTCGATGCCGAGCTGCCAGAGGATCGTCGCGTGCAGGTCGTGGATCGTGACCGGGTCGACGACCGCCTTGTAGCCGTAGTCGTCGGTGGCGCCGTGCGAGTGGCCCGCGCGGAAGCCGCCGCCGGCGAGCCACATCGTGAAGCCGAACGGGTTGTGGTCGCGGCCGGAGCTGCCCTGCGAGAACGGCGTGCGGCCGAATTCGCCGCCCCAGAGCACGATCGTCTCGTCGAGCAGCCCGCGCGCCGCCAGGTCGGCGAGCAGGGCCGCGATCGGCCGGTCGACCGCGCGGCAGTTGTCGCGCAGCCCATCGCGCAGGTTGCTGTGCTGGTCCCAGCGGTCGTGGCCGGTGTTGGGGCAGGTCAGTTCGACGAAGCGCACGCCGCGTTCGACCAGCCGACGCGCGAGCAGGCACTGCCGGCCGAAGATCCGCGTCGGTTCGTACTCGTCCTCGAGGCCGTAGAGCTGCTGCAGGGTCGGCGACTCGCCTGCGAGTCCCACCAGTTCCGGCACGGCCGCCTGCATGCGGAACGCCAGTTCGTGGTTGCTGCGGGCGGCGGCGAGTGCCGGGTCGTCGCCGCGCTCCACCTGCAGCGCGTCGAGTGCCTGCACCAGCGTCTGCTTGCGGCGTTGGCGGGCCGGGTCGGCCTCGCGCGGCGTGATGTTCGCAACGGCGTCGCCGCGCATCTGGAACACCGAGCCCTGCACGTGTGCTGGCAGGAACCCGGAGTGGAAGTTGTCGATGCCGCCGGGCGGCACGAGGCCCCCGTTCAACACCACGAACGCCGGCAGCTGCGTGGTGTCGCAGCCCAGCCCATGTCCAACCCAGGCGCCGAGACTCGGGCGGCCCTGCAGGCCATGGCCCGTGTGCAGGAAGTAGTTGGCGTTGGTGTGCTCGCTGAAGTCCGCACGCATCGAACGCACGACGCACAAGCGGTCGGCTTGGGTGGCGAGGTGGGGCAGCAGGTCGCTGATCCACTGGCCGGAGCTGCCGTGCTGCTGGAAGGTCGCGCACGGACCCAGCGTGTTGCCTTCATCGCGGAACTGGGTCGGTTCCTTCGGCAGCCCGAACGGCTTGCCGTTCTCGGCGATGAGCCGCGGCTTGTGGTCGAACAGATCCTGGCAGCTCGGGCCGCCGTCCATGTAGAGGAAGATCACGGCGCGCGCGCGCGGCGCATGGTGGCGCAGCAGGGCGCCGCGGTCGGCGCCCAGCGCCAACGACGCGAACGGCAGGGCGGCGAGCCCGCGGCTGGTGCGCGCGAGGAAGTCGCGTCGCGTCGGCGGCAGTGGATCGGTCCTGGTCATCGCAGGTACTGGAACTCGGTGGTGACGACCAACGCGTGCAGCAGGTCGGGCCAGGCGTGTTCGCCGCCGTCTGCGAGCAACGCGCGGCAGTGGGCACGTTCGTCGGCGGTCGGCGCGCGGGCGAACGCGCGCTCGTAGGCGGCGAGCAGCCGCGCGTCGTCGTCGCCAGGCGGCAGCGACTTGGCCCAACGGGCGCACTCGCCGTGCACGAACGCGTCGTTGGCGAGGGCGAGCACCTGGGCTGGCACGTTGGAGACGTTGCGGGCGCCGACCGTGGCGAACGGCGTCGGCAGGTCGAACGCCTGCAGCATCGGCGGCAGGAAGTTGCGCCGCACCGCGAGGTAGATGCTGCGACGCCCGTTGCCGTCGACCGGTCCGTTCTGGTGCGGTTGGCCGCGCGCCTCGATGTGCGTCGCCTGCGGCAGTTCGATCGATAGGCCGTACAACGTCGCGTCGAGGCGCCCGCTGATGCCGAGCAGGGCGTCGCGCACGGCCTCGGCGGTGAGGCGGCGCACGTTCTGGCGGTGCAGCAGCAGATTGGCGGGGTCGGCGTCCGCCGCGTCGGCGCGGGTGCGGCTGTCCTGACGGTAGGTGGCCGACGTGACGAGGCGACGCAGCACGTGCTTCTGCGACCAGCCGTGCGCGATCGCGTCGCGCGCCAGCCAGTCGAGCAGTTCCGGATGCGTCGGCGCGTCGCCGAGTGCGCCGAGGTTGTCGACGCTGCGCACGAGGCCACGGCCGAACAAGTGGTGCCAGGCCCGATTCACCAGCACGCGCGCGACCAGCGGTTCGCCGCGGCGCAGCAGTGCCTCGGCGAGCTGCAGCCGGCCGCTACCCGGTGCTGCTGCAGGCAACTCGTCGCCGCCGCCGAGGGCCTGCAGGAAACGTCGTGGTGCCGCCGCTCCATGCCGGTGCGGGTCGCCACGAACGTGCACGTGCGCGTCGACGCCGGTGCCGTCGGCCATCGCGGGCAGCGTGGCCGACACCGGCAGCGCCTCCCAAGCCGCGGCCAGCGCGCTGGCGGCCTCGCGCACGGAGTCCGGGGGCTGCTGCCAGCCAGGCGGCGGCAGCGGCAGGCACTCGGCAGCGGGCGGTGGTTCGTGGTGCGGCGAGGCGACGACGGACTGCACCGCGAGCCAAGCCTTGGCCGGGTACTCGCGCCGTTCGCGGCGCGGGTCGGCGAGGTCGTGCGCGCGCTGGTCGATGCACTGCACGAAGGCGGTCCGGCCGAGCCACGGCTCGAGGTCGAACGTGCGCCAGTGCGCGTTGCTGTCGTCGACGTCGTGGTGCAAGCGGCCGTAGATCGGGTCGCGCACCAGGTGGAAGCCGTCGACGACGACCTTGATGCGGCTCCGGTACCCGGCGGCGCGGACGTGGAGCCAACGATGCTCGATCCGGAACGTCGGCGTCGCCAGCGTGCCTTCACGCTGCGGCCCGGCGACCGCGCTGTTCCAGAAGCGGCCGGGCAGCACGAACAGCTGCGGGGCTCCAGCCTCGGCATCGGGCGCGAACGGCCCACTCCACGGGGCGGGGCCGAAGCCGTCGTTGGTGTGGAACCAGTGCGAGCGCGGGTGGTCGACGCTGGCGATCACCACGTCGCCCGCGCGCGGCGGCGGCAGCGCGTCCAGCGCGTCGTCGTCGCTGCGGTGCCAGCCTGGTCCGTCCGCGGCGTCGCGCACCGCCGCGGCGAAGGCGCGCTGCGCGGCCAGTGCTGCGGTGAACGGCGCGCCGTGCACGTCGAGCGGGTGCAGCGGTGCCTGCACGTAGCGCGAACTCTTGACGAAGCCGAACAGCGCGAAGTAGTCGACGGCCCGGATCGCGTCGAACTTGTGGTCGTGGCAGCGGGCACAAGCGATCGTCAGCCCGAGCACCGCCTTGCCGAGCACGTCGACCTGGTTGTCGACGCGGTCGGCTTCGTGGCGCGCGGCATCGAGCGGCGAGTGCGTCTGCTCCGCGAACCACCAGGCCGCCGTCGCCTGCACGCTCTCGTCGTTGCCGTCGGCGTCGCGTCGCGGCGTCGGCAGCAGGTCGCCGGCGATGTGCTCGCGCACGAACTGGTCGTAGGGCACGTCGGCGTTCAGCGCGCGGATCACGTAGTCGCGGTAACGCCAGGCGTTCGGGATCGCGAAGTCGAACTCGTGGCCGAGCGTCTCCGCGTAGCGCACGAGGTCGAGCCAGTGGCGCGCCTGCCGTTCGCCGAACTGCGGCGAGGCCAGCAGCGCTTCGACTTCGCGATGCCACGCGGCGTCGCTCGGATCGGCCAGGAACTGCTGCACCGTCGCCGGGGGCGGCGGCAGGCCGACCAGATCGAACCAGAGCCGGCGCAGCGCCACGTGCGGCGGTGCCGGCGGGGACGGCGACAAGCCGGCCGCCGCGAGGCGTGCGTGCACGAAGGCGTCGACCGGGTTCGGTGCGCCCGGCGGCGGCGCGTCGTCGCGCAGGGCGTGCCAGGCCCAATGCGAACGTTGCCGGGCCGTGAACTCGTCGTCGGCGACTGCTGGCGGAATTTGCGCGCCGGCCGCGGCACTGAGCAGCGCAGCGGCGACCCACGGCATCCATGGACGAGCGGCCATGTGGGCCGGGCGTTGTAGATGGTCGCGGCAACGCCGGCAACCCGGTAGGGTGCGCGTCCTCGTCATGAAGAAGTCCAAGTCCGCGCCCCGCTCCGCCACCGTCCCGCCGCTCGACGTCGAGCCGCGGCCGTTCACACTGGCCGGACGCACGGCGCTCGTCACCGGCAGCAGCAAGGGCCTCGGCAAGGCGATCGCGATGGCGCTGGGTCAGGCGGGCGCCAAGGTGGCGCTGAACTTCGCGAACGGCGCCGATGCCGCCGAGGCGACCTTCGCCGAGTTCACCGACCGGGGCTACGAAGGCATGTTGGTGCGCGCCGACGCAACCAACGAGAAGCACGTCGCCAAGATGTGCCATGCGGTGATGCACAAGCTCGGCGCGATCGACATCCTGGTCGTGAACGCCACGCCGGCCCAGCCGCAGAAGCCGTTCGAACTCTACGACTGGGCGTTCCACCAGCAGATGCTCGACTTCTTCGTGAAGTCGCCGTTCCTGCTGACGCGTTCGGTGCTGCCGGCGATGAAGGAGCGGCGGTTCGGCCGCATCATCAACATCGGCAGCGAGGTGTTCCGGCGCGGTGTGCCGAACTTCGCGCCGTACGTGGCCGCCAAGGGTGCGCAGGCGGGTTGGACCCGCAGCATGGCGACGGAACTCGCGCCGTGGCAGATCACGGTCAACATCGTCTCGCCGGGTTGGATCCCGGTGGAGCGCCACCAGAACGACCCGCAGGAGCAGAAGAACGCCTACAAGGCGCTGATCCCGATGCGACGCTGGGGTGTGCCGGCCGACATCGGCGGCGTCTGCGCGTTCCTCGCCGGCGACGCCGCTGCGTTCGTCACCGGCCAGGACATCGCGGTGAACGGTGGAATGACCGTCTGCTGACCCGGAGGAACCATGATTCGTGCTCTCGTCGCCGGTGCGCTGCTGGTCGGATGGATGGCCGCCCAGGACGCGCCGAAGAAGCCGCGCCTGGCGTTCGTCACCAACTGCGTCGCCGAGTTCTGGACCGTCGGCAGCTTCGGCGTCGAGGCGGCGAAGGCGCAGTTCGGCGTCGACGCGGTCGTGCGCATGCCGCCGAACGGCACCGCCGAGGAGCAGAAGCGCATCCTCGAGGACCTGCTGAGCAAGGGCGTGCAGGGCATCGCGATTTCGCCGAAGGACCCCGAGAACATGACCGCGCTGCTCGACAAGGTCGGCAGCCGCGCCCTGCTGATCACGCACGACAGCGACGCGCCGAAGAGCAAGCGGCTGTGCTACGTCGGCATGGACAACTACGACGCCGGCCGGATGTGCGGGCAGTTGGTGAAGCGGGCGCTGCCGGAGGGCGGGGCGATCGTCATCCTGGTCGGCAACCTCGACCAGGACAACGCGCGGCGGCGCCGCCAGGGCGTGATCGACGAGCTGCTCGATCGGTCGCGCGACCCGTCGCGCTTCGACAAGCAGGACGGACCGTTGAAGGGCGCCAAGTACGAGATCCGCGCGTCGTTCACCGACCAGTTCGACCGCCAGAAGTGCAAGGCCGCGGCCCAGGACGCGCTGGCGCGCTGGCCCGACCTCGCGGGCATGGTCGGGCTGTTCGAATACGAACCGCCGATCCTGCTCGAGGCGGTGAAGTCGGCGGGGCGCGTCGGCAAGGTCGCGGTGGTCGGCTTCGACGAGAACGAAGCCACGCTGCAGGGCATCGTCGACGGCACGATCGCCGGCACGGTGGTGCAGAACCCGTACGAGTACGGTCGCCGCTCGATCGAGCTGCTGACGAAGTTGCTCGAAGCACCCGACGAAGCCGCGCGCCGCGCGCAGCTGCCGAAGGACGGCTTCATCGACATCCCGGCACGCCAGATCACCAAGGACAACGTGCGCGAGTTCTGGGACGACCTGAAGCAGAAGACCGGCAAGAAGTGACTGCGGCCCCGGCACCGCTGCTGGCCGCGCGCGGCATCGGCAAGGCGTTCGGCGGCGTCGTGGCGCTGGCCGACGTCGACTTCACGCTGCAGCGCGGCGAGGTGGTGGCGCTGGTCGGCGAGAACGGGGCCGGCAAGAGCACCCTGATGAAGGTGCTCGCCGGCGTGCACCGGCCGGACCGCGGCGAGGTGCGGCTCGACGGCGCGGTGGTGGACCTGCCGGATCCCGGTTCGGCGCAGCGCGCGGGCATCGCGCTGATCCCGCAGGAGCCGAGCCTGTGCGACAACCTCACCGTCGCCGGCGCCCTGTTCCTCGGCGGCGAACTGCGGCGTGGGCCGTGGCTGCGCGACGGTGCGATGGCCGAGCAGGCGCGCCTCTGGCTGCAGCGCGTCGGCCTCGACCTCGCGCCGAACCAGCGCGTCGCCGTGGCGAGCCCGGGGCAGCGCCAGCTGCTGGCGATCGCCCGCGCGCTGCGCCTGCAGGCGCGGGTGCTGATCTTCGACGAGCCGACGTCGAGCCTGACCGCGGTCGAGACGCAGCGGTTGTTCGCGCTGGTGCGCGAACTGCGGGCGCAGGGCACGGGCATCGTCTGGATCTCGCATCGCCTCGGCGAGGTGCGGGAGATCGCCGACCGCGCCGTTGGCTTGCGCGACGGGCGCAACAGCGGCGAGCTGCCGCGCGAACGGGTCTCGCACGAGGCGCTGGTCGGGCTGATGGTGGGCCGTTCGCTCGCGACCGCCGCCAGGGTCCCGCACGAAGCGGGTGCTCCGGTCCTGCGCGTGCGCGGCCTGCGCACCGCGGCGTTCCCCCGGCACGCGCTCGACTTCGTCGTGCGCGAACGTGAGGTCGTCGGCATCGCCGGCCTGCTCGGTGCCGGTCGCACCGAAGTGCTGCGGGCCTTGTTCGGCGCCGACCGTGCGCTCGAGGGCACGATCGAGGTCGGCGGTCGGTCGCTTGTCGGCCACGGCCCGGCCGCTGCCGCTGCCGCCGGACTCGTCCTGCTGCCCGAGGATCGCCAGCAGCAGGGGCTGCTGCTGGGCATGAGCGTCGCCGCGAACCTGTCGCTGCCGACGCTGCGCACGCGCGGACGCTGGCTCGACCGTCGCTACGAACGAACCCTCGCCGACGCGACCGTGCGCGACCTGCAGATCGCTGCGCGTTCGCCGGAGCAGGTCGCCGGCACGCTGTCGGGCGGCAACCAGCAGAAGGTCGTGCTCGGCAAGTGGCTCGCGGCGGCCCCCAAGGTGCTGCTGCTCGACGAGCCGACGCGCGGCGTCGACGTGGGCGCGCGGGCCGAGATCTACGCGCGGCTGCACGCGCTCGCGGCATCGGGCCTGGCGGTGCTCTTCGTCAGCTCCGATCTCGAGGAAGTGCTCGCCCTCGCCGACCGCACGCTGGTGCTCGCGCATGGCCGGCTCGCCGGCGAACTCGACCGTGCCCGCATGAGTGAAGAGTCGATCATGATGCTGGCGACCGCGGCGGAGGTCCCGTGAGGCGCATCGCTGGCATCGGTGCGCTGCTGGTCGTGATCGCCGTGGTCACCGCGCTGGGCTCCTACGACGCGGAGACCCAGCGCTTCACGTTCCTGTCGGCCTACAACCTCGAGAACCTGCTGCAGCGGCTCGGGCTCTACGGGGTGCTGAGCTTCGCGGCGGCGTTCGTGATCGTCACGGGCGGCATCGACCTCTCGATCGGGGCGGTGGTCTGCGTCGCCGGTTGCGTGCTGCCGTGGTTGCTGCGCGATCTCGGCTGGTCGCCGCTCGCGGCGGTGCCGGCCGTGCTCGCAGGCTGTGCGCTGATCGGTGCGTTCCACGGCGTGCTGGTCGTCGGGCTGCGGCTGCAGCCGTTCGTCGTGACGCTGTGCGGACTGTTGCTCTACCGCGGCGCGATGCGCGGCTTCACCGGCGACGAGACCATGGGCTTCGGCGACAGCGCCGACGGTCTGCGCTGGCTCGCGACCGGCAAGCTGCCGATCACCGCCGAGTTCGGCTTGCCCGTGCCGCTGCTGGTGCTCGCTGCCGTGGCGATCACGACCTGGGTGGTGTGGACGCGCACGGTCTGGGGGCGGCACCTGTTCGCGCTCGGTCGCAACCAGGAGGCGGCGCGGCTGTGCGGGGTGCCGACGGCGCGCATCGAGGCCAGTGCCTACGTCGTCTGCTCGTTGCTGGCGGGGCTCGGTGGCTGCCTGTTCGTGCTCGACGTGAACTCGGCGCAGGCGTCGAGCTTCGGCAACTTCTACGAACTGTACGCGATCGCCGGGGCCGTGCTCGGCGGTGTGGCGCTGCGCGGCGGCGAAGGCAGCGTGCCGGGCATCGTGCTCGGCGTGGCGCTGCTGCCGCTGCTGCCGAACACGATCCGCCTGCTCGGCGACAGCGACCGGCTCGAGTTCGCGGTGGTGGGCGGCGTGATCCTGCTCGGGGCGGTTGCCGACGAAGGGCTGCGGCGGTGGTTCGGGCGGCGTCGGCGCTGAGAGCCGTCGGTTGCAAGCACCGCTGGCAACGGCGGTTCGACGGAAGAGGGGCAAGGGCGTTGTACGAGCGGCGGCACGACGCTTCTCGTCCTCGAACCCTGATCCCCGATCCTGCCATGACCAACCGTTGCTCGTTGCTTCCCGTGTGCGTCCTGCTCGGTGCCGCTCTCGCCCCGTCGCAGACCGTGGTCACCCACGCGCAGTGGCAGACGCCCATCAAGAACCAGGGCAATCGCAACACCTGCATCGCGTTCTCGGCGATTGCCGCCCTCGAGGCCCGGTACCAGCGCCAGGGGACGCCCGTCGACCTGTCCGAGGACTTCACGATCCGGATGGACAAGCTGAACTGGCTGCACGGTGTCTGGAGCGACATCCCCACGGCGGACACCACCGAGAACCAACTGGTCGGACTCGGTGGCGGCAGTGGTGTCGGCATGCTGCACCAACTCGACAACTGGCTGCGCGTCCCGGTCGAGTCGGCGCTGCCCTACGACCCGGACCCGATCGTGCTTCCGTACGAGTGGAATCACTCGCACTGGGACTCGCAGCGGAACGTCAACACCTGGAACCTCGATCCGGCAAACCTGCCGCGCTCGGCGCTGCGACAGTCCTCCTACTACTCGATCGCCAGCCATGTCTGGATGCCGAGCGCACAGTCACGCTCGCCGGCAGCGATCGAGGCGGTGCTGCAGGCTGGCTACGAGGTCGTCTGGGACTTCTACGTGCACAAGTTCAGCACGCCTTCCGGCACTTCGAGCTCGATCTGGCACGCGTCGTACTTCAACAACACCGGTGGCGTGCACTCGGCCCTGATCGTCGGCTACGACCGCAGCAGCAGCAATCCGGCGGACCACCACTTCATCGTGAAGAACAGTTGGGGACCGACTGCGGGTCCAGGTGGCTACACGCGGATCGGCTACGACTACCTCACGTGGCAGGGCATCACGGCCGGCTACATCACTGCCGTGAACCAGCCTGCGCCCTGGCCGCAGCTCGAGTTCCTCGGCCGTCGCAACCTCCGCTTCGATGGTTGGTCGGGAACGCTCGACATCTACCACTTGCCGCTGACCATGACTGCCGGCTTCCAGCAGTTCCACGGCATCACGATGACCGACCGTCGCGTCGGCACGTTCTACGATTCCGCGGGTGTTGCCCATCGCGTCAACGGCTACTTCGTCGGCGAGGAGCTGTGGTGCTGGTGGAAAGGCAGCAACAAGAACATGCGTTGGGACGAGCAGATGGACAGTCCGACCGTCGGTCGCAAGTTCCGGCTGCGCGTCGCGGATGGTGACCACCTGGCCGGCTTCCATTGGGACAACGCGGGCACCACGCCGACCACGGCGTACGGCGACTACGCGCGCATGCCGACGACGATGAACGGCACGGACGGCTTCCTGCAGCCCGTCTTCCCCGCGCAGCCGGCCGGCAGCAACCAGTGGCTCGGCAGGTGGCGCGTCGCCTGTCTCGGGTACACGAACTTGCTCGTGGTCGAAGCGCGCGACGACTCCGTCGTGCCGCTCGCGCAGCAGGGAACGCGCGCAGGCTACCGCTGCTGGATGACGCACAACGGCAGCTGGATTCCGTGCACCGCGACCACCGACCTCGCGACCTGGCGCACGTTCTGGCTCGCGTTCCCGACGCAGATCGCGAACGCCACGCTGCAGGCGTACATGCTGACGTGGCAACGCGGTGTCGCCGCGGGACTCATCGATCCGTACTCCGGCTCGGAGGGAGGCGGCTACCTGTGGCGGCTGGGCAACTACGAAGTGGGTTCGGTGACGAGCCTCGGGGTCGGGTGTGGCCCTGCTGGCGGTGTCCCGGTCCACGCGCTGTATGGCTATCCCGAAGTGGGCCACGCGCTGACCTATCGGATCGAGAACGGCCTGCCGGGAGTGCCGGTGGCCTTGATCTTCGGGACGACCTGGCAGCCGGTCTTCCTCACCCAGTACGGCGCGCCGGGCTGTTGGCTGCGCCCGGACCCGATGGTGCTGGTCAGCGGCACCACGGGCTCCAACGGCACCTTCTACTACTCGACTGCCTTCCACAACCCTTCGCTGCGCGGCGTGCATCTCTTCTCGCAGGCTGCGGTGATGCGGCCGGGCTACAACGCGCTGGAGTTCGTGTTCAGCAACGCCCTGGACGTGGAGCTCGGCGGCGCGTTCTGACCGCGTCGCCCCTCATCGCAGCGACGTGCGCGACGGGTGCAGCGGCCAGGCGAGGATCTCGGCCGGGGCCGCGAAGTAGCCGGCCGCGGTGACGAGCAGGTCGGCGGACGGCAGCAGCAGCGGCTGCCCGGGCACGAAGCGGATGCCGTCGAGGGCCAGCAGTTCGTCGCCTCGCACCGCGTCGTAGAAGCGGAGCCGCTGGTCGTTGGCAAGCACCCTGCGGCCGTCGGGCGTGACGAGCACGCTGCGAACGGGGCCGCTGGTGCCGCGACCGAACCGCCGGCGTTCGCTCCCGGTCTCCGGGTCGAGCACGAGCACGTGGCCGGCGTGGCTGGCCGCGAACAGCGCGCTGCCGTCGTGCGGGAACGCGACCATTGCGACGCGCTGGCCCTCGTGGCGCCAACGCAGAGCGCCGCTGGCGAGGTCGATCGCGGCCACCGCCGCTTCGGGGTGGCACGCGATCAGCCGTCCGCGCCGTGCATCGATGGCGAGTTCGATGAGCAGCGCCTTGTCGAACCCGGTCAGCGGCCACGGCGGCAGCGGCTGCAGATCGTCGAGCGCCAGGCGGTGAACGGCCGTCTTCTCGGCGACCATCGCGAGGTTCGTCGACGGGTCGATCACGACGTTGCCGAGCCGCTCCCGGCCGCTCAGGGCGATCTTCGCGAGCGTCGCACCGTCCGCAGTCGCCAGCACGTGCAGGTGCCCGGTCCACGTGCTGACCAACAACCGCTGCCCGTCGGGCGTGACCGCCAGACCGTGCACGTAGTGGTCGTCGAGCTTCTTGTGCCAACGCAGCGCACCGCCCGGCGCCTCGAAGGCGCCGACTTCGCACGCGAGCGTGCCCGCGAACACCAGCGGCTCGGTCGGGTGGGCGCACAGCCGCGCGCCCGTGCCGTACAGGCCGGCCCAGGCCTGCGCGCGCGCCGGGGGAGTGCTCGGCCAGATGCGCAACGTGCGGTCCCACGCGAAGCTGACGAGCCGCCCGTCGGGCAGATGGTCGACGCCGCAGACGTACGCCTCGTGGCCGCGGCCGTGGCCGAGGTCGCGCAGCGTAGTGGGGTTCCACCAGCGCATGCTGCCGTCGCCGGCGCCGGTCACCATCACGGAGTCGTCGATGAGGGTGAGCGCGCAGACGTTGGGCGCGTCGGTCGCCCGTTCGGCGACGAGCACGCCGCGCTCGAGGTCCCAGGCGCGAACCACTTCGTCGTGCCCGGTCGTGATCAGGCGACCTGGCTCCGGGAAGGCGAACTGGCGCACGACGGCCGGGTGCGGCAGCGACGCCAGCAACTCGCCCGACGCGACCGAGTGCAGCTCGACACGCCCGTCTTCCCACGCTACCGCGACGGCGCGTTCGTCGGGGGCGATCGCGACGGCGCGCGCACGAGCCTTGCTGCGGAAGCGGAAGCGCTCGGCGCCGTCATCGCCGGCCAGCCCGACCACGTCGGTGCCGTCGCCGACCACGAACCATGCGCCGGTCCGCGCGACCGCCAGCACCGGTTCGCCGCGGGCCACGCGCGCCACGACGCGGGCGTCGCCGACGCCGTCCCAGCGGTGCACGCTGCCGTCGCCGAACACGACGAACGCGCAGCTGCGATCCGGGGCCGCAGCACCTGCGCTGGCGAAACGCGCGCCGCCGCCTGGTCCGGGCCAGGGCCGATCGGTGCCGGCCGCGAGGTCGAAGCAGCGCACCATGCGGTCTGCCACGACCACGACTTCGGTGCCGAGCGCGAACACCGCGCGACCATCCGGGATGCCGGTGTGCACGATCTGCACGGCGTCGTCGGTCTGCGCGGCCAGCAGTTGCCACTCGAGGTGCCGCAGTTCGGGCGGCGCGAGTTCGAGGCCCTGGCGCATCTCGGCACCGCGACACGCGTCGCCAGCGCGTGCGGCGGCGTGCAACGCGGCAGCGTAGCTACGGGCATCGGCCATCGCGGCGGCCGCGATGGCATCGTCGCGGGATGCGGTCGCCTGCACGAGACCCCACGTGGCGACGACGACCCCGAACACCAACGCCAGCAAGGCGACGGCGCTGCCGACGAACATGGCGCGGTTCCGCCGCGCCAGCCGACGCAACGTGTCGACGAGGCCGAGGCGCCGTGCCGAGATCGCTTCGTGGGCGAGATGGGCGCGCAGGTCGCTGGCCAGCTCGGCGACGCTGGCGTAGCGAGCATCGGGTTCCTTCTGCAAGCACCGCTGCACGATGGCGTCGAGGTCGCCGCGCAGCCGGCGCCGGAGGTGGCCGCTGTCGGTCGAACGGGAGGCGGCCGCCGCGTCGTGCACCACGGTCGATGCACGCGGAGCTTCGACCTCGTGCAACGTGCGCACGACCGAGGCGAGGCCGCGGGAGCGCAGCTCCGTCGGCGAGAATGGCAAGGCGCCGGTCAGCAGCTCGAACAGCACGACGCCCAGCGCGTAGACGTCGGCTCGGGTGTCGACGGCGCCGCCGGCGGCCTGCTCGGGAGCCATGTACTCCGGAGTGCCGAGCAACCTGCCCACCATGGTCGTCGCGATGGGACCGGCGAGCAGATCGGGAGACAGGATCTTCGCGAGACCGAAGTCGATCACCTTCGGATACGCGACCCCGCCGTCTTCCACGACCAACAGGTTGCCGGGCTTCAGGTCGCGATGGACGAGTCCTCGCTGGTGTGCATGCAGCACGGCTGCGCAGACGTCGATCATCACGCGCAGACGCTCGGGCACGGGCAACGACCTCTTGTCACACCAGGCGACGATCGGCTCCCCGGCGATGTACTCCATCGCGAAGAACGGCTGCCCGTCGGCGGTCTGTCCGGCGTCGTAGATCCTGGCGATGCCCGGGTGGTCCATCGCGGCGAGTGCCGCACGCTCGGCGGCGAAACGCGTGAGGACTTCGGCGCCAGCGGCATCCGCTCGCAAGACCTTGAGCGCCACGCGGCGCACGACCGGCTCCATCTGCGTCGCCAGCCACACGACTCCGAACCCGCCGCTGCCGAGCTGTCGCTCGAGGCGGTAGCCGGCGATCGTCGGCTCTCGCTCCGCGGCTGTCGCCTGCGCGTGGAGCGTGCCGAGCCGGTCGTTCGCGCGTCGCACTCTCAAGGCGAGCGAGGCGATCGCGAGCGCTCGTCCTGGATGCTCGCGCTGCAACGCCTCGATGCCAGCGGTCGGAGCATCGCCGAAGCACGCGCCGTAGACCGCGGCTTCGATGTCGCCAGGAAGCGGGTCCTCTGCGCAAGGGCTGGCGTCGCTCGTGGACACGGTCGGGCATGGTATCGTCGCTGCACCCGCCGCGGCGAGGCGTGCGACGCATGCAGAACGACGAACTCCAACGCCGACTGGCCGCCAACCTGCCGGTTCTCGAGGCGTTCGTCGAGCAGCGCGTTGGCGCCGCACTGCGGGCCCACGAGTCCTGCCGCGACGTGGTGCAGTCGGTCTGCCGAGGCCTGGTCGAAGACGCCAGCCGGCTACGGTTCGACGACGACGCCGCGTTCCGTGCCTGGCTGTTCCGCGCGGCGGCGCACAAGGTCAGCGACCGGGCGCGCCACTACGGGCGCAAGAAGCGCGACGTGCAGCGCGTGGTGGGCGGCAGTCTCGGCCTCGAACTGGCTGCGGCCTTCAACGGGCCCGGTTCGCCGAGCCCGAGTGCGGCGCTGATCTCGGCGGAGGAAGTCGCCCGCATCGAGGCAGCGTTCGCGGCGCTGGGCGCGGACCATCGGGAAGTCATCACCTTGGCGCGGCTCGCCAAGCTGCCGCTGAACCAGGTCGGCGAGATGATGGGAGGGCGAAGTCCGGCAGCGATCAGCATGCTGCTCGGGCGCGCGCTCACCGCCCTGGACGACTTGCTGCGGCGCGACTGAGCCCGCTGGCCTCAGCCCTGCAGCGAGTGCCAGTGCATCGCGATCGCCGCCGGATAGGCCTCGCACTCCGCCGCGAACACGCGCGCAGCCAGCGCCGCCGGCGTGTCGTTCGGCAGCACCGGCACGCGAGCCTGCAGCAGGATGCGGCCCTCGTCGTAGCGTTCGTTGCACAGGTGCACCGTGCACCCCGATTCGCGCTCGCCGGCGGCGAGCACGGCGGCGTGCACGCGGTCGCCGTGCATGCCCTTGCCGCCGAACTTCGGCAGCAGGGCCGGGTGGATGTTGAGTACGCGGCCGGCGAACTCCGGCACGATCGGCAGCAGGCGCAGGTAGCCGGCGAGAACCACCAGGTCGACGTCGAGTTCGGCGAGCCAGGACCACGTCGCCGACGCTTCCTTGAGGTGGCGCGCTTCGAGACCGTGCTCCAACGCGCGTTGCAGGCCAAACGCGTCGGCGCGGTCGCTGCCGACGCCGGCGATCGTCGCGCGCAGACGACCGTCGCCGACGCGGTCGAGCAGGTTCTGCAACGTGCGGCCCGAACCGCTGAGCAGCACCCCGAGCCGCGGTGGTCGTGGGTCGCGGGCGGCCACGGTCAGCGGTTCCGGGTCGCGGCGACGATGCCGACCAGCAGCGTCGCCATGCGTGGCGCGGCGAGATCGGCGGCGTCGATCATCGCCTCGATCGACGCTTGCGAGGAACGGCCGGCCAGCACCTGCTGGGTCACGCCGACCAGCGCGAGCACCTGGAAGCCGGCGTGCACCGCGGCGATCACTTCGGGCACCAACGACATGCCGACCAGGTCGGCGCCGGCCTGGCGCAGGAAGCGGTACTCGGCGCGCGTCGGCATGCTCGGGCCGGGCACCGCCGCGAACACGCCGGGGCCGCAGGCGATGCCGGCGCGCAGCGCGACGTCGCGCGCGACGTCCATCCACTCGCGCGCGTACGGCTCGTTCATGTCGGGGAAACGCGGGCCGTCGGTCTCGTCCTGGGGGCCGGCCAGCGGCTGGATGGCGCTGAAGTTCAGGTGGTCTTCGACGATGGCGATCGTGCCGGACTCGATCTGCTGGCAGAGGCTCGCGGCGCCGGCCGTGACGATCAGCAACTCGCAGCCGAGCGCCTTGAGCACGCGCACCGGCATCGTCAGTTCGCTCGCGGTCAGTCCTTCGAACGCGGCGAACGGGGCATCGGCGACCGCGACGGGAATGCCCTCGAGCAGTCCCACCAGCAGCGGCGAGCGCAGCGGGGAGCCCGGCACGTCGTCGCCGTGCAGGACCACCTTCTCCTTGAGTTGGTTGGCGATCGACGCATGGCCGCTGCCGAGGAGCATCGCAACGCGCGGCCGCAGCGACGTGCGCGAGTGCAGGAACTGCGCGATCTCGCGGGCGACGTTCTTGGGGTGCGCGGGCGCGGGCATGGCGAGGACGTTACCGCCGACCGCTCGCGATTGCCCTGCCCGAGTGCCGGCGCCGGCGGTCAGTTCGCGCGAGGTGCAGTCGCGTCGGTCGCGGCGGGCGCCCGCGTCACCGGCGCCGATCGGCTGCAGTCCGGCGAGGTCGAGAACGCGCTGCACCAGCCGCACGCGTTCCTGCATCGACAGCGACTCGACCGGGATGTACGGCACGTCGAACAACTCCAGCAGCAGCTTGACCATGCCGTCGATGCGGACGACCTCTTCCCAGTCGAGGCCCGCGCGCACGCCGTCGCCGATCACCAGCTCGCGGTGCGGGCGCAGGAAGAACACGATGCCCGAGCGCACCCAGTGCATGTACTCGGCGAGCCGCCGGTCGCGGAAGATGTCGGCGAGGATCGTGCTGTGGTGCGCCGCGTAGGCGAGGTTGCAGAACGCGCGATCGCTGACGAACGGGCCGCCGACGGCGTTCTCGGCGTCGATCTGGCGGCGGAAGACTTCGCGCTGGTACCGATCGACCAGGGCGATGTCGGTGCGCAGCGTCTCGAGCCGCGCTTCCATCTCGGCGAGCACGCCGCGCGCGACCTCGGCGATCATCGGCACGCCGTAGTGGTCGCGCACCCAGCGCGCGAGCGTCGTCTTGCCCGTCGCGTGCGCCCCGACGAGGTAGATCCGGGACGGCTCGTTGCCCCGCAACCGCGGCTTGATCATGCACCAACGCTAGCCGCCTGCCCGCGCCTGGCAAGTCGTCGCCCGCGGCCCGGCGCGACCGCTCACGCAGCGGGGGGCGACTTTCGCGCGAGCCGCAGGACGGTGCGGGCGCGTGCCGCCACCGCCGGCTCGGCGAAGACGGCGGCGACCACCTCGGCCGGGACGCGCAGCGCCTGCAACAGCAGGTCGACCAGCAGCGCCAGCGGCGCGTTCGGCGGCAGGGGCAGGGGCTCCTTCAGCAGCGCCGTCATCGCGTGGCGCACGTCGTCGGCGAGTTGGGGTCCGTCGTCATCCGGCGCCGCGACCTCGGGAAACGGCCGGCACTGCACGAGGCGGAACGGCTGCTCGCTGGCGACCTCCTCGATCTGCACGCGGCAGAGTCCGAGCACCCAGATGTGGAAGCGGCCGTCGGGCAGGCGCTGGTGCCGCGCGATCTCGCCGAACCCGGCCACCGGGAGCACCGGCGGCGGGGCGTGCGGCAACTCCGGCGGCGCTCCGGTCGGGATCGTGCCGATCACCATGCGGCCTGCGCTGTCGAGCAGCGACTCGACCATGCGCCGGTAGCGTGGCTCGAACACATGCAGCGGCAGGACCTGGTGCGGGAACAGGAACACCCGCGGCAACGGGAACATCGGTACCGGCGTCGCGGGGAGTTGCGGGTCCACCGCGTGCCACGTTACCACGCCCTGCCGCGGAACCTGCCGGCAGGGCGCAGCAGCGGTCTCAGCGCTGGTAGATCTCGGCCACGCTCGGGCCGCCGCCGACGACCATCACGGTGCCGTCCGGCAGGTTGACCGTGGTCGGGAACTGGCGCGCCTCCTGCATCGAACCCGTCGGCGTGATCGAGTTGGGGCTCTGCGCGAACACGTCGGCGGTCTCGGTCGAGGCCAGCTCGAACGTCGAGGTCGCCACGTCGATGGTCATGCGGAACCCGCCGGCGATCAGCGCGCCGCCGCTGGGCAGCGGCGCCACCGCCGCACCGGCGCGGCCGACCTGCATGCCGTTGACGGTCGCGAAGGTGCCAAAGCCCCCGATGACCGGCGTGAACAACTGGCAGTCCGTTCGCGTGTTGACGATCAGGTCCTGGATGTTGCCCGTCTGCAGGAACTGCGTCAGGTCGAGGTTCACACCGCCGACCAGCAGCACCCGGCCGTTGCTCAGCGGCGCCGCGCTGTGCAGGAACCGTGCGCCGTTCATGAGCGCCGGCAAGCCGAAGGTGTTGGTGGCCGGGTTGTAGAGGTAGGCAGTGTTCGAGACGTTCGGCAGGTTGATGATCGGCAGCACCGCGAGCCCGCCGGCGATCAGCACGCGTCCGGTGGTCAGCGTCGTCGAGGTGTGGAAGGCGCGCTGCTCGAGCATGTTCGGGCCTGGCGCCAGCGTGTTGGTCACCGGATCGAACAGCTCGGTGCTGGCGAGCAGCCCGGTGAAGAACGACAGCGGGTTGGTCAGGTCGACGCTCGAACTGCCGCCGCTGATCAGCACCTTGCCGTTCGACAGCAGGCTGGCGCCGTGGCCGGCCCGCGGCGACACCATCGTCAGCGTCGTCGTCGTCTGCGTCACCGGGTCGTAGACCGCCGCTGCCGAGGACGGCTGGCCGGTCGTGAGGTCGAGGCCGCCGGTGAAGAGCACGCGGCCGTCGGCGAGGCCCGTGGTCTGCGACAGCAGGCCGACTCCGAACGTCGAGCCGGCGAGTTCCCACTGCTCGGTGCGCGACTTGTACAGCTGCGCGACGGGGCCCGAGCCGCCGACGAACAGCAGCTCGTTGTTCGGTTGGGCGACGGCGCCGCCGCCGATCACCGGCACCGGCGGCTGCTCGAGTGCTGGCTCGAAGGTCCGCGGGGCCTGGGCCGTGAGCCGCAGCAGGTTCGAGACCCGGAAGGGGCCGTTGCCGGCGACCGCCTGCAGGCTGATCACGTAGCTGGCGAGCTTCGAGTTGTTCGGAATGGTGACCTGCGGAGTCGCGAGCCCGCTGGCGCTGGTGATGCCCGTCCAGGTCGGCGTCTGGTAGGAGAACGTGGCGTTGTTGTCCGGGATGTCGAGGGTGATGCCCAGGTGGGGGATGAACGTCGGCACTTCCTGGACGTCCCAGACCAGCGCGTAGAGCTCGTTCGGCTGGCCGACGATCGGGAACGTCGTGACCGCGCCGAGCGCGCCGCCGACCCGGTCGAGACTCAGGTTCTGGGCGACCGCGGGGGCGGTCAGCAGGGCCAGGGCGACGAGCGGAAGCGGACGCGACGGAAGACGGAGGTGCATCATGAGGAGTATGGCGCGAGATTGGCGCGCCAGCGAGTCGGGGGACAGCACTGGCCCGCTCGCGTTGCTGCGGTCCACCGTTTCCGCGCCGCGTCGTCGACGCCAACGAGCCTTGCGGCGATCGCCGGCCCGCCGGGCGGCGCTGGCCGGAGCCTCGGTCGCATCGAGGTCGCCGAGCGGGTCAGCGCTGCTTCCACTTCGCCAGCAACTCCCGCTCGCGCTCCGCGGTCATCCCGGCTTCCCACTTGCGGTCGCCGCGGCCGTCCTTCACCCACGCCGCGGTGTCGCGGATCGTCTCGGCGATCGGCCGGAACGTCGCCCCGGCGGCGATCGCGCGCGCATTGCTGCAGTGGCCGTTCTTCGCCTTCGGCGTCCAGCAGCCCATCTCCATCCACGGCGTGACGCCGTTCTGTTCGAGGAAGGCGTCGTCGACCCAGGTGAACGTGCAGCCGTGGTTGAGCACGCCCTTGCCGGTGTGCAGGAACTCGGCGACCGAGATCCGGCCGTCGAAGCCGACCGCGTTGAACGGGCCGACTGCGCCGTTCTCGATCAGGGTCACGATCCAGGCGCCGAGGTCGCGCACGTCGACGAACTGCAGGTCGTTGTCGGGATCGCCCGGCGCCAGGCACTCGCCGCCGCGCAGCAGCCGTGCCGGCCAGTAGGTGAAGCGGTCACTGTCGTCGCGTGGGCCGACGATGTAGCCCGGCCGCACCAAGGTCGCCTTGCCGGGGAACGCCGCCGCCGCCGCGTCCTCGCAGTGGCGCTTGAGTCCGCCGTAGTGCTCGCCGTTCTTGCCCATGTTCTGCACGTACTTGTCGGCGCAGGCGGCGAGCGGGCTCTGTTCGTCGACCGGGTCGGCGGTGACCTCGAGCGACGAGTAGACGCTCAGCGAGCTGATGTAGACGTACTGCCCGACGTTGCCGGAGAGCACCTTGCAGACGTCCTCGACCTCGCCGGTGAAGTAGCCGCTGGTGTCGACGACTGCGTCCCACGTGCGGCCCTCGAGCGCCTTCAGGTCCTGCGGCGGCGCGTCGGGCCGATCGGCGCGTGGCCGGCGGCGCTGGCCGCGCAACTGCTCGACGTCGGGGAACATGCCCGGCGCGGTGCGGCCGCGGTTGAACAGCGTGAACGAGTGCCCACGCGCGAGTCCGGCCTTGACGATCTCCGGGCCGAGGAAGCCGGTGCCGCCGAGCACCAGGATGTTCTTCTTCGCGTGAGGCGGTCGCGGCAGCGCGATGGCACCGGCAGCGACGGCGGACGTGGTGGCGAGGAACGAACGGCGGGAGAGCGGGGGCATGGTGTGTCTACGCGCGAGTGCGCGCGGCGGTGAGTGCAGGCTGGGCTTGTCGTTCGCAGTTCGTAAGATCCCGCGCCCGATGCGCGCCCCGAAGTACCACCTGACCAGCTACGGCTGCCAGATGAACAAGCTCGACAGCGAGCTGGTCGAGAGCCGGCTGCGGCAACGGGGCTACGAGGCGGCGGCCAACGAGAACGACGCCGACGTCGTGCTGCTCAACACCTGCTCGGTGCGCCAGCACGCCGAGGACCGGGTCTGGAGCAAGCTCGGCAAGCTGCGCCTGCGCAAGCGCACCGAACCGGGCCTGGTCGTCGGCGTGCTCGGCTGCATGGCGCAGGAGCACAAGCGGTACCTCGTCTCGCGCATGCCGCACGTCGACCTCGTGGTCGGGCCGTCGGCGTTCGGCGACATCGACGTGACGGTCGAGACCGCGCGCGGCAAGAACGCGGCGATCGCCGCCGAGCGCGGCATCGTGCGCACCAAGCACGAGGTCGCCGGGGCCGGCGTGCTGGCGGTCGACGCCGGCGTCTCGGGCGACCTGATCCGCCGCGACGTGCGGGTGCGGCCGCACCGTTCGCAGGCCTTCGTGTCGGTGATGCGCGGCTGCAACATGCCGTGCACCTACTGCATCGTGCCGACGACGCGCGGCGACGAGGTCAGCCGCCCGATCGCCGACATCGTCGAGGAGAGCCAGCGGCTGTGCGACGACGGCGTCACCGAGATCACGTTGCTCGGCCAGACGGTGAACGCCTACGGCCGTGACCTCACCGGCCAGAACGCGACGCTGGCGGCGCTGCTGCGGGCGCTGCACGCGATCCCGGCGCTGCGGCGGCTGGCGTTCATCACCAGCCACCCGAACTTCCTGAGCACCGAGCTGATCGCTGCGATCGCCGAGCTGCCGAAGATCGCGCGCTACCTGCACCTGCCGGCGCAGTCCGGCAGCAACGCGGTGCTGAAGGCGATGCGGCGTGGCTACACGATCGAGCGGTACCTGGCGCGCGTCGACGCCCTGCGCGAGAAGGCGCCCGACGTCGAACTGCACAGCGACTTCATCGTCGGCTATCCGGGCGAGACCGCGGCGGACTTCGCGGCCACGGTGGCATTCGTGCAGCGGGTCTCCTTCGCGCAGAGCTACGTGTTCAAGTACTCGCCGCGGCCCGGCACCGTCGCCGCCGAACTGGCCGACGACGTGCCCGAGCCCGAGAAGGAGCGCCGCAACGCCGAACTGCTCGCCGCCCAGGAGGTGCTGACGCTGGCGAAGAACCGGGCCCTCGTCGGCAGCACGGTGGAGGTGCTGGTCGAGGGGGACAGCAAGGTCGCCGGCCGGCTGAGCGGCCGCACCGCGCACCATCGCCTCGTGCACTTCGCCGCGACCGATCGCGAGCTGATCGGGCAGTACGTGCCCGTGCGCGTCACCGAGGCGCTGGCGCATTCGTGCGTCGGCGAACTGCTGGCCCACGACGCGGCGCAGGAAGGCCGGGCGGATCGCACCGAGGCCCACGCGTCGTGAACGACGAGGCGTTGATGGCGGAAGCGCTGGCGCTGGCGGCCCGCGGACGCGGCGCGGTCGAACCGAACCCGCGCGTCGGTTGCATCCTGCTGCAGGACGGCGTCGTGGTGGCGCGCGGGTGGCATGCGCACTTCGGTGGCCCTCACGCCGAAGCGATGGCGTTGCAACAGGCCCTCGCCGCCGGGGCGCGCCCCGACACCGCCGTGGTGACGCTCGAACCGTGTTCGACGCCGAAGGGCAAGGACGGCAAGCGCACCGACCCATGTGCGCAGGCGCTCGTCGCGGCGGGCGTGAAGCGGGTCGTCATCGGCGCCATCGATCCCGATCCGCGCCATCGGCGGCACGGCATTGGTGCCCTCGAAGCGGCCGGCGTCGACGTGCTCGACGGTGTACTGGCCTCGCAGTGTGAGCCGCTGCTGGCGCCGTTCCGGCGCGCGCTGTCGCTCGACCGGCCGTGGATGCTCTGCAAGTGGGCGATGACCCTCGACGGCAAGACTGCAGCCCCCACGGGCGAGGCGCGCTGGATCAGCGGGCCGGCGGCGCGCACGCGCACGCACGAGCTGCGGGCGCACTGCGATGGCGTGATGGTGGGCTTCCGCACCGCGCAGATCGACGACCCCGAACTCACGGTGCGTCACGTCGAAGGCCGGCAGCCGGTGCGCATCGTCGTCGACCCGCTCGGCGAGATCGACGACGACAGCAACCTGGTGCGCACCGCGCGCAGCGCGCCGACCTGGCTGCTCGCCAGCGAGGACGTCGATCCGCGCCGCAGCGGGCATCTGTCGGATCTCGGCGTCACCGTGATCCACGTCGCCACCGCCGAGGGGCCGCGGCGCCTGCACCTGGCGCAGGCGTTCCGCGAACTGCGGGCCCGCGGCCTGCGGCGCGTGCTGGTCGAGGGCGGCGGCGGACTCGTCGCCGAGATGTTCGCGTGGGACGCCGTCGACCAGGTGCTCGCGTTCCTAGCACCGAAGGTGATCGGCGGGCGCTTCGCGCCGACACCGGTCGCGGGCGAGGGGCGCGCGTTCATGGCCCAGGCGTGGCGGCTGCACGACATGCAGTACGAAGTCGTCGGCGACGACCTGGCGATCTCGGCGTTCGTGTGAGCGGCGTCAGCCGAGCTCGAACTGGCGCTTGGCGTCGACCACGTCGCGGTTGACCGCGACGATCGCTTCTTCGAGCCGCGCGCCGAGCTGCGTCTTGCCGCCGACGCTGATGCGCACCTGCCGCATCATCTGGATCGCCATGCGCAGCGTGCGCACGACGTCGCCGGCGTCGCTGTGGGCGAGCCGTTCGAGGTCTTCGACGCTGCCGCCGCGGCTCCACGAGTCGATGGCCGCGGCGATGCCCCAGTCGGGTTCCTTGATCGGCTGGCTGACGCCGTGCAGCGTCTCGATCGCGATGAAGCGCCGCACCGCGTCGGTCACCGCCTTCATGCCCGGTCCGAGCGGCCGGCGATGGCCGTGCGGGTCAGCGCGCCGGCGGTCCTCGTGGATCAGCGCCGTGAACGTGCCGGCCAGCGCGTGCAGGTCCATGCCCTCGAGCGCGCCGCCGAACAGCAGCTCGGCCACCTGGATCTCGTAGCCGTTGATGCGCTGCGCGAGCTTGCCGCGCGGCAGCAGCCCCTGGTCGTCGAGGTAGCCGGCGTCGCGCAGCACCTGCATGCGCAACGACAACGCCGCGTGGGCGGCGGCCTTCTTCTTCGCGCGCGTCGCCGGCGTGCCGGTCTGCGACTGGAAGGCGGCGAAGCTGCGGTCGTAGGCGGCGAGCAGCCCCTTGCTGCCGAGCCGGTCGTAGAGGTTGAGGATCGTGCTGTACGACAGGTTGAAGCGCGACGTGATCGGCTCGACCTTGCCCGAGTGGTAGCGCGACAGCGGGGCGGCCGTCAGGTCCTCGTCCTCGAGGATCGAGATCACGAGGCCCGACTTGTCGAGACCCTGGCGGCCTGCGCGTCCCGCCATCTGCAGGTAGTCGCGGGCCCGCATGTAGTCCATCTGCACGCCGTCGAACTTGCGCAGCAGGTCGAACACCACGGTGCGCGCCGGCATGTTGATGCCGAGCGCGAACGTCTCGGTGGTGAACAGCATGCGCAGCAGTCCCGAGGTGAACAGCCGCTCGACCACTTCCTTGTGGATCGGCAGCATGCCGGCGTGGTGGAAGCCGACGCCGGCGATCGCGCGCCCGAGGATGCCGCGCAGCCCTGGGTCCTGATCGGGCTGCAGTTCGAAGCGCGCGCAGATGTCCGCGAACAGCGCCTCGACGCGGGCGCGGTCGGCGCGGTCGAGCAGCCGGCGGCCCATGCTGCGCTCGGCCTTGATCTCGCACTCCTTGCGCGAGAAGCAGAAGTAGAGCAGCGGCAGCAGTTGCCGGTGCTGCAGTTCGTCGAGCAGCAGCACGTACGGCCGCGGCCCGTAGGCGATGCGCCGGCCCTGCGCCCGTTCGCGCTTGTCGCCCCACCGCGAGCGCTCGCGTTCCCGCCGGCCGGCGCGCCCGCCGTGCCGCCCTTCGCGCGCGACGGCGCGTTCATGGAAACTCACGGCCCGCGCGCGCTGCTCGAGCTGGAACACGCCGGCGTCCTGGTGGAACAGACGATGCGACAGCGGCACCGGGCGGCGCGTGTGCTCGATCACCGCGAGCTCCTGGGTGCGCACCTCGCGGATCCACCGGCCGAACTCGTGCAGGTTGGCGATCGTCGCCGACAGTCCGACGAAGCGGACGTGCTCGGGCGCGAAGATCAGGCTCTCCTCCCAGACAGTGCCGCGCTCGACGTCATCGACGAAGTGCACCTCGTCGAAGATCGCGAAGTCGGTGTCGCGGAACCGCTGCGGATCCTCGAACACCGCGTTGCGGAAGATCTCCGTCGTCATGATGACGAGCGGGGCATCGGGGTCGAGCGTCAGGTCGCCCGTCATCAGCCCGACCCGCAGGCCGTCCTGTTTGAAGTCGCGGAACTTCTGGTTGCTGAGCGCCTTGATCGGGCTGGTGTAGATGGCGCGGCGACCGGCGCGCACTGCGTGCTCGATCGCGTACTCGGCGACGAGCGTCTTGCCCGAACCGGTGGGGGCGGCGAGCAGCACGTTCTTGCCGGTCTCGATCGCGCGTGCCGCCTCGACCTGGAACGGATTCAGCGTGTAGCCCTTGAACCGGATCGGTGCGGGCTCGGCGGCAGGCTCGTGCACGACCGCAGCATCGCACACGGCTTCCCGGATGGGAAACGAGCGATGCGGCAGCTCTGTGGGCCGTTGTCCACACGACGGCGCCCCGGTCAGGCGTCGGGGAACCCGCGAATCACGCGCTGGCATCGCTTCGAGGCGTCGTTATGCTCGCCCGGGCTTCGCCGTCCGGCGGAGCGTTTCGCAACGGTCACGCGGCCATCGGGCCGCAACAAGCGGCGGGTCGGAGGTCAACCGGCTCGTCGGCATTTCCCGGAGCCAGCCATGGAAACCAAGTCCGAAATCAACGTCCCGAAGTTCGTCGGTCGTCACCTGTCGCAGCTCAAGATCCTGTCGCGCCTGCTCGAGCACGAGCTCGAGGCCGCCAAGGGCGCGCGCGAAGTGACGATGGACCGCCACCTGATCGAGAACGTGCTCGACACGCTCGAGATCTTCACCGACGACTGCGAGTCGGTCAGCGGCTCGCGCGATCGCAGCAAGGTCGAAGCGAAGCCCGTCGTCGCGCGCCTGAACTGAGCCGCGCGGCCCGTGTCCGTGCGCAGCTCGCAACGCCGCGAACGAGGCTCGGCCGCCGCACCGTGGCTCGCCCGCATCGCCGTGCTGTCGGCGTTCGTGTTCACGGTGTGGATGTTCGGGCCTCGTGCGCTCGAAGTGCTCGCCGCCCGAGTCGATCGGGCGAGTGAACAGAGCACGCCGGTCGAACTCGACCGCGTCGGCTTCGTCACTGCGCCGGACTGGATGGACCGAGGGCTGCTGCTCGCGGTGTCGGCGGCGCTGCAGCCGTATCTCGACGCCACGGTGCCGATCCTCGACGACGCCGCCCAGCGCGTGCTGCGGCAGTCGTTGCTCGGCGTGCCATGGGTGCGCGACGTGTCGATCCAACGTGCGTACCCCGATCGCCTGCGCCTGCAGCTCGACCTGCGACGGCCGCTGTTGGCGGTGCGCGACGCCGCGGGGCAGGGCCTGTGCCTCGTCGACGGCGAGGCGATGCAGCTGCCCTGGGTCGAGACCTCGCTGCCGGTGCTGTTCCTGCACCGCGAAGGGGGGGCTGGCACGATGGCGGTCCGTCCCGGCGAACGATGCGCTGAGCCGCGCGTGCTGGCGGGCATCGGCATCGCTCGCGAGTGGCGCGAACAGTTCGCGCCGTTGGTGAAGGACTGCCCGGCGCTGCTCGAGATCGATGCGACGAACCTCGGCGAGCGTTGGCTGCGTGGACCGGCCTACCCCGAGGTGCGCGTCAAGCTGGCGCGCGCCGACGGTGCTGGCGTCGTGTTCGCGTACGACCGTCCGGTCGACAGCCCGCTGCCCCGCGTGCCGGTCGCGACCAAGGCGAACGTGCTGTCGCAGGTGCTGGCGCAGCACCCCGGCCTCGCCGGGCTCGTCGCGGGCGACCTGCGACTGTCGCGGCGGTGGGCGGACTACCTGCAGCCGCGCGCCGCCGGTGTTCGCGATCCCAACGAGCCCTGGACCACACTTTCTACGCCCCGTTGAGGCGGCCATTGCGGGGCGCCGTCCCCGGCAGCCTCGCAGCGGCGAAGGGCACCGGCCGCCCGGCCAGTCCACCCCCCGACGATGCTGAACCGAACCCCGCTCGTGGCTCTCGCCATCGCCTGCCTGCCGATGGTCGCCGTGGCCCAGATCCGCTGGACGCCCTCCTACGACCAGGCGGTCGCCGCAGCGAAGGCCGAGAACAGGGTGCTGTTCCTCGCCTTCAACATGGCGGGCGAACGCGCCAACGACGAGATGGTGGCCGACCACTACAAGGACGCCACCCTCGGCAAGCTCTCGCAGGCAACGATCAACCTGTTCTGCTCCCAGGCGACGGAAGCCCGGGTCGCCGGAGTCACGCCCAACCAACAGCAGTCGGCCGAAGTGCAGGCGCGCTTGCAGGTGCTGAAGATCGGCCCCGGCGAGGACGTGATCGCGCCGCAGCATGTGTTCGTGCACCCCGACGGCACCGTGATCAGTTCGGTGCCGTACCGCATCACCAAGGGGGAACTCGAGTGGGTGTGGGTCGACGCGATCCGGAAGCTCGACGCGAAGTTCGCGTGGCAGCTGAGTCCGTCCGCGCGGGCGCCGCAGCGGTTGGGTTTCGGCGCGGTCGAGCGCGGCGAGAACCAGAAGCCGCCGACCAAGGCGCAGGTGCAGGAAGCGCTGAAGACCGTGCGCAAGTCGATGGGCGCGGCGTTGCGCAACCTGCAGCAGGTCGAACTGCTGCTGCGCAGTGACGACAAGGAAGCGATGGACTACGTCGAATCGACCCTGAGCGGTCTCAGCGGTCCGCAGCGGCTGCCGGCGATCGAGACGATGGGCGTGGTGTCGCCGAAGGCCTACCACACGCTGCTCGTCACCTACCTGACCGAGCGTGAGGCCGAGGTGCGGCTCGCGACCGCCGGCGCGCTCGAGAGCATGGCCGAGCCCAAGGCCTACCCGGCATTGAGTCGGCAGTACAAGCTCGAGAAGGACGAAGCGGTGCGCGGCCGGCTGCTGCGGGCCATGGCGAGCAGTGCGCCGGGCAACAAGGACGTGCTCGCGCAGATCGAGAAGGTGCTCCAGAAGGAACCGAGTGCCACGGTGCGGGCGCATGCGGTGCTGGCGCTGGCCCTGTGCGACGACAAGGCGAAGGTGCACGAAGGACTGACCACGGCGCTGCGCGACGGCTCGGCGAAGGTGCGCGCGACGACCGCGTTCGCGCTGGCCTCGCGGCGCGAAGCCGACTTCGCCCACAAGCTCGAAGAAGCGGCGGCGCGGGAAGAGGATCCCGAGACCAAGGCCTGGCTGACCGAGGCGGTCGGCGTGGTGCGCGGCGGCAGCGGCGATCCGTTCGACAAGTTCCTCGAGAAGGTGCTCGGCGAGACGTCCGCCCGGGCCGGGCTGTCGCGCTTCGGCGGCGGCTTCGGGCGCGGCGGCAACGGTGGTGATGGTGGGAACGGCGGCGGCGGCAACGGCGGCGGCTGAAGCCGGAGCAGCCCAGGCTGGCGCCGCGGACCGCGCTGCTTGCATGATGGCGCGTCGATGAGCGAGATCTCGACCAAGCCGCCGAGCGGCATGCGCGACTTCCTGGCCAGCGACGTGGCGCGCCGCCGTCACGTGCTCGGGGTGGTGCAGCGCGTCTACGAGTCGTTCGGGTTCGTGCCGCTCGAGACGCCGACGATCGAGAACCTGAGCACGCTGCTCGGCAAGTACGGGCCCGAGGGCGACCAGTTGCTCTACCGCATCCTGCACCGGCGCGAGCGGCTGCAGCGTGCGCTCGCCGCCGGCACGCCCGGGGAGCTCGACCTCGCCGACGAAGGTCTGCGCTACGACCTGACGGTGCCGCTGGCGCGAGTCGTGGCCAACTACCGCGACCTGCCGGCCTACTACAAGCGCTACCAGATCCAGCCGGTCTGGCGCGCGGATCGGCCGGCGAAGGGCCGCTTCCGCGAGTTCTGGCAGTGCGACGTCGACATCACCGGGACGACGAGCGTCGTCGCCGACGCCGAGGTGTGCGGAGCGGTGGCGATGGTGTTGCGCGAACTCGGCTTCACGGACTTCAAGATCCTGCTGAACCACCGCGAGTTGCTGCGGTCGCTGGTCGCGACCGCGGGCATCGCGCCCGAGCAGGAAGGCCTGGCACTGGTGGTGATCGACAAGCTCGACAAGGTCGGCGTCGATGGCGTCCGCAGCGAACTCGCGGCGAAGGGCGTCGAACCGGCGAAGGTCGACGCGCTGCTCGCCACGCTCGACGCGGCCCGGCAGCCGGACATGCTGCGCACTACGGCTGCGGGCGACGGGGACGGCAGCCGCGGGGCGCGCGAACTGCTGGCTCTGCTCGGGGCTGCTGCCGACGGCCCAGCCGGCCCGCACCTGCAGTTCGATCCGTCACTGGCGCGCGGGCTCAGCTACTACACCGGGCCGATCTTCGAGATCAGCGTCGCCGGACTCGCCGGTTCGATGGGCGGCGGCGGCCGCTACGACAACCTGATCGGCATGTTCCAGAAGCAGCCGATCGCCGCGGTCGGCTTCTCGCTCGGCCTCGAACGGGTGCTGCTGGTGATGGAGGAGCGCGGCATGTTCCCGCCGCTCGGCGTCGGACCGCAGGTGTTGCTCTGCCGCATGGACACGGCGTCGGCGCAGCAAGCGATCAAGGTCGCCACGGCGCTGCGCGCGCAAGGTCTGCGCGTCGAAGTGTTCGCCGACGACAAGCCGCTCGGCAAGCAACTCGCGTACGCCGACAAGATCGGCGCGCCGTTCGCGGCGGTCCTCGGTCCGGCCGAACTCGCGGCTGGCACGGTCGCGCTCAAGCATCTGCAGAGTGGCGCCCAGGTGACGGTGCCGATCGCCGACGTCGCCGTGCAGGTCGCGAAGCGGTCGTAGCGCTCTCGTCAGCGGACGACGACGCGCTGCACGTTCTGCATGCCAGCGCGCAGGAACAGGCCTTCGAGCGCGCGCACGGCGCCGCCGACCTTCACCGTCAGTTCGTACTGACCGGCAGGCAGAGCGTCTGCGAGTTCGACGCGGCCAACCCCCGCGACGGCGTCGATCGCCGCGGCGGCCGCGCCGCCACTGCGCACGACCCACTTGCGCGACAGCTCGGGGCCCCCGGGCAAACGCAAGGAGAGCGTCGTCGACCCGTGCTGCGACGGATCGAACACCTGCCCCGCGGCATCGACGAGGTCGAGCACGAGCAGAGCACCCGCTTCGAGCGGCACGTCCTCGACGAAGCCGTTGTCGCCCGTCAGCTGGAACGTGCTGCGCCAGGGCAGCAGCGGCAGCGACTCGCCGGCGAGGTCGGTCGCCACCACCCGGATCCCGTACTCGCCCGCGGGCAAGGTCGGCAGCACGTAGCGGCCGTCGAGGCCGCCGGTGCGGCGCGACCACAGCGGCTGGCCGAGATGCCAGCGCTCGCGATCGGTCGTCGGCTGCAGTTCCCAGGCATCGACGCGGATCGTCGGCACGGCTTCGCCGGCCAGCGTGCGCACGTGCAGCGTGATGCCGGCGGCCGGCACCGCGGGGCCGAGGAACAGGTCGAGCTGCAGCGGCGGCGAGGCGCTGTCCGGCACGACGAGCGGACGTTGCAACGGCGCGAGGTTCGGGGCTTCGACCAGCAGCGTGCCGGACGCCGTTTCCGGCAGGCGCAGTTCGGCGCGCCCGGCGCTGGCTTCGCCGCGCTGCACGCCCAGCGACGTCTGGAACTGCCAGCGGAACGCCGGCACGTCGAGCCGCGTGGTCAGATCGCGCACCCGCAGGAGCACGTTGGCTGCGTCGGGCGGCGCTGGCATCGGGACCGGAGCGGGCCGCGGCGGGTCGGTGACGGTCGTGCCGGCGGCGGGCGGTGGTGCCAGCGCCGCGCGAACGTCCGCCGGGTTGGCCGGGGCGGGAGCCGCCGTCACCGGCGTCTGCGAGGAATGTGGTGCTGGAGGGGCCGGCGAGTCTTCGCCGCGCGTCGTCCACCAGATGCCCGCGCAGGCCAGGACGACGGCGGCGAGCAACAGCGGCAGGCGGGACGACATCCTCGGAGTCTACCTCGCCGGGTGGCGCGGACGGATCTCAGCGCCGCTGGCGTTCAACGTGTCGCAGTGCCCTGCCGCGCCCAGACCAGGTCGATCCAGTCGGGGAAGGCCAACGTGCGCTGCCAGGGCTCGTAGGCGTCGAGCACGTTGCCCATCGCGGCGGTGCCAAACCAACCGAGATGGCCGTGCGGCAGCAGCGCGAGTTGCTCGCGCGCTCGGGCCAGGTCGCCGGTGTCGTGCAGCACGACGAGCGCGCTGGCGAGGCCGGTGCGATCGACGCCGGCCCGGCAGTGCAGCAGCAACGGCCGTTCTGCCGCCGCCGCGACGCGCCACAGCGCGCGCAGCGTCGACGCATCGGGTGGGCGGGTCGCCGACATCGGGATGATCCAGAACTCGGCACCGGTCGCGAGCGCGGCCCGCGCCGACTCGGCGGCGCCCTCTCCAGGGCCGCGCAGGCAGACGATCGTTCGCAGGCCGTGGTGCTCGATGGTCCGCGCCAGGCGGTCTTCGCCGGGTTGCGCACTGCGCATCACGCCGTCGGTGACGGGCCGTAGCGCGCTGCAGGAGCCGAGTGCGCCGAGCATGGCCGTGGCGAGGATGCGTCGCATGGAACCGCGCGGCCGCGTCAGAACTCGGCGTGCAGTTGCAGGCGCTCGCCGGGCCGTTCGACGCCGATTGCCGCGAGCACCATCTCGTAGCCCCATTCCTCGCGTTGGGGATCACGCCACAGCCGCTCGGGCAGACGGACTGCCGTCGACGACATGCTGAGGATCGGCGCCGAGCCGAGCCGCGTCGCGTCGGCGCGCTGCACCTGCAGCGAACGGGCGGACGCGAGCTGGCTGCGCAGCGTGTCGGGTACGTAGGCGAGGATGCGACGCGGCGTCGGGTCGACGATCGTCAGCAGCGCACTGCCCGACGGCGCCCATTCGCCGGCACCCATCAGGATCGCGGTGACGTGCCCACGCATCGGCGCGCGCACGTCGAGGGCCAGGGCGTCGAGTGCGATGCGTTCGATGGCGGCCTCCTGCTCCTTCAGCCGCCAGCGCAGCGGTGCCAGGGCCGCGTCGACCGGCAGCACGTCGACGGCGCCCGGCGCGAACGCCTCGAGGCGCTCGCGCGCGGTTCGCGCGACGACCTGCTGTTCGGCGTGCAGGGCCGAGAGCTCGTCGATGCGCTTCTGCAGCGCGTCGCGTTCGGTCCGCACGCGCACGAGTTCGGGCTCGGCGATCATCGCCTGCTTGGCGAGCGAGGAGAGGCGCTCGGTCTCGACGGCCGCGCCCTGCAGGCGGATGCGCGCTTCCTCGAGATCGGTGCGGGTCGAGAGCGTCGCGAGCTGCGCCGACTCGACGGCGCTGACCAGCCGGCGGTGCTCGACCGCGGCGTCGAGGCCATGTGCGGTGGCCGCCGCGCGTGCTTCCCGCTCGAGCGCGGCACTGGCGTGCGCCATGTCGGCGCGCAGCCGTTCGAGCGCGAAGTTCGCCTGCTGCACGCGCAGGCGCACGTCGCGATCGTCGAAGCGCGCGACGATCGAGTCGGCCTCGACCAGCTGGTGCAACTGGGCGACGACCGCGGCGACGCGGCCGTCCACGGGGGCCAATAGCGTGGCGACGCGGCTGTCGACGATCGCGGGCATGCCGTGCGCCGTCGGCGTGAACTCGCCGAGCTTCAGCAGGCCGAGGATCGCCAGGACCCAGACGACGACCGGCAGATTGCGGCCCGCGCGGCCGCGTTGGCGACGCCACCACGACGGGCGTGGACGGCTCGGTTGCGTGGCGGTCATCAGAGTTCCTGGTGTTCGTTCTGCACGAACAGGTTGACGTCGAGGGTGCCGGGAATCGCGCGCAGGTCGGCGACCAAGGCCTGATGGGTGCCGGGTTCGTGCAGGCGCAGCTGGTAGGCGAAGTCCATCGCGCCGTCGTGGCGCGACTCACGCAGGCTGACCAAGGCAAAGTGGCGGCAGTAGTGGCGCAGCAGCTCGCGCAGGGCCGGGTCCTGTTCGCCGCGGGCCGGCATCGAGAAGTGCAGCACGCCGTCGTGGTCGAGCCGGCGCCCGAAGCCAACGCCCGACAGGTAGAGCGCGACCAGCAGCGTGAAGCCGGTGCCGAACACGGCCAATGGCGTGTTCTGCACACCGACCGTGATGCCGATCGCGACCGACAGGAACAGGAAGATCGTGTCGCGGCTGTCCTTGATCGGCGTGCGGAACCGGATCAGCGCGAGCGCGCCGAACAGGCCGAACGCTCGCGCCATGCTGTCGCCGATCGCCAGCATCACGATCGCGACGATCATCGGCAGCATCACCAGCGACTGCACGAACGACCGCGAGTAGCTGGTGCCGTGGTGGGTGCGTGCGTAGATCCAGGCCAGGGGCTTGGCGAGCACGAACGCGAGCAGCAGGTGGTAGGCGACGACCGTCAGCGACGGGATCTGCAGCGACAGGTCCGCGAAGACGCGTTGGAGGTCGGGCATCGGGTCAAGAGACGGCTGCGCCGTTGTCGGCCAGCGCGTCGAGGGACGTGCAGTACTTGGAGAACGACCGGCGGTGCAGTTCGAGGTTGCGGATCGTGGCTGCCATCCAAGCGGGGCAGCGGTCGGTGAACTTGAGTTCGAGGATGACGCCGTGCACGGGCACGGTCACGAAGCCCGGACCGGACATCGTGACGGCCGGTTCGCGCGTCGCGAGCGCACACAGACGGCGGTCGACGGTGACGCGCACTTCGGTGTCGTCGAGCCCGACGTAGGCCTGCCGCTGGTAGCGCACGACCGCGACTGGCTCGGCCTGACGCAGGCCGGCCAGGCGCTGGAACTCGGCGAGCGCCGCCTGGCGGTTCGGTGAAGCGCCGGGCAGGTCGACGGCCCGCCCCGACAGTACCGTTGGCAGGAGTTCCGGCGGGATCGCGCAGCGCAGCTTGCGCACCACGCGGTCGTGGCGGCGCTTGATCTCGAGGAACACCGGCTGGCCGGGTCCGTCGCCGTAGCTACGCACGCGCAGCTTGTAGCGTTCGCGCTGGCCTTCGACGGTCTCGCGGTAGAGCGAGCGGTGGCGATCGTCGAGGTAGAGGCTGGCGATCGTGTACGAGTGATCGGCGTGGGCCCGCGCGTGCGGATCCGGCTCGACGAACGGCCGCACCAGGTGCAGCACGTGCTGCGCCTGCGCCTCCGGCACCACGAATTTGCACTCGTGCCGGTTGCGGTACATCGCGGCCGCGGGCGCGTTCACGGGCAGACCATCACCTCGACGGCGCGCGAACTGTCCCAGCTCGCGCCGAGGCCGAAGTTCTGGGCGAACACGCGGGCGCCGACCAGGGACGGGTTCGGCGGCAGGGTCAGCGACCAGTTCGCGGCGCCGGTGCCGTCGAACGCGAGAGCCAACGTGGCGAGCGTCGCCAGATCGACCAGGAGGATCTCGTTGCCGATGCCGTACGGCGCCACGTCGAAGTGTGCGCCGGCCAGCGCCAGGGCGCCGAGGCCGACGCCGCTCGCCGGACCCGCGGTCGCGCCGTACTGGATCGCGGTGCCGATCTGCAGCGTGCCGGTCACCGTCATCCCCATGCCGTGCACGCTCGGGGTCACCGCACCGTAGGTGCGTTGGCCGCAGCTCGTGGGTTCGTTGCGCGCCAGATGGGTCGGTGACGGGAACGTGACCCACGGGTCGACCCCGTCGACGAGGCGGCCGTGCGACACGTCGGGACTCTGCGGCCCGAACTCGACGACCTCGTGCAGGATCGTGCCGGTGGCGTCCCACAGCGCGACCAGTTCGCCGGCCGTCGACAGCTTGAAGTTCGCGTGCAGCGGACCCTGCGTGCCGTCCTCGTCGGCCCAGATGCGGATCACGCCGTTGGCGGCGATCGTGGTGCCGGCCGGGAATTGGTACTTCTGCACGACGACGCTGTCCGACAGCCACATGCCGCTGATGTCGACTTGCGCGTTGGTCGTGTTCACGAGCTCGATCCAGTCCTCGTGCTGCAGGTTCTCGTCGACCGCGCCGTTGATGTTCTGCGCCAGGATCTCGTTGATCTTGACGACCGAGGGCGCCATCGGCCACCCGATCTGCACCTTCGGGCAGTAGCGCTCGCACTCGGCGGTGTAGGGCAGGTACCGCGCGCCGCCGGCCGCGGCGATGCCCTCGACGTAGTAGTCGACGAGCGAGCCGGCAGTCTGGCCGGCGATCGACACGCCGAAGACGCCGTCGCCCGGCCCGCCGTCGCCGTGCAAGCCGTCGTCGAACATCGGCTCCTTCAGGAACGCCCCGAGTCGCCGCCAGTACAGGTTGACCGTGGTCGCGCCCGTCGCGTTCACGGTGAACTGGATCGCCTGGTTGGGGGCGGGTGACGCCGGGCTGTGCGCCAGGTTGGCGAGGGTCGGGCGCGTCGCGTTGGTGTAGGCCTCGTTGGTCAGGAACGTATGGCGCGCCTGGATGAACGGCAGCAAGCCGGACATCGTGTTGCCGCCGACGCCGCCAAGGCTGACCTGGTTGTTCAGGTTGTTGTTGAAGAGCGTCGTCGAGTAGATCTTCTTCGAGTCGGCAGCCACGTGCGGCGCCAGCATCGTGTGCCACTGCGTGATCAGGGCATTCAGATGCGTCGGATTGAGCGACTGTTCGATCACCGCTCGAACGTGCGCCTTGTACCGGTTGGTCCAGTCGGCGAAGATCAGGGTCTTCGAGAAGCCCGGGCGGTAGATGCTGGTGGTGAAGCTGCTGTTGCTGGCCAGCGTCGTGCTCGTGCCGGGAAACGCCTCATTGAGGTCGAACGGGAATGTGCTGCCGTCGCCGTGCACTTCGTCGATGTAGAGGTAGTGGTCCTTGCCGCTCGACAAGTAGCTGTCGGTGTTCTGGCAGGCGACCATCACCGCGGCGTAGCGGTAGAAGGAGTCGACGTTGAACACGTTGGTCAACGTCGTCTGCGGCATCGAAGTCGTCATCGCGCCGAGTGTCGTGCACATCGCCATCAGGTCGGTGCCGTCGCCCTGCTTGGCCTGGTACGCGGACAGGTAGGTGGAGGCGAGGGCCGGGCTCAGCACCGTGTAGCAGCAGCGGCCGTTGCTGAAGCCGCCCGAGGTCGGGAAGCAGCGGTAGCGGTTGCCGTCGTTGGAGCGGAACCACTGCTTCATCATGTCCTTGTTCGGCTGCTCGACGTTGATGTAGACGCCCCAGTAGGTGCCGTTGAGGTGCAGCCGGATCCAGTTCGCCTTCGGCGCCACGCCGTGCCGCCGCATGATGTAGTACGTCAGCGGTTCGCGGATGAAGAGCGGGTCGTGGAAGCCGTTGTTGAAGTTGAAGTGGCTGACGCCGTAGACGTCCTGGCCGGCGACCATCCAGTCGGTCTCGACGTTGAAGCTCTTCTTCTCCCAGCCCTGGTTCGGCGACTGCGGCAGCTGCGTGTAGCTGGTGTTGCCGCGGAAGCGCACGCCGCAGTTCGCGTAAGCGACGCCGTCGATCGTCATCGTCGCCGCGATGTTGATCTCGGGCCCGTAGTTGGTCGTCAGCTGCGACCACCAGTTGCCTTGGCTGAAGGTCAGGTACACGTCCCGGACCGTGTTCATGTCGTACAGGTCGGGGAGCTGGGCCACCGCGGTGGAGAGGGTGGTGGCCAGGGCGAACAGGGCGGACCGCAGCATGGGACGTCTCGCGGGAAGTGGCGGTGGGCAAAGCCGCCAAGGGGACGTGAAGGCAACGCCAAGCCGCGCGCAAGTCCCACGTCTTCGCGACAGCATTCTTGCAACGGCCCGTGGGATCCTCGCCCCGACGTGTACGCCGCCACGCCAACGGGCTTTGACGGCGGCGTGGCGGCCGGCACACTGCCGCGCCCATGAAGCTCGTCCTGGGCCTGTTCGCCGCGGCGATCGTGGTCGCGTGCGTGGGGCCGGCACCCGAGCGGGTCGGGACCGCGCCGCCGCATGCCGCCGACCTTGCCGCGTTCGTCGAGCGTCAACTGCGCGAACAGGGCATCCCGGGGGCGGCCGTCGCCGTGTTGGACGGCGACGCCGTGACGTGGAGTCGGGGGTTTGGCGCCTGGCGCGGCCCGGCGACGGCGATGCGCCCGGACGCGACCTTCCGCGTCGCGTCGATCAGCAAGCTCTACACGGCCACGGCCGCGATGGTGCTGGCCGAGCGCGGCGAACTGGACCTCGACGCGCCCGTGCGCAACTACCTGCCGGAGTTCACGCCCGGCAACCCGTTCGGCGGCGAGGTCACGCTGCGCATGCTGCTCGGCCACACCGCCGGCGTCGTGCGCGAACCGCCGGTCGGCCACTACTTCGACCCGGCCGAACCCGACCTCGACGCGACGGTGGCGAGTCTCGGTGCGACCGCACTCGTGCACGCGCCCGGAAGCCGCTTCAAGTACAGCAATCCGGGGATCGGCGTCGTGGGGGCGGTGGTCGCGCGCGTCACCGGCAAGCCGTTCGAGGACGCGGTGCGCGAACTGGTGCTGACGCCGCTCGGACTCGTCGACAGTGATTTCGCCGCGCGCCCGGACCTGCTTGCGCGGCAGGCGCACGGCGTGATGTGGACCTACGACGGCCGGTCGATCCCGACGCCGGAGTTCGCGTTCGGCTACGGGCCCGCTGCGAACCTCCGCAGCACCGTCGGCGACCTGCTCGCGTTCGCGCACAGTTGGTTCCCGGCGGCGGCACCGCGCGTGCTGTCGCCGGACGCGCTGGCGGCGATGTGGAAGTTGCCGGACGACCGGACCCGCGGTTGCGGGCTCGGGTTCTTCGTCGGCGAACTCGATGGCCGCCGCACCGTCGGCCATGGCGGCGCGGTCTACGGCTTCGCCTCGGAGCTGCGCGCGATCCCAACAGAGCGGCTCGCCGTCGCCGTCGTGGTCTGCAAGGACTTCGCCAACGAAGTCGCCGAGGCGATCGCCGATCGGGCGTTGCGCGCAGCGCTCGCCGCGCGTCGCGGCGAGGCGTTGGCGCCGGCCGAGTATCCGCTTCCGCTCGGTGTCGCGCGCGCGCGCGAACTGGCCGGGCACTGGCGGTGCGGCGAGAACTGGGTCGAGCTCTACGAGCGCGACGGCGAACTGATCTACGACCCGAACATCGGCGTGCGCACGCGCCTGCGGCTCGCCAAGGACGGGTCGCTGGTCAGCGACGATCCGCTGTCGATGGGCGGGCGCCGGTTGACGTTCCTGCCGAACGGCAACCTGCGCGACGAAACGGAGGAGTACGTGCGCGACGATGCGATGCCGCCGCCGCCACCCGCCGAGTTGGTGCCGCTGCTCGGCGAGTACGGCCACGACCACAACGTGCTGGTCGTCTACGAGGACCGCGGTCGGCTCGCGGTGTTGATCGAGTGGGTCGTGCGCGACCTGCCGGATCGCGTCGGGCCCGACCACTACACGTTCCCGCCCGGTATGTACACGGGTGATGCGCTGCGGTTCGAACGCGACGACCACGGCCGCGTGGTTGCCGCGGTGGTGGGCGGTGCGCGCTTCCTGCGGCGGCCGGATCCGTCGCCACAGGGGTTCCGGATCGTGCCGCGGCGTCCGTTGGTCGACGTGCTGGCTGCTGCGGCGGCGGCACCGATGCCCGCGGATCTGGCCAGCGCGACGCGGCGCGCGGATCTCGTCGACCTCGCCGAGTTGGCGCCCGATCTGCAGGTTCGCCTCGTCTATGCGACCGCCGACAACTTCCTCGGCGCCCCGGTCTATCCGCCGCACGCCCGGCCCATGCTGCAGCGACCGGCGGCCGAGGCCGTGGCCGCGGTCCACCAGCGCCTCGCCGCCGAGGGCTTCGGCCTCTGCATCTTCGACGCCTACCGGCCGTGGTCGGTGACCAAGGCGTTCTGGGACGCGACGCCCGACGACCTGCGCCACTTCGTCGCCGATCCGGCCAGGGGCTCGCGCCACAACCGCGGCTGCGCGGTCGACCTGACCCTGTTCGATCGGGCGACTGGCGAGCCGGTGACGATGCCGAGCGGCTTCGACGAGTTCACGCCGCGTGCCTACCCGGACTACCCCGGCGGAACGTCGCGCCAGCGCTGGTTGCGCGAGCGCCTGCGGGGCGCGATGGCAGCGGCCGGCTTCACCGTCTACGAGCACGAATGGTGGCACTTCGACTTCGCGACCTGGCGGGACTACGGCGTAGCGAACACGGCGTGGTGACGATGGCACGGTGCCGCCGCCGGTAGAGGCCGCCGCGTCCGGCACGTGCTAGGATCTCTGGCCGCAATGCGCTGCCTCCAGTCGTTCGTGCTCGTCGTCGCCGGGTTGGCGGCGCCTGTTGCCGCGCAGTGGCTCGACAACGACCCGGCGACCACGCACCCCGAGCGCCTGTGCGTGAAGCTCGTCGAGGGATCCGGTGCCGAATGGCGCGATGGCGCCCTGCACTCACGAACGGCGACGGACCTCTCGTCGGTCGCCGCGTTGCTCGAGGGCGTCGAGACGGCGCCGCTCGTCACGGCCGTGCCGTGGGACGAACTCGATCGCTGGCATCGCCAGGCCTGTGCCGTGTTGCCGCCGCACAACCGTCCGGGACACCTCGGACTCTGGTTCCGCGTCACCGCGCCGACGGCGCCCGCGGCTGCCGAGCTGATTGGCCGGTTGCGCGCCAACCCGTTGGTGCGTGAGGCCTACTTCGAACCGAAGCTGTCGCCGGCCAGTGCGGGCGTCGCGCTGCCGGTGCCGGGCGACATTCCGCCGACCACGCCGCTGATGACGCACCTGCAGGGCTCGCACCAGCCGTCGCCGCTCGGCCACGGGGCCAAAGCGACCGCCGGCATCCTCGGCGCGCGTGGCCAGGGCCTTCGCATGGTGATGATCGAGCAGAGCTGGATCCTCGATCACGAAGACATGTCGCAGCTCGTCGCCGCGAACTTCGTCGGCGGGGTGGCACCGCTGGACATGCAGTACGCGCAGCACGGCACCTCGGGCGCTTCGATGGTCTGCGCCGACCGCAACGGCTACGGACTCACCGGCATCGCCGACGAGACCGAGATGCGATTCATCGGCCTGACGCTCCACGGGAACATCGACAACAGCATCGCGCTCGCGGTCGCCAACACGGTGCCGGGCGACATCCTGCTCGCGGTCCTGATCGTGCCGTGTCCCGTGCTCGGGCCCGACGGCTGGGTGCCGATCGAGTACTTCACGTCGACGTTCGACGCGATGCTGACGGCGACGGCGCTGGGCCGCCACGTGGTCGCTGCCGGCGGCAACGGCAACGTCAGTCTCGACGACCCGGTGTTCCTCAACGTCTTCAACCGCACGTTCCGCGACAGTGGTGCCGTGCTCGTCGGTGCGTCGGAGGGCGGGCCGTTGGTGCGGGCCAGCTACTCGAACTGGGGATCCCGCCTCGATGCGCACAGCTGGGGGGAGAACGTCGCCGCGTGCGGCTACAACTCCTTCTTCTACCCGAACAACGACAACCGCCAGTCCTACACCGACGGCGCGGGGGGCACCTCGGCGTCGACGCCGCTCGTCGCCGGCGTCGTCGCGTCGATCCTCGGCGCCGCCAAACGGCAGCTCGGTCAGCCGCTGACCAATGCGCAGTTGCTGTCCCTGCTGCACACGCATGGTCCGATCACGCCCGACGTCATCGGTCGGCGCACGGACCTCGTGGCTGCGCTCACGGCCATCGGTGCGATCGACGGGTTGACGACCACGACGCCGGACCTGCAACTCGGCCAGGCGATGTCGGTCACGATCGGCGGCGCCCCCGGCACCCTGGCGGGGCTGTTCTTGGCCTTCGCCACGGCGAACGTCGAGGTCGGCCTCAACCGCCGCGCGCACATCGACCCGGCACAGGCCATTTCGGCCGGCGGCTTCACGCTGACTGCCGGTGGCGCGACGTGGACGCTCGTGGTCCCGAACAACAGCGCGCTGCACGGCCTGGACTGCTACTTCCAGGCGGTGCGGCTGCCGCCGTCCGGGGTGATGAACCTGACCAACAGTTGCCAGGTGACGATCCTGTAGGCGCCGCCGCCGTCGCGTCGGCTGCGGTTTTTCAGGAGCGGGAGGTCGGGTCGGGGTCTAGTCTCGTCGACCTGACTTCGCCCCCCGTTCCGGCTGCTGTTGCTGCGATGACCCACGTGACCGTTCCGAAGACCGCCAGGCTGACTCTCGGTGACCAGGAGATCGAGCTGCCCGTGATGACGGGCAGCGAAGGCGAAGTCGCCATCGACATCCGCCAGTTGCGGGCGAAGTCGGGCGCGGTGACCTACGACCCTGGTCTCGGCAACACCGCTTCGTGTTTGTCGAAGATCACGTTCCTCGACGGCGAGCAGGGCATCCTGCGCTACGCCGGTTACTCGATCGAAGAGCTGGCGCAGCGCAGCAGTTTCGTCGAAGTGATGTGGCTCCTGCTGCATCAGCAGCTGCCGAGTGCGGGGCAGTTCGCGCAGTTCTCGCGCGACGTGACCTACCACACGATGCTGCACGAAGACCTGAAGGCGATGTTCCAGAGCCTTCCGAAGGTCGGGCATCCCATGGCCGTGTGCGCCGCCGCCGTCGGTGCCTTGTCGACGTTCTACCGGCACGACGGGCCGTCCACGCGCGAGCAGAACTGGATCGACGCGATCCGACTGCTCGCGAAGATGCCGACGATCGCCGCGTACTCGTACAAGCACAGCATCGGCCAGCCGTTCATGTATCCGCGCAACGACCTGTCGTACGCGGGCAACATCCTGCGCATGATGTTCGGCAATCCGTGCGAGGACTACACGGTGAACCCGATCACCGCGCGGGCGCTCGATCTGCTGCTGATCCTGCACGCCGACCACGAGCAGAACTGCTCGACGAGCACCGTGCGCACCGTCGGCAGCTCGGGCGCGAACCTGTTCGCGTCGGTTTCGGCCGGCATCTCGGCGTTGTGGGGGCCGCTGCACGGCGGCGCCAACCAGGCCGTGATCGAGATGCTGATGTCGATCCGCGACGGCCGCCGGACCGCGCGCGAGTTCATGGAGCTGTCGAAGAGGAAGGACAGCGGCGTTCGCCTGATGGGGTTCGGCCACCGCGTCTACAAGAACTACGACCCGCGGGCGCTGATCCTGAAGCAGGCGTGCTACGACGTCCTGGGTCAGCTCGGCAAGAAGGACCCGTTGCTCGACATCGCGCTCGAGCTCGAACAGATCGCGCTGTCGGACGCCTACTTCGTCGACCGCAAGCTCTACCCCAACGTCGACTTCTACTCGGGCATCATCTACAAGGCGCTCGGCATCCCGGTGGAGATGTTCACCGTGTTCTTCGCGATCGGGCGAATGCCGGGGTGGATCGCGCAGTGGCTCGAGTACCAAGCCGACCCGGAAGCGCGCATCACGCGCCCGCGGCAGATCTACACCGGCCCGCTGCCGCGTGCCTACCAGCGGATCGAAGAGCGGCCCGCGTAGGGCCGCGACCTCAGCCCTTCGGGTTCAGGTGGGTCGACTCGTTGCCCCACCAGGGCCACACGCCGAAGATGAGCTGCAGCGGGAACGTCGCCGCGTCGAACGCGACGCCGCCGACGATGACCGGGACGCCGATCGCGGCGCGCAGGCCGACCGACTCCGACATCGAGTCGGGCTCGCCGTAGACCGACTCCATGCCGTAGGCCCAGCGCACGCCGTTCACGGTGCCGCAGGACGGCAGCGTGGCGATCGCGGCCAGGGACAGGACTGCCAGGACAGGCTTCTTCATCGCGCTTTCTCCGGGTGACTCGGCGCAGGCATCGGTGCCGCGCCGGCGGCGACTTTAGCGGCATTGCGACGCCACGCGGGCGCGTGGGAAACGCCGCGGGCCGTTCGACTCGGCCGCGAGGCCTCGCTAACGTGCCCGCCCCGCGCATGAACATTCACGAGTACCAGGCCAAGCAACTGCTGGCGAAGTTCGGAGTGCCCGTTAGCAAGGGCATTGCGTGCAAGAGCGTCGACGAGGTCGGCAAGGCGTTCACCGACCTCGGCGTCCCGCTCGGAGTGGTCAAGGCCCAGATCCATGCGGGGGGCCGGGGCAAGGCCGGCGGCGTCAAACTGGTGCGGTCCGCGGACGAAGCGAAGAAGGTGGCGCAGGGCCTGCTCGGCAAGGCGCTGGTCACGCACCAGACCGGGCCCGAGGGCCGCGTCGTCAAGACCCTCTACGTCGAGGCCGGCAGCGACATCGAACGCGAGAGCTACCTGGCGATCGTGATGGACCGCGCGGCGCAAGCACCGGTGATCATCGCCGCCAAGGAGGGCGGCATGGACATCGAAGAACTCGCCGCGCACAAGCCGACGGCGATCGCGCGGCATCGTGTGCACCCGGTCAAGGGCGTGCAGGGATTCCAGCTGCGTGCGCTGACCAAGCACCTCGGGTTCACCGGCGAGCAGGCCAAGGCCGCCGCCAAGCTGATCCAGTCGCTGACCAACGCGTTCCTGGCGCTCGATTGCTCGCTCGCCGAGATCAACCCGCTGATCGTCACCAAGCAAGGCGAGGTCAAGGCGCTCGACGCCAAGATGAGCTTCGACGACAACGCGCTGTTCCGGCACCCGGACGTCGCCGCGCTGCGCGACACCAACGAAGAGGACCCGAAGGAGGTCGAAGCGAAGAAGTTCGACCTCAACTACATCGCCTTGACCGGCAACATCGCGTGCCTGGTCAACGGTGCGGGATTGGCGATGGCGACGATGGACGTCATCCAGCTCAAGGGCGGCATGCCCGCGAACTTCCTCGACGTCGGCGGCGGCGCCAACAAGACGCAGGTGACCAACGCGTTCAAGATCCTGCTGTCGGACAAGAACGTGAAGGGCATCCTGGTCAACATCTTCGGCGGCATCATGAAGTGCGACACGATCGCCGAGGGCGTGATCGCCGCGGCCCGCGAGGTCAAGCTGTCGGTGCCGCTGGTCGTGCGGCTCGAGGGCACCAACGTCGATCTCGGGCGCAAGCTGCTGCAGGACTCGGGACTGAACCTGCAGACCGCGAAGTCGCTCGACGAAGCGGCCGAGAAGATCGTCAAGGCGATCGCCTGAACCCTCGCATCAACGAACGGAGCACACCATGACGGTCCTCGTCGACGGCAACACCAAGATCCTGTGCCAGGGCTTCACCGGCGAAGCAGGCATGTTCCACAGCAAGAACTCGCTCGCCTACGGCACCAAGCTGGTCGCCGGCGTGACGCCCGGCAAGGGCGGCCAGACCCTCGAAGGTGTGCCGGTCTACGACACGGTGCGCGAGGCGAAGCAGGCCAGCGGCGCCACGGTCTCGATGATCTACGTGCCGGCCGCGTTCACCGCCGACGCGATCTGCGAGGCGGTCGACGCCGAGCTCGACCTCGTGGTCGTGATCACCGAAGGCATCCCGGTCGCCGACATGGCGTTCGTCAAGGACGTCATGAAGGGCAGCAAGACGCGCCTCATCGGGCCGAACTGCCCCGGCATCATCACGCCGGTCACCGACAAGAGCGGCTGCAAGATCGGCATCATGCCGGCCTACATCCATCGCCCGGGCAAGGTCGGCATCGTCTCGCGCAGCGGCACGCTGACCTACGAGGCGGTGTTCCAGGTGACCAACAACGGCATGGGCCAGTCGACGTGCATCGGCATCGGCGGCGACCCGATCAAGGGCCTCGACTTCATCGACTGCCTGAAGCTGTTCCAGGACGACAAGGACACCGAGGGCATCATCATGATCGGTGAGATCGGCGGCAGCGCCGAGGAAGAGGCCTGCGAGTTCCTGCGCGGCTACGTGAAGAAGCCCGTGGTCGGCTTCATCGCTGGCGCCACTGCGCCACCCGGCAAGCGCATGGGGCACGCGGGCGCCATCATCAGCGGCGGCAAGGGCACCGCGGCCGACAAGAAGGCGGCGATGAAGAAGGCAGGCGTGCACGTCTGCGACACGCCTTCGGTGCTCGGTGCGACGATGAAGAAGGTCCTCGGCAAGTGACGCCGTGAAGATCCCAGGCGGCTTCGACGCGCTGTTCCGCCAGGTCACGCCGCTGGTGCTGCTCGGCGTGCTGCTCGTCGTCGTCTTCGACTGGCTGCCGGGCGCCGCGTGGCTGCGCGCGCAGTTCGGCGCCGACATCGTGCTGCGGCTCGCGGTCGCCGTGCTGGTGTGCTACGTGCTGATCCTGTGGGGCGAGGCGCTGCGGTTGCACCAGATGCTGACCGGCGTGCTGCAGGCGTTCCGGGCGTTCGACCACGAACGGTCCGGCAAGGTCGAGGGTGCGGCGAAGAACCCGAAGGCACGGCTCGAAGCGGCGCGGTTGCTGATCGCCGCGCTCGGCTCGCCGGATGCGTCGATCCGGCAGACGAGCCGCCACAACCTCACCCGCCTGGTCGGTCAGGACCTCGGCGACGAGCCGGCCGCGTGGCAGCGTTGGCTGCAGCAGCAGGATGCCACCGGGCCTAGCGCGTGAAGGCGCAGGCCGGCGGAAAGACCGGCCCGGGCTCGGCGTTGACCGCAAGTCGCCCTGGCAAAGCCCGAGAACGTGGGCGATGATCCGCGGCTTCGAGGTTCGTCCATGATCGCAATGTTGAGCACCTGGGAGATCATCGCCATCCTGGTGGTGGTCCTGCTCCTGTTCGGCAACCGGCTGCCCGGCATGGCGCGGTCGCTCGGCTCGGGCATCACCGAGTTCAAGCGCGGCCTCAAGGACGGCAACAAGCCCGGCGACGGCAGCAGCCCGCCGGCGCGCGGCAACGAACCCAACGACGGGACCGGACGGTGACCGAGACGTTGCCGCTCCAGGATCTGGTGGCCCTGGTTCGGCCGCAGCTCGACCGGCTCAACCGTGAGCTCGCGCTCGACCTGGCGCCCGGCCACCGCGAGATGCTGCCCCTGGTCGAGCACGTCGCCGGATTCCGCGGCAAGCAGCTGCGCCCGATGCTGGCGTTCCTCGCCGGCATGGCGGTGCGCGGCGCCACGCACGGCGGCAGCCTCGGCGACGACGTCGTCACCGTCGCCAAGGTCGTCGAACTGCTGCACACCGCCACGCTGGTGCACGACGACGTGCTCGACGACGCGTCGTTGCGCCGCCGCATCCCGACCGTCAACCAGATGAGCGGGGTCGAGGTCGCAGTGCTGCTCGGCGACTATGTCTACGCCAAGGCCTTCCACATGGCCGTGCAGTTGCCCGACCCCACGGCCGCGCGCTGGCTGGCCGAGACCGTGCGCGTGATCTGCCAGGGCGAGATCACGCAGGTCCTGCATCGGTTCGACTTCGCGTGGACCGAGGCCCGCTACTTCCAGGTGATCGCCGAGAAGACGGCGAGTCTCTACGCCGCGGCCTGCCGGCTCGGCGGCCATTATGCCGGCGGCTCCGAGGGCCGACTGCGGGCGCTGGAGGAGTACGGGCTCGAACTCGGCATCGCCTTCCAGATCGTCGACGACTGCCTCGACCTCGACGGCGACGAACACGTCGTCGGCAAGTCGCTGGGCACCGACCTCGCCAAGGGCAAGATCACGTTGCCGCTGCTCTGGCTGTTGCAGCGTGGTCCAGCCGAAGGCGAACGACTGCGCGCGCTGCTCGGGCGTTCCGAGGCGGAAGGCGTGCGCCGGCTGCGCGCCGAGTTCGCGCTCGAGCACGCGATCGCCTACGCGATGGAAGAGGCGCAGCGCCGCATCGGCAAGGCGCAGGCATCGTTGTCGTCCCTGCCTCCGGGCCCTGCGCGCGACGCGCTGCACCAACTCGCCGGGTACGTGGTGACTCGGCGCCTGTGACCGGCAGCCGTCCGTTATCCTCCGACGCCCGCCGCTTCGAGACCCAAGCATGACGTGCATTCCCAGGTTTTCGCTGCTGCTTCCGCTGGCCGTACTGGCGGCCTGCGGCCCACCGTCCGCGGCGGAGTTCGGGCCGCCCGTGCGCCTGCCGAAGGACCAGCGCCCCACCGAGTGGAAGGCGCCGGTCGACGTGCGACTCGGCGTGCCGAAGAAGACCGCCGCGGGCGGACCCAAGGTGTGGGTCGCCGAACTGCCGGCCGGATTCGCAACGCGGCCGTCGGCGCAGTTCCGCGATGCGGTGTGGGCGATCGAGGGCGCGCCCGAGGCCGATCTCTACCTGACGGTCGGCGTCGGCGGGGGCGTCGCCGGCAACCTGAAGCGTTGGTACGTCGATCAGTTCGGCGCGGCCGAGGCGCCGGCGCCCGAGGCGTTGACGGTGGTCGAACTGGCGGGGCGGCCCGGTCGTCTCGCCGAACTGCGCGGCACGTTCAGCGGCAAGCCGGGCTACGCGGGCCTGATCGCGTTCTACGCCGACGGCGAGCAGGTGACGTCGCTGAAGTTCACCGGACCGGAGTCGGTGGTCGACCGCTACCGGGAGCAGTTCCTGGCCATCGCCAAGACGCTGCGCTCGGCGTCGGCCAGCCCCGATCCGCACGCGCCGCCGATCCAGGAGGGACAAGCGATGCCGCCCGATCATCCGCCGACCGGGAAGGCTCCGGGCGGCGCGGCCGGCACGGCCGGCAGCGCGCACGCGACACCTGCGTCCGCTTCGGCGTCGTCGCCGTTCGCCGCCGACGTGCCTGCTGCCTGGACAGCCAAGGCGGGCTCGGCCCGGCCGCTGCACCACACGTTCGGCCAGGATGGCGAGGTGTACGTCAGCCAGATCGGCGGCACGCTGCAGCAGAACGTCGACATCTGGCGCGGCGAGATGGGGCAGGGGCCGATGGACGCTGCGGGCATGGCCGCCCTGCCGACAGTGTCGATGCTCGGCGGGCAAGCCGTGCTGCTCGACCAGGCGGGTGACTTCCGCAGCATGACCGGCAAGCAGATGCCAGGCGCCCGCATGCTGGTCGCGGCGTTGCAGGATGGCAGTGCCGTCGTGTTCGCCAAGCTGGTCGGCCGCGCCGACGACACCGCGGCCCAGATCGACGCCTTCCGCGCCTTCTGCGCCACCGTTCGGAGGGCGCCATGACCACCATGCCCTCGGGCGGCCGAACCGTGCTCGGCGCCATCCTCGGCTTCCTCGGGTCGATGCGGCTCGCGGTCTGGATCCTGCTGCTGCTGGCGCTGCTGACTCTGCTCGGCACGTTCGCGCAATCGACGAACAGCATCCACGACGTGCAGCGCGAGTACTTCGAGTCGTGGTACGTGATCGGGGAGCTGCCGATCTCGGTGTGGGGCACGCCGCTGTGGCCCGACGCGAACAACCAGCCCTGGGCGCTGCGCATCCCACTGCCGGGTGCAGTGCCGCTCCTTGCGCTGCTCGCGGTCAACCTGATCGTCGGAGGCGTGCTGCGGCTGCGATGGAGCTGGCGCAACGTCGGCATCCTGGTCACGCACGCCGGCATGCTGATGCTGCTCGCCGCCGGCTTCGTGAAGATGTCGTTCAGTCACGCCGGCATGCTCGGCGTGTTCGAGACGCCGCCCGACGGAAACCTCCATCCGAATCGTCAGTACGTGACGTCGCGATACTCGAGTGCGCACGACGACGAGTTGGCCGTGCTGATCGATCGTGGCGACATGATCGAGGAACGCGTCGTGCCCGAGCACCAGTTGTGGGGCGCGCGGCGGGGCGTCGTCGCCTTGACCGGCGAAGACCTGCCGTTCCGCATCCAGGTGCACCACTGGATCGACCACTCGCGCGCGCTGCCGAAGGGGCCGATGGTGAAGACGCTGATGCCGGTCGTCGACGGCATCTACCTCGAGTCGGTCCCCTGGCCTCCCGGCGTGCAGCCGTTGTCCGAGGCCGAATTGAGCGGCTGCTACGTGACGATCCACGCCGAAGGCCAGGCGGCGATCGAGGCGATCCTGCGGTCGCGACGGGACGAGCACTTCGACAAGACCCGCTACCCGTTCTCGTTCGAGGTGCGTGGCCAGCGCTACGGCCTCGAGCTGCGGCGCGTCACCCGCGACCTGCCGTTCACCGTTCGCCTCGACAAGTTCCAGAAGCGCGACCACCCCGGCACGATCTCGCCAATGGACTTCCGCAGCTTCGTGACGGCGGACGACGGCCGTTCGCAGCAGGAGGCGCAGATCTTCATGAACTACCCGCTGCGTCGCGACGGCTACGTGCTGTTCCAGAGCGGGTGGGGGCCACAAGGGCCCGGCGGGCAACCGCTCGGACCGCCGTGGTACTCGGTGTTCGAGGTCGCCGCCAACCCGTCCGACACCTGGCCGAAGATCGCCTGCTGGGTGATCGCCGGCGGTCTCCTGATCCACTTCGCGATGAAGCTGTGGCGGTTCCTGTCGTCGTCGACGCGCACTGCCCTGACCAACTGAGCGCCGATCCATGAACCCGATCCTTCGCTGCGCCTGGCTCACCGGTCTCTTGTTGCTCGTCGCCTGCAGCCGCACGGCGCCACGCCTCGATGGTGCGTTGGAACGCACGGAGCCGTGGCCCGCCGAGTTCGTGACCTCGTTCGGCACCTTGCCGGTGCAGAAGGACGGGCGCGTGATGCCGTTCTCGACGCTCGCGGCATCGACGCTCTACGCGGTGCACGGCCGGCGCGACGTGCAGTTCGTTGCCACTGACGAGCGCGGCATCGACCGCGAGGTCAAGCTGTCGCCGACCGAGTGGTTGCTCGACGTCTGGTGCTTCCCCGAGCAGGCGGCGCGCTACCCGTTGTTCCGCATCGAGAACGTCGGCGTGCTGTCGGCCCTTGGTTACCAGCACGGCGGCCAGACGCAGGGCTTCGAGTACCTGCCGTACGCGAAGCTGATGACCACCGGCGAGAAGCTCGTCGAGCTGGTCGAGCCGATCCGCGAGAAGCACGTCTCCACGCAGAGCCCGGTCGAGTCGCACCTGCTGAAGCTGTACCAGCAGTTGATCGTCTACCACCGACTGCACATGCAGATGCTGACGCTGCACGCGGATCTGAAGTTGGACGGCGATCGCCTGCGGGCGGTGTTCGGCGGGGACGAGACGATCACGCTCGCGCGCCTGCTGCGCGACGTCGTGCCGTTCCGCGAACTGGTGCGGGAGGCGGGCGAGAACTTCCAGGATGCGAAGTACGGCAACCTGGACCGTCTGCTGGCGTGGTTGACCGATGCGGTGTCGCGCGACGACGGACCGGCGCTGTTGCCGCCGTCAGCGTCGCGCGAGTCCGAGCCGGCCTGGCTGCGGCCCGGCGAGGTCGCCGACCAGCGCATGCGCGGCGCGGAGTCGGCCCCGCAGTTGGCGTCGCTCGAGTCGCTGGCGAGCGGCGTGCGTGGGCCGGTGATGGCGGACCGCGTCCGGAACCTGCAGGCGTTCCGCGAGGGCGTCGTCGATGCGGTGGCGGCGCGCGGCGAGGGCGAACGCCTCGCGCTCGAGTCGTACTACTACCGGGCGAACTGGCACTTCCACGCCATGATGACGTTCGTGCTCGGCTTCCTGATCGCGGCGGTCGCGTGCGCCCTGCCGCGCAGCAAGCTGCTGTGGTGGGCGTCGATGGCAGTCTCGATTGGCGCCGTCGGCATGCTGACGGCGGACGTCTGGATCCGCTGCCTGATCACCGGCCATCCGCCGATCACGCGGCTCTACGACACGTTCCTGTTCATCGGCGGTACGGGTGCGGTGACGCTGGTGATCGCCGAGTGGGTGTTGGCGCGGCGCATCGCGCTGGTGCTGGCGCCGTTCTGCGGGGCGCTGCTGATCATGCTGGCGCGCTTGTTCGAAGTCGCCGACGGCGCGGACACGATGCGGCCGCTGCAGGCCGTGCTGCTCAGCAACTTCTGGCTCGCCATCCACGTGCCGACCATGAACCTCGGCTACGCCGCCGGTGCCGCTGCTGCCCTGCTCGGCTGCGCGTGGGTGGCCGTGCGCGCGCTGCGGATCGCGCATCCCGACGACGCGTTGGCGAAGTCGATCGTGCGCCTGACCTACGGCGTCACCTGCTTCAGCCTCGCGACCTCGGTCGTCGGCACGATCCTCGGCGGCGTCTGGGCGAACGACTCGTGGGGTCGGTTCTGGGGCTGGGATCCGAAGGAGAACGGGGCGCTGCTGATCTGCCTGTCGCAGATCGCGCTGCTGCACGCCCGCATGAGCGGGATGGTGCGCGACGCCGGGTTCGTCCTGTGGTCGGTCGCGACCGGGATGGTGGTGGTGTTCTCGTGGTTCCACACCAACCTGCTCGGCGTCGGGCTGCACGCCTACGGGTTCTCGAGCGAACTGCTGACCGGCGTCTGGCTCAGCTACACCGCGCTCGGCCTGTTCCTGTTGGGTGGCGCGCTCGACGTGATGCTGCGAAGGAACCCGGCGCCGATCGGAAAGGCGACGCCCGACATCGCCGCCGCCGCGGAGGCGTGAGCGGACTCAGCAGTCGCCGCCGGCGGCCCGCAGCGTGTTGCGCAGCAGCATCGCCACGGTGACCGGGCCGACCCCGCCGGGCACCGGCGTCAGGTGGCCGGCGACCGCCGCCGCCGACGCGAAGTCGACGTCGCCGACGATCCTGCCGTCCGCGGCCTGGTTGATGCCGACGTCGATCACGCACGCGCCGGGCTTGATCATGTCGCCGTGCACGAGCCCGGCCTTGCCGACGGCGACGATCAGGATGTCGGCGCGGCGGGTGTGGTCGACGAGCTGCCGCGTGCCGACGTGGCAGACGGTGACCGTCGACAGCCGGTGCAGGAGCAGGATCGCGATCGGCTTGCCGACGATCTCGCTGTGGCCGACGACGACCGTCTCGGCGCCGCGCAGGTCGCGGCCGGTCGCCAGCACCAGCTGCAGTGCCGCCGCCGCGGTGCACGGCGGCAGCAGCGGCTCGCGATAGAGGATCGCGCCCATGTTGGCCGGGTGCATGCCCTCGACGTCCTTCTTCGGATCGATCGCGGACTGCACCGCGCGTGGGTCGATGCCCGGCGGCAGCGGCCGCTGCACGATCACGCCGGCGACGTCCGGCCGCGCTTCGAGCGATCGGATCGTGGCGATCAGTTCGCGTTCGGTCGTCGCCAGCGGCAGGTTCTGCACGTCCATGGCGATCCCGACTTCGGCGGCGGCGCGCTGCTGGTTGCGCACGTAGACGGCAGCGGCGGGGTTCTGGCCGATCTCGATCGACACCAGGCGGATCGGGCGGTTGCCGAGCGCTTCGCGAACGGGGCGCAACCGCGCCCGCATCTGGGCGGCCAACGACTTGCCATCGAGGATCTGCGCGGTCACGGCTCAGTCTCCCTGGGGGAAAGCGCCGAAAGATAACGGGCCGCCGGGGCCCGCCACCATGCCGACCAGCCTGCGTTCGCTGCTGCCGCTGCCGCCCGCCGTGCGAGCGCTGCTGCTCGTCAACGTCGGCGTGTTCGTGCTGAACGCGTTGCTGCTCGGCCGCCTGAGCGAGCCGGCCCGCGGCGGCTGGTTCGCGTTCTCCGGCCCCGGCCTGCTCGATGGCTTCGGCCTCGGCGCCCTGCGCGTGCTGACCTACCAGTTCACGCACGCGTTCACCGACCCGCTGCACCTGGTGATGAACCTGGTGGCGCTGTGGGTCTTCGGCCCGATGGCCGAGGCCCGGCTCGGTACTGGCGGCGTGGTGCGGCTCTACCTGTGGGGCGGCATCGCCGGCGCGGCCGGGCATCTGCTCTTGTCGGTGGCGACCGGGCATCCCGGCGTGGCCCTGGTCGGGGCGAGCGGCGCCTGCTACGCGCTGCTGCTGTTCGCGGCGTGCGTCGAGCCCCACACCCGCATCGTGTTCGTCATCGTGGCGATGCCGCTGTGGGGCCTTGCCGCGCTGCTGGTCGGGCTCGGCGCCTACCTGACGTTCGTCGAACTGGCGACCGGCAGCAGCGGCGGCGTCGCGCACAGCGCGCACCTCGCCGGTGCCTTGACCGGTTGGCTCGCGCATCGTGCGCGGTGGTTTGGCGCGCGGAGCGGTGCGGGGGTGCTCGAGCGACTGTGGTCGGCGCTGCGGGAACGTCGGGCGCGACGCCAGCACGACGAGGCCGCCGCGCGCGAACTGCAACTCGACGCGATCCTGGCGAAAGTCAAGCTGTCAGGGCTCGCTGCGCTGGACGGCGCCGAGCGCCGCTTCCTCGCGCAGGCGAGCCAACGCGCGCGGCGGTAGCATCCCGGCGAGCCCGCGAGCCCGCCGATGCCAAGATCCCTCGTCGCTGTCGTTCCCGTCCTGTTGCTGCTGTCGTCGCTCGCGCTTCGGGCGCAGGACATGACCAAGGAGCAGTGGCGCGCCGACTTCGGCAAGGGCGTCGAACTGGTCGACGACAAGCTGCAGGACAAGCTGACCAAGCGCCAACCGCTGTTCGCCCTGAGCTACTACGAAGAGCTCTGGTACGAGAAGGACGGCGGCAACGAGGCGTCGGCGGCGAAGTGCCGGGCGCTGGCCGCGTCGTGGAAGCGCAGCTTCGACAACGGCGACACGATGGAGCATCTCGACCGCTGGTGCAGCGGTGCCGGCACCTCGGTCTACCAACAGCTGCAGAAGACCCGCACGAACTCGTACAAGCTCTGGCTGCACTACACCGACACCGTCGTGAAGAGCCAGGTCAAGGCCGACTACGAACAGGTCGTGCAGCAGTTCATGGACCTCGCGCGCAACGCCGAGTCGATCGGTCACAGTCTCGAGGTCGCGGACCTCTGGAACCTCGCGAGCGTCGTCCTGAGCCGAATGCCCGACCGCACGTTGCCGAACCGCCGCGACTCGGTGTTCGCCAGTGAGCAGTTCCTGGCGGCGCGCAAGCAGTGGAACTTCACGTTCGACGAGCACTACATCAAGACGGCCGAGTTCGTGAAGGCCGAGAAGGTGAGGCTCGAGGCCGACGAGAAGCTCGGCGAGAAGCGCAAGGCCGATGGCTACTCCGCCGACGCCAAGGGCGTCGACTCGCTGGTCATGCCCAATGCCGTCGAGGAGAAGCACGCGCTGAAGTTCGAGGCGCTGACCGGTTGGGACGAACTCGACTGGGGCAGCAAGGGCGGCCCGCACCCGGCGTTCTGGTGGATGGCGTCGACGCAGAAGCCCGGCAGCTCGGCGCGGGTGGCGTGGTTCCGGGCCCGCGAGATCTACCTGCACCGCACCGGTTCGTCGAAGTTCGCGATCGGCTTCGACCCCGCCGACAGCAAGGGTGCCGTCGACGTCGACGTGTCGCCCAAGGGCAAGGTCAGCACGTTCTGGCTCGACAGCGACCGGAAGCGCCCCTACGCGATGGCGTTCTGGATCGGCTCGGATCGCGAGATGGTCAACGAGGCCGAGTGCAACCTCTCGCCGGGCGACGAGATCGCGAACGTCTACTACCGCAGCGCATCGAGCTGGAAGACGCAGATCGGCGCCGACGCGATCACCCTCTACGACGACAGCGCCGACGGCAACCCGGGCGAGGCCTCGCCGTTCGGCCGCGAGTTCAAGACGCCGGTGCTCGGCGCCCACGACCTCGATCCGGAGAAGCAGACGCTGGTGCCGCTGCTCGATTCGATGCGGATCGGCAAGGGGCCGCGCGTGCCGTTCTCCGAGTTCGTCAAGCTGTCGACGGGATGGGTGTACGTGCGCAAGAGCCCGAACGGCGACGAACTCGGCGTGCGGCCGCTGAACCCGGAGTACCTGAAGCCGGGCAAGATCAAGCTCGTGTGGAACGGTCCGAAGCCGACGGCGCCGGTGCAGCTCGTCGTGCAGGGCCTCGGCGACTACCAGACGGCGATGTTCGACGTCGCTGGCGGCAAGGAGATCGAGGTGCCGGCGGCCGACTACAAGGTGATCTGGGGTCGGGTGATGGTCGGCAAGGGCAGCCGCTCCCAACTCGCGTCGCTGTACGGCGGCGACGCCAAGCCGTTCACGGTCGAAGCCGGCAAGACGTTCACGCTGACCATGGGGGCGCCGTTCACGCTGCAGTTCCATCGCCGCGGCGACGAGAACGTGTCGATCGACGCGCTCAAGGTGCACCTGGCCGAGGCGTCGGGATGCGTGTTCGCGGAGTTGCACGGCATCAGCCTCGCGTGCGACGTGTTGGCCGCGAAGGAGGCCGACGGCAAGGGCGCCAAGCCGGTCGGGAAGTTCGTGCGGTTCACGGATCCCGAGCTGGTGAACCAGGCGGCCAGCAAGCACAACAACATCGGCACCGTGGTGGCGTCGTTCCCGATGCCCGACGGCTATCGCAGCGGCGAGCTCGTGCTGTCGGTGAAGTTGCCGGCCGCCGGCATGAAGATCGGCCTGTCGATCAAGAAGCACCCGCTGTTCGGCGAGATCAAGTCGGCCTGGCAGTGAACGGGCCGACGCTGGCCGCAGTGTCCGGGCTGGCTAGACTGCTTCGCCCATGTTGGACCTGAAGTTCGTGCGCGAGAACCCCGACGCGGTGCGTGCGGGGGCCGTGAAGAAGCGCCTGCCGGACCGCGCCGCCGCCGTCGACAAGGCGCTGCAGATCGACGCCGAGCTGCGAGCCATGCTGCCGAAGCTCGACGCGATGCGCAGCGAGCAGAAGAACGCCGGCAAGGAGATGGGGCGCTTGTCGCCCGAACAGCGGGAGGCGTTCCTCGGCAAGCAGAAGGAACGCAAGGTCGAGTTGCAGGGGCTCGAGGAGAAGGAGAAGCAGCTGCGCGCCGACCTCGATGCGCAGCTGAGCCTGATCCCGAACGTCCCGGACGCCGACGTGCCCGAGGGCAAGGACGACACGCAGAACGTCGAGGTCCGGCGCTGGGGCGTCGTCCGCGACTTCGACTTCGTCCCGCGCGCGCACTACGACCTCGGCGAGGCGCAGGGCTGGCTCGACTTCACGCGCGCCGCGGCGATGGCCGGGTCGCGCAACTACGTGCTGATCGGCGACCTGGCGCTGCTGCACGACGCCGTGCTGCGCTACGCCGTCGATCTGCTGGTGGCACGTGGCTTCACGCCGATCGATCCGCCGCTGCTCGTGCGCGACGCGGCGATGTACGGCACGGGCTTCTTCCCCGGCGGCGAGGAGCAGACCTACCGCTGCGAGAAGGACGGCCTGAACCTGATCGGGACCAGCGAAGTGCCGGTGACGTCGCTGCACGGCGGCGAGATGCTCGCCGAGGGCCAACTGCCCAAGAAGTACGTGGCGCGTTCGGCGTGTTTCCGGCGCGAAGCCGGCACCTATGGCAAGGACACGCGCGGCCTCTATCGCGTGCACCAGTTCCAGAAGGTCGAGCAGGTGATCGTCGACATCGCCGACAAGGCGCGCTCGATCGAGCACCACCACGCGATCGTCGCCAACGCCGAGCACCTGCTGCAGGCCTTCGAGCTGCCGTACCGGGTGGTCGCCGTCTGCGGCGGCGACCTCGGCGTGCCGCAGGCGATGAAGTACGACATCGAGACGTGGATGCCGTCGCGCGGCAACTACGGCGAGACGCACTCGGCGTCGCGCTTCTACGACTACCAGGCGCGCCGACTCGACCTGCGCTACCGGCAGCAGGACGGCGGCAAGGCGACCTACTGCCACACGCTCAACAACACCGTCGCCGCCAGCCCGCGCATCCTGATCCCGCTGCTCGAGAACCACCAGCAGCGGGATGGCACGGTGCGCCTGCCGCCGGCGTTGCGACCGTACCTGGGCGGGCGCGAGACGATCGGGCGTCCGCTCGGCTGAGCCGGCGTTGGCTCACCCGCCGCCGAACAGGCCGTTGCCGCCGCCACCGCCACCGCCGCCACCGCCGAGTCCGTTCAGGAACTGGCCGATGTCGAAGCCGGGCGGTGCTGCGGGCACGTTCGGCGGCTTGCCCTGACCGGGGGCGCGCCCCGGGATCCCCGGCTGTTGGCCGCCGGCCCCGCCCGGCTTGCCGCCGCGCCCGCCTTCGGGCGGGCGTCCCCCGGGGATGGTCGGGCCGCCCGGGCCACCGGTGACCGGCCCGGCCGGGCCGCTGCCTTCGCTACCGCCGTCGCCGCCGTCGCCGCCGGTCGCCGGCGGTTCCGGCTCCGGCGGGAACACCGGGATGCGCGCCGTGTTCGCGGCCAGGATGTTGTCGAAGCGACGGTCGAACACGAAGTGGCGCACGTAGGTCTTCTCGGCGCCTTCGAAGTCGTCGATCTCGAGGTCGCTGACGACGTTCCGGCTGCTGCGCTTGCGCTCGATCGTGAACTCGATCTTCATGCGCTTGGGCAGCGCGTCCTCGACCGCGCTGTCCCACTCGTACTCCTCCTTCGCCTCGTAACCGAGCGTCCGGTAGTACGTGACCTTGAACGACTTCACGCGGTCGTGCACGAGTTGGAAGCTGCCCTGCGTGATCAACTCGTCGTCGACCATCGGATCCTCGCGGCGCCACATCTCGAAGACGTCGCGGTAGTCCTTGTTGGGCTTGAACCAGTAACCGACCTCGCAGACCGTCGGCTTGCGCGGCAGGTTCTGCAGGTCGAACACGACGCCCACGGCATCGGTCGTGGTCAGGAAGTCGAGCCGGTCGGCGTCGCGCCCTTGCACGTCCATGTCGCGCCCGCGGAAGACCGCGTTGTTGTGCACGTTGTGCGTCCAGATGCCCTGGAGGTCGCGCTCGATCAGGTTCAGGATGCGCGGCCCGGCTTCGGTCGAGTCGGCGAGGTCGTCGACGATGTCGCGCGCGTTCAGCATCACGTGGAAGGCCGTCGCGATCGTGAGCATCACCGTCGCGGTGATGGCCACCGCGAGCAGCACTTCGACCAACGTGAACCCGCGCATCGTCCGGTCGTGCATGTCGTCTCCGTGCATGGTCACCTGCCACCGGTGTCGCCGGCACCTGGGGCGCCGCCGCCTGTGCCGCCACCGCCTGGGTTGCCACCGCCTGGAACGCTCGGGGCGTCAGCCGATCCTTGTCCCTTGCTCTCCGCCACGGCCATGGCCTGCTCGGGCGTCAGGCCCGAGATCGCCAGCGTCGACAGGCGCGCTTTGATCAGCAGCGCCTCCTGCTGACCCTCGAAGGTCGGATCGAGTTTGGGGAAGAACACCGCGACGGCGACTTCCTCGAACTCGGTGGCGCTCGGCGCCTTCTCGGCCAGTCGCGCGCTCACGTCCTCGAGGCGCTGCTCGTCGTACTCGGCGGCAGACAGGCCGCGGCTCTGCGCGCGCCGGTAGTTCTCGCGGTCGCGTTGCCAGTCGAGCCGTTCGGTCGCCCCGGCGTCGCCGCCCGCGGCGTCGGCGTCGATCTCGGCCTCGAGGTCGGCCACGCGACTCTCACCGATCTCGATCTGGTACTTCCAGCCTGCGTAGTTCGGGAATGGCAGGCGTTCGCCGGACTGCGGCGGCGTCTCGCGCGCGCCGGCCTGCAGTTCGGCCATCTTCTCCTCGGCGAGTTCGCGCGCGAGCCGCCAGTTGCGCGCTTGCGTCGCGTCGATCAACGCCTGGGTGCGGACGCCGATGAAGGAGATGACCGTCCCCGCGACGATCGCCAGCGCGACCATCGCTTCGATCAGGGTGAATCCCCGTTCGCTGGCGGGCGAGGTCATGGTCAGAACGCTCCCTCGTTGAGTGCGGGCGGGATCGGCTTCTCGCCGGTCTCCGATTCGTGCACGGTCACCTTGCCGCTCAATCCCTGGATCGTCAGCGACCATGTCTTGGTCGGGTCGCTGACGAGGCCGAGCACCAGCACCTGGTCGCCGGTGAAGCCGTACTCGTCGAATGCCAGCCGGTAGAGCCCCTTGCTGGTCAGGCCGGCCTTGCCGTCGCCGGCGCCGACGAACTGCACGTCGGTCTGCAGTTCCTGCCACTGGTCGGGCCGTTCTTCGAGGGTGCTGGCTTCCTGGTCGCGCGTCAGGCGCTGTTCGGGCGGGTAAACGACGCGGTAGATCCCGCGGACGAGGTCGAACTCCATCGCCATGCGCTTGCCTTGGATGCGCGCCTCGCTGCGCACCCAGTCGATCTCGCGGCGGAGTTGGGCCCCGCTGCTGCGCAGGCGCGCCGACGGCACCAGGGCGCCGAGGTTGGGGAGCACCAGCGCGAACAACAGCGCCAGGATCATCATCACGACCAGCAACTCGATGAGCGTGAACCCCCGCGCGAGGCGCGGGCGGCCGACGATCGCTCGGGCCGGTCGTTGCACTGCGGCTACTTATCCTTGGTCGTCTTGCTGGAGATGTCGTCTTCGGTGCCGCTCAGGCCGTCGGGGCCCGGGCTGATCACTTCCCAGTCGTCCATCGTGTTGCCCTGGCGCAGTTCGTAGTCGTGGTCCCACGGGTCCTTCGGCAGGTTCTCGATGTACCACGCCTTCGACTTCTCCTCTTCGTTCGCGAGCGCCTCCAGGTTGTCGGGCAGCTTGCCCTTGGTGGTGCGGTAGAGCTTGACCGCACCGGCGAACGTCGAGCAGTTCGTCTTGGCGGTCTGGATGCGCGCCTCGTCGCTGGCGCCGACGACGTTCTGCACGACGAGCGTGGCGAGCAGGCCGAGGATCACGATCACGACCATGATCTCGACGAGGGTGAAACCGGCGGCGCTGGCGCCGGTGCGGGCGGGGACGGAACGGGGCGTTCGGTTCATGACGTCGTCTCGGAGTCTATCGGCCGCGGCCGGGGAACGGAGCCTCCGACCGCGCTGCCAGCGCGGTTCTTCCCTGGCGGCCTCCCGGCACGGATGCGGCGACCCTACTTCAGCAGGGTGTCGCGGTTGCAGATGTCGTCGTCGGTGCCGCCGACGCCATCGCGGCCGCAGCTCCGCACCTGCCAGTCCTCCTCGGTCGCGCCAGCGTGCAGTTCGTAGTCGCGGTCCCAGGGATCGCGGGGCAGGTTCTCGAGGAACCAGACCTGGGACCGCTCGCTGCTGGCAGCGAGCACGTCCAGGCTGTCGGGCAAGCGGCCCTTGCTGGTGCGGTACAGCTTGACCGCCCCGGCGATCGTCACGCAGTTCGTCCGCGCGGTCTCGTTGCGGGCGGCGTCGCCGGCGGGAACGACGCTCTGCACGACGAGCCCGGCGAGCAGGCCGAGGATCACGATGACGACCATGATCTCGACCAGGGTGAAGCCGGCGGCGGTGCCACTGCGGTGGGTGGACCGCGCCGAGGCCTGCGGTGGTGGTGCGATGCGATGCATGGCCCTTCGATCTGTGGCCGGGCCGGGTTCTTCCGCGCGCACCGTCGTGGCGCCAACGACACGTCGTCGCGATGATCGCCGGGATGCGTTCCGCCGTTCGCGTTGCCGCCGTTGCCTCCGTCCTGGTCGCCGCCGCCGTTGCCCAGCAGCGGCTGACGCCCGAAACACTCGCGCAGTTGCAGCGCGTCGGCGAACTCGCCCTCTCACCCGACGGTCGCCACCTGCTCTACGTGGTGCGCACGCCCGACCTCGCCGCCAACCGCAGCAAGGCGACGATCTGGATGCTGCCGACGAAGCCGGGCAGCGAGCCGAGTGCGGTCGCCGACGGCCACTCGCCGCGGTGGCTGCCGAGCGGCGCGGTCTACGCGTTCGTCGGCAAGGACGGCGTCGTCGTGCAGCCGCTGCTCGACGGGCCGGTGATCACGACCAGCGTGCTGGCGGGCGCGCAGAATCTGCTGGTGTCGCCGGCGGGGGACCGCATCGCGTTCACGGCGAACGTCGCTGTCGACGCGCCGGTGACGAAGGCGCACCCCGACCTGCCGCAGGCGAACGCGCGCGCCTACGAGGACCTGATGGTGCGCCACTGGGACACCTGGGCCGACGGGAGCTACAGCCATCTGTTCGTGCAGCCGATCGGGCAGCGCAGCGCGGTCGATCTGCTGGCCGGAGAACGTGTGCACACGCCGCTGCCGCCGTTCGGCGGCGGCGAGCAGATCGCGTGGTCGCCCGACGGCAAGGAGCTGTGCTACACGGCGCGGCGGGTGCCCAACCCCGAAGCGAGCACCGACAGCAGCCTGTGGGTGGTGCCGGTCGACGGCGGCGAGTCGCGCAGCCTCACTCCCGGCATGCCGGGCTACGACCAGGACCCGGTCTACTCGCCGGACGGCCGGTGGATCGCGTTCGGCAGCATGGCGCGGGCCGGGTTCGAGGCCGACAAGCTCCGGTTGATGCTGCACGAGCGCGCCACCGGCAAGAACACCGAACTGCTGCCGGACTTCGACGCCAGCGCGCACGAGGTGCGATGGACCGCCGACAGCCGCCGCCTGTACTTCACGGTCGAGACCGAGGGCACGACGCAGATCTTCACGACGTCCCTCGAGCAGCCGAAGGCGACGCCGGTGACGAAGGGTCGGCACGCGTTGTCCGGGCTGCAGGTCGCCGCCGACGGCAGCGTGCTCTACGCGCTGCGCGCCACGATGGAGCGGCCGAACGAGGTCGTCCGCATCGATCCGGCGAGCGGCGCGGTCACCGCGTTGACCGACGTCAACGGTGCGGCGTTCGCGCAGCTCGTGCTGCCGGCGATCGACGGTGAGTGGTTCGACACCACCGACGGCAAGAAGGTGCACGCGTGGATCGTGAAGCCGCCGGGCTTCGACCCCGCGAAGAAGTACCCGTTCGTGCTCTACTGCCAGGGCGGGCCGCAATCGATGGTGGGGCAGTCGTTCTCGTTCCGCTGGAACTTCCACCTGATGGCCGCGAAGGGCTACGTGGTCGCGGCCGTGAACCGCCGCGGCCTGCCCGGCTTCGGCCAGGCGTGGAACGACCAGATCAGCAAGGATTGGGGCGGGCAGGCGATGCAGGACCTGCTCTCGGTCAGCGATGCGATGCAGGGCCGCCCGTACGTCGACAAGGCGCGCTCGGCCGCAGTCGGCGCGTCGTTCGGCGGCTACACGGTCTACTGGCTGATGGGCAACGCCGGCGATCGCTTCGCGGCGATGATCTCGCACTGCGGCGTCTTCAACCTAGAGAGCATGTACCTCGCGACCGAGGAACTGTTCTTCGTCGACTGGGACCTCGGGGGTCCGTACTGGCGCTCGCCGGAGACCGCCGAGATCTACCGGCGGCACTCGCCGCATCGCTACGTGCAGAACTGGAAGACGCCGCTGCTGGTCATCCACGGCGAGAAGGACTACCGGGTGCCGTACGACCAGGGGCTGCAGGCGTTCACCGCCGCGCAACTGCAAGGCGTGCCGAGCCGCCTGCTGATGTTCCCCGACGAAGGGCACTGGATCCTGCAGGCGCAGAACGGCGTGCTGTGGCAGCGTGAGTTCTTCGGCTGGCTCGACCGTTGGTGCGGCGAGAAGGCCGGCAAGTGAACGCACGCGTGCCACTCGCTGCGTGCCTCGCGCTGCTGGCGGGATGCGCGGTAGCACCAGCGTGGCGCGAAGATGTCGCCGCAGCGCTCGCGTCGGCGCGGACCGAGCCACGCGAAGTCGTGGTGTACTTCGCGCTGCGCGGTCGTGAGGCTTCGGACCGCATGGAGCGTTCGCTGCAGGAACCGGCGGTGGTCACGGCACTGGCGGCGGGCGGGTTCCTCGGGGTGATCGCCGACGGGGCCGAGCGCAGCGACCTCTACCGCGCGTGGATCGGCGGCGGCGAGGGCATGGGCATCGCCGTGCTCGACGCCGGCGGCCGGTGCTACGCGGCGCGGCCGGGGCCGCAGGATCCACCGGAGCTCGTCGCGTTCCTGGCCCGGTGCGTGCAGGCGCGACCGGACGTGCAGGCGATGCGGGCGCGCACGGAGCCACTGACGGCGCCGACGGACCAACACTGGTTCGGGTGTCTCCTGCTCGAACTGGGCTGCCGCGTCGAAAGCGAGCCGCTGCTGCGGCAGGCGGCCGCGGCCGGCGTGGCGGATGCGCACCATCGGCTGGCGCGACGGTTCGCGCTCGACGGCGACGTGACCGCGGCGCGGCACTGGCTCGCCCTGGCGCCTCCGACCGCGGCCGCGCAGGTCACCGAGGGCTACGTGCTGTTCAAGGAGCGTCGCCACCGCGACGCGATCGCCGTGTTCGAGACGGCGCTGCGCCACCCCGGCATCGGTGACGACCGGCAGCGCGCGCTGCTCTACCTCGGCAAGGCGCTGCACGAAGACAAGCAGGATACGCGCGCGGTGCCGCTGCTCGAAGCGCTCGCGGCGGAGCGCACCGGCAGCACGTTCGAAGCGGCGGCGTTGCACACGCTCGGCCACATCCAGAACCCGCAGCACGGCCACGCGCACTGAGAGGTCTTCGAATGACGATCGCGAACGTCTGGTTCCCGCAGGGCCGCACGAAGTCCCCGGAGCTCTGGGCGAATCCTGTGGTCTGGATCGTCGTCGGACTCGTCGTGGTCCTCGTGGTGTCGCTCGTCGCGCGACGCCGGGCGAGAAGGGTGGTGTTGCGCACGATCTGCTTTGGCTGCATGCAGGTGTTCGAGGGTCCGGGGCCGCTCGATTTCGCCGGCTTCCGCCAGATGACCTGCAGCCACTGTGGCCTGCGGCATGCCTATCCGATGTCGCGCGCCCGTGCCGCGGTGTACGTGGCCCTCTGTGTCTCTGCCTGTGTGGCGCTGATCGTGATGGTCCTCACCGAGCCCGTCGAGCGATGGCGTCCTGCAGGACTGCTGATGTTCGTGGTCTTCTTCGTCACGATCGGCAGGCACTTCTCGCTCGCGCGCAGCCTCCGTGGCCTGGCGCTTCGCGAATCACCGCCGATCGTGCCGATGGAGCAGGTGAGACCGGTGGAGTTGCCACCGATGGCCGGACGCTGAGGGCGGACGTCGGGAGCTGCAGGAACGCGCGCGCTGTTCGGAGCGAGTGCGCGGAAGGACGCGGCGAAGGACGGTGCAAAGTGCGTGGTGGTCCGGCGCATCGTTCCGCGCTCCACGGCGCGCTGCTACAACCCGCAGCCAAACCCATGCGCCAGGTCGTCGCCGCGTTCGTGTTCCTCCCGCTCCTCGTCGCCCAAGACGCTCCCGTCGTACTCGGGGTCGCACCGGGCCCGCAGTACACCTGGGTGCGCGACTGGGGTCGACTGCCGGACGGCAAGGAACTCGGCAACACGCACGGTTGCCTGGTCGTCGATTCGGCCGGCAACATCCTCGCCAACACCGACACCGAGCACGCCGTGATCACGTTCTCGCCCGACGGCAAGGTGCTGGCCGCGTGGGGCAAGGAGTTCCAAGGGGGACTGCACGGCATGTGCTTGCGCGTCGAGGACGGCGCTGAGGTGCTCTACCTCGCGCACTCGCGGCGCCACGAGATCGTCAAGACCACGCGCGACGGCAAGGTGCTGTGGACGATCGGCTGGCCGGAGGCCTCGGGCATCTACGAGAACGAGGGGCAATACAACCCGACGGCGGTGGCGGTCGGTCCCGACGGCCGCATCTTCGCCGCCGATGGTTACGGCAAGAACTGGGTGCACGTGTTCGACAAGGAGCGTCGCTACGTGAAGTCGTTCGGCGGGCCGGGCAACGGTCCGGGCAAGATGCAGACGGCGCACGGGCTGTGGCTGGACACGCGCGGCAAGGAGCCGCTGCTGCTGGTCTGCGACCGCGAGAACCACCGCCTGCAGTGGTTCACGATGGACGGCGAGCACGTGCGCACGATGGACAAGGACCTGCGCCGGCCGTGCAACGTGGCGGCCTTGCCGAACGGCGGTCTGGCGGTCGCCGACCTCGCCGGTCGCATCACGCTGCTCGACAAGGACGACAAGCTCGTCGCGCACCTCGGGGACAACCCCGACGAGAAGCTGCGCGCCCAGAACGGCGTGGCGCGCGACAAGTGGAAGGATGGCGAGTTCCTGTCGCCGCACGGCATCTGCGTCGACGCGCGCGGCGCCATCTACGTGCAGGACTGGAACTTCCTGGGTCGCCTCAGCAAGTTGGTGCCCGTGGCGTCGCCGGCGGTTCCGGCCGAGCCGAAGCCCGCCGACAAGTGACGCGCGCCTCGCGCGCCCGTCAGTTATCGAGGGGCGGCCGGCGCGGCGGTGCGGCGAGCGGTCGGCCCGGCGATTCGGCGAACACGAGCGGCCCGTCGCCGCCAAGCCGCAGCGAGCCGTGCTGGCCGGTGACCCACAGTTCGGCGCCGAAGCCGCGAGCGATCGCCCCGAGCGTGGTGTCGCCATCGGCGGCCGGTGCGGAGGCGAAGCACGCGCGCGGTCGCACGGCGCGTAGCAGGGCCGGTGCGGCCGCGTTGGGGCGTCCGTGGTGGGGCAACACCAGCACGTCGTGGGGCGCGGCGAAGTTGCTCGCGAGCGCGGCGGCGACGCCGAGTTCCTGCGCATCGCCCGGCAGCAGCACGCGCGTCGCCGCCACGGTCGCGCTGACCCACAGGCTCTGGTCGTTGTCGGTGGCGGTCGCCGGCAGATCCGGCGCCCAGAGCACGAGATGGGGTGCGGGCGTGCAGCGTTCGCCAGGCGCGAGCAGATGGACCGCGACACCATGGGCGCGCAGCAGATCGACGACCGGGGAGTCGGCGAGGGACCGTGGTCCGATCGCGCTGCCGATCGCGACGCGGGCGAGCAGGCCTTCGACGCCGTTGTGGTGGTCGTGGTCGCCGTGCGTCACCACGAGCAGGTCGAGCCGGCGACGCGAGAGCGCCTCGGCCAGCCGTTCGGCAGCGACGAACGGCGCGTGCAGGCTGCCGCAGTCGATCGCGGTCGCGTGGTCGCCATGCTGCACGAGGCACGCCTGGCCGTGGCCGACCGCGAACAGATGCAGAGCGGGTGTCGGGCGGGGAGACAGCGGCAGCCAGTGCGGGAGGATCATGACCACAGCGGTGGCGAGGCACCCGGCCCGCGTCGGCCAGCACGCCAGCACGCAGGCGCCGACGAACCCCGCGAAGAACAGCGCCCACGCCGGTGCGGCGAACGCGGCGGGCACGGGAGTGCCGGGCAGCAGGTCGGCGACGCGCACGAAGGCCACGTAGCCGCCGGCCAACGCCTGCAAGGGTGCTGCGAGCAGGTCGGCGAGTGGTGCCACGACCACCCCGAGCAGCGCCGTCGCGAGGCCGAGCAGCAGCAGCAGTGCGACCATCGGGGCCAGCAGTGGCGTCAGCAGCACCGTCCACGGCGCCACCTGGCCGAAGAACGCGAGCGTCACGGGAGCGGTCGTCAGCGTCGCGAACGCCGAGGCACGCAGCGGGCCGAGCAGCCAGAGTCCCACCGCGGACTGCTGCCGGGGCGTTCCGGCGAGGGCGAGTCCGGCGACGGCGGCATAGCTCAGCAGGAAGCTCGGACCGAGCAGTGCTTCGGGTTGCAGCATCGCCGTCAGCATCGCTGGCAGCAGCAACAGCGGTCCGACGCCGCACGGGCGCCCGTTCCGCATCGCCACGGCCGCGATCGCGTAGGCGGCGACCGCGCGCACCACCGGCGGTTCGCAGCCGGTGATCGCTGCGTAGACCACGAGCAGCAGCAGCAGCGTGTTGGTGCGCGCGCGCGAACGTCCGGGCCGCGGACGGCCGTGCCAACCGGTGAGCCCGAGCAGGAACGCGAGCATCGCCGCGTGTGCGCCACTGACGGCGAGCAGGTGGCTGAGGCCGGTGGCGCGGTGGGCCTGCTGCAGATCGCTGGCCGGGCGGGTGTCGCGGCCGAGCACGAGGGCCGCGACCAACGCCGCGGTCTCGCCATCGAGGCGCGTCAGCAGTTGCCGCTCGAGGGCCCGGCGAGCGGCCGCCGCGAGGCGGCGCAGCGACCAGGGGCCGGGCGTGATGCGAGCGCTGCCGGCAACCCCACGAACGCTCGCCGGCAACCCGGGTGCGGGGGCCAGCGTGCCGTACGCCAGCAGGGCGACGTGGTCGCCGGGCAGGGCTTCGAGGTCGCCGTCGAGGGTGAGGCGCAGGCCCGACGTCGGCGGGCCGAGCACCAGAACGCAGAGTCCAAGGTCGGGCGCGCGCACGCAGCCGCTGGCGATTCCGGTGACCCATGCGGGTCCGATCGGCGGGGCTGGCGGTGGTGCGCTCGGCAGCGGCATGGCCGCGAGCAGGGCGGGCAATGCGGTGAGCCCGGCGAAGCGGTGCGGCACGCTGCGAACGAGCGCCAGCACGGTGCCAAGCGCCGCGATCGCCGTCGCCAGCGGCAGGCAGGGTTCGGCCAGCACGGCGGTTGGCAGCGCCCAGACGGCACCGGCGAACAGCGGCGGCACAACACGCGGAAGCATCGAGGCATACGTGCCTCGAATCGCGCCGCGGTTACATTCTGCCGATGGTCTCGGCCCTCTATCCGGGCAGTTTCGACCCGGTGACCCGCGGACACCTCGACCTCGTCGAGCGCGCGCTGCCGTTGTTCGACCACCTGACGGTTGCCGTTGCGCGCAACAGCAGCAAGCAACCGACCTTCACCGCCGACGAACGGGTGCGCATGCTGCAGGAGGTCCTGCCGAAGGACCGCCGCCTGTCGGTCACCAGCTTCAGTGGGCTCGTCGTCGACTTCTGCCGCAGCCAGGGCATCGGCGCGATCCTGCGCGGCGTGCGCACGGTCTCCGACTTCGAGTACGAGTACCAGATGGCGCTGACCAACCGCCACCTGGTGCCGGCGATCGAGACGGTGTTCGTGATGCCGAGCGTGCAGTTCAGCTACGTGTCGTCGTCGTTGATCCGCGAGATCGTGCGCAACGGCGGCGACGTCAGCAGCTTCCTCCCGCCGGTCGTCGAGCGTGCGCTGCGCGACCGGCTCCGTCCTGTTCCACCGTCATGAAGCTCGAACCCGTGCACTCTCCCGACGCCCCGGCGGCGATCGGTCCCTACAGCCAGGCGATCCGCGCTGGCAACGAACTGTTCTGCTCCGGCCAGATCGCGCTCGACCCGAAGACGATGCAGATCGTCGGGACCACGGCCGCCGAGCAAGCCGAGCAGGTGCTGAAGAACCTGGCTGCGGTGCTGCGTGCGGGCGGTGCGTCGTTGTCGCACGTCGCACGCACGACGATCTACCTGGTCAGCATGGCCGACTTCGCCGCGGTCAACGAGGTCTACGGGCGCCACTTCGGCGCCCACAAGCCCGCGCGCGCGACCGTGGCGGTGAAGGAACTGCCGAAGGGCGGCCTGGTCGAGATCGACTGCATCGCCCGGCTGTGAACGGGCCGCCGCGGGCGCGCGCAAGCCGCTGGCAGGTCCGCATCGGCGTATTCGCGGTGACCGTGTCGTTGCTGCTGCTGCCAGCCCTGCTGGCGGCCAGGCATCTGGGCGTGCCCGGTGACGAGGCCGAGCGGCAACGTGTCGTTCGCGCCCTCGCCGCCGAGGCCGCGCCGGGGCTCGAGACCGAGGTGGCGCGGTCGTTCCACGGCGCGTCGCTGTTCGGCGTGTCGTCCTGGCCCGATGGAGCCGAAGCCCGCCAGGAGGTGCTGACGCGCGCGCGGTTGGCGGCGATCACCGCCGTACTCGGGCTGTCGCTGGCGACCTACCTGGTGGTGCTGCTCGCCCGCGGGCGCCTGCAGGCGCTGGCCGCGTGCGGGTGCCTTGCGCTGTTGCCGCCGATCGTGCAGGAAGGGCACGTGCTGCGGCCCGAGGTGCCGGCGGCGCTGTTCGCAGCGTTCGCCGTGCTGCTGCTCGAGTGCCTGGCTCAGGCTGTGCGTTCGCAGCGCACGGGGGCGGTGCGGGTCCTGGGCTTCGTGCTGTGCGCGGCGGTCGCCAGCGGACTCGCGGTCGCCGCGTTCCCGCGCCACGGTGCGCCGTTGCTGGTGGGGGGCGTGGTGCTGACGCTGGGCGCGCTGCAGTTCGGTCTGCGCAGCGTGCAGGTGGCGCGGCGGCGCGGCGTCACGGCGCTGCCGATCCGCGCGTTGAACGCGCGCCTGCTGCCCTGGACGGCGACTGCGTTGCTGACGCCGGCGGTCACGATGGTCCTGCTCGGCGTCGTCGGTGATGGTCCGTCCGACGGGGCCCTGCCGTCCGCTGGTGCGGACTACTGGCCGGCGTCGTTCGCTCTGCGCCTGGCGTTCGCGGCGGCGTTGGCCCTCGGTGGCTTCACCATGCTGCTGCGCACCGGCCAGGCCTGGCGCCGTCGTGGACGCATCGGCCCCGACCTGGTGCTGCTGGTGGCCGCAGCGGTGGCGCTTGCCAGCGGCCTGCCGCAGCCCGAAGGTGAGGACCGGGTGCTGCTCGCCGTGCCGACCGCGGTGCTGCTCGCCGAGGCGTGCTGGGCGCTGGCGATGCTGGCGCAGTGGCGGCGGCTCCGAGCGTGAGGGTGCGCACCTGCCGCGCGGCCGCAGACGGCCCGCCGAGCGCCGCAGCGCTCAGGGCTTGATCGCGCTCGCGACGACCTCGGTGAGCTGCGCTCGGGCATCGGCCGTGCCCACGTGCAGTCCGAGGGCGGCGACCTTGCCGGCGGCGTCGATCACGTGCACGACCGGTCCTTCGACGAACCAGCGCAGCGCGACGTCGTTCTCGGGGCCCTTGCCGTCGCCGACCACCGGGAAGGTGATCCCGAGCTTCTGGATGGCCTCGGCAGTCGTCGCGGCGTCGCGGTCGAGCGCGATGCCGAGCGGCACCACGGCCTCGCCGTGCCGGCGCACGAGGTCCTGCAGCACGGAGACGAGCGTCGGGGTGTCGTGGTCGGCGGCCTGCCAGAACGCGAGCACGACGCACTTGCCGCGCTGGTCGGCGAGCGCGAACGGCTTGCCGTCGCGCAGCGATGCCCGGAAGTCGATCGCCGCGTCGCCAACCGCCAGCATCGTCGCGCGCAACCGGTCCTTCGCGACGCTGCCCCAGTAGGTCGCGGGCAGGTCCTTGGCGAGTCGCTCGAGTTCCTCGAAACCGGCGTTGTCCGGCAGGTCCTCGCGTTCGCGCATCGCGTCGGCCTTGCACCAGCGGACGAACGAGCGTGCCTCGTCGTCCGCGGCCTCGGCCAGCGCGTCGGCGAACAACTTCTCGCCGCGCGGGACCTCGCGCAGGACCGACATCAGGAGGCGACCCATCGCCAGCCGGTCGACGAGCGGCGCCTTCTTCGTCAGCGCCGCTTCGACCCAGCCGTCGCGCAGCTGCTGCAGGCCGAGGTGTTGCGCCATCGTCGCGGCGGACACCAACACCATGGCCGGCGCCTGCTTCGCATCGATCGATCGCAGCACGTCGGCAGCCGCCGCCTGGTCGCTGGCGACCTGCCAGTCGGCGAGCATCAGCAGCCCGTTCCAACGATCGTCGCCCGTGGCGTCGCCGGCGACGAACGTCCGCAGCCGCGCGAGTTGGCGGGTGCGCAGGGCGTCGCGCTGTTCGTGGGTCGGCTGCTTCTCGGCGAGGGCGCGGGCTTCGGCTCGGAACTGCTGCTGCAGAGCCTGCAGCGAAGTCTGGGCCGGCAGCATCGGCACGAGGCCGAGGAACGGGAACGCGAGGACGCGCAGCATGGACGTAGCATACGGAGCACGGCACGGCAGTGCGGGATCGCCTCTTGCGGCGGGCGCGGCTTTGCCGTGCGATGCGGCGGTGCCGAACGTGCTCGACGTGAGCGACTGCATGGTGCGGGGGCCCGGCGGTCTGTCGCTGCGCCTGCCGCGCCTGGCGCTCGGGCCGGGCGACTCGGCGGCGTTGTTCGGGCCGTCCGGCGGCGGCAAGACCACGCTGCTGCTGGCGGCGTGCGGGCTGCTGCGCCGGCCCGGCTGGACGGTCGCGGGATCGGTGCAGATCGCCGGCGTCGACGTGCTCACCGCGGATCCGGCCGCGGGGCGCGCGCTGCGCAGCTCGGCGCTGACGTTCCTGCCGCAGGACGCCGCGGCTGCGCTCGATCCGCTGCAGCCGGTCGGTCGTTGGCTCGGGCAGGTCAGTGGCGCCGACGAACCGGCGCGGCGTGCGGCCTTGGCGCGGCTCGGGCTCGACGACGCCGCGCTGTTGCGGCGTCTGCCGCAGGCGATCTCGGGCGGGGAGGCGCAGCGCGTGCTGCTGGCGGTGGCGTTGCTGCGGTCGCCGCAGCTGGTGGTGGCCGACGAACCGACGGCCAACCTCGATGGCGACAGTCGGCAACGCGTGCAGCGCGCGCTGCGCGAACTGGCGGACCGCGGAGCCGCCGTCCTGGTCGCCACGCACGACTCCGCGCTGCCGGTGGCGCTCGCCGCGCGCGTGCTGGCGCCGGCCGACGATGCCTTCCTGCCCGCCACACTGCCGGAGTTCGCCTGGCCGACGGCTTCCCGCGATGGCGCGACGGAGGACGTGCTGCTGGCCCTCGCGGACGTGCACCACACGTTCGCTGGCCGGCCGGTGCTGGCCGGCATCGACCTCGAGCTTCGCTCTGGCGAAGTGGTCGCGATCGTCGGACCGTCGGGTGCTGGCAAGACGACCCTGGCGCGGCTCGCTGCCGGTCGACTGTCGCCGACGGCGGGCACGATCCGACGCCCGGCCGGAGTCGGCGTGCAGATGGTGGCGCAGGATGCGTTCGCGTCGTTGACGCCCGGCCGTCGTCTCGACGACCTCCTCGCCGAGGCCAGCGCGCCCGGGTTCGGCATGCTGGCGGGCGTCGAAGCCGTGGCACTGCCCGAGGGGGCGCTGGCCCGCACCGCCCGACGGCTGTCCGTCGGCGAACAGCGGCGGGCTGCGTTGCTGCGCGCGCTGGCGGTCGAGCCGCGCGTGCTGGTGCTCGACGAACCGACGGCGTCGCTCGACTCGGTGACGGCGCAGGCCGTGGTGTCGACACTGCTCGCGCTGCGGGCGCGCACGGGCCTCGCCATGCTGCTGATCACCCACGACCTTGCCCTCGCGCGGGCGGTCGGTTCGCGCATCTACTCGCTGCAAGGAGGACGACTGTGCCCAGGTTGATCGGAACGGTGTTCGTCGCCGCATCGCTGGCGTTGGCGGTGAGCGCCAGGGCCCAGGCAACGCCGTGGCATCCTCTGCCGGCATCGCCTGCGACCTCGGCGTTGGTGCTGTGGGACCACGGCGGCCAGGAACGCGCCGCCGAACTCGCGGCCATGGCGCCGGCGCTGCTGCAGTGCCGGTTGGCGAGAGCCAAGGCCAAAGCCCCCGCGGTCGTGGCGATGCTCTACGTCGATGGTCGGCGCGGCGCCATCGTCGGCACGGTCCCCGCGGCCGCGGCCGCCGAGCTGGTGCCGTTCGTGCAGGCTCTGCTCGACGACAGCGCGGACCTGCCGGCGGATGCGCAGGCGTTGGCGGTTGCCCATGCCGCGTTGCGCATCGACGACGAACAGTGCGTGCGGCCCGGTGGGGTGTTGCGGCACGCGGCACGAACGGCGCTGTGGCCGCACCGGGTTCCGGTGCCGGGGGACGCCAAGGGGATCGTCGCGATGCCGCCCACGCGTCTGGGCGAACTGCTCCGCCTGCCGGTGCGGCGCGTCGTGGCCGCGGCAGGTGCGCCGTCGGCGGCGCTGCAGTCGATGCTGCAGGCGATCGCCCCGGCGCCCGCAGCCGCTGCCCACGTAGCGTCGCCAGCGGCGGTGGCAGGCGATGGCGAACTGCGCGACGTCGTGCACACCTTCACCGACCAGCCCTTCGTGCTGGTCGGGTTCCCGGTTCCCGTCGACGCCGACCGCGGCGCGCTCGCCGTTGCCGTCGCCGCCGCCCATGCCCGTGCCGCGGAACGGTGGCCGTTGCGCGGCACCGAGCTGCGCTCGCATGCGTCGTTCGCGTCCTTCGACTGGTTGGCCGGCGACGACCTCGTCGCCTTCTGCCGACGCGGCGTGGACGATGTCCAACTGCTGCCCGGCGAACGGGCGCCCGGGGTCGACGCGGAGCGGGCGGCGACGGCGGCGGAGGTGCGCGACTTCGTCGACGACCTGCGGACCCGGCCGTTGGCCGCCGCGGAGGTCGAGGCGGCGCGTCGGGCGCGTTGCCTCGAGATCGCCGTCGTTGCGCCCTCGCCCGGCGATCCGTCGTCGCTGGCGGCACGCCTGCTCGCCGCCACGCTGGCCGGCGAGTGCGGCATTACCCAGGATGCGATCGAGGCGGTGGCACCGGCGGCGGCCGGGCAGGCGCTGCAGGCCCTGCTCGCGGGCCGGGGCACCTGGCATGCCGTTTCGCCACCACCGGTGTCCCAGCGCGGCTTCCGGCGATGAAGGCCGCCGGCACCACCGGCCGATGAACGCTTCGGGTGTTGGCCGGCATCACGCCGGCGGCAACCCGATATCCGCCGATGGGTTTCATCAACGTCGCCGACCGCACGATCAACGCCAAGCTCGTCTACTACGGCGTCGGTGTCGGCGGCAAGACGACGAGCCTGCAGCAGGTGCACGGCATCCTGTGCCCGCGCAACGAGGTCCAGCTCGTCTCGATCAACACGGAAGAGGACAGCACGCTGCTGTTCGACTTCCTGCCGATCAACCTCGGTCAGGTCGGCGGCTTCAAGATCCGCATCCAGGGCTTCACGGTGCCGGGCCAGCCGAAGTACCGGCAGATGCGCAGGTACGTGCTGCAGGGCGCGGACGCGGTGGTGTTGGTCGTCGACAGCCAGCGCAGCCGGCTGCAGGAGAACCTCGAGTCGCTGCAGAGCATGCGCGAGAACCTGCGCACCAGCACCGGCACCAGCGAGGACATCCCGATCGTCGTGCAGTACAACAAGCGCGACCTCGACGACGTGTTGCCCGAAGCCGAGCTCGATCGGCACTTCCGCTTCCGCGACGACATCGCGACGTTCCCGTCGGTCGCAACCGAGGGGCAGGGCGTGTTCGAGGCGTTCGTCGAGGCTGCGTCGGCCCTGGTGCAGCGCAAGGTCGCGCAGTACGGGCTGGGCCGCGGCAAGGACGGCCCGCAGGAGGTCGCCGAGGGCGTGCGCGCGAAGTTGTGGTCGATCTGCGACGAGGTGCGCCGCGAGCGGGCGGTGGTTCCGGTCGCCGAGCTGCCGCAAACGCGCGTCGAACTGGCCGAGGAGGCGCCGTCGATCGCGTTGCCGCCGGTGGAGCGCGCGGCGGTGGTCGACCCGGACGGTGACGAGCCGTCGCTGGGATCGCTGGGCCTGCCCGGGCTGCCGAAGGCCGCGGCGCCAACGGACGCAGACGAATTCGAACTGGCCTACCAACTTCGCGACTCGGCGGCCGGCGGACCGCCGCTCGCGAAGGCGAACGCGAACGAGGTGCTGCGCGACGACGAACTGCAGTTCGACCTGGCGGCCGGCATGGCGGAACTCGGGCAGGGCTCGTCGCTGCCTGTTGGGGTCGATCACGATCCGACGTTGCTCGACAAGACCATGCAGTCGAACCTCGAGCTTGCGCGACGCTACGGCGAACTCGACGAGCAGCGGCTGCTGCTCGAGCGCAAGGTGCAGGAACTGGTCGACGTGGCGCAGCAGACGGTGCACGACCTCAAGCGTCCGCTCAGTGCGCTGCGGCTGATGCTGTCGACGGTCGACAAGGGCTACCTCGGCGCCGTCAGCGATCCGGTTCGGCAGGCGGTACAGAACGGGCAGATGGCCGCGAGCCAGATGGAGCGTCTGGTGCGCGACCTGCTCGACAGTTCCCGCCTCGACCACGACGGCGTGCAGCTCGCGATCGCGGAGTGCGACCTGACGCTGGTGCTCGCCGACGTGATGCGCACCTTGCGCTACGAGATCGAGGAGAAGCGCGTGGACATCCAGGTGCTGCCGCTGCCGAAGGTGCGAGCCGATGCGTGGGCGCTGAGCAAGGTGTTCATGAACCTGCTCGGCAACGCGATCACGTACTCGCGCGCGGACATCGCGGCGACCATCAAGGTGTTCGCCGAGGACGACGGCGACCACTGGCGCGTCGGCGTACGCGACAACGGCATCGGCATCCCGGCGGGCGACCGTCCCCGGTTGTTCCGTCGCTTCGAACGCGGCAGCAACACCGGCGGCATCAGCGGCACCGGGCTCGGCCTGCACATCGTCAAGGAGATCGCGCAGGGGCACGGGGGTGCCGTGACGTTCGAATCCGAGGTCGGCGTCGGTACCACGTTCTGGCTGTGCCTGCCGAAGAACCCTGTGCAGGCGCCGCACTCGACGGTCAGCTCGATCGCGCAACAGCACGATCTCTGATGCTGGCTGGAGAGGCCGGCGGCCGGAGCGATGAACGCCCCGGCCGCGGCAGTTGGTACCTCCGGAAGGGATCGAACCTTCGACCCGCGGATTAAGAATCCGCTGCTCTACCAGCTGAGCTACGGAGGCGAGTTGGGGCGAGGACGCTAGCGAGCACTGTCGTTGCGTGCAAGCACGCGCGAGACGCGCTCGGGTGAGCGCGCTTGACCCGCGGTGGCAGCTTCGGCAGACTCTTCGCCCCGCAGCGCGCGCGGTGGCTGTAGCTCAGCTCGGTTAGAGCACCAGGTTGTGGTCCTGGGGGTCGCGGGTTCAAATCCCGTCAGCCACCCCAACTCCTCGCTCGCCGTGCGACATGGTGCCGCGTCGGGGTCGGCGGCGGCGCGGTTCCGGCGCGGTTCAGCAGCGCAAGCGCAACTGCCGCAGGAACCGGAGCAGCGCGCCAGCGCCGGCGCGCGAACTCGGATGCAGGCTCGCCAGCACGGCGCGCCGCGCCGGGCGGTCCATCGCGTCGAGCCGCGGACCGAAGCTGGCCAATGCCAGATCCGGGTCGAGCGCGAGCAGCGCCTCCACGACATCCCGCGCGAGGCCGGGACGCACATCGGGGCCGAGGACCATGCAGTCGTGGCCGCCAGCACCGAAGAACAGGCGGCGCGCCTCGGCGAGGTCGGTGGCGACGTCGACGGCGATGCCCTCCTGGTGCAGCCGATCGAGCAGGCCCTGCATCGGCCGGGTCGCCCCGAACAGGCAGAGCACGCCGGGGGTTCGCGGCAGCGGCGTGGTCACGGGCGTTCCTTCGGCATCGGCGGCACGTGGGGTCAAGCCGGCAGCGGCCACCGGCCGATGCCAGCCATGCCATGGTGATCCGGGGATTGTCCGCGGCGCTCGTCGCCGCCGCGTTCGCGTCGGCGCAGACCACGCTGCCGGTGCCTGCCTCGCACCTCTCGCAGGAGGGGACCGGCAGTACGAACGTGCCGTTCGGGCGCAGCACGCCGACGCGGGTGCAGTACGCGTACGACGGCGCCCTGTTCTCCGCGCCGGTCACCATCACTGCGGTGGCGTTCCGGCTCGACGGCGGCGCCACTGCCGCGTCGAAGACCGTCGACTGCGAACTGCGCCTGTCGACGTTGCCGGTGCCGCTGCTCGGCTTCGGCTCCGACTTCGCCAGCAACCGCGGCCCGAACGAGACCGTGGTGCTGCCGCGCCAGATGTTGACGCTGCCGGGTGGCGGCGCGACCGCGGTGCCGAACGGCTTCCTGCCGCCGATCGCGCTCGCGACGCCGTTCCCATACGACCCGGCCGCCGGACTGCTGGTGCTCGAGATCGTCGTGCACGGCCAGCCGCCCGGCGGCTACCTGCTCGACATGACCTACGTCTGCGACAGCCCCGATGTCGCCATCGGCCCGCCCTCGTGCAGCGGCACCAACGGGCTGCCGTTGGTGGTCGAGAGCGCGACGACGCAGGTGATGTGGGGCCGGCCGTGGGTCGCCCGCGTGCGGCAAGCCGCGCCCGGTGCCACGACGGTGTTGGCGCTCGGCACCATCGAGCAGGGACCATGGGGCGGCTTCGTGCTGCCGCAGGACCTGCAGGTGGTCGGGGCGCCGGGGTGCTGGCTGTCGATCGACATCGCTGGTTCGTGGCTCGCGGTCGCGGGGGGCGACGGCAGTTCGTTGTTCCCGTTCACGGTCCCGTCGGCGCCGAGCCTCGTCGGCGAGTGGCTGCGCTTCCAAGGTGCTTGCCTCGATCCTGCGGCGAACGCGCTCGGCGTGGTGACCAGTCGCGCGCAGAAGGTCCAGGTCTGCGGCTGGGAGCGGGTCGCGCGGCTGTGGTCGAACGGGATCGGCGTGGCGACCGGAACGCGCGAGATCGGGGCGGCCGCCGTCGTGCAGTTCACCGCGCAGTGACGTTCGCCCGCGGCGGCGTGGGGCCGCGGTGGCATGGGCGAAACTGGTGCCGGGTCAAGTGGGCGCTCCGCCGCGCCGATGCCGGGGGCGCACGCTGCGTGGGGTCCGGGGGGACCTGACGCGCGGTGGCGCGCAGACTGTGCGGGATCAGGGGGTCTGCGCGGCGTGGTCGTGACCGGGTGGGGGCCTGGATGCGGCGACGAGCGAGCACTGGTGGTGGCCATGGGGGTGGTCGCCGCCGGTCGGGCGCCCGCGGTGCCTCGCAACACCGCGGGATGACCTTCCTGCCTTCGCGCGGCGCTTCGCGGTAGAACGCACGCATGCGGTCGGTCCTGCCGGTGGTCGTCCTGGTACTGCTGCCGCTGGCCTGCAGCACGAGTCGTGTGCTGCCTCCTGCGCGTGTGCGCGACCTGCCGTGGGGCGACGCCCCCGCCGAGCAGGTGGCCTTCGGGGCGCGCCAACGCGCCGAACGTGGGGACGTCGCGGGAGCGCTGCGCGAGCTCGCGGTCGTGCTCACGGCCGATCCGCGCTACGTCGACGCGCGGCGGCTGCGCCAGGATCTGCTGCGCGAACGAGGCCGCCGCGGCCTGTTGTGGGACGAAGCGATGGGCGAGTTGGCGCGCCACCCCGACGATGCCCAGGCGCACTACCTCGCCGGCCGCATCGCGCGCGATCCCGAACGCAAGCTGGCGCTGTTCGAGCGCGGCGCCGAACTCGCACCGCAGTCGGTGTGGCCATGGCTCGGGCTCGCGCACACGTTGCGCGGATCGCAGTCGCAGCGAGCGCTCGAGATCTACGACCGCCTGTTCCACGCCGCCGAGAGCCATCCGGTGGTCGGTCTCGCCTATGCCGGGGCCCTGCGCGACGAGGGGCGGCTCGCCGACGCGGCGGCGGTCTTCTCGGCCCTGCGGGACGATCCGCGGGCTCGTGCCCAGGCCCACCTCGGCCTCGCGCAGATCGCGTTCGCGCGCGACGACCAGCGCAGCGGCATGCAGTCGTTGCTCGCCGCGGTGCGAGGTCGGCCGTTCGACACCGCCGTGCAGGCGCTCGCGGCCGGCTGGCTCGACACGGCTCCGGCGCCCGACCAGGCGAACGAACTGCTCGACGCGCTGCGCGAGAATCCGGAGCGCTGGGCGGCGTTCGACAGTCGGGGCGGTGCTACGACGCTGGTGACGCTGCTGCAGCGCAGTGGGCAGTTGCAGGCCCTGCGTACGCTGCTCGAACGGCTCGCACCCGACGGGCGGCGCCCGGCACTGCGCCGGCAGTACCGCCACCTGCTGCTCACGCTCGGCGACGTGCGCGCGTTCCTCGCTGCCGTGGTCGCCGACGTGCCGATGGACGTCGTCGACCGCGAGCCCAACCGCGTGCGCGGTCGCTGGCTGACGCTGCTGCGTGGCCCGTGGTACTCCGGCGAGCCGTTGGCGGATGCGTCGCGAGCCGAGTCGCTGCTGGCAGCGCTGCGCGACGTCGGCTGGCTGCAGGAAGTGGAACTGCTCGGCGAACTGGCGCTGCGCACGTTCCCCGACAGCACCACGGTCCGCGCGCTGCGCGACGAGGCGCGTGGCCAGCTGGCGTTCGAGAACGGCCTGCGCCGCCGCTTGTACGCCGGCTACCGGACGCGCGACGGCGCGTCGCTCCAGGAACTGCTGTCCGGGCTGCGCGAGTTGTCGCGCGAGGCGCTCGGACGCGATGTGATCGGCGAGCCCGTGGTGTTCTCGGCACCGTTGGTCGGCGAGATGCTCGATCCGTTCGCCGGCGGGCTTGCTGCGCACCTCGATCGGTACAACCGCCACCTGGTGCTCGGCCGCCGCGCGGGCGGTGTCGCCGAAGGCCTGCTGGTGACGCGCCTGTCGGTCGAGGAACTGGCGCCGAGCGACGACCTGCCGCTGCCGGCCCGTTGCCTCGAGGTCGTCGGCATCGATCGCGACGTGCGTTCGCTCGGCGGCGTGCTCGGCGGCGACCTCGCCGGCGTGGCGTTGCTGAACCACTTCCTGATCGACCACGACGCCGTGCGCGAGTGGGCCGGGAGCATCGCCGACCGGCGCGCCATCGCCGAGGAGGACGGCCGGGCGCTGCTCGCCGATCCGTTGCCCGCCGAGCCCGGCGACGACCCGTTCGACGTGAGCTGGCGGCTCTCGGTGATGTCGCCCGTGCAGGACAAGGGCCTCGAAGCGGCCGTACTCGACACGATTCGCCACCACGAACGGCAGCACCTGGTCGACTCGTTCTTCTACCTGCCGATCGAGCACAACCTCTGGCGCGGTCTCGGTCTGCTGTTCGAGTTCGGCTTCTCGCCGTCGGCGATCGAGGCGGAGATGGAGCGGCGGGCGGAGCTGGCGTCGCTGGCGGTCTCGCCGCACACCGAACTGGTGCTGGCGCACATCGCCGACTTCCACGCCGACGCCACGTTGGTCTCGCCGCACCACCAGGGTTTCAGCGCCCTCGCCCGCGAACTGACCGTCGAGTTGGTGCGGCAGGGCGCCCCGCCCGAGATCGCCGTGCCGAGCCGCTGGCATCTGCTGCCGATGGCGTCGGTGCGTCAGGCGGCCCGTTCCCTGCTGGGCCGGTTGCCGTGACCGGCGACCCGCGGCGGCCGGAACGAGCGCCGCGACCCGGGGCACGGTATTTGTCTCCGTACCACCGACGCGGACCCGACCCCGGCGCCCGCGTCGACCCCAGTGGAGGTTCTCCGATGCTCACCCGACATTTCGTGCCGACGTTCGCTGCGTGCTTTCCGTTGCTGCTCGGCGGCCTGCTGCTCGCGCAGGATCCCGCACCAGCGAAGGGGCCCGACAAGGAGGTCGCGGATCGCATCGCGGTGCTGAAGGAGGTCGTCGCCGACAAGAAGTTCGCGCGCGATGCCGAGGGCGTCGAGGCGATCGACAAGCTGCTGATCAAGTCGCGCGACGGGCTCGACCCGAAGGACCGGCTCGCGGTGTTGAAGGCGCTCGCGGGTGTGCTGAAGGACGGCAAGGACCGACCGCACACCAAGACCGAGCTCTACGTCGGCGCAGCGCAGGCGCTCGGCTACTTCGAAGCCGACGGCGCGAAGATCCTCAAGGAGACCTACCTCAACAAGCGCTTCCCCGCGAGAACCGAGTGGGTGCCGTTCCGCGAGCACGTGCTGAAGAACCTCGGCCGCACCAAGGACGAGTCGATGGTCAAGTTCCTGACCGATGAGGCGTTGCGCAGCCCGGAGGCCGCGCTGGCCGCCGCCGCTGGCGAAGCGCTCGGCAACTTCGAGGAGAGCAAGGAGGCGGTGCGCAAGGAGATCGTCACCGAGCTGCTGAAGAAGTACGGCGAGCTCGCGGAGAAGGCCTCGCAGCTCGGCACCAACATCGACGCGCAGAACGCGCAGGACCGGCTCAACACGATCCAACACCGCTGGAACGGGGCGCTGGCGCGGCTGACGCGGCAGAACTTCACGACGTTCCGCGAGTGGCAGGCCTGGCACAACGACCACAAGGGCAAGCCCTGGTGAGTTCGCCGGCGCGGGAAGCCGCGTCGATCGAGACCGTCACAAGCCAGCCTTCATGCGTTCCTGGCATCTCGTCGCGTGGGTCGTGGCGTTGGCGACGATCGCGTTCCTGCTCCGCGAGACGTTCGTCTTGGCCGCGACGGCGGGAGAAGCGGAGATCGCCGCGCGCGAGGCCGCAGCCAAAGCACAGGCCGCCGCTGCCGTGCCGCCGCCGGCGAATGCTGTGGCCCCGCCCGACGACGCCGGGGCCTACGCGCGCGTCGCGCTCGAACTCGCGGCGACCAAGGACCGCCTGATCGCGGTCGAAGCGCTGCTCGCGCAGCGCAACCAGGAAGCAGCCGAGCGCGCCGCCGCGGCGGCGTTGCCACCGACGATGCCGGAAGGCGTGCGCAGTTGCCTCGTCGCCTTGCAGTCGACCTTGCGTCGCCAGGGGTTCCACGGGCCGCGCTTCCTGCGCGCGGAACGTCTCGCCGGCGGCGTGCTCGAAGGCGTCGAAGTGCTCGACGGCGATCCCGAGGGCATCGACGTCGCGTTCGTTCAGGCCGAGCGCATGACGGCGACCCTCGACCGCGGCAAGGACCGCTTCGAACTGCGGTTCTTCGAGGGCGTGCGCACGTTCGCGGCGGAACGCACGGTGCTGCCGAAGGACGGCTGGGCGCTCGTGTTCGATGGTGTCGACGGGCCAGCGATCGAGGCGGAGCTGCCGTTCCTCGTGCGTGCCGAAGGCGTCTATCCCGACGCGCCGCAGCGCGACACCCGGCCGACGACCGATGTCGATGCAGCGGTCCGTCGGCAGTGGCTCGAACGGCTCGACCGCGTTCTGGCGGACTCCGGCATGGACCCGCGTTTCCGCGTCAACCGCTTCCGCGGCATGCAGGATGGCTGGTTCCTGACGGCCGAACTCGTCGGCATCGACGACAAGGCGCGCGTCGTCGGCGGTGCGCACTGCGAACGGTTCGCCGTCGAGATCGACGAATCGAGCGGCGTGGTGTCGCTGCTGCTGCGATCCGGAGTCTTGCGCCGCGGCGCCCGCGAGTCGACCATCACCGCCGAAGGCTTGCGCATGCTGCTCCCGAACCTGACGCCGGCAACGGCACGCGAGGCCATGCTCGGCATGGTCGTGACCAAGTGACGACAGCGCCCGCCGCGGCGACGTTCTCGGCGTTTGCCGCCGCGTGGGGGCCGCGTGTCGAGCAGGCCCTGCACGCCTTGCTGCCGCCCGCCGACACCCCGCCGGCGTCGCTGCACGCGGCGATGCGCTACGCGCTGTTTCCCGGTGGCAAGCGCCTGCGGCCGTTGCTGGTGCTGCTCGGCGCGCGCGCGGTCGGCGGCGATCCGTCGCAGGCGCTGGCCGCCGCAGCGGGCCTCGAGTGCCTGCACACCTACAGCCTCGTGCACGACGACCTGCCGTGCATGGACGACGACGACCTGCGGCGGGGACGGCCGACCTGCCACAAGGTGCACGGCGAAGCGCTGGCGCTGCTCGCCGGCGACGCGCTGCTGACGCTCGCTTTCGAGGGCGTGGCACTCGCCGGGCCGGCGGCGGTGCAGGCTCTCGCGCGCGGTGCCGGCAGCCTCGGCATGGTCGGCGGTCAGGTCGAGGACCTCGCCGCGGAAGGCGATCCGCAGCACCACGACCTCGCGCGGCTGCAGTGGATCCACGACCACAAGACGGGGGCGCTGATCACCGCGTCGCTGCTGGTCGGCGCGCACTGCGGAGCGGGGCCGGGTGGCGCCCCCGCGGCGGTGACCCGGCCGCTCGTGCGCTACGGCGACCTGCTCGGGCGGGCCTTCCAGATCGCCGACGACTGCCTCGATCTGACCGGCAGTGCGGACGAACTCGGCAAGAACCCGCTCGCCGACGTGGCGCTCGGCAAGCTCACCTGGCCGGCCCTGATGGGGCTCGAACGCAGCCTCGCCGCGGCCGCGGAAACCGCCGCCGCAGCGGGTGCTCTGGCGCCGGAGATCGTCGCGGCTGCGCGCGAGTTCCGGCCGGCGGCCGGGACGCTGCTGGACGAGGCTGGTGTGCTGCTGCAAGATGCCGCACGGCAAGCCGTGCAGCGGCGTCGTTAAGACGGCGCGGCCGCTCGGCGACCGACCACGCCTGCGCGGAGCCCGACTTGGAACCAACGCCGACGCCCCTGTTCGACCAGGTCGACAACCCCGACGACCTCAAGCGCATTCCCCGTGACCAGTTGCCAGCACTCTGCGCCGAACTGCGCCGGGTGATCCTGGACACCGTCACGATCACCGGGGGGCACCTCGGTTCGGGCATGGGCGTGGTCGAGCTGACGGTCGCCCTGCACTACTGCTTCGACTTCCGCGACGACCGCCTGGTCTGGGACGTCGGGCACCAGTGCTACCCGCACAAGCTGCTGACCGAACGCAAGGCGCGCTTCCATTCGCTGCGGCAGAAGGGCGGCCTGTCGGGGTTCTCGAACAAGTGGGAGTCGCCCTACGACGTCTACCTGATGGGGCACGCCGGCACGGCGGCCTCGGCGGCGCTCGGCATCGCCATGGGCGACCGCATGCTCGGCAGGAAGCGCCACTCCGTGGCCGTCGTCGGCGACGCGGCGATGGGATGCGGTGTCGCGTTCGAGGCGCTGAACCACGGCGGCTCGCTCGAGCAGGACCGGGTCCTCGTCATCCTCAACGACAACCGCTGGTCGATCGCGAAGACGGTCGGCGCGCTGAGCCGGCACCTCAACAAGCTGCGGTCGGGCACCTTCTACAACAAGGCGAAGGAAGCGCTGCACCATCTGATCCAGGCGATCCCGGTCGTCGGCACCACGCTCGACGAGAAGCTCGGCGACGCGGTCGACATGGTGAAGAACATGGTGGTGCCCGGCCACCTGTTCGAGGCGCTCGGCTTCCGCTACTTCGGGCCGATCGACGGCCACGACACCGCGGCGCTGCTCGAAGCGCTCGAAGCGGTGAAGAAGCTCGATGGCGTCGTGCTGCTGCACGTGCTGACCGAGAAGGGCAAGGGCGTGCCGGGCAGCGAAGACCGCTACGACCGCGCGCACGCGGCCAAGCCGCAGCCGAAGAAGAAGCCCGAGAAGGTGCCGGTCGAGCCGTGCGTGCTGCAGCCGGTCGTGCCGCTGCAGAAGCCCGGCCGCTCGTGGACCGAGTGGTTCGGCGACAGCATGCAGCGTCTCGCCGAGTCGGACCCGCGCCTGGTCGCGATCACGGCGGCGATGCCGGACGGCACCGGGCTGATGGAGTTCCGCGACAAGTTCCCCGAGCGGTTCCTCGACGCCGGCATCGCCGAGCAGCATGCCGTGGCGCTCGCGTCCGGGCTGGCGACGGCGGGCATGCGGCCGATCGCGGCGATCTACTCGACGTTCCTGCAGCGCGGCTACGACCAGGTGTTCCAGGAAGTGATCCTGCAGCGGCTGCCGGTCGTGTTCGCGATGGACCGCGCCGGGCTCGTCGGCGAGGACGGCGCCACGCACAACGGGCTCTACGACATCGCCTACCTGCGCTGCATGCCGGGCATCGTGCTGATGTCGCCGAAGGACGGCCCCGAACTGCACGAGATGCTGCAGTTCGCGTTGACGCTGCCGGGGCCGAGCGGCATCCGCTACGCGCGCGGCAACGCGCCGACCGCGAACGAACTGCCGGGCTGGCACGGCCGGCACCAGCCCGTGCAACTCGGGCGCATGGAGATCCTGCGCGAAGGCAGCGACGGTGCTGTGCTCGCGTATGGGCACATGGTGCAGACCGCGCTCGAGGCGGCCGCACTGCTCGAGAAGCGCGGCCTGCGCATCGAGGTCGTCAACGCCCGGTTCTGCAAGCCGCTCGACCGCGAAGGCGTGCTCGCGCTGTGCGACCGGCACGACCGCGTCGTCACGCTCGAGGACCACAGCCAGCTCGGTGGTTTCGGGGGCGCTGTGCTCGAGTGCCTCGCCGCACACGGGCCGGTGCGGGCGCAGGTGCAGGTCATGGGCGTTCCCGACGACATCCTCGAGCACATGAGTCGCGCGCAGATCGTCGAACACTGCGGGTTGATGCCGCAGCACGTCGCCGAGCGGTTCCTCGCCGACAAGCCGAGTCACGTCGCGCGGTGAGGGGTCGATGACAAGGCAAGCCGGCAAACGGTTGCTGCTCGTCGGCGATGAACGCAAGGGCGGCAGCAAGGCGCTGATCCAGCACCACGCCACCTGGTTGTCCGGCCGCGGCTGCGAGATCGAGATCGTGATGGATCGCGACAGCTCGCTCGAGGATCGGACCGCCGACGCCGTCGTGGTGTGGGGCGGTGACGGGTCGCTGCTGGCGGCCGCCCGGCGCATGGGACAGAACCAGCGGCCGACGCTCGGCATCAACCGCGGGCGGCTGGGGTTCCTGACCTCGTTCGAGTACGAACACACGCAGCAAGCGCTCGACATGCTGCTGGCCGACGAGCTGCACGAAGAGCCGAGGCTGATGTACTGGTGCTCGATGGTCGGCCTCGACGGGACTGCGACGCCGCCCGTGCTCGGCCTCAACGACGTGGTCGTCAGTCGCGCCGCGGTGGGCGGCATGATCACGGTGCGTGCGTTCCGCGGCAGCGGCGAACTCGCGACCTACCGCGGCGACGGACTGATCGTCGCGACCGCGCTCGGCTCGACGGCGTACTCGATGGCCGCCGGCGGCCCGGTGTTGGCGCCGGACCTCGATGCGCTGGTGTTGACGCCGCTCGCGTCGCACACGTTGAGTGCACGGCCGCTCGTACTGCCGGTCGCCAGCGGCATCGAGATCGAAGTCGTCGAGACCGGCAGCAAGAAGTACGCGTACGCGCAGATCGACGGCCAGGTGCAGCTGCAGGTGCCGGTCGGCGGCCGCATCGTGCTGAAGCCGGCCAGCGTGCGCTTCCGCCACCTGGGGCTCGGGCCGTCGCACTTCTTCCAGGTGATGCACGGCAAGTTCGGCTTCACCGGCGCCTTGCGCCACCGCGGCTGAACGCGGCCGTCAGCGCGCGAGGATCGCCGGTTCGCTGGCGATGCCGGTGCGCGACACCGCGGTCAACGCCACGGCCTTGGCTTCCGGCGGGACGTCGCACGCGCCGCTGCCGGCGCCGACGATCGCTTGCGTGCGCCAGCCGTTCGCCGCGCGAACCTGCACGACGACGAAGCGTGCCGCCGGTGTCGCCGTCCACGCGACGCCGCGGTCGCGCCAGGTGCCGCGAGGGGCTGGCGGCGTCGTGCCGTCGAGCCACGGCATCGCGGGCGCCACGGCGCGTTCGGTGTAGACGCGATCGCGCAGGGCGCCGCCGACGTGCGGCGCGTCGCTGCGCAGCGCCTTGAAGCTGAAGTGCACATGGCCCGGCGCCCGATCGGCGGCGCGGATCAGCGCGATCTGCTCAGCCAGCTCGTCAGGGCGCCAGTTCTTGGCGTTCGCGAGCGCCCGGCCCGGGTTGATGCCCGGCCACAGGTGCCGCCGTCGTGGATTCTGGGTGTGCCACCACGAGAGCAGCGTGCCGAAGGCCTGGGGCTTCTGGTCGATCGGCCAGTAGAGCTGCGGCGTCAGGTAGTCGAGCCAGCCTTCGCGCATCCACTTCGGCACGTCGGCGGCGAGTTGTTCGTACTGGTCGATGCCGGCCTGGATGCCCGCGGGCACGCCTGGCCGCGCGATGCCGAACGGGCTGATGCCGACCGCGACCCAGGACTTCTCGGCGCGGACCAGGTCGTGCAGACGCCGCACGTAGTCGTCGATGTTGGCGCGTCGCCAGTCGCTGCGTCCGAGCGTGCCGCCGCCGGCGCGGTACTTCGCGAAGCTCGCGTTGTCGGGGAACGCCTGCTTGCCCTCGGGGTACGGGTAGAAGTAGTCGTCGAGGTGCACGCCATCGACGTCGTAGCGGCGCACGACGTCCTGCACCGTGGCGAGCGACCACTTGACCGCGAGCGGTTCGCCCGGGTCCATCCACTGGTACTTGCCGTACTGCACGCACAGTCGCGCGGCGCGCTGCGTGACGTGGCTGCTGTGCGCAGCGCCCTTCGCGGCGGGGTGCCAGGCGCGGAACGGATTGAACCACGCGTGCAGTTGCAGGCCGGCGGCGTGGCTGCGCTCGATGACGTATGCGAGCGGATCGAAGTCGCCGTCGGGAGCCTTGCCCTGCTGGCCGGTGAGCCACTCCGACCACGGCTCGAGCGGCGAGGCGTAGAACGCGTCGGCAGCGGGGCGAACCTGGAACACCAGCGCGTTCAGCCCGAGCTGCACGGCCCGCGCGACGATGGCGTCGATCTCGGCGCGCAGCGTCGCAGTCGGCAAGCCCGGTCGGCTCGGGAAGTCGATGTTGTCGACGGTCGCGACCCAAGCGCCGCGGAACTCGCGCGCGATGGCCGGTGGGGCGTTGCCGGACGCTGCGCGCCTCGCGGCGGAGGACGCTTCGGGAGTTCCCTGGGCCGTGCAGGCGGCGAGGACGGAGATGGCGGCGAGCAGCGGGTGGCGGAGGCTCGGCATGGAAAGGCCCCATATCATGACGAGTTGCGCACCCGCGGCCAGCACGAGCCCGAGGGCGGCAGAGGGGAGTGCTCCGGGCTTCCCGCCCTGGCGCCGCGCGTCGATGCGCGAGCGGGATGCGGAGGCCACGAGCAGCGGCTACGGTGCGCCCCCCGCGCCCGAATAGTCGCCAGCGCGGACCGAAGCCACCAAGATGTCTCGCGCGCTCGCCACCGCCCTGCTCGTGCTCGCCGCCCTGCCCGCCCAGAACGACGGACCGCCGCGAGCATTCCAAGTTGCCGTCGGTCTGCAGCAGCGCGGCCTGCACGAGGAAGCGGCCAAGCAGTTCGAGGAGTTCCTGCAGCGCGAGAAGGGCCATCCGCTGGCCGCCGAGGCGCACTACCGACTCGGTCTTGCCCGTCTCGAGACCGGCCGCAACGACCGCGCGATCGAGTCGCTGCAGATGGCCCTGACCGTCGGCGGCCCCGGTTTCGCCCTGCGCGCCGAGTGCCGTTATCGGCTGGGCGGACTGTTCGAGGCGGCGAGGGACCACGCGCGGGCCGTCGAGCAGTTCGCGCAGTTGGCGAAGGACGTGGCTGCCGATCACTACCTGCTCGCGGCGGCGCGTTATGCCGAAGGCGAGGCGCTGCGCGAACTCGGCAAGGACGATCTGGCGGCAGGCGCGTTCGCAGCCGCGGCCGACGCGGCGACCGGCGAACGGGCGAGCTTCCGGTTCCCGGCGCTGTACCAGCTCGGATTCGCGCAACTGCGGCAGCAGCAGTTGGGCGACGCGGCCGCGACGTTCGCGCTCGCGGCGACGGCGGCGCCCGACGACAACGGCAAGGGCGAGTGCAATTACCTCGGCGGCGACGCGCTGCTGCGCCTCGGCGAGTTCGACGCGGCCGAGCGAGTGTTCCAGCGCGCGGTGAAGCTCGGCGGCGACTTTGCCGACGACGCGGCGCACGCGCTGCCGTGGGTCGCCCTCGGCCGCGGCGACCGGCGCGCGGCGGCGGCGGGGTTCGCGGCGGCGGTCACGACCTTCCCCGATGCGCCGCAGGCGGCGTCGTCGCGGCTCGAGCACGGCCGCGCGCTGTACCAGGACGGCAAGCCGGCAGAGGCGGCGCCGATCCTGCAGCCGCTGCTGGCCGAAGGCGTCGCCGCTGCCGTGCAGCAACAGGCGCGCGAACTGCTCGGGCTGTGCGCGTTGGCGACCGGTGCCGGCGGCGAAGCGATCGCGGCGCTGCAGCAAGCCCTGGCGGTGGCACCAGCGGCGGAGCGGCCGCGGCTGTCGTTCGCCCTCGGCGAGGCGCACGCCCAGCAAGAGCAGTGGGCGGAGGCGGCGAAGGCCTACGACGGCGTGCCCGCCGATGCGCCCGGCGAACTGCGCGGCGATGCGCTCTACGGCGCGTGCTTCGCGTTGCACTCGCTCGGGCAGCACGAGGCTTCGATCGCGCGCGCCGACGCCGTGTTGTCGCTGCAGCCGCCGCATCGCCTCGCCACGCATGCCGCCCTCGCGCGCGCCGAGAACCGGTTCGCGATGCAGCAGTACGCCGCGGCCGAGAAGGACTACGCGCCGCTCGCCGAGGACGGCGCGCACCGTGCGACCGCCGGCTGGAAGCTCGCCTGGTGCCGCTATCTGCAACAGGATGCGGCCGGGGCGGCGAAGCGCTTCGCGGCGATCGCGGCGGATGCGCAGTCGCCGCACGCCGAGGAGGCGTTGGCGATGCAGGCGCTGGCGGAACTCGAGAGCGGTTCGCTGCCGGCGGCGCTGGCGAGCGCGGACCGGTACCGCGCCCGCTACCGCGAGGGCGCGTTCCTGGATCGCACCGAACGCGTGGCGGCGCGCGTGCTGCGGCAGAACGGCGACCTCGCCGGCGCGGAGCAACGCCTGACCCGGGCTGCCGCGGTGGCGCAGGCGCGTGGCGGGGCGCAGGCCGCGACGGGCGACCTCGTCGAGCAGGCCGAACTGCTCTACCAGCGCGGCGACTTCAAAGCGGCCGACGCCGCCTTTGCGCAGCTCGAGCGCCATCCCGACGCCACCGGCGCCCGCGCGCTCGCCGGGCGCGCGTGGTGCGCGTTCGAACTCGGTGACGACGACGCCTGCAGCAAGGCGCTCGCGGCGGCGAAGGCGCACGGGGCGGCGGTGGCCGAACTGCCGGGCCTGCTCGAACTCGAATCGGCGCTGCACCACCGCCGCGAGGACTGGCCGGCGGCGATCGCGACGGCGAAGGGCTTCCTGCGGCAGTTCGCCGCGCACGGCAAGGCGCCGGCGATGCGGTACGCGCTCGGGATTGCCGAAGCGCGCAGCGGCGACGCCAAGTCGGCGAGCGCCACGCTCGGGGCGCTCGTCAAGGACGGCGGCTACGAACGGCCTGACCGCTTGCAGTACGAACTGGCGCTGGCCTGCCGCAAGGTGGGCGACGAAGCCGGTGCCCTGGCGGCGTTCCAGCAGTCGGCCGACTCGGCCGACGTCGAGATCGCGGGCGACAGCCGGCATCAGCTCGGCCTGCACGCGTTGGCGCAGAAGGACCTGGTCGCGGCGCGGCGGTGGCTCGGTTCGGTCGAAGGCACTGCGCGTCCTCACGCGTGGTACCGGCTCGCGTTCGCCGAGTTCGAAGCCGCCGGCAGCGACCGGCAGCAACTCGCTGCTGCACGCGAACGGTTCGTCCAGGTCGCGGCCGCTGGCAGCGGCGAGTTGGTCGGCGAGGCGCGCTACTTCGTCGCCGAGTGCTGCGTGCGGCTCGACGACGACACGGGGGCCATCGCGGCGACCCGGGAGTTGGTGAAGGCGGAGCCAGCGCACCCGCGCGCCGCGGCGGCCCGGCTGCTGCTCGGCGAGTGCGCGTTGCGCCAACGGCAGCCCGACGTCGTGGTGGAGGCGCTCGAGCCGTTCCTGCGTGGCGAGGGCCAGGCCCGCGCCGATCTCGCCCGCGCCAACCTCTGGCTCGGCCGGGCCCGCGTGTTGCGCAAGGAGTACGACCAGGCCGAGGCCTGCCTGCTGCGAACGACCGAACTCAGCGACGGTCCGCTCGGCGCCGAGGCGCAGTTCCGGCTCGGCGAGAGCCGCGAGGCGCGTGGGGAACTGCGCGGTGCGGCCGACGCCTACGTGCAGCTGCCGATCCTCTACGCGCACGCCGAGTGGGTCCGTCGCGGCCTCCTGCACGCCGGGCTCGTCTACGAGCGCCTGCAGCAACCCGACAAGGCGCAGCGGTTCTTCCGCGAACTCGTCGACCAGCACGCCGGCAGCGCCGAGGCGAAGACCGCCGGCGAACGGCTGCGCCCCAACTGAGGTCCTGTGAACACGCCCAGGATCCACGTTCCCAGATTGCCTTCGGCGGCCGCATCCGCGGCGGCGCCGGGGATCCGAAACCGAATGTGCCTCACCCTCCGGCAGCGAGCGAGGTGATGACGATGCCGAACGACTACCAGGCGCCGACCGTCGCGACGATCGGCGAGTTCTTCACCGCCGGCGGACTGCTGATGTGGCCGATCCTCGGCTGCTCGGTGGTGGTCGCCGGCCTCGCGCTCGAACGCTACCTGAGCCTGCGCCGCGCGCGCGTGCTGCCCCCGGTCGTGCGCGACGCGGTCGAACAGGTCGTGGCCGGTCGCAGCGAGGTGATCGAGGCCGGCATCGCCGAGGCCACGGCACCGGCGGCGCGCGTGCTCGCCGCCGGTCTGCGGCGGCGCGGCTTCCCGCTCGCCGACGTCGAGAAGGCGATGGAGGACCGGCTCGCCGAGGAGACCGCGAACTTGCGCGGCAGCGTGCGGGGCATCCACCTGATGGCGACGGTGGCGCCGTTGCTCGGGCTGCTCGGCACGGTCATGGGCATCGCCGACTCGTTCGCCGCCGTCGAGCAGACGGGGCTCGGCAAGGCCGAGAGCAACGAAGCGCTCGCCGCCGGCATCAAGGTGGCGCTCTACACGACGATCTTCGGCTTGTTCGTGGCGATCCCGGCGACGCTGGTCGGCGCCCACCTGACCGCGCGCGTGCGGCGGCTCGCCGCGGCGATCGCGGCGACGACCGCGCCGGCGATCGAGGCGCTGGCGGCGCGGCCGCAAGGTGCGGGCGCGCCGATCGCGGAGGGCACGCATGCGGCTTGAACGCGAAGCCGAGGACGAGGGCGGCATCAACCTCACGCCGATGGTCGACGTGGTGTTCCTGTTGCTGATCTTCTTCCTCGCCGCGACGACGTTCCGCAGCGACGAGGTCAACCTCGACATGCGGCTGCCGTCGGCGAAGTCCGGCGACGCCGGCAAGGGCGACAAGCCGCTGGTCGTGAACCTGCTGGCCGACGGCAAACTGCACGTCGACGGGCGCGAAGTCACGCTCGAGGCGCTGCGGCAGAAGTTGGCCGCCGCGGGCCAGCGCAACGCCGAGCAGGCGGTGCTGGTGCGCGGCGACCAGCAGGCGCAGTTCGGCATCGGCGTGCAGGTGCTCGACGCCTGCCGGCTGGCGAAGATCAAGAAGGTCGACTTCGCAGCGCTGCCGGTGAAGTGAGCCATGGCGCTGCGCGAAGGCACTCGGCGTTGGGCGATGCGCGGGCTGTGGGCGTTGCTGCTCGTGGCGCTGGCGGCCTGGTGCGGTGTGCACTGCGGGCGACCGCTCTACTACACCGACGGCGCGCACGAACGATCCGGAGCGTCGATGCCGGGAGCCGGCATGCTCGCGTGGTCCACGCCCGAGGTGGTCGCCGAGGTGCCGGGGCCGGTCGCGGGCCGCATCACCGAACTGCCGGGTGGCCGCCTGCTCTACGGTCGCCTGCAAGCGGACGGCACGGCGGACCTCGTCGTCTGGGATCCCGCGCGCAGTGCGCTGCCGCCGGAGCCGGTCTACGGCCTGAACGGGCCGCACAACGAACTGTCGCCGGCCGTCGATGCCGCGGGACGCGTGTGGTTTGCGTCGGACCGGCCTGGTGGGGCGGGCGGCTACGACTTGTGGGTGGCGCCGCGCCTCCAGGCCGCCGCCGCGGAAGTCATCGCGGTGCCGGCGACGGCCACCGCGTTCGACGAGATCGATCCAGCACCGTCGCCGGATGGCGCCGAACTGGTGTTCGTGCGCAGCGCGCGACGCGGCGACGGCAGCGGCGATGGCGGCCTGTTCCGCCACGCGATCGGCGCCGTCGAGGATCCCACACCGGTGTACGTAGAGTCACCCGGCGGCCGCGCCACGGCGAGGCGCGATCCAGCGTTCGCCGCCGACGGCGCATCGTTGTGGTTCGTCGAACGGCGGCCGGGCGATGGCTGGCGGCTCGTTCGCGCGAGCCGCCACGCGGGCGTGTTCGCCGCGCCGCTGCCGATCGACGCCGGCCACGGTGCTGCCGCGATGCGCAGTCCGTCGCCGTCGAGCGATGGCACGAACGTCGGCCTGTGGTCGGCGAACGGCGCCGACGGCGGTTCCGGCCTGTGGTATCGCAGCACTGCGCGCGAACTGGTGCCGTGGTGGCCGGGGCAGGACTGGATCGAGTGGCTCTTGCTCGGCCTCGCCGCCGCCAGCGCCGTGCTGCTGCTGCTGCTGCACTTCGGTCGCCGCTGGTCGACGCTCGATCTGGTCGCGCAGTGCCTGCTGCTGTCGCTGTTGCTGCACCTGCTGCTGTTCCTGTGGCTGATGGGCGTCGAGATCGCCGGCTCGCTGTTGCCCGGCGAACAGGACGCGGACGGCATCGAGGTGTCGGTGATCGCGGCCTCGCCGACGGCGGGCGGCGGCAATGCCGTCGGGGCCAGCGCGCAGTTCACGCCGAGCGAGCGTTCACTTGCGGCGGACGCGCCGGCGACGGCGGCGCCGCGCGACGTCGCGGAGGCTGCGCAGCTTGCAGCAGGCGGTGAGCGCACGAGCGACGCGACGGCCCGCGACCTCGACGCTCCGGTCGAGGTCGCCGATGCGGCGGCCACGATGGCCCGCCTCGAGGGCGCCGATGCCTCGGCGTCGATTGCCGCGGCGAATCTCGCCGCGAACGAGCCGGCGACCCCGGCGGTCCTGCGTGGCGCTCGCGCCGTCGAG